>Ga0209290_1000001_pt1 | contig 711423 bp, 674 predicted proteins | sample EN1Hudsemesocosm_2_FD_184632 | JGI IMG/M metagenome (GOLD analysis project Ga0209290, IMG submission 184632) | Methane-oxidizing microbial communities from mesocosms in the Hudson Canyon - EN10B Hudson Canyon (SPAdes) (version 2) | ecosystem: Environmental > Aquatic > Marine > Cold seeps...
TAAGAAAGCCGCAGATAAGAAAGCCGCAGATAAGAAAGCCGCAGATAAGAAAGCCGCAGATAAGAAAGCCGCAGATAAGAAAGCCGCAGATAAGAAAGCTGCAGATAAGAAGACCGCAGATAAGAAGATCGCAGATAAGAAAGCCGCAGATAAGAAAGCCGCAGATAAGAAAGCCGCAGATAAGAAAGCTGCAGATAAGAAAGCTGCAGACAAGAAGATCGCAGATAAGAAAGCTGCAGACAAGAAGATCGCAGATAAGAAAGCCGCAGATAAGAAAGCTGCAGACAAGAAGACCGCAGATAAGAAAGCCGCAGATAAGAAAGCCGCAGATAAGAAAGCTGCAGACAAGAAGATCGCAGATAAGAAAGCTGCAGACAAGAAGATCGCAGATAAGAAAGCCGCAGATAAGAAAGCCGCAGATAAGAAAGCCGCAGATAAGAAAGCCGCAGATAAGAAAGCCGCAGATAAGAAAGCCGCAGATAAGAAAGCTGCAGATAAGAAAGCTGCAGATAAGAAAGCTGCAGATAAGAAAGCTGCAGACAAGAAGATCGCAGATAAGAAAGCCGCAGATAAGAAAGCTGCAGACAAGAAGACCGCAGATAAGAAAGCCGCAGACAAGAAAGCCGCAGACAAGAAGACCGCAGACAAGAAGACCGCAGATAAGAAAGCCGCAGACAAGAAGACTGCAGACAAGAAGACTGCAGACAAGAAGACTGCAGACAAGAAGACTGCAGATAATAAAGCCGCCGAACAGTTAGCTGAAGTGCAACAAGCACTGGATGATTTGTTGGACGATGAAGTGTCTGCAGATATAGCTGAGGAAGACCGTATTACTAACGGCCAAGCCGTATCTGCTGCTGTGAATTATATTCGCAATGAAATACGTCAACGTTGGGTGAGACCTGCTGATGCGCGTACCGGTATGATTGTTGAATTATCGATTCAGTTGGTGCCAACTGGTGAAATTGTCAACGTAGAGGTGTTATATCGAGATGCGAGTGCAACGGACGCGTTTGTGGCTTCTGTTAATAAAGCAGTGCTAAAAGTAGCTAAGTTTGACAAGTTAGGCGAGTTGAATGTAAATATATTTGACGCCAATTTCCGTAATTTCACGTTAAAATTTAAACCAGAGGATCTGAGACTGTGATTCGAAACAATCTAATAATACGCCTGTTGCCACGGGTGCTAGTCACAACCCTATTATCAGCCGTGTTGGCCACTTCGGTGTGGGCCAATAACTTAGTTATCGAAATCACTCAGGGTGTAGATAACCCAGTACCGATTGCTGTTGTGCCTTTCCACTGGAGTGGTACTAAAGCGCTTAAAGAAGATGTGGCGCAAATTGTGGATGCCGATTTAGAACGGAGTGGTCAGTTTAAGGCCCTCAAGCGTTCGCTAATGCTTAGCTTTCCCTACCAAGAGGCAGACGTCTATTATCGAGATTGGCATTATTTGGCCACTGAATATTTGGTCGTGGGTACTGTTTCTGCGAGCGAAAACGGCTATCAAGTCGACTATCAATTGTTTGACGTGCAGCGCCAAGTCGCCATTGATGGTGGGCGCTTTCTCGGCGGTCGTAATGACCTAAGAGCCTTGGGGCATTCGGTAAGTGACGCAGTGTATGAAGCGCTTACGGGCCTAAAAGGAGCGTTTAGAACGCGTGTGGCCTATGTGGCGGCCGATAAAAAGGTAAACCCAAGCTACTATAAGCTCTTAGTGGCTGATGCAGATGGCCATGATGCTAAAGAAATACTAAAATCTAGCCAGCCCATCATGTCCCCAGCATGGTCGCGAGACGCCAAAAAATTGGCCTATGTGTCGTTTGAAACTAATCGGCCGGCGATTTACATTCAAAATATAACCACAGGCAAGCGAGAGCGCATTAAGTCGTTTAAAGGGATTAACGGCGCACCTTCCTGGTCTCCAGATGGTAATAAATTAGCTTTGGTATTGTCTAAAGATGGTAATGCTGAAATATACGTATTGGATCTTAAAACCAAACGCCTCACCAGGGTAACGAAGCATTACGGCATTGATACTGAGCCGTTCTGGAGTGTTGATGGAGAGCACATTCTGTTTACGTCGGATCGAGGTGGCAAACCACAAATATACCAAGTTACGTTGGACACAGGCTGGGTAGAGCGCCTTACCTTTGAGGGCGACTATAATGCCCGTGGTAGTTTAACCCACGATGGACGCTTTTTAGTGCTGGTCAGTCGCCACGATGGCCGCTTCCACATTGCGGTGCAAGACCTGCAACGTGGCACTATGTCTTTGTTGACCCAGTCCAATCTAGATGAGTCTCCAAGCGTGGCGCCTAATGGCAGCATGGTGATGTATTCAACTCAAGATGGTGGCCGCGATATTCTTGCTGCTGTGTCCATAGACGGTAAGGTTAAATTTAATCTGCCTGCGAATGAAGGGGTAGTAAGAGAACCTGCTTGGTCACCTTACTTAAACTAACGAGGCTGACGCGGGTTATGTCTAGTGATTGCCTATGTTTGTGTGTTAGAATCGGGCACGAATTTTTGATTCCAAATTTTTATAGTTAAGGAGCCAGTCCATGCAAGTGGGTAACCTAAGTAAAGTCATCGCTTCCAGTGTTTTGGTTGTATTTTTAGCTGCATGTAGTTCAACAGGTGAGACGACTGATGCGGCCTCTTCTAGTACTCAGGCAGCTCAGGCAGCAGCTGATGCCGCCGCTTTAGCAGAATCGCAGGCGCTTGAAGAAGCCCAGGCCCAGGCCCAAGCAGCAGAAGCAGCAGCAGCAGAAGCAGAAGCAGCAGAAGCAGCAGAAGCAGCAGAAGCAGCAGAAGCAGAAGCAGCAGAAGCAGAAGCAGAAGCAGCAGCAGAAGCGACTGAGCAAGCGGCGCAAGAAGCCGCACAGCAGGCTGCAGACGAAGCTGCAGCAGTCGCTCAAGAACTTGCACAACAGCAGCAGCAAGCACAAGACGCCGCGCAAGCTTTGGCTCATCTGATTTATTTCGACTTTGACCAATCCACCATAAAAGCTGAATTTCGTACAGCTCTTAATGGCCATGCGGCATACTTAAGCCAAAACCCTACTGCAAAAATCGTTTTAGAAGGTCATGCCGACGAACGTGGAACGCGGGAATACAATATTGCCTTGGGCGAACGTCGTGGTAATGCCGTGAGTCGCTATTTGGTCGTTCAGGGTGTATCGGTTGATGCCATCGAAGTGGTTAGCTTTGGTGAAGAACGTCCTGTTAACGCTGGACACGACAGCGCTTCTTGGGCTGAAAATCGTCGCGTAGAAATTCGCTACATTAATTACTAGTAGGCCTCTGTTGAGCCTATTGCTAGTGTAGGTTTGTAATGCCTTACATACCATCGTTGTGCTTGGCATAACGGTGGTTTTTTTTAGACAACGTTTTTTGAGGTGCTGGTGCATGTCTCATGCAGTAATTCGATTTATCTTTGTGCCCTTAGTCTTATCGTTAACCTTAGTCGGCGACGTTAACGCTAATAGCGCTGTACCCGTAACAGACTTAGACAATGCCTTAACTGATGAGGCCGTGGCTACAGTCAAAGTGTCTGCAATAGTGGAGCCAGCGCCAGTGGTGCACAATGCCAACGCTCAACTATTCGATATTATTGAGTTGTTGCAGCAAGAGTTGCAGAACCTCAGGGGGCAAGTTGAAGAACTCACCTTTAACCTAAAGCGCTTAAAAGAAGATCAAAAACAACGTTATTTGGACCTTGATCGCCGCATTGTTAGTTTAATCAGCCAGCCCGTTGTTGAGCCGCCAAGCCCAGAAGTAACTGCGCTGGCTAGTGATGTTAGCTCTAGTTCTGTGGCCAGTGTTATCGCTAGTGAAGTTGATCCCGAAGCCGAAAAGGCAGCCTATAAAGCGGCCTTTAGTTTAATTCGTGAACGCAAATATGAAGCGGCTATCGTCGCCTTAAACACCTTTGTAGTGGATTACCCCCAGGGCACTCTGGTGGGCAATGCACACTATTGGTTGGGTGAAGTGTATATGGTAGGCGGCGATGTGGCAGCGGCCGCGACAGCATTTGAAATAGTCATCAAAGACTTCCCGGAGCACCGAAAGGTTCCAAATGCGCTATACAAAGCAGGCGTTGCCTACCAAAAAACCGGCGACTTAAGCATGGCAAATACATTGCTCAAGCGTGTGTTGCGCGAATACCCAGACTCCTCAGCTGCGCGTTTAGCTCAAGAAAAGATTCAATGATATGAACTCTAGATCAAGCTCTTTGATGACTCAAGAAGCCATTGCATCGCGTGTGTTGGTACAAGAACACTTGGCTCATGAACACTTAAAGAACTTAAGCGCGCCGACTGATGTTAAAGCTCAAAAACGGCGTATTAAGGCCTTATTAAAAAGCCAAGATGCGGCATTGGTGGCACATTATTACACCGATGCCTTGGTGCAAGAGCTCGCCGAAGAAACCCAAGGTTGTGTTTCTGATTCACTGGAAATGGCCCGTTTTGGCAGCCAAAGCTCCGCCTCTACGCTAGTGGTGGCGGGTGTTCATTTTATGGGCGAGACGGCTAAAATACTTAGCCCCGAAAAACGGGTATTAGTACCGACCTTGGAAGCAACCTGCTCTTTGGACATTGGGTGTCCTGCGCAGGAATTTAGCGATTTTTGCGATGCTCACCCAGATCACACGGTCGTTGTTTACGCCAATACCTCTGCCGCGGTTAAAGCCCGCGCCGACTGGGTGGTAACCTCAGGTATTGCGGTACGCTTAATGGAACATTTGGCGTCTCTAGGCAAGCCAGTGATTTGGGGTCCTGATCAGCATTTAGGCCGTTACATCGCTAAACAAACGGGCATCGACATGCTGTTGTGGCAAGGCTCATGCATAGTGCACGAGGAATTTAAAGTGCGTGGTGTAGACGATTTGAAGAGGGTATACCCAGACGCTGCTCTGTTGGTGCACCCTGAGTCTTCGTTGGCGATGATCGAAATTGCTGATTTTGTTGGTTCAACTACCCAGCTGATTAAAGCGACCCAAGACTTACCTCATTCACAGTTTATTGTGGCCACTGACCGCGGTATATTCTACAAAATGCAGCAGACGGCCCCGAACAAGTTACTCATGGAAGCACCGACCGCAGGTAATGGTGCAACCTGTCGTAGCTGTGCCCATTGTCCCTGGATGGCGATGAATGACTTGGACAAAATAGAGCAGGTTTTGTTACACGCCAATAACGAAATTGTCATCAGCCCCGAACTTCAAGTTGCAGCGCTTAAACCACTACGGCGATTGATGGACTTCGCTGCAGCGGGTTAAAGTCCAGCCTTAGCTTAGTTAAACTCCAATTGATCTTGATATAGCTGTTGAGCTTGTTGTTTATAAGATTGCATATCTTTAATGAGCGGATCTGGTGTTTGTAGCAAGCCGTATTCCGCTTGCTGCAGTGCCAGCTTAGATTCTCCACGCAATAGATGCCAGTGTGATTTAGCTGCATGGTGTAGTTGTTGCCTATGGGCTTGTGCACTCCATTCGCCCAACGTGCGCCAACCAAACACCCAGTTAGGTTGTTGGTCTAAGGTGCGCCATAACGAGCTTATGGCGGCCGTGGTTTGTTGGTTCGAATATAATGTCTGTGCGGTAAGCCATAAGGACAATTGGTCCTCGTGACGTTGTAGTTTACGTAACCTTAGTTGCTCAAAAAGCTGATCATGTTTGCGGCTGGCCAACAGTGCGTTCATCCAACTGTACCAAATCAACTGAGCTTGGGGTTGTTGGTGGTGGATTGATTCAAGTTGAGCGACGGCCAACTCGGACGCACCTAGCCGCTGGTTGGTTAGGGCGGTTGCATAGTCAAGCAATAAAGTGTAATTTGCCGACAGCTCGTCAATACCCATAACCAAATTTGCAATCGAAGGTAGCGGAGTTGATGCTAAATTTATTCGTTGATAAATACGCAGCAGCTCAAAACTTAAATCGAAACCGTTCTCGGTCAGACCGCTGTTGATGGTCATGGCACGTTGACTGATGTCGGCAACACGCTCGTTGGTCACGGGATGGCTGCGTGCCCACTCCCATGCCGCTGCATTCGATGTATACGGTGATTGTAAGCGTGCAAGTAATCGTTGCATGTGAGTGACGTTAAACGGGCTTTGGCGCATGAGTTCAAAACCAATTCGGTCGGCTTGCCTTTCATGCACTCGGCTATAGCTGAGTTGGCTGCGCTGTAACGCGGATTGAGTGGCGTACAGGCCGGCTTCGCCTATGTCTGAATCGATATTAGTAGCGATCCAAATTGACGCCAAAAAGGCGCCGAGCACCAGTGGCGTTTGGGTTTTTTCCTGAGCTTGAGTTTGTGCATAATGGCGTAAACTGAGGTGTCCAACTTCATGGGCGATAACAGCGGCTAGCTCATCCACCGAGGCGGCTTGTTGGATAAGTCCGGTGTTGATGCCAATAATACCGCCAGGCGCAGCGAAAGCGTTGATGTGATTGTCTCGGACGATAAACAACCTGAGTTGCTTGTTGGCTAATTGGCTGTGGCTAATCATGGGTTGGCTAATGTCTTGCAAAAACGATAAGGCTGCCAGATCCTGCCAAAGAGACACTTGCTGATGAATGCTGCCTGCAATAATATTACCGAAGCGGTATTCGTCTTCGATACTCATCCCCGTGGTGATGTGATCGCCAATGGCAGGCAAGGTGTTAGCTCGACTGCTCGGGCTGACCATTAGCAACAGCAGCAAAGTGATACTAGCGAGGGTGGTAGGTATTAAGTGCATGTAAACACCAAAATAACAGCGCCTTTGATAGGACTGGAGGCCAGCTTGGCCTATACTGTGGGCACTCATCTATAGCAGGTTCCTTTGCGTGAAGACTGACACCACAGCCAAAACAAACATTGATACTGCAGCTGCGCAAGAAAGCTGGCAGCTGTTGTTAGACGCTCAGGGCCTTCAATGCCCATTGCCTTTATTAAAAGCCAAACGAGCGATCAGTCAGCTGGCGCAAAGCGATTATTTAAAAGTGTTGGCCACCGATAGCGGTTCTCAGGCCGATTTTTCTGCTTGGACCAAGTTAGCAGGTCATCGTTTACATCAAAGTCAGTGTATTGATGGTGTTTTCCATTACCTTATTGAAAAAGCATAATTTAGGATAGCACATGTTTAAAGTATTCCGCACTTGGCTTGATCACTTTTTTTCCGATGAACAAGCCCTTTTATTGGTGGTTCTTTTAGCCCTCGGACTGACTTCGGTATTGATGTTCGGGTCCACCCTAGCGCCGGTTATTGCCAGCATTATTTTAGCCTACTTGACCTTTGGTTTAGTGCAGTGGCTTGAACGTTTTGGGGTGCGGCATTTGCTTGCCGTTTGGGGCATTTACTGCTTGTTTATCGTGCTGCTGTTGGTGTTTGTATTTGTTACCTTACCTTTGTTGTGGCATCAAGCCACCGATTTACTGAGAGACTTGCCGTTGATGCTCGACAAAGTAAAAGCGCTATTTATGCTCTTGCCTGAGCAATACCCAGGTTTAGTCACGGTGGCGCAAATTAAACAAATTGCTGATGCAGCGATGTCCGAAGCAGGCAATGCGGGGCAGCTGGTGTTGTCTTTTTCACTGGCGTCCATAGGGCAGTCTCTGACCTTGCTTGTGTACCTTGTGCTGGTGCCTATTTTGGTATTTTTCTTTCTTAAAGATGGCCATATGATGGTGCGTTGGTTAACCGCGTTTTTGCCTGCCGAGCGTTTGGTTTTAAGTAATGTGTGGTTAGAGATGGACCAACAAATTGCCAACTACGTTCGAGGTAAGGTGGTAGAAATTGCTATTGTTGGTGGTGTCACTTACGTTGCGTTTTTATGGCTTGGACTTAACTACGCTGCATTACTAGCCATGATTGTAGGCTTGTCAGTGTTGATTCCTTACATCGGCGCGACCTTAGTTACTATTCCAGTGGCCCTTATTGGCTATGTGCAATGGGGCGTATCGACGGAATTCTATACCTTACTTGTGGTTTACGGCATTATTCAGGCACTAGACGGCAACGTGCTAGTGCCTTTGTTGTTCTCCGAAGCCGTTAACTTGCACCCCGTTGCGATCATTGTAGCGGTGCTGTTTTTTGGCAGTCTGTGGGGCTTGTTGGGGGTGTTTTTTGCGATCCCGTTAGCAACCCTTATTAAGGCCGTAATGAATGCTTGGCCTAAGAAGCTGGCAACTGAGTGAGGTAGTCGAGCACTAGCTGTGCGTGCTGTGGCACTTTCACGCCACGCCACTCGTTAATGAGCTTGCCCTGTGGGTCAATGACAAAGGTGCTGCGGTCGATGCCGAGGTACTCTTTGCCATACAGCTTTTTTAGCTTAATGACGTCAAACAGCTGGCACAAAGCTTCGTTTTCGTCACTGATAAGCTCAAACTGATAACCTTGTTTAGCTTTGAATTTTTCGTGCTTTTTAAGGGAGTCGCGAGAGATTCCAAATACGCCACAGTTGAGTGTTTCAAACTCGCTTAATAGTGCGTTGAAATCATGACCTTCTGTGGTGCAGCCTGGGGTATCGTCTTTGGGGTAAAAATACAGCACCAAGAATTTTCCATGATGTGCACTTAGGCTAAATTCTGTATTACTGGTGGCGGGTGCTAAAAAATCAGGTAAGCTCTGTCCAATGCTAATATTCATAAGGTTAGTCTCGATGCGAGACCTATTAGGCCTCTAAATAAAAGTGGTATGATACGGGTTTTGCCCTACAGAAAACAACTGGATGTCATTTTGAAACTACAACACTTTGATACTGTGCGCGTTTTTCCAATGGTAGTTGCCTCTTTGGTGATTGGCGCGTGTTCAACAAATCCTCTAATGTCTGGTTCTGAAGATAGTATTCTAAGGGATAAAAGTTTGGATTATGCGCAATCCAAGGTGATTGCACGTTTAATGGTGCCTGCAGACTTAGACGCTTCAGCCATTCAACAAGATCTTCTAAGCGTACCCAGTCGGACTGCGGCAGCGGTGGCGGGTGTTGTCGCAGCGCCAAGGCCCGACTTTGTGTTTGCACAAACCGGCAGTGCCTCGGCTCGGCTCATTGATAATGGCCAACAAAAACGTATCAGTGTTGTTGGCAATGTGGCCAAAGTAAAGCAGCAAGTCGTGCAGTTTTGGACTAACCAACAAATTCCCATAGTGCAACAACACGCCAGTTCTCAAAAAATCGTAGAAACCCAATGGTTTTCTTTGTCCGATGACACCGTTGCCGATGATTTTATTAGCCGTTGGGTGCGCAGCTTAACCGATGCTGATGATGACATAGCTCATGGTCGGGTAAGGATTGAATTGTTGCCACAAGGCGAAGACCGTGTTGAGTTAGTATTGTCATTTTTACAACAGAGTCAGTTACAGATTACCCAGCCACAAGAACTCAATTGGGGTGCTGCAGGACAGTCTTTGGCCAATGAATCGGAACTTACCTTTGAGTTATTGCGTTATTTAAGTCGTACCGCCCAAGTGGCACAGAAAGCACAATCAACGACGGGCCACAAAGATCTAGTGTTATTGGGTAAGGATCAGTTTGGTGAGCCCGTGATTCAGTTAGATATGGACGCCGAAGAAAGTCTCAACATTGTGCTTCAGGCAATGTCTGGCTTTGATGTGGGCAGTCATGCCCTCAATCCACAAAAAATCTACTTTACGTATACCAGTCATGTAACAGCCGTAACACAACAACAACAATCATCATCAGCCGGCATTTGGGGTTGGTTTAAAGGCTTACATGGCGGCGAACGCAAGCAGGGTATTAGTCTCGATTTAGCTTTATTGGGAGGCGATGAAGAGGTGGCTAATGCGTCAGTTGCGCCAGTTTACTCATCTAACCCTGATCAAGCAGCCCCCGTAACCGATTTGGCCGACAAAAAAGGCTACAAAATATGGTTAGCAGGCGAAGTGATTTACGTCTTTGAGGACGAGGATCAAGGTGACCTGAACGACCAAGGAGAGTACACCTACGTGGGTCAATATCAACTCAATTTTGAACCCACCCTTAAAAGTACCTACTTGCAAGTGCTTAACAGCGACGGTGAAGTCGCGCCTACGGTGTATGCAAAAGAGATACTTTGGAAAATTCAACAAGGCTTAGACGCATTAAAGTAGCTCAGGTTTATTGTTAATGCGCGCGGTATTGCTGGACCTAGATAGCCTAGGGCCTAATGACCTCAGTTTGGATCCGCTATACGCCGCGGTGACGCAACTCGAATGTCACGCTATCACTACACCAGAACAAGTGCTGGATAGGTTAGCCTGTGCCCACATTGTTATTGTCAACAAGGTGGTGTTGGATCGGCATATATTAAGTCAGCTGCCTCAACTTAAGCACATTGTAGTGGCAGCCACTGGGGTTAACAATGTAGACTTAGTGGCGGCTGAAGAGTTTGGCATAAGTGTACAAAATTGTCGGGCTTATGGGGTAGAATCTGTGGCTCAGCATTGTTTGATGTTAATGCTTGCCCTAAGCACTCGGTTGCTGGAATACCGGGCTGCCATCGAGCAAGGCGCTTGGAGCCGAAGTGGTCATTTTTGCATGCTTGATTTTCCAGTGGAAAGTTTGGCAGGCAAGACCTTAGGGATCGTCGGTTACGGCGAGCTCGGCAAAGGTGTAGCGCGTTTGGCAGAAGCCTTTGGTATGAGCATAATGATTGCAGCTCGCGCAGGTGAGGCAGTGCCTGAGGGGCGCTACAGCCTGCACGATATGTTACCCCAAGTAGACATTTTGACATTACATTGCCCGCTCACCGACAACACTGAAAATTTAATCGATTGGCCACAATTGTGTGCCTTGCCTAACCACGCGTTATTGATTAATTGTGCACGTGGCGGTATCGTTAATGAAGCGGCTCTAGTACGAGCTTTGGATGAGCAGCAAATTGCTGGCGCAGGGGTTGATGTGTTAACCAGTGAGCCGCCACCGGTTGATCATCCATTATTGAACACATCCAAGGCTAATTTAATTGTTACGCCACATACGGCCTGGGCCAGTCGCCAAGCACGACAAACCATAGTGCAGCAAGTGAGCGAAAATTTATTGGCCCTCAATCAGCTTAGAAAGGTCTAAGTGTTTGATTTGATAAGTGCAATAGTAGCAAGTTGAAAAAAGACTTTTTTATTGCTGGTTTTTAGCTGTTTTTGCCTTGACATACGTAACTTGTTGAAAAGAATGGCTCCTCTTGTACACATTGTTTATAAGTTGCGGTAGGTCGCAAAATGTTAAGAGAATTATTTAAAATTTAGCCGTTGACTTTGCTAAACCCATGATAAATAAGTAGTTTAAAAAGGTGGTTATTTTTTAACCAGTTTGTTGGTAGCTGCTATTTCATGGGCTTTGGGCCACCTTTCCCATAATTGTTAACAGAGTTATCCACAGGTTATGTGCATAACGTTTTGAGTACCTTGTTGTGCTGCCGTTTGCGCTGCATTTCCAGCCCCAAAGAATATATTAATGGAGTAAAGTGTTGAAATTATCCACCTGTTTTGTAAAAAGTTTAGCGACGCGTATCAAGTCTCAGCTAGTGGCCTTGCTGTTGCTAGTAGTTGCTGTAAATGCTAATGCTGGAGACTCCGTAGAAACAAAGCTAAGTTTGGCTAACGCGTGGGTTAAAAAGCCCATGCCAGGCATGATGATGACCGCAGGTTTTGTTGAAATAACTAACCTTAGTGATCAATCTGTAGTCTTGATCGACGTTAGGACGCCGGTGAGCAAAGTGGCAGAGTTACACGCTATGAAGATGGTCGATGGAGTGATGAAAATGCGTTTTGCAGAACAGGGCTGGCATATTGCCGTGGGTGAAACCTTAGCACTGGCCCCGGGTGGTAAGCACGCCATGCTAATGGGGCTTCAGAAACCTCTACAAATCCAGCAACAAGTACTGCTGGAATTCAAATTTGAAGGCCTGGGTTGGATGAGCGTGAATGCGCAGGTGCGCTAAGGCTCATCCTAGCCCATGAATTAAAACTTGGTTAAAGCCGTGGGTGTTACCATGCCGTCTAAGGCTTGGTCGTATTCACCTCTAACTACAAGGTCCACTTCTTGTTCCGCAAACGCTAGGCCGAACACCTTCACCTGCTTGTGCTGCCTTAATTGGCCTAGGGTGCGATCGTAAAAACCACCGCCGTAACCTAAACGGTAGCCCTGTTGATCAAAGGCCAATAAGGGCGCCAATATCACATCTGGATCTAGTTGCGGTTGATCATCTAAGGGCTCTTTGGTGCCAAAACCAGCGTCTTGAAGCTGATCACCCGGCTGCCAGCGCTTGAACACTAAGGGTTTACCTGCCCCCAGCATCACTGGTAATACCATGGCATGGCCTGAAGCGTGGAGTTGGCGGAGCAGAGGCAATGGATCTAACTCATCGCCCAATGGCCAGTATATGGAAATGATTTGATTAGGCGCCAAATCTACTTGGCTACACCAAATATCACAGGCCTTTTGGCCTGCATTAGTTTGGCATTGGAAGGCCTGGGCCCGGCGCTTTTTTGCCTCTTTGCGTTGTAATTGTTTTTGTTGGTCTATACTGTTCATTGTAGTTTGACTCATTGATTTTGATATTTTTTTTTCAAATTGTTAGACTGCCGCCTACATAAAAACTAATCCCTCACGAGAGTACAGCATGTCAATCGAAAGCTTGTTGGCCATGAATCAGCAATGGGCAGCCAAAGTTGCTCATGAACAACCCGGGTTGTTCGCAACCTTAGCGAAGCAGCAAGCCCCAAAGTACCTTTGGATCGGCTGTTCTGACAGTCGTGTTCCGGCCAATGAAATTGTTGGCCTATTGCCGGGCGAGCTGTTTGTGCATCGCAATGTAGCCAATTTAGTGAAGCATGTCGACTTTAATTGTCAGTCGGTGATTCAATACGCCGTGGATGTGCTCAAAGTCGAACATATTATCGTTTGCGGCCACTACGGCTGCGGTGGTATAAAGGTGGCAATGGAGAATACCAATGCCGGTATCAGTGACTATTGGTTAAGATCCATTAAAGACATTTTTTTGCGCCATCAAGAAGAATTAAAAGAGTATAAAACTGAACACGAGTGCCTCAGTCGTATGTGCGAAATTAATGTGGTTGAACAAGTGGCAAACATAGCCCATAGCAAAATTGTCCAAACAGCGTGGCAGAAAGATCAGCCCCTCCAAATTCATGGCTGGATCTACGGCTTGAATGATGGCGTCATTAATAACCTCGATGTCACTCGCACAGGCTTGGCCGATGTGGATGACATCTATCAAGTTGAGATTTAATTAGTTATTAGCGCCCTGAAAAATAAAAATAATAGAAAAACCTTAATAATACATTGAATTCGCGAGATTATAGACTATTCCTAATCTATGTTCTCTTTCGGGTCTAAAACAGCGAATTCTAGAGCGCTACATACTTACTGATATGAGTGCTATTGATGCACCGGCATCTAATACCATTTTAGAAAGGTTGTTGGGCTCTCAATAACGTAAATTTACCCGGGTTCAAAGCATGTTAGGCGCCGAGTTTTCCGCTGGCCACAAAGAAAGGATTAAGTATATCTGATTTGCCGTACATCATGGTTTCTCCAGAAACCTGTTTTACGCTGCCTCCAGCGCCTTCTAACACGGCTTGAGCGGCTGCAGTGTCCCATTCACAGGTGGGGGCTAGGCGGGGATAATAGTCGGCTAAGCCTTCGGCAATACGAATGAACTTGAGCGAGCTGCCTGCTTGTACTAGCGTCACCGGACCTAGTGTGCCAATAAGGTTTTTGGTGGCATCATTAAGGTGGCTTTTGCTGGCTAGAACGCGTATTGGGTTTTGAGCGGCTATGCACTTAATAGGGCTGGCTGGGCTAGGATCGCTTTGTAATTGCTTAAAGGCCCCCAGCGTGTTGCCGCCCCAGTACACTGTATTAGCCACAGGGACACCGACCAAACCAAAGCTTGTTTTATGTTCTTCTATTAAAGCTAAGTTAACGGTGAATTCGCCATTTTTGCTGATGAATTCTTTGGTGCCGTCCAGTGGGTCTATCAACCAGTAACAAGCATTGTAGTGGGGGATTTTTAATGAATCTGCATCTTCTTCAGACACCACCGGAATGTGTGGCGTAAGGCGTTTGAGTCCGGCCATAAGAAAATGATGGGCAGCTAGGTCTGCCGCCGTTACGGGGGATGCGTCGGCTTTGCTTCCAATGCCAAAATCATCACTATGATAAATTTCTAAAATGGCATCGCCCGCGTCATTGGTGAGCTGCACCAGCTCGGCAAGCAGCGTGCTATTGGTGACTATTTTTTGTGCTTGTAACATGATTATCCCGTAAATCTCAAATCTGCAATCACTTGCTGCATTAATTGTTCGGCTATATGCTCGGCGCTAAGAATACTGGTATCCACTTCAAAGTCTGCATTAATGGGTGGTTCGTAGGGGCTGTTGATGCCGGTGAAATTGGGTATTTCTCCCTTTCTGGCCTTTTTGTATAAGCCTTTTGGGTCTCTTTGTTCGGCCACTTCTAGAGGGGTGTTAACGAATATTTCTACAAACTCGCCATCTTCAAAACGTACCTTGGCTGCGTCTCGCTCGGCCCTAAAGGGCGAGATAAAGGCGGTAATCACCACTAACCCGGCATCCACCATTAGGTGGGCGACTTCGGTAATGCGGCGAATGTTCTCTACTCGGTCGGCTTCGGTAAAACCAAGGTCTTTGTTAAGACCATGACGCACGTTGTCGCCGTCTAATAAGTAGGTACGGATGCCTTGTTGGTGAAGCTTTTGCTCTAGTAGGTTGGCAATGGTAGATTTACCGGAGCCGCTTAAGCCGGTGAGCCATAACACTTTGCCGCTGTGGCTGTTGAGCTGGTTGCGCGCGCTTTTACTTACCGTAAGGTCTTGTTTGTGTACATTGCTGGAGCGTCGTAAGGCATGGGTGATCATACCTGCGGCGACGGTGGCATTGCTAAAGCGGTCTACTAATATAAGGCTGCCTAAGGGCTGGCAGTCAGTAAAGGCTTCATACGCAACGGCTTTGTCGAGGCTTAGCTTTACTACAGCAATGTCGTTTAACCCGAGGGACCGAGCAGCGTTTTGCTCCAACGTATTGACGTTGATGGTGTGCTTAATGTCAGTGATTTGAGCATTAACCCAGTTAGTGCCAATTTGTAGACCGTAAGATCGACCGGTAAAGCCTTGTTCTTGGTTCATCCATACCAGTTCTACTTCAAACTGGTCAGACACTTGGCAAGGGTCTTGGGCGGCAACGAGCATGTCACCCCGAGATGCATCTACTTCTCTATCTAAGGTAATTGTTACGGCTTGACTGGCGCGGGCTTTTGGCAAGTGTTGATCAAATAAAACAATGTCTTTTACCTTGGCAATGGAGCCTGCGGGTAAAATACGGATTTCATCCCCAGACACAATCACACCAGCCGCGATGGTGCCCGAAAACCCTCTAAAATCAAGGTGGGGGCGGTTAACCCATTGCACGGGCATCCGAAAGGCGTGTTGTTCCAAACTTTTGGCGGTAGACACGGTTTCTAAAAATGCCATTAGGGTGGGGCCTTTAAACCATGGCATGTGGCTAGAGCGGGCAATAATGTTGTCGCCTTTTAAGGCTGACGTCGGAATGGAGGTGATTTTTTCAAACTTAAGTTGTTTGGCAAATTCATCAAATTCTTGTTCGATGGCAACAAACGTGTCCTGTTTATAGTCCACTAGGTCCATCTTGTTAACGGCTAACATCACCTGTTTAATGCCTAACAAGGAGCAGATAAACGCGTGGCGCTTAGTTTGCTCTAAGACGCCTTTACGGGCATCAATTAAGATCACGGCAAGGTCTGTGTTAGAAGCGCCGGTGACCATGTTGCGGGTGTATTGTTCGTGCCCTGGGGTATCGGCAACAATAAATTTACGTTTGTCGGTATTAAAAAAACGATAGGCTACGTCGATGGTTATGCCTTGTTCGCGTTCGGCAGCTAGGCCGTCTACCAGCAAGGCATAGTCTATGTCGCCGCCTTGGGTGCCGTAGGTGGCCGACTCGTGTCGTAGCGATGACACTTGGTCATCAAAAATACATTTGGCCTCAAACAAGAGGCGGCCTATGAGGGTGGATTTGCCATCATCTACGCTGCCACAAGTGATAAACCGTAACAGGTCTAAGTCATTTTGTTGTTGCAAAAACTGGTCGATATGAGTGATAGGCTGGTTTGCATTAGGCATTAGAAATACCCCTCCCGCTTTTTCTTTTCCATAGAGGCTGCACTGTCGCTGTCTATAGCTCGACCTTGGCGCTCGCTAGTGCGCGCTTGTAATAGTTCTAGAATAATCTTTTCCAAGGAGTTGGCTTGTGACTCGATAGCACCCGTTAATGGATAACAGCCTAAGGTTCTAAAACGTATGTCTTTAATGGCCACAGACTCGTTAGGCATCAGCTTTAAGCGCTCGTCGTCTACCATCATGAGCATGCCGTCCCGTTCAATGACTGGCCGTGGTTGGGAAAAATACAGTGGCACAATAGGGATGCTTTCTCGGTAGATATACTGCCAAATATCCAGCTCAGTCCAGTTAGATATAGGGAACACACGAATACTCTGTTTGGGTTGTTTATGGCCGTTGTACAGGTTCCACAATTCAGGGCGTTGGTTTTTTGGGTCCCAGTGATGACTTTTGGTACGGAACGAAAAAACCCGTTCTTTAGCGCGGCTTTTTTCTTCGTCGCGGCGTGCACCGCCAAAGGCTGCATCAAAACCGTATTTGTCGAGGGCTTGTTTTAGGCCTTCGGTTTTCATTATGTCGGTATGCAAGGCGCTGCCGTGTTCTAGGGGGCTAATGTCGCGCTCAATACCTTCTGGGTTGGTATGTACGATCAGCTCCATACCGGCCTCTTTAGCCATATAGTCACGGAACTGATACATTTCTTGAAACTTCCAGCGAGTGTCTACATGTAACAATGGAAACGGCGGTGAGCTAGGGTAAAAAGCTTTACGCGCCAGATGTAACATCACGGCACTGTCTTTACCTACGGAGTACATCATGACTGGTTTTTCGGCGGTGGTCATGACTTCACGCAGTATGTGAATGCTTTCGGCTTCTAAGCGATCGAGGTGAGTCAGTTGGTGTTGATGGCTAGCCGGTTTCTTATGAGTCGCTGGTTTGATAAACAATTGGCTTGGGTAGGCCGTTAAACCTAAGCTGGCTTGGCCACATGGGGTATTAAGGTCGGTGGCGGTGTGCTCACGTTGAAGTTGGCGGCTAATGGCTGTGGCACTGTGATGGGGCAAAAATAACGTGTCTTTGCCGCAGTGTAGCGTTAGTGCCTTAAGTGCTTCTAGCAAGCTGCTTGTTGTGTATTGGGTGTCGTTCCACAACCAGCGGCGGCCTTGGCGTGCATCATTGGCAAGTAAACCATGGTGACCGTCTGTGGTGGTGAAGAGCTGCAAAATCAACACGCTGTGACGGCGTTTTTTGGCTTGGGTGAGCAGGTGATCTAATACTTGCGGTTTGAGTTTGCTGCCCGTTTCGTCACGCAGCTGGTTAGTGTCTAATACGTTAGGTAGGAGGTTGGTTTTTTCTAGCCAGCGATCTACCGCTCTGCGGTTGTCTGCTAACCCTTGCTGCAATAGGTGCTCTTGTAGCTGTTGCGTGTCCCAAACCAACGGATGTTGGTTCAGGTGGGTTTGGTAGGTTGTTAGCTCTGGCATAAGGCATTATGTCTTAAAATGTAATATCTAATAAACATGTATAAGATATCTTGTTTAAATAGATAGTACACCTGATTTATAACTTTTTAAATACATTTAAAGACAAGCTGAGTCATTGCGAGCGAAGCGTGGCAATCCAAATCCGAGGTCTATGGGTTGTCGCTTATGTCCTCGTAAAGAAGTGAAGGCTAGGTGACAGCCTGCTTTGCTAGAAATTGCGGTTGGTTCCATAGGTCATGGGTCATAATGTCGACCAAGGCATCCACTGTATCCCAAAGATCTACATAGCGTAAATACAGCGGGGTAAACCCAAAACGAAGGTGGTCGGGTGCTCTAAAGTCGCCAATGATATTGCGCTCGATAAGCGCCTGAATAATGGCATAACCTTGATCGTGAACCAGTGATACTTGGCTTCCACGTATGGCTTTATCTACCGGAGAGCCTATTTCAAACCAAGGGCAACGTTGCAGCACCAGCTGAATAAATAAGTCGCCCATGTGGCTGGACTTTTGCCTTACTTGGTTTAAATCGGCCTGTAGCATTACGACTAATGCAACTTCCAAAGCGGCATTGGCTAATACAGGCGGCGTACCACACATGGCCTGTTGTATGCCGTTAGCACCTTGGTACTCGTCGTTAAAATCAAACGGTTTAGCATGACCTAGCCAGCCGGTTAAAGGTTGTTCGAACTCATGTTGGAGACGCTTGGCTACATATACAAAGGCAGGGGAACCTGGGCCGCCGTTGAGGTATTTATAGGTACATCCTACAGCTAGGTCAGCATTTGCTGTATCCAAGTGAATTGGCATTGCACCGACCGAATGGCACAAGTCCCACATCATTAAAGCACCGTGTTGCTGCACCTGTTGTGTGACAGCGGGCATATCCCACATGGCACCGGTTTTAAAGTGCACGTGGGTAAGCAGTACTAACGCGGTGTCATCGTCAATGGCGTCTAACACTTGCTCGCGCGGTAAAGCCACTACTTGAACTTGGTCGCCCAGTAACTTGGCTAAACCTTGTAATAGGTATAGGTCGGTGGCAAAGTTACCCGTTTCGGTAATGAGTTTGCTGCGGCCGGGGCGCATCTTTACGGCGGCGGCGGCGAGCTTGAATATATTGATAGAAGTGGTGTCGCAGGATAATACTTGGCCGACTTCGGCGCCAATTAATTGACCGATTTTGTCACCGAGTTGCGCAGGCTTTTGCATCCACTGGTTGCAGTTCCAGCTACGGATGAGGTCTTTACCCCATTGCTGAGTAATTACTTCTTGCACATGTGCTGCCGTGGCCTTGGGGAGTACGCCCAAGGAATTACCATCGAGGTAAATCAGGCCTTGTGCCAAACTAAACTGATCTCGTAGAGGAGCGAGGCTGTCGTTTTGGTCAAGTGTTTCAAGGTCGGATCGGGTTAGCTTGGTCATGGTTTTTGTGTCTCTAAAGGGCTGTTCTTACGGACCAAAGTTCTGGAAAAAACTGTAGAGAGAGGGCTTTTTGTAGGTAGTCCACACCCGACGTGCCGCCTGTGCCGTGTTTATGGCCAATAATGCGTTCTACGGTTTTCATATGGTTAAAGCGCCACTGTTGAAAGTGATACTCAAGATCCACAAGCTTCTCTGCCAATTCATACAAATCCCAGTAGGTGTCGGTGTCTTGGTAGACCTTTTTCCAAGCGGACTGTACTTGTTCGTTTGCTGTATACGGCTGTTGCCAGTCACGTTGGGTGTGGCTGGTGGAAATGTCAAAGCCACGTTGCTGTAGCAATTGGAGGCATACATCGTAAAGGCTAGGGGTATTTAACACGCTTTGTAAATGCGCGTAGTGTTGCTCATGGCTTTTGTGGGCTTCAACTAAGGTGGCATTTTTGTTACCCAACAAAAACTCCAGCTCACGATATTGAAATGACTGAAAACCAGAACTTTGGCCCAAGCTATCACGAAAGCTGGCGTAGTCGGCAGGGGTCATGGTTACCAGCACTTCCCACGCATTGACCATTTGTTGCTGAATGCGGGCCACGCGGGTGAGCATTTTAAACGCAGGGCGCAGCTGATCTTTGGCAATCAGTTGGGCTGCGGCATGGGCTTCGTGTAAACACAGTTTCATCCATAGTTCGGAGGCTTGGTGAATGACGATAAACAACATTTCATCGTGTTCGTCACTACGAGGGTTCTGTTGTTGTAATAAGTTTTCTAGGCCAAGGTATTCGCCATAGCTCATGTCTTGTTGCCAATGAATATTTTCATCACTGACGTCAACTGCATCGACGGTGCCGGAAGAGTAGGGGCAGGAATAGGCCATTTAGGGCTCCAATAGAGTTAGAGGTGTAGGTATTGATAAAGTTTATGTTGAGTTGGGTGTGATGTAAATGTCATAATTTAGGCTGTAATTATGAAATAAATGCATACATATGGCGATTAAACTAAGTATTAGGCAGTTGCAAATGATTCGGGCCCTAGAGGTGGCGGGCAGTGTGTCGGCTGCGGCTGTGGCCTTGCAGGTGAGCCAGTCGGCACTAAGCCATCGTATTAGAGAGGCTGAGCGGTTATTGGATACCCCTTTGTATAGCCGTCAAAACAAAAAATTAACAGCTACGCCAGCAGGCTTGCGGGTGCAGTTTGCTGCACGAAGTGTACTGGCCGAACTAGAACGTACTGAGCAAGACGTTGCGTATATGAGCGGTGGAGTGACAGCACGAGTCCGTTTGGGGTTAGAGGCCTATGCATCGCATCATTGGCTGCCCAGCTTATATCAACGATTGGCGCAAGAATGCCCTCATATTAGCCTAGAAATAGCGGCAGACGTGGGTTTAAACCCAGAAACAGCTCTTAGGCAGCACACCATAGACATTGCTTTGGTGTCTGGCTCCACCCCAGCTACCGATTTTAATAACTGTCATCTTGGTCATGATCCGTTGCTGGCGATGATGGCTAAGGACCACCCCTTGGCGCAGTATGATTATTTAATCCCGGCCATGTTTGCACACTATCCCTATATCGCCTACCACACTAACCCAGAACAAGGCCGTGAGTACGACTTGGTGTTTAGGCGCCATCATTTATTGCCTAGCCAAGTTATTAGTGCAGGGGTAACCGAGGCGGTACTTGCTTTGGTGGGCGCGTCGAAGGGGGTTACTATTTTACCGGCGTGGACGGCCTTGGCCCATGCTCAACAATATGATCTTATTACCCGCCCCATTGGTGCAGAAGGGTTAAGCATTAATTGGTATTTGGCGGGGCTGCATCAGGTGGCTAACCGTGAAGCCATTGAAACTGTGATGGCGTTGATTGAAAAAATGTCGCTGATCAAACACTAAAGGCTGCGTGATGGCGTTATTTTAGGTAAAATAAGCCTCCATTTTGTTCTTGAAACCCCTTTATATGTGCTCTGCTTACAACGTACTTGCTGTTAATGATGATCTTCCTATTGCCATCGACTTACCGGTGCACAGTGGCAAGGTGCGCAGTGTTTATTGGCTCAGTGCTAAACAAAGTGCTCGGCTTATTGCAGATAAAGGTTATAACGTTGCTCCGGATGCCCCTCTAGCTATTATGGTAATTAGTGACCGTATATCGGCCTTTGACTGTATTTGGCACGGTGAAGGCGGCTTGCAAGGGGTGCAGGGTAAGGGCGCTGCGCTTAACGCGGTAGCTAACCATTGGTTTGCGCGTTTTCGTGAACATGGCTTGGCCGACAGCCACATTGTAGATACCCCCCATCCGTTAGTATGGATTGTACAAAAAGCCAAACCAGTGATGGTAGAAGCCATTGCCCGCCAATACATTACTGGCTCCATGTGGCGTGCGTACGCTAACGGTGAGCGCGAATTTTGTGGCATCACTTTGCCAGAAGCGTTGCAGCAAGACCAGTGTTTACCTGAGTTGCTGATTACGCCTTCCACTAAAGGTATTCTTAAAGGCATCCCAAATGTGCCCGAGGCAGACGACGTTAACATTACCCGGGCAGACTTAGCGGCTAATTACAAAGCCTTTAATTTTGCCGCGCCTGCGGACATTAATCAGTACGAAACCTTATTACGTGAAGGTTTTGCTGTGATTAGCAAAGACTTAGCGGCTCAAGACCAAGTATTTGTGGATACTAAGTTTGAATTTGGTTATGTAACCGATGCCCAAGGTCAAGAAAAACTTATTTATATGGACGAAGTAGGTACGCCAGATTCATCTCGTATTTGGGATGGTGCAGCCTTACGCGATGGTAAGGTGGTAGAAAACTCTAAAGAAGGCTTTAGACAGTTTTTATTAAACCATTTTGATGATGCCGATGTTTTGCTGAATAAACAGCGCATGGACGAGCGTACAGCGCTAGCGCGTGATAACGCGTTGCCGTTAGAGGCCATGCAAGATATATCGGACACTTACATTGGTATTGCAGAAAAAATCATCGGCCGCAAACTCGTGGTGAGTCAGCAGCCTAAAGAAGAGATTATTGACGTGTTGAATCAGGATTATGGTCTGATTCGCTAGATTCCGGCCTGCGCCGAAATGAGACACTGCGTCATCCTGACGCAGGTCAGGATCTATCCCAACAAATGCTCTAGCTTTTTTATCGCGGCTTTACTGGCTGCACTCAAGGGCATTACAGGCAAGCGGGTCTCTTCACTACACAAACCCAATAAAGACGCCGCGTATTTAACGCCTGCTGGGCTGGGCTCAGAGAACATAACTGCATGTAAGGGCGCCAACTCGTCATGAATACGCATGGCTTCTTTATAGTCGCCGTTTAGGCAGGCTGTTTGCATGGCTGAACAACGGCTCGGGGCGACGTTGGCGGTGACCGAAATACAGCCGTCGCCACCGGAAACGTTATAGGCTACGGCGGTCATGTCTTCACCCGACAAATAGGCAAAGTCATCGCCTAAGGCCATACGTTCCAAACTAATACGGGCAATGTCACCGGTCGCGTCTTTAACGCCTACCACATTAGGTAAAGCGGCAAGTTTTGCCATGGTTTCTGGCTCAATATCCACAATGGCTCGTGGCGGGATGTTGTAAATCACCATGGGGATGTCTACACCTTGGGTAATATACTCAAAGTGAGCATAAAGACCATCTTGGTTGGGGCGGTTGTAATAGCCAGCCACACACAAAATAGCATCCGCGCCTAAATCTTTAGCGTGGCGTGCATAGGCCAAGGCTTCAACAGGGTTGTTAGAGCCAGCGCCAGCAATCACCGGCACACGGCCGTTAGCTTCTTCCACTACGATTTCTACAACCCGTTTGTGTTCTGCTTCAGACAAAGTAGGAGATTCACCTGTGGTTCCCACAGGCACAAGTCCATGGGTGCTTTTCTCAAGCTGCCAGTTAACGATGCGGCGCAGGGCCGCCTCGTCTAATTTGCCGTTTGAAAAAGGGGTAACTAAAGCGACGTATGAACCACTAAACATTGGGGTCTCTCCTAAGACTATATGGCGCTAATTTTAAACTGTTAGGGGGTGTGTCAACAAGCCTCTAATACCGGTTATTTAATCAAACCTTCAGATGGAAAATTCTCAAATACAGGAACTCTTGGCTGAATCATGGCTGGTAACGAAATGATTGACGCACCAATGGGGAATATAACTTCCCAGATAGCACACCTTAAAAGGCGGGCGCTGCGGTCTCGTAACTGGTGTTCTGTGCTAAACCACTTTATGATTGTTTTTGATGAACGATTGTCTGATCAGGTCTAACTAAGGCAGATGCACAGCCTTATTTATAGGGTTGACTCGACTTAACTACAAGGAATACTACTTTGAAAACGCTTATCCCTGTAATCGCACTCACTTTGTCTTTCAACGCTTTCGCTACCATTCACAAGGTGGTCGCGTGTGACGACTTTATTTTCGACAATTCTGACACTACCCTAGAGATGGCTGAGATCAATGCTGCACAGAATGCTGAGTATAAGGCGCTTGCAATCAAGGTGTTGATGGATCCTAACAACCGCTCTGCTGCATTTAAGCTCGCTGCTACCTTAGGTATCACACTTAACCAATACGATATGGATGCTTCAGCACAGGCAGTTGTAGATGCGATTCCTTCCCTAGGTTTTTACTACACTACCGACGCGGCTGAGTTAGCATTGATTGAAGAGTTAACAAGCCCTGTGCTCGGTATCGTATTGAAGTATCAGACTAAATCTCAGTCGATCATTGCAACAGCTAATGCTAAAGCTCGTGATGAAGCAGTTGAGTTAGGCATCTGTGAAGGTGATATTGTCTTAGAAGACGACTTCTCGTAATCTAAAGCCGTCAGTTGTTGTACTCCATTATAACCTTGATCCTTGCATAGGGCCCTATGCAGGCATTTGGGAACCCTAGCTGTACTTTAGCCTAAAAAGGTGACAATATATTGTTAACAATCCCGGGGGGGGGTTAGACTGGGTTGCCTTGTTGTATAAATATAATAATTAACTAGGAGTATTCTTATGAGCGCAACAGAGTCTCAAGATTCAGAATTGATCTATGAATTAGATGACAATCCACCGATGGGTGAAAAATTCTTCGCAGCATTACAGCATGTATTAGCCAGCTTTGTGGGTATTATTACCCCAACGCTAATTATAGGTGGTGTTTTGGGCCTCGGGTCAGAAATTCCTTACCTTATTAGTATGGCGCTTATGGTGTCTGGTGTGGGTACGATTATTCAGGCCAAAAAACCAATGAACATTGGTGCCGGTATGATTTGTGTGCAGGGCACTAGTTTTGCATTCTTAAGTTCGGTACTGGCTGCAGGTTTTATTGCCAAAGCTCAAGGCGGCGGCCCAGATGAAATATTAGCCATGATTATGGGTGTTTGTTTCTTAGGTGCCTTCATCGAAATTGGTTTAAGCCAAGTGTTACCTCAGTTACGTAAAGTGATTACGCCTCTAGTCACAGGTACGGTCATTACTATCATCGGTGTGAGCCTAGTTAAAGTGGGCATGATCGACCTAGCCGGTGGTAAGTGGTTGATGGACAACAAACCTGAATTTTGGGGTTCGATGTCTAACTTGTTCCTAGGCTTCTTGGTGATGATTTCTATTATCATACTTAACCGCTCTAGCAACCAGTGGCTGCGTTTGTCCTCCATTGTGATTGGTTTAGCCATCGGTTTTGTTGTGGCTTTGATGATGGGTAAGGTCAACACGGGTGCCGTATTTGCCGTAGAAAGCGCAATCAGCATTCCTATGCCATTTAAGTATGGTTTTGATTTTGACTTTATTGCCTTCATTCCAGTGGCGTTGATTTATGTCATTACTGCCATTGAGTCTTCTGGTGATATCACTGCAAACTGCATGATCTCTAAGCAAGAAGTAAAGGGTGATGGCTACATTAATCGCATTAAGAACGGTGTCTTGGGTGATGGTGTAAATTCTGCCATTGCTGCAGTGTTTAACACATTCCCTAATACAACCTTTAGCCAAAACAACGGTGTAATCCAATTAACGGGTATTGCTAGCCGTCATGTAGGCGTGTGGGTTGGTATTATCTTAGTGGTTATGGGCTTGTTCCCGCACATTGGTTCTTTGTTGCGGGCTATGCCTAACTCTGTACTGGGTGGTGCTACCATCATTATGTTTAGTACAGTGGCTATTGCGGGTATTAAGATCCTTTCTACCGTAAACATGAATCGTCGTAATATGTTGATTCTTGCTGTGTCTTTTGGCATGGGTCTTGGTGTGTTATTAGTACCAGAAATTGTTTCTGCGCTTAGTAACAACGTTGGCGGTACGTCGGGTAAACTTATTCAGAGCATCTTTAGTTCTGCTATTACTACGGGTGGCCTTACGGTGATCATCCTCAGTGCAATAATGGGTCAGTCTGAAGAAGATTAATCATTATTGAACCAACAAAAGGGGCAGCTTAGGTTGCCCTTCTTTGTTTCTTAATAAAGGGAACTGGATACTATGGGTGTAAAGGAAGCAGCAAGCATTGATGAAGCCATTGTTGTGGCCTTGGTTAATGACGTTATGGAACAACGTATTGGTCCCGGCACACGGCTTAGCGAAAAATCGTTATGTGAGCGTTTTGGAACCAGCCGTATGTACGTTCGGCGGGCCCTGTTAACCCTTGCCAATAGAGGCGTTGTTGAGTTGCAAGCCAATAAAGGCGCACGCATTCGGCAGCCCACGCTGCAACAAGCCAAGATATTGTTCGAGACCAGAAGGGCCATTGAATCCATTATTATTAACAATGTAGTGGCACAAAGGCGCGCAACCGACATCACCCGGCTTAATACCCACATGGCCCTAGAACAGCAGGCATTTGTGGATAATGATCGGCATGAACTGATTCGCTTGTCGGGCGAGTTTCATTTATTAGTCGCTAGTTTTCAAGACAACCAGCTACTCACGGGGTTTATGCAAACCTTAGTGACAGAGTCAAGCCTTATTACCGGCATGTATGGCCAACATAGTTTTACTAACTGCCCACCCAGTGAACACCAGCGTTTAGTTGATGCCATAACAAGCCAAGACCAAACTCTCGCACTGGAGTTGATGTTAGCTCATTTGCAGCACATTGAAGCCGACTTGGCTTTGGGTAATGCATAAGATTATCACGTCTGATTTTGGCTAACCTCCACGCTAAATAGGGGTTAAACTGACGCTATGGCAACTTCTTTAGACTTACAACTGTGTGAACAGGCTAGGCAAAGCAGAGACCCTCGTTTTGATGGACGATTTTTTGTGGCCGTTAAAACCACAGGCATCTATTGCCGCAATGTATGTAAGGTCAAATTGCCGTCAGTTAAAAATATTGATTTTTATGCGTTTGCCGCCGCGGCCCAAGCGCAAGGTTTTCGCCCATGTTTACGCTGCAGACCAGAATCAACCCCCGGGTCGTTTGCTTGGCAGGGTGCAGGCACCAGTGTTGGTAGAGCAGTTCGTCTGTGGTACCAAAATCCAGTTCAGAATGTCAGCCAATTGTGTGTCCGCCTAGGAGTCGGTGAACGACACTTGCACCGACTATTCATTGAATACATGGGTGTTAGTCCAATGGCGGTACATCAGTCTATCCGCTTACATCAAGCCAAACGCTTGCTGGACGAAACCAATCTGCCCATGGGTGAGTGCGCCAATTAAGTGGCTATACCAGCCAACGGCGGTTTAATGACCATTTGCTCGAAACTTATGGCTGTACGCCAAGTCAACTTCGCAAAAAAACAAAAAACTCGTGAGCTGTCTGCGACTAGCCTACATTTCCAGTTAGGCTATAGGCCCCCTTATGATTGGGAGGCTGTGCTAGCATTTTTATCAATCCGCCGCATTGCTGGCGTAGAAGTCATTGAGGACGGCGAGTATCGCCGCAGTATTCGCTTGGGTGAGCAATACAGTTTGTTACGCGTACGGCAAGACACAGCCAACCACCGGCTGATTTGCAGTGTTAGCCATGCGCCCGAGAGTGAATTGTTATCGCTCACCGAAAAACTGCGTAATATGTTTGATTTGTACGCAGACCCTATTGAAATTAGCAATGTGTTGGGCCAAGAACCACGTTTAAAGGGGAGCTTAACTAAACATCCTGGGTTACGCATTGCAGGCTGTTGGGATGGCTTTGAAACCTGTATTAGAGCGATTGTTGGGCAACAAATATCGGTAGCCGGCGCTATTACTATTGTGGGGCGACTGGTAGAACGTTATGGTGTCGAATGTGATCTTGGTGCAGGTGTTAGTTATGCGTTTCCGAGTTCTAAAAAGCTCGCCGCTGAGCTTGAATTAGAGCATTTGGCGATGCCCAGAGCCCGCGCTCAAGCTATTTTGAATCTATGTCAGGCCCATGCGTCGGGAGTCATAGATTTTGACCTTATGAGTTCGGCAGAGCTAATGCATGAGTTACAAAATATTAAAGGTATAGGCCCGTGGACGGCATCTTATGTGGCATTAAGGGCCATGCATGAACCTGATATCATGCCTATGCAAGACTTGGTATTGCAAAAAATGTTAGTGCCGGGTGAGCGACTAACGGCTCAGCAGTTGAGTATTAGGTCTGAGGCATGGCGACCATGGCGAGCTTATGCCACACTGCACTTGTGGCAACTGGCCAATGACTAATAAAAAGGAGGCGCGCGTGCAACTAGAATACACTTATATGGACTCCCCAGTAGGTCAGTTATTATTGGCTGGTGACGGTGAGGTATTGCATTATTTGAGTTTTCCAACGGGCAAAATGGCCATGCAGCCTGCCCATGATTGGTACTTGCACCGAGCTGCATTTAAGCAGGCTCGTCACCAGATAGATGATTATTTTGCTGGCCAGCTTAAGCAGTTTAATTTAGCCTTGGCACCACAAGGTACGGCATTTCAAATGCAGGTGTTAGGTGCGTTGCAAGATATTCCGTTTGGCCAGATGCGAAGTTACAAAGACATTGCTCAGGCCATTGATCGCCCTAAAGCCATGCGCGCTGTAGGTGCGGCCAATGGTCGCAACCCGATTCCATTGATTATTCCTTGCCACCGTGTGGTGGGTGCAGATGGTAGCCTAACAGGGTTTGGAGGTGGGGTTGAAACTAAGGTGTTCCTGCTGCGTTTAGAGGGTGCAATAAGCTAAGAGTTGTCAGTTGGGCTCGAAATGACAGCACGCTAGCGTTTAGCGCGCAGTCTGATTAAACAACACCTTGCGGGAGTCTTCATCGGTAATGCTCTTTCTGCGCTCTGCACCTAACGCCTCTCCCCTAGCAGCGGCGGGCCGAGCGTGTATGGCCTCTAACCAACGTTTAAGGTGGGGAAATTGATCTATATCCTGCCCTTGGCGCTCATGCGAGAGCGCCCAAGGCCAACAGGCCATATCTGCAATACTATAACCTCCAGCAATGAATTCCCGGTCCACCAGTTGGTGGTTTAATACGCCATAGAGGCGGTTGCATTCGTCGGTATAGCGCTTAATTGCGTAGGGCACTTGTTCTGGGGCATATTGGCGAAAATGATGAGCCTGGCCTGCCATAGGCCCAAGGCCACCCATCTGCCAGAACAACCATTGGTTGATATCCTGCTGTTGGCGCAGGTCATCAGCGTAAAATTGGCCATATTTTTGCGCCAAATAAAGCAATATAGCACCCGACTCAAACAGGCTAACCGGCGCACCCCCATCAGCTGGATCGTGGTCAACTATTGCAGGCATACGGTTATTAGGGGCAATGGCTAAAAACTCAGGCTTAAACTGATCACCTTTGCCAATATCCACCCACTTAACTTGGTAATCCACGCCGAGTTCTTCAAGCATAATAGAGATTTTTTTGCCGTTGGGTGTAGGCCAATAATAAAGATCGATCATATAGGTTGCTCCGCCGTTATGGGTCAATTATAACCTTTTGATAACCGCTTGTGCACAGACTACTGCTGTGCCGACCTTTGGTTCTGTCGGTTATAAATATATATGCCGGTGAGAGTGATGGAGCTCCCCACCAATTGCCATAAAGTTAAGCTTTCGCCTAATAATAGGTAACCGAAGGTAAGTGTGAATACTGGCTGTAATAATACAAAACCCGCTAAGCGGCTGATGCCATGGCGGTGCACCAAACCATACCATAGGCTGTAAGACAAAATAGACGAACAAAACACCACGTAGGATAACGATAACAAGGTTTTGATGGTGAGTTGCGGCAGTATTGGAGCGGCGTCGGGTTGTAATAAAAAGGCGATAAGACACAAAGGTGCCGTAATGATGGCGATCCAAAATTGCACAGACAATACTGGTAACTCTTTAAGTTTGCGTATTTGTATATTGCCCACGGCCCACATAAAGGTACTGAGAACCACGATTAATATACCCCATTGCAGTTCACTTTGGCCCATCAGTAGCGTAGGTAACATGGCACCTAAGGTGGCAGCAATAATAGCTACGCTTTGTAATAACGTTAGACGCTCGTTAAGAAATAGATAGCTCAGTAAGGCTGAGAAGGGCGCTCCGAGTAAGAAACACACACTAGCGATGACGCCTGGCACGATAGAGATACCTACGGCTAACAAGTAAAAGTGGCCCAAGCCCATGACAAGCGCAATAGGTAATAAAGGACGGATTTGCTGGCGTGAAATTTTTACAAAGGGTAATAACACTAGGCCTAGAAGGAAAAATCGTGCGGCTGTGAACAGTAGAGGGTCCATGTCATTGAGGGCGATTTTCATGCCAACAATGTTAAGCCCCCAAATGGCTGCGACTAGAGTGGCCCCAAGGGCTGGCTTTCCTAACCAATCGATTTGTTTCATGTAGTGACTCTGTAGCTGCGTACTGTTCTATATGGCTCTTTGGGCGCCATTGTGCGCTAAATTTAAGACAATAAAAAGCCCCGCTATTGCGAGGCTTTTTAGTTTGTTAAGTCTTACGGAGTAAGGCTTATATCCTTGATTAAGACCAAGGGAACGGGCTGCTAGACACAGGGTGTAGCTTGCCTTCTTCGTAACGACCTAAACGGAACGGCTCAAGCAAACGGTTGCTTTGGCCAGTGGCGATTTCGTTGGCTACCAATTTACCTACTCCCAACATCTTGTAGCCGTGGTTCGAGTCAGCAATGAAATAAGCATTCTCGTGGAACACGTCGAAGATTGGAAAAGAGTCAGGAGTGAAACAACCGATACCACCGCTTGGCTCATCCTTGTACTTAACCATGGTGCCTTCAAAACGCTTCTGACAATGAGCTAGTGCAGAGACCCACATGTGAGCGAATTCTGGGCCAACCACAAAGTCTGGAGAATCTGGCCCGTATGGGTCAACAGCCACTTCGTCTGGGTTACGCTTAACTGGGAATGGTGCAGCACCACCTTGAACACCACCAAAGTGGAAGTCAGGCTTGTAGTAGATGCCCCACATTTCGTCAGTCACTAGGCTGCCATCTTCACATGAGTAAAGAGGCGCGTTAGAGTCAACGTGAATTACAGGAGGCATGTTACCTTCGTTGTCTACTTGAAGCTTAGGATCTACACCTAAAGTGCCTTCCTGTAGTGACCAGTAGATCCACATTGGGATGTCAGTGTGAACAACGTCGTCTGCACCTTTGATGCTAACCGTCTTAGGAAGATCAAGCATTTCCCAGAAGCCTTTAGCCCATGGGCCAGCGCCGATTACTACGTAGTCACAAGCGATGTTGCCTTTGTCAGTTTCAACGTGAGTAACACAACCTTCGTTGCGAGTAAAACCAGTAACAGTTACGCCGCTGATGATACGAATGTTTTCGTTTTCTACTTTAGATGCCAAACCGTACATGGCTTTGGTGTTGTTGGCGTAGCCACCCTTAGATTCGTGAAGAACCGAAGTGATGCCTTGTGCTTGCCAATCGTGGAAAATGCCTTTCATGTACTTAGTACAATCAGCTTCGCCTTCGATGAAGGTAGAAGGGTAGTCAATGGCTTTCTGCTGTTCAAAGATCGTTGCAACGTCAGCGTGCATTGATTCTGGGCTGATCTGCATATAACCGACTGGGTGGTATGAGTAAGCTTCCATGTCTGATTCCCAAACTTCTACAGAATGAGCCATCAATTCACGCATAGCAGGTTGGAAGTAGTTGTTACGAACTACGCCACATGCAATACCTGTTGCGCCAGCAGCAATGCCGTTCTTATCAAGGATGATAATGTCGCGACCGTCGCCTTTGCCGTTAGCTTTAAGCTCAAGGGCAAGGTGATAAGCAGTACTTAGACCGTGAATACCTGCACCTACGATGACGTAGGGAGAAGAAGAAGGAAAGGCCATAAAGGACTCCGTTTGGGTTATGTTTATTATTCAAGTGACAGTCATAATGCGCTTTCAGGTCGAAATAAAAACCACATGGGACGACTTTTAACGAGACAAATCCGACAATAGCCGCTAATCTATCAAAAATACGACGCGCGATGCCATACACTCGGTTGTGCGTTATCAATTAAATGGTTAAAAAATGCAACGATTTGGCTTCTTTTTAGTACCCGGTTTTTCCATGTTGTCCTTAGCAGCGGCGTTAGAACCGTTGCGCATGGCGAACGCTCAAGCCGGCGATGAACTCTATCAATGGGAGTTTTTGAGCTGGAACGGAGAGCCCGTAGCTGCGAGTAATCAAATGGTTACCGCGCCCACCATCGGTATGGAACAAGTCAAAGAACTGGATGTGTTGTTGGTGGTGGCGGGTATTAACGTGGCGTCCTACGGCGATGACAAGTTGTTTGGTTGGCTGCGACAGGCGGCGAGACAGGTTGAGTTATTGGGGTCGACTTCTACGGGCGCATTATTACTGGCGAAAGCCAAGCTATTACGCCATAAAACCTGCACCATTCATTGGGAATACGTTGATAGTTTCCGAGAGCAGTTTCCAGACGTTTGGATGAGTGGCGAGTTATACGAATTCGACGGCAATGTATTTACTTGTTCTGGCGGTTCTGCCGGTTTGGATATGATGCTACAAATCATCGCCGACCAGCACGGTCATGAATTGGCGTTGCTGGTAGCTGAGCAGTATATGCATCCTCATATTAGACCACCACACCAAGATCAGCGTATGCGTTTGCAGTCACGCCTAAATATTAATAATCCACGTTTGATTAAGGCCATCGATATTATGCGCCAAAATCTAGAAGTGCCACTTACATGCCAGCAGCTTGCAAATGCGTCGAATATGTCGGCCCGACAAATGGAACGTTTGTTTAAACAACACCTGCAGCAAAGCCCAGGTCAGTATTACTTACATTTACGGCTCGAAAAAACCCAGCAACTGTTGCGCCAGTCAAGCTTGTCGGTACTACAAGTGGCCACCGCTTGCGGGTTTAGTTCTACGTCTTATTTGGCGCGTTGTTATCAAAAAAAGTACGACTGTTCACCGCGCCAAGAAAGAGCACGTAATAGCAATCGTTAAATCTTTCAAATACTTGTTATATACCAAGTTATATCACCCGTTCGAGCTGGTTTTACTAAAGTCAAAGTCGTATAATCAGCATCGTTAAATTACCCTCTTTTTTCGTTTTCGATTGTTGTTTTTTTGTTCATAGGAGTTCTATTACTCATGTTTGAGTCGCTGCGCGCTGTGCCTGCTGATCCCATTCTAAATTTGTCGGTGTTATGCCGCCAAGACACCAACCCAAACAAAGTTGATTTGGGTGTAGGCGTGTACAAAGATGAGACCGGACATACTGCAATTATGGAAGCCGTAGCACGGGCCGAAGAACGCTTGTTAACAGACGAAGATACCAAAGCCTACGTTGGTATGGCAGGTTCAAAGCGCTTTTGTGAGTTACTGGCTCAAGTAACCTTGGGTGCCGATCATCCCGTATTGGCTAACCAACGTATCGCTGTGGCGCAAACGCCAGGTGGTAGTGGGGCCTTACGGGTGTTAGGCGAATTTATTAACGTCGCATCACCTAATGCCACCGTGTGGTTAGGCAACCCAACTTGGGCCAACCATCACGCGGTAATGCAAAGTGCAGGTTTCACCGTCAAAGAGTATCCCTATTACAACCGCACCACCAAAGCTGTTGATTTTGATGCCATGTGTAACGCCCTAAAAAATCAGACCCAAGCCGGCGATGTGGTATTGCTACACGGCTGCTGTCATAACCCATCGGGTGCAGATTTATCCTTAGATCAATGGCAGACCATCACAGATTTAGTACTGGCTAAAGGCTTAATACCTTACGTTGATATAGCTTATCAAGGTTTGGGAGAAGGCATGGATGAAGATGCGGCCGGTTTGCGTCTTATGGCTAACGCGGTACCAGAAATGGTGATTGCAAGTTCTTGCTCGAAAAACTTTGGTTTGTACCGCGAGCGTACCGGTACAGCCATGGTTATTACGGCCAATGCTCAGCAAGCCAGCTTCGCGCAAGGCCAGATGAACAGCGTCATTCGTGCTAACTATTCAATGCCCCCTTCACATGGCGCATTGGTGGTGGAAACTATTCTCGCCGACCCCAAGCTTAAGCAAATGTGGCGTGATGAACTTAAAACCATGCGCAAGCGTATTAAAGATTTACGCAGCCAGTTGGTTGATGCCATTAAAGCCGAAGGTGTAACGCAAGACTTTAGCTTTATTGAGCGCCAAAAAGGCATGTTCTCGTTTTTGGGTGTGAACTCAGAACAGGTGGACAAGTTAGTGCATGAACACAGTGTCTACTTAGTGGGTTCTAGCCGTATTAACTTGGCGGGGCTAAACCAGCACAACATCGCTTATGTGGCTAAGTCGATCGCCGCTGTGCTTTGAATATTCCGTATCAAAGTTATGGCAAGCAAGACGCACCTGCCGTTTTGTTTGCCCACGCCAACGGTTTTCCACCAGGCACCTATAACGCATTATTTGCCGACTTAGGCCAAGACCACGCTATTTATGCTCCTCATTTAAGGCCTTTGTGGCAACCGCTACCTGAGCACCAAACGCAGGCCAAAAATAGAGCTGTTTGGCCGCATATGGCGCAGGACTTAAACGACTTTATTGAACATCACAACATTGGCCCAGTTATATTTGTTGGCCACTCGATGGGGGCCGTTGCAGGTGTACTAGCTGCCCAACTTAAACCTCATTTATATCGTCAGTTAATCCTAGTAGAACCCGTATTTTTGCGGCGTACCATAACGCGTATTTTACGTTTTTCACCCCTAGCTCTAACCCATAAAGTACCCATTATTGCCAAAGCGATGGGCCGCCCTGATCGTTGGGATAGCTTGCAACAAGCGTTTGACTTCCATCGCCCAAAACGTGTGTTTGCTGACCTTACAGATGAGATACTGTGGCATTACATTAATGCTGCGGTGGTGGCTGATGGCGATGGATTCAAATTGTTCTATGATAAGTACTGGGAAGCCACCATGTATGGCACTGTGCCCAGCTTGTGGCGCACCTTAAAACGCAGCAAAGTGGCTATTAGTGTGTTGCGTGGACAAAAGTCTGAGACGGTAGATGACTTGGCATGGAAACGTTGGCAAGCGGTGCAGTCACGCACGGATTTACCCCAGCATGTGCGCGCTATCAACTTTGAAGATGCCGGGCATCTATTGCCGTTAGAGCAGCCACAACGCGTGGCACAGAAAATACGGCACTGTTTACTACCTGATTGAGGAATTGTTATGGCCGGAGCAAGTTTACTCGCTTTGTTGGATGACATTGCAGCATTGCTGGATGACATTGCTGTTCTGTCAAAAGTTGCGGCTAAAAAAACCGCCGGTGTGTTAGGCGATGACTTAGCCGTTAACGCCGAGCAAGTGTCGGGCGTTAGGGCAGAGCGTGAACTGCCGGTGGTTTGGGCTGTGGCTAAGGGTTCCTTACTCAACAAAGTGATCCTTGTTCCAGCTGCTTTAATCATGAGTTTGTACGCACCGTGGCTCATTACCCCCGTGCTGATGTTGGGTGGCACTTACCTTTGTTTTGAAGGCGCAGAAAAACTACACGAGTGGATTGCCCACACACCCAAAGATTCTACAGCGACCGACCGGCTTAGCTACTTACGCCTTAGCAAAGATGATTTGTTAGCTGTGGAAAAGACCAAAATTAAAGGAGCCATTCGTACTGATTTTGTATTGTCGGCAGAAATCGTGGTCATCATATTGGGGTCTGTGGCGCATACCACCTTTGCAAACCAAGTCATTATTGTTTCAGGTTTATCCTTGTTCTTTACCTTGGGTGTCTACGGCCTAGTGGCTGCCATTGTAAAAATGGATGACGTGGGTTTGTATTTGATAGAAGGGGAGTGTGCAGGCACAAACAGCCGTTTTAGTGTTTGGATTGGCCATGGCTTGGTCAACGCCGCACCACCGCTGATGAAAACATTGTCGGTGGTAGGTACTTTGGCTATGTTCCTAGTGGGGGGTGGTATATTAGCCCACGGCTGGCCTTGGTTACATCATTGGGTTGAGCCGTTAAGTACTTGGTGGGCTCAATTAGCCAATATGGGTGTAGGTTTGGTGGCTGGCGCTTTAGTACTGGCTGTTATTGCGCTGCTAAAGACAATGCGGACTGCAAGCTAAACGTCGCCTTTAAAGCACGTGCTTGTTGCTCTATGCCTTCGGTGCAAAGCACCATGGCGGCAGCAAAATAGGCTTCCAATAAGGCATACATCGCGTCATCTATCACGCCATAATGGCTAATGTAGGATTGGCGTAACATTGAGTGCCAGTTAACAACTTTAAAGGGCTGCATTTCTGGGTGTTGCCAATCTATAGCGAAACTAAAGTCAACATCGGTATTGTCCATGCCATCTACCATCGTATGTCCACGGCGCATGGCCGGTAATTCACCACTAGCATAAGACTCATATTTTGCTAAATCAAACAAAGGGTGCCCCGCACCCATGCCGGCCACTGACACTGGATCAATGAGCACCAACTGCGTGGGCCAGTGCTCGTTTTCTGATGTTGCTGGTAGCAGTATGTTTTCTAAAAATAAATCACCATGCAAGCGTACTTGTGGTGCCGCATCTAACCCATAAAGCAATGTTTGTTGCCGTATTAGGGTGGCGGTGTTAGCCGCTAAATTTAGGCAAACCTGGCCATTAATACCCATTGAAGGTGTCGTTAAAGCCTGCAGCTCGTTATGGTCTCTAATTGCTAGGGCCGCCTGTTGCAGGGTGGCCAATACGTTCTCTGCAAGGCTATTTTGGCTCGTACACTGGGTATGTAATTGGCCAAATACACGTTTGCCTAAATGGGATTGAAACTCGTTTGCTTGTTGTTGATTGAATGCTTCTTTACGCACCAGCTGAGCTACATCAACATAGTGGGTCATATAAGCCATGTCGTAACCCGGAGCGGGCTCCTCCCACGAGGCAATTAAGCGCGGAAATAAGTCCAGCAGGTGTGGCTCTAAATCTTGTAAATAAAGTGCTTCCGCTCTCAGGTTGTCTTGCCCCCATGGGCCAGAGGATTGCTGGCCTTTAGATTGTTTACGCACCCTCAAGCTGCCATCCGCCATACGAATAATTTCGGTTCTATCCCAATAACCGTCACGTAACAGGGTTTCAATGGCAGCGAGCGTGGGGCGGGTCGATGTGGCCATAGTCGAAGGTCAGCCTAATTAATGGTTAAACTGAAGTTGGCTAAGGCGCTTGTATAGCTTAGAGGATGCAAGCAACTCTTGATGAGTGCCTTGGGCCTCTAGGCGGCCTTCGTTAAAAAACATAATGCGATCTGCATGCATCACCGTGGCAAAACGATGGGCAATGATTAACGTGGTGCGGCCTTGCATTAAATCTTGTAAGGCAGACTGCACCTTTTGCTCGCTGTCGGCATCTAAGGCGCTGGTGGCTTCGTCTAATAACAAAATGGACGGGTCTTTAAGCATGGCGCGAGCAATGGCTATACGCTGCCGCTGGCCACCAGATAGTCGTACACCTTGTTCACCCAAATAGCTTTCGTAACCTTCCGGTAAACGTTCAATGAATTCGCTGGCGTAGGCCTTTTGAGCTGCGCTTATCACTTTGTCTTGGCTGGCACTGGGGTCGCCATAACGAATGTTGTGGGCTACGTCAGCGCTAAAGAGGGTGGGTTGTTGGGGTACTAAACCTAGGTGGCTGCGTAAATCAGTAGGGTTAAGCTGTGTGATTTCCTGTCCTGCCACACTAATGCTGCCTTGTTTAGGGTCGTAAAAGCGCTGCAGTAATTCAAATAAGGTGCTTTTGCCCGCGCCGGAAGGCCCAACGATGGCCACGGTTTCGCCTGCTTTAACTTCAAAACTAACGTCCTCTAAAGCCACTTGGTCGGGTCGTGATGGGTAGCTAAAGCTGACCTTATCGAACGCCAGTGCCAAGGCGCCGTCGGGCAGAGAATGCGCCTTTTGTGGGCTACTAATGTCGGCTTCTTCGGCCAACAATTCTAATAAACGCTCGGTGGCGCCAGCGGCTCGTTGAAGCTCACCATAGACTTCCGAAATAGTCGCCACGGCCATGGCCACCATCAAGGCGTAAAATACAAACGCGGCCAACTCACCGGAACTAATGGCGCCACTGGCAACGTCCTGTGCGCCCACCCAAATCATGCTGGAAAGCCCGGTAAAGACTAAGGCCATAGCCACTACAATGAGTATGGAACGCTGTAAAATGCGTTTCTTGGCAACGCTAAAGGCTTTTTCCACTTCACGGCCAAAGGCTTTGGTTTCTTCTTGTTCGCGGGTAAAACTTTGAACGATTTTTATGTTTTGTACAATTTCACCGGCATAGGTGCCAATGTCGGCCACTCGGTCTTGGCTCAAGCGAGAGAGTTTTCGTACCCTGCGGCCGTACCACATCATCGGAAATATCACTAAAGGTACGCTGGTTAATACGATAAGGGCTAACTTGTGATTAGTAATCAACATCATCACTAAGCCACCCACAAAAGTGAGGCTATTGCGCAGGGCCATGGAAATTGAGGAGCCAATAATGGACTGCAATAACGTGGTGTCGGTGGTGAGGCGGGCGTTGATTTCGCCACTACGATTGACTTCAAAATAATGAGGATCAAGGGTCAGTAGGTGATTGAATACCGCCAACCGAACGTCGTTACTCACGCGTTCGCCGAGCCAGGAAACTAAATAAAAGCGCGTGAAAGTACCCGCCGCCATTAATACCGTAATGACCGCCAGTATCATCATGGCTTGGTTCAGCCGACTTGGGTCGGCAGAGTCAAACCCTTGGTCAATCAGTAACCGAATACCTTGTCCCAGTGCTAGCGACACGCCCGCCGTGACGATGAGGGCTAAGATAGCGCCTAGCACCATTTTTCTGTAAGGTGTAATAAAGGGTAACAAACGCAGAAGTAAACGTAGGTCTTGTTGGTCAGGCTTTATAGATGTAGTGGCTTGGCTCATGTGCTGTGTCTGTAGTCGGGTATAACCCAGTATATGGGGCCATCGTAAGATATTGCAATTACTTTAGTCAGCTGAATATGTTGATTTCCGATGCGCAAATCAACGCCATTTGAGCTATACTTTAGTGACTCTTAATGTATATAGTGCCTCCAATGCATCGACCTTCTTTGTTATCTCATTTAAGCTTAGATAAGGGCTCTCTATTACGCCTAATGACGTTTGCCATGCCGTTTAGTTTTGGTGTGTGGATGGCCCTGTTTAATAACTTTGCCATAGAGCAGGGTGGTTTAAATGGCGCTCACATTGGGGTGTTGCAATCATGGCGTGAAGTACCAGGTTTTTTGGCCTTTGGTGTCGTGTTTTTATTGCTTATAATTGCGGAACAGCGCTTGGCTATCTGGTCCTTGTTGTTATTAGGTATAGGTACAGCCATCACCGGGTTTTTACCCAGCTTTACGGGTTTGTTAATGACCACTATGCTCATGTCTGTGGGATTTCATTATTACGAAACGGTAAAACAGTCTTTGGCGTTGCAGTGGTTTAGCCTACAGGAAGCGCCAGTGCAGTTAGGGCGTTTAATTGCCATTGGTTCAGCCTCATCGCTGTTGGCCTACGCTTGGGTTTGGCTGGCATTGGAAGTGTTTATGTTGCCGGTGGTGTGGGTTTACGTTTTTGGTGGCAGTATCACCGTGGGCATCGCCTTAGTGGCGTTAGTGGCCTTTCCACAATATCAATCCAAGGTGCAGCAAACTAAAAAACTAGTGCTTAGAAAACGCTATAGTTTGTATTATGCCTTAGTATTTATGGGTGGCGCTCGGCGCCAGATCTTTGTTGTTTTTGCGGCCTTGTTAATGGTGCAGCGCTTTAACTTTGGAGCTGACGAAATCGCTTTGATGTTTTTAGGTAACGGTTTGCTGAGTATGTGGTTAGCACCAATAATTGGAGCCTTAGTCTCGCGCTGGGGAGAGAAGCGGGCGCTCACTTTAGAGTACCTCGGTTTAATACTCGTGTTTTTGGCTTATGGCTTTGTCGACTGGGCACCATTGGCGGTGGCATTATATATGTTTGACCATGTGTTATTTGCCATGGCTATAGCCCAAAAGACCTACTTTCAAAAAATTGCAGATCCAGCCGACATTGCGTCCACTGCGGGCGTGTCGTTTACTATTAATCACATTGCGGCCGTTATTCTACCCGCTATTATGGGTGTGTTGTGGCTGGTATCGCCCACCGCGGTGTTTATGTTAGGCGCTGCCATGGCATGTGTGTCCTTGGTGCTTGCTCGATGGGTGCCGTCTAATCCAGTGCCAGGCCAAGAATGGCGCAGCCCGCTGAGTTAACTACATTGCTCAGGGTGCGCCTTATGAAATGCGGGTTGTTGGTTGCACCAGTCAACACGCTGTTGGATGGTCGGATAATACGTCATGTCGATAGCAAAACGGTGGGCATTGAATACTTGGGGCACGAGTACTGTGTCCAGAAGGTTAGCGGCGTTGGAGAGTGAAGAGTCGCTTAACTGTGTTTCCAGGGCGGCAAAAGTCAGCTTAATCCAGTGGTGATACCAGGCCATCTTTTCGGTGTTGTTGTGACCAAACTCAGCAACAAGGTAGTTGAGCACGCGTAAGTTATTGAGTGGGTGGGTGTCGGCTACAATGGCGTAGCTTTGTGCTCTAAGTTGCGCTTTCTCTATAGGATTAGAGGGCAATAAAGGGTGTTGCGGGTAAGTTTCCTCAAGCCACTCGATAATGGCTAAGGATTGGCTAATCACCTGATCACCCACCACTAGGCTTGGCACTAGACCCTGTGGATTAGTGGCAAGGTAAAAGTCACTGCTTTGGTCTTTTGCCAATAAGTCAACTTTTACCGATTGGTAATCGACCCCCTTTAAGTTGAGCGCGATACGTACACGGTAAGCGGCGGAAGATTTTGGGTAATCATATAGGGTGATGGATTTAGACATATTGATTTAGCTTGCTGCAAAGGGGTTATGTATCTATGCTAGCAGACACTGTTACTTATGCAACTAAACTGACTTTTTAATGACTCAATCAGCACCCGAAAGCGCACCAACCAACCGTTTAAACTTAGATCGATTTTTACCGTATCGGCTGAATCGTTTGGCTCATAATGTCGGGTTGTCGCTAGCGACTATATACGCCGACGCCTATGGTATAAATCGCTCTCAATGGCGGGTAATGGCCTTATTGGGTCAGCATGAACGGCTGACTGCTAAACAAATCTGTGCCATGACCTACATGGACAAGGTCAAGGTTTCCCGTGCCGTAAGTGGGTTAGTGAGCCTCGAACACCTACAAACCACACCAGACAAGAACGACAAACGTGCCGTGCTATTGAGCTTTTCGGCCCAAGGCCGGTGCTTGTTTGAAGACATGGTGCCCAAGGTGCAGGCGTGGGAGGACGATTTTTTAAATAAGTTAAGTAAAGATGAAGTGGCGCAGTTAGCTAACATTATTGATAAATTGGACCCTAGCCATGAGCATTAAATTTAACGCCGAAGAAAGAGCCGACCTCATTGCCCGTTTACAAGACTATTGTGATGCTGAGTTAGACCGGGAACTCGGCAGTTTTGAAGCTCAGTTTATGCTCGATTTTATAAGTGAAACCATGGGTCCGTTTTTCTATAATCGTGGTATTTATGATGCCCAAGCGGTGTTGCAACAACAGTTGGAACAAGTGGGCGAGTCGATTTATGAGCTAGAACAAGTGCCCAAAAAATCTGGGTGAGCTAGAGCCAATGGGCCGCAATATCACTAAACAGCGAGTCTTTGATGTTGAGTTGATTAAGTTGCTGCTGGGTATTGTTAAAATACTCAATATTACTGCCGCGACCACCGTGGGCTTGAGCAATCATTTGCGCGCATTGAGCTGTATTGAAGTCTACGTATTGTTCATGTTGCTGGTCTGCAACAAAAGTCACCGCCATAACCATGCCTTGGGTTGTTTGCACTTGGCAAAGGTGGGGGCGGTAGAACATGGTTACCATTTCACGCAGCCACAAGTTTTTGAAATCTATTTGTTTGCTAGAGTCATTAATTCGAAAAACCAACCCGTCACAGTGACCGCCATCTCTTAATGACAATACCAGACCTGGGTTTTCTGTGGTTCCTCTGTGCACGGTAGAGAGTAGGTTAAAACCTCGTCGAAAACCTTCAACTTTGCCTTGGCGGGTCTCAACTACTTGCATTTCGGAGTTCCACATTAAAGAGCCATAGGCGAATACCCATAGTTCGTTGGGTAGTGGAAACTCTGTCAAATAGGCATCAAGCGCTGCAAGTATTTGGTGTTGCGGGTAAGCTGACATGGTTAGTTTATACCCTGCTTGAATGTGGAGTTGGGGTGACATCTAACTCTAGGGGTACGGTCATGCCAGTCTTGGTGCGATTCATCACCACTGAGGTATGAAAACGCTTGACATTGGCGTCGTCAAAAAACAAACGATGGGTTAGTTGCTCAAAGTCTTCGATGCTTTTTGCCAGCGCGACCAGAGCAAAGTCGGCTTCTCCCGTAATATAATAACATTGCTGAACTTGGTGTTCTGCCGTGACCTTTTTACGGAACGAGTCTAATTGGTGGGCTTTCTCTTGCTCCAACTCAACTAAAATGAGAAACGTCATGCCATATCCCACGGCCTCTTGGGAAATAACTGCAGTTTCGTGTTGGATGACGCCAGTGGACTTAAAGTGTTTTACTCGGCGCTGGATAGTTGCCACAGACAAACCCGTTTCACTCGCTATAGTCTCAAGTTTTACACGTGAGTTTTTCTGCAATAAATCTAATATTGTACGATCACTTTGATCCAAACTTTTCATATCGTTCCTATATCGTCCCCGTAAATACCTACTCGCTCAATTTTGGGCAAATTGACAAACATGAGTATATTGCCTTAGTCACCTCATAGTCATGCTAAGTTGCGATAAAAATATTCATTTGTGTAGCTAATGTTGACCAATTTAAGACTGCCAATCCTGATAACCTATTTGTTTAGCGATATTAGGCTAGCACTGCGCATTTGATGTATGCCAATATGCTTGGCTGAACCTTTATAGAAATTACTATTATGTCACTCACCTTATCTACACCTTTTGTACGCTTGATGCCTTTTATATTTGTATGGGTGTGGAGTACTGGGTTTTTGGTCGCAAAGTTGGGTAGACCTTTTGCCGAGCCCTTCACTTTGCTGAGTTACCGTTTTGCTTTTGCCTTGGCGGTGTTATGGCTCATTACTAAGTTTATGGCAAGTCAGTGGCCTTCATCATGGCGCTTAGTGTTGCATTGTATGGTTGTAGGTTTGTTGCTGCATGGTGTGTACCTTGGTGGCATTTTTCAAGCAATATCTATGGGCATGCCCGCTGGCCTCAGTGCTATGGTTATTGGCTTGCAACCCCTAACGATGGCGTTGTTTGCTGGGCTTATGTTGGGCGAAACAGTGAGTAAACGTCAGTGGCTTGGTTTAGTTATGGGTTTAGCTGGCCTTTACCTGGTGTTAGGTGAGCAGTTTGCATTGGATGCGGGCACCATATTTGATGGTTTTTCTGGTTGGGCCCCGGTGTTTGTTGGTGGCGCTTTAATAGGCATTTCGTTTGGCACCTTATATCAAAAAAAATACTGCCATGGCGTCGACCATCTAACGTCAATATGGCTTCAGTATGCCGCTGCCTTGATGTTTAGTCTGGTTATTGCGCTTACTTTTGAAACTCGCAAGGTCGATTGGCAGTGGCAGTTTATAGCCAGCCTCACGTGGCAGGTATTGGCATTATCTATTGGCGCCGTGTTGCTGCTAATGATCATGATGCGTCAAGGCGCCGCCACTAAGGTCGGTAGTTTGTTTTATTTGGTACCGCCAGCGGTGGCGTTACAAGCATGGTTTTTGTTCGGAGAAGCGGTTGGTTGGCAGGGGTTAGCAGGTATTGCCCTTATTGCTACCGGAGTGGCTCAGGCCGTTTGGCCTAAAACTTAATTTTCTTGGAGTTGTATTTATGTCTATCACTCACCCAGGCCAATTGGACTGCTTTCATAACCCCTTAGCTAACCGCCAGTTAGCGTATGGCGCTGCGCGTCAAGATATTTTGAGTGTGGCTAGAGCAGAGAACGCATTGCACACCATTTCTAGATGGCCGAACTACCAGGCTACGGCGTTACAACAGCTCAATACCATGGCCGAGGCTGCCAATATCGATAAGGTATATTATAAAGACGAAAGCACTCGCTTTGGGCTTAAAAGTTTTAAAGCCTTGGGTGGCGCTTACGCGGTAACACGATTTTTACAGCAACATTTAGCTCAAATTAATGGCGTAGAACCAACTATGGAGGAGTTGCTCTCTGGTCAGTTTAAAGCGCAATTAAAAGACGTAGTGGTGAGTTGTGCTACGGACGGCAACCATGGTCGTTCTGTGGCATGGGGCGCACAAATGTTTGGTTGTCAGTGCATTATTTATATTCACCGTGATGTGTCTCCAGGCCGTCAGGCGGCGATGGAGGCCTACGCGGCTCAGGTGATTCGAATTACGGGCAATTACGACGACTCTGTTAAGCAAGCGGCCAGTGATGCCAAACAACATGGTCGTGTTATTATTTCGGATACTAGTTACCCGGGTTACACAGAAATTCCAGCTAACGTTGCCTTAGGTTATACGGTAATGTTGGCAGAAATTGTGCAGCAACTAAAAGGTGATGTACCTACCCACGTTTTTGTACAGGCAGGCGTGGGTGGATTAGCGGCCGCCGTGTGTGGTTATTTTTGGGATTTATGGGGTCAGCAACGGCCACGGTTTGTGATTGTAGAACCAGAGCAAGCCAACTGTTTACAAGAAAGTGCTAAGGCGGGCGAGTTACGGGTGGTCGATGGTGACCTAGATACGTTAATGGCGGGTCTTGCTTGTGGCGAAGTATCACAAATTGCCTGGCAAATCTTGGACCAAGGGGCAGATGACTTTATTACCTTAAGTGAAGATGCGATTGCACCGAGTATGATTTCTTTGCAACAACATAGCCCAAGTATTGAAGCCGGTGAATCTGCGGTAGCAGGACTTGCCGCCGCTTTGGTGGCTGCAGGCAACAGCCAATGGCGCTCAGACTTAGGCTTGGATGAACAAAGCCGAGTATTGGTGCTCGGTACGGAAGGCGCAACGGACCCTGAGCTGTATCAAAGCTTGGTGTTTGGTATCAGCTCATGAGCCAATATCAACTTACTCAAACCCCGCAGCGAGATTTTGTACTGGCAGAATTTGAGCAGCGCATGGCGCGCGCACAAACCATGATGCGTGAACAGCAGCTAGATGGCGTGTTGTTAACCACCGAAACTAACGTACGCTATTTTTCCGGTTATTTCACCCAGTTTTGGCAAAGCCCTACGCGGCCTTGGTTTTTACTCCTGCCTGCCACAGGTAAACCTATTGCCGTTATTCCAACCATTGGTGTGGTAGGTATGAGCAATACCTGGGTGGATGATGTGCGTACCTGGCCGTCGCCATTCCCAGCAGACGATGGCGTGAGTTTACTCAATCAAACCTTAGCGGAGTTGCCCAAGCGCTTTGGCCGTTTAGGCATGACATTAGGCCGAGAAACTCATCTACGCATGCCCCAAACCCAAGTGCAATCTTTGTATGCATCAAGTGGTTTTGAACTGGTGGATGTTAGCCGTGAGGTATTGCATTTACGCAGTATTAAATCCACTGCAGAAATAGACCGTGCGGCTCATGTGTGTAGTCTTGCCTCCAAGGCCTTTGCTCAATTGCCTAGTTTTGCAAGCGTCGGTATGACCGAGCGTGAGGTAGTGGCAGAATTTAGGATGGAGTTGTTGCGTCAAGGCGCTGACCATTCGCCGTTTATCGTGTCTTCATCGGGTGCCGATGGTTATGATGACATCATCATGGGGCCTACGGACCGGGTGATTGATGAGGGTAACCTATTAATCATCGACACGGGCACCGTATGGCAAGGCTACTTTTGTGATTTCGATCGTAACTGGAGCTTTGGCGATTGCTCTCAAGCCACTAAAGACGCTTATACCACCGTGTACAATGCCACTGACGCAGGGTTTGCCGCCGCTAAGCCTGGAAATACCACTAGTGACCTTTACCGGGCTATGTGGCCCATTATGCATGCAGGCGGTGCTTTGGGTAATGATGTAGGTCGTTTAGGCCATGGCCTCGGCTCAGACCTTACCGAATGGCCATCAAATACCGCCACTGACGACACCGTGTTGGAAGTGGGCATGGTCATGACGTTGGAGCCGGGCATGTCTTACGCTAACGGCAATGGCCAGGTTAAACAAATGGTACACGAAGAGAATATTGTGATTACCGAAGACGGTGCGCAGTGGTTATCTACTCGGGCTGCCGCGCAGTTGCCAATATTATAACCGGCTACTTTAGTTGTCCTGCCATAACGCGTTAAGCCAGCCTTCTAGTACAGGGTTGGTGCGTTTGCTGCGCCGAGTGACCACGCCATAACTGGTGGTGAAATGAAAATGCCCCGGGGCAATGGCGCGTAATTTATCCTGCTGGATCCATTGAGTGGCGTAGTGGGTGGGTAAATAACCAATATAACAACCGGTAAGAATCAAAAATGCGACCCCTTCACGGTCGGTTGCGGTAGAGCTGGTTTTGAGTTGTTGGTAGTGCTGGCGCGTGTCTGCAGTTTGCGCATAAGCAGGTGCTACCGCATCATACTCAGGCACTTGTTCAATGGTCTGATGTTTTTCTGCGTGGTTAAATAACGGGTGTTGAAAACTGCAATACAGGCGTGACTCTTCTTCGTATAAGGGCTGAAAGTCAAGCTCTGGCAAACGCCTCACCTCGGGAATGACGCCAACCTGCAAACGCCCATCTAACACCGCTTTCTCAATGTTGTGTGGTGCCATCATACTAATGTTAATGGTGACGCCGGTTCCCTGTTGTTTTAGTTGCCGCAAGGCATTTGTAATGCGCATGTGGGGCAGTGTTACAAGGTTGTCGGCGATGCCGATGTTGAGTTCGCCTTGTAACTGGTCGTGCAGGGCGTTAACTTGGGTGCGAAACCCTTCAATGGAGGCGAGTAATTGCAAAATGGCTTGATACACTTCTTGGCCCGCTTCGGACACCGAAAATCCGGCTCTACCACGCTGGCAAAGGCGTAGGCCTATGCGAGTTTCTAGGTCGCCCATAGCCATGCTGATGGCTGCGCGACTGATGTTAAGTTCGACCTCTGCAGCGGCAAATCCACCTGCTTCGACGATGACTTTGAAAATTCGTAATAACCGCAAGTCTATGTCAGACACTCGGCTTAAACCCAGTTTTTTGGCCATGCTTTATCCTAGCTAATTAGGTATTTATTTAACTAATTAGTTATTTAAAATTAAATAACTTAATATTTAACTGTTCTAAATGCAAGCTTAAACTGGCGGTATTGATAATGATGGAGTTAGCACATGAGTTTTGAATCTCTTACCGGTGGCCTAAGCCGCGAACAGCTCGAAGCCCACTGGATGCCGTTTACGGCTAACCGCCAGTTTAAAGACAACCCGCGCATGATTGTATCGGCCGAACAAAGCCATTACATTACTGCGGACGGCCGTCGTATTTATGATGGTTTGTCGGGCCTTTGGTGTTGTGGTTTTGGCCACAACCGCCCAGAAATCACTGAAGCTGTGCATAAACAAATGCAATCAATGGACTACTCTCCAGCATTTCAGTTTGGTCATCCCAAAGCCTTTGAACTGGCTGACCGAGTGGCTAAAATGGCCCCAGAAGGTTTGGACTATGTGTTTTTTACCAACTCAGGTTCGGAGTCTGCCGACACCTCATTAAAAATGGCACGGGCGTACTGGCGCCAAAACGGCCAGCCTAGCAAAACCAAGTTGATTGGCCGCAGCAAGGGTTATCATGGTGTTAACTACGGCGGCATTAGTGTGGGTGGCATCGCTGGCAACCGTAAATTGTATGGTGATGGCGTAGATGCAGCCCATTTGGCCCATACGTTGTTACCACAAAACGCTTTTACTAAAGGTTTGCCTGAACATGGCGCCGAGCTTGCAGATGACTTGTTGGAACAAATTGCCTTGTATGATGCGTCTAACATTGCGGCCGTGATTGTAGAGCCGTTTGCGGGTTCTGCTGGCGTAGTGGTGCCGCCGCAGGGTTATTTGCAACGGTTGCGCAAGATTTGTGATGATCACAACATCTTGTTGATATTTGATGAAGTGATTACCGGTTTTGGCCGCGCTGGCGCTGCCTTTGGCGCTGATGCTTTTGGTGTGGTGCCCGACATCATGAATCTTGCCAAAGGCTTGACTAACGGGGCTATACCCATGGGCGCTGTGGTTGCTAAGAGTGAAATTTACCAAACCTTTATGGCAGCCGGTGGCCCTGAGTATATGGTGGAATTTCCCCATGGTTATACTTATTCAGCGCATCCTGTGGCCTGTGCTGCAGCTTTGGCAGCAATGGACATCTTTGAAAATGATCAAATGGCACAGCGTGCGGCAGACCTAGCACCACACTTTGAAGATGCTATTCATAGTTTAAAAGGCTTGAATTACGTCAGCGATATCCGTAACTATGGCTTAGCAGGCGCGTTAACCATTGAAGCTTACCCTGGTGAACCTGCGCGGCGGCCTTATGAAATTGCCATGAAAGCCTGGGACTTAGGTTTTTATGTGCGTTATGGCGGTGATACCATTCAATTAGGACCAAACTTTGTGGCCGAAAAAGAAGACATTAGCCGTTTAGTGAGTGCCTTAGGTGACGCTATTCAGAGCTTAGATTAAACGGCACAGTTAGCTATTTAACCAATGGTGTAGTCAGCGAAGTCTGGGTTACCATTACGTATAAAACCCCCAACCAAGCTCGTAAACGGGCAGTGAGGAATAACAATGCAAGTTGTAGGACATTTTATTAACGGCGCTATGGTTGTCGATACCGACCGCGTACAAGACGTATTTAACCCAGCCACTGGCAGTGTTGTGCGCCAAGTTGCTTTGGCCAGCAAAACCACAGTAGAAGATGCCATTACAGCTGCAGAAGCGGCTTTTCCTGCATGGCGTAATACGCCGCCTATCAAACGGGCACGGGTGATGTTCCGCTTTAAGGAATTGCTGGAACAAAATGCCGACAAAATTTGTGCTGCATTAACCAATGAGCACGGCAAAGTCCTAGACGATGCCCATGGCGAATTAGTGCGTGGTATTGAAGTGGTAGAGTTTGCTTGTGGCGCGCCAACACTACTTAAAGGCGAACACAGCAAAAATGTCGGCCCAGCCATTGATAGTTGGTCAGAATATCAATCCTTGGGTGTAGTCGCTGGTATTACCCCGTTTAACTTCCCAGCCATGGTGCCTATGTGGATGTTCCCTATGGCTATTGTGTGTGGCAACACCTTTATCCTAAAGCCATCTGAGCGTGACCCTAGTGCGCCCATGCTTATTGGTCAGTTGTTAAAAGAAGCCGGCTTGCCTGACGGTGTATTTAACATTGTTAATGGTGACAAGGTTGCCGTAGATACGATTCTTGAAGACAAGCGCGTACAAGCGGTGAGCTTTGTAGGTTCTACGCCTATTGCGGAATACATTTACGCCACTGGCACCGCTAACGGCAAACGTGTGCAAGCCTTAGGTGGCGCTAAAAACCACGCTATCATCATGCCAGACGCAGACATGGATAACGCAGTAAACGCGCTGATGGGTGCTGCTTACGGCTCTTGTGGCGAACGTTGTATGGCGATTTCTGTTGCCGTGTGTGTCGGTGATGCTGCAGCCGACGAATTGGTTGCTAAGCTTAAACCACAAGTTGCTGCGCTAAAAGTTGGCAACGGTACCGACGTTAGCAACGAAATGGGCCCGTTGATTACTAAATCCGCCCAAGACCGTGTGCGTCGTTTAGTAACTCAAGGTGTAACCGAAGGTGCCGAGTTGGTGGTTGACGGCCGTGATTTAGTTGTAGGTGGCCACGAAGACGGTTTCTTTGTCGGTGGTTGTTTGTTTGATAAAGTTACCAAAGACATGGTGGTTTACCAAGAAGAGATCTTTGGCCCTGTGTTGTGCGTAGTGCGTGTAGATACCATGCAAGAAGCCATGCAGCTGATTGATGACCATGAATTTGGTAATGGTACCTGTATCTTTACCCGTGACGGCGAAGCGGCAAGGTACTTCTCTGACAATATCAAAGTGGGCATGGTGGGTATTAACGTACCGCTACCTGTGCCAGTGGCTTACCACAGCTTCGGTGGTTGGAAGCGTTCTTTGTTTGGTGATTTGGGTGCCCATGGTCCAGATGCGATTCGTTTTTACACTCGCCGCAAGACTGTGACCCAGCGCTGGCCCTCAAGTGGTGTGCGTGAAGGCAAGCAATTCGCGTTCCGTTAATCGCTTAACCGATACCAAAAAGCCCAGCGATTGCTGGGCTTTTTATTTAGACTGTTGAGTAAGGCATACGGATGACTGTTTTGAGTTTTTCTGGTGCCGTGCGGCGAGGGTCGCTGAGGTAAATTTCGTGGTGCTTGCCTGCCAATTGGTACCCTTCCGCTAAAATGGCAGCATGTAAACGTTCCACTGTAGGGCCTTCTTGGTCGTACGGGCCGACATGTTGTATTTGGGCACATTGGCCTTCGGTATAGTGATCTAAGCGGCACAAATGTAAAGATGCAGGATCTTTTTTGGCCTGCAATTGTTATTTTGCCTGTTCAAAGTCTGATTGGGTGACTCTAGGGGGCTGCATAATCATTAGGGTCCAGCGCCATTCCTCGTGTCTTTTTTCCACAAAGGCACTGGGGTCTTCGGCCCAAAACAATCCTTCTAGAGGCATGACGACACTATCAAATGGTTCTACGGCCTGCTTAAGCATAAATTTAAGGCTGTAAGCCATGCCATATAAGGTTTCTATGGCAGCGCCAAAGGTTGCCTCATCATTGGGGTTGCCTTGTCCATCCACCATAAGGTACTGCATATTAGGGATTTCTATAAAATTGATGTGTTCAGGGCTGACTTTGTAAAAACTAGATAACTCTTTTTTGTAGTCAATTTTACGCAAGGTGGCTTTATTCATGTTTATGCCTTAAATTTTGTAGAGGTTTACTTTAAGATCATACGTTAATCATTAATTACATACAGGCGACTTAAGTCATGGGTTTATTATCTAGTATCAGAGAATTTCTATTTCGGCCTATTGAAGACGGGGCCGCTAGCAAAGGTTCTAAAACCAGTCAGCATCACGAGCATAAGGGTTTTAGTATAGAAACTCAGCCCTTACAAGAGGGTGGCAGTTTTAGGGTGCAGGGTTGGATTCGTAAAAACGGGCAAGAGCATCACTTTATCCGTGCCGACCAATCCCACAGTGCTGACGGTGGTCATGAGTTGAGCTTATTTAAAGCCAAGCAGTGTATCGACCAAATGGGCGAGGGCATCTTTAAGTAATGGCCTTTGACGAAGGGCTCGCTCAACGATTGAGGGAGCTTCTTGAAGATCACCCCTACGCCAGTGAAAAGAAAATGTTTGGTGGTTTAGGCTTTATGATTTCTGGCAACATGTGTGTTGCAGTTATGGGTGACACGATGGTAGTAAGAGTTGGCCCGCCTAACTACGAAGATGCCTTATCTCAGCCCTACGCCCATGATTTCAATTTCACCGGAAAATCCATGAAAGGCTGGGTGGTTATTGACGCTGAAGGTTTGGCCGAAGATAAAGACTTGGCCTCTTGGCTCGCGCGTGGCGAACAGTTTGCAAGCGCTCTTATGCCCAAGGCATAGCTTTAGTGATAAGGTCTTTAGCCATCTTGTTTGGCAAACACTGCCATGTGGTACTGATGCTGCGCTGCTTCATAGCCACCGTGGGATGGGTTCACTGTGTTTAGCGGGGTATGCGGACACGCAAGTCTTGCTATGCAGCCGCTTTGGGCGCAGCCCGAATTGGGGTTTTGAGCCACGTAAGCGCGACACCCCGTAACATCGTAACCTGCACTACTAAATGCACCTACCGGGCAGCTGGCCATACAGGGTTGCTCGCAATCTGTGCAAGGGCGAGAGGCTGGGGTAGTTTGGATATTGGTGTGATGTTCTAAAGTTTTGGCGTTAACTATGAGGCCAAAACGATAGGCATGCCACAAACCATGTTGCTGGTGAAAGTGCAAGCCCAGTGGGCTAGGGAAACTGTCGCCGTTGGTTTGTGCCCAGCTTAGAAACGGCTGATACGGCGGGCCTGTGAAAGGAAATAGAGCGCTGCCCTGAAGCGTGGTGGCAAATCTTTGGCCTAGTCGTTGGCTCCAGCGGTTGAGAGGATCGGGTTGCTGATCTAAGTACTCTTGGCTGTGTTTAAAAATGGGCCAAAACCCTGTTGCGCCGTGGCCAACAAGTACCAGCGTGTGGCCTTGCGGTACCGCTGCATGATTGGTTATAAGGCTCAAAATACACAAACCGTGTTGTGATAGTTGAGCCTGGAGCCATTGCAGAGTCAACAGTTAGCCACTAACTGTAAGTTCTAGTGCCGGGTTGCCGGTGGCAATGGCACAAATTTTAGCTTCCACAAACAATTCACCATCCAGTTCTGATATCACGTGTTTATTGTCGTGGCGAATTCGTACCTCGACGTCGGTGGCGCCGGCAGATAACGCCAATTGATTTGCTTGTACACGCACTATATCTTCGGCTTGGATAAAGGCCTGTTGTAAGTCGGTGACGTCAAACGGCGTTTCGCCATGGAATACTCGGAAGATACCTTGGGTTGGCTGGGTGATAATAATCTCTGAGCGTTGCACTACGCTGCCCATAACCGCACCAATGGCATTAGCGACATGGCCATACTGTGGTAGTTTTAGTTCTAAGTTAAGATTTTTTGCCACCTGTGGGTAGTAAGTGGCTGCCGGTGCACCCACGGCTACTAATGGGTGGCTTTGAGCGAAGTTAATACCAAACAGCGCATCCTTATCGTCTTTATTACCGTTTTTCAGGATTAGTTTGCCCATTAAGGTCGCCAAATGTTTAGAGCGCGCTTCGTTGAGTAAGTTTTCTTGGTGTAAACCGGCCTCGAGTAAGGTCTGGCAAATGGCATCATTCATCAGCGTAAATACCCGTTCAGCCGGTTCTTTAGCATTGCCTTTTTCCCATGAACCTAAACCATACAAATGGCGCATTTGACGGGCCCAAATCTGCGCTGCCAAGTTTGCGCCTTCAACACTCCAATGGTCACTGTTGCCTAGAACGTGCGCTGCATCTGACGGTGTGAAACCAGAATAGATGGCCATGCCTTTACGCTCAAGCCGAGCCATGGCTTTAGCGAGGTCTTGGTCTTTAAATACCAGAGTCTCCATTTCCACCGGGCCGTGTTCCAGCATTTCCCATGCTTGATGTTCGATGGGTGAGAGCTGGCTAAGTAGGGCTTGGTTACGTTCTAAACGCGTAACAAAGCGATTGTGGCGTGGTGTTGGGGTGTCATCTAAGTGTGCTTGCATGCGGGTTAAAATGTGTGGGTATTGTTGCGCTAGCAAACTCATGGGCACAACACGGCGAGGGCCTAAGGCAACACTGCCGCCATAAAAGCGCACTTCGCTGTCACCACCCAAACCAATAGAATACACCTTTACGGTTTCCACCATCGGCTGCCAATCACCTACGCGGGCACCTTCGCTGGCCAACTCGGGCTGACCATCGGTGACGATGGCAATATCTGTGGTAGTGCCGCCCATGTCGGCAATAATCGCGTTACGGCTGCCGGACAACGCACAGGCGCCAATCACACTGGCTGCAGGGCCAGATAAAATAGTCGTGACTGGATGCACCAAGGCGGTTTCTGCATTAACAATAGAACCATCCCCCTTAACGATCATTAGCGGAGCCTGAATATTAAGGTCCGATAGAATGTCTTGTACCGCTTGAATCAGGTCTTGAATAAACGGAATCATGCGGGCGTTAAGCGTAGCCGTAAGCGCTCGCCTTGGGGCGCCCAAGCTAGTGGCTAGTTCGTGGCCACAGGTGACGGGCATATGGGTTAATTCGGTCACTAAATTTTGTAATTGAATTTCGTGGCTTGGATTACGTACACCAAATTGTGCCGACACAGAAAACGCCGACACCTTGTCTTTGTTGGCTAAAATGGCTTGCTTAGCGCCTTCTAGGTCTAAGGGTTTCACTTGTCGACCCGAGGCGTCGTGACCACCGGCCAGACGAATAATCATAGTGTCGTCAATGATTTCACCTAAACCACTCTTTTTTACCTGGGTCTCGCTCAAGCCTGCCACTAAGGCACACACCGGTGCGCCGTTACCTTCAACCACAGCGTTGGTGGTGAGGGTGGTTGATAAAGACACCATTTCTATATCGTTGAGAAATTCAGTCGCCACCTTCTTAATGGATTCGCCAATGCCAATGGCTAAATTATGACGCGTGGTGAGGCTTTTTACTGCCGCTAACACTTCATTCTTTTCATTAATAATGACGGCATCTGTGTAGGTGCCTCCAGTGTCGATGCCTAAGCGTAGGGACATGGGCTTTAAACTCTCAAAAAAGATTAATATGGGCGGCATTTTGCCTTGCGGAAAAGACTAACGCAAGCGTAATTAACATTCCCCAAATGGCGCGGCACGGTTGAGTTTAAATGCGTCATTGCTGGCTGTGATATGGACATGGTTATTAGCCTTGTATTAGGGCAAGGGATAGCCTTTAATAGATTGAATAAGTTTGCAGCATCACACAACATTAAGGAATTACAAATGAGCAAGGTGGCATTTATTGGTTTAGGCGTTATGGGTTATCCCATGGCTGGGCATCTAGCGTCACAAGGTCATGAAATATATGTTTACAACCGCAGTATGGCTAAAGTCGAAGCGTGGCAGTCGCAATACCCAGGACGCACCGCAATCACTCCTTGTGAGGCGGCGTTAGAAGCCGACGTGGTATTTGTTTGTGTGGGTAACGACGACGATTTACGGAGTGTGGTATATGGTGATCATGGTGTGTTGGCGGGGATGTCGGCAGGATCAGTGTTGGTCGATCACACTACAGCCTCGGCCCAAGTGGCCCGAGAAATTGCCATAATTGCGGCTCAACAAGGCGTTGGGTTTGTTGATGCCCCGGTTTCTGGTGGTCAGGCTGGCGCAGAAAATGGCGCTTTAGCCATTATGTGCGGTGGCAGCAGTGAGGACTTTGAGCGCGCCGAACCGGTGATGCAAGCCTACGCTAAAACCATTACCCACCTTGGACCCGTAGGCAATGGCCAGTTAACAAAAATGGTCAATCAAATTTGCATCGCTGGCTTGGTGCAAGGGCTATCAGAAGGCGTGGCGTTTGCGATAAATGCAGGCCTTGATGCCAAGCAAGCTTTGGGTGCTATTGGCGCCGGCGCAGCGGGCTCATGGCAAATGCATAATCGTGGTGAAACCATGGTGGATGATGAGTTTGAGTTTGGCTTCGCGGTTGACTGGATGCGTAAGGACTTAGCCATTTGTTTAGCAGAAGCCCAAGATAATGGTTCTGAATTACCCGTGACAGCATTGGTAGACGGTTTCTACGAACAAGTACAGGCCCATGGCGGGCATCGTTGGGATACCTCCAGTTTGCTGCGCCGCCTGCCACGCAAAGACAAATCGTAGACTACTAAGGTAGTTCATAAAGCGAGCATGGGTCCTAACATAGGAAATAAGTTTCTTAATGTTAGCCAGAATTGGCCTATGCTGTTTGCTGGTAAACTATTCAAGAGGCGACATTTAAGTCGCGTTTCGAGACAGTTGGGGGCTTGAAACTGTTTGCTTTGGCACGAACTTAAAATCATTATTTTGTCTATTAGGAATAGTTTAAGCAATTGATTTATATGTAAAATTCTTATTTTATAAGCGAATGTTTCCGATAGTTAGGAAATATAGCTGATCAAATCCTCTGGACCACGCTGGCATGCGCCCAGTTTAGGCAATTGACCTTGTTTCCTAACTGTCGTTATAGTGGGCCCAGTTTCTATTACGCCTATTCCAATCAAAAGTACAAGGTAATGCTATGAGTCATACTAACCACCAACCCGTTAAAACCCGCTTGCAACGTAGTGAACTGGCTGTGCCAGGTTCTAACCCCAGCATGATCGAAAAAGCCGCCGATAGCGCTGCCGACTATGTGTTTTTGGATTTAGAAGATGCCGTAGCACCGTCGGACAAAATTGTTGCCCGTAAAAATATCATCGAAGCCCTTAATGACATCGACTGGAAAGCCAAAGGCAAAACCATTTGTATTCGCATTAACGGCCTAGATACACATTATATGTACCGTGATGTAGTAGAAATTTTGGAACAAGCTGGCCAGCATCTTGATACCATTTTGGTACCAAAAGTAGGTGTTCCGGCCGACTTATACATGGTTGAAGCCATGTGTAACCAAATTGAACAAGCCAAAGGCTTTACCCATAAAATTGGTTTAGAAGCGTTGATTGAAACGGCGTTAGGTATGGCTAACGTAGAAGCCATTGCTCAAGCCAGCCCACGCCTAGAAGCCATGCACTTTGGTGTAGCCGATTATGCGGCAAGTAATCGTGCTCGTACCGTCGTTATCGGTGGTTTAAACCCAGATTACCCAGGTGACCAGTGGCATGCGGCGCTTTCGCGTATGACCGTAGCTTGTCGTGCTTATGGCTTGCGTGCTATCGACGGACCGTTTGGCGATTTCAGCGATCCAGATTCATACATCTTAGCGGCAAAGCGCGCAGCAGCACTTGGCTTAGAAGGTAAGTGGGCCATCCACCCATCTCAAATTGCTTTGGCCAACGATGTGTTCTCTCCACCAGCAGCTGAGCTTGCTCGTGCTAAAGGCATTTTGGCGGCATTGGAAGAAGCCCATGCTAAAGGTCTTGGTGCTGCGCAACTAGACGGCAAGATGATTGATGCCGCTTCTGCTCGAATGGCTGAGAACGTGGTAAACGTGGCTAATATTATTGCAGCTAAGGGCTAAGTCTGTAACGATTATTTGGCACTCAAGCGCCCATGTTCTGCATCGGCGCTATTTTGTTTTTAACGCCTGGTCTATCTCCCTAATTGTAAGCTAAGCTTGCACAATGTCATTGGGTTTGTGTAGGGCGAGGACGTGATTTCCATTTTCCGGTCGATTTTTTCTTTATTGTTAAGTTATGGTTTTTTATTATTGGCTAATGGCTTATTCAATTCCCTTTTAGGCCTGCGGGCCAAACTTGAAGGCGTCTCTACCAGCTGGCTTGGTTTTATCATGGCGAGCTACTTTGTGGGTTTGCTGTTGGGTGGTTTGTTTGCTGGCCGAGTTGTGGCTCGCGTTGGCCATATCAGGGCCTTTGCAGTGTTTGCCTCAATCATGTCGGCAACGGCACTGTTGCATCCCATGTTTTTAGAGGTGAGCCACTGGATGTTCTTGCGGCTTATTTCTGGCTTTTGTATGGCTGGTTTAATTATAGTCACTGAAAGCTGGCTCAATGAAGCGACTCCCAGTCATCAGCGCGGTGCCGTGCTTTCCAGCTATATGATGGTCAATTATATGGCCGCTGGTTGTGGCCAGTTTTTGCTTAATTTAGGCGATATTGGCCAGTTTCAACTGTTTAGTCTGGCCTCTATTATTTTTTCTTTAGCGCTCATTCCAGTATTGTTAACGCGTCATGCGGCCCCCAAAATTGATACCCACAGTAAATTGTCGCTGTCGCTACTACGGCAGGTTGGACCACTGGCGATATTGGGTGTTTTTATAGCCGGTGCCAGTAACGCCAGTGTGCACGCCTTTGCTCCCGTTTATGCTCTCGAGGTGCTAGGTGATGCTAGCTTGATCCCAAGGTTTACTGCTACTTTGTTGGTGAGTGGCCTGTTGTTGCAATGGCCCCTAGGTCGACTATCGGACCGTGTGGGACGAGGTTGGTTAATGATTTCTGTACCCTTCTGTATTGCTTTGTCGGCCCTTGGGGTCACCGCAAGCGCCACCTTTGCACCCCACTTAATCTGGTTTGCCATTGGTTGTTATGGTGCATTTTTATTCACCTTATACTCCCTCGCAGTGGCTTTGATCAATGATATTGTAGGTCCAGAGTTGCGGGTTAAAATTGCGGGTGCAATCCTTATTGTATACGGCTCTGGGGCGATTAGTGGCCCGATTATTGTAGGCCCGCTGATTGACTTGATGGGTGTTCAAGCCCTCTTTATCGTCAGTATGATTACCAGTAGTTGTTTGGCCTTGTTGGCGACCTACAGGCGTATGTATCAAGCGATCTTTATCAAACCTAAACAGTCGTTTGTGGCGGTGCCTTCTACCCAATACAGTTCTAAAGAACTCTACCTTGCGGCTCAGGAAAGCCTTGACGGTGAATTAAAGGACCGTTGATCGACTAATATTTCACAAAAACTGGTCGATAAGTTGTAGCAAGAGAGTTGTTACTTAGGCCAGCTTATGTCAATTGAAGAACTTGATGCATTACTGCCCTTGCCTTACTCGGTGGGATTGGTGACGAGTGGTTATCGACCCATACTTGGTTGAGTTACCACGGTAGTATTCAGGCGGCTAAAATTTTGCCCCAAAGTACGGTAAGCCCTGCGCCTAGAGTTAACGACCACGCCCATCAGGACTATCAAGTGTTACAAGGCTAGGCTGTTAGGTGATGCAGTAGTGAAAGCCATTAAGTGACTATACCGGTCGCTTCAGGTAGAGTGGGCGACTTTTGAGCGCTACCATGCCCGTTTCCTTCGCTATGTACAATCAAGCCGCGCTATTGCCGCTCTGGCAGGCATGGTGGCAGGCTGTGACGCCGTACATAAGCGCTGCTGGAGTGACTAACTTACCCCAACAACTAAGCTGGCCAGAAGACTACATGGCCCATTGGCGCCAACCTGAGCTGTTATTGAGCCAGATCTGTGCCTTGCCGCTAGTGGACCAACTTAAAGGGCAAGTTCAATATGTGGCTAGCCCGGTGTTTTCGACGACCATGCAGCAGGGCAGTGACTATTGCAGCCTATTATTGGTGGCAGCAGAGTCTGCGGTTGCACAACTTGGCGATTTGCGCCATGCCAGAGTGGCGATCAACGACACCAACTCGCAATCAGGTTATGGCATTCTAAACTACAGCCTAATGCAATCTGGCGTTGAAATGGATGAACTCGTTGCCGGGTGGGCGCTTTCAGGTTCACATTTACAAAGCCTGCGCTGGTTGCAACAAGGTAAGGTTGATTTGGCTGCGATTGACTGTATTACCTATCATTTTGTATGTCAGCACCAACCTCAGTTGGTGGCTGGATTGCGCAGTATTGGTACCACACAATCCACCCTTGGCCATGCATGGGTTACGGGCATGCAAACGGCTCCTGCCACTATTGCCCAGTTACGTACTGGCCTTGCCAGGGCGATGCAGGCGCCAGAACTTGTGGGCTTGCAATCGGAACTGGGCTTAACGGGCGTGCAAGTGTTACCAGAATCGGCACTGGAGGCCACGGCCTTGATGCAGAAGCAGACCCTTGCTGCGGGTTATGACATTAGCCAACGCCCGCGACTGCACATTACTCCTTAGGAGGCGCTTCGCCACCGTACACCAGCCACTGGTGGGATAACCAATAGTAATTTTTTTGACCCCAAATAGGCGCGGTGCAATTGTAACGATTGCGGCCTTTGCCCATGGGACTGTCGGCTGCGATACTAAAGTTGAGTTTGTCTGACCATATTGGTTTTTTGACACTGCCAGCAATGAAGCAGGATAGCTGTTGGCGTACTCCCAGTCGTTGTGCCTGTGTCAATTTGACGGTGAGTAATGGTTGTTGGTTTTCGCCGTGATCGGTACGTATTGCCGGTTCTGAAAAGGCTGCATAATCGGCCGGAAATGGCTGTGAAGCGAGTTTGGTTTTAAGGGTCTTTAAGTTGCTATAACGGCCAGCGGCCGGGAATCGCGGTAGGGCTTGCCAATCGGAAAAGGCGGCCACGCCACCGGACTGTTGTCCGAAGGCGGTATAACCACGCTCTTTAAGGGCCAGTTTAAGGACATTGTTGTATTCACCAAATGGGTAGGCCAGCCACTTGGGTGTGGGGCCCAGCTCTTCTACCAAACGCTGTTGCGCATGGTCAATGTTAGCTAAAGTCGCACTGAGCCAAGCATCATCATACTCTGGTTTGCGCACTAGGTAGGCGTGGTCGCGGGTGTGGTTAGCGAGGCTGCCTTTATGGTGCTGTAAATCCCGCAGCATGTCCCATGTCATTGCGTGGCGGTTATGTTGGTCTACAGGATCCGTATTTACGAACACGGTAAAGGGATAATCGTATTTTTTGAGTAACGGTAAACCCTGCTCATAGATATCTCGCCAGGCGTCATCAAAGGTAATAACCACAGACTTACTGGGCAAGGGTTGGGCCGTTTGCACAGCTTTCAGCGCGTCGCCCAAGGCGACAACATGATAATCCTTGTCTTTAAGGTACTGCAAATGTTCCTCAAATTCTTCTGCCGACAATGACGTGGAGCGCGGCGCTGTGCTGCTAATGTGATGATACAGCAGAATGTTAAAGCTATCAGCGCTATGGCTTACCGCGCTCAACCCCAAGCTGGTTACCAATGTGGTGGCTAATAATAGGCGTAATAAAGTCATTAGATTCCTTTGCTTGGGCAAGCATTAGATTGAAGAAATGCCAGCAAAGGCGTTGCGACACGCTCTGGGGCTTCTAACAAGATGGCGTGTTTTAAATGTTCCAGTATAACCAGTTGACTGTGGGGCAACTGTTGGTCGATAAAACGATTGAGACGCGGGTTACAGCCGCCATCCTCGGCACCGGTAAGGACTATGCATGGGGCCCGAACTTGGTTTAACCAAGGTGCCATTTCGGTTTCTGCATAGATTTTAAATACGGTGGCGAATACGGCGGCTGGGGTGGCTAATACTTGTTGTTTTCGACGCTCAATGACGTCGGCGTTGGCGGCCGCGAAACTTGTGGTAAACCAGCGCCCAACCAAAGCATCAAGTAAGGGTTCGGCGCCTTGTAGAGCCACTTGCCGGGCCAGGTGCTTTGCCTTTGCACTGTCCTCCTCGGTGCGTCCTGCTGCGGTACTGAGTAAACCTACTGACAAACAATGTTCAGGGTGGGCTAAGGCGAAGGCAGGACCAATCATACCGCCCAATGAATGACCAATAATGTGTATTTGAGTGACTTGCAGGTGTTGCCGTAATGCCTCCATATCATCGACCAAATCCTCTAAGCCAAAGTCTGTATCGGGTAACCATGATTTGCCGTGCCCACGCAGGTCATAACTAACGCAGGTAAAGTGCGGTTCTAAAAAAGGCAGTAGCCCGTCCCAAGTGTGTTTAGACGCTCCAATACCATGCACACACATCACCACTTCGGCACTGTGTAATGCTAAGCCACTAATTCGGTAATCACATAAGACTGGCATTTATTTGGTGCCATTGGAATTAGGTTTATCGGGGAATTTGTCGCTGCATAATTCACCACCAGAACCCCAGTTTGATTTGGCGACGTCTCGAATCATGATTTGCACAGCCGTTGGGCTGCCACCGGCCACCTCGCAGAAGGTGTCAGTTAGGGCACGTACCAACTCTCGTTTTTGGTCGACCGTGCGGCCTTCAAACATTTCTACAGTAATTAGGGGCATAAAATTTCCTTAAGCTATATTAATTTGTGAAAAATTGGGTATGACCTGTTCTGCCATGCGTTCCATGGCAGCTAGGGCATCACTTTGGCTGCGGCCTACGTTAAGGTTACAAATGACCTCATCGATACCAAGGTCGGCGTACACTGCTAGTTTTTCGTTGACTTCATCAGCACTCCCAATGAGCACGTTTTGTTCCAGTTCTTCTATCGTTTGTGGCCTAGGCAAGGCTTCAATGCAGCCATTATTAACAATACCTGGGCCAGCATAAACATTATCAAAACGTTTAAAGTATTCATAGGCCAAAGCTAAAGTTTGACGTGTATCTTGCTTATCTTTAGCCACATAACACAGACGTAACAAGGACAAGTTTTGTGTTTGTATGGCACTTTCGGCTTTGCCGCGTTGAAACGCCTGAGTTTGATCTACCATCATTTGGTGGTTGCCAGCTAGGGCGGTGGTTTGCACGTTAAGCCCTTCTTTAGCGGCTTGGTAGATACGATCTGGGGCCATGGCCGCAATCATCATCGGTGGCATTGGCTGGGTGAGGGGCCGTGGCATAATCGTTAAGTCTTCAAATTGGTAATGCTGCCCGTGCCAAGTCACGTTGTGTTGGCTTAATAGTTTACGCAATACCGCTAAAGATTCGACGAATATGGCTTGTGTGTCATCCATCGAGACACCTAAACGTTCGATCTCGTAGGCAAACGCACCACGGCCCACACCCAGGATAAGCCGCCCATCGGTCAATATATCTGCCATCGACACTTCGCCCGCATAGGTACGCATATCATGTAACGGTAACACGGCTATTGAGGTGACTATTTTTACTCGACTGGTGTGGGCGGCCACCTTCACGGCGAAGGTCAGTGGCGCTGGGTTTAACAAAATATTGATTAAATGATGTTCTGGAATAGACACCGACTGATAACCGAGTTGATCAGCTAAGCAGGCTTGTTCGAGCATGTCTTTAAATAGTTGCTGGCCCCCAATACTGGGGTCTGGCAAATAACTGGATAAAAAGTGGTTGAATTCCATGACCGGTGTCGTTAAAGATTTTGGTGGCCTATTTTAGTGCTAGGCTAAAGTACTAGGCAAGCAGTTTTAGTTGGGCTAAAGTGGTGCCCCTTTTATGGCAGTTTAAATATGGATCTTTCACCATGCCATCGACCTCTAACCGCCCTCTAGTGGGCATTCTGCTAATGCTTACCGCCATGTTGATGGTGCCGGTGCTGGACTTGTTTGCCAAGTTATTGTCAACCGATTATCCGGTCTTGCAAGTCACCTGGGCGAGGTTTGTTTTTCATGGCTTGTGGTTATTGCCTATACTGATGTGGAAAGGCACTGTGTGGTGGCGTATGCCGATGCAACCGGGGTATCAGTTTTTACGTAGTTTAATGCTGACCGTCACCACCTTGGCGTTTTTTTTGGCGATTAGAGACAACCCCATTCCAACCGCATTAACCCTATTGTTTGTGTCGCCTCTGATAGTGGCTGTGATTGCACCTTTTTGGTTAGGTGAATCATTTGACTGGCCTAGAGGTGTAGCCGTGGTGTGTGGGTTTATAGGCGTTATGGTAGTGCTTAGGCCTAGTTCAGACGCCTTTAACCCCAGTGTGTTGTGGGCCCTAGTGGCGGGTGTGGGCTACGCCTTTTACATTATGTTCACGCGTCGATTGCGAGCCTCGGGCGAACCCCTGTTAACGTTGTTCTATACTGCCGTAGGCGGCATACTGGTACTGACACCCTTAGTAGCGAGTGTATGGCAAACCCCCGATTTAAAGGCCTTGGCCATGATGGCAAGTATGGGGTTATTTGCCGCCATAGGACACTACTTGATTATAATGGCCTGTGAGTATGCCACGGCGTCTCAATTGAGCCCCTTTAACTATTTTGAAATTGTTGCTGCCACCGGCATTAGTTATCTGGTATTTGGTTTTTTCCCAGATGCGTACGTGTGGTTAGGTATTGCTATTATTTGTTTAAGTGGCGCGTATGTTTCTTGGCGCGAACTTAAACTGAGCCGTAAAGCCCGAGCCGCCCATGATGGCCGCATTGACGTTATTTAATACGATTTAGTGGAGTACCCGTGAGATTGTGGACCACCCAGGCTATTGCTGCCATTAACGCCGATTATCAGCGCTCGGCCGATACTCATTTGATTAAGTTAGACTTGCCCAAATTTGATCAAATCGACCTGTATTTAAAGGACGAAAGTACACACCCAACGGGTAGTCTAAAACATAGATTAGCGCGCTCACTGTTTTTGTACGCCTTATGTAATGGCAAAATAACCTCAACCACCACGGTAGTAGAAGCCTCTTCGGGCAGTACCGCTGTCTCTGAGGCTTATTTTGCGCGCTTAGTGGGGGTGCCTTTTGTGGCGGTCATGCCGCGTTCTACGTCAGCGCAAAAAATCGCTCAAATCGAACGTTTTGGTGGCCGTTGTCACTATGTAGATAGTGCCACTCAAATGCATGATGCAGCGGTGGCTCTGGCGGCCGAGCATAACGGCTATTTTATGGATCAGTTTATGTACGCCGAACGTGCGACGGACTGGCGGGGCAATAACAATATTGCAGAAAGTATTTTTAATCAAATGGCCAGTGAACCCCACCCTGTTCCTTATGCCCTGGTAATGAGTGCAGGTACCGGTGGTACCTCGGCCACCTTGGGTCGATATGTACGTTATATGGGTTACGACACTAAATTGGTGGTGGTTGATCCGGAAAATTCGGCCTTCTATCCCAGTTATATGGCGCAAGACCCTACCTTGGTGACGGGTATTAGCAGCCGTATAGAGGGTATAGGTCGGCCGCAAGTTGAGGCATCGTTTATGCCGGATGTGATTGACGAAATGATGCAGGTGCCAGATTTGGCTAGTGTTGCCGCTATGGGTTGGCTGGCACAAGCCACGGGCCGTAAGGCCGGGCCTTCTACCGGAACTAACCTTTGGGGTGCCTTACAAGTTGCCCAGCAAATGCGCGAGCAAGGCTTGACGGGTTCTATTGTGACTTTGTTGTGTGATGGGGGTGATCGTTATTTGCAGACTTATCATGACTCGCAGTGGGTGGCCGAAAATTTGGGCGATTCGGTCATTTATCAGCGAGAAATAGACGCGTTGATGAGGTCCTGAGCTGACACTATATCGTCATACCGGCGAAGGCCGGTATCTCAGGGCGTGCCGATTCAATCCAGCGTGGGTCGCATGTCTTTTAAATCAAACGGCGTGGCTTGATAAACACAGTAATTAAGCCAATTACAAAAGAATAAGTGCCCATGGCTGCGCCAAGTGGCTCTCGGCGTAGCTGTGACGTCATCATTGGGAAAATAGTTAATCGGTAACATGGGGTTCAAGCCTGCGGCTTGGTCTCGATGATACTCGTCGGCCAAGGTGTGGGCGCCGTATTCTGGGTGACCGGTAATATACACCTGGCGGCGGTCTTCACTGGTCATCAAGTAAGCGCCGGAGGCGTCGGATTGGGCTAATACGATAAGGTCTGTATTAGCTTGGATGTAGTCTACTGGGAAATCTGCCGTACGTGATTGTGGCGCCAAAAAATGATCGTCAAATCCACGGGTGAGGGCGTCATGCCCCGGGTTAACGTTTTGGCGATAGATGCCCGAAAGTTTTTGTGAGCGGGTTTGTTTAGGTAAGCCATATAAAGACTTGAGCCCAGCTTGTGCGGCCCAGCATAAAAATAAGGTTGAGGTCACGTGGGTGCGCGACCATTGAATGATTTCATCCACTTGGGGCCAATAAACAACATCTTCAAAGGCCACTAAACCTAAGGGTGCACCGGTAATAATTAGGCCGTCGTAATTGTGCTGTTTGATCTGCTCAAAATTACGGTAGAAACTATTCAAGTGTTTAGACGGGGTATTCTTGCTGGTACGGTTGTCGATACGCAACAGTTCAATGTCTACTTGCAGCGGCGAGTTAGACAATAAGCGCATAATCTGATTTTCGGTTTCGATCTTTTTGGGCATCAGGTTGAGGATAATTACCTTGAGCGGGCGAATATCTTGCTTTAACGCCTGTGTTTCCGTCATTACAAACACGTTTTCCTGTTGCAATACACTAGTGGCAGGCAGGGCGTCTGGAATACGGATTGGCATGGGAGTCTCTACGTTAAAATAAGGCGATGGTATGAAGTCTACCAGAATATCTGGGAGCGGGCGGTGTGTCTAGAAAAAACGCTTGGGATTATCCCAAATACGACTAATTTGCGTAAAAGTCAGTGTTTTGTATTCTAACGTCATATTAAAGTTTGATATCGGGCATTAGTAACGGATATACTCGGCTCTTCGCTGCGGCACATAGGCCGTACGACGACCGGCAGTAGTTTCGTTCTACCAACTTAGCTTACGACTACACTGGCTCACTTCAATCTTTGTTGAACGTGAATCTTGCCATAATATAAATATAAATTCCTAGAGGAATACGTTAATGCAAAACACATTTAAAAAGACACTTCTTGCAGCTGCAGCTGCATCTTTAATCGCCGGTACCGCTCAGGCAGACATTAAAGTTGGTGTTATCCTAGGCTTTACTGGTCCAATCGAATCTTTGACTCCAGCAATGGCAGACAGCGCTGAGTTGGCTTTCAACGAAGCGTCTAACTCTGGCTTGCTACTTGGTGGCGAAAGCATTACTTCTGTACGTGGTGACTCTACTTGTGTAGACGCTGCTGCTGCTACCGCTGCTGCAGAACGTTTGGTTAACTCCGACAACGTTGTAGCCATCATGGGTGCTGACTGTTCTGGTGTTACTGGCGCCATTGCTAAGAACGTAGGCGCGCCAAACGGTGTTGCTATGATCTCTCCATCTGCAACTTCTCCTGGCCTTTCTAGCATCGACGACAACGGCGTATTCTTCCGTACTGCTCCTTCTGACGCACGTCAGGGTGTTGTATTGGCAGACATCGTTTTGGGTCGTGGTATTGACACTGTAGCGCTCACTTATGAAAATGGTGACTATGGTAAAGGCTTAGCAGACGCATTTGCTACTGCATACCGTGCCGCTGGTGGTACCATCACTATGGAAGCTGCACACGAAAATGGCAAAGCAGACTACTCTGCTGAAGTTGGCGCTTTGTCTGCTTCTGGCGCATCTGAGTTAGTGGTTCTTGGTTATATTGACCAAGGCGGCCGTGGCATCATTCAAGCCTCTTTGGATTCTGGCGCATTTGATCGATTTATTCTTGGAGACGGCATGATCGGCGATTCTCTGCTAGACGTAGACGGCGGCATTGAAGGTACCTTTGGTACACTGCCTGGTTCTGAGTCTGAAGGCGCTGCAATGTTTAACGACGTAGCTGCTGCTGCTGGGTTTGACGGATCTCTTCCATACGCTGCACAATCCTATGACGCTGGCGCATTGTTAGCTCTTGCTATGCAAGCTGCTGGTTCTGCTGACCGTGCGGGCATTGTTGCTAACATCAGCAACGTGGCTAACGCTCCTGGCGTAATCATCCTTCCTGGCGAATTGGCTAAAGGTCTACAGATCTTGGCAGACGGCGGGCAGGTTAACTACGAAGGTGCTACTAACGTAGAATTTGATGAGAACGGTGACCCTGCTGGATCTTATAAAGAGCAAGAAGTATCTGGTGGTGCACTCACTACTGTTAAGGTTCACTAAGCACTAGCTTAAAGCCTTAAAAAAGCCCGCCTTAGATTACTCTAAGGCGGGCTTTTTGGTTTTAAATAGGGTCAATTATTATGTGTGACAATCTGCAGCCTATGCTGTCGATCATTTATCAAGATTCGGAGTTAGTGGCTATAAATAAACCCAGCGGTTTATTGGTGCACCGCAGTCCCATAGACAAGCGTGAAACCAGGTTTGCAGTCCAAGAATTGCGCAATCAACTTGGGCAGCACGTGTACCCTCTTCATCGGTTAGATAAACCGACTTCTGGAGTTTTGCTATTTGCGCTATCTAGAGAAGCCGCAAGTTTTTATGGCCAGCAGTTTCAACAGCATCGGATTCAAAAAACCTACTTAGCCTTAGTGCGGGGTTACGGGCCTAAGCACATGTCTATTGATCATGCGTTAAAAGATGAGGCCGATGATTATGCAGGGGTTAAAGGTGATGGCGAAGCTAAAGCCGCCTTGACCCATGTGGAGTGTATGCAGGAGTTTGAAATCCCTTTGACTGTGGACCGCTATGAGACCACGCGTTTATCGTTAATGCAGTGTCAGCCTGTAAGCGGGCGCAAGCATCAACTCAGGCGCCATTTAAAGCATATAGGCCACCCGATCGTGGGTGATTCGCGTCATGGCAAGGGTTTGTTGAATCGTGCTTGTGAGGGTTATTTTGGCGTGGGACGTTTGTGGTTGGCGTGTACACAAATGATCCTGACACAAAAGGATGGCAGCTTATTGGTGATTGATGCGCCGTTAGCCGAAGACTTTACTGGGGTGTTGGGGCAGTTAGACCCTGAATTAAGTTCAGGGTGACATTGTTCGAAAAGAAGGGTTTTGACCTAGTCGTGCTAGGTTCGTAAAAATATAGCTAAGTCATACCGGCGAATGCCGGTCTCTGTCTAAGGCCCTGACTTTCGTCAGGGCGACGGTAACCTACGGTGGTGACTGGCGCTTACACAGAGTGTAAGCGGGTTTCTTCTGGAATAATGCCTTTAGGCATAAAGCGCATGGTGAGTAGCAAGGTGAGACCCATAATGAACAAGCGTAAGTGGGGCGCACTCTTAAGGAGATGGTTACGCAAGTCGCTGGCTTGATCCATGCCCATGGTCACTAAATCCATAAAGGCCATGGACAAAGGTTCGGCTTCTATCCACATAAACCAGATAAAGAAGCCGCCGAATACCGCACCTAGGTTATTACCACTGCCACCGATAACGACCATTAGCCAGATCAAGAAAGTAAAGCGTAATGGTTGGTATGCGGTAGGAATAAACATGCCATCTATGGTTACCAACATGGCACCAGCGATACCAACTACCGCACTGCCCAATACGAACACTTGAAGGTGTTGGCGTACAACGTTTTTACCCATGGCGTTTGCAGCTTCTTCGTTGTCACGAATAGCACGCATCATTCGGCCCCAAGGTGAATTAAGGGCTTTAATGCTGAGCATTAAAATGGCGATCAATACCACCGTGAATAGGCCTGTGTAACACAACTTCACAAATACACTGGAACCTTGGATAATCAGTTGCTTCAGGGCAGTCACCCGTTCTACGTCACTTAACAGAGCTAACCGTCCGCTAAACATGGATTCGATCATGTCCATAAACCAAGGGCTGGTTTGAAGGTCTAGTTCGTAGGGCACCGGACGTCGGTCTAGTCCCGATACGTTCTTCACGCCACGTGCGATCCAATCTTCGTTTTTAAGCACTGCAATGATGATTTCGGAAATACCCAAGGTAGCGATGGCCAAATAGTCAGACCGTAAACCTAAAGTAATTTTACCAATCACCCAAGCCACGCCTGCTGCCATTATTCCACCTACAACCCAAGAGAAGATGATGGGTAAACCTAAACCGCCTAAAAAGCCCATGGTGGCTGGGTTAACGTTTTCAATGGCCAGTACTGAAGGCTCGTAAAAATGGTTGATGGTAAAATAAGCGCCTATAAATAAAACCGACAGGGCAGCTTTTCGTGGCCAGCCACTGGTCATGTTGCGGTGTACTAATATCGCCAGCACGATGGTGATGACTACTAGAATGAAGCTGACCACCATGCCTTGGCCACCTACCGACCAAGCTTCAAGTACAGGTGCTTCGGAGATAAGTACCGCGGCCACGCCTCCTAGAGCAGTAAAACCCATAACGCCTAAGTTAAGCAGCCCAGCATAACCCCACTGAATGTTAACACCTAAAGACATAATGGCAGAAATAAGGCATAGGTTAATAATGGCCAGAGCAAACGGCCAAGACTGGCCCATACCCACGGCAATGAGAAGTAACGCCATCAAAGAAAAAGCTAAGGGCGCGCGATTTTGTTGACTCAATAGTGCATTCATTAGATCGATTGCCCCTTAAAGATACCTGTTGGACGTATTAACAGCACCACCACAAGGATGATAAAGGATACGGCAAACTTATAATCGGTGGATAAGAACTGCATCAGGCCAGAAGGTTCTAACGATTCAGGCATTAGGTAGATGAAGAATTTTTTGTAAGCGTAGGTGACAATGACTTCTGAGAAGGCAATCACAAAACCACCCACCACGGCGCCTATAGGGCTGCCTATACCTCCTACAATAGCCGCCGCAAACATTGGCAGCAGTAGCATAAAGTAGGTGAAGGGTTTAAAGCTCTTGTCTAGGCCATACAAAGTGCCAGCAGTTGTGGCTAGGGCCGCAACAATGATCCAAGTGATGAGTACGACTCGGTCTGGGTTGATGCCAGACAGTAGGGCTAAGTCTTCGTTGTCAGAAAACGCTCGCATGGCTTTGCCGGTACGGGTTTTTTGCAAAAAGTAGAACAAAGCTGCTACGGCAATAATCGCCACAGTTAACGTCAGTACTTGGGTAGATTTTAGTGCCAAGCCTTCGCTTAAACCGGTGAACTCTTTAAATTCACGGGGGCGAAAAATGAACTTAGTGCCGTCCATAAAGCGTTGGTCACTTGGCCCAATGATGAAGCGCACGATGGCGTTTGTCATAAACATGACACCAGTGGAGACGATCACAAAGATCACCGGCGCGCTTTTTTTAACCCGGTAAAACTTATACACGGTTTTATCAAACATTAAACTCAGGCCTATGGCACATAAAATGCCAAAGGGCAGGGCCAGCAATGCCGTAGGTAATGGGCCAAAGCTTATGCCCATGGATTGAAATCCCCAGGTTATTAGAATCACTGACATGGTGCCAAATGCCATTAAGTCGCCGTGGGCAAAGTTGGAAAAACGCAGGATGCTATATACTAAAGTTACGCCCAGCGCACCTAGTGCGAGTTGGGCACCATAAGAAATGGCAGGCACTAGCACAAAGTTTGAAAATAATACAATGGCGTTTAAAATATCTACAAATTCTGGCATTAGATTAACCCCCCAAGAAGGTGCGACGCACCACAGGATCAGCCAGTAGTTCTTCACCACTGCCCGTATGTTTGTTAGCGCCTGAAACCAGTACATAACCTTTGTCGGCAATGTTTAGGGCTTGGGCGGCGTTTTGTTCAACCATTAACACGGCAATGCCCTGTTGTTTTACTTCTAAGATACGGTCAAACAATTCGTCCATGACGATGGGAGATACACCAGCTGTAGGTTCATCTAACATCAATACGCTTGGCTGAGTCATCATGGCGCGGCCTACAGCAACTTGCTGACGCTGACCACCGGAAAGTTCGCCCGCATTTTGGCGACGCTTCTCTTTTAAAATAGGGAACAGGTCGTAGATTTGCTCCATAGTGCCAGTAATGTCGTCGTTGCGTAGAAAGGCACCCATTTCTAGATTTTCTTCTACCGTCATGCCCGCAAACACGTTATGGGTCTGAGGTACAAAGGCAATGCCTTGGCCTACGCGATCTTGGGGAGACATGTGCGTAATGTCTTTGCCACCTAGGGTTACGCTGCCTTGGTTTAAGTCGAGCATGCCTAATAAGGCTTTCATGGCGGTGGACTTGCCTGCACCGTTGGGGCCAACAATCACGGCCACTTCACCTTTGTCTACCGACAAAGAACAGCCATTAAGGATGTCTGCGCCGCCGTAGCCGCCACGCAATTGATCTGCAACTAGATAACTCATGCTTTAGCCTCCGGTTTATTTTTGAGGCCTGTGCCTAAGTACGCTTCGATGACTGCTTCATTGGAAATCACTTCTTCGGCTGTGCCTTGGGCTAATACTGAACCTTCTGCCATAACAATGACTGGGTCACACAAACGACCAATGAAATCCATGTCGTGTTCGATCATACAAAAGGTGTAACCTTTTTCTTGGTTCAAACGGACGATGGCTTCGCCAATTTCACGTAATAGGGAGCGGTTAACGCCAGCGCCTACTTCGTCTAGCAACACGACTTTGGCATCGACCATCATGGTGCGGCCCAATTCAAGTAGCTTCTTTTGGCCGCCAGAAAGATTGCCAGCAAGCTCTTGAGCCACATGACCTAAGTTAAGGAAGTCGATCACTTCCATGGCCTTTTCGCGTACTTTGGTTTCTTGTTCTCGCACCACAGAGGGGCGGAACCAAGCGTCCATAAGGTTTTCACCGGCTTGTTGTGACGGTACCATCATTAAGTTTTCTAGCACCGTTAAGGTGCCAAATTCGTGAGCGATTTGAAAGGTGCGTAACAAGCCTTTATGAAATAATTCATAGGGCGGTACACCGGTGACATCTTCACCATCGAGGTAAATGTGCCCCGACGTTGGCGTTAAGTTACCAGCAATCATGTTAAAAAGAGTGGTTTTACCAGCCCCGTTAGGGCCGATGAGTCCAGTGATGGAGCCTTTGGCGATTTCGATGGAGGCGTTATTGACGGCATGTACGCCACCAAAACGTTTACTCACTGATTCGACTTTGATCATGTGTGATCCCTTTGTCTGCAAAGCGTCTAGGTTGGGCCTTTAGGCGGGTAAGCGAATAGGCCAACACGTATCGTTATTTTAATTATGGTTAGTTGCAACAAAACCGGCACAGGGGCCGGCTTCATATTGGCGCAATTATACGGATTATCTATAGACAGGAAAAGCAGACAGTGCCAAAAAAATGTCTGAATGACAAAATAACGATAGTTGGCGTCGCTTTGGCACAGTTTATTTGAACGGAAATTGACTCCTTGTTGGGCGGTTATTACTGCCATCTTGTGACTTACGGTAGCCAGGGGCGGAATAATCCATCAAAGTTCGGCAAGCGCGTTCTTATAGTGGCTGGGGTTTGAGGCGTAGACATAAGCAAAACCTGTGGTTAGTGGCCTAATGTTGGTGATAATATAGCGCCTTAAGAGTGATGTGAAGCAAATTATGAATAACCAAGAAACGGCTCAAAAAGCCTTGGTTTTAGTGGCTGTGATTGCCTGGTGTGGGGTTTTATTACAGTTGTATATTTCTTTGTCTAATGCAGTGCTAGACGGCAGGGGTGTTATTAATGGTTTAGTGAGGTATGTTGCTTACTTCACCATACTGACTAATATATTTGTGGCCTTGGTAGCTACCGCACCAGCCCTTTTTAAGCAGTCAAAATTGGGCCAATGGTTTTCAACGCCGATGGTAATGGGGAGTGCGGTAACGGCGATATTATTTGTTGGCTTGGCCTATAACATCTTATTACGCCATGTCTGGCATCCAGAAGGGCTACGGTTGGTTGCGGATTACCTATTGCATTATATTACGCCGGCCAGTTTGGTACTGTTTTGGATCGTCTTTCCGCCTCGGCAGACGCTAAGTAAGTTGGACCCCATACGCTGGGCAGTTTACCCGCTAGGGTATTTTGTGTATGTGTTAATTCGGGGTTTACTGGGTGACACTTACCCTTATTATTTTATTAATGTTTCACAAATCGGCTACGGTCAAACCATCGTCAATGCCTTAGCACTGTGTATGGTCTACGTGATCTTGGGTAGTTTAGTATTGGCGCTAACAAAATATAGACAGGCACAACAATTATGAGTAATGACCAACCCCGTAATCCGCTACACGGCGTAAAACTTGAGCAAGTTGTAACCGACCTGGTGGACACGTTCGGCTGGGAAACGCTTGCAGAACAGGTCAATATCAACTGTTTTCGATCGAACCCTACGGTCAAGTCTAGCCTCAAGTTTTTGCGTAAAACCCAATGGGCTAGAGATAAAGTGGAATCGCTGTATGTGTATGCCATTATCCGTGGCAAACCCCTTAAACCTCAGTTTAATACGTCCTCTCGAGTGCCGGCCGAGCCGTCAGTTGCAGCAACACCAAAGCCGAGTGCGGACAACAGCCATATATGGAATACGCCCAGTTAGTTGTTTGAGCTAACGTCTGTTAGCTCATCGCCAAATTGTAAACAATGATCCAACAAGCGCTGGATGTCTTTATATTGCGTTTCATCATTGGCCAGTATGAGTCGAATGCCTGTTTTACCTTGGTATTTGGCGTAATCAACATAGGCGCACCCTTGGGCTTGCATGTGTTTACACATAGCAATGTTTAACTCCCTAAGCTGTGCTTCGGTCATGGCTGTGGCTGGACGGTATTGAAATAACACGTTGAGGTACACCGCTGGGCCAGTCATGTGCAAGCGATCAGAGGTGTTGATGGCGTCTACACAGTGTTGCTTTAATTCTTGTAAGCGGTTTACCTTGTCTTCAAAGCCATTACTGCCAACGGCTTTCCAGCTTAGCCACACTTTTAATGCATCCGCTCTGCGGCCACATTGAATGGACTTTTGGCCCAGGTTATAGGCCGCATTCTCATCATTATGGAATAAATAATCACCACCACCACCACCGCAGGCCTGTTCTAACGCCCCTTGGTGGCGAGTTAAAATAACTGCCGCCGTAATCGGTACATTCATGAGTTTGTGGGCATCCCATGCAAAAGAATCTGCTAGCTCACTGCCTTTGAGTAGGTGACGGTGTTGTTGAGAAAACAATACAGGGGCCCCCCAAGCACCGTCGATATGTAACCAAATGCCGTGTTGGTCAGCAATGGCTCGACATTCTATCACTGGGTCAAACGCACCTAATACCGTCGTGCCTGCTGTGAGCCCAATAAAAAATGGTAGGTGGCCTTGCTCAAGGCTGGTTGCTATGGCTAGGTTGAGTGCTTTAGGGCACAGCCTGCCTTGGTCGTCAGATGCCACGGCAATGAGGTTATTGGTGCCTATACCTAATATATTGGCCGCTTTAAGGGACGAATAATGGGCTTGATCTGACACATAGGCCACTAGGGTTTGGCCCGTTAAGCCTTTGGTTTTTAGGTCTGGCACGGCTCGATGACGAGCCATCATCATTGCGATTAGGTTGGCTTGGCTACCGCCGGAGACCATGATCCCGTCTCCGGTTTGGCTGCTTGAAGTAAAGCCTACCAAGCGGTTCCATTGTTCAATGAGCTTCAGCTCCATAAGGGTTGCCACCGGGCTCACCTGAAAGGTATGCATGTTGGCATTGCCTAAACTTGCCACCCAGTCGCCTAGCAAAGCGGGGTTGTTGCGGCCAGAATAAAGCAGCTTAAAAAAGTCGACCTGTGCACTGTCGGGCTGAAACCTTAAATACTGGCCTGCAGCTTGTTTTAAGTCTTCTAGTTCTGCGCCTTCTGCGCCTAGGCTGACATCGATCATCTGTTGCAATTGTGAGGCCTGTATAGGCTCACTCACAGCACGGTTTTGCTGGCAATGTTGTAATGCAAGTTGTTGGAATAGATCGAGGTATTGTTGCACAGAAAGTCCTTTATAAAAGCAATGATCGTTGTAGGATTAGGGCGTTTGTGGTACTTTTCCGCCATACATACCCGTACCCACATTTAGGTTTCAGCATGACTTCATCAACCACTTCCTCCGACGATAACGCGCTACCGAGCTTTGAAAAACATGGCAAAGTGTCGGTTTGGTGTTCTACGTTTAGTTACGACACCATACCTGATAGTTATTTTGCAGAAGATGATCAAGGCCAAGATGCTTGGGCACGAAATTTTAACATCAGTCAATACGACCATGAAAACATGGAGACCAACGGCGTGGCAAGTGGCACAGCATTGGTTAAACGTATAATTGAAGAATGTTCTTATTCAAGTGGCTATGGTGACGGCATTATTCACAAAATTAACAAGATGGGGCACTTAGAAGTGAGCTGGATTATCTTGTTATTTGATTTTGAATACCGCAATAAAATCACTAAAATCCATGAAGACGACTATGTGCAATACGTAGGTTCGTTTGTATATGACATGGATGCCATTACCCTTGCAGAACAAGATCAACTTGAAGCAGAGCGAGAAGAAAAGCTGCGCGTAGAAGCCCAGATGGCATTAGATATTGCCGCTGCAGCCGCACTAGAAGCCGCACCGCACCCTCAACTTGTTGTACCCGAAACACCTAAGGTTGCACCAAAAAGCAATAATCCTTGGCTTAAATAACGGCCATTCTGACGAAAACAACGGCCATTCTGACGACGATCAGAATCTAGATGCCGGCCTACGCCGGTAAGACGAGATTCTACGCTAGTAGGACGCTTAGGCCGGCCTAATGGACTTTCGTTTCTGATGAGCCAAAATATATAAGAATTCTAGCAGTATGGTGGCACCGGCGAGCGCCGTAATGTCGGCATGATCATAGGCAGGGTTCACTTCCACCAGATCAAAACCTACGATATTAACGTCTTTTAAGCCACGGATTATTTTTAACGCCTTGTCGGTGGTCAAACCGCCAACAACTGGCGTACCAGTGCCGGGTGCGTAGGCTGGGTCTAAACAGTCGATATCAAAGGTAAGATAGACCGGTAAGTCGCCTACACGCTTAATGATGGAGGCCACAATTTCATCGGCACTCAAGTCATTTACCTTTGCCGCATCAAGCACTTCAAGTTCATGGTCTTCTGGTCGATATTCAGTGCGGATGCCCACCTGTATAGAGTGGTCAGTATCTATTAAGCCTTGTTGAGGGGCGTGGTAAAACATGCTGCCATGGTCAATTTCGGTATCGTTAGGGTAGGTGTCGGTATGGGCATCAAAATGCACTAACGCCATTTTTCCGTAGTGTTTGGCGTGGGCTCTAATCAAGGGCAAGGCCACATAATGGTCACCACCAATGCTTAACATACGCGTGCCAGATGAAATAATCGCCTGCGCATGCTGTTCAATTTCTCGGTTCAAGTCATCTGGGCTACCGGGGATGAAATCTAAATCACCGTAATCGGCCACCTTTAGGTATTTAAAGGCGTCAAAAGACCAGGGCCAGCGCCTGCCTTCCCAACCCACGTTGCTACTGGCTTGGCGTACGGCCGTTGGGCCAGAACGCGTGCCCGCACGGCCTGTAGTCGCAAGGTCAAAAGGTAAGCCTATGATGGCAGCATCAAAACCTTGGCTCATGTCTCGTGTCAGTGGACGCGCCAAAAAGCTAAATTGGTTGGCGTACATAGATACGATTACGGGATCACCGATGAGTTTGTTTTTGGCCATGGAGCAACAGTCTCTGATTAATGTGTTCGGAATAATGCACAATATCGCTAATCTAAGGTAAGAACAACTAATGTGGGGTATTAAAATCCATCACCTAGGTAACTTGGCGGTAATTTCGTCCTTTATATAAATATAATTAATGATCTTATTTAAACTATTTATTTTACAAATGCTTATTTAAAACCTAGAATGCACTCGTTCCTGTACCCCTAGGCCATGTTTTAGGGGTCAATATATTAATTACTATATGTGTAACCAATAGGTGAATGCCATGCAAGACTTTAGCCCTACCAACATGCCTCGTACTATCGAAATTCCGAATGGCCAAAAAGTTGTAGCAACCTTTACAACCCAAGAACTGGCTAATCGCCTTGCTAAATTGCGAGCGCACATGGTTACGGCTAATGTGGATGCCGTGGTGATGACTTCGTACCACAACATTAACTACTTTTCAGACTTCGTTTATTGTCGTTTTGGTCGTGACTACGGTCTTGTTGTTACTCAGGATAATTTCACTACCGTGACGGCTAACATCGACGGTGGTCAGCCATTCCGTCGCAACCAGTTGGGCGACAACGTGGTTTATACTGATTGGCAGAAGGGCAACTTCTTTGTTGCGGTTAAAAACCTCATTAAGCCAGGCAGCCGTGTAGCGGTTGAATACGATCACATGCCTCTTGCGACCATGGAAATCATGAAGCAAACTTTGCCTGGTTCTGAATTTGCAGACATTGGCGTGCCTACCATGCAGATGCGCATGATCAAGTCTGCTGAAGAAATTGAAGTGATTAAGCACGGTTCACGTATTGGTGACATTGGTGGTGCTGCTATTCGTGACGCTATTGCAGTAGGCGTGCCAGAGTATGAAGTGGCTATGGCCGGTACTCAAGCGATGATCCGCGAAATTGCTCAGACTTTCCCAGACGGAGAGTTGATGGACACTTGGGTTTGGTTCCAGTCTGGTTTAAACACTGACGGCGCTCACAACCCTGTAACTAGCCGCAAGATTGAAGCGGGCGACATCTTAAGCCTTAACTGCTTTCCAATGATTGCTGGTTACTACACAGCGCTCGAACGTACTTTGTTCTCTGAGTACGCTAGCGATCGCCACTTAGAATTGTGGGAAATCAACTGTAAGGTGCATCGTCGTGGCCTTGAGCTTGTTAAGCCTGGCGTCAAGTGTAGTGATGTGGCTCACGAATTGAACGAAATCTTTGCCGAGCACGATGTGCTACAGCACCGCACCTTTGGTTACGGCCACTCATTCGGTACTTTGAGCCACTACTACGGCCGTGAAGCGGGTCTTGAGTTCCGCGAAGACGTAGACACAGTACTTGAGCCGGGCATGGTGGTTTCTATCGAGCCAATGATCATGTTGCCAGAAGGCATGGCTGGTGCCGGCGGATACCGCGAGCACGATATCCTTGTGGTTGGTGAAGAAGGCGCGGAGAACATCACTAAGTTCCCATTCGGCCCAGAGCACAATATCATTAAGGGTTAATACTGGTTCTAATAACTAGTTAACTAAAAGCCAGCTTCTTGTTTATACAAAGCTGGCTTTTTTGTGCCTGCCATAAAAGGTAGTGGGGTGTTAGAATTAGCCTGATATTTTTTAGTTGGATACAAACATGATCAAAAACATTGCCCTCGGCCTGCTTATTATTAGTGGTGGATTAATGCTGGTTGAAAGAGCCACTATGCTGGTATCTGACTTGTCGGCAAAAGCTTATTGTGGCGACCGATATCTGCAGCTAGTTGATGGTGTGATGGGCACGGCGTCCTGTGGTTTTGCATGGGATATTTACCTCACCATTGTGCTGTTTAGCACCATGTTTATTGGCATGTTTTTGTTCTTGTTTGGCCAAGGCAAAGGGCCTGATCAAGAGTAGGCGTTTATAACCTTTTTTCTAGCATTGCCACGCTGATTTTTTTACCAAACTTGCGTCCCACCTCATTAAGCAGACCTACTTGTTCAAAACCTAGCTTTTTATGTAACCCAACAGACACATCGTTAGGTAGGGCGATGATGGCATACAAGCGGTGCAGTCCAGCGCCAGCTAAGTTTGTCAGCAGTTTACCGTATAAGGCGGTTCCTAAACCTTTGCTTTGTAGCTGGTGGTGAGCATATATAGTCACTTCTGCAGCGCTGTCGTAGGCTGCTTTAGCGCGAAATTGACCGGCATACACAAATGCCTGAACCTGGCCATCTACCTCAGCAACCCACAGTTGATAGCTTGTGCCATTAAATTGAGCAAACCACGCTAAGCGCTGTTGAGCTGACCACGGTTCTATATCAAAGGTGATGTGAGTATTACGCACATAGTGATTGTAAATGTCATTAATGCGAGTTAAGTCGTTTTCTAGAGCCGGCCGTATTAACAAATCACTCATAAGCTAACCTCGATTAGATTTTTGCCGCCAAGGCTCTAGCTGCCGCACCATGTTGTTGTAACAAAGGGCCAACGTCTAAACCTTCAATGGCGCCATGTTTAACACGCCATTGGCCGCCGATCATCACATGTTCAGCTTTGTGGGCACCACACAATAATAGTGCTGCTAATGGGTCGTGGCTGCCACTAAAACGCATTTCATCAAGTTTGAATAGTGCAATGTCGGCTTGTTTGCCGACTTCTAACGAACCAATGTCAGACCGGCCTAGCATCTTAGCGCTGCCTTGGGTGGCCCAGCGATAGGCGTCAAAATGGCTGATTTGGGCACCGTACTTTAGGCGTTGTAAATATAAGGCTTGGCGCACTTCTTGGATCATATTTGAGCCATCGTTAGATGCGGACCCATCAACACCTAGACCCACAGGGCAACCGGCGGCTTCTAGCTCTTGTACCGGTGCCATGCCAGAGGCCAGCATCATATTAGATGTAGGGCAGTGGCAAATACCTGTGCCAGCTGCACCTAAACGTTGGATTTCATCTTGGTTAAAATGGATGCCATGGGCCAGCCATGTTTGCGGACCAAGCCAGCCTACGCTGTCTAGATAATCGACCGTTCTCAAACCAAAACGTTGTAAACAAAAGTTTTCTTCGTCAATGGTCTCGGCCAAATGGGTGTGTAACATCACACTATGTTGTGCCGCTAGGGTGGCCGAATTACGCATTAATTCAGGTGTCACAGAGAATGGGGAGCAGGGAGCTAAGGCCACTTGCAACATACTGCCTTCGCTAGCGTCGTGGTAACGTTGAATCACCCGTTCGCTGTCGGCCAAAATGGTGTCTTCTTGCTGTACCGTACTTTGTGGTGGTAAACCGCCGTGATCTACACCTAAGCTCATGGAACCTCGGGTCATGGTCATGCGTATGCCAATGCTCGCTGCAGCTTCGGCTTGAATGTCCATGGCTTCAGTTAGGGCTTGTGGGAACAAATAATGGTGGTCGGCTGCCGTGGTGCAGCCAGACAACAAAAGCTCGGCCAAGGCTAAACGTGTGGCTTGGTAGAGCATGTCGGGCTCTAGGCCTGCCCATACGGGATAAAGGCTAGTGAGCCAGCCAAACAGTGGTTTGTTAAGGACCTGTGGTAGAGCACGGGTGAGTGTTTGGTAAAAGTGGTGATGGCCGTTGATTAATCCGGGTAATAGCACCAATTCGCTGCAATCCATTATCTCATCATAGTCACAACTTGGTTGTTGGCCTTGGGCCACTAACTCAAGGATTTTTTGATCTTTAATGACCACGCCACCAGCCGCACTATCAGCCAATATTGCGAGTGGGTTTTTAAGCCAAATTACAGAAGATGACGTCATAAAGCAGAGGGCCTCAAAGGAATCTAAAAACTAATGAACTGTCTGGATTGTATCAATTAGTTGATCGTTTAGACAGGTTTTGACACTGCATGATTCCAGATAAAATGAGCTTGGCAGCACGCACACAAACGGGCACAATGGCCGCCAAGAACAACAGTTTAGGTTATTGCCCAATGCAGTTATTTGCCCACCGCGGTATCAGTGATTTAGCGCCAGAAAACTCCATGGCCTCGTTTGAGTTGGCGTTAGCCCACTGTGCGGATGGCATTGAGCTGGATGTACGTTTGATGTCTGGTCAGGTGGTGGTGATACATGATGCTAGTGTAGATCGCACCACTAATGGTACAGGCCTTGTTGCCAACCTCAAGCCAGACCAATGGGCTCAACTCGACGCTGGTGATGGAAATCCACCGCCAACGTTGAGGCAGGTGTTGGAACTTGTGGCCGGACGTTGTGAGGTGAATATAGACCTCAAATCAGATGATTTAGTGCCTCATGTTGAAGTTGAGATAAGTTATGCTATAGACAAACTCGGTTTTGAATCAGACCAGTTTTGCGTGTCGGCCTTTGACCACCGTTTGCTAATTCTGCTCAAACACTATTTGCCCTTACTTAATATTGCCCCTTTAATCGCCTCCTGCCCAGTGAAATTGGCCCTCTTTACTGTCGATATGAATGCACAGGCGCTGCATAGTTACACGGAAACCACAGATCAAGCATTGGTGGATGACGCTCATGCAAGAGGGCTTAAAATTCGTGTTTATACAGTGAAGGCAGCGCAAGATCTTGAGCGGCTAAAGCGGCTTGGGGTCGATGCGGTGTTTGTCAATAATGTGGCATGGGCTAGGTCTGTGTTGTGTTCCCAGGCGGAATTCGGGAACACTCAGGAAGCGCTTTAAGGTTATGGCGCTTTCTTTTTCATGTAGCTCCACCAAATGACCACCAACAGTAACGCCAAAAACGGTAAACTCATCAGGTTGATGGTTTTCCAGCTGGTGGCGCTTAGTACCCAGCCCGCAGATAGTGCTGCAATAGCCTGAAACCCAAATACCAAGAAGTCGTTAAAGGCTTGAGCACGGTATTTTTCTGCTTCTTGATAGCTGGTGATTAAGAGCGCGGTGCCGCTCACAAACAAGAAGTTCCATCCGATGCCCAGCATCACCAAGCTCACCCAATAACCCGCAAATGCTTGGCTAATTTGCCCCACAATAATGCAAATAATCATGGCGGCTATACCCGATGACATGATGGTACGATGACCGTAGTAACGGATTAACTTACCAACAAACAACGAAGGTAAAAACATACCCACAATGTGCCATTGAATCACCACCCCAGTGTCATGAATGCTGTGGCCGTCCATAACGTGCATGCTTATCGGTGTAGCCGTCATTAGGAAGCTCATGAGTGCGTAAGAGGTGGCAGCGGCCATAACCGCTAAGATAAAGTCGGGCTGCATTGCCAGCGCTTTAACTGACCTGCCTTTGGCCTCACGTAGGTCGGGGCCTTGTTCTGGTGCGCGTAGATTCGACAATATAAAAACGGGCATAATTACCATTAATGAAAGCGCAATGTAAGACCCTACAAAAGCATGCTCTGGAAACAAGTCTTTCGCATAGTTGGCCACATTGGGTCCCAAAAAAGCACCAGCAATACCAGCTAACAAAATAGCAGAAATAGCATTGGGCGCAACCTCACTCGGCACGCTTTCGGCAGCGGCAAAGCGGTATTGCTGCACAAAGGCCATGCTCACCCCTAAGTTTAAACACGCAAAGCAGTAGATCCAAAAAAGCTCGTTCCAGATGGCGAGTGCACCCAATAACGCTGATATTGAGGCTAAAACGGAGGCTCCCATAAAGCCAAAACGACGGCCTATTTTACTCATCACCATGGCAGCAGGTATGGTGCCAGAGGCGGTGCCTACAATCATTGCGGCTACAGGTAAGGTTGCAAGAGCTAAAGAAGGCGCCAACAGAGAGCCGACAATGCCGCCTAAAAATATGGTGACATTGGCGCCAGTAAAAGCGAATACTTGGGCTAAACAAAGTAGCCATACGTTGCGAGTAAAAGATGAAAACGGCATATTAAACAATCTTAATATATTGAGTGGGTGGTCATATTAACCGATCTAACCCGTTGGAACTAGGTGGTATTTAACTAATGTGTGCTTGCGAGGGATAAATAGTCGTGTTAGTTTTAAACGTATGTTTAAAACAATATTAGTGACTAATGACCAATTCTACTATTAATCGTATTTTAGACGCCGCGGAAGTTGAATTTGCCGCCCACGGTTTTGTGGAAACGTCCCTGCGTACTATAACCACTAAAGCCAAAGTTAACTTGGCGGCGGTCAATTATCATTTTGGTTCTAAAAAAGGGTTGATTCAAGCAGTAACAGACCGATTTTTAGGGCCCTTAACGCAGTATTTGCAAAATCAGCTTTCAGCGTATGAAAAGCAACCCGTGCAGGAACTCAGTAAGCAACAAGAACTGCAAGCGTTGTTTACAATTTTGGCACATTCTTGCCAGCACGTAGCACAAAAAAATCACCACAGTCTGGCGGTGTTTGCGCGGCTAATCAACATGGCCTATAGCCAGTCTCAAGGTCACCTCCGCAAACATTTAACCCTTCAATATGGCGCCTCGTTTTTGTATTTTATGAAATTGTTACGCCAGTACATGCCGGCTATGACCAATGAACAGTTTTTTTGGCGTTTTCATTATCTGTTAGGTACCTTAGTATTTGCCTTGTCGAGTAGTGAGGCGTTGCTAGCCATCTGTGAAAGCGAATACGATGAGAGTCGTCGTATTGACCAAATTATGTCGGACCTGGTGTTAGTTTTGGCCAGTGCTGCGCAAGCGCCTATGATCGGAGACCAATCATCGTGAACACCTTAGATTCAATGCTTACAAGTGTAGGCATCAATACCTTTCAATCGTTACTATTGAGTAAGGTTTTTTTGCTTGTGTTAGGTGTGTTGTTGTTCAATTTTGCAGTACGTCGGGTATTTGCTCGGCTCGCTGTGCAGTTGGCAAAAACTGAGAACGAATGGGACGACGCTCTGCTGGATGCTGCCAGAAAACCACTCGCTTGGGGCGTATGGGTGGTTGGTTTGGCGTGGGTAGTGGCCACAGTTAGCCATGCCTTCGACACGGATACCCTGACTTTTGTAGGTAGTTTAAGAGACACCTTGTTGATTGTATTAATGGCTTGGTTTTTAGTGCGCTTAATAAATGTGGTTGTGGCCATGCTGGCGCGCCCTGGGAAACACCGTGATGCGTGGGATAAAACCACTGTTGAGGCCATGGGTAAGCTGGTAAAAGCGGCGGTGTTAATTACCGCCATCTTGGCGTTGATGCAGCATTTTGGTTTTTCTATCTCAGGCGTTCTTGCGTTTGGTGGTGTGGGTGGTATTGCCATTGGCTTTGCGGCCAAGGATCTACTCTCCAATTTTTTTGGTGGCCTTATGATTTACATGGACCGCCAGTTTTCGGTAGGCGATTGGATTCGTTCGCCCGATAAAGAAATAGAGGGTACGGTGGAATACATTGGCTGGCGCATTACCCGTATTCGTACCTTTGATATGCGTCCCCTCTATGTGCCTAACGCCACCTTTACTAGTATTTCGGTTGAAAATCCGTCGCGGATGCAAAATCGCCGCTTCTACGAAACCTTTGGGTTACGTTATGAGGATCAGGATAGGGTAGCGGCCATCACCCAAGATGTGAAGGCGATGCTGTTAGCACACGCTGCCATTGATACGCAGCAGACGCTGATGGTGAATGTGAATACCTTTAACGCTCACAGTGTTGATTTTTTTGTCTATAGCTTCACAAAAACAACCAAGTGGACTGAGTTTCACGAAATTAAACAAGAGTTACTGGCTTTGATCGGCTCTATAGTCGCGCAACATGGCGCAGACTTTGCCTTTCCTACACAAACCATTCACATGCAACCCAGCCAACCCACACCGGTTGAGCAAAGGTCATGAGCACACAGCATTATATTTTTGGTTATGGCAGCTTAATTAGCAGCACCAGTAGGCGTATCACCGGCATCGCTGGTGACTCCATGGCTGTTAGGGTGAATGGCTTGGAGCGTACTTGGGTGGGATGGCAGGGTACCGGCATGCGTGCCGTTGCAGCCTGGCCTACACCTCAGGCGTCATGTAACGGTGTGTTGTTTCAGGTGCCGGAGTCGGAGTTAGAGAAGTTTGATGAGCGCGAAACCCATTATATTCGAGCGCAACTTGAACACGACCAAATAGACTATCTAGACGGCGCTGACAAGCTTAACCCGAGCAGTGTGGTGTGGGTTTATCTGTATGCTCACCAAGGCAATCACTTAAATGATGCGCCTATTGTGCAGTCCTATTTGGATGTCATTGTGTTGGGTTGTCAGGAAATTAGCGCGACTTTTGCCAGCGAGTTTATCCAACACACCCAAAATTGGGAGCATTGGCATGACGATCGTCATGACCCAGTCTATCCGCGGGCACAAGGCCACAATCAAAGTCAGCAAATAGACCAGCTATTAGCTCAGTTGGTGCCAGGGGCATTTACTCGGCGAGTGTAGGCTTCGTAAGATCCACCAGTACCGTGGTGGGTTCAAGGTCGGCTTCAACAATGGGCTCTGCCGGTGCAAATGGAATTATTTTTACCAGCAGGATCAACTTTGGATGGTCGAGATAATGTAATTCGTTGCTGCGCATTTTGCGCCGTTGAATCAAACTAAAGCGGGTTTCAATCACCGGTATTAAGCTCTGTCCGGCGCTGAGTAAACTGTGTTTGGTAAGGTCGCTGCTGCTGGTCACAGAAGGGAATTGATTGAGGTGAATGTTGCTATGGATATGCAAATACCGGCCTTTACTAAAACCCAAACTGCCTTCCAGTTGTTGGTGCCCACCCCAGGCGTAACCGCCTTTGATATCAATCCAGTTAATGCGTTTGTCTGCATCGAGTATTTGGCGCCAGCTATGGTGATTTAACACCTGAAGCTCACCCTTGCCAGATAACCTTCTGGCTTCGGCGTTGAGCATTTTTTGGTCGACGGGCAAGTCTATGAATTCGGTGTTTTCCAACAGGTTGCGGTTGCCGATTTGAGGGTCAAAGCTAGATAGGCGGCGACCTGCGGGCCATTTGGCTGCTGCCGGTTGAAGGTCGAAATTCTCGAGGTTTGCCGTAGCATCAGCACGCTGCGCGATAATGACCTCAATTTGATACCAAGTCTTGTCGTCAGCCGCAAAAACGAAGCTGCTGTTGGTGCACATGATCAGTGCTATTAAGACTGGGGCTAGGGCCCGGGCGGCGTGTAGTTTAAACATTATTTACTCAATTGTTTTATCAAATCTTCCATGCGTTGGAATCGGGTCTCAGTTTTTTCCATGGATAGGCTAAAGCGTAAACTAGAACCGCCTTCAAAACGAAAATGTTTGGGTTGAGTTTGAACCAGCTTCACCAAGGTCATGGTATCAACTTGGGTATTGCTGCCAAACTCTATGCGACCACTTCCGGCCGATGCTTCTATACGGGTTACACCAATGGCCTGAGCCTTTAATTTTAGACGATTTTGACGGAAAAGGTTTTTTATTTGTTCCGGTAACAAACCAAAACGGTCAATCATTTCTACTTGTAGCTCTTTTAATGCCGCATTGTGTTCGGCATTAGCAATGCGCTGGTACATCACTAAGCGATTGTGTACATCGGGCAAATAGGTGTCGGGAATTAAGGCAGGCAGGTGTAAATTAACCTCGGTGCCACGCGATAGCGGTTGATCTAGGTTGGGGGTTTCGCCGCGTTTCATGGCCTCAACCGTTTCATTAAGCATGTCCATATACAGGCTAAAACCAATGCCCTGCATCTGACCACTTTGTTCTTCGCCCAATAATTCACCGGCACCACGAATCTCTAAATCATGACTGGCTAGGGTGAAACCAGCACCTAGGTCTGCGGTGGCTTCAATGGCTTCTAAACGTTTGTTGGCGTCTTTACTCAACAGCTTGGGGTGAGGTGTCATCAGGTAAGCATAGGCTTGATGATGGGAGCGGCCAACACGCCCGCGTAACTGGTGTAATTGCGCTAACCCGAACTTATCGGCACGCTCAATGATAATAGTGTTGGCTGTGGGGATGTCGATGCCGGTCTCAATGATGGTGGAGCACACCAATACGTTAGAGCGTTTGTGGTAAAAATCGCCCATCACTTGTTCTAGCTGGCGTTCGCGCATTTGACCATGGGCCACGCTGACTCGCGCTTCGGGCACCAGTTCACGTAATTTATTGGCACTGTTTTCTATCGTTTTGACTTCGTTGTGTAAATAATACACCTGACCACCACGCAGTAGCTCTCGTAAAATGGCCTCTTTAACCATTTTTGTATCGTCTTGGCGCACAAAGGTTTTGATGGAGATACGTTTGGCCGGGGGGGTGGCAATAATCGACAGGTCACGCATGCCTGCCATGGACATATTTAAGGTGCGGGGGATTGGGGTTGCCGTAAGGGTGAGAATGTCGACCTCGGAGCGCAGCTTTTTAAACGACTCTTTTTGTTGCACACCAAAGCGGTGTTCTTCGTCTATGATCAATAAACCCAAACGGTTGAACTTGAGTTTGCCCTGCAATATTTTGTGAGTGCCCACCAAAATATCCAGTTTGCCATCTTCGGCTTGAGCCATGGTTTTATTTTGTTCGGTGGTGGTTTGAAAACGGCTCATTACCGCAACGTTAACCGGCCAGTTGGCAAAGCGGTCGCGCAAGGTTTCGTAGTGTTGTTGGGCGAGTAGGGTGGTGGGTACTAATAAAGCAACCTGCTTGCCACCATTCACAGCCATAAAGGCGGCGCGCATGGCCACTTCGGTTTTACCAAAACCTACGTCGCCACACACAAGCCTGTCCATGGGCTGGTCAGCCATCATGTCACGCAACACCATTTTAATGGCTTGTTCTTGGTCTGGTGTTTCTTCAAATGGGAAGGCGTTACAAAAGGCTTGGTAACTGTCGTCGGGTTTGGGGAAGGCATAGCCATCACGGGCTTCGCGTAAGGCGTAAATGTGCAATAGCTCGGCAGCAGTGTCCTTGATTTTTTCAGCGGCTTTACGTTTGGCTTTGGTCCATTGTTCGCCACCTAACTTATGTAACGGTGCGTTTTCGCCGCCCGAGTAGCGCGACAACAGTTCGATCCCAGATACGGGCACGTAGAGCGTGGCTTCGTTAGCGTAGAGTAATACCAAAAATTCTGCGTCTTGGTCGTCAATGCTTAAGCTTTGCAAGCCGTTGTAGCGGCCTACACCATGGTCTTGGTGAACTACGGCATTACCTATGCTGAGTTCGGCAAGGTCGTGAATGGCGGTATTGGGGTTTTCTGTGGCCTTGTCTCGGCGCCTACGTTGGAGTACTTTTTGGCCGAATAGCTGGGCTTCACAGATCACCAGTAATTTGTGTTTAGGCAGGTTCATGCCTTGTTCTAAGGGGGCAACACAAATGGCGAATTCATGGCTTTGCGTTATGAAATCGGGCCAATTTTCTACGTCTTTAGGGGCTTGGGGTAAGCCTTTAAATAGTTCTGTTAACGCTTCTTTGCGTCCAGCAGACTCGGCACATATCAACACCTTTTGGTGTGATCCTTCTAACACCGTTTGTAAGGCGATGAGGGGTTTTGCAAGTTGACTATTAATAGCCACTTGGGGGTTTTGTGCACCGCCTAAGTTATATTGGCCTTTGTTGGTATCTGGTTCAGCGAGGGCGCCGCTTTGCAAGTCGATATTAGGGAACTGTTTGAGGCCATAAAACATTTCATCGGTGTACAAAAACAACTGCTTAGGCTCCAGCAATGGTCGTTCGATGTCGTGGCCGTAATCTTCAAAGCGGGCGTCGATGTCTTGCCAAAAATGGTGAGCTTGGGCTTCGATATCGCCTTGTTTAACAATCAGTGCCGTGGCGGGCAAATAATCCAGCAAGGTCGACATGCTGTTAAAAAATAACGGAATGTAATATTCAATACCCGCCGGTGCAAATCCTTGGCTCACGTCTTGATACACAGGGCAGGCTTTGGGGTCTAAATCAAACTGGCTGGTAAAGCTCTGCCTAAAATGACTTATGGCGGCGTCGGTTAGGGGGAATTCTCGCGCCGGCAATAAATTGAATTCGGTGATTAAGGCTGTGGTGCGCTGGGTGTCGGCATCAAAATAACGCAAGCTCTCAATTTCATCGTCAAACAATTCAATGCGCAACGGTGCATGGCTGCCCATGGGGTAGAGGTCAATCAAACCGCCTCGCAGAGCGTATTCACCGGCTTGAGACACGGTTTCGGTGAGCAGGTAGCCCGCTTGATCTAAGCGTTGCCTAAACTGAGACTGGGGTAATTCTTGTCCCGTGGTGAGGGTGAAACTGTTGCCGGCCAGGTAATTCATGGGCGGTAAGCGGTGTAATAGGGTGGCTACGGGTACAATCACCACACCTTGTTGCAGGTGGGTGATTTGGTTGAGGGTGCTGATGCGTTCTGAAACGATGTCGGGGTGAGCCGAAAAGCTGTCGTAAGGTAAAATTTCCCAATCGGGCAAGGTCAGGCAATCAAGCCCTGTGCCTGCTAAGAAAAAATCGAGCTCTAGACGCAGTTTGAGCGCCGCGTCGGTGTCTTTGACTAAGGCGAGTACTGGGCCTTGATGTTGTTGTGCTGTATTCGCGATGGCAAGGGCAGATGCTGCGCCATGGGTTTGGGCCCAAACGGATTTGTGGCCAATTTTAGAGGGTAACGAAGAGCTTGGTAATAACACGCAATGAGTCCTGGGGCGCTAGCCGTAACGGCGAAAAAGTACCTCGCTATTGTAGTGTGATCTGTTTTAACTTGCACCATAAGCCACAATAATAGATTACAAATAAATATGGCGGGGGCTATTTTTTTGGTGGTTTACCATATTGGGCAAAGGCTTTTTGGTTTTTGCTGTGAATGTAGTCTGCAACCTTATTTTACTTTTCTGATCTGGTTATTGTGTGTTTGTTTGCGTGGACTATCACTGAAATTATTGCGCACTATTCGTGACCAAAATACTGACATAGATTGCTTACAGGTCGCGATTGCAGGATAATACGTGCACCTAAATGGGTTAAACACCTGAACCGCAACCAAGCCGTTTTTATACGGTGAACAAAGGGACTCACTGTGAGCCAAGAACAAGTGTTTTCAGACTGGAAAGATAAAGAAGCGTTAGCCGAAGCCATGATCCCCATGATTGGCAAAATCTATCGCGAAGATAACGTGGAAGTGTCCGTATTTGGCCGCTCTGTAGTTAATCGTTCTGTGATTAGTATTCTTAAGTCCCATCGTGCTGCGCGCATGTTGGAGCACACCAAGCTTTCTGTACATGAAACCTTCCCCGTAGTCGAAGTGCTGCAGGGCCTTGAGTTATCAAACGTACATGTAGATATTGGTAAGTTGGCTATTGGTTTCCGTGATCACGGCGCTGGTCAAACGTTACAGGCATATGTTGCTGGTGAATTAGCCGGTGCGGTTAATAAAGGCAATGGCAAAACCCAAACCGATGTGGTGCTTTATGGCTTTGGTCGTATAGGCCGTTTGTTGGCGCGCTTGTTGATTGACAAGACCGGCGGTGGTCAAAGTTTACGCTTGCGTGCCATTGTAGTGCGCAAAGGTGGTGACAATGACCTGATGAAACGGGCTAGCTTGTTGCGACGCGATTCAGTACATGGCACGTTCCAAGGTACCATTACTGTAGATGAAAAGCACAACGCACTCATTGCTAATGGTAACGTCATTAAAGTGATTTACGCCAGCTCTCCTGATTCTATTGATTACACCGATTACGGTATCAGCAACGCTGTTGTGATCGATAACACCGGTAAGTGGCGTGACGTAGATGGTTTGTCTTTGCATTTGCGTGCCAACGGTGTGGCTAAAGTGATGTTGACTGCTCCAGGTAAAGGCATCAAAAACATCGTTATGGGTGTTAACCAAAAAGACATCGAAGATACAGATACTATATTGTCTGCCGCTTCTTGTACCACCAACGCTATCACGCCTATTTTGAAAGCGCTTAACGACAAGTACGGTGTGGAAAACGGTCACGTTGAAACAGTGCATGCTTACACTAACGATCAAAACTTAATTGATAACTATCATAAAGGTGATCGTCGTGGCCGTGCCGCGGGTTTGAACATGGTGCTTACTGAGACGGGTGCGGCTAAGGCAGTGTCTAAGGCCTTGCCAGAGCTTGAAGGTAAGCTCACGGGTAACTCTATTCGTGTGCCTACGCCTAACGTATCTATGGCGATTCTTAACCTTAACCTTGACACCGAAGTTGAGCGCGAAGAGTTGAACGACTACTTGCGCCACATAGCCCTGCATTCTGGCTTGCAAAAGCAAATTGACTACACCGACTCTCCGGAAGCCGTTTCTAGTGACTTTGTAGGCTCTCGTGCTGCTGGTGTAGTGGATGGCTTAGCTACTATCGCAACGGGCAAGAAGAGCTGCGTGGTTTATGTCTGGTATGACAATGAATATGGTTATTCTTGCCAGGTGATTCGTATGCTTCAGCACGTAACAAAGACTTCGTTACCAGCCTTTCCTATAGAAGACTAAGATTCCGGCCTGCGCCGGAATGACGAATGTTTAAAAAAGGTTGCCCTTAGGCAGCCTTTTTTCGTTTTAGATAGATTAAGCCTTAAGTATGGTGGAAAAAACTTGTAAATTTTCGTATAATAAGCCGGCTTTTTTTATGGGTTTTAGTTATGCGTGACCTTGAGTTTCGCTGTAAAGACTAAAGCCAACCAATAACTCTCAATTGGATACGACTTATGATCAAGATCAGACGCGGTCTGGATCTGCCATTGTCAGGCGCACCGCAGCAGAATATCGAAGATGCTGTAGCGGTAAGCCAAGTGGCTGTGATCGGTGCTGACTATGTGGGCATGAAGCCTACTATGGCAGCCAGAGTAGGTGATCGAGTTAAACTCGGCCAAGTGTTGTTTTCTGACAAGAAGACCCCTGGTGTTCACTTTACAGCGCCTGCCGCTGGTGTGGTAAGTGCAATTAATCGTGGCGCACAACGTGTGTTGCAATCGGTTGTTATCGACATCGACGGTGATGATGCTGTTGAATTTGTAAGCTGTGCTGCTGCCGACATGGCTAGCCTAACAAGTGAGCAAGTAGCGCAAAATCTACAAGCCTCTGGTTTGTGGACTGCACTACGCACTCGTCCATTTAGCAAGGTTCCTGCGATTGATAGCAAGCCTACCTCTATCTTTGTTACTGCAATCGACACTCACCCTTTAGCTGCAGATCCAGCACCCGTTATTGCCGCTGCGCAGGACGATTTTGCACAAGGTTTGCAATTATTGACCAAGCTCACAGAAGGTAAGGTGTATGTTTGTGCTGCTGCGAATACACAGGTGCCCGAAGTTGCCGGTACTAAAGTTGAGCGTTTTGAAGGTGTGCACCCGGCGGGTCTAGCCTCTACACATATCCATATGTTGGACCCTGTGAGTGCCACCAAAACAGTTTGGGCTATTGGTTACCAAGATGTCATCGCCTTCGCACAACTATTTGCCACTGGCAAATTGCCGACGGAGCGTGTTGTTGCTTTGGCTGGCCCTATGGTCACCAAGCCGCGTTTGTTACGCACACGTTTGGGTGCTTCAACAGTACAGCTTATCGCTGGCGAAACTTCTCAAGGTGAGTTTGAGAATCGCGTTATTTCTGGTTCAGTCTTAGGTGGCAGCATTGCCAATGGCGCTACAGCGTTCTTAGGTCGCTACAACAACCAAATCACCGTGCTTGAAGAAGGCAAAAAACGTGAGTTTATGGGTTGGGCTGCGGCGGGTAGTAGCAAGCATTCGGTGTTGAATACCTTTGTTACGGCGGTAAATCGTGCTAAAAAATTGGCTTTGAATACATCCACTAACGGGTCTCAGCGTGCCATGGTGCCTGTTGGGCAGTTTGAGCAATTGATGCCACTAGATATTTTGCCAACCCAACTACTTCGTAGTTTAGTGGTTGGCGACATTGTTAACGCTCAGGAATTGGGATGCTTAGAGCTTGAAGAAGCTGATTTAGCCTTAATGACCTATGCCTGTGCTGGCAAGTACGAGTATGGCGCGATATTGCGTGACGTATTAACTCGTATAGAGAAGGAGTGCTAAGCATGAGTTTACGTAGCATTTTAGATTCAATGGAGCCCCACTTCCATAAAGGTGGCAAGTTCGAAAATTTCTACGCTTTGTATGAAGCCGCCGATACTATTTTCTACACCCCTGGTTACGTGACTAAGTCGGGCGCCCACGTGCGCGACGGCATTGACCTTAAGCGCATGATGATCACCGTTTGGTTGTGCACTTTTCCAGCGATATTCTTTGGTATGTACAACCTAGGCTTCCAAGCCAATAACGCCATGGAAGTAATGGGTGTGGCACAGGCCGAAGGCTGGCGTGGTGCTTTGGTTAGCCTCGTAGCGGGTACTGATGCATCAAGCATCTGGGACAACCTCATGTTAGGCGCAGCCTACTGGTTACCTGTGTACCTAGTTGTATTCGTTGTGGGTGGTTTTTGGGAAGTGTTGTTTGCCGCCGTACGTGGCCACGAAGTCAACGAAGGTTTCTTTGTAACTTCTGTGTTGTTCGCCTTAATCCTGCCACCTGATGTGCCTTTATGGCAAGCCGCCATGGGTATTACCTTTGGTATCGTTGTTGGTAAGGAAGTGTTTGGTGGTACAGGCATGAACTTCTTAAACCCAGCGCTTACTGGCCGTGCCTTCTTGTTCTTTGCCTACCCAGCACAAATGTCTGGCGACGCGGTGTGGACTGCAGTGGACGGCTTCTCTGGTGCTACAGCACTAGGCCTAGCCAACACTGGCGGTGTGGCTGCATTAGCTGACGCTGGCATTACCTGGGCAGACGCCTTTATTGGTAACTTGCAAGGTTCTGTTGGTGAAGTCTCTACTTTGGCCATCTTTGCTGGTGGTGCAGTATTACTTTGGACTCGTATCGCTGCATGGCGCATTGTGGCCGGTGTGATGGTCGGTATGATCGCCATGAGTTTGTTGCTTAACCTCATTGGTTCTGACACTAACCCGCTATTTGCTTTGCCATTCTACTGGCACCTAGTGTTGGGCGGTTTTGCCTTTGGTATGATCTTTATGGCCACAGACCCTGTGTCTGCGTCTATGACCAATACCGGAAAATGGTACTTTGGTGCCTTGATCGGCCTCATGGTGGTATTGATTCGTGTTCTTAATCCAGCCTTCCCAGAAGGCATGATGTTGGCGATTTTGTTTGCCAACTTGTTCGCGCCTTTGATTGACTATTATGTCACCGAAGCAAACATTAAGCGGAGGGTTGCACGTAATGTCTAATTCTAAAGATTCCGTATCACGTACAGTGATGGTGGCCTTGGTTCTTTGTGTGGTTTGTTCTGTGATTGTTTCGGCTGCGGCCGTAGGTTTACGCGACAAGCAAGTTGCCAATGCCATTAACGAAAAGAAAATGAACATTCTTGCCGCAGCTGGCATTGAAATGGTTGATGGCGACTTGGAAGCAGCCTTTGCTACTATTACGCCTAAGCTTGTTGATATGCGCACTGGCCAGTTTAGTACTGACCATGATGCTGCAACTTACGACATGCGTAAGGCTGCAAAAGACCCTGCTCAAGCACGGGCTTTAACTGGCGACCAAGACATTGCCAGTATTCGCAAGCAGTCTTTATACAGCACTGTTTACCTTGTTGAAGGCGAACAGGGTATTGAACGTATCATCTTGCCAATCCATGGTTACGGTTTGTGGTCTACACTCTACGGCTTTATTGCACTAGAAGGCGACTTAAACACTGTAGTTGGTTTAGGTTTTTATGAACATGCCGAAACACCTGGACTGGGTGGCGAAGTGGACAATCCTAAGTGGAAGGCACTTTGGCCTGGTAAGAAGGTCTTTGCACAAGGTTCTGACGTTCCAGCCATTGGTTTAATCAAAGGCAATGCACCGGCAGGCGATCTACATAAAATAGACGGCTTAGCTGGCGCTACCTTAACCAGTAACGGTGTTACCAACCTAGTTAAATTTTGGTTGGGCGAGAATGGTTTTGCAACTTTCTTAACCAAGCTTAAAGCAGGGGAGGCATAATCATGTCTAAAACAAGAGAGATTTTGATAAGTCCAATCTTTACTAACAACCCAATTGCATTGCAAATTTTGGGTGTTTGTTCTGCCTTAGCGGTAACCAGTAGTTTAAGCGTCACCATTGTTATGTGTATTGCACTGACTGTGGTAACGGCGTTTTCTAACTTCTTTATCGCCTTGATTCGTAACCAAGTGCCTAGCAGCATCCGTATCATCGTACAGATGATCATCATTGCGTCTTTGGTAATTGTGGTTGATCAGGTACTTAAGGCGTATGCCTACGAAGTAAGTAAGCAGCTTTCCGTATTTGTTGGTTTGATTATTACCAACTGTATCGTTATGGGCCGTGCCGAAGCATTTGCTATGCAAAACCCACCGATTCCTTCTTTCTTCGACGGTATTGGCAACGGCTTAGGCTACTCGGTTGTATTGTTGTTTGTGGCTACGGTACGTGAACTGACTGGCTCTGGTAGCTTGTTCGGTTATGAAATCCTACCTTTAGTAACTAATGGCGGCTGGTACTACTCCAACGGTCTCATGTTGCTACCCCCAAGCGCCTTCTTTGTAATTGGCGGTTTCATTTGGTTACTTCGTAATTCGAAGATCGACCAAGTTGAACCAGTTGAATACAAACTTGCTTCGCACACTAAATAGGATCTGAAACAATGATTGAAGATTATCTAAGCCTATTTGTTAAAGCCGTATTCGTAGAGAACATGGCCTTGGCATTCTTTTTGGGCATGTGTACTTTCTTGGCTATTTCCAAGAAAGTTAAAACAGCCATTGGCCTTGGTGTTGCGGTAATTGCCGTATTAACCATCACTGTTCCAGTTAACAACTTAATCTACACCTACTTGCTAGCCGACGGCGCCCTTGCATGGGCAGGTATGCCAGACGTTAACCTAAGCTTCTTAGGTTTGATCTCTTACATTGGTGTTATTGCTGCCATTGTACAGATTATGGAAATGTTGCTAGACAAGTACATGCCAGCTTTGTACAACGCCTTGGGCGTGTTCTTGCCATTGATCACAGTGAACTGTGCCATCATGGGCGCTGCATTGTTTATGGTAGAACGTGATTACAACTTTGGTGAATCGGTTGTTTACGGCATGGGCGCAGGCGTAGGTTGGGCATTAGCCATCGCTACTCTTGCAGGCATTCGTGAAAAGCTAAAATACTCAGACGTACCTGCAGGCCTACGTGGTCTTGGTATTACCTTTGTGACAGTAGGTTTGATGTCACTTGGTTTTATGTCTTTCTCTGGCATCCAGCTGTAAAGCGAACTACACAAGGTATTGATGTATGAATAATGAAATTACCCTCGGTGTATTAATGTTTACCGCAGTGGTTCTCTCTTTGGTAGCGATCATCATGATTGCTCGCGCCCAATTAGTGAGTTCTGGTGCTGTGACCATTTCTATCAACGATGATCCAGAAAAAGCCATTACGGTTCCAGCTGGCGGCAAGTTACTACAAACCCTTTCCGAGCAAGGTATCTTTTTAGCCTCGGCTTGTGGTGGTGGTGGTACGTGTGCTCAGTGTCGTTGTGTCGTTAAAGACGGAGGCGGCTCTATGTTAGCCACCGAAGAAAGCCACTTTACTATGCGTGAAGCCAAAGACGGCTGGCGTTTGTCGTGTCAGGTTGCTGTAAAGCAAGACATGAATATTGAAGTTGAAGAAGACGTATTTGGTGTGAAGCAATGGGAATGTACCGTTGAATCTAACCCTAACGTGGCGACATTCATTAAAGAATTGACGCTAAAATTGCCAGAAGGCGAGAACGTTGACTTCCGCGCAGGCGGTTATGTACAGCTAGAATGCCCTCCTCATTCAATCGATTACAAAACCTTCGACATTGACGAAGAGTACCGTGGCGATTGGGATAAGTTTGACGTATGGCAGCACAAGTCTGTGGTTGATGAAACTACAGTGCGTGCATACTCTATGGCCAACTACCCAGAAGAGCGCGGCGTAGTGAAGTTTAATATTCGTATTGCTTCGCCACCTCCCGGCAGCAGCGGTATTCCACCAGGCATTATGTCGTCTTACGTGTTTGATATGAAGCCGGGCGATAAGATTAAAGTGTATGGCCCATTTGGCGAGTTCTTTGCTAAAGACACCGACGCAGAAATGGTCTTCATTGGTGGTGGTGCGGGCATGGCGCCTATGCGTTCACACATCTTTGACCAGCTTAAGCGCTTAAACTCTACCCGAAAGATCTCTTTCTGGTACGGTGCACGTAGTATGCGTGAAGCCTTCTACGGCGAAGAGTACGATGCTCTAGCGGCAGAAAACGACAACTTCAACTGGCACTTAGCTCTTTCTGATCCTCAACCAGAGGATAATTGGGACGGCCTTACAGGTTTTATTCACAACGTATTGTTTGAAAACTACCTTAAAGACCACGACGCACCAGAAGATTGTGAGTTCTACATGTGTGGACCTCCAATGATGAACGCAGCTGTTGTGCAAATGTTGAAAGACCTTGGTGTGGAAGACGAAAACATCTTGCTAGATGATTTTGGCGGATAACCCAAAGCTCTTGGCAACACTTTTGCAAAAAACCAGCCTGGCCATGGGGTGCGCATTTATGCTCACCTTGTTGCTGGGCTGTTCTGTGTCTGAAGAAGAAAAAATAGATGCTGTTACGGGCCTTGCTATGGGTACCAGTTACACCGTCAAGTGGGTGGCAAAGGACGGTGTTGATCATGCAGCCATCGCCACTGGCGCTAAAGCTGAGCTGGCTCGAATAGAAGCCAGCATGTCGACTTATATGGACTCTTCGGACCTTAGCGGTTTTAATGGCGCAGCGGTGGGCGAATGGCATCAGGTGCCCCAAGCCATGGCAGATTTAGTGAGCCGCTCTATTGATATTAGTCGCCAGACAGGTGGTGCCTTTGATGTCACCGTTGGTCCTTTGGTGGACCTGTGGGGGTTTGGGCCCGATCCTGTGCCGGAGCATATTCCTAGCGACTTGGCTTTGGAAGCGTTACGTCCAGTGATTGGTTATCAGCACTTGCAAGTTCAGCATCAACCGGCTGCCTTGCTTAAAACCGCAGACAGCTCCATTGACCTGTCTGCCATTGCAAAAGGTTATGGCGTTGATGCCATCGCCAGCTGGTTAGAAGCTCACGGTGTGATGGATTATCTAGTGGAAGTGGGTGGTGAGCTGCGTGCCCACGGACGAAAGTCAGATGGCAGTATTTGGCGTATTGCCATTGAAACGCCAGCTGCGGATGCTCGTCAGGTATATCAAGTGGTGCAGGTGAAGGATATGGCTGTCGCTACGTCCGGCAATTACCGTAATTATTACGAGCAGCATGGGGTGCGGTATTCACATACCCTAGATCCATCGAGTTTGCGGCCTGTGACCCATAACTTGGCGTCTGTTACTGTGGTTGATGCCAGCGCTGCAACTGCCGATGCGCTAGCCACCGCGCTGATGGTTATGGGTGGAAAACAAGGTTTGGCATGGGCAGAGCTGCATCAAGTGCCAGCATACTTTATAATGAAACAATCTGAAGGCTTTGTGGCGCAATCAAGTACAGGCTTTGATACTTATTTGGAGAATTAAATGGAAACCATGATATTAACCTTTGTTGGTTTGCTTATCATTGTTGTGGGTATGGCTGTGGGTGTGTTGATGGGCGGTAAGCCGATTGCAGGTTCCTGCGGTGGCATGACTGCATTGGGTATGGACGTGGCGTGTGACGTGTGTAAAGGCGACCCAGAAGTGTGCGAAACAGAACAGCAAAAGGCCATGAAAGAAGATAAGCTGGCCGAAGAAATATCCTATGATGCGGCTCGTTAACAACGACTAAGTACGCCGATCAAATAAAAATAGTAGTAGTGAAGAGAAACAAAGATGGCAGATTATAATTACGATTTGGTGGTTATTGGTACCGGCCCTGCTGGCGAAGCCGCAGCGATCAACGCAGCAAAGTTAGGGCGCAAAGTCGCGGTGGTTGAAATTCGTGATCAAGTGGGTGGTGCCTGTGCTCATAAAGGCACGATACCGTCTAAGGCGTTACGTCATTCGGTTAAACAAATCGTAGAGTTTAATACCAACCCAATGTTCCGGGTTATTGGTGAGCCAAAAAACTTCTCTTTTCCTCAAGTACTAAAAACCGCCAGCGAAGTCATCGCTAAACAAGTGATGTTGCACACTCAGTTTTATGCGCGTAACCGGGTTGATGTGTTTTTTGGCCGTGCCCATTTTGTCGATCGCAATCATATTGAGGTGTTAGGCAACGAGACCAGCGAAAATCTCTATTTTGATCAGGCCGTTATTGCCACGGGTTCCAGCCCTTACGAACCGGGTGATGTCGATTTTACCCACGAGCGTATTTACACCAGCGACACCGTACTTAATTTAGAGCACACCCCGCGCACGTTAATTATTTACGGTGCAGGTGTGATTGGTTCGGAATACGCCTCTATTTTTGCTGGTTTAGGCGTTAAAGTAGATTTGGTTGATAACCGCGCTAACTTACTAGAATTTCTCGACGTAGAAATCTCCGACTCCCTAAGTTACCACCTTAGAAACAATGGTGTACGTATCCGCCACAATGAAACCTATAAGAGTGTTTCGGCGGATGACTCATCTGTATCTATGGAGCTGGAGTCTGGTAAACGCATCCGTGCCGACATGTTATTGTTTTGCAACGGTCGCTCTGGCAACACCAAAAATCTGGGCCTAGAAAACATTGGATTAGAGGCCAACGGTCGCGGACATTTAGAAATTGATCAACGTTATCAAACAGGCGTCGAAGGTATTTATGCCGCAGGCGACGTGGTCGGTTGGCCTAGCCTCGCTTCTGCTGCATACGACCAAGGTCGTTCTGCAGCCACTGACTTGCTTGACTTACCAGGCTTTCGTTTTGTAGACGACGTGCCGACGGGTATCTATACCATTCCAGAAATCAGCTCTTTAGGCAAAACTGAAGAGCAATTAACCGCAGAAAAAGTACCTTACGAAGTCGGTCAGGCCTTCTTTAAAGACTTAGCACGGGCCCAAATTAGTGGTGAGGTAGTAGGCATGTTAAAGATTTTATTCCATCGTGAAACTTACCAAATTTTGGGCATCCACTGTTTCGGCGACAGGGCTTCAGAAATCATTCATATCGGTCAAGCCATTATGAACCAAAAAGGTGAGGCCAATACGATTGAGTATTTTGTAAACAATACCTTTAACTTTCCCACCATGGCAGAAGCCTATCGGGTGGCCGCTCAACTGGGCTTAAACCGCGCTCGCCAAGTTAATAAATAAGCTTATGTTCCAATCAATTGCCTTGACCGTGGGTTTAAGATATACCCGTGCGCAAAGGCAGAACCACTTTATCTCCTTCATTTCCCTGATTTCGATGTTGGGATTAGTGTTGGGCGTAACGGTGCTTATTTTAGTGCTGTCGGTAATGAATGGTTTTGATCGCGAACTGCGTCAACGTATTTTAGGCATGGTGCCCCATGCAACCGTACAAACTGCTGAGCCGATAATGCACTGGCAGGAGCCTGCGGCGTTAGCCTTACAAGTTGAAGGCGTAGTGGGGGCCGCACCATTCGTGCATAGCCAAGGTATGTTTAATAACCGAGGCCGAGTGCAGCCTGTGTTGTTGCACGGCATAGAGCCTGCAGCAGAAGCGCAAGTATCCATCCTACCTAATCACATGGTGGCAGGCTCAGTGGGCGAACTCAAAGCCGGTGAATTTAACATTCTAATGGGCGACCTATTGGCACGTCAGTTGGGTGCAAGTATTGGCGACAAAGTGACTTTATTTCTACCCGAGGCGTCGTTAACCGTTGCCGGCATTGTGCCGCGTCTAAAGCGCTTTACCTTGGTCGGTATCTTTAAAGTGGGTGCCGAACTGGATGCCAATTTAGCCATAATGCACATTGCCGATGCCAGCCGGCTTAAGCGTTTGGGTGGTGGCGCAGAGGGGCTGCGACTAAAGCTAGACGACCTATTTAAAGCACCTCAAATTGCTCAAAAAGTCGCCTCCGAATTACCCGGCCAATACTGGACTAACGATTGGACTCATACCCATGGCAGTTTGTTTCAGGCCATTCAACTTGAGCGCCGTATGTTGGGTTTGTTGCTGATGCTGGTGATCGCTGTGGCGGCCTTTAATATTGTGTCTACCTTGGTTATGTTGGTGGTAGAAAAACAGGCCGATATTGCCATATTACGTACTTTGGGCGCCAGCCAGCGTGATGTTATGGGCATCTTTATCGTGCAGGGCAGCGTTATTGGTGTGTTGGGTACCTTGGTAGGCACCTTGTTAGGTGTGGTGTTGGCACTTAATATCACTGCCATCGTCGATTGGGCCGAACATACCTTTGGTTTTAAGGTGTTGAGCGCGGATGTTTATTTTATTAGTTATTTCCCTTCCCACGTATTGCTTGAAGATGTGCTAATTATAAGTATTAGCTCGTTTGTATTGTGTGTGTTAGCAACCTTGTATCCTGCCTGGCGAGCCTCTCGTGTTGAACCTGCAGAGGTCTTACGTCATGAGTAATTGGGTGCTGAAAGCTCAAGGCCTTACTAAGTCATTTCAAGACGGTGAGCGCCAGGTTGATGTATTAAAAGGCCTTAACTGCGAGTTAGAAGCGGCACAGAGCATGGCTATTATTGGTAGTTCAGGCTCGGGTAAAAGTACCTTGCTGCAACTGTTGGCAGGCTTGGACCAACCCGACGCAGGGCAGGTTTGGGTCGCTGGGCAATGTTTGTCAGACCTCAATGTCAACCAAGGTGCTAAGTTACGTAACCAACACCTGGGTTTTGTATTCCAATTTCACCACTTGTTGGCGGAGTTTAGTGCCTTAGAAAATGTGATGTTGCCCCACATCATGGCCGGCAATAAGCCTGTTATCGCGCGTATTCGGGCTGCAGAAACATTGGATTTGGTCGGTTTGTCCGAGCGGATAAATCATCGACCCGGTGCATTGTCCGGTGGCGAACGTCAGCGGGTAGCGATTGCCCGTGCACTCATCAATCAACCGGCTTGTCTGTTAATGGATGAACCCACCGGTAATTTAGACCAACATAACGCGGCTCAAATTTTAGTTTTGTTACAGCAATTGCAACAAGACTTAGGCACCGCGTTTATTGCAGTGACTCACGATTTAGCACTGGCCATTAAACTGGATCACCAATTGAGGCTGGTAGACGGCGTGTTAGTTAACTAACGTTTCCGTCTTAGCCAATTGCGCCTAACCTGCCAAGTCCACAATAACTGTACTGTAAAAAAAGCCGCCAACGCTAATATTAGACCGCCGGCTAAGGAACCCGCATACAGCGGTTTCCAGAGATGGTGAAGTTGTTGCCACAACCATCCCGCAGACCATTCAAAATTGAGTTGATACACCGGTGTTTGTAGCAGCCAACTGCCAAACTTGTAGTTGGCATAGAACATAGGAACCATGGTAATAGGGTTGCTCACCCATACCAATGCGACAGACAGTGGAATGTTGGCTCCCCATACTAGGGCAATCAAGGCTGCAAGTAACATTTGTAAGGGCATGGGAATCATGCAGCAAAATAAACCAATGGCACAGCCTTTAGCCACACTCGTGCGCTTAAAACCCCATAGTTGTGTATTGTGGAGAAATCCGTTTAACCAACTCAGGGATTGATATTGGCTGAGTTTTTTCGGATCTGGGCTAATGCGTTTAAAAAACTTACGCGGCATGGTCTAACCTTAGTAATGATGAAGGTGTGGTGGGTTACTAAATACTCCGACGCTTACGCCTTAATTATGCGCTTATCCATGAGTTAAGCCAAGGTTTAGTGATCTCAAGGAAGAGTCATTATGTATATCAATGGTTTGTTTTTGTTATTGTTTTGGTTTGGTGTTTAGGTTGGTCTGCAATTAGTTTTAATGTGGGCGTGGCTTTGGTGATGTTGCTAGGTGTAGGTGTGATGGCATTCAAAAGCCATCAAAAGCTGATAGTTAGCGCGTTATTGCTTTTTTTAGTGGCATCGATGGGTCAGTATCAACGGCTTAATAGTCAATTTCCTTTTATGTGGGTAGGCAAAGATTTAGCGGTCACCGGGTGTGTGACTGATGTGCGCAGTAACGCCACTGGGCTCACCATTAAATTGGATGCGCATACTTTACCCGGAACCATTAAAGTCACTAGTTATCGCTACACAGCCGCCGCACAACCTCAGTGGCCGACCTTAGCTCAAAAACCCAAGGCTAGCGCACTAATCGGTCGTCAAGTGTCCTTATTAGTGCGTTTAAAAGCGGCTAGAAATTATGCTAATCCTTCGAGCTTTGATTATCATCGTTGGAGCCAAGTGAAGGGGCAGTATGCCTCGGGTTATGTAAAACAGTGGATCAGTACGGGAGCGCCTTGTGTCAGTTGGCAGTGGCCTTTGTGGCAACTCGATAAATTGCGTTTTGATTTGTGGCAGGCGCTACAAACACTGCCCATTTCGCCCACGGCAACGGCCCTGTGGGGTGGTTTGATATTGGGCCAATCCGCCGCCTTGTCGTCTAACCAGTGGCGGGTACTGGCCGCTACGGGTACAACCCACCTGCTCGTCATTTCTGGTCTGCATGTGGGCTTAGTGGCGCTTTTGGCAATGGCCTTGGTACGTCTGTTGTTGATGCCATTTGTATCCTCGGGCGGCGCCGGTCTGCATACTCAGGCTTGGGTCGGCGTGGTGGCAGCGCTAACGTTTGCGTTGTTGAGTGGTTTTGGTTTACCCGCACAGCGCGCGGTTATTATGCTACTGGGGTTAATGTGGGGTCAGTTGTGGGGTCTGCAGTTGAGTTTTATCCAGCGGCTGTTTATTGCCTTTGCCATAACGCTTAGTTTTCAACCCTCCAGTGCGGTCAGTTTGGGTTTGTGGTTATCTTATACCGCGGTGCTCGCCTTGGGGCTGGTTTGGTACCGTGCCGAGGCGTCGCACTGGTGGTGTAAAGGGTTGCAGTTACTGGCGGCGCAAGCTGCACTGTCGGTGCTAGTGTTACCGGTTATTGCCTTAGCTACTGGGCAAGTGAGTTTGGTCGCACCGCTCATTAATTTGTTGCTGGTGCCATTGTTCAGTGTAGTGGTTATTCCATTGCTGATGTTGGTGAGTCTAGTCGCCTTAGTGGTGACTTTGCCAGCGCTGGTATTAGTATGGGTAGATAGCAGCCTAAGCTTGATTTGGATGATTTTGAGTAACCTTGCACAGTGGCCCTGGGCTCAAGTGTCAACGCATCAAGCGCCAGCAGGTATTTGGGTGGGGCTAATGGTGGTGGCCGCTGCAAGTTTAATGGCTCGGCGTTGTCTAGGTGGCTTAATGGGGTTGTTTTTAGGTTTGTTGTTACTGGCCAATATTGTCTATTGGCAGCCACAATTAGGGCCTGATGATAAGCCCTCAACGGGCGTCAAATTGACCTTGTTCGATGTCGGTCAAGGTTTAAGTGTCTGGCTCCAAAACGGTGATCAACATCTACTCTATGATTTGGGTAACCGTTATCGAAGTGGCTTTAACTTAGTTGACACCGTGGTGTTGCCAGAACTTCGTGGGGCTGGAGTCAATGAGTTGCACACTGTGGTGGTCGGTCATTGGGACAATGATCATAGTGGCGGTTTAGAGACGCTACTGGCGCAAATGCCGGTGCAACATCTGTTGCTGCCGACGGTAATTAATACGCAACGCGAAGCGCCGCTAGTGCTTAGTACAACCACAGTTAAACGTTGCCGTACCAGCAACTGGCAAACATGGAGTGAGGACCCTAAAGTGCCGATACAATGGCGTCAAATTGCCTTGGCAGAAGCCGGCCTAAGCGGCAATAATGCCTCTTGTGTTGTGTTACTCAGCATCTATGGGCGTCAGGTTATGATTGCTGGTGACATTGAAGCGAGGGCAGAGGTTGAGTTATTACGGCAATATGGCGATATTGTTACTAGTGACATTCTTATTGCGCCGCACCACGGCAGCAATAGCTCGTCGACGGCAGCGTTTTTACAGCGAGTATCGCCCTCTTACGTGCTCATTTCTGCGGGTCTACACAATGCCTTTGGTCACCCGCGTAAACTGGTTACCCGTCGTTATTGGCAGTTTGGCAGTCATTGGTATAACACGGCTCAACATGGCCAGGTGGTGGTGACCTTTGAACCTGATGGAGACTATAAAGTGCAGCCCTTTTTGCCCTGAGTTATAATAACCTCATATTAATACAACATACGATCTGCTAATTTGACAATGGTGCCTAAGTGACACAAATAATACTCAACGCATGGTATAGGGGCGCGTGGTGGTTAAGCCTATTTTACCCCTTGGAATGGGTCTACTTAAGGTTACGAAATATACACCTGAGAGGCCAGTCCAGCCCCTCCGAAAACCCTATGCCGCTGCTGGTTGTGGGCAATATAACCCTAGGTGGCACGGGTAAAACCCCCTTGATAGTGGCCTTGGTGGCGGCGCTAAAACAACAGGGTCTAAGGCCTGCAATTATTAGCCGAGGTTACGGTGGTCGTATTGGAGCTGGGCCACATTGCGTTACAGCAGAAGATAAACCAGAGCAGGTGGGTGACGAACCCATCTTGTTAGCTCAGCTTACTAGTGTGCCAGTGGTGGTGGGGTGGAATCGTAAAGCTGGATTAACCTGGTTGGCCGAGCAAGGTCAATATGACGTGGTGATTAGTGACGACGGTTTGCAGCACAGTGCCATAAAAGGTGACGTTGAGTGGTGTTTGATAGACGGTGCTCGAGGTCTGGGCAATGGTCATTGTTTGCCTGCGGGCCCATTGCGGGAACCGTTTACTCGCTTGCACCAAGTTGACCAAGTGTTAATCACTGGCGAGTTGCAACCTCAGGTGAAGCACCAATTACAACAGGTATTAGCGGCACAAGATCACTGCCTATTACAGCCCAAGCTAGACCAAGTCAGGCGTGTGGCAGATGATCAAGTCGCGGCTTGGCCCAGTGTTGATACGCCGTTAAATGCGATTGCCGCAATAGGGCACCCACAACGCTTTTTTAATGACCTAAGAGCCAAAGGCTACAGTGTAGCCGGGCAAGGGTTTGCAGACCATCATCAGTTTAAGCCCCAAGATTTGCCCCTTGGTGAACTTATTATGACCGCTAAAGATGCAGTAAAATGTAAACCAATGGCACAACAGCAAAATCTACCTTGGCTCTACGCCACACAAAGGTTAACCTTGCCAGAGTCACTTGTTACAAAGCTAATTCAACAACTCGATTTAACTGCTAAGCGGTAATCGCTAGCGCGACAAAAAGGAATCCCATGGATAAGAAACTACTCGAAGTACTGGCCTGCCCAGTGAGTCACGGCCAATTGTTTTACAACCAGGCAAGCAATGAGTTGTTTTGCCCTGTTAGCGGTTTGGCTTACCCCATTGATGCGGGTATTCCAGTGCTGCTTGAAGTTCAAGCTCGGCCTATGACCGAAGCCGAGAAACAAGTTTAATGGCGTTTTCGGTCATCATTCCGGCGCGCTACCAGTCGAGCCGCTTACCCGGTAAACCCTTGATGGATATTGCCGGTACCAGCATGCTACAGCGGGTCTACCAACAAGCGTGCAAGAGTGATGCGCAGAAGGTCTATATAGCCACGGATCACAGTGACATTTTGGCCCACGCCAACGATTTTTGTGATGAGGTTGTAATGACTTCTAAAACCCATCCTACAGGTACAGATAGGCTGCAAGAAGTGGTGCAAACACTGGCTTTGCCCGATGCGCACATTATTGTTAACGTGCAGGGCGACGAGCCGCTGATTCCTCCTCGGTTAATCAACCAAGTGGCGGTTAATTTGGCGCAACACCCACAAGCTGCGATTGCCACTTTAGCCGAGCCCATCACTGACCCCAAACAAGTGTTTGACCCCAATGCTGTCAAACTAGTGCGTAATCTAGCCAATATGGCCATGTATTTTTCCCGCGCACCGCTACCATGGGACAGAAATTGGCAAGGCGATACGCCAAGTGGGACTCTACCTCTTGCTGCAGGTGAAGCTTACCTGCGTCATATTGGCCTATATGCCTACCGAGTTGGGTTGTTACACCGATATGTTACTTGGCCGCAGGCGGTTAATGAGGAGTTAGAAAGCTTAGAACAGCTTAGAGCCCTGCATTATGGCGAATTGATCCATGTTGATGTGGCGCCGGGTGGCATGCCTGCAGGGGTTGATACATTAGAAGATTTGGAAAACATGCGTGTTTTGTTAGCCAATCACGAGAGTCTTGCTAAACCATGATTAAGCTGCAAAAAAATGTCAGCCTGAAAACCTACAACACATTGGGTATTGATGTGCAGGCGGCATTTTTTACTCTGATAAAAGACCTGCAGGACCTGCATGATGCACGTGACTTTTGTCGCTTGCAGGCGTGTCCGTGGTTATTAATCGGTGGTGGAAGTAACCTAGTACTGACGCAAAATTTTGCGGGTTTAGTGATGGTGATGGCCATGTCAAAACTTGATTGGACATCACACACTGATGGTTTAGAGGTGTGTGCAGAAAGTGGTTGCGAGTGGGACGAGTTGGTGGCGGCATCGGTCATACGAGGCGCCAGCGGCTTAGAAAATTTGTCGCTTATACCGGGGCAAGTGGGCGCCGCACCAATACAAAACATTGGTGCCTATGGGGTCGAGGTTAGGCAGTGCCTGCGTTGGGTCGATGTGTTCGATTTTAATATTGGCGTCTGTTTTAAATTGACAGCAAAGGCCTGCGAGTTTGGTTATCGCGACAGTATATTTAAACGTCATCCACACTGGGTCGTGACGCGGGTAAACCTTCAATTGGGTCACGCCTTAACAAAAAATAATTCAGCACAACTGGGGTACGGTATTATTGCTCAAACTATTGAGTCGATGACCGGCGAGCCGGCTGTGGGCGCCACTGTGCAGCAGATACGTGATGCTGTGATTCACATCCGTCAATCAAAATTACCTGACCCCAAGCATATCCCTAATGTAGGTAGTTTTTTCAAAAACCCTATTGTTAGCGCCAAACAAACAGCAAAAATTGAGCAGCAGTGGCCCGAGTTGGTGGCATACAAACTTGACGGTGGCCGCTTTAAGTTGGCCGCAGGTTGGTTAATTGATCAGTTAGGCTGGAAGGGCTATAGCCAAGATGGCGTGGGTGTACATCAATTACAGGCGCTGGTTTTGGTGGTAACGGGTGCCGCAGTGACAGGTGATAAAGTGTTGGCTTTAGCTCAGCGTATTCAGGCTGATGTGTTAGCTAGGTTTGATGTGGTGTTGGAAATAGAACCTCGGCTGTTCAACAGCCGAGGTGAGTTTTGGCTTAGTTAGCCTTGCTTGGCTGCAGCTTGTTCTGCTTCGGCCTTAGCACGGCGACGCTTTTCACGTGGGTCGTTGTGAGCTCGCTTAGGTTCTGAACTAGTTGCATCAGCGGCTGGGGTATCTAATACCACTGTCTCAACTACAGGCGCTTCTTCCTCAACGGGTTCAGCGACTACTTCCACTGGTGCTTCGGCTTTCACTTCCACTTCCACTTCTGGCGTGGTTTCCACTACGGCAGGTGCTTCGACTTGCACTTCCACTTCTGGCGTGGCTTGCACTACGGCAGGTGCTTCGACTTGCACTTCGGCTTCTGGCGTGGCTTGCACTACGGCAGGTGCTTCGACTTTCACCTCGGTTTCCGTTGTGGTTACATCCGTATCAGTCACTTCGGTGGTTACCTTAGCTTCTCTAGGTTTGCGTTCACGTGGCTTACGTTGGCGTGGCTTCTTTTGTGTAGTTTCAACTGTTGTTTCAGTGGTCACTGGGGCAACTAATACTTCCTCTACAGCCACATCTTGGGTTACTTCAGCTGCTTCATCAGTTTGCTCTACGCGTGGCTTAGGATTACTACGTTTACCCGTGCGGTCACGACGACGCTTTTGATCACGGGTGCGATTAGCCGTTGATTCATAAGCTTCTTCTGGTACCACAGCAGCTTGAACTTCTACATCCACTTCGGCCGGTTTAACATCACGTGGCTTATTGCGGGTTTCTTGACGACGGTTGTTACGTTTGTCGTCAGGGCGATCATTTTTACGTTCTTGTGTACGGCCTTCATTGCGAGAAGCATTGCGTGAGTCTTCGCGTTTTTCGTTGCGCAAATCGTTACCCGAATCATTGGATGATGCGTCACGCTTTTCGTTACGGGGATCATTACGACGATTACCGTTACGACCACGACGACGAGCGTCGTTTTGATTGCGGCGCTGACCACCATTGCGAGAGTCTTTACGTGCGTCACTGCGAGAATCGACGATTTTAGCAGGGGCGGTTGTATCAGCCTTAGTTTTGCTGGCAGAGTCGCTACTAAACAAGCGGCCTAAAGAGCGCATGATACGAGTCGCCAGACCTTCTGATTTGGTTGCAGCAACTGGGGCTGGCTTGGCCTTAGCCTTAGTAGAGGCTGCCGCTTGTGGCGCTGGCTTAGTTGGTTGGATGCTCTGTACAACAGGCTTTTCCATGTCGATAGGCGTTTTAGCATCAAACTCTTTGGCATCAAAGTGATGCTGAACTAGGTCCATTTCGTAGCTGGTTTCACCGGCTTGTGCGGCGTCGCTATCGTCTCTTAGTCGGCTCACTTCAAAGTGCGGGGTATCCATTTGTGGGTTAGGGATAATCACCACGCGTACGTTGGCGGTTTTCTCTACTTCCAAAATTTCGGCACGTTTTTCGTTAAGCAGGTAAGTTGCCATATTAACTGGCAATACTGCACGAATCTCAGCTGAACGGTCTTTGTTAGCTTCTTCGTTAATTAAACGAATGATCGACAGTGCTAATGAGGCTACGTCGCGGATGCTGCCCTGGCCACTACAGCGAGGACAAACAATACCGGAGGTTTCACCCAATGAAGGGCGTAAACGTTGGCGTGACATTTCCATCAAACCAAAACGCGAAATGCGACCTACTTGTACGCGGGCTCGGTCTAGCTTGAGGCTATCGCGTAACTTGTTTTCTACGGCGCGTTGGTTGCGCATCGGTCCCATGTCGATAAAGTCGATCACTACCAAGCCACCCATGTCACGCAAGCGTAACTGGCGAGCCACTTCTTCAGCGGCCTCTAGGTTGGTGTTAAGCGCCGTTTCTTCAATGTCACTGCCTTTGGTGGCACGGGCTGAGTTGATGTCGATGGATACAAGCGCTTCCGTGGGGTCGATAACAATCGCGCCACCAGACGGGAGAGTTACTTCGCGTCGAAACGCGGTTTCGATCTGTGATTCGATCTGAAAGCGGTTAAATAACGGAATTTCTTGATCGTAAAACTTAATCTTATGTTCGTAGCTAGGCATAACCTGCTGTACGAAGCTTAATACGTCTTGATATACCTTAGGTTCGTCGATCAATACTTCGCCAATGTCCTGGCGTAGGTAATCGCGCATGGCGCGAATGATGACGTTGCTTTCTTGGTAGATTAAGAAGGGTGCAGCTTGTTTGTCAGAGGCTGTGGTAATGGATTCCCACAGCTGCTGAAGGTAGTCTAGGTCCCACTGAATTTCTTCGGCGCTACGGCCAATGCCGGCAGTACGGACGATAACGCCAGAGTCTGCAGATACTGTGAGTTGATTCATTACGTCGCGTAATTGTGAGCGTTCTTCGCCCTCAATACGACGGGAGATGCCGCCAGCACGGGGGTTGTTTGGCATCAGTACCAAATAACGACCGGCTAAGCTGATGAATGTGGTTAAGGCAGCGCCTTTGTTGCCACGTTCTTCTTTATCCACTTGAACAACAATTTCCTGACCTTCTTTAACCAGCTCGCGGATGCTTGAGCGACTGCTTTGTGATGGGTCTTTAAAGTATTGTTTGGAGATTTCTTTTAGCGGTAAAAAGCCGTGACGTTCAGAACCGTAGTCTACAAACGCAGCTTCTAGGCTAGGTTCAACACGGGTGATACGGCCACGGTAAATGTTGGCCTTTTTTTGTTCACGAGCGCCAGATTCGATATCTAGGTCGTACATACGCTGGCCATCGACCAGTGCAACGCGCAACTCTTCTGGATGAGTTGCATTAATGAGCATTCTTTTCATGGTTTTCAATGTCTTGAAACCCATTTACCCTACGGCAATTAATATGTTTACGGGCGTACTAGGGCTATATATAAGCCCTGACGGTGCAGGAAACCGCTACCTTCTCGGATAAATATACGCTGCACAGCAGGGCACATTATGTTATTGGTCTGTTAGATAGGCAATTGCATACATAGGCTAACCAATGGGTTAGCTCACCAGCAGTCTTTCGCTTAAACGAGAAGCTCTGTTTATTCTATGTTCATCTGCACTTGCACTAAGCGTTACTATTATTGCTTCAGACCGGTCCATGGGTAGGGTACATCTACACCTAAACACCAAGCATAAATTAATTCGCCGTAACTGGGTAAAACGGGTGGTTTTACTTTAAATAACTTGGGAAACCCGAGTTACAGCCTATTTCATTTGGATTTTGCGGAGCTATTTAATGAGCTTTGTTTAAACGGCAAAATCAACGGGCTGGGTTTGTCAGACCCCACCAAAATATTGTGTGACTGAAATTGTGTTAGTTTCAGTGGCCGCTATGTTACCATTCGCATCCATGACTCGCAATTAATAACATCATCAGTTCTTCATTTATGCCACAAAAACCGACTTCTGCGCCCCCACTTACGGCTACTGCCGTTAAATTCGTCACTATTGACGATGATCGGGCTGGTCAGCGTATTGATAATTTTCTTATTACTCAACTCAAGGGTGCCCCTAAAAGCTTAATCTACCGCATTGTGAGGAAAGGCGAAGTGCGGGTTAATAAAGGCCGCATTAAACCGGATTACAAGCTTAAAGATGGCGATATCGTGCGCGTGCCGCCGGTAAAACTCCCCGAGCCTAATGCACCAGCAGCTGTGAGTAAAGGTTTAGAAAAACAGCTTCGCGATGCGATTTTGTACGAAAGCCCTGGCTTGATTATTGTTAATAAACCCCACGGTTTAGCCGTGCATGGCGGTAGCGGTATTAATCTTGGTTTGATCGAAAGCTTGCGCCAACTGTACCCAAATGAAAGGGCTTTGGAGTTAGTGCATCGCTTAGATAGGGATACGTCGGGTTGTATTATGGTGGCCAAAAAACGTTCTACCTTAAGAGCCATTCACGCTCAGCTGCGCGAAGGTGGCATCGACAAGGTGTATCACGCCTTAGTGATTGGAGGCTGGCCTAAAGGTTGTCAAAAGGTTGATGCACCGTTGCTTAAAAATGTTGTGCAATCCGGTGAGCGTATGGTACGCGTTGATCAACAAGGCAAGCGTTGTATTACACGCTATCGAATATTACAAACTCTGGGCCAATTTACCTTGGTTGAAGCTAAACCGATCACTGGCCGGACCCATCAAATTCGAGTCCATTGCCAGCATATGGGCCATCCTATTGTAGGTGATCCTAAGTACGGCATTGATGAAACCAATCAGCAACAACGTAAGATAGGACTAAACCGTTTATTCTTACATGCCGCTCAGTTGCGTTTAGTGGATCCTAGCACCGACAAAAAAATTGACGTGCGTGCGCCATTAGACCTGCGCTTACAGGCAGCAGTTGAACGTTTGAGTAGCTGAAGTCAGTCACTTATATTGCGACCAATGCCCAGCTGGTGTTCGGTTGTTGGTTTGGTTAAGCTGACGTTTTAATCTCTTGTGGTGAGTCCCTATATGTACGACACAGATCTTGCAAAAAATCAGGCTAACTTCCAAAGCCTGTCGCCGTTATCCTTGCTTAAACGTGCCGCCGAAGTTTACCCCACCCGTACGGCTCAAGTGTATGGCGACCTACGACGCACCTGGCTACAAACCTACCAGCGCTGTACTAGTATTGCTGCAGCACTACAGCAGCATGGTATAGCTTTGGGTGACACTGTGTCGGTGGTGGCTCACAACGGCCCGGAACTGTTCGAAAGTCATTACAGTGTGCCCATGGCTGGTGCAGTACTGAACGCTATCAATACCCGTTTAGACGCGGCAACCATTGCCTTTATTTTTGATCATGCCGAAACCAAACTAGTGATGGTGGATCGCGAATTTTCTGAAGTGGTAGCCGAGGCTCTTACCTTGTCTAGTGCTAGTGCCCGTCCAATGGTTATTGATATTGATGACCCTTCCTATACTGGAGGCCAACTTATTGGTACTGCGACCTACGAAGATCTAGTGCTGGAGGGCGACGAGTGCGCGGCCTGGCATATGCCCGAAGACGAGTGGCAAGCGATTAGCCTAAATTACACCTCTGGTACCACCGGCAATCCTAAGGGTGTGGTTTACCATCACCGAGGGGCCTACCTTACAGCCATGAACATGGCCTTATCTTGGGATATGCCGAAATTTCCTACCTTCATGACTGTTGTACCTATGTTCCATTGTAACGGTTGGTGTTTTCCTTGGACTACGGCGCTACTGGCCGGCACTAATGTGTTTATTCGTCACCTACGGCCAGAAATCATGCTGCAGTTAATTAGGCAAGAAAAGGTCAGCCACTTTGGTGGTGCGCCCATCGTGCTCAATATGATCAATAATGCTGACCAGCAACACAAACAAGGTATTAATCACCAAGTGAAGGTAATGACTGCAGGTGCAGCGCCCCCAGCGGCCGTAATTCAAGCCATGGAAAAATTAGGTTTTGATGTGACCCATGTTTACGGCCTTACCGAAACCTATGGTGCCTGCGTTATTTGTGAGTGGCAAGAAGACCGTTGGGGTCATTTATCTGCTCCCGAACAGGCCGCCGTCAAGGCCCGCCAAGGGGTGCGAGGCCCCAATCAGGAAGATCATGTGGTGATGAATACCGAGACCATGAAGCCTGTGCCTAAAGACGGCGAAACCATTGGAGAAATCTGTTTACGAGGTAATATGGTGATGAAGGGCTATTTAAAAAACCCAACGGCTACCGTAGAAGCCTTTGCAGGTGGCTGGTTTCGCTCAGGCGATTTGGCGGTGTGGCACGACGACGGCTATATGGAAATTAAAGACCGCGCTAAAGACATTATTATTTCTGGTGGCGAAAACATATCGTCCATTGAGATAGAAGGTGTGTTATATCAGCACCCTGCGGTGCTAGAAGCTGCAGTGGTGGCTCGACCTGATGAGAAGTGGGGTGAAACGCCATGTGTTTTTGTGGAGCTAAAAGCGGGCGTATGTGCCACTGAAGAGGAACTCATACAGCACTGCAAAAATAATATGGCGCGTTTTAAGGTGCCTAAACATGTGGTGTTTGGTGCTTTGCCCAAAACAGCCACGGGCAAAATACAAAAATACGTATTGCGTCAGATGGTTCCATCCTAACAAAACTGGCATTTTTTTATTGCTATTGTGCACCGACAAGGTAAACTTTTAGCATTAGTTAGTGGCCCTACATAACACCGACCCAGACTTGTGTTGGTGCGTTTTATTTGGAGATTTGTTATCACCATGGATGATCGTATCGATACAGCTACAATCCATAAAATTGCTAGTGAACTGATGTTTTCCGGCGAAAAACTTAGCGTGCAAGTCATCGCGGACAAGTTGCAGGTTGAGGCCTCGGAAGAATTAGGTGATCAGCTTAGGCGCTGGTGGATGGAGCAAGAAAGCAAGGTTGCGTTTCGAGGCAGTATTGCCCCAAATGCCCGTCCTGATGTGCCTGAGACAGTTTATCAGTCTGTACAGTTGATTTGGGAAAATGCCGTTAAAGACGCACGTTTAGAGCTTGAGTTAACGGCCAAAGACGAAAAGGCTAGTTCTGAGGCAGGTATTGCTCTAGAAGATGAACTGTATTTGTCTAAATCTCAACTGCAGTCGTTAGAAGATTCAAATCAACGGTTGCGCACGCAAATCAGCGAACATACCCATAACGTTAAAAACTTAGAAGCTGAGCGCGCGATGTTACGTAGTAACTTGCAAGCCACGGAAACTAACCTTAGCAGTATGGAGTATAAGGTTGCTGAATATAAAGGCGAGATGGAACGCGCTCAAGCCAGCAGCGAAGAAGCCAAAAAACAACTCGATAATCGTATGCGTGAAGAAGTTGCGCGCCACCAAGAAACCATTAGTAAGGTCGAGAGTAAAGTGAGCTACTATCGCCATCAATTGGATAAGCTGCGTGACGAATGGGGCAAGAAAGAAACCGCTTTCAACTCCCAAGTACAAGACTTGCAAAGCGAGGTGGCTCGTACGTCTGTGACTTCGGACACGCAATTTAGCCAAATTCGTAGCCAAGACGAGGAGTTACGTAAATACCGAGGCGAAATCACCAACCAATCTCGTAACATGTCAAAGTCGACCACTGCGGCATTAGCCTCGTCCAATCGCCTCAAACGATTAGAAGATGAGTTGCAGCAGCGAGAATTTGATATTAAAGAGCTTAAAACACGCACCATCGTCGACAAGTCCGATACGGCTCGACGTGAGACCGATTTACGCACTTTGCTTAAATCTCGCGATAACGAAAATTCAGAAGTGACTGCTAAGCTTAATGAATTGCAACGTACCTTAATCGCTAGAGAAGAAGAGATTAGACGTCTAACGGCTAAACTCTAAACTCTAAAGTTAACTTAATCTCGCTTATCAACCATCATCGACGCGCTGCCGTCAGCCACCAGTTTATCATTAACAAAACACTGGGTTTTAAGGCTGACGCGTCTGCGTCGTTGGTCAATCTCTTCAACCGTGACTGTGGCGACCACCGTGTCGTTAATATACACCGGTGCCCGAAACTTAATTTGTTGGTCTAGGTAAATACATCCAGGCCCCGGCAACTGAGTGCCCAAAACTGTAGAAATTAACCCGGCGCTAAGCATGCCATGGGCAATGCGAGCTTTAAACATTGTGGTAGCAGCATAGGCCTCGTCTAAGTGTACAGGGTTGGTGTCGCCGGTTACTGCCGCAAAGGTGTTGACGTCTTCGCTGCTAATGGTTTTTTCATAGCTCGACGTCATGCCAATAGTTAAATCTTCTAAATAGTAGCCGTGTTGTGACACTGTGTTGCTCCTTGTGTGGTGAGTTTGTCTAACGAGTTCTATTGGGAACCCATGGGTCAGCATGATAGGCATAATTTCACCTAGGTACAATTGTCAGGCTAAAATTAGCTTAAATTGACATGGATAGACGTCTAACTCACATTCACATACACGAGCCAATATTATGAGCGCTTACCAAGCACCCTTAGAAGATATGAATTTTGTTGTCAATCGCTTGCTGGATTTGCCTAACTTCGCCGCGGCTATTGGTAATGAGGATGCCAGTGAAGACTTATTGCAGGCGGTATTGTCAGAAGCCGACAAGTTGGCCAGCCAAGTGTGGTCGCCGATTAATTTTTCTGGAGACCAACAGGGTGTTAAATTAACGCCTGAAGGCGTGCAACCTGCAGATGGCTTTAAAAATGCTTATCAGGAGTATGCTCAAGGCGGATGGAGTAGCTTGTACTTTGACGAACAATACGGTGGCCAGGGTCTGCCGTTTAGTTTTTCTATGCCGGTTGCAGAGATGATGAACGCGGCCAACATGTCCCTGGGTCTTTGCCCGATGCTTACCGCAGGTGCAACCGAAGCCGTAGTCGCCCACGGTAGTGAGGCTCTAAAGGACACCTATTTGCCCAAAATGATTAGTGGCGAATGGACGGGTACCATGAACCTCACCGAGCCTCATGCAGGCACGGATCTAGCGGTTATCAAATCGACAGCCACACCAGATGGCGATCATTTTCGTATTAAAGGCCAGAAGATCTTTATTACTTGGGGTGATCATGACATGACGGATAATATTATCCATCTTGTGCTCGCAAAATTACCCGATGCACCCGACGGTGTTAAGGGTATTTCATTATTTTTAGTGCCCAAGTTTTTGGTCAATGCCGACGGCAGTTTAGGCGCCCGTAATGACGCCTATGCAACCAATGTTGAACACAAGATGGGTATTCACGCCAGTCCGACGTGTGTGATGAGCTATGGCGACAACGACGGAGCGGTTGGTTACCTTGTTGGCCAACCCCATCAAGGTTTGGCAGCCATGTTTACCATGATGAATAACGAACGTTTGGTGGTAGGCCTACAAGGAGTCGGCTTATCGGATCGTGCCTATCAAGGCGCTCTAGAATACGCACGTGACCGAGTTCAATGTGCTGCACCGGGTACTAGGGAACGTGGTGCCATCATTCATCACCCTGATGTACGCCGTATGTTAATGACCATGCGAAGCCTTACTGAGGCTGGCCGAGCAGTGGCTTATGTGACCGCGGCACAGATCGACTTAAGTCACAAAGCAAAAACGCCAGAAGCCCGAAGTCTAGCCAATATACGTGTTGGCTTGCTAACGCCTATCGCTAAAGGTTGGTGCACAGAAGCGTCGCAAGAGGTGACTTCTTTGGGTGTGCAAATTCACGGCGGTATGGGTTTTATCGAAGAAACAGGTGCCGCTCAACACCAGCGTGATGCGCGTATTTTAACCATCTATGAAGGCACCACAGGCATTCAAGCCTTGGACTTAGTGGGCCGAAAAACCTTGTTTGACCAAGGTGCTGCCATGGCAGACCTAGTGCAGCAAATGCGCGATGATTTGGCTAAGCATGGTCATGCGGTTAATCAAACACAGCAACACAACATGGCCGAAGCGATTAACGGCTTAGAGTCGTGCTACCAACTGTTGTTAGCGCAAGCACCGGATGATGTTATGTTTGCGGGTTCTGTAAGCTATGATTTGTTGATGTTAAGCGGCTATGTGTGTGGCGCCTGGCAAATGGTTCGTAGTGTTGATTTGGTAGCGAGCGAAGACAATCAACGCTTTAAAACTAATAAGTTTGCCACGGCGGCCTATTACCTAGATCACATTTTGCCACGCTTTGAATTTCACCGTCGTTCGATTGTAGCCGGTAGCGACAGTGTCATGGCCATTGCTGCTGACGATATGTAATACGTCATCAGACCTACAACGTGGGAATGGCGAGAGGGCATCAACGACCATCGTCGAACCAAATATTCTTGAAGTCCACCCAACCTAAGCAGTTGAGTTGCAAACCCTTCACTCGATTTCCATAATGCAGTTGTTGTTGGTGGTGGTATAGCGGCAGTAAGATTAATTCTTGCTGTAGGTGAATGTCCATTTTCCTAAAGGCTTCCATACGTAGGTATTTACTCGGTAAAGCTAACGCCGTGCCTAGTTTTTCATCGATGATATTGCGTTGTTCAGGGCCCATGCAGTGCCTTAGTGAGCGCTGAGTGGCAAACCATTCATACAGCGCCATTTCTTGGTTTTCATCAAGGGCCTCACCAGACAAGATTAAGTCAGCATCGAGCCAGTTGCTTGGGTCTGCAAACAGGTGGTAATCCAATACCAGCAAGTCTACGGCAATGTCGAAACCTGCTAGGGTCTTTTGAATCCACTGGGCATCGATGATGTGCATTCCGTAGGTATAGAGTTTAAGCGGTTTTCGCAAACGCATAGGCATGCGAGGCCGGACCTGAAACATCAATCTTTGCGTGTCAAGTTCCCATTCAGGTAATAGGCGTTGGGCAGCGGAGGCGCGTTCGTCTCCCAATTCATCCACCATGGCTTGGCCATCCACCATCGAACGAATACAACGGCGGATACGTAAATCCTGGATCGGTGAATTAGTATTTTCAACATTAAATAACAAATATTGGTAGCCAACTTCTACCTTAGTGTTGTGTTGCATGCTGCGATGTTGGTTGTGGCTAGTATTGGTGAAATAAATATCCGACGTGTTTTCTAAGGCAGCGGCTTCGTCAGTAAATAATAAAATTTCAACGCGGTCTAGCAAAGGTCTCTCTTGAAAGTACTGATCGTTAGCAATCAACTCTAATTGAAAGTCATTACTGTTGCCTACCTTAAACGGGCCAGTTCCAATGGGTTGTTTATAAAAACCTTGCTCGTGCATTAAATCATGGGGTTGAATTACGCTCGTTTGGTTGCTTAATAAATGTAAAAACAAATTGTCTTGTTGAGTTAAGTGGACCTCGACGCAGAAGGAAGTAGGGCAGTTAATGTGGTCTATGTGACGATATAGATATTGATAGGGGCCAGCAAAATCACGAAGGTGTTCAAAAGTGGCCTTAACATCGTCGGAAATTAAAGGTCGGCCATGGTGGAAACTGATGCTAGGCCGCAGGAAGAAGGTCCATTGGGTTCCATCCTTGTTGGCCCGCCAACTATGAGCTAAATGAGGAATAATGTCCTGCGTTCCACCGTCAAAACGCACAAGGCAATCCATAATTTGTTGGACCATGTGGATTTCGGTAGTTCGGGCTACAGTGGCCGGATTTAGTTCAGAGATAGTGCGTGGGTAGGGTATGCGCAGGGTTTGGTTTTTGTGACCTTGAAAACCCAGTTGTGTTTTCAAATAATCAAATAATGCTGTTTTTTCGGAGCCGCTATTCAGCATCCCGAAAGCATCTTCTAATTGGCCTTGATTTGCGGTTTGTATAGCCAGTTGAACGGTAAGGTTTGAGTCTTTTGCACGCAGAGTTAAGCGCGATTTTTTACCCCGGCCGTGGCTTGGTGCCCATACCAGCCAATCCTGCGCACTCATTTTTCTAAGCACTAAGTTTACGTTTCTTCGTGTGCAACACAAGGCATCGGCCAGTTCATCAATCGTCGTAAGGACTTCATTTTGGTGTTTGAAATAATTATTAAGTCTTTGATATTGAATAATTAAGTTGTGTGAAGTGGTTGCTCTATTCATAAGGTGTAATCAGATTTGTTAAAACATGTAGCTATCTTTGTAAAGTTTACATTTATTTTCCTGTTTTTGCATTGCATACTTTTAGCCATCAGAACAAAGTGATTGGGCTGACGTCAGGTCGCGCAGGTAGCGTGTCTAATAATAATGAACTGACCCTTTGGAGGTTATCTATAATGAATAAAACCAAACTACTACAAAGCATGTTGCTGGCCAGCGCAGTAGCTGCCACTAGCTTTGCTCCACACGTTTTAGCTGCAAATGTGCCTGCCGGTACTAAGCTTGCCGACGTACAAGAATTTGTACGTGATAACGGTGCTGAGCCAGGCTCACTTGACCCACAAAAAATTGAAGGCGTTCCAGGTGCTAACCTTGCGCGTGACCTATTTGAAGGTTTGATGAACCAAGGTCGCGACGGCGAAGAGTTGCCAGGTGTCGCTACGGGTTATACGACCAATGACGACAACACGGTTTATACCTTTAACTTACGTGACAACGCTAAGTGGTCAAATGGCGACACTGTAACTGCCCATGACTTTGTATTTGCTTGGCAGCGTGCAGTAGATCCAGCTACTGGTTCTCCATATTCATGGTTCATTGAAATTCCTGGTATCACCAATGCTAGTGCTATAATCGCTGGCGAAAAAGACTCAAGCGAGCTAGGCGTGCGCGCCGTAGACGACTTTACCTTTGAAGTTAGCCTAGACGGCCCTGTAGCTTTCTTCGCGAAGATGGTTGCTCACACGACTATGTTCCCAGTTCACAAAGCCACCGTTGAAGCCCATGGTGACAGCTGGACTAAGCCAGCAAACATCGTTACTAACGGTGCATATAGCCTTAGCGAATGGCGTGTAAACGAGCGTATGGTTATGACTCGTAACACCAATTACTGGAATGACGCAGAAACCATCATCAATAAGGTAACTCATTTACCCATTGAAGCGGCTAGTGCATCTTTGGCTCGTTACCGTTCTGGTGAGTTGGACGTAGGTTCTTTCCCTACAGAACAAATTAAGCCGTTACGTGCAGAAATGGGTGATGAGATCTATATCACACCTAGACTGTGTACTTATTACTACATCATGAACGTAGAGAAGGCACCGTTTAACGACGTGCGTGTACGTAAAGCGCTTTCTTACGCCATTGACCGTGACATCATTACTGAGCACATCACGGCTACTGGCCAGTTGCCTGCATACGCTTTGACGCCAGATATCATTCACAACTTCTCACCTAAGGCCCCTGCATACGCGAGTATGACTCAGGCAGAGCGTAACGATGCAGCTGCTGCATTGTTAGCAGAAGCCGGCTACAGCGATTCAAATCCTCTAGAAATGAACTTGTTGTACAACACGTCTGAAGGCCATAAGAAGATTGCCATTGCTATTTCTCAAATGTGGAAGCAAGCCATGCCAGTGTCGACTACTTTGGAAAACCAAGAGTGGAAAACTTACCTCAGCACACGTAACGAAGGTAACTTCAGCATTGCTCGTGCCGGTTGGTGTGGCGACTACAATGAAGCATCTACTTTCCTAGACCTCTTAGGTAGCGGCGACAACGATGGTAACTACGTTAACCAGGAATACATCGACTTGATGAAGTCGGCTAAAACTATGGCTGACCCGTCTGCTAACTACAACCGTGCAGAAGAGATTTTGGCAGAAGACATGCCTATTATCCCAATCTATCAGTACACCGGTGTTAAGTTAATCAAGCCTAGTGTTGGTGGTTTTGCGTATGATAACCCAGAAGGAAACTTCTACACTCGTGACGTGTATATTAAAGCGGACTAAGCTTTCATAATGACCGTAACCGCCCAGTAGCTGTATTTCTGGGCGGTTTTAATTTTAACCCCATGACTTTTCACAAGAGAATTTATGGGTTTACAATTAGTTTATAACCAATATTTTTAGCAGGCTCGGACTCTATCCATGCTTAATTTTATATTTCGCCGTTTTTTACAGGCGATACCCACACTCCTTATTTTAACCATTCTTACCTTTGCATTGATGTATATGGCCCCTGGCAGTCCATTCTTAACAGAGAAAGGCATGCCTGACGAAGTGTTGGCCAATATTAACGCTAAGTATCATTTGGATTTGCCAGTATGGGAACAGTATTTAATTTACCTGGGTAACTTGGTGCAGGGCGACTTAGGCCCGTCTTTTAGATATTTAGATTTTAGCGTCAATGACCTAGTATGGCCAAGCTTAGCTGTGTCTGCGACCATTGGAGGATGGGCGCTGCTGATCGCTGTAACACTAGGCATTACCATGGGCATGGTCGCAGCCTTACACCATAATAAGTGGTTGGATTACACACTCATGACAACAGCGATGGCGGGTATTGTACTACCTACTTTTGTCATGGCACCATTGTTGGTGTTATTGCTGTCGTATAAAGTTAAGTGGCTGCCAGCTGGGGGCTGGCACAACGGCGATTGGCAATATTTAGTATTGCCGGTGTTTGCCATGGCCACCCACCTCATCGCTCAGATAGCCCGTATAACACGCGGTAGTTTAATTGAAGTGATGAGCAGCAACTTTATCCGTACTGCACAAGCCAAAGGCCTGCCTTACCGCACTATTATTTTGCGTCATGCATTTAAACCTATGATGTTACCGGTGGTGTCTTATCTAGGACCTTTGTTTGTGGGCGTGCTCACGGGCTCCGTTATTATTGACGTGTTTTTTGGCACCGGTGGTATCGGCCAGCACTTCGTTAACGGCGCTATCAATCGAGATTATTCCATGGTGATGGGAGTAACGGTACTGGTGGGTGTGATGTACATCGCTTTTAACGCCGTTACTGACATCATTTACGCATACATTGACCCAAAGATTCGTTACTAAAGGCTACTGCAGATTATGTTCTTCAAACACAAAGAAGTGGCTCAAGAATTGGCCCAGCAGCTTGAATCCGGCGTTGGGGCAATTGAAGGCCGTAGCCTTTGGCAAGATGCTAAACGTCGTTTTTTCCGTAACAAAGCCGCTGTGTTGAGTTTGTTCATTATTGGCTTAATTATTCTGTTTTCTATCTTTGGTAGCCAGTTTGCCCAATATAGTTATGAAGAAATTGATTGGTTTGCCTTGTCTGACCCAGTTGAATTAGGTAGACCTTCTATAGAAACAGGCCATTATTTTGGTACTGATAAACTCGGCAGAGATTTATACGCTCGCACGGTGCAAGGTAGTCAAATTTCCTTAATGGTGGGTATTTTAAGTAGCTTAGTGGCTATCGTCATAGGTACCTTGTATGGAGCTGCGTCCGGTTTCATCGGTGGTCGTGTTGATATGGTGATGATGCGTATTGTTGAAATACTATCGGCCTTACCGTTTATGTTTATGGTGATTATGTTGATGGTGATGTTTGGTCGCCAAATTATCCTTATTTTTGTGGCCATTGGAGCGGTATCGTGGCTGGATATGGCGCGTATAGTGCGCGGTCAAACCCTCAGTATCAAGAACAAAGAGTACATAGAAGCCGCCCACGCCTGTGGCGTAAGCCAATGGCGTATTGTGGTGCGCCATGTGGTACCTAACGTTATGGGCATTGTACTGGTTTACGCCTCACTGATGATTCCTGGCATGATTATGTTCGAATCTTTTATTAGCTTTTTGGGGTTAGGTGTACAAGAACCAGAAACCAGCTGGGGTGCACTCATCTCGGAAGGCGTAGTAACCATGGAATTTGCCTTGTGGCAGTTGGCTTTTCCGCTCACCTTTTTAGTCATTACCTTGTTTTGTTTTAACTTTGTTGGTGATGGTTTGCGTGACGCTTTAGACCCCAAGGAAAGATAATGAACTTGTTACAAGTCGACGGACTAAACGTTAGTTTTGATACCCCAGACGGCCAAGTGACGGCGGTTAAGAACTTGAGCTTCTCTATAAAGGCCAAAGAAACGTTGGGTATTGTGGGTGAATCTGGTTCTGGTAAATCGCAAACTGCGTTTGCATTGATGGGATTACTTGCCAAAAATGGGCATGCCAGCGGTAGTGCTAAGTTTAACGGGTCAGAGCTAATTGGCATGTCTGAAGCCGAACTCAACAAGGTGCGTGCACAACAAATGGCCATGATCTTTCAGGATCCTATGACGTCGCTTAACCCTTACCTCAAAGTAGGCCAACAGCTTAACGAAGTGCTTATTCACCATAAGGGCATGGACAAGAAAAGTGCCACTGCGCACTCGATTAGGATGCTCGACGCCGTCAAAATGCCTGAATCGGCCAAACGTATGAAAATGTATCCTCACGAATTTTCTGGGGGCATGCGCCAGCGCGTGATGATTGCTATGGCCTTATTATGTGATCCTAAGTTATTGATTGCCGACGAGCCCACCACCGCCTTAGATGTCACCGTACAAGCGCAAATTATGACCTTGCTCGACGAACTCAAACAAGACTTTGACACAGCCATTGTGATGATTACTCACGACTTAGGAGTGGTGGCAGGTGTGTGTGATAATGTAATGGTGATGTACGCCGGCCAAACCATGGAATACGGCACCACCGAAGAAATTTTTTACCAGCCAAGCCATCCATATACAGGTGGTTTGTTGGAGTCTGTGCCGCGCTTAGACACTGACAGCCCTATTTTAGCCACCATTCCAGGCAACCCGCCTAACTTAATGCAATTGCCACCAGGTTGCCCGTTTCAGGATCGTTGTGGACAGGCCAGTGCAGAGTGTTTCAGTAGCATGCCTGAGCTAGTCTCCTTTTCAAATACCCGCCAACGTGCCTGTCATGCGGCCATTGCAAGTGTAGGTGCACCATGAGTACTGCTACTCAAACAAAACAAAAAATCTTAACCGTTAGGGATTTGCGGGTGCATTTTGATATTCGTGAAGAAGGTGCTTGGCCTTGGAAAAAACCCTTAACGCTAAAGGCCGTGGATGGCATTGACTTGGATATTTATGCGGGCGAAACCCTTGGCGTAGTAGGTGAGTCTGGCTGTGGAAAATCGACCCTTGCCCGTGCGCTGATTGGTATGTTGCCAGCTCGTACGGGCAGTGTAGTGTGGATGGGGCAAGACCTGACCAAAATGGATAAAAAAGACTTGCGCTTAAAAAGACAAGAGTTACAAATGATCTTTCAAGATCCGTTAGCGTCGCTGAATCCACGCATGACCATTGGCGATATTATTGCTGAACCACTCATTACATTTCATCCGCAACTCACAAAAACTCAAGTCAAAGAACAAGTGCAGGGCATGATGCAGCGCGTAGGTTTGCTACCTAACCTCATTAACCGCTACCCACACGAGTTCTCTGGTGGCCAGTGTCAGCGTATTGGTATTGCCCGGGCACTTATCTTAAAACCTAAGCTAGTGATCTGTGACGAGCCTGTATCGGCCTTAGATGTGTCGATTCAAGCGCAGGTTATTAACTTGCTTAAAGATTTGCAGCAAGAGATGGGTTTGGCGCTGGTATTTATAGCCCACGACCTAAGTGTAGTAAGGCATATCAGTGATCGTGTCATGGTGATGTACCTTGGCCACGCCGTAGAACTAGCAGACGCTCAGGAGCTTTATACCAACCCCAAGCACCCTTACACCAAAGCCTTGATGTCGGCCGTGCCAATCCCTGATCCTAAGATTGAGCGTAGTAAGAAGATCCAACTCTTACACGGTGACTTACCTTCGCCTATTAACCCTCCCAGTGGCTGTGTGTTCCGCACACGTTGCCCAGACGTGCAGGCCCACTGTGCAGACAAAAGTCCAACACTAGACCCAATTAATGGTAACCACCATGAGGTGTCATGCCATATGGTTTGATCTTGCGAGCGCTTATGTTACCACTTTACTGGAGACTTAAATAGGCAAACTGTAGTCATAAAATCGGGAGTAAGACGGCTAATATGCATGGTTTTTCGCGTTATCTATGGGTCGGCTGGAGCGCAAATGTAGCAGTAACGTGGATATTTGCTATCGGCATAAAAAACCCAGCGTTAAGGCTGGGTTGTAACAAGGATGAAGTCTGGCCGATTAGAGCGCTTTATCGAGCTCTGGTATAGCATCAAACAAGTCGGCTATTAAACCGTAGTCGGCTACTTGGAAGATAGGGGCTTCTGAGTCTTTGTTGATAGCAACAATAGTCTTAGAATCCTTCATGCCTGCCAAATGCTGAATGGCACCAGAAATGCCTACGGCAATGTATAAGTCTGGCGCAATCACCTTGCCGGTTTGGCCTACTTGGTAGTCGTTGGGCACAAAACCTGCGTCTACTGCGGCACGAGATGCACCCACGGCAGCACCTAGTTTGTCGGCAATGCTATCCAACATGTGGAAGTTTTCGCCGTTTTGCATGCCACGGCCACCAGAGATGACGATAGAGGCAGAGGTCAGTTCAACACGCTCAGATTCAGACGCTGCCAAACCTACAAAACGAGACAAACCAGAATCAGCAGCTACGGCAACGGCTTCAACAGCGGCAGAGCCACCGGTTTCAGCAGCAGCGTCAAACTTAGTAGTACGTACAGTGATCAGCTTGATGCTGTCGCTAGACTGCACTTTAGCCATGGCGTTACCTGCATATACAGGGCGTACAAAGGTATCAGCAGAAACTACTTCGCTAATTTCAGATATTTGACTCACGTCTAGCAACGCCGCAGCGCGAGGCATGAAGTTTTTGCCAAAGGTAGTTGCAGCGGCAAGTACGTGAGTGTAGTTGCCTGCCAGTGATACCACTAGGTTGGCTACGTTCTCGGCTAGCTGGCCTTCTAGGCTAGGGTCGTCGGCCAGTAGTACGCGGTTTACACCGGCGACTTGGGCCGCAGCTTGTGCTGCTTCAGCGCAGCCGTTGCCAGCAATCAGTAGATCAATGTCGCCACCAATTTGTTGGGCAGCAGTGACTGTGTTTAAGGTAGCGCCAACTAGGCTGGCGTTATCATGTTCTGCAATAACTAAAATGCTCATAGTAGCTCCTTAAATAACCTTGGCTTCGTTACGTAGCTTTTCAACTAACTCGGCAACACTTTCAACAATCACACCAGCTGCGCGGGCAGGTGGCTCCATTACTTCAATGGTAGTCATGCGGTTAGCCGTGTCTAAACCTAAATCGGCAAGGTCCATTTTGTCTAATGGCTTACGTTTGGCTTTCATAACGTTAGGTAGTGATGCGTAACGTGGCTCGTTAAGACGTAAGTCTACGGACACAACGGCTGGCATGTTAACGTTAATGGTTTCTAAACCTGAGTCTACTTCGCGAGTGACTTGAGCGGTGCCGTCGGCGAGCTCTAGCTTGGAAGCGAAGGTGGCTTGTGGCCAGCCTAACAGGGCAGATAACATCTGGCCTGTTTGGTTGCAGTCATCATCAATGGCTTGCTTGCCAACTAATACTAGGTCTGGACTTTCTTTTTCAACGATGGCTTTAAATACTTTAGCAATGGCTAAAGGCTCTAACACGTCTTCGGTGAGAACAAGGATGGCACGGTCTGCACCTAAAGCGAGGGCATTACGTAGAGTCTCTTCCGATTTGGCAGCGCCAATGGATAACGCCACAACTTCTTCAATTGTTCCTGCTTCACGTAAACGAATGGCTTCTTCCACTGCATTTTCGTCAAACGGGTTCATGGTCATCTTGGCATTGGTTAGGTCGATACCTGATTTGTCTGCCTTAACACGGGCCTTGACCTGAGGGTCTAGAACGCGTTTTACGCCAACTAAAACTTTCATGGACATGATCTCACTTAGATAAAATAACTAGTGCTAGCGTTTGCTAACACCATTAAAAGCAGGCAGTTTAAACCTGCCTACCCAGAAGTCAACGCTGCTGGGCATAAAAAATCTGGCCCAAGGTAAATAAATGCCTTGGGCCATCACAGGGGGCTATTATCACGCTAACGGGTTACGCGCGCAATTTGACATTTGTCGGGTCGAAAGGTGACTCTTCAACCACCGTCGCTTTGTACATTTCGCCTAAAATTTCTATTTCAAGCTCGGTGCCAATGACTTCTAGGCCTGTTTTAACCATGCCAAGAGCTAGAGACTTCTGTATACGCCAGCCGTAACCGCCCGACGTTGTACGACCAACAAGCTCGCCGTCTTTGTATATAGCTTCTGAACCACGGGCATCGGCATCGGTCACGCCGTGCACTTCGATGGTAGCGAAGGCATTTTCTGCGCCGCGCTCTTGCCATGCTGCCAAGGCGTCTTTACCAATAAAGTCGCCTTCTTTGTCCAAACGTACAAAACGGCCTAAGGCAGATTCCATAGCTGAGTATTCGATAGACATTTCACGAGGAATCAAACGGTACGACTTCTCTAAACGCATACAATCCATAGCGCGAATACCAAATGGCTTGATGTCGAATTCGGCACCGGCCTTCATTAACTGGTCAAAGATGTAGTTTTGCATCTCGATAGGGTGGTGTAATTCCCAACCTAGCTCACCCACAAAGTTGACTCGTAGCGCTTCTGCAGTGCCGTATCCAACGTTGATCTTCTTACCCGTTAACCACTTGAAGCTGTCGTTAGACAGGTCAGTGTCGGTAAGCTTTTGCAATACGTCGCGAGAACGTGGGCCAGCCAATACCAGTACGCCGGTGTTGGTGGTTACGCGTGTTACGTCTACGCTACCATCAGTTGGCTTAAGCTTAAACAAGTAATCGTGGTCGTGGGTTTCAAAGGCGCCGGCAGACACAAGGTAGTAGCTTTGTGGGCCTGTTTTGTAAACCGTGTATTCAGAACGTACACCGCCACTTTGAGTCAGCATGTGAACCAACGATATACGGCCAATGGTTTTAGGCATTTTGTTAGCAAAAATATATTCTAACCACGCTTCTGCGCCTGGGCCTTTAACAATGGCTTTAGCGAAGGCAGACATGTCTAGCAGGCCTACTTTTTCGGTTACATGCTTACATTCATTGCCTACAAACTCATGGTAGTTAGAACGACGGAACGAGTTCTTTTCTACAATTGGGCCACCATCAAGAGGCTCAGAGAAGTTTTGGTTCCACAGTACTTGGTCAACATCGTCGGTTGCTAGCTCTTCTGCAGTTAGAGAGTAGTCGTTAGTTGGCATGAACCAGTTAGGACGTTCCCAACCATAAACACTACCAAATACCGCACCTAGTTCTTTCATACGATCGTAGCAAGGTGTGGTTTTTAGAGGACGCGCAGCTTCACGCTCTTCGTCGGGATAGTGGGTGGTAAATACGTTGGCGTACGCTTCTTCGTTTTTCTCTTTCAAGTAACCACGAGTGGCGTATGGGCCAAAGCGACGTGGGTCTACACCCATCATGTCTACGGTAGGTTCGCCGTCAATCATCCACTCTGCTAGCTGCCAGCCAGCGCCGCCAGCTGCAGTAATACCAAAGGAGTGACCTTCGTTGAGCCAGAAGTTTTTAAGGCCAGGCGCAGGGCCTACAATTGGGTTGCCGTCTGGTGTGTAAGCAATGGCACCGTTGTAAACCTCTTTAACGCCAACTTCAGCAAAAGCCGGTACACGGTTCATGCAGAATTCGATGTGGGGCATCAAACGGTCCAACTCTTCGTTGAATAATTCGTATTCACAATCGTCGGCAGGGCCGTCAACATAAACGCAGGGTGCGCCTTTTTCGTAGGGGCCTAACAATAAGCCGCCTGCTTCTTCACGCAAGTAGTAGCCGCCGTCTGATTCGCGTAACACGCCCATCTCTGGCAGTCCTTGTTTTTTACGCTCTAGAATTTCTGGATGTGGCTCAGTCACGATGAACTGGTGCTCTACAGGAATTACTGGAATGTCTAGGCCCACCATTTCGCCGGTCTTCCGGGCAAAACTACCAGTACAAGACACCACGTGATCACAAGCGATGTCACCTTTGTCGGTCTTTACGATCCAAGTTTGGTCAACTTGCTGCTCAATAGCGGTTACGCTAGTAAAACGGTAAATTTCAGCGCCCATATCGCGGGCACCCTTACAAAGGGCTTGGGTTAGATCTGCCGGTTGAATATAACCGTCGTCGGGATGTTGGATAGCGCCCAGTAAACCTTCTGTGTTACATAAAGGCCATACTTCTTTAACCTGTTCAGGCGTCAGGAAGTTGGTTTCTACACCGACGGTCTTAGCCACACCGGCATAGTACTTGTATTCGTCCATGCGGTATTCGCAGTTAGCTAAACGAATGTTAGATACCACGGAGAAACCGACGTTCATGCCGGTTTCTTTTTCCAACTCATGGTAAAAGTCGACTGAGTACTGGTGTAGCTTGCCCACCGAGTAACTCATGTTAAATAACGGCAGCAAACCCGCTGCGTGCCATGTTGAACCAGAGGTTAATTCTTTACGTTCGACCATGACAACGTCGGTCCAACCTTTTTTGGCCAAATGGTACAAAGTACCAGCGCCGACAACACCACCGCCAATAACGACGACTTTCGCAGAAGATTTCATATGTGTTTGCTCCCGAAGAGTAGGGTAGGAAAATAATCGAGCAAATTTTACCCACGAGGTATTAGTCTCACTTGTCAAAAAGCGACTCACAGTAACGAACCACGAGACGAAATATCCAAAGTAATCGCCGTAGTGGAAAGAAAAGCACCGGTTTGGCGCCTGCATACTGGATTAAGGCAGCTGCATTGCCATAAGCCCAACCAAAGTAAGTAATAAATGGCCACCGACTTGAAGGCTACAATTTGTCGACTAACATTACTATTAACGGCGACCTAAAAGGCCTATATGAAGCTGTTTTGAAACCCTATAGATAAAGATAATAGGTGATTTATGCACTCGATACACCAATGGCAATCTCAAGTATTACTCAGCTATAGCCTCGAAGACGAGGAGGACATGAATCAAAGTGGTGGCCACGAATTTAAATTAGCCTGTCAAAATGAATATCAACAAAGCTATTTAAGAGCGCAGTTTTGGTACCAAGCCTCGGCTCGCAAAGGCCACCGCCAGGGCCAGAATAATCTCGCTGCTACTTATTCCTTGGGCAGGGTTGAAGAAGCGTCGGCTGTTGACGACCTTAATTGGTTGTTAAAATCTGCCGAATAGGGCGATCAGTTAGCTAAACGCAATTTAACTTATCTGCGCATTGACTCAAAAAGTTTGTCGAACCATCGTTTTGTGATCTAACCGTTATAACGGCTCAAAAGGGGGGTTAACATCAACGAATAGGGCTGTGTATAATGGCACTTTCATTCGTCATAATAGATTTACTCAATGCAAGCCAAACAACGTGTGCTTACGGGCATTACTACCACAGGAACGCCCCATCTCGGTAATTACCTCGGCGCCCTAAAACCCGCTGTCAACTCGAGTCAACAAAGTGACGTCGACAGTTTTTATTTTCTGGCCGATTACCACGCCCTTATTAAGTGCCAAGATCCGCAAACGCTACACCGTTCGGGCCGCGAAATTGCCGCTATTTGGTTGGCGCTGGGGCTAGATACCAATAATGCCACTTTTTACCGTCAGTCAGACATTCCAGAAATACCTCAGCTAGCATGGTTTTTGACCTGCATGACGGCCAAAGGCATGATGAACCGCGCCCATGCGTATAAAGGTTCAGTAGATGAAAATCAGCGCCAAGGCCATACCGATTTAGATCAAGGCATTAGTATGGGCTTGTACAGTTACCCCATTCTTATGGCCGCAGACATTTTAATGTTTAATGCGCACCAGATTCCGGTAGGTAAAGACCAAATTCAGCACATTGAAATGTGCCGAGACATCGCCATGCGTTTTAACCATACCTACGGCGAACACTTTGTATTGCCCGAAGCCATGGTTGACGAAGGTGATGCCAAGGTGCTGTCCGGGCTAGATGGCCGCAAAATGAGCAAAAGCTACGGTAATATCATTCCGTTGTTTGCGCCCACCGATGAGTTGCGTAAGTTGATTATGCAAATTACCACCAATAGCCTACAACCCGGTGAAGCTAAAGATCCTGCAACCTGTACCTTGTTCGAAATCTATAGTGCTTTTGCTACCGCAGAAGAAACTCAAGCCGTACGCATGGAGTATGCCAACGGCATCGGTTGGGGGGAGATGAAAAACAAACTGTTTGATTATTTGGACGCCTACTTATCACCTGCTCGTGGCCGCTATAATCAAATTATTGCTGATCCCGGATTTGTCGAAGCCGAATTGCAAAAAGGCGCGCTAAAGGCCCGTGCCCACAGCGAGCCATTTATGGATAAGTTACGTTCTGCTGTAGGCATTATGTCGTTAGCGAGGGACATTAATATTAAGGCAAACACCGGCAAAGCAAAAAAAGAGTTATCCACCGAAGCGCAAGCGAAAGCTGATGCCGGTAAAGCCAAAGGCTTGGCGATCGCCAAGCAAAGAGCTGAGCAAGAAGCACAGCAGCTAGCGCAAGATGTAGATCAGTTGATGGCAAAGGTTAACGCCAACGAAAATGCTCAAGCCGCAGGCGAAGAGGCGGTTGAAGATTTGAACTTGCAGATCCAAATCGCCACTAAAAAAACGCGTAAAGGTTTGCAAAAAACGCTGCAGCTACTTCAGCAGCGATTGTCGCTTAGTTAATACAAGGAAACGCTTTTGGCCAAGCATATTGTCATAGTCGAAGATGATACCGATCAGCGGGATAACTACCAGTTTGCCCTAGAGCAGCGTGGGTATCGCGTAACGGCTTATGCGGGTAAAGAAGTCGCCGAAGCGGGCTTGAAGTTGGAGCGTCCAGATTTGGTTATTCTGGACATCATCATGGATGACAATATTGATGCAGGTTTTCAACTTTGTAGTGCCTTGTTAAAAATCCACCCCGACCTACCAGTGCTATTTTTAACCGAACGAGTGGGCGAAATTGATCGTATTTTAGGGCTACGTATGGGCGCGTGGGATTATCAACCCAAACCCGTATCCCTCGACTTTTTGGCTGAAAAAGTGGCGACCTTGGTCAGGTTGAGTGATATCAGGGGCGTAGCCGCCGAAGCTGATGATCAAAGTACCCGTGATATTGGCCATTTACAGTTGTTAGAAGAAAGTCGTCAAGCCAAATGGCGAGGCGAGGAAATAAACGGCTTAACTTTAACTGAGTTTCGTATGATTGAGGCGTTGACCCGTAGGCCCGGTCACATTCTTACCTATGACACACTGGCGCAAGCCACCCATCAGCATTACGTTTCTAATAACACCATCAGTACTCATATTCGTAATATTAAACGTAAAATCAAACACCTTGATGCCGATTTTGATGCCATCCGTTCGGAATATGGCTTAGGTTATCGCTGGTCGGAAAGCTAATGCAATTACCAGCGCCGTCGCGTCTACGGTTTCGGTTTAATACCCAATTTTTGGTCTTTGCCTTAGTGCTGGTGAGTATTCCTTGGTTGTCGTACCGTTTTGTTGCGGAATCTCGTGTGTTTATGCTCGAGGGCCAATCCCAGGCCCAAGAACAGTTGGCTCGCGGCATTGTGACTTTGTTTCAAGGGCGCGATGATTTATTAGCCGAATTGCCCTATTTGGAAAGCCAGCAGGTGGTGTTTAGTCATCCTCTAATTGGCCAGGCGAGTGTTGACGGTTATACCGGAGAATGGCTTGATTTTCAGCTGTTTGCTAATCATTTTGGCGCCGGTGAAGGCAGCGAAGACGGTTATAGCCTGTTGTTGGGTGAAAAGGACGACCGAATCTTTGGTTTGGTGCGCATCCAAGATGATAAAACTGTGTTAAGAACCAAAGGCACACCGGCGCTCGACTTAAGCGACCACCTGCGGCTTACCTTGCCAGATCGCAATGGTAATGAACGGCGCTTGGTGATTGTGGCCACCAATCCTGGGGTCATGGAAGTTTGGTATGTAAAAGAAGATTGGGCGACGCCTCAATATCGTAGCCCTTCCTCGTCGTTCATCATCCAAGCGGTGATGCGGCCTTTGGTGGATGGTTATTTGGTTGAATTTGCCTTGCCACGTTATTTTTTAAACCAGCGTCAAGAGTTTGGTCTGGCGGTGGCTGATGTGGATTCTGACGACGGCACCATGCGCCATCTCAAAACCTTAGTGGGGTCAGATACGACGGTAGAGAGCCATTTTAACTTGTTGGCAATGAGAGCGCCTGAGGCCAATAAAATATTGTCGAGCCTGAGCAGCGCCGACTCTCAAATTATCATCTACGACAACCATTTGCAGGTCCGTGCGAGCGTGGGGCAGGTGAGCCCGCCAGCACCAGAAAAAATCAAACCCAAAGATATCTTCGAGCGGGTACAAGCATGGCTCAACCGTGGCCTCGATTGGTTTATTGCGATTCCCGCCTACCTTAATCCAGTACAAGCCGCCAGCCAAGAGCGTGATTTGTTAAATCGAGCCTTGAACAAAAAGTTTGCTAGTGGGCGTTGGCATAAAGGCCCAACCGAGCAAGTGTTTGCTGTAGCTGCACCAATCTCCGATGAAGAAGGCGAGTTGTTAGGGGTAGTGCTGATTAAGCAATCTACGGCGAAGATTTTGCGTTTACAGCGCCAGGCTATGGAAAATATTGCCTTATTAAGCTTGTCCACCATGCTAGTCATATTGATGTTGCTACTGTTGTTTTCTTGGCGCCAAGCCATACGTATTCGTCGCTTAGGTAAAGAAGCTCAGTTGCTCGTTGACCCCGACGGCAGGCTACGCACAGATCGACTGTATAGTGACGTTAAGGCGGGCGATGAAATAGGCGACTTGGCGCGCAGTTTTTCTGGTGTGGTGGCGCGTTTGCACGAACATCAGCAATTTATCAGTACCATGCCGCGTACGTTGCGCCATGAAGTTAATAACCCGTTAAACGCCACCATGACGTCGTTAGAAAACTTGCAGTTACACGGCGTTGCAGAAGGTCAGCAGCGTTATATAGACAGTGCCCAGCGAGGGCTGGTGAAAATTAGCGCTATTGTAGAAAAGTTAGCCGATGCCGCCAATTTAGAAGAAGCCTTGCATGAGGATGAGTTGGAACCGCTAGATCTGTTTCATTTGGTACAGACCTATGTGAGTCATCAAAACCCTAGCCAGCAAGGCGAAGCCGAAAACGTTATTTTTGAGGCCTCTAGAGAAGCACTAACTGTGGCCGGTGTTGACTATCGTATTGAGCAGTTGCTCGATAAATTAACCGACAACGCCCGTGACTTTAGAGACGTCGGTAGTGCCATTACTGTGCGTCTGTACCGTCATGACTACGACTGTTACCTTGAAGTTGAAAATGCTGGGCCGCAAATCCCGTCAGAACTGTTGGCGGGCATGTTTAACTCCATGGTGTCTGCGCGCACAGCAGGAGCGGGTCACGCTCACTTCGGCTTAGGGTTGTATATTGTACGTTTGATCAGCCAGTTCCATGGGGGTAGTGTGTCGGCCCACAACTTAGATAATCCAAGTGGTGTGTTATTTAGAATTAAACTACCGGTGTTGTTAGTGTAATGGCGGAGTTAGAGAAAGTTAAAGATAACCTGGCCGCCCGCGCACTCATATTGTTGGTGCGTGGCTACCAGTACCTGTTGAGCCCATTATTAGGCAGTAACTGCCGTTACTACCCAAGCTGTTCAAGCTACACCTTAGAAGCTATTCAGCTCCATGGCGCGATCAAAGGTGGCGCCATGGGTGTTTGGCGTATTTTGCGCTGCAACCCATTTAGTCGCGGCGGTTACGAGCCTGTACCCGGCAGCTGTGAGCATGCCGAATGGGGTGCCGGTGATGATGACCCCCATTAACGGTTTAATCTAGACTAGCGAAGGGGAACTCATCGTCTTCTGCTTGCCAGCCACCCAGTTGCTTCCAACGATTGACGATCGTGCAAAATAGCTCGGCCGTCTTTTCTGCATCGTAGCGCGCGCTGTGAGCGTCTTCATTGCTAAAACGTATATCCGCCGCTGCACAAGCCTTTGCAAGCACAGTTTGGCCATAAGCAAGACCCGCTAAGGTGGCGGTGTCAAAACAGGAAAACGGGTGAAATGGATTGCGTTTTTGGTGGCAGCGCTGGGCTGCGGCATTGATGAAGTTCAAATCAAAGGTAGCATTATGGCCTACCAATATTGCTCGTTTGCATTGGCTCGCTTTGAGCGCTTTACGAATCGGCCTAAACAGTATGTCTAGGGCTTCCTGCTCGGTGATAGCCTCACGTTCTGGGTCACTAGGGTCAATGCCAGTAAACTCCAACGCTGCGGCTTCTAAATTAGCCCCTTCAAAGGGGTGGATATGGCAGTCGATGGTTTCTTTGGCATACAGCAGGCCATCTTCATCCATGTCTATAATTACTGCTGCCGCTTCTAGCAAGGCGTCGGTATGGCTGTTAAAACCTGCCGTTTCTACATCGATAATAATCGGCAGGTAGCCGCGAAAACGATCTTTAATCATGTTTTAGTTACGCCTGTAATTGCCAGTTAAGGGTTTGGCCAGCACCTAAGGGAATAATAACGTCTGCGCCGTAAGTGAGGCTTGCTGGTACCTGCCAGGAATTACGCAATAACGTAATGGTGTCGGTATTGCGGGCCAAACCATAAAAGTCTGCGCCATTGAAACTGGCAAAGGCTTCAAGTTTATCCAGTGCGTCAATGGCTTCAAAGGCCTGGGCGTAGAGCTCAATGGCGGAGGGTGAAGAATAACAACCGGCGCACCCACAAGCGCTTTCTTTTGCGCCTTGGGCATGGGGTGCCGAGTCTGTGCCTAAAAAGAATTTGTTATTACCGCTGGCAACCGCGTCCTGCAATGCTTGTTGGTGGGTATTGCGCTTGAGTACGGGTAAACAATATAAGTGCGGTTTTACGCCACCAACCAACAGGTCGTTACGGTTATACAGTAAATGCTGTGGGGTAATGGTTGCACCCACGAGTTCGTTAGCTTGGGCGACAAACTGTGCGGCCTCTGCGGTAGTGATGTGCTCGAATACACATTTTAAGCGTGGGAAGCGGTCTAGCAGCGGTGCCAGTTGTTGATCGATAAAGCCCTTTTCTCGATCAAAAATATCGACATCTTTGTGCGTCACTTCACCATGTACCAACAAAGGCATACCTAGCTCTTGTAGCATCTCAATGGCGGGGTAGATGTGCTCGATGTTTGTTACGCCTGCCGCAGAGTTGGTTGTGGCGCCTGCTGGATAGAGCTTAACGGCTTTGACAATGCCTGAATCGTAGGCGCGCTGAATCTCTTGTGCGCTGGTGTTGTCAGTTAAATAGAGTGTCATAAGGGGGGTTAGGCGAGTACCTTGTGCATCTAATCGTGCCTTGTAGTCAATGGCCATGGCTGTGGTGACTACGGGGGGTGTTAAATTGGGCATAATCACTGCCCGACTAAATTGGCGAGCCGTGTCGCTCACGGTGCGTGTTAACACTGGGCCATCGCGTAGGTGTAAGTGCCAATCGTCTGGACGAGTGAGGGTTAATGCTTGCATGGTGTAATCTCGGGCTTAAAACGCCAGCTGGTTTAGGTCAAAAACTAGGTGTATTTTAACAGGACTAAGGTTAATAAAATACTCAAAATTAATTAAAAATCGGCCCTAGATGCTGTGCTGTACGTGGCTTCGATGTATACTTGCGCTATATGTTTGTTGAATAATTATGGCACAAGGAATCCACATCAAATGTCGGACATTAAAAAGGTAGTATTGGCCTATTCTGGCGGTTTAGACACATCCGTAATCGTTAAGTGGCTACAAGAAACTTACGCCTGCGAAGTGGTTACGTTTACCGCAGACTTAGGTCAAGGCGAAGAGGTTGAGCCGGCGCGGGCAAAAGCCGAAGCCTTAGGTGTAAAAGAAATTTATATTGAAGACCTGCGTGAAGAGTTTGTACGCGATTTTGTATTTCCCATGTTCAGAGCCAACGCGGTATATGAAGGAGAATATCTGTTGGGCACTTCTATTGCTCGTCCTTTGATTGCCAAACGATTGATTGAAATTGCAAACCAAACCGGTGCTGATGCGATCTCTCATGGTGCTACAGGTAAAGGCAACGATCAGGTGCGCTTTGAACTGGGTGCTTATGCCCTTAAGCCGGGTGTAGAAGTTATCGCTCCATGGCGCGAATGGGACCTTACGTCACGCGAAAGCTTGATGGATTATTGTGCTAAACACGACATTCCTGTTGATTTCAAAAACAAGAAGTCGTCTCCTTATTCGATGGATGCAAACTTGCTGCACATTTCCTACGAAAGTGGCATGTTAGAAGATCCATGGCATCCTTCGGAAGAAGATATGTGGCGTTGGAGTGTATCGCCAGAAGCAGCACCAGATGAAGCCACTTACATCGAATTGGACTACGAAAAGGGTGATATTACCGCTATTAATGGTGAGGCCATGAGTCCCGCCACCATCTTAACGGAGCTCAACCGCGTTGCCGGTGCTAACGGTATTGGCCGTTTGGATATTGTAGAAAACCGCTATGTGGGTATGAAGGCCCGCGGTTGTTACGAAACGCCGGGTGGCACCATCATGCTTAAGGCTCATCGTGCTATTGAATCCATTACCTTGGATAGAGAAGCTGCTCACCTTAAAGATGAAATCATGCCGCGTTACGCTAAACTTGTGTACAACGGTTACTGGTGGTCTGAAGAGCGTCAAATGTTACAGGCATTGATTAACCGCTCACAAGAGTACGTTAACGGTACCGTCAAACTGAAGCTTTACAAAGGCAATGTAGACGTAATCGGACGTAAGTCTGAAGACAGTCTATTTGATGCCGCCATGGCGACCATGGAAGATGACGCCGGTGCATACGATCAACAAGATGCTGCTGGATTTATTAAGCTTAATTCTCTACGTATGCGTATAGAAGCCAGCAAAGGCCGTGATCTATTAAAGTAGTATTACCACGCCCATGACGTTAAAAAAGCCAAGCATTGCTTGGCTTTTTGCTGTTTAAAGGCAAATAAGTAAAAGATCCATTGTTTCTCCATTATTGGTCCAATGTTTATCCATCTTCCCAGTCTTTAATAGACAGTGATGATAACAAGGAGATACCAATGCAGTGTTTTATTCCCTTTTCAGAGGAAGTAATAGAGCAACACCCTGACCTTATGGCCAGTGGCTTGGTACCTTTCCGCGAAGAATATTTACACTACACAATGGAATTCGAAGTCGTATCACCAGAGCATGCAGAGCGTCTGGACACTACGGGGTTCTCAAATAATAGAAAAGGCGATCAAAAAGTAAGAGCTCTATAGAATGAGTGAACTTTTTAATTAAGCGTTGGTCTTAGTTAACATCATGTATAAACCCGTGCCCTATACAGGCAACCGCTTCCCCTTCGGTCGGCCTGTATAGGGCATTTTTTTGCCCTTTTTTCGGTTAGCGAGCAGGGCGCTTGCTAGGTCCCTTGTTCCAAGGATTTTGTTTGGCGGGTTGGGCGTCTCTAGAAGGCGACTTAGGTGCATTGCGTTGGTTGGACTTAGATAAGGCCGACTTAACCTGTGGTTTTCTCTGTCTAGGCGCCTGCGCAGACGGCTCTTGATTACGTAACTTTGGTTTTTTCGGTTTTTTGTTTTTGAGTTCGCGTAGGCCCCGTGATGGTGGCACTTCGTGGGTAGGGATAAAGCCGTCGATGTATTCACGATCAATGTGCTTTTGAGTCAGGTGCTCAATGGATTCTAGAAATTCAATTTCGTCAGCACACACCAATGAAACCGCTTGGCCAGTTTGATTGGCACGGCCGGTACGGCCAATACGGTGCACATAGTCTTCGGCAATGTTGGGTAGATCATAGTTCACTACTTGTGGCAGTTGATCGATGTCCAAGCCGCGAGCGGCTATGTCGGTTGCCACCAATACTTTTACTTCTCCGGCCTTAAACTGTGCTAACGCACGAGTTCTGGCACCTTGGCTCTTGTTGCCATGGATGGCATCGGCACCAATGCCACCGCCTACTAGCCATTTGGCGAGCTTGTTGCAACCGTGTTTGGTGCGGCAAAACACCAATACCTGTGACCATTGGTTGCTGACAATCAACTCTTGTAATAAAGCTGGCTTCTGCTTTTTGTCTACCGGGCACATCCACTGCTTTACCGTAGGTGCGGTGGTGTTAGCAGGGCTGACGCTAATTTCAACAGGGTTGTTCATTAAGCTTTTGGCTAGGCCACGGATTTGGTCAGCAAAGGTGGCAGAGAACATGAGGTTTTGACGGTCTTTAGGTAAAAACGACATGATGCGTTTTAAGTCATGGATAAAGCCCATGTCTAACATACGGTCGGCTTCATCCAGAATCAGCACTTCCAGTTGATTAAACTTCACCGCTTTTTGTTGATACAAGTCTAATAATCGGCCCGGAGTGGCCACCAACACGTCTGCACCACGGCGCAAGCGCATCATTTGTGGGTTGATTTTTACACCACCAAAAACCACGGTAGAGGTGAGCGGTAAATCGGCACCATAGGTCGATACACTTTCGGCAACTTGAGCCGCTAGTTCGCGGGTCGGTGTAAGTACTAATGCGCGTACTTGGTTAGCCTGAGCGCGCTGGCCTTTAGCGAGTTGCTGTAACAAAGGCAGGGTAAATGCGGCAGTCTTGCCGGTACCCGTTTGGGCTGCCGCCATAACATCACTACCCGTCAAAATGGCAGGGATTGCTTTCTCTTGAATTGGGCTGGGTACGGTATAACCTTTGCTTTCAACGGCGGTTAATAGGCGCGGCTCAAGACCGAGTTCGGCAAATGACATAGTGTATCTCTGTATAGGGGTGTTTAGGGCGCAGAAGCATACAGGAAAAGGGCCGGAAGCGCCATGTTTAAAGGCCTCTCTAGGATCCTGAAAAAGTGATAGAAGCGCAGCGCATATACCGTTAACCCACGTTATTGGTCCTACCCTAGGTTAAACTCTGTTGGGCGGCAAAGTAGCACTATAGAGGCTTTTAAAGTTCTATAAGTTTATTAGATTGAGAAGGCTTGCTGTTTTTCTACCGTATTTCGTACAGTAACTTCACTAAGTACTGGGCATGCATAGATCAAAGTCCTGATTATAAATTATAGAGCGCAAACCGATCTTTTTTGTAACGGGCAAAGTTTTTGGTGGACGGACCGCTATACTTTTCAATAAGTTGGGCGCAAACTGTTGGGCAGTGAAAAAATAAAAGAGCGGCTCTCTAATAATTATTATGAGGCCCGGTGGCCTCATAAATGGATTGTTAGCCGTTAAAAGGATTGTCCATGAGAGTTAAGGTTATATGCGCATTTTCGTTGCTAAGCTCACACGATATTCATGATGTTGGATTCCGTGGAGGAAGCATCATTTAATAGACGTTTCCTTACTAACAGGAGCAATGAGCTGCTATAAGACCTTTACAATACGAGGGGGTATTAGTTCATGACACGTTATCAATTTATTAGAAGAACAAAACATATTTGATGTTTATCTATTTATTCTTGGTTTGGTTTCCAAACGGTATTAAAAAGGTTTTGACATGGTTTCTACAGCGCACGCACTTCACATATTGGTTAAGCATAAAGAAATTGCGGAAGACATTATTAAACAGTTAGGTAAAGGAGCTAAGTTTCATACGTTAGCTAAAAACTATTCGTCATGTCCATCGGGTAAAAAGGGTGGTGATTTAGGTGAATTTAAACAAGGTCAAATGGTTCCTAAGTTTGATAAAGTTGTATTTAACGGTGCAGTACTAGAGCCTCACTTAGTTAAAACTAAATTTGGTTGGCATGTAATTAAAGTGCTTTACCGGACATGATTTACAATCAAAGACCTAATAAGCGCTTAGACTAACCGAGAATGGGCAATAAGCTCTCATTGAGTTAAACTTTAACTTAAGCCAACAACCCGCGATAGAATCTTCTCACTATGTCGAGCAAGCAGTTTCTTGAAGACCCTGCAGTAAATTTTGTAGATTTCTTAAATGTCTTAGACGACGTTGGTTTTGAGGGCGAAATTAGCCCCCATCAAGCCGATCGTATTATTGCCTCTACAGACAACAGCGTGTATCAGCTTTTGCCCCAAGGGGTACTTTACCCAAAGCATGAAACAGACCTACAGGCTATCTTTAAACTGGCCGCCCAGTCCCGGTTTAAATCCATTTACTTTGCACCCCGTGGCGGCGGTACAGGCACTAATGGCCAATCTTTAACCGATGGCTTGATAGTTGATTGCTCTCGCCACTTAAACGCCATTGTAGATGTGGATATAGAGGCTGGTTGGGTTAAAGTGCAGGCTGGGGTGATTAGAGATCAGCTCAACGACTTCTTACGGCCCCATGGGGTATTTTTTGCACCCACCTTATCTACCAGTAACCGAGCTACCTTGGGTGGTATGGCCAGCACCGATGCTTGCGGCCAAGGTTCACGCATATACGGTCGTACTAGTAACCATGTACTGGCTTTGAACTTAGTGTTGGCCAGCGGCCAGCAGGTGATTAGCCATGCGTTAACGCCCCAGGCGTTACAAGAAGTCATTAACAAAGGCGATGCCTTAGGGCAAATTTACAGTCAAGTCAGCCAACTAATAGCCGACAAGCAGCAGCTCATTGATGCTCGTTTTCCTAACCTAAACCGTTTTATGACGGGTTACAACTTAGCCCATGTTCAAACTGACAATGGTTTTGATTTGAGCCGTTTAATATGTGGCTCTGAGGGTACATTGGCGGTGGTGTCGGAGCTCACTTTAAAGCTCACGCCTTTGCCTAAATTCAAGCAACTGTTGGTGCTGCGTTATGGCTCCTTTGATGCCGCTTTAAGGGATGCTAATCAGTTAGTGCAACAAAACCCAGACGCCATTGAAACCATTGATAGCACTATTTTGCAGTTGGCCCAGGGGGACGTTATTTGGCACAGGGTAAAAGACTATATCGCTTTTGACGCAGAAACCGATATTGCGGCCATTAACTTAGTAGAGTTCTCTGCTATGGATGCAACGGCTTTAACGGCTAAAGTCGATGCAGTTTGCTCGGTGCTAAATGAGTCTGGGGCACGCTATTACCGTGTAGTTACCGAGCAAGCCATGGCAAGCATGTGGGAGTTGCGCAAGAAAGGCGTGGGTTTGTTGGGCAACCTACAGGGCCTGCGTCGGCCCATTGCCTTTGTAGAAGACACTGCTGTACCACCTGAACATTTAGCAGACTATATTGTAGAGTTTAGACGCTTGCTTGATGACATTGGCGTGACTTATGGCATGTTTGGCCATGTAGATGCGGGTTGTTTACATGTACGCCCAGCCCTGAATATGCGTGACCCGCAAGACGCTAAAAAGCTGCGCATAATATCCGATGCGGTACAGGCCTTAGTACAAAAGTACCAAGGCGTTATGTGGGGTGAGCACGGAAAGGGCTTTCGCAGTGAATACACTCAAGCCACTATAGGCACAGAACTGTATGCAGACATGCGACGTATTAAAGGCTGGTTTGACCCACTCAACCAACTCAACCCAGGTAAAATTTGTAGCCCCTTAGATTCTGATGTTGCTTTGGTACAGGTAGATGACCCACGCACTCGGGGTGCGGCTGACAGTGATATAGATGAAACGGTGGTTGAGCAATGGCAGCCGGTCGTTGTATGCAATGGCAATGGTGCGTGTTTTAATTACCAGCCACAGGCGGCCATGTGTCCGTCGTATAAAGCCACTAAGGATCGTGTGCAGTCTCCTAAGGGTAGGGCGAGCTTGTTACGTGAATGGCTGCGACAAGAAGCCACGGGCGGTGCTGACCCAGCGTTAGAAACTCAGGTGTACCAATCATTACAAAGTTGTTTGGCTTGCAAGGCGTGTACTACGGCTTGCCCGGTCAAGGTGGACATACCGACTTATCGAAGCCGTTTTTTACAGCGCTATTTTGCCAAACGGAGGCGGCCACTGTCGGATTACGTCGTCGCATTGGTGGAGCCCTTGGCTATGGTGACCAGCAAAGCCTCAAGATTAAGTAACTGGGGCATGCAGTTAGGGGCTAGCCGTTGGTTAATAAAAAACCTGTTTGGCATGGTCAACTTACCGAAAATACACTCGTATAAATTGTCTAACTTGACGGCGATTGATGGTGTGGAAGCGTGGCACCCACACAAGTTTGAAAGTTTGTCTAACGCACAAAAACGCCGATCTGTGGTCATAGTGCAGGACGTTTTTAGCAGTTGTTATGACTTGCCTCAAGTGCAAGGTATTTTGTCGTGTTTGGTGAAGATGGGTTTTACCCCCATAGTGATGCCACTTAAGGCATCGGCTAAACCGCTTTACGTTAAGGGTTTTTTAACGGCTTTTGAAAAGCAAGCGGCGGCCGTTGCCCAGCATCTACAGCAGGTGCAGCAACAAGGTTTAACGTTGGTAGCAGTAGATCCCAGTGTAGGCTTAACCTTTGGTGATGAATATCGTCAAATATTGGGGCCAGAAGCGGTACCCGACGTATTGCTGTTGCAGCAGTGGTTACATCAAGTAGAGGGGTTAATTAACCTACCTACTGTTTCGGTTGCACCAGACATGGCGCCAACGTTGCTTGGACACTGCAGCGAAACGGCATTGGTGGTGCAAGGTACTGCGCAATGGGTAGGCTTGTTTGCTAAGTTTGGCATTGCCTTAAACACACCGGCCACGGGCTGTTGTGGTATGGCGGGGACCTTTGGGCACGAACAAAAACATCAAATATTATCCGCTAAACTCTATGCCATGAGTTGGCAGCAGCCAGTTAATGCGGCCCAGGGTGCCGTGCTGGCTACCGGCTATTCTTGCCGTAGCCAAATAGCCCTACGCTCGGATCAACAACCGCTGCATCCGTTAAACTACCTTAATCGTTGCTTAGAAGAAGCTCAGGGTTCAGCGTTAAATTAAAGTCCACGGCGTGTCCATCTTTAAAGTTAGGATTGCTGCCCACTAGGTGGGTGGTTAGGGATAACCCTTGGTCCTCGTTGCGGCTCAATTTGGCAGTCAGTTGTTGGTAATTAAAGTGGCTTAATATTTCATGTAGGTAGGCTGTTTTTGGGTCCGTTTCAGCAGTATCAGCCGGCGCTAAACTCAGCAACCCCATTTGGCTGCTTGCTAGATCTCCTTGCGTTAAAGTCCACGCTTGGCTGGCGTTAGAACGCAGGTCGAGGTTCATGGTCATCTTGCCAGACACCTTGCCTGTGGCCGATAGGTCTGGGCTTTTGGCTAAACTAAGCAACTGATTGAGCTGTAGGTTTTGCAGACTCAGGTCCAACTGATTAAGGCCTTGGTGATTTATCTTGCTATTGCTGGCGAGTAGCCGGCCGCCCAGCCATTGACCGTCGAATTTTTCTATTTGGTAATCCAGCTTAGCCCAACCAGTGGTCGTTAGCTCTGTGTGAGGCTGCAGAACTCTATGGTTAGCGGTTGGACCCCAAGCCAAGGTTTTTGCCCGCAAAGAATGTTGCCCTTGAATGCTGTTGTCATCGGCCTTATTACTGTCAAATTCAAACAAGCTGTAACCCGAAAGGCCAGCCACTTGAATGCTGTTATGGCGACCACTTACGGCATCATAATCTATCCGTTGCAGCGCCTGAGTCTGGTCATTGCCCCATTGCCAATCTCCGCGATAATCAACTGTGCCTGAGGTAACGCCAAGGGTGAGTGGTAAAGGTAGAGGTAACATTTCATCAATGCTGGCAAGCTGGGGTAACAAAGGCGCTAGTTCAATGGCTTTGGCTTGGGCTGTTAGCTGGTGATTAGCTGCGTTGGCCTGCCATGTGTACTGGCCGCCAACAGCCGATATATAAGGCGGAAGCTGGGCATTAAAGTTAATGGTAAGCTGGCTTTCGAGCCAGTTAAAGTCACCTTCGCTCACCGCATGAAATGCGGGCCAGTTGGCTATTTTTATGGCCGTGGGTTGTAGTTTAAATCGTCCTTGCGTAGGCCTATTATTCAATAATGAGGAACCTTCATGCACATTCACTGTGAGACCTTGGCTGGGGATAGACTCAGGCTTTAACTGTAAGGAAATGTCTGACCAGGTCCAATAGTCCTGTTTTGGTTGATAGGTTAGAGTCAGAGGTTTGCTATTGGATAAATTGAGCTTGTCACTAGCGAACAATTGGATAGAACCTGCCTGGCGGCGGCTCTCTACCTGCGTGGCCGATACCTTGGAATGCGGCTGCATGATAAATTGCCATTGTTTTGGATCAAAGCTAAAGTCGACTTCGCTCAATAATTGCAACTGTCGGAGGTCGATGGGAAGTTGCGTCATCCACGGATTTTCTTCGGCTTGAGCACGGTAATAGCCACTTAAATTGGCATTGCCTTGCCATTCTCCTAAGGACTGTAGTTTAAGCTGCGATAACTGACCAAATAACTGGTATACAGAATGGGTGTTTTCTAAAGTGGCGTTAACATTGCCGTTTAGCTCGATGGCAGGTGCAGCGGCGAGCAGGCCTGTTGACTCTACAAACGTTATTGCCACCGGGCTGTCGGCGTTGAGGGTTAATGTAGCTTGCTGCAGCAACAGGGATTGGTACAAGTGTGGGTCTATGTTGGTATTGTTCCAATTGGGCATTATTCTTAGTTGGCTGCCTTCGTTAAGTCGCCACTGTGGTTTGGTCGAGGCCGATAATATATGCGTAAAGCTGGCGTCTAAATCAAGTTCTTTAGCCATGGAGCTGCTGGCTTGAAATTGTATCTGGCTTTGTAATTCGCCTTCTGCTGCTTCGGATATATGGATTAAGTTGGACGTTTCGTATGAGTCAATGGGTAAGTTAAGTTGCCAGTGGCTGGTGAGGCGGCCAGTATTGATGGTTAGCTCGCCCAGGGCGCTAGGCCACCAGCGACCTAACAAGGTTTGGCTAAAGGGCAGGTTGATGGCGGCCTGACCTTGCCAGCTATACTGTGTGCCTTGCCGCTTAACAGAAGAGGTTATTTTGGCCACCGGTGAAGTGCTGTTTTGGGTAAATAGTTTGGCTTCCACTTGGTCGTTATGACCTAATGCTGCGTCGATGTAAGTGTCAATTTGGGTTTCATTAGAAATTCGCGCGAGCAGTTTTAGGCTGTCTTCTCGGTGGCTGAGGTTGCCAGCCAACTGCACCCGTTTTTGCGAGTTAGACACATTCAGAACAAGGTTCTCGATGCTAAATTGGGGCCAAAATGGCAGCCATTGGCTGGGTATAAGCGCTAAGGCTGGGATTTGGTTTTGGCTGTTAGTATCTGTCTCTAATTTAATGTGTGCAGTTTGTACTACCATCGTCGGCCACTGTTGGGCTTTTAGAGACTGCCAAGAGTAACTTAATTCTAGGTTAGTTAAGGTAGCCTGGTAGGCGAGGGTTGGTTGTGCCTGATGCCAGCTGAGGTCATCGATGTGCCAACTTGTGTGGCTGGGATAACCGACCTTGAGGTCTAGGCCCTGCCAATTCATAGGTTGCACATAGAAGGCTAGGGCGGTGGGAACCCACAGCGGAATTGCGGCGTAACCGATGGTGACAATAAGCACTAAGGGAAGTAACAGGTAACGGAGTAAAAACCTTAACATTCGGGGGTATCAGAACTTTTAGTTATTATATTTTGAGCTAAGTATGGTCCAGTTTAAAACAAATGCCAAGTGTTGGCTTAATCCATGTCACAGGTTTTGTGTTTGAATTCACAAAGGTCTTCAATGAGGCAAGAGCCACAGCGTGGTTTGCGGGCTATACATACGTACCGGCCATGGAGAATCATCCAGTGGTGGGCATCTAATAGATAGGCTTTGGGCACAAATTTAAGCAGTTTACGCTCGACTTCTACCACGTCTTTACCGGGGGCGACTCGGGTGCGGTTAGACCAACGAAAAATATGCGTATCCACGGCCATGGCAATTTGCCTAAACGCGGTGTTAAGCACTACATTGGCGGTTTTTCGGCCTACACCGGGTAGTGCTTCTAGGGCCTCGCGTTGATCTGGCACCTGGCCCTGATGTAAGTCCACCAACATTTGTGCCGCCATGATGACGTTTTTAGCTTTGCTGTTGTACAGACCAATGGTTTTAATGTGTTGTTTAAGCTGGTCTAAGCCTAAGTCGAGCATGGCTTGAGGTGAATTGGCCACCTTAAACAACTGTTTTGTGGCCTTATTAACGCTCACGTCGGTGGCTTGGGCGGACAGCGCTACAGCCACCAAGAGCTCGTAATGGTTGCTGTAATTAAGCTCGGTTACGGGGTTGGGGGTGTCGTCCCGTAAGCGTGCAAAAATTTCTTCTCGTTTGGCCTTGTTCATGTGCGCAAACGTTAAGCGATGGTGCCGGTCACTCGAACACGTTTACTGCCTGCGTCGATGCGTGGTTGTAGCGAGAGGTTTTTGTTGGCCTGATATTGGTCATAGGTATTCTTTGCCGCAATGATCAACCCCATACCTACAAAAGCGCCCGGCGGTAACACGGCAAAGAGGAAGCCGCGGTAGTCATCAATAATTACCCAGGTCCAGTTTTGGGCCATCGGGCCTAACAATAAATGCATGTCGGCAAATAGTGTGCCTTGGCCCAGTAACTCGCGCATGGCGCCTAGCAACACTAGTACAGCGGCAAAACCCAGGCCCATACTCAAACCATCTAATACCGCTAAGTGGGGTGGGTTTTTGCGAGCATAGGCATCAGCACGCCCTAAAATGGCACAGTTAGTCACAATTAAGGGTATAAATATGCCTAAGATTTGATATAACTCGTAGGTCAGTGCCTGCATGGTGAGCTCGGTGATGGTCACCAACGCTGCAATAATCATCACGAACACCGGTAAACGAATATCATCGGCCACTTTGTTGCGGATCAGGGAAACTAAAAGATTGGAACCCACCAATACCAGTAAGGTCGCAAAACCCAGCCCCAAGGCGTTGACGACGCTGCCGGTGACAGCCAATAGCGGGCACAGACCTAACAGTTGAACCAAGGCAGGGTTATTATTCCACAGGCCTTCCATTACCAGTTTAGATTGATCTTCTGTCATGCTTTAATCCGCTTGCGTGTTTAGGTAAAAGGAGGATTGTTGTTGCTCATGATAACGCAGGGTTTTGTGTACTGCTGAAACGACGGCACGTGGAGTGATGGTGGCACCAGTAAAGCCGTCAAATAGGCCGCCGTCTTTAGTCACTGCCCACTCATCAGGACTGGTGTTGGTTAAAGAATGGCCAATAAAAGCATCGATCCAAGCTGATTTTTTACGCTCAACTTTATCACCAAGCCCCGGCGTTTCTTTATGCTCTAGTACTCGTACCCCTTGGATAACACCGTCACGGCTAAGACCAACAAGCATTGAAATGTCGCCGCTATAACCATCTTTGGCCACTACAGGCAGTACTATACCTTGGGCTACATCATTTTTAATGGCGGCGTAACCGAGGCTGTGTTCAACCAAGTCAAGCTGGTCTGCGTGTACCAAGGTGATTGGCGACGCTAATAAACTTTGATCATACAGCGTGGGCGACATCACGGCCTCTAATGCGCGTGCTTTGGCAGCCGATTTATTGGCGGCAATGGCATCACTACCGGCCACGTAGGTAAGGCTAATGGCGGCGGCGGTGACAATCGCAAATACGCCCAAACTGAGTGCACCATTGCGAATCGAGGCGCCAAGGCTGGTGGGTGTATCAGCGCTCATTATCTTTGTTTCCTTGGTGGCCATAGGCTTTAGGTTGAGTATAGGTGTCAATTAATGGCGCGGCTAGGTTCATCAGTATAATGGCAAACGCAAAGGCGTCTGGGTAGGCGCCATAACTACGAATAATAAATACCAACAGGCCCACACCCGCGCCAAATATTAACTTGCCTTTACGGCTCGTGGCACTGGTGACCGGATCGGTGACGATAAAGAAGGCTGCAAGCATGGTGGCGCCGCTAAACAGGTGTTGGCCTACGGAGGGGTAAAGGTCAGGCTCTCCCATATGGAACAGACCGGCGCAAAGGCCTAGGCTAGCGAGCATTGCCACGGGTGCATGCCAAGTGAATATGCGTAACGCCAATAAACCCAAACCACCCGCTAGGTAGGCTGCGTTAATCCATGCGCTAGCGCTTAAACCGAGGCCGAGTAGGGGGTTGGTGGCCGCTAATTCGCCTAAGGTCAGGCCTTTGGTGTGGCGCATAAGGTCCAATGGTGTGGCTTGAGTGTAGCCGTCAATGCCACCGCTCACGGTCTCTGTCCAAAACCACTGCCACTGTTGAGCTAAATTTAACGTGTTTTCGGTACCGGCCCATTGTGTCATAGATACAGGGAAGGCGATCAAGCACAGGGCATATCCCACCATGGCTGGGTTAAAAGGATTGTTGCCCAAGCCACCATAGAGGTGTTTAGCAAAGACGATGGCAAACAACACCGCAACTAATGTAAGCCACCAAGGGCTAAAGGGTGGTAATGCAAGGGCCAGTAAAAAGGCCGTGACTAGGGCGCTGCCGTCACTAATGAAGGGTGTAATGGGGCGCTTTCTTAGCCTCAGCACCAATGCTTCAAAGCTCAGTGCCAGTACACAAGCCCAAATCAGATTGATAACTGTGCCATAACCAAACCAATAACTTTGTGCCAGCAGGCCGGGCACAGTGGCCAGTAACACCCACATCATTAAGCGCGAGGTACGGTTTAAACTGTGGTGGTGTGGCGACGATAGGTTGAGTAACGCCATAATCAGGGTTCCTGGGTCTGTTGCTGTAATGCAGTGGACTTGTGCTGGTACGCTTCCAAGGCTTGGTTGGCAGTTGCATGGGCTGTATTAGCAATGACTATTTGAGCTTCTATTGCAGCTGCGTCTTCGGCGGTGGCTAAGGATTTCTCAAGCTTTCGCACCACCGCACCGGCTTGGGCGGCGGCTAGTTGCAATTGTTTTTCGTGTTCGGGGTCTAAACCTAATTTGGTTTCGTAGGCGCTAAGAGCCGCTTTGGCCGCGTTGGCTTTAAGCGCCAGTTGATCCACTGTAGTTTGTAGGCTTTCCGCTTGCTCATGGCCAGAGGCTAGCGCATCGGTAAGGGCTTTGCTGGACTTCTTAAGTTTGGTCCGAGTTATTGCTGCGGCTGTTTTTAATGCTTTGTAAGCATCTTCTGGCGGCTCTGCTGTTACGCATGTCGCTGATGCTTGTTTTTGTTGGTTAACGCGAGCCAGTGCGGCCGCAATAGGATCCTCAGCATCGGGGTTGGCTGCACGTTTGGCTGCTTGGGCGGCAGCGGCGGCAACGGCTCTGGCTTTACGTTTCTCTTCTTTAGCCAACTTTTCATCGATAAGGCGCTGTTCGCGGGTTTCAAACCGCAAACGTGCATGTTCGGCTAATTGAGTTTCTGCGTGCAGCGTTTTAACACGACCTTTTGCGAAGCGATAATATTGAACTAACGGAATCTGGCTCGGGCATACCCACGCGCAAGCGCCACATTCAATACAATCTGCAAGGTTGTGGCTTTGGGCTTTATCAAACTCTTCGGCTTTAGCAAACCAGAATAACTGTTGGGGCAACAACTCGGCCGGGCACACCACCTCACATTGGCCGCAACGTATACACGCGTGATGGTCGGCCACTGGGGCCAACTCTAATTCAGACGATGCCAATATGCAGTTAGTGCTCTTAATGACGGACACTTGATGGTCGGTTAAGGTAAAGCCCATCATGGGTCCACCCATGACTAAACGAGATGTAGTGGCTAAATCAACCTCGGCAAAGGCCATCAGGTCGCTGACTTGAGTGCCAATAAGCACTTGATAATTGCCCGCTTTGGCTGCGGCTTTACCGGTTACCGTTGTTACACGGCTAATCAGTGGTTGGCCCAAGAGGATCGCGTCGGCAATAGCTTTGGCGGTGCCTACGTTGTGACACACTAAACCTAAATCAGCGGGAATGCTGCCGTGGGGGACTTGTTGGCCGGTGAGGATTTGAATCAGTTGTTTTTCGCCACCCGATGGGTATTTGGTAGGAATAACGCCAACTTCAATGCCGTCTATGCCGGTAAGCGCTTGGCTTAGAATAGCAATGGCTTCGGTCTTATTGTCTTCGATACCAATGATGCAGGCGGGTTGGTCGAGTAATTGCCTAATGATCTGAACGCCGGCGATAATTTGCTCGCTATATTCACGTATGAGGCGGTCGTCGGCGGTAATGTATGGCTCGCACTCTGCAGCATTAATGATCAGTGTATTAATCTTGGTTTTGGCTTGCAATTTAACGGCACTCGGAAAACCGGCGCCGCCCATGCCAGTGATGCCTGCACTACGAATACGTTGCAATAGTTCGCCTTGGTCCACACTCAGTGGATCAATACCTGCATGATCAATCCATTGGTCTTGACCGTCGGTGTCGATGACAATACATGGGCCCACAAGCGCGGATGGGTGAGGTAGCGTGCGCTCATCTATGACTGTAATGGTGCCGGAACTCGGGGCGTGTAGATTGGCGCTCACAAAGCCCTGGGCGCTGGCAATCAGTTGGCCTTTAAGGACTTTAGTACCGACTTCTAACAGACATTTTGCGGGTGCGCCAATATGCTGATTTAGCGGCAATACCAGTTGCTGCGGCACAGGCATAGACACAATCCCAGATTGGTTTGACTGCAGCTTGTTTTCTGGCGGGTGTACGCCACCATGAAACGGCCAGACTCTACCCATGAGACACATCTCCTTGAGGTGCCACATGGTGGGCATGATTAGAGGTAGCAATAATGTCCGCCGGCGGTTGCCAGTGCCAGCTTGCTGGTGTCACTTCGATGGGAAGCATATCAATACAATCCACAGGGCAGGGCTCAACACACAAGTCACAACCGGTACATTCGTCTACGATAACTGTATGCATTTGTTTAGCGGCACCGAGTATGGCGTCAACGGGGCAAGCCTGAATACACTTGGTACAACCAATGCACTCGTCTTCACGAATGTAGGCTATGGTACGAACGGCTTCGGTGCCATGTTCGGCGTCCAAAGGAATGGCTTCAACATCAAGTAGGTCTGCCAGCGCCTTAATAGTGCTTTCGCCGCCCGGTGGACAGTGGTTGATGGCTTCACCGTTGGCAATGGCCTCGGCATAGGGGCGGCAGCCTGGGTGGCCACACTGGCCGCATTGAGTTTGCGGTAACAGATTGTCTATTCGATCAACAATAGGGTCGCCATCTACCTTAAAACGAATAGCTGCGAAGCCCAAGATGGCACCAAAAACTAAGGCCAGCAGGGCTAACACGATAATAGCGAAATAAAGGCTTTGCATTTAAATCGCCACCAAACCGGTAAAGCCCATAAAGGCAAGGGACATAATGCCCGCGCTAATCATGGCGATAGCCGCACCTTTAAAAGGTGCAGGAACATCGGCCACAGTAATACGCTCGCGCATGGCAGCGAATAAGATTAATACCAGCGAGAAACCCACTGCCGCACCAAAACCATAAAGAATCGATTCGATGAAACCATTGGACTTTTTGATATTCAATAACGCCACCCCGAGCACTGCACAGTTGGTGGTAATCAAGGGTAAGAATATGCCCAATACTTTGTGTAATAAAGGGCTGGTTTTATGCACTACCATTTCGGTAAATTGCACTACAAAAGCAATCACCAAGATAAAACTGATGGTTTGTAAGAACTCGAGGCCTAGGGGTTGCAGTAAGTAAGTGTATGTGAGGTAACTACAGAGTGAGGCTAGGGTAAGCACAAAAGTGGTTGCTAGGGACATACCCATGGCCGTTTCTAATTTGGAAGAAACCCCCATAAATGGACACAGGCCAAGGAACTGAACCAAGACAAAGTTGTTCACCAAAACTGTACTAACAAGGATAAGTAAATATTCTACCATTTGGCTTTAAAATCCATAGTGTTGGAGCATCTTAAACGATGGTTAATCTGTAACGTTTATAATCGCTTTTTTAGTTGCGCATAGTGTAACTTAAATCCAAACTTAACATAGGTTTATAGCCGATTCATTTAGTTGGATTTTATATTCATTAATAGTATAAGTAAATCAGTTTTTAGTCTTTTACGTTATAAGTATGTTACTGTATGATGCCGTCAAAATAAGCAAATAGCTTGGCTAGGATCAAATCATGTACGCTTACAACCAATACGATCAAGCCCTCGTTGATCAGAGAGTGGATCAGTATCGCGACCAGACTCGACGTTACTTGGCTGGTGAAATACCCGAAGATGAATTCCGTATCTTGCGTCTCATGAATGGCCTCTACATCCAGCGGCTTGCACCTATGTTGCGCGTCGCTATCCCCTACGGCTTGATGAAGAGCCAGCAGATGCGATCCTTGGCTGAAATATCCCGAGTTTATGACAAGGGCTATGGCCATTTCACTACGCGTCAGAACATGCAGTTTAACTGGCCAACGTTAGAGTCGGTGCCGGACATCTTGGGAGACTTGGCAAAAGTGCAAATGCATGCCATTCAAACCAGTGGTGCCTGTATTCGTAACACCACCACCGACCCTTTTGCGGGCGTGAGTGCAGACGAAATTGAAGACACCCGTCCTTGGTGTGAGTTAATTCGCCAGTGGAGTAGTTTGCACCCAGAATTTGCCTACTTACCTCGTAAGTTTAAAATTGCTGTTTCTGGTTCTGCCAGTGACCGTGCTGCGTCGCAGGTACACGACATTGGATTACATCTATACCGCAATGATGCCGGTGAGGTGGGTTTTGAAGTATTAGTGGGTGGTGGCCTAGGCCGTACGCCAGTGATTGGCAAAACCGTCAAAAAATTCCTTGAGCCGCAAGAGTTATTATCCTACTTAGAAGCTGTGTTGCGGGTGTATAACCTCAATGGACGCCGCGACAACAAATATAAAGCCCGTATTAAAATATTGGTGAATGCCCTTGGTGTAGATACCTTTGGTAACATGGTAGAAGCTGAATGGGAACAGCTCAAGGGCGGCGACTTACGCCTACCTTGGAGCGAAATTGATCGTGTTAAAGGTTTCTTTACAGGTCCAGACTACCTAGCTGTAGAGCATGCACAAAACGACTTGGCTGATGCGTTTGTACAACACCCACAGTTTGCCACATGGTATCGCCAAAATACGCGTGACCATAAGCAAGGTGGGTATCGTATTGTTGTAGTGGCCCTTAAGAATCAGCTACAGGCGCCGGGCGACGTGAGCCACCAACAAATGGATGGTATGGCTGCCTTAGCGGATGAATTTAGCTTTGGCGAATTACGCTCTACCCATGATCAAAACTTAGTATTAGCCGACGTAGCACAAAGGGATCTACTGGCGCTTTGGTTTAAGTTACAAGACATTGATTTAGCCCGCGCCAACGTGGGAACCTTAACCGACATGATTAACTGCCCAGGGTTAGACTTTTGCAGCTTGGCTAATGCGGAGACCTTGGTGTTGTCGCGCCAAATTAATGAAACCTTTGATGACATGGATTACCAATATGACATTGGTGACATTCAACTTAAAATTTCTGGCTGTATCAATGCGTGTGGCCATCATCACGTAGGCCACATTGGTGTCTTGGGTGTGGAGAAGGGCGGCAAACAGGTTTACCAGTTTACCCTTGGCGGTTCGGCCAGTAAGGATGCTAGCTTGGGCAAAACTTTAGGCCGTTCAATAGAGCAGGATCAGGTAGTTGTAGTTATTGGCCAAATTTTAGACGTTTACGTAGAGTTGCGTGAAACTGATGAAACATTTTTACAACTTGTGCGCCGCGTAGGTTTTGCACCATTTAAGGAGCGTGTTTATGGCACTCATCAAAGATCAGCAGCTTAGTTTAGAGCACGCCGCTACCCCTGAACTTAGGTTTTCCGATTGGTTAAGTGATGGGCCAAATAGCGCTGACGCAGTACTGGCTAATGGTGACGACGATTTGCCGAGCCTGCTTACCCACGCCAGCAAGTTGTCTATGATTGCGTTAGAGTTTGATACCTTTGCCGATGGTCGTGGCTTCAGCATGGCGCGTATGTTACGCAGGGCGGGTTACCAAGGTGAAATTCGTGCGGTAGGTGACGTAGCCATGGATCGTATCGACTTTATGCAGCGTGTAGGGTTCAACGCCTTTGAATTACGAGACGATCAAGATGTCACGCAAGTGTTATCTAAATTTGGCGAAGTTACGGTGCATTTTCAGCCTAGTGCAGATGGCAAGGGCCCATCCTACATGGCATAGCTGTATAAATTAAAGACATTAAAAAAGTGCTATAGTTGACCTTGTAGCGCTTTTTTTTGTGTCTAGTATTGCTTGTTAGAGAGGAGAAACGTTTTCCGCTTGCAAGCCTTTTTCACCTTCGGTGACGGAAAAGGTAACTTGCTGGCCTTGTTCTAGACTCTTGTAGCCTTCTTTAACTATAGCGCTAAAATGAACAAATACGTCGGCGCCATTGGGCTGTTCTAAAAAGCCAAAGCCTTTAGTGTCGTTAAAAAACTTTACGGTACCGGTGATTACTTCTGACATGGAAATTCCTTACTGTGATGACTTAATTACCTAAATGCACTTGAAGAGCTTTGTCATTCAAAAAGTAGCACATTTAATGCCGCGCCATATTAACTTTAATCACTATATGGGTCAATCTCAAAAGCATTGTATTATGCTTTAAGGGTGAGCTAATATGCAGCTTCTAGCCCGATTGGCCGATCTCTATTATTATGACATTTGAATTTGCTTTAGCCTATTTTGTTGCTGTGTTTATATTTTCTATTACCCCGGGGCCTGGTATTTTTGCACTTATTGCTCAAGCTTTAAAACAGGGCAGTAGGGCGTGTTGGGGTTTAGCTTTAGGCATGACCATGAGTGACATTATTTATTTGTTGCTGGTGGTCTGGGGACTGGCTTATATAGCCAATCAATATCAAGTGGTATTTCTGTTGATCCGTTGGGGCGGCGCTGCTTACCTTTTTTACTTAGCGTGGCATATGTGGCATGCACCGACTGAATTGGACACCTCGCCGTCTGAGGCGCCGCGCTCTAGACGAGCTAACTTTTTGGTGAGTTATGCGGAAGGAATGTTGATCTCTGGCACTAATCCTAAAGTCATGCTCTTCTACATTGCTTTTTTACCTACCTTTATCGATTTAACTCAATTGACTAACGAGGGTGTGATGTTGGTGGTGAGCTTGAACTTTGTGGCGTTAATGCTGGGTTTAATGTTGGTGGCTTATGGTGCCAGTAGAGCCCGAACGTTATTTCGCCAGCCAAAGTCCGTTAAAGTCATGAACCGTATTACCGCCCTGTTAATGAGTTCTGCAGGGGCTGTGATTTTAAGCCGTTAACTGGCCGATTGTTCTAGCCCTGCATGTAGGTACTCGTATAAACGTTTGGTTGCATCCGACTGGTTGTTTCGATCATGCTTAAATACTAGCTTAACGTGGCCTAATTGTGGGCAATCATGTAATTCCATGTGGCTGTGTAACCCTTGTGGCACTGTACTGCGGGCTAAGGCACTTACACCCAAACCGGCCTCAATGGCGGCCTGAATTCCTAGTAAACTTGATGAGCTGTAGGCGATACGCCAAGCAATGCCTGCGACATTGAGTTTGTTGATTATTTGTTTGCGGTAGCGGCAGCCCGTTGGGTAAACCACCAGTGGAATGGGCTGGTTTTCAGGCCACTCAAAATGACCGTTAGTGACCCAAACAATGGTTTCGTGAAATTCATCACCCGACTGAGCCTGAGGGTGATTGTCATCTAAGCTATCGGTAGCGAGCACTAAGTCGTAACGCCCTTGCTGAAAGTCCTGCAATAACTTAACACTAAGATCACAATTAACCTCTAATGCCACGTCGGGATGGGTTTGCCCAAACTGGCTTAAGAGCCGAGGTAAAAATGACACCTCAAAGTCGTTGGGAATACCCAAACGAACTAGACCCGAAACTTGGCTCTTAGATAACCGAGCCACAGCGCGGTCGTTTAAATCTAATATACGCTGGGCAAAATCCAAAAGTATTTCGCCATCTTCGGTGACCTGCAATCCATTATTACGCTGGAACAAGCTGCAGTTGAGTAGTTCTTCTAGACGCTTTACCTGCAGGCTGATGGCAGGTTGTGAGCGCCCGAGTAGGTCGCCGGCTTGAGTAAAACCACCCAAGTTGACGATGGTGATAAAGGTACGCAGGAGTTCTGTGGGAATGTTTTTCATGGCCTGATTATACTGAGAGATCTGGCCCCAGTACAACGACTAAGCACGCATGAAAATTGATTGTTACGCTAGTATGCAAATTAACTCTCAGCCCCGTTGTTAAGGCCTTCGGTGTTGAAGTCTTTGATTATTTGCCAAATGCTCAGGCTGATTTCAAACAAACCGCCAACCATGGCAGGATAAAGCCCTGCCGACAGGCCAAACAACTCACCAAGGCTAGCTATCAAGAAAATAAAATAACCAATCACTCCCCATAGGCTCAGTGCTTTGGGCACAAAACGCCAGCGCCATAGCGCCCAGGACAGCAGCATGCCACCCATACTCCAAACGGCTATGCCCAACTGATAGGCGCAAAATGCAGTTTGCGTAACCATTGTTTCTAGGGCCTGTAATGACACCAGTTGCTTGGGGTCGGCGATTAGATAGGCGGTACTCAAAGGCAAAAATGTCAAGTAGATTAGTGCGCCTATCAGTAACGTTGTAGTGGCCATGATCGCGGCAGCAAAGTAAGCCTAGGCAACCCAAGCCAAGCAAGTGATCTAAACGCAGCAATTTTTGTGTGTTTTGACGGCAGCGGTATGCTGCTGGATGGTCTCAATGACATGGGCATGGCGTTGAGTAAAAACAACTTCCCCGTTATTTCAGAGAATTATCTCACCCATTGGCAATTGGTTAAGCAGGGCCTAGGCATAGGCATCATGCCAGAAGCTATTGGTGATGCAGAGGCTCAAGTGGTACGGGTGATACCTGCTATGGAGCCCATTCGTTTTCCGGTGTGGTTAACTACCCACCGAGAACTCAATACTAGTCGTCGGGTGCGCATGGTGTTTGATTTGTTAGCCCAAGAACTGGCTAATGGTGCCCCGATTAGTTTGTCTTAAAGGTTTTATTGTGTTGCAAACTGAGCCATAATCGCAGGTATAACAAATGAGTTTTAATCATGCCTCTAGCGATAAAAAACCTCCCGCCACTAAATGCCCTGGTGGCCTTTGATGCTGCAGCGACTAGCCTTAGTTTTACCCGAGCGGCGGCTAAGTTGTTTGTCACCCAGGGTGCTGTGAGTCGGCAGATACGTTTATTGGAAGACAATTTAGGCGTAACCTTGTTTGATCGCACACAGCGCCAAATTTGTTTAACCCATGCGGGGCGCGATTACCATCAACAAATTAGCGGTGCATTGGCGCAGATTAGTTTAGCCACCCAAGCGCTACAGAACCCGGTGGTAGACACTCAGATCACCATTGCGGCCAGCCATGCGGTTGCCTCCTTGTGGCTGATGCCACGTATTTCTGACTATTCGCGGGTTTATCCAGACGTTGATATTAGGTTGCTAGTGGCCGACAGTGTGTTTGAAGCTGATGTAACTGACTATGATTGTAGTATTGGGTTTAGTCACTCTGAGCCCACAGGAATTAGGGTGGAGAAATTATTTAACGAACGCGTATTTGTGGTGTCTAGCCCCGACTTTTTGGCCCAACATCAAGGTCTCACACCCGCGCAGTTGTTAGCCACGCGCCAGTTAGTATTGGATAACCCAACGACGGGTTGGTTTAACTGGCGCGAGTGGTTTTTGGGTTTGGATATGGCACCAGTGGTGCCCCAGCATAAGGTGACCTTTAGCCACTACAATATGTTGATACAAGCCGCTCAACAAGGTCAAGGCGTAGCCCTAGCGTGGGATTACTTACTCGATGATTACTTGGCAACAGGGAGTTTGGTTAAGGCCTTTGACGAGACCTTAGAAACCCAAGCAGGTTTTTATTTAACCACCTCTGAGAAAGGTAGTAAAAAAGCAGTGTTGGCTCAGTTTTGTTCTTGGTTGATTGATAAATCATGACTATAAGTCATGTGTTTGGTGATAATTAATCGTTTGTTTCTAGCCCTGCAATACGCCAAAGTAAGCCCCGTCTTTGATCCACATCATTTTTGGGGTTTCCCTATGAGCGCCTTTAACCGTATTCCCTTAAGTACCTTAGAATCAGCGACCTTGCCTATTGAAGAGGCGAGTGGGTTACCTAACCCTTTATACAATGACCCTGAAATGTTAGCCGAAGAACGCGATCGCGTATTAGGTAAGACTTGGTCGGGCGTGGGTTTTGCGGGTGACTTGCCGCAACCGGGTTATGTGAAGCCGATCTCGTTTATGGGTTTGCCGCTGGTGATTATGCGCGATACTACCGATGTGATTCGTGTTTTTCATAATGTTTGTAGCCATCGGGGCATGATCCTTATTAATGAAGAAGGCCCTATAACAGGCAGTATTCGGTGCCCGTACCATTCTTGGACTTACGACCTCACCGGTGAGCTTAAAGGTACACCTCACATTGGTGGTGTGGGAGTGCATAAATTAGATGGCTTTGCCTGTGAAAAACACGGCATGAAGGAAATTCGTAGTGCCGTGTGGTTTGAGGTGGTGTTTATCAACTTAGATGGACAGGCAGACGCCTTTGCTGAGTTTATTGCACCGGTGGTGGCGCGTTGGCAGCCCTACTTAGGCGACACTGGGTACGGCCGTATGCGCCGAGAGGTCGGTAACGGCGGGCAAATGACCCTAGACGTGGCCTGCAACTGGAAGTTGGCGGTAGAAAACTACTGCGAAAGCTATCATCTGCCGTGGATACACCCCAACCTCAATCGTATTTCACGTATCCAAGATCATTATCACATCATGTTTGCCAATGAATTTGCCGGCCAAGGCACTATGGTATATAACCTGGCGGAAACCGCAGGCACGCGTTTACCCGTGTTTCCTGAGTGGGATGAAGAACGCATGAAAGAAGGTGAATACATTACGGTGTTCCCTAATGTGCTGTTGGGCATTCAAGCAGACCATACTTTTGCCATTGTATTGGAACCCGTGACTAACGGCCGTACGCTGGAGCATTTAAGGTTGATGTATGTGGGCGATACTGCCATTGAACCACAATACCAAGGCTGCCGAGATGCCACCTTAGCATCTTGGAAAGAAGTATTTGGCGAAGATGTCGGAGTGGTCGAAGGTATGCAAAAAGGCCGAGTTTCCCCCGGTTTTAATGGTGGCAAGTTTTCACCGGTACTCGACAATCCAACCCATTATTTTCATCGTTGGGCCGCTAAGCGCTTGTTAGCCAGCGTCACAGTTTAATAAGGAAACTAGATATTATGAGCGATACACATTTAGGTTTAACCCATTGGAATAACTATATTGATGGCGAGTGGGTCGACAGCGATCAAATGATTGAGGTGGAAAACCCTGCCACAGGTGAAGTGGTGGGTACCATTGCTGAAGCAACGCCAGAGCAAGTGGATTTGGCGGTGGCAGCAGCCAGACGATCGCATGCAGCGCGTTCGCTTACTAGTATAACCCCCTACGAACGTATGCAGATGTTACACCGTGTGGCGGCAGAAATACGTGCTTTGGCCGAGCAAGGTGGTGAGCTCCTGTGTTTGGAAAATGGCAAACCCTTGAGTCAGGCGCAGTGGGAATTTGAAGAAGCTGCGCGTTACTTTGAATACTACGCCGGTATGGCTGATAAAATTGAAGGCAAGTCGATTCCTTTAGGCGATGGTTTGGTGGACTTTACAGTTTATGAACCGTTTGGGGTTTCTGCACAGATCATTCCGTGGAACTTCCCGGTCTCACTCGTGGCCCGTTCCCTTGCGCCAGCACTGGCCGCGGGTAATGCCGTGGTGATTAAATCGCCAGAGCTTACCCCCTTGGCAGTGGCCTTGCTGGCTCAAGCCATGCACAAGGCTAATGTGCCCGCAGGCGTAGTTAATATCATTTGTGGCTACGGGCACACTACCGGTGCAGCTTTGGTGTGCCATAGTGGCATTGATCAGATTGTATTCACAGGCTCTGTGCCCACAGGTCAAGCAATACTGCGGGCGGCTACCGAACATGTGGTGCCTAGCGTGATGGAACTGGGGGGCAAATCGGCAGGTATCGTATTTGCAGATGCCGACTTAGATCAAGTCTTGTCTAGTGCCGAAGTGGGTAACCTGTATAACTCAGGTCAGGTTTGTTCTGCCATGTCGCGGCTCATTGTGCATGAGGACATTAAGCAAGAATTAACCCAAAAGTTAATTGCCTGTTTTGGCGCCAAAGTGATTGGTGCCGGTATTGACGAGTCTGACGTCACCCCAATTTTAACGGCCAATCAGTTGGCCAAAATTGACGCCATGTGTGAGCACGCCGTTAACCAGGGTGGCCAGTGTTTGTTAGGTGGTAAATCGTTGGAGCGGGCAGGGTACTTTATGCCGCCCACCATCATCGAAGCTGCATACGATTCTGATATTGCCCAGCAAGAGGTGTTTGGGCCAGTGTTGGTGCTTATGAGTTTTACCACAGAACAGCAAGCCTACGACTTGGCCAATGGCACTGAATTTGGTTTAGTGGCGGGCGTCTTTACCCAAAACATTAACTTGGCGCTACGGGCCAGTCATGCACTAGTGGCCGGCCAAGTGTTTGTTAATGAATGGTTTGCCGGTGGCATTAGCACCCCCTTTGGTGGGGTAGGGAAATCTGGATTTGGGCGTGAAAAAGGCCAAGAAGCTTTGTATAATTATGTCCGTACAAAAAACATTGCCATCCGTCTAAAACCATAGAGTAATTTACATGTCGCCTACTACCTCGCCAGTGCCCTTCAAAAAGTGGCTGTGTATCATTTGTGGCTTCATTTATGACGAGGCGGTGGGGTGGCCCCACGACGGCATTGAAGCGGGTACTCGATGGGAAGACGTGCCGAGCGATTGGTTATGCCCAGATTGCTTAGTGGGTAAAGAAGATTTTGAAATGATAGAGGTGCCCGCCGCACCCATCCTGTCTGGATCTAATGCTACGGCTGCCGCCATTGTACAGGGCGCTTCAGAACAGCCTTCAGGCCCAATCGTTATTGTTGGTTCTGGTTATGCGGGGTATAACCTTGCCGAAGCGGTTAGAAAGTTAGACTCACAAGTAAACATTGTAGTGCTCACCCAAGACGAAGGTAAACATTATTCAAAACCCGCCTTGTCTACGGGTTTAAACATGCAACAAAATGCGCAAGATCTGGTGGTGGAATTACCGCTAGATCGCGCTAATCGTCTAAATATCCGTATTGTCACGCACTGTACGGTGCAGCGCATAGATGTGCCAGCTAAACAGCTTTTCACTAGTCTGGGCCAGCAACCATACGGTCAACTGGTGTTAGCCCAAGGCGCTCACCCCATTCAGTTGCCCTTAGCAGGCAATGCCAGCGCAGACGTGATTAGTGTAAATGACCTACAGGACTACCAACGTTATAGAGATTTGCTGGCTGGAAAAGATCGCGTATTGTTAATTGGTAACGGGCTCATTGGCTGTGAATTTGCCAATGATCTAGCCTCCGTGGGTAAACAAGTGAATCTAGTAGGCCTAACTGCTTGGCCTATGGATCGTTTGTTACCACAAGCGCTAGGCCAACGCTTGCAAGATTCTTTATCGGCTATTGGCGTCAATTGGTGGTTAGACAACAGCGTTACATCGATTAACTTTATTGACAGTAACAACACGGACGCCGGTTATGAGGTCACGCTTAAAAGCGGCGATGTATTGGAAGCTGATGTGATTGTGTCGGCGGTGGGCCTACAAGCGCGTACCAAACTTGCCATCAACAATGGCATCACCTGTGGTGTAGGTATCAAAACCGACAGTCGGTTAATGACCAATATACCCCATGTGTATGCCTTGGGTGATTGTGTTGAGTTTGATGGCCAGTTGCAGCCTTTTATTGCGCCTATCTACTGGGGTATTCAAGCCCTATCGCAAACCCTCACGGGTGTATCTACCGAAGTCAGTTACCCACAAATGACCATAGTGGTAAAAACACCTGCTTGCCCAATTACTCTGTTGCCGCCCAAGCAGCAAGCGGGGCAATGGCACTTAGACGCTGATGAGCAAGGTATGGTGGCGCGCTTTAAAAACCCAGCGGGCCAAGTGTGTGGCTTTGTATTACAAGGCGATCGGGTCGATCAACGCAAGCAATTGTTAGAACAAACCCTACATAACTAAATGCGGGTTATTCTGTTAGAATAGGCGCCTTATTTATTATTGAGGCCATCGCTATGTCTGATTTGAATACCCTGCATAATCGCGTTGTTTGGTTTGACATTCCGGTGGCCGATTTAGATCGAGCCATTAGCTTTTATGAACGGGTGCTAGCGATAGAAGTGGACAAACAATCGCTTGACGGCTTTGAGTTTGCAACCTTGGCCCACGCCGACGGTAATGGTGGCTGTTTGGTGCCTAATGCCGACGGAGTGAGCGCCACCCAAGGCCCACTGATCTATTTAAACGTTGACGGTCGCCTCGAAGAAGCAGTGGCCCTAGTGGAAGACCAAGGTGGCAGTGTCACCCAATCGATTCACCAAATTGGCCCTTATGGTCAACGTGCAGTGATTGTAGACTGTGAAGGTAACCGCTTGGCCTTGCACTCAAGTTTTCCTATGTAGCTAGCTGTTGCCCTTTATAGCTAAGCCCGCCCCAAAAATTGATACGAGAATTCCTTTGTCACAATACGACTTTGCCAGTTTAGGCTTAAATACCGCTTTAGTAGATAACCTCGCAAGCCTTGGTTATACCGAAATGACGCCGGTTCAAGCCCAAGGTATACCGCCTATATTGGCTAATAAAGATGTCATCGCTAAAGCCAAAACTGGCTCTGGTAAAACCGCCACTTTTGCCCTAGGTTTACTCAATAAGCTCCAAGTAAAACGCTTTCGTGTACAAACCTTAGTGTTATGCCCAACCCGTGAATTGGCCGACCAGGTGTCGGTGGAAATACGCAAACTCGCCCGTGGTATTCACAACATTAAGGTGCTCACCTTGTGTGGTGGCATGGCGTTTGGCCCACAGGTAGGTTCCTTAGAACATGGCGCTCATATCATCGTGGGGACGCCGGGCCGCGTTGAAGAACACCTGCGCAAGGCTAACCTCAACCTAGATAACCTCACGACTTTGGTTTTGGATGAAGCCGATAGAATGTTGGATATGGGTTTTCAAGAAGCCTTAGATAACATTATTAGTTACATGCCTGATCAGCGTCAAACCCTGTTGTTTAGCGCCACATATCCATCCAAAATTGAGAAGATTGCACAGCGCATTATGCGCTCCCCCGTGACGGTTGAAGTACAGGACAGCCATTCCAATCAGTCTATTGTACAAACGCTTTATCAGGTAGAAAGTGACGACGCGCGCATCGAGGCTGTGCGGCTATTGCTACAAGCACATCAACCAGAAACGACGCTGATATTTTGCAATACCAAAATTGAAACTGACCAAGTCGCTAACGAGTTGCGGGCGGTGGGTTACGAAGCCTTGGCCTTACATGGAGATTTAGAGCAGAAGCAGCGAGACCAAACTTTAGTGCGCTTTGCTAATCGCAGTGCCTCTGTGTTGGTGGCGACCGATGTGGCGGCCCGTGGTTTAGACATAGACGCCTTAGATCTAGTGATTAACTACCAAGTTGCCCGTGAGTTAGAAGTTCATACCCATCGTATTGGCCGTACGGGCCGTGCTGGTGCTCAGGGTATTGCCTGTACCTTGTTTACACAAAAAGAAAACCACAAAATTGGTTTACTCGAAGACTATTTAAAACAAAAGCTCGAGCGCGATGACTTGCCACCCATAGCTCTGTTACGTCAACCCGCATTTTACCCGCCTATGGTCACCATTCAGGTCGGTGGCGGTAAGAAGCAAAAGGTAAGGGCGGGTGATATTGTGGGTGCCTTAACGCGCGAGGGCGGTATCCCGGGCAGCGAAATCGGTAAAATTCAAGTGGGCGATCAGTGGGCCTACGTGGCTGTGGCCCAAGAACATGGTAAAGTCGCGTTTAACCGTCTTAGTGAAGGCAAAATTAAGGGTCGCAACTTTAAGGTTAGACGCTTACGCGGTTAGCATTAGCCAGTTTAAACTCACAACAACTAACAAACAGAAACACTTACAGGAAGCACCATGTCATTGACTTTACTATTACGTATAAACAGCGCTTCATGCTTAATTTTAGGCGCGCTAATGTTGTTACAAACCGATGCCGTGAATGCCTTAATTGGCACTCACAAAACCATGCTTATTCACTCTGTGGGCATCATTTTAGTGGTCAACGGAGCCTTGTTGCTAGTGGCTTCTCTACGTGACCAGGTTCAAACCCATGAAGTGTTATTTTTTGTGATGGGTGACTATGGCTGGACCTTGCTCACGGTTGGGCTCATCAGTGCAGGCTGGGTTATCGTTGACCCTGTAGGTATTCGTGTAGCCTTTATTATTGCCCTCTACACCGCCGCCATGGGCGCCCTGCACTTCAGGCACTACAAGGCGCTCAAGGGTCGGGCGTAAGCTCAAGTTAGCGGTTTAAGCGCTTTTCTATTTGACGCTTTTCCCATTCTGGGCTAAACAGGTGAAATAGTCCCAGGGCTGTCACAGCGTGTAGAGCTAACCCAAAACCCCATCCCACTGTGGACCACGCAGCCCACCAATAGCCAGGTGACGTTAGCCAATTTACGATCCATAAGAACGGGATGACCACCATATAAACCATGGCGTGTTGATAAAAGTCTTTAAGGTCTTCCACTTCACGCATGGCGCGTTGCTCTGCAAGCGTTACTTCTAACGAACTCATACTAGCCTCCTGTTTTGGTTGAGTCGTGAAACAGGCCAACAATTCATTGGCATCCACTTCAAAAACCGCCGCCAGACACTTTGCAGACTCTTCACTAGGTATTTGGTTTTTCTCCAAACGCTGAATAGTTCGAATACTCAAGCCGCTGTATTCAGCCAATCGCTGCTGCGACCAACTGCGTTGTAAACGTAATTTGCGAATAATCATAATTAATGTCCTTGCTTTGGTGAGGCAAGATTAGCTAAAAAACCCAGCATATCACACGCCATGGCGTGACTGTCATGTGACAATCTAACCATTTCAGTAGTTTACGTTGGCTTGTTGATTTCATGTTAAACTCTGAGCCATAAATTTAGCCTGTTTTAACACGAGATTTTCTATGTCTGCATTACCCCATTGCCCCAAATGTAACTCCGAATACACCTATGAAGATGGTACCCAATACGTGTGCCCAGAGTGTGCCCATGAGTGGGCAATGGATGGTTCTGATGAAGAGTCGGACGAGAAAGTAATACGTGATAGCAACGGTAACATCTTACAAAACGGCGACACAGTGACCGTTATTAAAGACCTAAAGGTCAAAGGTTCTTCCTTAGTAGTGAAGGTGGGCACTCGAGTAAAGGGTATTCGTCTGGTTGATGGAGACCATGATATCGACTGTAAAATTCCAGGCGTGGGCGCGATGAAGCTTAAGTCTCAGTTTGTTAAAAAATAGCATTAACCCTGTCTTTACGAGCCCAGCGAAGTAATTTAAAAGGTTTGCCAGCTAAGCTGTTGGTACCTGTAGGTCGACCGAGGTCATCGGCCCAAGGTCGGTGGCGAATAGTGAGATGTTTTCTGTGGGAATGACCAGCGTTAGGGTAAGGTTATTGGCGAAGCCACGGCCTTTGATTTCTGCATCATGCTTTTGGCACAAGTGCTCAATACGGCCGCTTAGGTCATAGGGGCAAGTTAAGGTCACTTGACTAAGCTGGCGCTTGAGGGTGGTAGGGCAGGCGTCTACCACTAGCTTTACGGCATCTGAGTAGGCTTTGACTAGGCCGCCGGTACCAAGTTTGGTGCCGCCAAAATAACGACACACCACCACGCTTACTTCACCTATGCCACAATGGCTGAGTACTTGTAGCATAGGCTTGCCGGCCGTACCGGAAGGTTCGCCTGCATCACTCAAACCATAGTAGGTGCTGTCCTTTGGCGCTGCAGCGACCACTGCCCAACAATGGTGGCTGGCATCTGGGTATTTTTTGCGCATGTCGTTGAGATGCACATCACACTCACTACGGCCATCTGTATGGCGTAAGTTGGCGATGAACTGGCTGTTTTTGATCACTAGCGTGAGTTCAAGGCCTTCACCGTGCAGGTGTGGTATTGGATAGCTCAAAACTGGCTTTGCATCATTTGTTGTAATAGTCTTAAAAGTTTTCAAAATACGCTAGGTTGCTGGTCGGCAGCGGTTACAAGAAGGTACAATACCGCTAAGTTTCATAGACATGCAATTGAATTAATGGCTCAAGATCAGCAACAACAAGGTTTCGACGGCGTCGAGCGATTATATGGTGTAGAAGACTACACTGCTATACGCAAGGCCCATATTTGTGTGGTGGGTATAGGCGGTGTGGGCACCTGGGTAGCCGAGGCTTTAGCGCGTTCCGGTGTGGGCCAAATCACCTTGATTGATATGGATGATGTGGCAGAATCGAACATCAATCGCCAATTGGTGGCGTTACTGTCTACTGTGGATCACGCCAAAATTGACGTAATGGCTGCACGTATTAACGATATTAATCCCCACTGCAAAGTTAACCTAATTGAAGAATTTGTTGGTGAGAGCAACTTGCAAGCCTGTTTAGATCAAGGTTACGATTATGTGATCGACGCCTGCGACTCGATTAAGGCTAAGGCGATGATGGTGTCTTGGTGCAAACGTCGTCGTTTACCTATTATTGTGATCGGTGGTGCCGGTGGGCAGCGAGACCCAAGTCAAGTTAAGATTGTGGATCTAGCCATGGCACGGGTAGACCCGTTAGCTGCAAAACTAAGGTCTGTTCTACGTAGCCAGTACGGCTTTAGCAAAAACCTCAAGAGCCGCTTTCGTATTGACTGCGTTTGCTCCACCGAGCAGCTACATTATCCACAGCCGGATGGCAGCGTAGATTGGGCCAAAAGTGCCAATGTGGCCGGCGCTAAGATGGATTGTAGTCGTGGCTTTGGGGCCGTGAGTTTTGTCACCGGCACCTTTGCATTTATTGCTGTAGCCCGCGTAATGGATAAAATCATTGCCAAACAAAAACGTCTTAAAGATTAGTCATAGGCGCTGTCTATGCCAACTATCATTTAGGTTTGTTGGGCGCGACGTGTGTCTACTTGCGCTAAACACGCCAATTTTTCCTCTTTATCCATAATCATCCAATTACGCACTTCATCTTGGCTACGATAGCAGCCCTTGCACACCAACTCATCCTTTTTAAACAGACAAACCTGTACGCAGGGTGAGGGGATTGAGTGGTCAATATTGCGGTTTGGGCGGGGTCGTCTGCGCATAGTCGATGTCTAGTCAGTGGGTGAGTTCATAATCCGGTTATTATGGCCCTACACGGGCGCGCAGGAAAGACCTGTATGATAGAATGCGACTTGATTTTTGGCTTTAGGTTAATTGGTCTATGTTGGGTCGTCTTGGATTTATTTGGGGAAGTGTCGGCGTGGTTGGTATGCTGCTGGCCTCTGTGGTACGTTTGTCCAACATCGCCTTAGAGTTTTTCCTGTATCCAGTGCATATCTGGCACTGGCTGGCTTTGCTGTTGTGGATTGTATTTATGGCATACACTGAAGGCTATAAAGGCTTCCAAAAAGCGTTCTCTCCTCGCGTTGCAGCGCGCCTGATTTGGCTTCAACAAAACCCAAAACCTTGGTTAGTCCTGCTGGCGCCGTTATATGCCATGGGATTTATTTATGCCTCTAAAAAACGCATTATAGTTTCTTATGGCATTCTAACGATGGTAGCTGTGTTTATCATGATAGCCATTAACCTTCCGCAACCTTGGCGCCCTATCATGGATGCAGGGGTGGTGATTGGATTGTTGTGGGGCGCTACGGCCACTGGTTGGCACATTTTGTTGGCTATGCGCGCGGGTACCAGCATGGTTAATCCTGAATTGCCCCGTTCGGCGTATCGCCATGTTTAGGTGCAAATCATGAAGGCTGTTGTCTGGATGTTAGGTGCGATCGCGTCGTTTTGCCTGATGGCGATCGCCGCTCGAGAACTCGACGGCGTCATCGATAAGTTTGAGCTATTGGCTATTCGAAGCTTAGTCGGTGTGGTGTTGTTAGTCATCATTATGAACGTCATAAAACGTCCTACATTAATGTTTAGTCAGCGAACCAAAACTCATTTTTGGCGCAATTTATTCCACTTTATTGGCCAGTTTAGCTGGCTAGTGGGTATTGGCATGTTGCCCTTGGCACAAGTGTTTGCCATTGAATTTACCGTGCCCCTGTGGGTATTGATTATTGCCGCCATTTTTTTACGTGAGCGTATTACCGCGCGTAAGCTGGCATCGGTTGGTTTAGGTTTAATTGGTGTTGCCGTTATTGTTAAACCCGGCCCTCAATTACTGGACCCTGGCGCTGTCATCATGCTGGTTGCCGCTTTGTGTTTTGCCATTACCTTTATTCTCAATAAATCCTTATTATCAACTGAACACCCACTGACGATTGTATTTTATATGACCCTGATTCAGCTGCCCTTAGGCGCTTTGATGGCGGGTGCAGATTGGACCATGCCAGAACCCTGGATGTGGCCGTGGGTGATGGCGATCGCCCTGACCGGTTTGTCTGCTCACTACTGTGTGTCTAAGTCGATGCAGTTGGCGCAAGTGAGTGTGGTCATGAGTCTAGATTTTTTACGCCTGCCTATCGTCGCCACCATTGGTATGGTGTTGTATGGCGAAACGCTGGATGTGGCGGTCCTCTTTGGTGGTGCCATCATGCTAGCGGCCAACTTGGTTAACCACTGGAAACCTAAAAAACAGGTGGTTTAGACAGTAGGGCACTCACCACCTGTAATCGCCCGTGTTCTATATTTGCCAGTACATTGGCACTCATGGCACCGGCCGTCGGCCCAAGGGCTAGGGGAGGCGTAAAGGGTGGTTTGGGTTTGGTTTTACGGGCCTCACGAATCCAGTTCAAGGCCGATGCAGTATTGTCTTCAAGTTGGGTGACAGCAAATCCAACCGCAATGGCCTTATCAACAAATTGCGGCCACTCTAATAAATGACTTTCGCAAATATTGCTAGCCCAAGGTGTTGGGTAGTCAATACAATTGGGGTTGATGTTGGGTTGTAGCATCACCTCGTGCAACAGCAATTGTCCACCGCCGTTGAGCACTTTAAAGATGCCCTCTAATAAAGCGGATTTATCGTCAATGTTCATGCTGGCGTGTTGGCTGATAACAAAATCAAAACTGTCAGATGTAAATGGTAAATGTAAGCTGTTGGCCACTACGAAGTGGCAGTCTGGCACAGTGTCTAGACTTTGGTTAAGCAGTGTGGCACAGCGGATGTAATCATCATTCAGGTCTAAGCCTGTCATCGAACAGCCCTTGTGTAGGGCAAGATAGCGGCTAGTGCCACCTAATCCACAACCAATGTCTAAACCCAGCTTGCTGGTGCTGGGCAGCCAGGTCATTAACTCGTGGGTAGATTCAATACCACCCAAATGTAATTGGTCGATACCTGTAAAGTCTTCGGCATGCCACTGCTTTGAATTGGGTAAAAGCAGTGCTTGCAGAGTCGAAAACATCGGCGTTATATTGTGGTTAAGGCGGGTAGATTTACAAACAAATCCAGTGCTTCTGGGTTTGCCAGCGCATCTTTGTTTTTAACCTCTTCGCCGTGGATGACTTTACGTACGGCTAACTCAACGATTTTGCCGCTAATAGTGCGCGGAATAGCAGCCACTTGAATGACTAGGGCGGGGACGTGTCTAGGGGTGGTGTTAGCACGTATCTGTTGTTTAATGCGCTTTGTTAAATCATCGGTCAGTTCAAGGCCGTCTCGCAGCACCACAAACAATACCACGCGTACGTCGTCCTGCCAGTTTTGGCCGATAACAATACTTTCTAACACGTCGTCGACGGTTTCTACCTGACGGTATATTTCTGCGGTGCCAATACGTACGCCACCCGGATTTAATACCGCGTCTGAGCGACCATGGATGATGATGCCACCAGGTGCGGAGATTTCACCATAATCTCCGTGGGCCCAGACATTATCAAACTGATTAAAATAGGCGTCTTGGTACTTTTGGTTGTTGGTGTCGTCCCAAAAATAGATAGGCATCGATGGAAAACTTGTTGCACAGACCAACTCACCTTTGGTTTGTTGTACCGGCTCGCCATCATCATTAAATATTTGCACGTCCATACCCAAACCAGCGCATTGCAACTCACCGCGGTATACCGGCAGGATAGGGCAGCCTAGGGCAAAACAAGAGATGATGTCGGTGCCGCCAGAAATGGAGGAAAGCTGAACATCATTTTTAATGTGGTGGTAAACGTAATCAAAACTTTCGTGGGCGAGGGGCGAGCCCGTAGACAGGATGGTTTTTAGGTGACTTAAATCATGACTCCTGATTGGTTGTACGCCACTTTTTTCTAGGGCGGCGATGTATTTGGCACTGGTGCCAAATATGGTTACTTTTTCATTTTGCGCCATGTCCATCATAATGCTGCGTGTTTTAAAGGGCGAGCCATCGTATAGCACAACGCTGCAACCTATCGCCAAGCCGCTTACCAGCCAGTTCCACATCATCCAGCCACAGGTGGTGTAATAAAATAACACGTCGTCACGACTAACGTCGGTGTGCATCATGAGTTCTTTGTTGTGCTGCAATAAGGTGCCGCCCACACTGTGTACAATACACTTTGGCACACCGGTGGTGCCTGATGAGTACATGATATATAACGGATCGTTAAAACTGCACTCAACAAAGTCAATGTGTGTCGCTTGGGCATCCAAAAAATCTGCTAGGTGAATGGCTTTGTTGGGCGCCGCGGCGTCGAGTTCGCTAAGGTCTGCTCGGGTGGTAATGTGGTCACACACCACAATGGCTTCAATGCTTTCTAGTTGAGCCACAATGCCAGCCACTGGGGTTAACGAATTGAGGCTTTTACCATTGTAGAAGTAACCATCTGTGGTGAACAGAATGCGGGGTTTGATTTGGCCAAAGCGGTCTAAGACGCCGTTAATGCCAAAATCTGGTGAGCAAGAACTCCATACCGCACCTAAGCTGCTGGCAGCGAGCATGGCCACTACAGTATCGATAACGTTGGGCATAAAACCAGCGATTCGGTCACCTGGCTGTATATCGAAGCGCTTGAGGCCTGCAGCTAACTGCGCCACACGCACGTATAGTTGGGCGTAGCTTATCTGTTGGCGGTCACCGTTTTCGCCACAAAAAACCAAGGCGGTGTGGTCATCTTGGTGTTTTAAAAGGTTTTCTGCAAAGTTTAGTTTTGCTTGCGGAAACCACTGCGCGCCGGGCATTTTGTCGCCATGAATTACATTAACCTCACCCTTGTTGCTAGCCACAATGCCAGCCGTGTCCCACATATCACTCCAAAACACCTCGTTTTGCTTAACGCTCCATGCATGTAATTGGGCATAAGAGTTGAGGCTAAGGCCGTGTTTAGCGTTAGTGGCCTGCATAAATTGCCAAATGTTAGTGGCTTCAATACGGGCTTGGCTGGGTTGCCATAGGGCTGTAGGTGCCGCAGATGTCATGGGTGTTCCTTTGTATCTGTGTTAATTGGCCTACTAATCGCCGTTAAATATGAGTTAGTGGCGGACCGTTTTACTTGATCTATTACAACGCTAACTAAGCGCGATGCTCGTCTTGGAGCCGTTTTGACGGCCTAACAAGTGACTAATGTCATTGCCTACGTTAACTAAGCGATCTAATTGTACCCCAGTGTCTATATTAAGACCGTGTAATAAGTAAACTAAATCCTCGGTAGCTAGGTTGCCACTGGCGCCTTGTGCATAGGGGCAGCCACCTAGGCCTGCAACCGAACTGTCAAAGGTGCTGACGCCAGCTTCTAGCATCGCCATGACATTAGCCAAGGCTTGGCCATAGGTGTCGTGGCAGTGGCCAGCCAGCTGTGACACGGGCACGTAATGAGCCACGGCTGCTAACATGTCCAACATGCGGGCAGGAGTCGCAGTGCCAATAGTGTCACCGAGCGAAATTTCATGGCAACCCATTTGCCACAGCTGATCCGATACTTGGGCCACCACTCGAGGGCTAACGGCGCCTTCATAAGGGCAATCGACCACTACAGAAACATACCCTCTTACCTTAATGCCAGCGGCCAATGCAGCTTTGGCTACGGGCTCAAAACGCGCTAAACCCTCGCTAATAGAGCAATTAGTGTTGCGTTGGCTAAAGCTTTGGCTGGCAGCGCCAAATACGGCAACCTCATCAACGCCCGCTTCGAGCGCGCGCTCTAAACCTTGTAAGTTGGGGGTAAGGGCGCTATATGATACATGGGAAAGCCGAGTGATTTGTTGTAGCACCTGAGCGCTGTTAGCCATTTGCGGCACCCATTTAGGGTGTACAAATGCAGCGGCTTCGATATGGCGTAATCCAGATGCTGCAAGGCGATCAATTAAATTGGCTTTGATGTCAGCGCTTAACATTGGGCCAGCTTCATTTTGTAAGCCGTCGCGGGGGCCTACTTCTACTATTTTAACGTGTTTGGGTAACGACAATAAGGCCATGAGTGATTATTGCTCTTCTACATTGATGGGCTGCAGGTGAAGTAACTGTGCATCGGCGCTCACTAAGTCGCCAACATTGAAGTATACCTCGTCAACGGTGCCATCGGTAGGCGCAGTAATGGTATGTTCCATCTTCATAGCTTCCACCACCATCAGGGGATCACCAGCGGCAACCACCTGACCAGCGCTCACCATACAGGCAATTAGGCTACCATTCATGGGCGCACAAATACTGCCAGAGTCGGCTTCGTTGCTAATGCTGTAGTTATCTACAGAAGGGGACAGTAAGGTGACCTGCGCCCTGCCATTATGAGTAAACAGGGTGACACAGTCACCATGGCGGTAATATCCGGCCGTCACCTGTTGTTGTGGAGTCTGTAATAACACTTGATCTTGGGTCACTGTGCCGGCCGTGGCTGGATCAACGCTGAGCCTATGATCTTCACCTAAATAATTAACATTAAAGGTAAGTTGCGGTGTTTGGTTGAGGCGCATGGCGGTTAACTGGGAAAACTGTTGTTGTGGTGTTTGTGCCAATACCAATCCGGCCATTGCCAATACCTGATGTTGATCCTGTGGGCTAGGGCTCAGGAGCAAGTCTTGGTGCTGCTCAATAATGCCCGTGTGTAACTTGGCCTGAGCAAAGTCATCAAGCGTCGCCAAGCGGCGTAAGAAGTCGATGTTAGTGGCAATGCCTTGTAGGTGGTATTGCTGTAGCGCGAGATCTAATTTGGCTAAGGCGTGGCTGCGGTCCTCAGCCCAAACAATCAACTTGGCAATCATCGGGTCATAAAAAGGGCTAATGGCGTCGCCTTGTAATACCCCAGTATCAATCCGAATGTGTTGGTCTGTTGGGGGCTGACGTAAGTGGTTTATGGTGCCTGTAGATGGTTGAAAGTCTTGTAATGGGTCTTCTGCATAAATGCGTGCTTCAAAGGCATGACCTTGGAGTTTTATTTGTGCCTGTAACAGAGGCATAGGCTGGCCTGCTGCTACTTTAAGTTGCCAGGCCACAAGGTCAACACCGGTGACCATCTCCGTCACTGGGTGCTCTACTTGAAGACGGGTGTTCATCTCCATAAAGTAGTAGCTACCATCGCTATCTAATAAAAATTCCACGGTACCGGCACCCACGTAATCTATGGCTTGGGCGGCCTGCACGGCGGTGGTGCCCATTAATTCGCGTAAGGCGTCTGATAAACCCGGAGCTGGGGCTTCTTCAATCACTTTTTGGTGACGTCGTTGGGCGGAACAGTCACGATCACCAAGGTAAACACCGTTACCGTGGCGATCACAAAATACTTGTACCTCAACATGACGTGGCGCAATCAGGTATTTTTCGATCAACACATCACTGTTGCTAAAGCTGGCTAAGCCTTCACGGCGTGCGCCAGCTAGGTGGGTAAGGAAGTCGTCACTGGCTTCGACCACACGCATGCCTTTACCACCGCCACCGGCCACGGCTTTGATTAATAATGGGTAACCCATTTGGTCGGCTTTGTGTTGTAGTAAGGCGTCGTCTTGGTCGGCACCGTGGTAGCCAGGTACGAGTGGAATGTTGGCTGCGGTCATAATTATTTTGGCTGCGCTTTTACTGCCCATTTGTTCAATGGCTGGCACGTCTGGGCCAATAAATACGATATCTTTGGCCTGGCAGGCCGCCACAAATTCGGCATTTTCCGACAAAAACCCGTAGCCTGGGTGCACACAATCGGCCTTGGCCTGTAGTGCTATGGCGAGGATTTTATCGGCTCGTAAGTAACTTTCTGCGGCTGGCGCGGGGCCAAGGGACCAAGCTTCGTCGGCTTGTTTTACGTGGAGTGCGTCGGCGTCGGCATCGGAGTAAACAGCAATAGTGCGCATGCCCATGGCTTTTGCGCTACGTATTACACGGCAGGCAATTTCGCCGCGGTTGGCGATAAGAACAGATTTCAACATAACTATTTCCTGGTTTTCTTAGGTGCGCCAAGGGGCCGCTGTTTTATCTAAAAAGGCCTTTAAACCCGCTTGTCCATTAGTGCTAACACGAATAGCGGCAATCGCCTCAGTAGTGCTTTCTTGGGTGTTGGCTAAGTTTTCCTTAGCAAGGGGCGAGGCAGTATTAAATTGAGCCAGTAAGATTTTTATATGCGCTACGGCCTCAGGGCTATTGCCTAGGGTTTGGTTAATCCAGGCTGATTTTGCTTGTTGTAGCTGCTCTAAACTAACCACTTGATGCACTAAACCGTAGCTTGTGGCTTGGCTGGCGTTAAATACTGCGGCGCTGGTCATTAAGTGGCGGCTTAATGAGGGGCCTACTTTATTAAGTACGAAGGGGCTAATCACGGCTGGAATTAAACCAATGCGTACTTCGCTTAAACAGAAGTTAGCTTGGTCTTGGCAAATAACGCTATCACAACACGCCATAAGCCCCACGGCGCCACCAAAGGCCGCGCCGTTGACTAGCGCTAAGGTGGGTTTAGGGAAACTGTCCAACAACACCATCAACTGCGCTAGTTGGTTGGCATCAGCTAAGTTTTGAGCTTTGTCATAGTCGGCCATGCGCTGCATCCAAGCCAGATCGGCACCAGCAGAGAAGCTTTTGCCAGTGCCAGTGATAATGAGCGCGCGTAATTCGTCTTGGGCGGCTAATACTCGTAAATGGTCTATTAACTGGGCAATGATGTGGTCATCAAAGGCGTTGTGTTTTTCGGGCCGGTTGAGGGTGAGGGTGGCAATGCCCTGCTCACTCACGGTGCATAACACGTGGGTGTTGTTGGTAGCGGTGTTTGATGTCATGGGTTTGCTCCTGTTACAGTTACATGCGGAACACGCCAAAGCGTGTTTCTTGTACCGGTTTGTTAAGGGCAGCCGCCAAAGCTATGCTCAATACGTTGCGTGTGTCTTTGGGGTCGATAATGCCGTCATCCCATAAGCGTGCGCTGGCGTAATAGGGGTGACCTTGATGTTCGTATTGTTCTAATACCGGGTCGCGCATGGCTTTTTCGTCTGCGGCAGTAAAGCTTTCGCCGCGCGCGGCCAACTGGTCGCGTTTTACTTGGGTGAGTACACCTGCCGCTTGTTCGCCGCCCATCACCGAGATACGGCTGTTGGGCCACATCCACATAAAGTTGGGTTCAAAGGCGCGGCCACACATGCCATAGTTGCCAGCGCCGTAGCTACCACCAATGATAACGGTGAACTTAGGCACTTTGGCGCAGGCGACTGCGGTCACCATTTTAGCACCGTGCTTGGCAATGCCTTCGGCTTCGTATTTTTTACCCACCATAAAACCAGTAATATTTTGTAGGAACACTAACGGGATCTGGCGTTGGCAACACAGCTCAATGAAGTGTGCTCCTTTTTGTGCTGATTCCGAGAATAAAACCCCATTGTTGGCGACGATGCCTACCGGATAGCCATCAATATGTGAAAATCCACAGACTAACGTGGTGCCATACAAGGCTTTAAATTCGTCAAATTGTGAGTCATCAACCACCCGCGCTATCACGTCACGCACATCAAATGGTTTACGTAAATCTGTGCCTACAACACCATACAGTTCTTCTGTCGGGTAGCGAGGAAGCAATGCGTCTTTACGCAGCAATGTATTACCGGCAGGTTTAGGGCAATTAGCAATACATTGACGGGCAATAAGTAGGGCGTGTTGGTCTGATTCGGCGTAATGATCGGCCACGCCAGAAGTGCGGCAATGGGTATCTGCACCACCGAGTTCTTCGGCGCTCACTTCTTCGCCAGTGGCGGCTTTAACCAACGGCGGGCCAGCTAAGAAGATGGTGCCTTGTTGCTTAACGATGATGGATTCGTCGGCCATGGCGGGTACGTAAGCACCGCCTGCGGTACAAGACCCCATAACCACAGCAATTTGCGGAATGCCGTGGGAAGACATGGTGGCTTGATTGTAAAAAATACGGCCAAAATGCAACTTATCAGGGAATACTTCGTCCTGCTGGGGTAGGTTGGCGCCACCAGAATCGACTAAGTAAATACAGGGTAAGTTGTTTTGCAGGGCAATATCTTGTGCACGAAGGTGTTTCTTTACCGTTAACGGAAAGTAGGTGCCTCCTTTAACCGTGGCGTCGTTGGCTATAATCATGCAGTAGCGGCCATTAACTAGGCCTACACCACATATGATGCCTGCGCTTGGCACCGGCACATCATAAACCTCATGGGCGGCAAGTTGCGACACTTCCAAAAATGGTGAACCCACATCAATTAACTGGTCAATGCGGTCGCGGGGCAGTAATTTACCACGGCCCAGGTGCTTGGCTTGGTACTGTTCGCCGCCACCCAGCTGTAGTTGCGCCACTTGGCTGCGTAAATCGACTACCAAGGCCTGCATGGCACTCGACTTGGCTTTAAAGTCTGCGCTTTGAGCGTTGATTGAATTGATTAAAGTGCCCATGTTAGTGACTCTCGTTAAACAGTTCGCGGCCAATGAGCATGCGGCGTATCTCTGAGGTGCCGGCGCCAATTTCATAGAGCTTGGCATCGCGTAATAAACGCCCTGTTGGGCATTCATTGGTATAACCGGTTCCGCCTAATAGCTGAATGGCATCTAACGCCATTTTGGTGGCTAACTCGGCAGAATATAAAATAGCGCCGGCCGAATCTTTACGCGTGGTTTCACCGCGGTCACAAGATTTAGCGACATTATAAACATAAGATTTTGCAGCGTTCATTTGCGTGTACATGTCGGCTAACTTGCCTTGGACTAGTTGAAATTCGCCAATCGCTTGACCAAATTGCTTACGCTCGTGCACGTAGGGTACGACCACGTCCATACAGGCCTGCATGATGCCTAATGGTCCGCCAGACAACACCACCCGTTCGTAGTCGAGGCCGCTCATCAACACTCGAACACCGCCATTGAGCTGGCCCAGAATATTTTCTGCCGGTACTTCACAATCAATAAATACCAACTCACAGGTATTGGATCCACGCATGCCGAGTTTATCTAGCTTTTGAGCACGACTAAAGCCGGGGTAATCACGTTCTACGATAAACGCGGTAATGCCTTTGGCACCTGCGGACATATCGGTTTTGGCGTAGATCACATAGGTGTTGGCATCGGGGCCATTGGTGATCCACATTTTATTGCCGTTAAGGATATATTTATCTCCTTTGAGTTCGGCTTTAAGCAGCATGCTCACAACATCAGAACCGGCACCTGGCTCACTCATGGCAAGGGCGCCCACATGATCGCCACTGATCAGCTTAGGTAAGTAGGTGTCTTTTTGCTGATCAGTGCCGTGGCGGTGAATTTGGTTAACACAAAGGTTAGAGTGTGCGCCGTAACTTAAACCGATAGAGGCGGAGGCGCGGCTAATCTCTTCCATGGCGATGGTGTGTGCTAAGTAGCCCATGCCTGCACCGCCGTATTTCTCGTCGCAAGTAATGCCCAGAAGACCCATATCGCCCATTTTTTTCCATAACTGCATGGGGAACTCATTGTTGGCATCTGTTGACTCTGCCAAGGGTGCGATTTCTGCAGCGGCAAACTGATTCACGTGCTCGCGCAGCATGTCATTGGTTTCACCGAGGTCAAAGTTAAGGCTTGTATAGGTGGTGATCATGACTGTTTCTCCAGTAGGTTAATGTTGGATAGGGCGCTTTTGCAACGTTGCTCAGCGGCGTCTAGTTCGTTTTGCAAGGCGAGAATGTCGTCCATTTGCTGTAGTAGGGCGGTTTTTCGGGTCTGGATCTTTTCTATAAATACCAGCAACTGTTGATCGTTGTTGGTGGATGATGGGTCGTATAAGTCGAGTATTTGGCTGATCTCCGCGAGCGTTAGGCCTAGTCGTTTACCACGCAAAATAAGTTTCAGCCAGGTTCGGTCGTGACTTGAGTAAATGCGCTTTAGTCCTTCGCGTTGGGGTGCTAGTAAACCTTGATCTTCGTAAAAACGAATACTGCGCGTGGTGATGCCAAATTCCTTCGACAATTCGCTAATAGTGTAGGTGGCTGGCTGCATGGATAATGACTTATAATTAATTGTTGGCAATAATTCAATTGTTACTTATTTTGGTTGACGTTAACGTAAAGGTCAAGCAAAATGTTCGATAAATCTAAAGTGTCGTTGTTGGAGTTTTATAAATGAGTCAAGCCGTAGAAGAAAATGTGTACATTGTTGCCGGTAGTCGTACTCCGATGGGTGGCCTAGACGGCAGCCTTGCCAGCCAAAAAGCCCCCCAGTTGGGTGCTGTGGCCATTACCGGCGCCTTGGCTCGCGCCAAGGTGAGTGCCGAACAGGTAGATGAAGTCTATATGGGTTGTGTATTGGCTGCTGGGCAAGGCCAAGCGCCGGCCCGCCAAGCTGCGTTAGGAGCAGGGCTGCCAATGAGCGTGCCTTGCACTACCGTTAATAAAATGTGTGGTTCTGGTATGCAAACCACTATCATGGGTTACAACGCCATAAAAGCTGGGTCTGCACACGTCATGGTTTGTGGTGGTATGGAAAGTATGACTAACGCGCCTTATTTGCTGCCTAAAGTGCGCCAAGGCATGCGTATGGGTCATGGACAAATGTTAGACCATATGTTTTTTGATGGCTTAGAAGATGCCTACAAAGGTGGCCTAATGGGCAGCTTTGCCCAAGGCACTGCCGATGATTATGGTTTAAGCCGCGAAGCCATGGATAACTTTGCCATTGCGTCTTTGTCCAAGGCCAATGCGGCCATCGCTAACGGCGATTTAGACGCCGAAATTACAGCGGTAGACATTGTTAGCCGCAAAGGCACAACCACAGTTGCTGTAGACGAGCAGCCGGGCGAAGCTCGCATTGATAAAATTCCGCAGTTACGTGCAGCCTTTAAAAAGGACGGCACCATCACTGCAGCCAATGCGAGCTCTATTTCTGATGGTGCTTCCGCCTTGGTATTGGCTAGTAGTGAGGCCGTAGAGCAACAAGGGTTAACACCCAGTGCCCGCATCATGGGAGTGCAGAGCTTTGCCCGTGAGCCCAGCGAATTTACCATTGCCCCTATTGGCGCCATCGAAGGATTGCTTGCCAAGTTGGATTGGCAGGTTGCTGATGTCGACTTATTTGAAATTAACGAAGCCTTTGCCATGGTCACCATGTTGGCGATTTCTGAACTTGGTTTGGATGCTAACAAAGTTAACATTTATGGCGGCGCTTGTGCTCAGGGTCACCCTATCGGGTCTACCGGTTCGCGTATCATCCTTACTTTGATGACCGCGCTAAAGAACAAAGGTTTAAAGCGTGGCGTAGCCGCTTTGTGTATTGGCGGTGGCGAAGCTACTGCGGTAGCGATTGAGTTAGTGTAGACGATCGTTGAGGTCGTCATCTTGACGAAAGTCAGGATCTCAGGAATCTCGCTAAGATTCCGGCCTGCGCCAGAATGACTAGCTGTAAATTTTATTAGGAACTAACATGAATTTTGATTTAAACGAAGACCAAAGAGCCTTTGTTGAGCTAGCTCAACAGTTCTCTGCTAATGAACTAGCGCCTAATGCAGCGCAATGGGATGCCGAAGCCATCTTTCCTGTCGCCACGCTAAAACAGGCTGGAGAGCTGGGTTTTTGTGGTCTTTATAGCGATCCAGAAATCGGTGGTTTGGGGTTAAGTCGGCTAGATTCCTCACTCATTTTTGAACAATTAGCCATGGGTTGCACCACCACCACCGCCATGCTTACCATTCACAATATGGCCACTTGGATGGTATCGGACTATGCCAATGCTGCCACCAAAGCTAAATATGGCGAGCAACTCACCAGTGGTGAATTACTGGCATCCTACTGTTTAACCGAAACTAATGCCGGCTCAGACGCCGCCTCGTTAACCACTAAAGCTGTAAAAGACGGCGACGTTTATGTCATGACAGGCAGTAAGGTGTTTATCTCCGGCGCTGGGGAAACAGACGTTTTAGTGGTTATGGCGCGTACGGGCGAGCCAGGCGCTAAAGGGGTGTCGGCCTTTGTGGTTGATGCCAACGCCGAGGGTATTTCTTACGGTCGTAGAGAAGACAAAATGGGCTGGAATGCACAGCCTACAAGGATGGTGAACTTTGACCAAGTTAGAGTGCCAGTGTCCAACTTATTAGGCAACGAAGGCGATGGTTTTACCATTGCCATGAAGGGCCTTGACGGTGGCCGCATTAACATCGCTACGGTGGGTTTAGGTACAGCTCAACAAGCCATGAATGATGCCTTAGCCTACGTTAACGAACGCAAACAGTTTGGTAAGCCCATCGCTGCGTTTCAAGGTATACAATTTAAACTGGCCGATATGAACACCGAAATGGTGGCTGCTCGGCAAATGGTGCGGCTAGCAGCCTTCAAGCTGGATAACAAAGACCCTGATGCGTCCACTTACTGTGCTATGGCCAAGCGATTTGTAACCGATGTAGGTTACCAAGTGTGCGACGAAGCGCTGCAGTGTTTTGGTGGTAATGGTTACATTAAAGAGTTTCCTATGGAGCGCTACTTGCGCGACTCCCGCGTGCACCGCATCCTAGAGGGCACTAACGAAATAATGCGCGTTATCATTGCCCGCCGTATCCTACTGGCCGACAGCCAAGCTATTTTATAAAGGACTATTCCATGAATCCAGCAATTCCCTATACCATAGAAGGTCACGTTGCCGTGATCACCATGAACAACCCACCAGCTAATACGTGGACGCGGGATAGCTTAGACGCTTTGGCCGACTTGATTAAACAGTTTAATGCCAATAAAGACATCTATAGTTTGGTGATTACCGGTCAGGGTGACAAGTTCTTTTCTGCAGGCGCAGATTTAAAATTGTTTGCAGGCGGTGATAAGCAAGTGGCCGCAGACATGTCGACCGCCTTTGGTCGTGCTTTTGAAGTGCTGAGCCAGTTCAGAGGTTTAAGTATTGCTGCCATTAACGGTTATGCCATGGGTGGCGGACTAGAAGTGGCCTTGGCCTGTGATTTACGCATCGCAGAGTCGCAAGCATTAATGGCCTTGCCAGAAGCGGCAGTAGGCCTTTTGCCTTGTGCTGGTGGTACTCAAAACCTAGCTTGGCTAGTGGGTGAAGGCTGGGCAAAACGTATGATTTTGTGTGGTGAGCGTGTAGATGCCCAAAAGGCGCTGGACATTGGCTTAGTTGAAGCAGTCACCGAACCTGGTCAAGGCCTAGCCGAAGCCATGTCGTGGGCTCAAAAATCAGAACGTCAAAGCCCTACCAGTATTGCAGCCTGCAAACGCTTGATTCAAACCGCTCGTAAGGAGCCGATGTTTGCTGGTATGGGTTATGAACGCGATGAGTTTATCGACTTGTTTGACACCAATGATCAAACAGAGGGCGTACAGGCGTTTTTAGAAAAACGTAAGCCTCAGTGGACTAACTCATAATGATTTATGACGTAAAAGACGGGCCCTTGTTGGTAAACACCTATGCTACGGCTATAGGGCAGCAAATCGTTGAGGTTGTACTTAATAGCCCAGAAGCCCTTAATGCTCTAAACGGTGACATGGTTGACCTGTTGCTGGAGTATGTGCCCGCATGGGAAGCTGATGACAATGTAATCGCCATCGTAATGCGCGGTGCAGGTAACAAAGCATTTTGCGCCGGTGGTGATATCCGCCAGCTTTATCGTGAGATTGCTGCTGGCAACCAACATGTTGGTGAAGTGTTTTTTAATCATGAATATGAAATGGATTTAATGTTACATAACTTGGTTACGCCGTTGATAGTGTGGGGCAATGGTTATGTGATTGGCGGTGGTATGGGGCTATTGCAGAGCGCAGCTATTCGTATTGGCACGCAGTCTAGCCGTTTAGCAATGCCCGAGGTCACTATTGGATTGTTTCCAGACGTAGGAGCCAGCTATTTTTTACGTCAAGTGCCAGACCACCTGGGTTTATTCTTAGGGCTTACGGGTGCTATGCTCAACGGAACTGATGGGCGCCAGTTAGGTTTGTTAGATGGGTTACTAAACGATGACCATTATCAAAAACTGATGCAGTGCCTGTTGGCTATGCCTAGCCAATCCCATGAGGAGACGTTAGTTCATCTAAAGGATAAGGTCCTAAAGCTAGAAACCAGCACATCCGAGACGCCAGAATCAAACTTGGATCATCATCGCGCTGAAATTATAAGTGCTCTAAAGCAAGTTGACCTTGCTGATATTATCTCTAGTTTATCCAACCTAAAGGGTACAAGTAAGTGGCTAGACAAAGCCATAGCAACCATGGAGCAAGGCTCGCCGACTAGTTTGCACTTGTATCATAGACTGTTCCAAGCCAACTTTACTAATGTAGAGCAAGCGCTGTTACAAGAATATATTATAGGCGTAAATGCCACACGTTTAGGCGAGTTTAAAGAAGGGGTGAGGGCACTACTCATCGATAAGGATCGTAACCCCAACTGGCGTTACAAAAGTGTAGAAATAACCCCCAAAAACTGGATAAATCAGTTTTTTAGTACCCAAGACGTGGCACCTGCCAACTTTTCTTAAACGATACTTGATACACAAAGGTAAGGACGAGACACATGACACAAATAGCATTTATAGGCCTAGGAAATATGGGTGGGCCAATGGCCGCCAACTTGATTAAAGCTGGCCATCAAGTAACAGCGTTCGATTTTGTACAGGCCGCATTAGATACATTTGTTGAGGCCGGAGGAATAGCCGCAAGTTCAGCAATGGATGCCATAAAAGACGCCCAAGTAGTAGTTTCTATGTTACCAGCAGGCAAACATGTTGCAGGGCTGTATCTAGGTAGTGAAGGCCTGCTCGCCAACCTGACTAAGGGTTCCTTAGTGATTGATTCCAGCACCATTGATGTTGAAACTGCCCGTAGGGTGGGGGTTGAGGCCAAAAAGCTAGGTATCCACTTTGTTGATGCACCCGTGTCCGGTGGCACTGCAGGCGCTAAGGCGGGCACCTTAAGCTTTATCGTAGGTGGCGACCAAACTTGTTTTGAACGGGCCCAGCCCGTGCTCGAAGCTATGGGCAAGAACATCTTTCATGCGGGGGACGAAGGCGCCGGACAAATTGCCAAAATGTGTAATAACATGCTCTTGAGTGTGTTGATGGCAGGTACCGCAGAAGCCCTACAAATGGGCGTGGAAAATGGCTTAGACCCTAAGGTCTTGTCAGACATTATGGTGAAGAGCTCGGGCCGTAACTGGGCCTTAGAGATCTATAACCCGGTACCTGGTGTAATGGATGGCACCCCAGCAAGTAATAATTATCAAGGCGGCTTTATGGTCGACTTAATGAATAAAGACTTAGGTTTGGCCCTTGGTGCCGCCCAATGTTCAAATTCTAGTGTGCCTATGGGGCAGCAAGCGTCACAGCTATTTAAAGCCCATGGTGATGCAGGTCATGGCGGCTTAGATTTTTCTAGCATTTATCAACACTACTCCAACAACAAGGTTTAATTTCATGCAAGTAGAAGGCAAAGTATTCGTAATCACCGGTGCAGCACGTGGCTTAGGCCTCGCCATTGGTCAGCTCATTGCCAGCAAGGGTGGTATTTGCGCACTGGTCGACTTAGATCAAGCTGCCGTGACTGCAGCAGCGGCTACCTGTGGTGAACAAAGCAAAGGTTATACTTGTAACATTAGTCAAGAAGCTGAAGTGGAACGCTTGTTTGAGCAAGTGTTAGCAGATTTTGGCCGTTTAGATGGTTTGGTTAACAACGCAGGGCTACTGCGCGATGGCATGTTAATTAAGTTTAAAGACGGCGAACTGTTGGACAAAATGAGCTTAAGCCAATGGCAGTCGGTCATTGATGTGAACCTTACTGGCACTTTTTTATGTGGCCGAGAAGGCGCTGCGGCCATGGCTAAAGCTGGTAATGGCGGCATCATTATTAATATTTCTAGTATCGCAAAAGCGGGTAACATTGGTCAAAGCAACTACTCAGCGACCAAAGCTGGTGTGGCGGCACTGGTGACGACATGGGCAGGCGAACTTAAGCGCTTCGGTATCCGTACCGCTGGCATTGCGCCGGGAGTAATCTCTACCGACATGACCGATTCGATGAAGCCAGAAGCCTTAGAGCGTATTGAAAAAGTAATCCCCGTTGGCCGCTTAGGCGACCGCAGGGAATTGGCAGAAACCGCAATGTTCATCATAGAAAACGACTACATGAATGGTCGTTTGATTGAGCTTGATGGTGGATTGCGGTTTTAAGTATTATCCCTAGCCATTGCGACCAATCTCAAAATTGGTAGTTGATCGATAATAATATCGACATTTTGTTAAAATGACGATATATTACGCTGGTAAAGTATTTATATCACTTAACCAGCGAGATTAACTCATGGCCTCACGTACCGAATTTTCTTGGCAAGACCCTTTCTTTTTAGACCAACAGCTTACTTCTGAAGAACGCATGATTCGTGATGCGGCCTACGACTACTGTCAGGATGGGCTAGCGCGTCGTGTACTAAAGGCCAACCGTGAAGAGATTTTTGACCGGGAGATCATGGCTGAGTTCGGTGAACTAGGCCTGTTGGGCGCCACCATTCCAGAAAAGTACGGCTGCGCCGGTGTTAACTATGTGAGCTACGGCCTTGTGGCACGTGAAGTAGAGCGCGTAGATAGTGGTTATCGCTCGGCCATGAGTGTGCAATCGTCTTTGGTAATGCATCCAATCTATGCCTACGGCACCGAAGAGCAGCGCATGAAGTATTTGCCTAAGCTTGCCAGTGGTGAGTGGGTGGGTTGCTTTGGTTTGACTGAGCCAGGTTCTGGTTCTGACCCTGCGAGTATGATTACCCGTGCCGAAACCGTTGATGGTGGTTACCGCCTTACTGGCGCTAAAATGTGGATCACTAACTCACCCATTGCAGATGTGATGGTGGTTTGGGCCAAGCTTGATGGCGTGATTCGTGGTTTTGTTTTAGAGCGTGGTATGGACGGACTAACCACCCCTAAGATTGAAGGTAAGTTCTCCTTACGCGCGTCTGTCACCGGCGAAATCGTGATGGATAATGTGTTTGTTCCAGAAGAAAACCTATTCCCAACCATTAAGGGCCTTGCTGGCCCGTTTGGTTGTTTGAACAAAGCCCGTTACGGCATTGCATGGGGTTCTTTGGGTGCGGCTGAGTTTTGTTGGCATGCTGCCCGTCAATACACCCTAGACCGTACTCAATTCGGACGCCCGTTGGCTGCTACCCAGTTAATCCAAAAGAAGCTTGCAGATATGCAAACGGAAATCTCCATAGGCCTGCAAGGTTGTTTACAAATGGGTCGCTTAATGGACGCTGATAATTGCCCTGTTGAGCTAATTTCATTGATGAAGCGTAATAACTGCGGTAAGTCGTTGGATGTGGCTCGTCAATCACGTGATATGCATGGCGGTAATGGCGTGAGCGACGAATTTGGCGTCATCCGTCATGTGATGAACCTTGAAGCAGTGAACACCTACGAAGGCACTCATGACGTGCATGCCTTGATTTTGGGCCGTGCCCAAACGGGTATTCAGGCGTTTTATTAAGTCTTGTTTATAGGGCCTAGACCATGAGCTTTACCACGCCGTTACAAGGCATTAAGGTACTTGATTTAAGTCGTATTTTGGCGGGCCCTTGGGCTGGCCAAATGCTGGCAGACTTGGGTGCAGACGTCATTAAAGTGGAGCGTCCAGGGGCGGGGGATGATACCCGTTCGTGGGGCCCCCCATACATGCCTACATCGGCTGGTTTTGAAGACGGTGAAGAACGACAAGCCGCCTACTTTCAGACCGCTAACCGCGGTAAACGCTCTTTGTGTGTGGATATGTCTAGCGCCGAAGGCCAAGCTATTATTAAGCAGCTGGCAGGTAAGGCCGATGTGCTGATTGAAAACTTTAAGGTGGGTGGTTTAGCTAAATATGGTTTGGATTACGCAACCTTAAGTGCTCTTAACCCAGAATTGATCTATTGCTCTATCACTGGCTTTGGTCAAACTGGGCCTTATAAAGACCGTGCTGGTTACGATTTTATGATTCAGGCCATGGGTGGTTTGATGAGTGTCACCGGTGATGCCAACGGCGAACCGATGAAGGTAGGCGTGGCTCTGGCCGACGTAATGACCGGTTTGTACGCGTCTAATGCCATTCAAGGTGCGCTCATCCACCAATTACGCACAGGGCAAGGGCAGCATATCGACTTGGCTTTGTTAGACGTACAGGTGGCCACATTGGCAAATCAGGCAATGAACTACTTGGCTACAGGTGATAACCCCAAGCGCTTAGGTAACTCGCACCCCAATATCGTGCCTTATCAGGCCTTTGCGACGGCCGATGGGCATTTAATCTTAGCTGTGGGTAATGATGGCCAGTTTCACCGTTTTTGCCAAGTGGCAGGGCAGCCGGAATTGGCTCATCAAGGGGATTACGCCACTAACTCACTACGTGTGGCTAACCGAGATACATTGGTGCCGCTAGTGGTGGCGATCATGCTGCAGCAAACCACGGATTGGTGGTTGGCTAAGCTTAATGAAGTGGGCGTGCCTTGTGGGCCTATTTGCACCATAGATCAGGTGTTTGATAATCCTCAAATACAAGCTCGTGACATGCAGTTGGAGCTGGATCACGCCACCTTAGGTAAGGTGGCCAGTGTGGCTAACCCCATTAAATACTCTGCAACGCCGATTCAATACACCCAAGCGCCGCCCACTTTAGGTCAGCACACGGATGAAGTATTGCGCGATTGGTTAGGTGAGTAATACGCATCGTTCTATGATCAGGTCACCCTAACGGCGCTGTCATCCTGACGAAGGTCAGGATCTCTTCAAATTAACGCCCCTAACTGACTCTGTAGCACGGCTCATAGGCTTTGCTACCAGGCAATTTCATTCGGTCTTGGGCGACAAAGCTCTGCAACAACACATCTAACTTTTCTAATAGGGCGGCCTCGGCGTTGAGCTGATAAGGCCCGTGTTGCTGAATCTGGGTCAAGCCAAAGGTCTTCACATTGCCCGCTACAATGCCACTCATGGCTTTGCGTAGGTTGCTGGCCAGCTGTGCCGTGGACAGCTGAGACGTTAGCTCTAGGCCAGCCATATTGGCGTGGGTGGGGATAAACGGGTGCTGGAAGTCTTCCTCTATGTGTAGCTGCCAATTGTAATGGTAGGCGTCGCCCACGGTTTGGCGGTGCTCCACTACTTTCTCCATTTGGGCTTTAACAACTTGTGCTACGGCGCTGGGGTCTTCAATGATGATTTGATACTTTGCCTTAGCTTTGGAGCCTAGCGTAGCGCCGATAAAGGCGTCAATTTGTTCAAAATAGGCTTTTGAGCTTTCTGGTCCGGTAAAAATTAGCGGCACTGTGAGCTTGTCGTTGTTGGGGTGCAGTAATATACCTAATAAATAGAGTATTTCTTCTGCTGTGCCTGCGCCGCCGGGGAAAACGATGAACGCATGGCCTAGGCGAACAAACGCTTCTAGGCGCTTTTCAATATCAGGCATAATGATCAGTTCATTGACCATTGGGTTAGGGGACTCGGCGGCAATGATGCCAGGTTCTGTAATGCCAATGTAACGGTAATCGTTGCAACGTTGTTTAGCGTGGGCAATGTGTGCTCCTTTCATCGGGCCTTTCATGGCGCCAGGTCCACAACCTGTGCAGATATCGTAACCTCGAAGGCCTAGGTCATAACCCACTTGTTTGGTGTAATCGTATTCAATGGTCTTAATAGAGTGACCGCCCCAGCAGACTACAATTTTTGGCTTGCGACGTGGGGCTAGCGCTTGGGCGTGTCTGAGTATTTGAAATACAAGGGCGGTAAGTTGAGTGCCAGTATGAGTGGTTTCGTTGGCTAGCAGGCTGTTGCTAATGTAGATAATGTCACGCAATACAGAGTATAAGTTTTCCTTGATGCCAAGGATGATCTCACCGTCTACAAAAGCACTGCTTGGTGCATTGCTTAGTTGCAATAGCACGCCCCGTGTTTGTGGCACCACTTCCACGTCAAATTTAGCATTGCGCTCCAGTAAGGCAGCAATATCATCTTCTTCGATGCCGCAATTGAGGACCGCTAGGCAACATTGTCTAAATAGCTCGTGTAAGCCCGTAGAGGCCGACTTGTGCAGTTGATTGATCTCTTCAAGGGTGAGGATGTCTAGGCTGCCTTGGGGAGAAATGAGGGCGTCTATGGTGTCCATATGGATAAGCTTCCTTGTTTTTGTTGTTTGATGTTTAGCATAACAGAGAAAAATGCAAAGGCGAGGGCTTTTAAAACCCAGAAAGCATCCCATCTATATAGTTATAGTCATTATCAAACAATACCTTACGCAGGAATACCGCCATGAGTCTCGAACCCAGCCAACCCAATCAGCATGAGTGGAAAGTTATTAGTGGGTTAGTTGATGGTATCCAGCGAGAACAAAAACGCGCACGGCGTTGGGGTATTTTCTTTAAAAGCCTAACCTTTGTCTTTGTATTTTCTGTGTTAGCGATGGTGTTGGGTGGTAATGATGTAGACGCCATGGCAGAGGCGCAAGATCATGTGGCCGTAGTGGATGTGTTCGGGCCAATTATGGCGGGTGCCGAGGCCAGTGCAGAGCAACTATTGCCGGCATTGTCGGAGGCGTTTGAAGCCGCCAACTCAAAAGCAGTGCTACTCAATATTAACAGCCCAGGTGGTAGTCCTGTACAGGCGGGTATTGTGTTTGATGAACTGCAGTTGATGAAGCTGAAATACCCCAGCAAGCCGGTATATGCCGTGATTGCTGATGTGGGAGCCTCTGGTGCTTATTATATTGCCGCGGCAGCCGACTTTATCTATGCCGATAAAGCCAGTATGGTGGGCTCAATTGGGGTTGTTGGCAGCGGCTTTGGATTTGACCAATTGATTGAAAAGTTAGGTGTAGAGCGCAGGACTTATACAGCCGGTGGCAATAAAGATTTTTTGGATCCGTTTTTGCCAGAAAAGACTGCTCATAAGGCGATATTTCAAGGCTTATTGGGTGATATTCATGAGCAATTTATCAGCCAAGTCGAGTTTGGAAGAGGCGATCGCTTGAGCGATGATCCAGCACTATATTCAGGCGCGTTTTGGCATGGCCACAAAGCCTTGGAACTGGGTTTGATTGATGGATTAGGCAATTTACACAGCGTTGCGCGGGATCAAGTCGGTGTGTCAAAAAAGGTTTGGTATGCAGCTCCAAAAACGCCGTTGGAGCAGGTGATAGACGAGCTGGGTGCACAAACCCAAAGCAGTATTTCTTGGGGCCTGAGTCAAACGCTTAATCGTCCGCTACAACTCCATTAAGGCCTTGAATTAGGTGGTAAATTGGTTAAATTGCAAAAAAGCTAACAATAACGCTAAATATTGCTAATTCAATGCTGTTTTTCTTTGACATAAGGCGGGTAGATGACTAATATATCGCGCCATGTTTGAGACACCTTTACCCCCATTTTTGGACCCGCGCAAATTGTGTGATGGCCAGCAAACCATTACCGGTCACGTTGAATTAGTCAGCTTGGCAGGGTTTTGTAGCTACCTACAGTCGGACCAAGGTCGGGTAAATGTTGAGTTGCACTTTGCTCGTGATAACGCCCATCGGCCGGTTATTACAGGTAAATCTTCAATTGAAGGTGTGCAAATTGCGTGTCAACGCTGTTTAGATGCCATTAGCCTTGATATAATGGCAGACATAAACGTGGCAATTGTGCTCACAGAAGAGCAAGCAGAAAAGCTTCCCGCAGAATATGACCCTTGGTTATTGGAAGATAAGAAGCTTGCTATGAATGAGTTTATTGATCACGAAATGATTTTGAATATACCCATTGTGGCCTATCATTCGGATTGTGAAGTTGCATCCAATTTTGGCGGCAAAGAAACCGTGCAGGAAAAGCCGAATCCTTTCGAAGGGCTGCAGGCTTTACTGCAAAAAGATTAGTTTACCAATTAGGAGTTTTCAGCCATGGCTGTACAAAAGAGCAAAGTAACCCGTTCTAGGCGTGGACAACGTCGTTCACACGATGCCCTAGGCACTGCCACTTTGGCAGTTGATTCTACTACAGGTGAAACTCACCGTCGTCACCATGTAACAGCCGATGGCTTTTACAAGGGTCGTCAGGTAGTTAACCAAGACGCCGAGTAATTTGTCGGCGTCTTACACCCTTGCACTTGACGCAATGGGTGGGGACTTAGGTCCCAAAACCAGCCTCGAGGCAGCACTTGCTTGCCTCGAGCGCCATCCCCGCTTGACCCTACTCTGGGTTGGACCTGAATCTGCACTTGCACCAATGCTGACTGCAGTCGATGAAAAACAAATACCTCTGTTAAAACGCCTACATTTGATTGACGCTTCTCAAGTGGTCGAAAAAACCGACGATTTAATGGTGATTTTAAGGCAAAAACAAGATTCCTCAATGTATCTGGCCCTAGCACTGGTTGCTGATGGCAAGGCTCATGCCTGTGTAAGTGGTGGTAGTTCGGCCGCGCTAATGGCCTTAAGTCGCCACTTAATTAAGATGCTGCCAGGTTACGAAAGGCCTGCATTTGCAAGTCATATACCCACACGAAACGGCATGTGTTTAGTTTTGGATATTGGCGCCAACCTCAGTCCAAGTGGCGAACAGTTGTATCAATTTGGCCAGCTGGGTCAGGCACTTGAGTCTAGTTTGCAAAAAAATCCGCAGGTCAGTTTGAAGTTGCTTAATATTGCCACCGAAGTCGGCACTGGTCAGGATCAGGTGCAAGCAGCCGATGCCTTGCTAAGTGCAGACCCTAAGCTAAACTACTTGGGTTATGTAGAGCCCCAAGAGGTATTCGACGGACAAGCTGATATTGTGGTTTGTGATGGCTATACCGGTAATATTTTGATTAAATCAGGCGAGGGCGTTAGCAATATGTTGGCGCAGCGTTTTAATGAAGATTTGCAGCGCAGTGACCTTACGCCTCAGCAGATTGAGCGCATTATGCAAGCTTGGCAGTTTCAATTTGATCCAGACCGACTTAACGGCGCGTTTTTGTTAGGTTTACAAGGTCTGGTGGTTAAGTCTCATAGTTACGCCAATACTACAGCCTTAACCTGCGCCATTGAGGCGACACAAGATTACGTTGAAATGCAAGTCGCTAAGCGACTGCAAAACGACACTACATTTCAATAAAAACTAGTACTAAGGACAATCCATGAGTTCTCGTATCGCATTTGTATTTCCAGGCCAAGGCTCACAAAGTGTTGGCATGTTGGCCGAGTTAGGTCAGCAGCATGCTGTTGTTAAGCACACCTTCGAAGAAGCAAGCCAAGCGTTAGGTTATGACCTTTGGCAACTGGTTCAAAAAGATTCCGAAGGCCAGCTTAACCAAACCCATATTACTCAGCCTGCACTATTAACCGCCAGTGTGGCGCTATGGCGTTTGTGGCAGCTCAGTGGGGGTGCCACGCCTGTTGTCATGTCAGGCCACAGTTTGGGTGAATACTCAGCGTTAGTTTGTGCTGGCGCATTAGATTTTACCGATGCGGTCAAGTTGGTTCAAGCTCGCGGTCAGTTTATGCAGTCTGCGGTACCCGCTGGTGAAGGCGCCATGGCGGCGATCATCGGTTTGGCCGATGCCGACATTACGACTGCTTGTGAGGCCTCGGCCCAGGGCCAAGTGGTTACCCCCGTGAATTATAACTCACCGGGCCAGGTGGTCATCGCAGGCTCTAAAGCGGCCGTTGAACGGGCTATGGTTGCGTGTAAGGATGCGGGTGCTAAGCGTGCTTTGCCGTTACCTGTGAGTGTGCCTTCACACTGTGCGCTTATGCAGCCAGCGGCAGAAAAATTAAAAGCCATGTTAGCCGATATCACCGTGTCGGTGCCCAACATTGCAGTAGTGCAAAACGTTGATGCTAAGCCTGTGGAGTCGGCGGCAGCTATTGTTGATAATCTAGTGGCGCAATTGTATCAACCGGTGTTGTGGACCCAATGTGTAACAGCCATGGCCACAAGTGGCGCCGAGCTTGTGATAGAATGCGGGCCAGGCAAAGTCCTTACCGGCTTAAATAAGCGAATTGATAAAACCTTACAAGCTGCTGCAATTAATGATGCAGCTTCTTTGGCAGCGGCTTTAGAACTCTAATAAACGGAACAAATTATGTTGGCAATTGATGGCAAAGTAGCACTCGTTACAGGCGCGACTCGCGGCATAGGTAAAGCGATTGCTTTGCAGCTGGCTTCCCAAGGTGCGATAGTGATTGGTACGGCTACTTCAGATAGTGGGGCTCAGGCCATTACCCAAGCCTTAAAAGATGCGGGTAACGCGGGTACTGGCATGGTGTTAAACGTATCAGACTCAGAATCGGTAGACACAACACTGAAGGCCATCGTTGAGGCCTTTGGTGCGCCCACTATTCTTGTCAATAATGCCGGCATTACCCGTGATAACTTGCTGATGCGCATGAAAAACGATGAGTGGGATGATGTGGTTAATACCAACATGAGTTCTATCTTCCGCATGTCTAAGGGTTGTTTGCGTGGCATGACCAAAGCCCGTTGGGGCCGAGTCATTAACATTAGCTCTGTGGTGGGTTCCATGGGCAATATGGGTCAAGCCAACTACGCCGCTGCCAAAGCGGGTGTGGAAGGCTTTAGTCGTGCTATGGCGCGTGAAGTGGCTTCTCGAAATGTCACCGTTAACTCGATTGCCCCCGGATTTATCGCTACCGATATGACTGAAGCCTTGGGCGATGAGCAAAAAGACGTATTGCGTAAACAAATTCCATTGCAGCGTTTGGGTGCGCCAGAAGATATTGCTAACATTGTTGGCTTTTTGGCCAGTGAGGCTGGGGCATACATTACCGGTGAGACTATCCATGTGAATGGCGGCATGTATATGAGCTAAGTCCTTAAATTGGCCAGCTTTTGTCGCTTTGTGTCGCACATATTAGCGTTTTAAGGTTGCAATTTTGGTCAGTTTGTAGATAATAGCTGCACTCTATGCTGAGTAGAAAGTAGAATTTATTTTGCGGAATTCTCCGCCCTCTATTTTCTAGGTTAACCGTTGCCTTTTTAGAGGTTCAACGGCGTATAAGAACAAATTAGGAAAAACTATGAGTATTGTAGATCGCGTTAAAAAAATTGTTGCTGAACAGCTTGGTGTTAAAGAAGATGAAGTGACTAACGCTGCTTCTTTTGTTGATGACCTTGGCGCAGACTCTTTGGACACTGTAGAGCTAGTAATGGCTCTAGAAGAAGAATTTGAAACTGAGATTCCAGATGAAGAAGCTGAGAAGATCACCACTGTTCAAGCTGCAATCGACTACGTAAACGCTAATCAGTAAGCACGCTTAGTTTTTGCACTTCGAATTGAAGTTACGAAAGGCCGCGCCAATTGGTGCGGCCTTTCTGCATCTATAGCTTTTAAAACATCTGTTTTATGTAGCTTTTTTGCCTATACTATAGGCTTGATTAAATGACATATATAAAGCACATGGCTATGGCTTTGTTTTTAAGACAAGGTTAAGGAGAATTTAATGAGTCGCAAACGTGTAGTGGTTACCGGTATGGGTATGTTGAGTGCCTTGGGTAATACCATGGATCAGTCATGGAGCAATATATTGGCTGGCAAAAGTGGTGTGCAAAACATCAGCCACTTTGATACCGAAGGTTTTGGCACTCATTTCTCTGCCAGTGTTAAAGATTTTGATTTAAGTAATTACTTGCCGCCTAAAGAAGGCAAGAAAATGGATTTGTTTATTCAGTACGGCATGGCTGCGGGCATTCAAGCCATTCAGGATGCCAACTTAGAAGTGACCGACGAAAACGCCGACCGTATTGGTGTTGCTATTGGATCGGGGATTGGCGGCTTACCGTTAATCGAAAAGAGCCATGACGCCCTTAAAAGAGGGGGTCCCCGTCGCATTTCTCCGTTCTTTGTGCCTGGCAGTATCATCAATATGATCTCTGGCAACCTGTCCATTTTATACGGCTTGCGTGGGCCTAACATTGCTATTACTACGGCCTGTACCACTGGCACCCATAACATTGGTGCTTCGGCACGTATGATCGCCTACGGTGATGCAGACGTTATGGTTTGTGGTGGCGCAGAAATGGCCACTACGCCGTTAGGCTTAGGTGGTTTTGGTGCTGCTAGAGCTCTGTCGACACGTAATGATGACCCGTTAGCGGCCAGCCGCCCTTGGGATGCTGACCGTGACGGTTTTGTACTGGGTGATGGTGCGGGTGTGATGGTACTAGAAGAATATGAATCGGCTAAAGCTCGTGGCGCTAGAATCTACGCTGAATTAACCGGTTTTGGCATGAGTGGCGATGCGTATCACATGACTTCACCACCAGAAGATGGCCGTGGCGCCGCGGCGTCTATGCGTAATGCCATGAAGGACGCAGGCCTCAATGGTGGTCAAATTCAGTACATAAATGCGCACGGCACATCTACGCCTGCCGGCGACATTGCCGAATCTAACGCTGCTAAATTGGTATTGGGTACGGGTGCCGATCAGGTACGCATGAGTTCTACCAAATCAATGATTGGCCATTTGTTAGGTGCTGCCGGCGCGGTAGAGGCCATCTTTAGTGTATTGGCTATTCGAGATCAAGTGGCACCACCCACCATAAATCTTGATAACCCTTCCGAAGGCTGCGATTTAAACTATGTACCCCACACGCCCCAAGAAGCATCCATCGAGTCTGCCATGTCAAACTCATTTGGTTTTGGCGGCACCAACGGCACTTTGATTTTTAGTAAAATTTAATCCTGAATAGGCTGAGGTTATGCATGCAGTTACCCTTGTCAACGGCAGCCATAACCCGGGCCTAGATCCTCTTGACCGCGGTTTGGCCTATGGTGACGGTGTATTTGAAACCATCGCCCTTCAACACGGCCAAGTGCAGCTGTGGCAGGGTCATTGCCAACGTCTAACGAAAGGTCTCTTACGGCTGGGTTTGGCGGCTGATGCGGCAGCTGCGTCGGCGTTGGTAACAAGGTTGACCTCTGATATACAGGCCGCATACCGGCTTTTTGAAGCCGCTGATGGGGTGTTAAAGATCACCATCACGCGCGGTGTAGGCGGCCGCGGCTATGTTGCGCCGCTAGTTTTCCAATGCACTCGTATTGTTACCCTAGCGCCTTGGCCTACAGGTCGAGAAGGCTTGGCTGGTGCCGGTGTTAACAGTCGTTTATGTTGTCATCCTTGGTCACTTAATTCAGTTTTAGCCGGTTTAAAGCACCTCAATCGGCTTGACCAAGTCATGGCAGGTAACGAATGGCAAGACCCTCACATTCATGAAGGTTTTATGCTCGACCCCGACGCTAATATTATTTCTGGCGTCATGAGTAATGTATTTATAGAGCAACAGGGGCGGCTGATTGTGCCGCTGCTTGATCAATGTGGCATTGCTGGGGTGATGGCACAAGAAGTTCGTGTTATTGCTGAGCAAGCCGGTATAAATGTTAAGGCAGGGCGCATTAATGTTACAGCATTGCTTAATGCGGATGCTGTGTTTATGACCAACAGCCTCAATGGCATTTGGCCCGTGGTTAATTTGCGCCCAAGTACCTCTAATCCTAAGTCACACTCGTGGCCCATATCAGACCTGATTTTAGGGTTACAGCAGTCTCTGGCAACGCGGTTGCTGCAGCAGCCGTTAGTGAGTGAGCTATGTTAAATCGCCTGTGGTTTTGGCTACTGATGACGAGCTTATTGGTGATGGGGTTGTTGACCTACGGTGCCGCACGTCAAGTGCAGGTTTGGTTGTACCAGCCCTTGCCGTTAACCCAACCGGTGATTGTTAGTATTGCTCAGGGTTCTGGGCTTAGTAGTGTGAGTCATAAATTGTTTGCAGCAGGCGTGATTGCCCATGCCGACAGTTTTAAATATTATGCCAAGTGGCGGCAGCTCGACCGACAGATCAAGGCGGGCGAATATCAATTTAGCGGTGCACTGAATAGCATTGAAGTATTAGCCCAATTAGTCACAGGTAAGGTATTGGAATACCAATTTACCGTACCCGAAGGCCTAACCTACAAAGATTTTATAGACCTATTAGTTCAGCATCCGGCGATGTTGGATAAACCAGTCCCAAAAACCAGCGACTGGTTGACGCTATTACATAGTCGTTGGAGTCACCCTGAAGGGTTGTTATTCCCGTCTACCTACCGTTTTGCGCGCCACAACGAGCCTATCGACATTATTCGGCAAGCGTATATGCAACAGCAAGAAATATTACAGCAAGCCTGGGCACAAAGAGCACCCGACTTACCGTATAAAACGCCTTATGAGGCCTTGATTATGGCGTCCATTATTGAAAAGGAAACGGGCCAAGCCAATGAGCGCAATACCATTGCCGGTGTATTTGTTCGTCGCTTACAAAAAGGCATCAAGTTACAAACTGACCCCACCGTTATTTATGGCATGGGGGAGGCCTTTGACGGTAATATTAGGCGTAAGGATTTAACGCAAGACACACCCTACAATACTTATGTACACAAAGGTTTGCCGCCTACGCCTATAGCCTTGCCAGGCAAGGCGTCCATAGAAGCCGCACTACATCCGGCTGCAGGGTTGAGTTTGTTTTTTGTTGCCAAGGGAGACGGTAGCCATGTATTTTCGCAGACCTACTCTGAGCATCAGGCTAATGTACGCAAGTATCAGTTAAAACAGTAAGAGAGAGTCATGACTGTATCAGCACCAGACCCATCCTCAGCCCGCTTTATATCTATTGAAGGCGGCGAGGGTGCCGGTAAATCCACGAGTATTAATTACCTTAAGCAACGTTTGTTAAACGCAGGCATAGAGTGCGTACACACCAGAGAGCCCGGCGGCACACCTATGGCAGAGGATATTCGTGCGCTGTTGTTGGCTCACCGCGACGAAAGTGTTGACCCCTACACCGAATTATTACTCATGTTTGCAGCCAGACGCCAGCACGTGCAAAACGTCATACGCCCAGCTTTGGCGGCTGGAAAGTGGGTTGTCTGTGATCGTTTTACCGACGCATCCTTTGCCTACCAAGGTGCTGGGCGAGGTTTAGATACCGCTTTTATAACCAGCCTTAAGCAGTGTGTGCATGGTGATTTAGACCCTCACATGACCTTGTTGTTCGATATAGATGTGGCCACCGGTATGGACAGAGCAGGCAAACGTTCTAGCTTTGATCGAATAGAAAAAGAGGCTTTGCGCTTTTTTGAGCGCGTGAGGCAGGGTTACTTGTCTCAAGCTGAGGCTGAGCCAGGGCGTTATAAAGTGGTTGATGCAGGACAAACTATTGAACAAGTACAGGCTCAGTTAGATGTTTATTTGGCACCCCTTATTAACGCTAAGGCAGTAGGTAACGCATGAACCAAGCCGCTAATAGCTACCTTTGGCACAGTCCACAGTGGCGCCAAGTCATCGACATGGTTAATCAACAGCGATTGCCTCACGCATTGTTAGTTGGCGGCGTGCCAGGCTTAGGCAAGTTAGCCTTTGTGCGGCGTTTGGCGGCCACCTTACTGTGCCAGCAGCCTATTGAGGGTGATGCGTGTGGGCAGTGTAAATCGTGCCAGTTGATGGCAGCAGCGAGTCACCCAGATTTTACACAGTTGCAACCGGAAGAGGTGGGTAAAGCCATTCTTGTTGATTCGGTGCGTAAGTTACAAACTTCGTTGGCCAATACGGCGCAGCAAGGTGGCGCTCGGGTGGTGATTATTAATGGCGCCACCGACCTCAACCTTAATGCGGCTAATGCACTACTTAAGCAGCTGGAAGAGCCCGGCGCTAATTGTTATTTCTTGCTGTTGCACCAATGGCCTAAAGCAGTATTAGCAACCGTTACCAGCCGTTGCCAAAAGCTAGACCTAGCCGTGCCTGCTAACGCCGAAGCAGTGTCTTGGTTAAGCCAGGACATGGATGCAGAAACAGCACGCCAGGTGTTGCTTTTAGCTAACGGTGCACCGCTGCATGCTTTGGATTTATTTGAACAAAAGGCCCATGCAGTTAGGCGGCAAATGTTAGTCCAACTGACGGCTATCCTGCGTGGCCAACAAACCAGTCTTGAAGTGGCCCAGAGCTGGCAAAAGCTACCTCTGGCCCAAACCTTCACTTGGTGGATAGAGTGGCTTAACGACTTAGTTAAGCTCAAACTCACGCAAGACGGCAGCTATATTATTAATACAGACCTGCTTGAATTGTTACAAGCCGTGGCCCAGCGCAGTGATATTGCAGCTATTTATCAACTCTTGGACGCAGTGACTCAACAACTTAATTATGTTCACCAACGACGCAACCTCAACCCCCAGATGGTGTGCGAGGAATTGCTTAATGATTGGTATTTGTTAGTGCGTTCTGGAGCTAAACAGTGATTATTGATTCCCATTGCCACCTTGATAAACTTGATACTAGCCATTACCCCGACGGCCTAGCAGGGCTGATTGCAGCAGCCCAAGTGCAGGGCATCTCACAAATGCTCTGCATTGGTGTAGATACGCAACAGTTTGCACCTATGATGGCTCAAATTGAGCCGTATGAGTTTATTCACGCGTCGGCGGGCCTGCACCCTTTAGGTGTAAAAGAACTCAGTAGTCTGGCATTACTAGAGCAACAGGCGCGGCATAAAAAAGTTGTCGCAATTGGTGAAACTGGGTTGGATTATTTTTACCAACAAGACAATGCAGCCCTGCAGCAGCAAGCATTTGCCGCCCATTTGGACCTGTCTAGGCAGCTTAAAAAACCCGTCATCGTACACACACGAGATGCCAAAGCAGACACCTTGGCGTTACTGCGAGATAAAGCCGACCTTGACGTTGGCGGGGTGATTCATTGCTTCACCGAAGATTGGGCCATGGCTAAAGCCTGTTTGGACCTGGGTTTCTATATCTCTATTTCCGGTATTGTCACCTTTAATAATGCCAAGGCCTTGCGCGAGGTGGTGAAGAAACTACCCATGGAACAACTGTTAGTAGAAACTGATTCGCCATACCTGACTCCAGCCCCTCACCGTGGCCAACAAAACGAACCTAAACATTTGAGCCTTGTGGCTCAATACGTGGCCGACTTAAAAGGTGTTTCGTTAACGCAACTGGCGGCTCAAACAAGTCAAAATTTTGCAGATCTCTTTCTACGTTCTTAATTAAGCATAGCCTTTGCTTCATTTTATGACTATTATGGCTTTCATAGTCATAGATCGACTGATCGAATGATGCAACCTTTTAGGATCATACCGTATGAATTGGGGCATTGCTGCAAAACCAAAAATTCCAACCTACTTTCCACGTGAAAAAGAAAACCGTAAAGTGCGTGAGTTTAAGCGTCGTGAAGAAGAGATTCTTGAAACGGCGTTAGTGCTCTTTCGAAGTCATGGTGAAGACAAAGTAACCGTAGAGATGATTGCTGATAACGTAGGCATTGGTAAGGGCACTATCTATAAACACTTTAAGTCTAAATCTGACATTTATATTTGTTTACTCATCAGTTATGAACATCAACTTGCGGGCTTGCTAGCGACTAAAGACTTCTCTGACCCTGAGTCGATTTGGCGTAGCTACTTTGAATTTCGTATGAACGACCCGGAACAAGCCTCATTGTTTGATCGTTTGGAAGATCGCTTAGTCAAAGGTGAGGAATACGAAAGTGAAATTGCAGAGGTGCATCAGATTCGCAACCAAAACATGCAAGTGTTGGCGAATTTAGTCGAAAAACGTATTGCCTCGGGTAAGTTGGAGCAGGTACCTGCTTACTACCATTTATCAGCCTCTTGGGCCTTAGTTCACGGTGCTCTTGCACTACATAACTCGGGCTTTTTTAAAGAATTCATTCAGGATCGAGAAGCATTTTTTGAATTTCTGATGCAGATTGGTATGCGCATGGGCAACCGCGGCCAAAGCGGGTTTAGCGACACCTCCAAAGCTCGAGCCAACTCAGTCGATAGTGAACCAACTGTAGCCGAATAACTGTTATGTTAGATGACCTCATCACACAAGCGCAACAGATGCCGGATTATCCGCTGGCTAGTTGGTCCCCAGATTTCAAGGGTGACATGGATTTGGTTATTGGTGCTAATGGTACCTGGATGCACCAAGGTCAACCGATTGTTAAAACCAAGATAATGCAGTTATTTTCACGTCTTTTGCAACGCCAAACTAACGGCGATTATTGGCTCGTAACCCCTGTAGAAGCATTTTCTATCAAGGTTGAAGACCTGCCATTTACTATCATTTCTGCAGATCAGGAAGTTGTTGATTCAAGGGCCCAATGGCAGTTTACCAGTAATTGTGGTGATCAAATTTGTTTGCAAAAGCCAGATCAATTAAAGGTCACGGTCGATGAAATGGGTCAGCCGCAACCCCAACTGTATGTGCGTGAGGGTTTGTGGGCCCGTATCAGTCGGCCTGTGTTTTATCAACTGGCCATGGCCTGCAATACTGTACAGACCACAAGCGGCCCCCGTGCCATACTGATTAGCGCTGGGGTCGAGTACGACTTTGGCGCTACTTAACTTTAATAAAGGTTTTAATCATGCCTGTTCATGCTATACATCACCCGTTAGTCGCCCACAAGTTAGCCTTATTACGTAAGTCTGGCGTTAGCACTAAACAGTTTCGCGAACTGGCTAATGAAGTGGCGAGTTTGTTAACTTACGAAGCGACGCGCTCATTAGTGTTAGAGCATGTAACCATTGATGGCTGGCAAGGAACACCTATTGCCGTGCAAATGTTGGCCGGCAAAAAATTAACCATAGTGCCCATATTGCGCGCAGGTTTAGGTATGCTCGATGGGGTGATGCAATTGGTGCCAAATGCCAAAGTCAGCGTAGTGGGGTTGTACCGTAACGAAGAAACCTTAGAGCCAGTGGCTTATTTTGATAAAATCATTGCTGATGTAGATCAGCGTACGGCATTGATTATTGACCCCATGCTAGCTACCGGTGGCACTTTGTTGGCGACCATCGATTTGCTGAAGCAAAAAGGCTGTAAAAATATTATGGGATTGTTTTTGGTGGCTTCACCCGAAGGTCTGAAGCGCGTGCATGAATTGCACCCAGAAATAGATCTATACGTTGCTGCAGTGGATGATTGCCTCAACGAACACGGTTACATATTGCCTGGTTTAGGCGATGCCGGTGATAAGATATTTGGTACTAAATAACAACTAAGCCCTGGCTCGTAGACGAGCTCAGGGCTACACGGCTGACCTAATTACATGTTCGGGTAGTTGGGCCCGCCGGCACCTTCAGGCACCACCCAAGTGATGTTCTGACTTGGGTCTTTAATATCACAAGTCTTACAATGCACACAGTTTTGGCTATTGATTTGGAATTGTTTGGTGCCGTCTTCGGTTTCAACAATCTCGTAAACCCCGGCAGGGCAGTAACGCTGAGCGGGTTCGTCCCACATGCTTAGGTTAATGCCTAAAGGCAGACTGTTATCCTTAAGTGTCAAATGGCATGGCTGGTCTTCTTCGTGGTTGGTACCAGAAAGAAACACTGATGACAGTTTGTCAAAGCTAATCACGCCGTCGGGCTTTGGATAGACAATCTTAGGCATGTCTGCAGCAGGTTTAAGCTGCGCGTGATCAGGAGTATTGTCCTTTAGAGAAATTGGCAGCTTGCCGCCAAAGATATTTTGGTCAATCCAGTTAAACGAACCACCCAGCCACATACCAAACTTGTGCATAGCAGCGCCAAAGTTACGCGCTTTATAAAGCTCTTCATGTAACCAAGACTGCTTAAAGTTATCGCCGTAACTGGTTAGGTCTTGTTTACCTTCATCGCCATTAGAAATGGCTTCGAACAAGGTTTCTGCTGCTAACATGCCCGACTTCATTGCCGTATGACTGCCTTTGATTTTAGCAAAGTTCATGGTGCCAGCGTCGCAACCAATGATTAACGCGCCTGGCAAACTCATTTTGGGTAAGGCAAAAAGGCCGCCTTTCTCTACTGCACGAGCGCCGTAGGAAACTCGAGTGCCGCCTTCTAAGTATTGTTTTAATACAGGATGGTGCTTGAGGCGTTGGAATTCATCAAATGGGCTCAGGTGCGGGTTGTCGTAGCTTAGATCGATGATTAAACCAACGGTGACCTGATTGTTGTCGCCGTGATATAGGAAAAAACCACCGTTAGCCCCTTTTGTTAAAGGCCAGCCTGAACCGTGCAACACTAAACCTGGCTGATGCTTAGCAGGGTCGATGTCCCACAGTTCTTTGATGCCGATACCGTAATGTTGGCTAGTGGTGCCTTGGTCTAGGTCAAACTGTTCAATCAGTTGCTTGCCTAGATGGCCGCGGCAACCTTCGGCAAAAACGGTGTATTTTGCATGTAATTCCATGCCTTGCATGTAACCATCTTTTTCTTCACCGGACTCACTAACACCCATGTCGCCAGTGGCAATGCCTTTAACACTGCCGTCTTCGTGGTATAAAATTTCGGCAGCTGCAAAGCCTGGAAATACTTCGGCACCTAGGTTTTCGGCTTGCTCGGCTAACCAGCGGCAAACATTGCCTAAGCTAACGATGTAATTGCCTTCGTTATGCATAGGTTTTGGGATGGCGAAGCTAGGCATGCTCAAGCCACCCGTGGCACTGGTTAAAATGTGCATTTCGTCTTTCACAACGGGTGCAGTTAGGGGTGCGCCCATAGCCTGCCAATCTGGAAATAGTTCATTCAGTGCAGTTGGTTCTAGGATAGCACCTGACAGGATGTGCGCGCCCACTTCCGAACCTTTCTCAACGACGCAAACGCTAAGCTCTTGTTCTTTAGCTTGAGCTAATTGTAATAGTTTACAAGCAGTCGCTAGGCCCGATGGGCCCGCACCAACGATGACAACATCGAATTCCATTGATTCACGTTCCACTGCACTTCCTCTTATCTTTGATGGTGACGAAACAGCCACTTTAACTGTGCTCAAAGTGGCCTACTGTTCATATACCGACTTATTCTGGCCCTTCTTTAACATAGATTCAATCAATACCGTTCAGTCGGCGTTAGTTAATCTAACTTGGGGTCCGATTGTGCTAATAGTTTTGTTGTGATGAGGCCGTAATTGGTGCGGCTCCGTTTGTGAGCTATTGGTAAGTTACACCAATTATTAACACAAACGAGTTGTTTTAGGGCGCAGGTAATGCGTTAATTGCCGATTAAAGTCGCTAGGTCATGGGTGATCTGTGCGGCAGGCAAGGTGCTACAGCCTTGCGTGTTTTGTCCGCACCAATGATTTGAAAAATCACGTAAGCTTTGTGCTTCTGCTTTGCCTCTAAGGGCTACCAGCGCGCTTGCAGCCAAAGGGAATTGCGGCACTAAATCCGACATTGGCCCTTGTTCTTGGATCAACCGGTTGACAATGCCCCGGGCTGGTCGGCCTGTAAGCACGTTGGTGAGTGCGGTGTGTTGTGCATCAGCACTAGCGATTGCCTCGCGGTGCATTGCGCTTGTGGTTGCTTCTGGGCAAAGCAAGTATGCTGTGCCTACTTGGGCCGCTACAGCACCTAGCTGCAGTACTGCAGCCACTCCCTTAGAGCAGGCGATACCACCTGCGGCAATAACTGGTATATCGACCTCGGCAACAATTTGTGGTACTAAAGCGAAGGTGCCTAATTGGGTGCTTATATCTTGGGTTAAGAACATGCCTCTATGACCACCGGCTTCACTTCCTTGAGCGATAATCATATCTGCGCCATTCGCAGCTAGCCACTTAGCTTCGGCAACAGTGGTGGCTGATGATAAAATAATGGCACCCCAAGCTTTGATTTGTTGCAGCAATTTAGCCTCAGGCAAACCAAAATGAAAACTTACCACAGGTGGTTTGAAGGGCGCGATCACATCCAAAGATTGCTGGTCGAAGGGGAGGCGAGTCGGTGCATCAATCACTTGATTACTATCAACACCAAACTCCTGATAGTAAGGGCTAAGTTGCTGCTTCCAGCGATCTTCTTGAGCGAGGCTAGCAAGCGGCTTCTTATGGCAAAAGAAATTGAGATTATAAGGCGCTTTAGTTTGGCTTGTGATTAATGCTAACTCATTTGCGAGCTGTTCTTTATTAAGCATGGCGCAAGGTAGCGAACCTAAGCCGCCAGCATTCGATACAGCAACGGTAAGCTCACTATTTTGAACTCCTGCCATAGGCGCTTGGACTATGGGGAGCGAAGTATTAATGGTCTGTAGAATGGGCATGTTGGTTCCTTGCATTGTCGCTATCATGAGCAGGGTAGGGTATGGCTATAATTTAATAGGATAGAACATTAAGGCAAGTAGACCAATAGGGTTTCCCTTGTAAGGCAAGCTAATAGCCACTAAAGTACTCCTATTACTCAGCCATCTCCGTCAACTATGCACATTGAAATTAAACCTTCGGTTACCCAGCAACAGGTCCACGACCAATTACGTCAATGCAGAGCGGGGGATCGGGTGCATTGTCTTGACGTGGGTCAGTTCTTATTGTGTAAACGGTTGCTGGAACAGTGGCGCTGGGGTGATGTTCTGTTGCTCATGATGGATGACCAAAAACAAGTTTTAAAACAATATAAATATCGCCCCCCAGCCCACGACGAGATACCCCGTGAACGCTTAGTTAGAGATCAAGAACAAGTGGTGTATGCCCTAGAAAAGGTGTTTGCACATTGTCACAAAGTTGGCTTGAAGGTGGTGTCTTTTAGCGATGGCTTAGTGGTGGTGCCCACAGCATTGGCAGAGGACCCTTTAGCTTTGTGTTCGGCCTCGGCTTTGGGTATCAATGACTATGAGACTTACGTCACCTTTGCTGAGCAAGTTGAATAGCGGAAATTAAATAGAGCAGCAACAAAAAGGCACCTTGTAAGTGCCTTTTTGTTGGATGGATAGATTAAGCGACTTCTTCTTCGAGGTCGTCTGGCGGCAACCGCATGCCTTTATCTATGCCTTTGCGGGTTTGAGTCTTAGATTTGGCTTTTTGTAACTGAGTTTCAATTTTTGAGCTTAATGAGTCGATAGCACTAAACATATTGTCGCCTTTGGCTTTGGCGAATAGTTCGTGGCCGGTGTCTAAATGTAGAGTGGCTTCGGCAAGGTCTTGGCTGCCGTCTTTGTCAATGGTGACTTGAATGTTGGTGATATGATCGAAGTGGCTTTCATTTTTCTGCAGCTTGGCCATAATACGTTCTTTTATGGCGTCTGTAGCTTTGGTGTCATGACGAGCAGTAATGTTCATTTGCATAATCGATTCCTTGTTTCGAGTGGTTCTAAGAGTGTTGAAATAAAAGTTGGGCCCTCATTAAGTAGCAGTTATAGTGGGGTGTGGCGTTAGCAGTTGAGCTATGTAAGAACACGCTTATGCTGTGGCTACGCTTTTAATAGAACACAAGTACGCAACTAATGAAAGCCATTTTGCTCTGGAAAATGCAAATAATTGAATCCATTAATAGTAACCAAGAGAAGGCCGTTGAGTTGACTGAAAACTATGATATTGTGATTTGTGGCGGCGGCATGATTGGTGCAGCGTTAGCCACACAACTAGCGCCCCAAGGGTTCAATATCGCCGTCATAGAGGCGCAAGAGCCACAGGCCTTTGACTTAAGTCAACGTTTTGATTTGCGTATTTCGGCCTTGAGCCCACAAAGTCAGCGGGTTATGCAGGCCTCAACGGCTTGGGACACATTGCAAGGCATGCGTTTGTGCCCCTATCGACGTATGCGGGTGTGGGAAGTCGAAGGCTTTGGCGACTTAACGTTTGATGCCGCACAGGTGGGGGCGGAACAATTAGGGCATATTGCAGAAAACCGTTTGGTTCAGTTAAGCCTATGGCGCGCTCTGAGTGATTACTCCAATGTTGAGTTGCTATGTCCTGCGGCGCCGATTAGGTTTGAAAGCTCTGCCAGCGGCACTCGTATTGAACTCGATACAGGTGCAATTCTCTCTGCCCGTTTAGTTATTGGTGCTGATGGTGCGCAATCGAAAGTAAGGCAGGCGTTTGGTATTGGTGTTAATCGTGGTCAGTATCAACAGGCCTGTTTGGTGGCTGCCGTAACTACGCAGTTAGGCCAGCAAGACATCACATGGCAGCGATTTGTCAATACTGGACCACAAGCGTTTTTGCCCATGTTAGGGCAGCACGGGTCTGTGGTTTGGTATCACCAAGCTGACCAAGTGAGGGCCCTTAGTCAACTGTCACAGTTACAATTAGGAGAGGAAATTATGCGCCAATTCCCGCCCCAGTTGGGCCATATTGAGGTTTCTGAACACGCCTTCTTTCCACTGCAAAAACAACATGCTAAACGTTACGTAGGTGAAGGTGTTGTGTTAGTCGGTGATGCGGCGCACGTGATCAATCCATTGGCAGGACAGGGTGTTAATTTAGGTTTTCAAGATGTGGCTTGTTTGGCGAAAGTTCTTAATGATGCCCACGAACAGGGGGCTGATTGGTCCAGCGCTAAGGTATTAATGACTTATGAAAAACAGAGAAAGCGAGCTAACAGTTTAATGTTGCATACCATGGACGCTTTTCATCATGGCTTCAGTCAGGCTCACCCTGCAGCAAAATGGTTACGTAACCTGACTTTGGCGGCGGCAAAAGTGCCTGCGCTAAAAAAACAAGTCATCCGTTACGCCATGGGATTGTGAATTTTAGCTAGACAGTGCTGTTCTAGTGACGCAATTCAAATTATACTGGGCAGAAGAATTTAGGCGTTAGTGACCACTTGGGTCGCTCACAACGAGACGAATAAGATATACACCCGTGGCCCACATGACTGATAACCAAGACAAAGTGTTTTCCACTCTTATCGTAGATGATGATGAAATTAATTTAGAAATTCTTAGCGACTATTTAGGAGCTGCAGGACTTGCGGTAATGACCGTGCTTGACGGCGAGCCTGCCGTAGAGGTTTTGTCTAACGACGACTATGAGTTTGATGTGATATTTTTAGACTGGATGATGCCTGGCATTAGTGGTTTAGATGTACTTAAACACGTACGAGCCTCAAACAAAAATGCCAGCTTGCCTATTATTATGCAAACGGCCCAAGCCAGTGACCTAGAGCGTCGTGAAGGTCTAGAGGCCGGTGCCGATTTTTATCTCAGCAAGCCGTTTGACGAAGGCTCGTTTTTGTCGGCTTTACAAACCACCATGCCGCAAGTCCAGTTTGACTAACTTGCATCAATACAAGGTGAGTTAGACCCTCACTGCTAATATCGCCACACTTAGTATCCGCTGACTGTGGCTTTTGTTTTTTTTATCTTGGTAAAAATATGACCGCTGTTCCTTCATCTCACTCCTCTTTTCGCTTTTTACGCCAGCAGACCGTTGCTTCGTTGCAAATCACTATCCAACAATTTGAGCATATTGAAACCGGCGCCCAACACATTCACCTAGCCAGCGACCAGGCCGAAAACGTGTTTTTGGTGGCCCTAAAAACCATGCCTCAAGACTCCAGCGGTGTGGCTCATGTGCTTGAGCATACGGTACTTTGTGGTAGCGAAAAGTTCCCGGTGAGAGATCCTTTCTTTATGATGATTAGGCGTTCTTTAAATACCTTTATGAACGCCTTCACCAGCAGTGATTGGACAGCGTACCCGTTTGCAAGCCAGAATAAAAAAGACTTTAACAACCTGTTAGAGGTGTATCTGGACGCAGTGTTTTTTGCACGCTTAGACCCCCTCGATTTTGCTCAAGAGGGCCATCGTGTTGAATTTGCCGAGTTAACAGCTGTAGACCAAGCCAAAAGCTTGGTCTACAAAGGTGTGGTGTATAACGAAATGAAGGGCGCTATGAGTGCACCTGTGAGTCAGTTATGGCAAACCCTTACCAAGTATTTATTTCCCACCACCACCTATCACTTTAATAGTGGTGGCGAACCGAGCGACATTCCAGATTTAACCCATGAGCAACTGTTGGCCTTTTATAAGCGTCATTATCACCCTTCCAACGCTATTTTTATGACCAGTGGCAATATCAGTGCTGAAGAGCAGCAAGAGAAGTTTGAAGATTATGCTCTAAGTCGTTTTTCTGAGCAGAAAATTGATTTAGTTGTGACCGACGAAAAACGGTATTATAGCCCCGTTAAAGTACAAGAAAGTTACCCCGCTACAGCAGGTGACGAGCAAGCCAAAAGTCACTTGGTATTAGGCTGGTTGTTGGGGCACAGCGTTGACTTACAAGCACAAATGCAGGCTAACCTATTGGCCCGTGTGTTGTTGGACAACAGTGCGTCACCGCTGCGTAAGGCATTGGAAACATGTGGTATTGGTAGTGGCCCTTCACCCTTGTGTGGTCTGGAAGACTCCAACAAAGAAATGACCTTTGTGTGCGGCCTAGAAGGCGCAGAAAACCAAGATGCAGAGGCCTTTGAAGGATTGGTGTTAGACTGCTTAAGGCAAGTGGCCGAACACGGTGTGCCACAAAGCGAAATTGAAGCCGCGTTGCACCAATTGGAATTGAGTCAACGTGAAATTGGTGGTGATGGCTATCCCTTTGGTATGCAGCTTATTTTGAGCGCACTACCTGCAGCTATCCATGGCGGCGATCCTCTAGCTGCGCTACATTTAGACCCCGTGTTGGTGGAGTTAGGAGAGGCGGTTAAAGACCGTGGCTTTATCCCCCAACTCATCAACCAGCTGCTGCTCAACAATAGCCATCGCGTACGCTTAACCCTAGCGCCCGACGAAGCCTTTGCTGAGCGCCGAGACGATGCCGAAAAACAGCGTTTACAGCAGCTGTTGGACAATATGGACGAAGCAGAACAACAACAGGTGACCAGTCAAACTCAGGCCTTGCTTGAGCGTCAGGCCCAAGAAGATGATGTGGAACTGTTGCCGCAAGTCACTCGTGATGACATCCCTCTAAGCCAAGCGATTGCCAGCCCTAGTGTACAAAACCAAGACTTAGGTTGGCAGTTTTATGGCACCGGCACCAACGGTTTAGTTTATCACCAGCTAGTGATCGACTGGCCCAAAGTGGACAGAGATACACTGCCATACCTTAATCTGTTGTCTCAACTAATGACTGAAGTTGGCATTGGTGATGATGACTACTTAACCATTCAGGCCCGCCAAGCGGCGGTTTGTGGCAGTTTATCGGCCAATTTGTCTTATCGCGGCAGTGCAAGTGATGCCGACCAATTGAGCGCATATTTTATTATGAGCACTAAAGGTTTGGTGAGCCAGCAGCCGGCCATGGTTGAGCTATTAAAACAGACCCTGTTAAGTACGCGTTTTGATGAACAGCAGCGTATTAAGGAATTGGTAGGCCAATTACGCTCTCGTCTTCAACAAAGTGTGGGCCAGTCTGGTCATAGTTTTGCGTTAGGCGCTGCCAGCCAAAACATGAGTGCTGGCGCCAATCTACAGTTTAATTTGAGTGGCCTACAGGGCGTGTTATGGTTGCAGCAGCTGGATGACAGTTTAGTCGACGAGAGCAAGCTTCAAGGCCTTTGCGAACGTTTAACGGCGCTTCACCAAGACCTATGTGGCCAAGTACTACAACTTGCCAGCGTAGCAGAAGAGCAGCAGGTCGACGTGGTTCAAGAGGTATTTACCGGCGCCTTTAGCGACCACATTGGATCGTTAAAAAGTGATCTGAATTGGGCTTACGATAATGGCACCAAGCCGCAGGCTACAGTTAAGCAACTATGGACCACAAATACCCAAGTTAACTATTGTGCACGATCGTTTGCTACGGTTACCAGTGCTCATCCAGACGCTGCTGCGTTGGTGGTGTTAGGCGAAATATTACGTAATGGTTACTTGCACCGTGCCGTACGAGAGCAGGGTGGCGCCTATGGTGGTGGGGCTGGCCAAGACAATAATAATGCCTGTTTCCGTTTTTATTCCTATCGAGACCCGCGTAGTGCCGAAACCTTTGCCGACTTTACCGCGGCGGTGGATTGGGTGCTTTCAGAAGACCTAAATCAGCGACACTTAGAAGAAGCTGTGTTAGGCGTGATCGGTAGTTTAGACAAACCGGGTTCGCCAGCTGGAGAGGCATTGCAAGCCTATCAAAATCAACTTCACGGCCGTACTCCAGCCCTACGGCAAGCGTTTAGGGCTGCCATATTGGCGGTTGGCCTTGACGCTCTGCGACATGTGGCTAAAACCTACTTAAAAGACGTGGCACCCAATGAGGCCGTGGTAGCACCTGCGGAGCTGGCAAAAGAAACATATTTTAGTGACTTTACCGTGACTAAAGTCTAATCCTGATATGATTCGATCTGAAAACTTAACCGTTTGGTCAGTTTTGTTGACCCAAGGCAAGATGTTGTTAGAATCAACCATATAACGCTATATTGTTATTGAGGCTACATGCAAAATAATTCTAATAATCACCACCACACGCCACTATTACGAGTGACAAAGTTAACTAAAAATTTTGGTGACTTTGTGGCTAATGACAGTTTAAATCTGTCTATCGAGGCGGGTAAGGTACACGCCTTGCTGGGTGAAAACGGTGCCGGTAAATCGACCTTAGTGAAGATGATGTATGGTTCCCTGCAACCAACTTCAGGCACCATTGAGTGGCAGGGACAAAGTCTCACTGTGGCCAATCCCGCTCATGCTAGAGACCTGGGTATTGGCATGGTGTTCCAGCACTTTTCCTTGTTCGAAGCCCTTACCGTGGTGGAAAATATGAGTTTGGCCTTGCCGCCGAAATTGCGCCAAGGCAACTTGAGTGAGCGCATCGCCAGTTTGTCGAGCGATTACGGCTTGCCACTTAATCCAGAGGCTTTAGTTGCTGACCTATCGGTAGGCGAGCGTCAGCGTATTGAAATAGTACGTTGCTTGTTACAACAGCCTAAGTTGTTGATTATGGATGAGCCTACCGCGGTGCTCACTCCGCAAGAGGCGCAAGCGTTGTTCGCCACGTTAAGGCGGCTCGTTGCAGAGGGCTGTGCGGTGCTCTATATCTCTCACCGACTGGAAGAAGTCAAACAAATCTGTCATGACGCTACCATTTTACGCCTTGGTCAGGTAGTGGCAGAAGTCGACCCACAAGTAGAAACTGCGGCCACCTTAGCCCAGCTGATGGTCGGTGCTAGCGTGCATCAAATCAATCGCCAGGCCAATAATGACGTGGGTCCAGTGCTTCTGGAACTGACACACCTAAACCACCGCTCGAGTACGCCGTTTGGGGTTGACTTGTTAGACATTAACCTAAGCGTTAAAGCTGGAGAGATTTTGGCTATCGCAGGTGTGGCTGGTAACGGCCAAGGCGAACTGTTCGGTGTTATTTCTGGCGAAGAGGGTGATCGCTCAGATTGTTCTATGGTGCTAATGGAACAAGTGTGTAGTGGCCTCAACATAAACCAACGGCGCCAACTTGGTGCCGCCTTTGTTCCCGAAGAGCGTATGGGCCATGGAGCCGTAGAACACCTCAGTTTAACGGATAATATTTTGCTTTCACGCCATGCATGTGCTGATACAGCAAGCCCGCTTAATCGTGGTTTGATGGGTATTGATCGGGCCCAATTAGCAACTTTGAACTCGACCATTGGGCGTGATTACGATGTACGTAAGGGCAGTGAAGATGCGCAGGCGGGGGCTTTGTCTGGCGGTAATTTACAAAAATTCGTTGTTGGCCGAGAACTTAACCGCAAACCCAAAGTACTGGTCATAAATCAGCCTACATGGGGTGTTGATGCCGGAGCAGCTGCTCTTATTCGTCAGGCGTTGATTGATTTGTCTCGTCAAGGCAGCGCTATATTGGTGATTAGCCAAGACTTGGATGAAATATTTGAATTAGCAGACACCATTACGGTGATATCACGCGGACAGTTGTCAGCAGGCTATGCAGCTACGCAATTATCCCGAGAAGACATTGGTCTGATGATGGCCGGTTCGCACGAACAAAATAACGCTGAGAGCGGAGCCTGACATGCAAATAGTATTAGAAAAACGCTCACAAGCATCGTCATGGATGAACGTTATGTCACCGGTGTTGGCGATTAGTTTGACCGTGATCATGGGCGGACTGATCTTCGCCACCATGGGTAAACCACCCTTGACAGCCTTATACCTGTATTTTATCGATCCGCTCACAAGTTGGTGGTCTATAGAGGAAGTATTAGTCAAGGCAGGTCCATTGGTGCTCATCGGTGTCGGACTTGCTGTATGTTTTAAAGCTAACGTTTGGAACATCGGAGCAGAAGGACAATTAACTGCGGGTGCCTTGATGGGTGCAATGGTACCGATATTGCTAGGCGACTGGCAAAGCCCATGGGCCTTAGTGGTGATGTTGTTACTTGGTGCTTTAGGTGGTGCTATGTTTGCTTTTATTCCAGCCTGGTTGAAAACTCGATTTGGGGTTAACGAAATTTTAACCAGTTTAATGTTGGTTTATATTGCCCAGCTGTTATTGGATTGGATGGTGCGAGGCCCTTGGAAGGATCCACATGGCTATAATTTCCCTAAATCTGTGGCGTTTGAAGGTTGGCATTTATTACCCATGTGGGGTGACGGCCGCATGCATTTGGGCCTAGTGATTGCGTTAGTCGTCGCCTTGGTTCTGTATTGGCTGATGCGTAATAACCTTAAGGGCTTCGAGGTTAGAGTGGTCGGTAGCGCACCTCGCGCAGGCGCCTTTGCTGGGTTTTCTCAAACTAAAATGGTGTGGTTTTGTTTTGCATTATCTGGCGGTTTAGCAGGCCTTGCTGGGCTTATTGAAGTGGCCGGTCCCATTGGTCAATTGCAACCCCACATATCCCCTAGCTACGGTTTTACCGCCATTATTGTGGCATTTCTCGGACGTTTAAACCCATTAGGAGTGGTGTTTGCCGGTTTGTTATTGGCTGTAAGCTACATTGGTGGCGAGGGTGTGCAAATAGAATTGGGTATTTCCGACAAAACTACACAAGTATTTCAGGGCATGTTGCTGTTCTTTATCTTGATGTGCGATACCTTAATTTTGTACCGCGTTCGATATTTGAGTGGTACGCAAGCTAACACAGCAGGAGAGCCATCATGAGTGCTTACGAAGCCATTATACTCACCATTATAACGGCCTCTACGCCGTTACTGCTGGCCGCCATTGGTGAATTGGTAGTTGAACGTTCTGGTGTGCTTAACTTAGGCATTGAAGGCATGATGGTGATGGGAGCCGTGTGTGGTTTTGCAGCTGCCCATGTGAGTGGCTCAGCATGGTTAGGCGTTATTGCTGCGGTTATGGGTGGTGTGGCCATGTCATTATTATTTGCTTTGTTGACCCAAACACTAATCACTAACCAAGTAGCTACTGGTCTAGCAATTACCATGTTAGGTTTGGGCTTATCTGGCTTAATTGGCAGTGACTTTGTGGGTTTGCCAGGCGTTAAGCTGGCTAACGTGTCTATACCGTGGCTGACGGAATTGCCTTATGTAGGCCGTTTAGTCTTTGGTCAAGACCCCTTGGTTTATGTTTCCATTGGTTTAACGGTAGGCGTTGCCTATGGATTAAAACACACCCGTTGGGGTTTGATCATTCGTGCAGTGGGTCAAAGTCACAGCTCAGCTCATGCCTTAGGTTATCGCGTGATTGCCGTGCGTTACGCTTGTATTGCTTTCGGTGGTGCTACTTCAGGCCTTGCAGGTGGCTACTTATCATTGGTTTATACGCCACAGTGGATTGAAAACATGACCGCCGGAAGGGGCTGGATTGCTCTGGCGTTAGTGGTATTCTCTACTTGGTTACCTGGGCGTTTAGCGGCCGGTGCCTATTTGTTTGGTGGCGTGTGGATCTTGGGTTTATATGCTCAAGCCATGGGCCTTGGCATTCCGTCACAGTTGCTTTCATCGTTACCTTACGTGGCGACTATTTTAGCTTTGGTGGTCATCTCTACCAACCGACGCTTATCCGTAATTAATACCCCTGCATCCTTAGGGCAGGGTTTTGTACCTGATCGTTAAGCCTAGCTTAAGGTTCATTTTTAACTGTCATATATTAATAATAATCCATCATAATTGATGAGGAGAGTTGTATGAAGAAATTACTCACTGCTGCAGCTGGTATTGCACTAGCATCGGCACTTTCTATGTCTGCTGTTGCGGCAGACAAACTCAAAGTTGGTTTTATCTATATTGGACCTCCAGGGGACCATGGCTGGACTTACCAGCACGATCAAGGCCGTCTGGCCATTGACGCACGTTTGGGTGATCAAGTGGAAACCGTATTCGTAGAAAACGTACCAGAAGGCCCAGACGCAGAGCGCACTATTACTCGTCTTGCCCGCCAAGGTGCAGGCCTTATTTTCACCACTTCATTTGGTTACATGGACCCAACCCTGAAGGTTGCGGCTAAGTTCCCAGACGTTAAGTTCGAACACGCCACGGGTTATAAGCGTACTGATAACGTGTCTACCTACTCATCACGTTTTTACGAAGGCCGCTATGTCATTGGTCAAATCGCTGCTAAGACGTCTCAGTCTGGCCTGGCTGGCTATATTGGCTCTTTCCCAATCCCAGAAGTAGTGCGTGGTATTAATTCCTTCTTGCTCGGTGCGCAGTCTGTTAATCCCGACTTTAAACTTAAAGTTGTGTGGGTGAACTCTTGGTTTGACCCCGGCCGTGAGGCCGATGCTGCTAAAGTATTGATCAGCCAAGGTGCCGATATTATTACTCAGCACACTGACTCTACCGCTGCCGTTCAAGTGGCAGAAGAGCAGGGCGTAAATGCCTTTGGTCAGGCGTCTGATATGGAAGCCTTTGCACCTAATGCGTTGTTAACGTCAATCATTGATAACTGGGCTGATTACTATATCGCTCGTACACAGGCCGTATTAGACGGTACTTGGGTAAGTACAGATACCTTTGGTGGTATGGATGACAACATGGTTAACATGGGCCCATTCGTAAATATGCCTGCCGATGTTAAGGCTATGGCCGAAGCCACTACCGCTGCCATTACTGCGGGTGAATTACACCCGTTTGCTGGCCCTGTCTACAAGCAAGATGGTAGCTTAGCTGCCGCAGAAGGTGAAGTGGTAGATCTTGGTACTTTGCTAGGTATGGATTGGTACGTACAGGGTGTTGATGACAAGCTATAAGTTATAGCTTGTTGATGGCCGTGTAATAACGATACCGTCTGAGACACCATTAAAAAACCCGCCTAGAGCGGGTTTTTTTGTGCCAGTTTAGTGGCCCACGTTTACTCGACTATTGTTTGAGCTTAGTTACATCCACGTACAGAGTTAACTTCTGGCCTGGTTGAAGGTATTTCTTCAGGGCTTGATTCCATTTTTGAATGTTCTTTACGGTGACGCTAAAGCGATATGCTATAGCCGATAAGTTATCACCAGACTTGACTTTATAGCTGAGTTTTTTGACCACGTTGCGCTGCACAGTACCTAATTTTTGGGCTGTGGCGCGGGGCCAAACATTAATCTTATCACCAATTTGCAATACCGATTTGGTGCCTAGCTTATTCCAGCGAGCGATTTGGCTTACTGTGACCTTGTACTGCTTGGCTATTTTCCACAAGCTATCACCGCTCTTAACAATGTGACTTATGAGGTTGCTGGCTTGGGTCTGGGCAATTTGTTTTTGTCGGCTGATGACCCTTTGGGCAGCGCTTAAGGTATAGGCTTCTGCGTCTTGGCTTGCAATCGGTATCATCAGGGTTTTACCTGCGCGTATCATATTGCCGTCGATATTATTGATAGTGCGTATTAGGTCTACACTCACGTGATAACGGTGGGCTAGCTTCAGTAAGCTGTCGCCCGGCTGAATTTTATATCGCTCCCAAGCTACACGTTGGTTAGCAGGTAGGTTTTCCAGAGCCACATTGAAGCGTTCGGCATGAGCCACAGGGATCAGCAACTGATGGGGGCCTTGTGGGTCGGTGGCCCATTGGTTAAAACCTGGATTCAAACGATACATTTCATCGGTAGTAATCTCGGCCATATCAGCCGCTTGCGCCAAGTCGATTTGCGAGCCTACACCTATGGCTTTAAAATACGCCTCGTCGCTAACACTAAACAAGGTTTTGGTACCCGCGGTTTGGGCTACCACTTTGGCAACTGCTAAGAGTTTAGGCACGTAATGCATGGTTTCTTTGGGAAGATCTAAAGACCAAAAATCCGTAGGTTTACCCGCTTTTTTGTTACGTTTGATGGCTTTTAAAACAGTACCTTGACCACCATTATACGAAGCAATAGCGAGTAGCCAATCGCCGTCAAACATCTTATGTAATTGGGTAAGGTATTTGTGGGCGGCCTGAGTAGACATCACGATGTCGCGGCGGCCGTCGTACCACCAGTTTTGCTTTAAGCCGAACACACGCCCTGTATTAGGTATGAACTGCCATGCGCCAGCGGCACGACCAGGGGAGTAGGCAAAGGGATCAAAACCGCTTTCAATAATAGGCAAGAGGGCAATTTCAGCAGGTAGAGACTGAGCTAAGGTGGTGTGTAATACGTAGTGGTAATAGCGGCTTGCGCGGGTCGTCACGCGGTGCATGTATTCTTGGTGTTTACTATACCATTTATAATGCGGTTGTATGCGCGGGTGTTGAATGTGGCTAAGTTGGAAATTAGCCACTGTGAGCTGCCATAAGTCTAGATCTAACGGTACTGGTTTTACCACCACTAAGTCGTCCTTAATGACCTCTACGGCTTCAGGCGTGGACGGGGCAGCTTCGGTTTGATAGGCCTCGGCTAACAAATCGGCGGCGGTGCTGGTGCTGGATTGGGTATCTAATTCTGACCAATCTAAGTCGTTCACTTGGGCAATTTTATCGGCCAGTTGCTCGGCCGATTGATGGGTTTCTTGATCGTCGTTGCTATGGTAACTGATTACCACTGGCTCAGCTGATATGGTGATGTTGAGATGGCTAATGGCATCTTCATCTTCATCTACGTCTTGTAGGAGAGTCGTCGCCTCGGCGGCTGCAGTGTTGGCTGCGTTGGCTGTAGTAGCTGTAGTAGCTGTAGTAGCTGTAGTAGCTGTGACTGTAGTAGCTGTAGTAGCTGTAGTAGCTGTAGTAGCTGTAGTGACTGAAGTAGCTGTAGTGACTGAAGTAGCTGTAGTGACTGTAGGTAATAGCGCTGTTTGGCATGCGCTTAGCAATACTGACAGGCCAATAATAGTCAGCAGAGGTAAGGTATTGCGGTTTAGTGTGGTAAAAATAGGGCGCATTAAAGTCAAAGTCGTAATTAAAGTGGCGTAAAAACAGGACAGCTAATTTTAACAGTCTTTCTATAGAGGTCAATATGGATCTGTTGCTGGTGTAAAAGTTTCTTAAAAACTATTTTTCCATGTTCTTAATGCCGCAAATACTTGCCACGGTGACGACAAAGTCTTGCCGGCGTATTGTTCCGCACTGGCAACTACGGCAGGCTCTTGGGTACGTACAAAGGGATTGATAGCGGCCTCTTGAACTAAGCGTGTTGGTAGGGTCACTTGATCCTCGTCCCTGAGTTGCTGGCACATGGTTTCAGTAAGGGCTAGGGCTTCGTTATTGGGTTCCACCACTCTAGCGAATGCTAGATTAGCTAAGCTGTATTCGTGCGTCGGGTAAGCTCTAGTCATGGCCGGTAGAGCCATGATTTTTGCCAATGAGGTAAACATTTGTTGAGGCGTACCTTCAAATAAACGTCCACAACCGGCTAAAAATAGGGTATCACCGCAAAATAGAATGCCATGCTGTTCATTGTAATAGGCAATGTGGTCCAGGGTATGGCCTGGGATTTCTAAAACCTCAAAGGCGTAACCCAATACCAAAATTTGTTGCGATTGCAACAGTGGGTCAGTAATGTTGGTATACGGACTTTGTGTCGGGCCGTATATCGGCAACGGGCCAAAATGCTGCACCAAAGCATCTATACCCCCGGTATGATCATGATGGTGGTGAGTCACCAAAATTGCGGTTATTGGTTTCTCAATTTGTGAGGAAAAGTCGATAACAGCCTGAGCGTTGCCGGGGTCTACTGCCACAAAGCCGTCTTCCTGAGCGTGTTCTAGACACCAGATGTAATTATCATCAAATGCCTTCACGGGTGTGATTTTGGGTTTGTCTAGAGTCATGCGAGTGCTCGGCGTTTAGTTAGATCGCCTTAGCCTATCTATGACCGATGAATTAGGCAAGTCTGATGACTAAATGCGTGGTTTTTGGGCATTAATCTAGCGTATGATGACGTATGTTAAAGCACAACTCCTTACAATCCTTTGCCTTTGAAGAGCGTCAATTTAGACTCTGGTCTGCGGGCAACCAAGGCAGTGCCTTTCTGGCTCAAGAACAAGCCCAGTTGGCGCAAATTATGCCCAAGGCATTCGGGCACTATAGTGTTTATTTGGGCCTCAATGCCTGCCTAAGCGCGCGGCTAGAAAGCCCTATTAAGTGTGCAATTGCCCTCACTTCCACGCCTTATCAAGGCTGTCATGCCCTTATGGATCCGCACCAATTGCCCCTTGCCAATGATGCAATAGATCTGGTGATTATGCAGCATGTGCTTGATATTAGTGACAATCCCCATCAAGTGTTACGTGAAGCGTCACGCATTGTGCAGTCCGGTGGGCGCTTGGTTGTTACTGGGTTTAACCCTTATGGGATTTGGGGTTTGTGGCGTTGGTTAAGACTCCGAGGCGGTGTGCCCTGGCGGGCTAACTTTTTGGCTCAAAGTCGCGTTAAAGATTGGCTTACGTTGCTCAATTTTGGTGACTTTGATATCAAGCCTGTATATGATTGCTCGCCCAGTAATTCCATTTTTTCTGGTTGGATAAGGCGTATTTGTCGGCCTGTAAGCACTGGTTATGTTTTATGCGCAGTAAAGCAGGAAACACGGGTACACTTACTTAAAACTCATTGGCGTAACCGTTTGGTTAAACCTAGTTTTGGCCTTGCCGGCGCAACGCGACAACATAACCAAACCAACCACACTATCATTGGAGACCAGTAACTTAGTGTCTGATCAAGTTGAACTATTTACCGACGGCGCTTGCAAAGGCAACCCCGGACCAGGCGGTTGGGGCGTGCTCATGCGCTTTAATGACCAAGAAAAACGTTTGCACGGTGGCGAACCACTCACCACTAATAATCGTATGGAGCTGATGGCGGCCATTAAGGGGTTGCAAGCCTTAAAGCGCCCTTGCAAGGTGGACTTAACCACCGACTCACAATATGTACGTAAAGGCATTACTGAGTGGATTATTAATTGGCGAAAAAATCGCTGGTTAACCTCGGCCAGAAAGCCCGTTAAAAACGCCGACTTGTGGCAACTGTTGGACCAAGCGGTAACCAACCATGAAGTCAGTTGGCATTGGGTTAAAGGCCACAGTGGTCATGCCGAAAACGAAATTGCTGATGACCTTGCCAACTTGGGCGCAGCCGAACACACGGGTTAACCGGTAAAGGACTTTCACATGCGAATTATTGTATTAGATACCGAAACTACGGGTTTAGAGCCTAAGCAAGGCCACCGATTGATTGAGGTGGGTGCATTAGAGATGGTAAACCGACGCCTTACTGGTAAAAGTTTCCATGAATATGTGCAACCAGAACGAGATGTGCCGCTGGAGGCACAGGCGGTGCATGGTATTTCCGAAGAGTTTTTGCAGGATAAGCCGTTATTCGCCGCCATTGCTGATGACTTTCTAGATTTTGTTCGTGGTGCCGAATTAGTTATTCACAATGCGCCATTTGACTTGGGTTTCCTCGACAATGAGTTAGCCATTGTGGGCAAAGCCGCTGGCCGGTCTTACCCTAAGATTGCTGATATCTGTAAAATCACAGACTCCCTCAAGCTAGCTCGTCAAAAGCACCCAGGGCAAAAGAACAATCTCGATGCTTTGTGTCGCCGTTATGGTATTAACAACACCCATCGAGAGCTACACGGCGCCTTGTTGGACTCGGAAATCCTCACTGATGTTTATTTGATGATGACGGGTGGTCAAACAGATTTGTTATTGGCTGGCGATGCTGCAGTGTCGGGCGCGGATTCGGCAACGACTCAGAGCCGCCAAGTGCAGGCGGACGCCCATAGTTTGTTGGTAGTGAGAGCCACAGATGCTGAGCTAGCCGCTCATGACGCTAAGCTGGCGCAGGTTGCCAAGGCTTCTGGTGACCAATGTATGTGGTTAACGACAACGGATTAAGTCAGTGGTTTTGAACAGCAACAAAAAAGCCGCACTTGTGCGGCTTTTTTAGGTTTAGCTAATGTTGCTTAGATCATGTAGCTTATTGCGAGGTAACCCACAATGCTCATGGTGATGGTGTAAGGCAATGCCATCCATACCATGGTGCCGTACGACAAACGAATTAACGGCGCGACCGCTGAGGTTAACAAGAACAAGAAGGCCGCTTGGCCATTAGGTGTAGCCACACTAGGGATATTGGTACCTGTGTTGATGGCAATCGCCAACTTGTCAAAATGAGCACGGTCAATCAAGCCAGCTTCAAAGGCGCCAACAACTTCGTTAATGTAGATAGTGGCAACAAACACGTTATCACTAATAGCAGACAACACACCGTTAGCAACAAAGAACACACGTGGCTGCATGTCGAGTTCAAGGGTAAGTACCCAATCGATGATCGGATTGAACAAGTGTTGCTCATGTATCACCGTAACGATAGAGAAGAACACAACAAGCAAAGCAGTAAAAGGCAGCGCCTCTTCAAAGGCATGGCCAATTTGGCTTTCTTCAGTAATGCCGTTAAATGCGGTCAACAAGATGATAATCATTAAGCCGACAAGGCCAACTGCGGCAACGTGAAAGGCTAAGGCTAGCACCAATAACAAGGCGATAATACCTTGTACAATCAATGTGGCATGATCACGTAAGCTACGTTCGGCACGCTGTTGCGCAGCAAACTCTTCTAACACGGTGCGTACTGCAGCAGGTAGTTTGGCGCCATAGCTAAACCAGCCCAGCTTTTCGGTGAGTATGCAGGTGAGTAAACCGGTTACCAGTACTGGCATGGTCACAGGAGCCATGTAAATAAAGAACTCAATAAATTCCCAGCCGGCTTTTTCTGCAATCAGTAGGTTTTGTGGCTCACCAACCAAGGTGGTTACGCCACCTAATGCAGTACCTACGGCACCATGCATAAGCAAGCTGCGTAAAAACGAACGGAACTGATCTAAGTCTTCGCGGTGCAATTCAACAACATGGTCATCGTTGTTGTGATTGTGCTCATGAGAGCCGGCGTTTGAGGCAACTTTGTGGTACACGGAATAAAAGCCAACACCAACACTAATAAGTACGGCGGTTACTGTCAGAGCGTCAAGAAATGCCGAAAGTACAGCGGCGGTAAAACTAAATAACACAGACAATGCTGTTTTCGACTTAACTCCCACCAAAAAACGGGTGAATACAGCCAACAACATATCTTTCATAAAGTAGATGCCGGCAACCATAAACATCAGTAGTAAAATAACCTGCAGGTTGCTGCTAACTTCGTGATAAACGCCATCGGGTGACGCTAGGCCAATAGCAATGGCTTCGATGGCTAGTAAACCACCGGGTTGCAACGGGTAACACTTAAGCGCTAAGGCAAGTGTGAAGATAAATTCAAAGATTAGCACCCAGCCAGCCACTGTAGGGCCAAACATAGCCAACAACACGGGGTTAAGAATTAAGAAGCCAATAATGACTTGCTTATACCAAATAGGCGAATTGCCTAAGAAGTTGCGCCTAAATGCCTGCGGCAGAGTTAATACTTGGTGCATACAAAGGTCCTATAAAATGATGGAAAATGTGGTCTTAGTCGGCGCTATGGTGTCTGTGTTAATGCGACTAAATTGGCGCGCAATTATAGCTGATTTACACCAAATTTACAAATTATAGAGGGTATTTGAACTTCAGTAGTACAGATAGAGGAGCAGCCCGCGTAGGGATAAACGCTACGCTAGATGGGCTGCTTGTTAGGGCTGTGCGGTTTGCACGTGGCGTTGGTTTAGCTTAGCTCAAATAGTTGACTTAAGCGGGTGCCCAACATAACGTCGCCTTCAGCTTGTAAACGGCCACCCATGAATGCAGCCATACCGTCCAACTCGCCGCTCACAATCTCGGTTAAAGTGTCTGAGTCCATGGACATGGTGATTTCAGGATCGTCGTGGTTGCCCAAGCTAGCAGCACAACCGGCGTCGTCGATAGTGACGTAAAAGTCGTCATCGTCGGCGATACAAAATTGAAAGGTTGCTTGTAAGCCATCGGCTTCGTCGGCGACAAATGCAGACTGCATTTTTGCCATAATTTCGGCTACTGCCATGGTATTAATCCTTATGGGTAATATGGAGACTCGATTCTATGCGTTTTTTCAACGCAAATCAAACAAGCGTTTGAATTCGGTTTGCAGTTGATCTTATATTATGGTTTTGCCGCAGATTAGACTAGAATAGATGGCAGAGGGCGACTGGCTATACAGCGCCATATTTGGAGACACCGAGTGTTAGATTTTTTGTACGAATACGGTTTATTTTTTGCCAAAGTAGTGACCTTTTGTATTGCCATTGTCATTGTGGTTGCAGTGTTGGTCAGTGCCAGCATAAATCGTCGCCATCATAGCAAAGGGGGGCACATTGAGGTGCGCAGCCTGAACGATGAATTTGAAGACATGACAGACACGTTAGATCACGCCATGATGGACAAGTTTCAGTTTAAACAATTACGTAAGAGTCAAGACAAAGCCGATAAGCTCAAAGCCAAGCAGGACAAAGCCGAGGCTAAAAAACAGGCCAAAGTCGCCAAGACCAATACCGATATTGATGTCGACACTAGTGTAGAGGAAGCCGATAGCAAAAAACGTGTGTTTGTATTGGACTTTGATGGCGATATTAAGGCTAGTGCTGTAGAGCATCTGCGCCATGAAATTTCGGCGGTGCTTTCGGTGGCTAAAAATACCGACGAAATTGTCATGCGCCTTGATTCAAGTGGCGGCATGGTTCATACCTATGGTTTGGCGGCGTCTCAGCTTGGGCGTATTGGTAAAGCCAAGGTGCCGTTAACCATATGTGTGGATCAGGTGGCGGCTAGTGGAGGCTATATGATGGCCTGTATGGCTGACACTATTGTAGCTGCACCTTTCGCCCTGGTTGGGTCCATTGGTGTGGTGGCAGAAGTGCCCAATGTACATCGTTTGTTAAAGAAACATTCCATTGACGTCGAAGTGCTCACCGCAGGTGAACATAAGCGCAGCCTCACGGTTATGGGCGAGAACACACGTAAGGGCCGTGACAAGTTTGTTGAAGACTTACAGCAAACCCATTGCCTATTTAAACAATGGGTTTCGCAACAACGCCCGCAGTTAGATATTGAACAAGTCGCTAACGGCGACGTTTGGTATGGGCAACAAGCCATAGATCTGGGCTTGGTCGACAAGGTGGAAACCTCAGATGAGGTGTTACAACAAACCATGGCCAATAATGATGTCTTGTTGGTTGAATACGTGGCTAAAAAAACCGTCGGCGAAAAACTAGGTATTGCGGCTTCATCGAGCCTTAGTCATGTTGCCAGCCGTATTTGGTCTAAGTTACAGCGCCAAAGCATCACCCATTAACAGGTAATCCTTATGACGTCATTCGCCGATATTAATCTACCGCTTAAGGCTCGCTTTTTGGCCCCTGCTGATATGCCCTTAAGGGTGGGTTTAGTGGTGCTTGCTACCGACATGGTGATTGAAGATGAATGGGCTCAGGTATTTGCCGGTCTTCCGATCGAATTATTAGTGTCACGTTTAGCCTGCGAAGCGGAAGTGACGCCAGCGGCCTTATTAACCATGGCCAACCAAATAGGACAGTGCGCGAACCTGATTTTGCCCGATGTGGCGCTTGATGCCATTGCCTATGGCTGTACCTCTGCAAGTTTGGTGATTGGCGAACAAAAGGTTCATGCATTGCTGCAAAAAGGCGGTGGCTGCACCATAACTAGTAATCCTTTTACGGCGGCCAAAGCGGCGTTACACCACCTCAACGCCAAACGTATTGCAGTGTTGTCACCCTATGTGGCGCAGGTTAATCAGCCCTTCTACAGTGCTATGCAGTCCGCTGGGTACGAGGTAATGAAGTGGGGTAGTTTAGACCTAGAATTGGATCGACAAATCGGCTCAATGGATGTTGCTCATTTACCAGCACTAATAGAGCAATTGTTCGCTGCAATGGAGCAGACGCCGGATGCGGTGTTTATCTCATGTACCAATTTTAGAACCATGAGTTTGTTACATTCCCTAGAGCAACGTTACGACTGTTACTTTCTTTCGAGCAATCAAGTCATGGCTTGGCATACCCTACATCAGCTTAAAGCACCGTGTCACATCGACGGCTTTGGTCGTTTGTTGGCCAGTTTGTAAGGCTATCCCATCTACGGTGCTTTAACTCGGTTCGCAAGGCTTAAGCCAGACACTGGTATCGTGAAACACGGCACCACCAAAGGGTAGTCCAGCTTCGGCGCTGGTTAAAGCGTTAATACCTACATTGCCACTAAAAGACTTGTTTGGCCAGATAGACTCACACACAATAGTGCCTTGCTGTAGGCCTTCAAAGGCCTTTACTGGTAGTTTTACAGCACCTTTTTGGTTGCCAATTTCTACCCAATCTCCGTCTGCAAGCCCTAGCGCTAAGCAATCCTTAGGATGAAGCATGAGGTCGGGTTGTTTTTCTAAGCGTAACGAGAAAGGTGCTTCGGTAAAGGTGGAGTTAAGAAAGTGGCGAGCGGGTGCAGTGACCAAGCGCCAATATTGTTTAGCGGTGGTGGGGTCGGTAATGTCTAGGTGATCGGCAAAGGGGCTACAATTGACTTTACCCGATAACAACTCATCCCAACCATGGCGGAAGTGGAATTTACCGTCGGCGTGACCAAAGCCGTTTAAGTAATGGGCCTCCTCAAACGGTACTGCGCAATCGACCCAATTATCGCGCCATAACTCCGGCCAGTTGATGCTTTCGCTGGCTTCAACCGTGTGTTGCATGAGCTGTAATTCATTCATGCTAAAGCTTTGGTGTGTTGAGCCTAACCGCTGCGCCAATTGGTTGATTAACCAGTGATTACTACGACACTCACCAGGCGGCTCAATGATTTTTCGGCTCAGTTGGATATGAGTATGTCCACCACCCAAATAGATGTCATCATGCTCTAAAAACATGGTTGCAGGCAGTACCAGGTCTGCCATCGCGGCGGTTTCAGTCATAAACTGTTCGTGTACACAGATAAATAGGTCGTTGCGCTCAAAGCCTTGGCGCACCAAGTTGGATTCTGGTGCCACCACCATGGGGTTAGTACTTTGTACTAAAATGGCTTTGATTGGGCTCTTCCCCTGCAAATCGCGCTTGTCGTTAGTTAGCACAGGGCCAATACGTGATTGGTCTAACTCGCGGGTATTTAAGTCAACAACGTCTAAGCCTCTGATGGCCGAAAAATCCACCTCGTACATGCCTGTATTACTGTAAAGCGCACCACCACCCAAGTGTTTCCAGGCACCCGTGACGGCAGGCAAACAGCTGGCTGCGTGCATATTGAAGGCTCCATTGCGACTACGAGTAAAGCCATAACCTAAACGCATAAAAGTTTGTGGGTTGTCACCGTACCACTGGGCAAAGGTCTCGATGTCGTCCACATCTAGGCCTGTGATGGCTGCCGCCCAAGTGGGTGTGCGTGTGGCAAGGTGTTGTTCTAACCCCTTTGGGTCATCGGTGTATTGATTGAGGTAATCCCAGTCGGCGTAGTTATCTCGAAACAAACAGTGCATTACAGCGCAAGCTAAGGCACCATCGGTACCCGGTTTTAACATCAAGTGTAGATCAGACTTTTGTGCCGTGGCCGTACGGTACGGGTCGATCACCACCAGTTTGGCTTGGCTCTTCTTTTGGCCTTTATTAATGTGATGCATGACATTAATTTGTGTATGTACGGGGTTGCCGCCCCAAATCACCACCAAGCTTGCGTGTTCGATTTCCCGTGGGTCAAGGCCGCGCTTTAAACCTGTGCCGGCAATATAACCAGCATCGGGTAAGCTGGTGCAGATGGTGGACTTTTGCCTTGAGTATCCCAAGCAGTGGGTTAATCGGTCTATGGAGTCTCGCTGTACAAGGCCCATAGTACCCGCGTAGTGGTAGGGCCAAATGGCCTCAGCACCGTATTTGTCAGCCACATGGTTAAATTTGTCGACCATTAGTTGTAATGCTTGGTCCCAGCTAATAGGGCTAAATGCTGCCATGCCGACGCCTTTTTTGCCCGTGCGCAGTAACGGCTGAGTGAGTCGGTCGGGGTGATGGATGCGGTCCTTATAACGCGCAACCTTGGCGCAAATAACGCCCTGAGTGTAGGTTTGATCTTTATTGCCATACACGCCACCGATGGTATGGCTGTCTATACGTTCTACCTGTAACGCGCATACGCTGGGGCAGTCGTGGGGGCAAGTGGCGGCAAGTCGTTGCATAATAGGTTAGATCACGGTTTAGTCTAGTTGCATGGTATATAACGAGTGTACAATAAAACCTTGTGTTAGCCACCTTGGATCTTCTTGTTTTGCAAACCTTAGCTCATTGGCTTGATGTCGACCGCCACATTGATGCGGCCCGATGTAACGGTCATCGATTCATGTTGGTATTAGCCATGGATCTTGATCAAGCGCAATCCCATGCTCACCAAGTGCAACGAGCCCTAGGAGATTGTCTGTGGGTAAATTTACCTAATAGGCCGCAAGAGCTCAGCATTAATGCGTCGCAAGCCTCGCAGGTGTTAGGTTCTAACCATTTGGGTGTGATTTACAATGCCCATGAAGAATTTAATGCGAGTGCCTTTAGCGCGCTTGCAGGTACTATTGAAGCGGGCGGCATAATGGTCCTGCTAACGCCTGAATTACCGCTATGGTTATCCGCATGTGACCAACAACTGTTGGCCTATGGTCAGCCTAAGCAGGGCTGTAAGTCATGGTTTAAACATTGGTGGATTGACCAATGGCCGCAGCACGACGCTGTGTGTCTGTATAGCCTACAAGCAAATACGGTTAACAACGTACTTGAAGACCTGATTAGTAAACCAATAGACAAAGCTATCCACGCTGATATTAGGTTAAAGCCAAGCCTGCACCAGCAGCACATTATCGATCGTTTAGTTGCAGCACATGATTTACAAGAACCCATGATCTATTGCCTTAATGCGCCACGTGGCCGTGGTAAGTCGTCTTGTTTAGGCTGGGCTATTAACGCCCTTGATACCTCGCTAACACAGCTGCCAGTGATTGTTACTGCGCCAAGCAAGCGCGCCTTAACCAGTATGCAAAATACGGCTGCACCTACGCAGATTAATTTTTGGGCCTTGGATACCCTGTTGCTACAATTGCCAGCGGCGGCAATGTTGATCATTGATGAAGCGGCTGCTGTGCCTGTATCGCAATTGGCGCGTTTGGCGACTCATTACCAACTGCTGGTGTTATCCTCTACCCAAGATGGGTATGAAGGCAGTGGTCAAGGATACCGTCTTAAACTGCCACGGCTATTGGATCAACTCGACCTGGCTACCACAGAGCTGAGTTTGGTAAAACCCATGCGCTGGCGCCAACATGACCCACTAGAAGAGTTGATCGCGCGGTCTTTTTTATGTCGCCAGCAAGCATCTCAATACACGCCCCAGCAGCTGCAGTTATCCGGTTGTGAACATCAGCAGGTGTTTGCTGAGCAACTTACAAAAGACCCTCAGTTGTTGCAGCAAGTGTATGCATTGTTGATGTTGTCGCATTACCAAACTAGCCCCCAGGATCTAAGGAACTTGCTGGACCATGCAACCAATCAGCTACACGTGTGGAGCTACCAAAATACTGTGGTAGGTGTGGTTTGGCTTAGCCAAGAGGGCGGCTTTGATAGTGACCTAGCCCACCAAGTGGAACTGGGCCAGCGCCGTTTACAGGGACACTTATTGGCTCAGATACTGGCTCAACAAGCAGGTTTTGGAGAGGCCGCATGTTTGTCTAGCTGGCGGGTTCAGCGTATCGCAGTAGAGCCGAACCTTCAGCATAAGGGGATAGGCACCGTAATGCTGGATCACATAAGCCTTTTGGCACGACAACAAGGTATTGACTATTTAGGTGCTAGTTTTTCTGCTGATGTCCAGTTGGTCGATTTTTGGGCCAGCAATGACTATCAGGCGGTTTGGTTAGGGTTAACTGCCGATGCGGCTACGGGCCTAAATAGTATTCAATTTATGTTGCCTTTGTCGCCACCTGCACACACTCTTTTCGCTAAGTTACGCAGCCATTTATGCGGCTATTTAAAGTTTGCTAAACAAGGTTGGTTTCAACACCTGTGTGATTTGCCATGGTTTTTAGCTATGAATGAGACCCTAGCCAACCTGCCGCAATTGTCACCAGCACACAAAACACGATTGCTTCAGTTATTGGCCCATGGAACGGCCAATATCCATGCGGGTATGTATATTTTAGAGCCATTATTAGAGACTAGCCGTGAGCAACATTTATTAATAAAGAGTCCGCAGCAGAGTAAAAAAGCCTATCAGCAAGAGGTTCGTAAGTTGGCCTTGAAATGTGTTTCATGAGATCTAGTAACACCCTTAGCCATTACTCGGTATACTGGCGTCCATATTGATCTAGTAAACGGAACTTGCCCCTACTTATGAGCGACATTAAACTTACACAATACAGTCATGGCGCTGGTTGCGGTTGTAAAATTGCCCCCCAAGTATTGGATACAATGCTGCAATCTCAGTTGCCTAAATTCACCCATCCTAACCTCATTGTTGGTAACGAAAGCCGTGATGATGCTGCCGTGTTTGACCTAGGTGATGGCTCTGGCATTATTAGCACCACAGACTTTTTTATGCCTATTGTGGATGACCCGTTTGATTTTGGACGCGTAGCGGCCACCAATGCCATCAGCGATGTATACGCCATGGGTGGTCAGCCTTTAATGGCCATAGCAATATTGGGCTGGCCGGTGGATAAATTAGCCCCAGAAGTGGCTGCGCAAGTGATTGATGGGGCCCGTGATGTTTGCTCCAAAGCTAACATCTGCCTAGCTGGTGGCCACAGTATAGACGCCCCTGAACCGATTTTTGGTTTAGCCGTAACCGGGCGGGTTGCCTTAGAACATTTACAACGTAACGACCAGGCTCAAGCCGGCGATCAGTTGATGCTTACTAAACCTCTTGGTGTGGGCATACTCACCACGGCTGAAAAACGTGGCATTTTGCGCCCGCAAGACGTTAATTTGGCGCGTGACAATATGGTTAAACTCAATGATATAGGCGCCAAGCTAGCGCCCTTGAAGGGAGTGCACGCCATGACAGACGTCACCGGTTTTGGCCTTATGGGCCACCTTGTCGAAGTTTGCGAGGGCAGTGGGCTGCATGCCAAGATTAACTTTGATGCAGTGCCTCTGCTGACGGATTTAGCACATTATTTAGACCAGTCGTGCGTACCCGGTGGCAGTGGCCGCAACTATGACAGCTATGGTCACAAGTTGGGGGCACTTAGTGAGTCACAAATCAATATTCTGTGTGATCCTCAAACCAGCGGTGGTTTGTTGGTTGCTGTGGCCCCAGTCCAAGTCAGTGCCGTAGAAGAGAGTTGCCGAATTAATCAGCAAGAGTGTGTATGGATCGGTGAGTTATGTGCGCCTGATACGGCTCAGAAAGCCTGGGTAGAGGTCATCTAAGGTGATCTCTATAACGCTACCCGCCGCCATTCAAGCAGACCAATTTGATGATTTGCTGCTTGACCAAACGCCCATGTTCGACGTGCGCGCGCCAGTGGAATTTAACAAAGGCGCTTTTCCTTCGGTGCTGAACTTACCCTTAATGAACGATGATGAGCGCCAGAAAATAGGCACCTGTTATAAAGAGCAGGGCCAAGACGCTGCCATTGCTATGGGCCACCAGCTAGTTAACGGCGTAACAAAAGATGAGCGCGTGCAAAAGTGGCATACTTTTGCTATCCAAAACCCCAAAGCGGTTTTATATTGTTTTCGTGGTGGCTTACGCTCTAAAGTAAGCCAGCAATGGCTTGCAGAAGCAGGTATTGCAACCCCTTATATTGAAGGCGGGTACAAAGCCCTACGCAGCCATCTGATTGAGCGCTTAGATCAACTGGTAGGCAGTCTCCCAGCGTTTGTGCTCAGCGGCCGTACAGGTACTGGCAAAACCGAAATACTTCCGTTGTTTGACCGCACCGTTGACCTAGAAGGCATCGCCAAACATCGGGGCTCTAGTTTTGGTAAATACATTGAAGAGCAGCCTTCACAAATTAATTTTGAAAATAATTTGGCGATTGAATTGATGCAGCTCAACCGGGATTCTCAACACCCTATTATCTATGAAGACGAAAGTCGTTTGGTGGGGTGCCGTTTATTACCCGACAGCTTACAAGCCAAACTTAAAACATCGCCTATTATGGTGCTCAACGATGACTTTGATGCACGTATCGAACGTATTTTTGGTGAGTATGTGGTCAAGGCCATCGATGCATGGGAGCAAGAACTTGTCGATCCTCAACAAGCCTTGTTAGCGTTTGGTGATAGTCTATTACAAAGTATGTTTAGAATACGTAAGCGCCTAGGTAGTGAGTCCCACACTCATCTAGTTAAACTATTGGAAAAGGCCTTGCTCCTGCAAACGGAAAAACATAATTTAACAGACCACAAACACTGGATTGCATACTTGCTGACGAAATATTATGACCCCATGTACGATTACCAGCTATCCCTTAAGCAGGACCGAGTAGTGCAACAGGGTACGTCTAGTGCACTGGTTACTTGGTACCAAACTAACAATTTATTGCACACATAACCCATATAAGGACACCCAGTCATGAAATCAAGAGCCGCAGTTGCCTTAGCTAAAGGCCAGCCACTTACCATTGCAGACATTGATGTAGAAGGCCCAAAAGCCGGCGAAGTCCTTGTGCGTATGGTGGCCACTGGTGTGTGTCATACGGACGCATTCACTTTGTCTGGCGCCGACCCGGAAGGTATCTTCCCCTCGGTGCTAGGCCACGAAGGCGGCGGTGTGGTGGAAGAGATAGGTGCAGGTGTAACCAGTCTTGCGGTGGGTGACCATGTAATTCCCTTATATACCCCTGAATGCGGCCAGTGTAAGTTCTGTTTGTCGGGCAAAACCAACCTTTGCCAAGCCATTCGTAGCACTCAAGGTGAAGGTCTAATGCCCGACGGCACCAGCCGTTTCTCCTTAGATGGTCAGATATTGTTTCACTATATGGGTACCTCAACTTTTTCTGAGTACACCGTAGTACCAGAAATTGCGCTTGCCAAAGTCAATAAGGCCGCACCTTTAGACAAAGTGTGTTTGTTAGGCTGTGGTATCACTACGGGTATTGGCGCGGTATTGAACACCGCCAAAGTTCAGCCGGGTGACTCGGTCGCTGTATTTGGCATGGGTGGTATTGGACTAAGTGTAGTGCAGGGTGCGGTAATGGCCGGCGCTGGTCGTATCATCGTCATCGACATTAACGAAGACAAGTTTGAAATGGCCAAAATGTTGGGCGCAACAGACTGCATTAACCCAATGAACTACAGTGACCCTATTCAAGACGTGATTGTAGACCTCACCGATGGCGGCGTAGACTATTCATTTGAGTGTATTGGCAACGTAGACGTCATGCGTTCAGCACTAGAATGCTGTCACAAGGGGTGGGGCGAGTCGGTCATTATTGGTGTAGCCGGTGCTGGCCAAGAAATTACCACACGGCCCTTCCAGCTAGTGACCGGCCGAGTCTGGCGTGGCACTGCCTTTGGTGGTGTTAAAGGTCGTACGGAGTTACCTGATTACGTAGAGCGCTACATGGCTGGCGAAATTAATATTGACTCCATGGTGACCCACACAATGGGGCTAGACGACATAAACAAAGGTTTTGACCTCATGCACAGTGGCGAAAGCATTCGCTCCGTAGTGATCTTTTAGGAAGCACCGTCATGTCTTTAATTCAACTTTCAGAAGTAAAAGTCAGCGGTGGTCGCTTATTGCGTGTAGAGCACGAGTCGACCGTTTGTAACGGCACAATGACCTTTGCTGTATTTTTACCACCTCAAGCCAATAACGCCGAAGTCCCTGCGCTTTATTGGTTGTCTGGCCTAACCTGTAACGACGAAAACTTTAGCCAAAAGGCCGGCGCATTTGCGCTTGCGGCTGAACTTGGTATGGCTATTGTGATGCCTGACACTAGCCCGCGAGGCGCCGGTGTAGAAGGTGAAGACGATGCCTATGATCTGGGCAGCGGTGCTGGTTTTTACATTAATGCCACTCAATCTCCTTGGTCTACCGCTTACAATATGTATAGCTACGTTAGCCAAGAGTTACCTGCGGTCATCACCGCTAACTATGCGGTCAATGAGCAATGCGCCGTTAGTGGTCACTCTATGGGTGGCCATGGGGCATTGATTTGCGCGCTCAAAAATCCAGGCCAATACGCCTCGGTGTCTGCTTTTGCTCCAATCACTTCGCCATCTCAGTGCCCTTGGGGCCAAAAAGGCCTTACAGCCTATATTGGCACAGACGAAGCCGACTGGGCTCAATGGGACGCTAATCAGCTCGTACAAAGCAACCAGGCCGCGGGTATTACGCCACAAGCATTGTTTATCGATCAAGGATCCAGTGATCCGTTTTATGCTGATCAGCTGATGCCAGAGTTATTTAACGCCACCTGTGAAAAGCTACAGCATCCGTTGGATTACCGCGAGCGCGAGGGTTATGACCATAGTTACTACTACATCAGCAGTTTCATCGAAGAACACCTGCGTTATCACGCTCATCATTTAGGATTAACGGAATAAATAATGTCTGATAAGCCACGCCAAACACGCCATGGCCACATGGCACGAGTTTCTAAACTGGCCTTAGGTGATAAAGCCTTGCCTATACGATTTATGTACAAAACCATTCCTGAGCATGGCAATGACACCGGTTGGCGCTTATTTACCGGCTACGAAACGCCAGAGTTTATAGCCGAATTCGCCAATCTAGAACCGTTTCCCTTGGCGCCAATGTGTGAAGTGGATGAAAGCCTAGATAACTTGCTAGACCACAACGCCGGCACTGTTTGGGAGCGGCAACCAGGTCAAGAATGGCAGCAAGTCCACGACTTCGAAATTCCAGTAGAAGAAGTGGATGTCGATGTGAGCTAATGCGACTCAATTCCCAACAGTTCAACATCGGTGGTAAGTCTCCTCTTGTGGTTTTGCATGGATTATTTGGTGCCCAAGATAATTGGCGAGGCCAAGCCTTGGTTTGGGCACAAGATCGCCATGTCATTACTATGGACCTACGTAACCACGGCATATCTGCACATGATGTATTTATGGATTACTCGTCCATGGCTGCCGACGTAATTGAAAGCATGGATGCGATGGGGCTAGACAAGGTCGATTTGTTAGGCCACTCCATGGGAGGCAAGGTGGCTATTCAACTGGCTCTACACCACCCGCAACGGCTACGAAGTCTACTTGTGGCTGATATCGCCCCAGTCGCCTACGAACCACGCCATCAAAGCATTATACAAGGTCTCAACCAGATCGACTTGACCCACCTTAAGTCCCGCAAGCAAGCACTTGAACTATTAAACCAATATGAGCCGGACCCAAGGGTTTGTCAGTTTTTGCTTAAAAGCCTGTATAAAAATGAAGTAGGTGAGTTTTGTTTACGCTACAACCTAGCAGCAATTGAAGAAAACTATGCGGCGATCAGTGCCGCACCGCAAACCGCCGCAGGTGGAACTGGATATGTAGGCCCTACACTGGTCATAAAAGGCGCAGAGTCGGCCTATATATTGCCCCAACACCAAGCTGCATTTGAAACATTATTGCCCCACACACAGCTTAAAATAATGGCAGGTTGTGGCCACTGGTTACATGCAGAAAAACCGCAACTGTTTTGCCGGCTGGTGTCTCGCTTCTTGGTTAATCTCGGCTAATTGATGCGTATACTTATGCTCTCGGCCTATGATGCTCAAAGCCATAAGTATTGGCGTGAAGGGCTAGTGGCGCAGTTCCCACAGCACCATTGGACTCAATTAGTTCTGCCTGGACATCACTTTAGCTGGCGTATTCGTGGTAACAGTATGCAATGGGCCTTGGGCGAACGCGAGTGTTTAGACCAAAGTTACGACCTAGTAGTCGCCACTTCCATGGTGGATTTGGCCTCGCTTAAGGGCATGGTGCCCAATTTAGGCTCCATCCCATCCATCTTGTATTTTCACGAAAATCAGTTTCAATACCCACCTAGCCAAGCTCATCAACAACGTCACCTTGACCCAAAAATGGTGACCCTCTACGGTGCCTTGGCAGCCGACAAATTGGTGTTTAACAGCCACTACAACCAACAAAGCTTTATTGCTGGCGTAGACAGGCTACTCAGCCGCTTGCCGGATAAAATGCCGCTCAATGTGGCCCAGCTATTAGAGAAAAAAAGTACTGTGTTGGCGGTGGCGCTTAACTCGCTAGGCACGACGACCAGCTATGAGCCAATTTGGCCAGCACGGTCAGACCATCACACCCCGTTGAGATTGGTATGGGCTGCACGATGGGAGTACGACAAGGGCCCCAAACAACTACAAAACCTACTAAGGCAACTGGTTACAAGGGGTGTGAGGTTTGATTTGTGTGTTTTAGGTCAACAGTTTCGCCAGCAACCCGTTGAGTTCGAGCAAATATCCACTGAATTTTCTAGTCATATTGTTCAATTTGGTTATGCCGAGTCACGTCATCACTATTTAAGCTGGTTGGCTGGCGCCGACATGGTGTTGTCCACTGCGCTGCATGAGTTTCAAGGCATATCGGTACTAGAAGCCGTACAACTGGGTTGTACTCCTATTTTACCTAATCGCTTGGTTTACCCAGAACTGTTTGGTTTGGACTACTTGTATGCATCTAACTTAGAAGAGCCCCTCAAAGAGTCTGCCTCTGCGGCGATGCTGATCCAAAAACTAGGCCGAGCCAGGCAGCAAGGTAACCAAGTGCCTACCTCTGTACAGCACCTCACATGGCCGATGATTAAACCTAAATACGAAAGTTTATTTACCAGCGTCTGTTAAATCCTATTAGTGCCATGCACAGCGGAGGCGAAGCCTTTTGGATCTGTTGCAAGGGCACTGCTAGAACAAATAAAAGCATTGATCACCATCTGCTACATAAGCATGGTAAAATGACTTTTAGCGTTAATAAACAAATCACTGAGCCCAACAGCCATGACCCGTGCCAAAAAGAAGATGCCCGCCGTTTCCGGCGCAACCTTTAGCCCAAACAAAAAGACCAAACCTGCGCCAAAGCCGTTTTCTGCGACTAGTTATCAAACACGTAAGCAAAAAGGTTTAGCCACCAAGAAGAAGCAAAAGTCGGTGTTCCAACAACACCAAGAAGAGAACTAACTCTGTGGACTCTATAATCGACTACATCGCATCTGTGTTGTCCGATCAAGGTTGGAACCTGTTGGCCCTAGCGTGGTTTGTAGTTGCTGTACGGGGTTACCAGGCTTACGCTATTCGTGCCTCAAGGCGTAAAGACTCCTTAGCAGGGGTTCTGCACGCATACCGACAGCGCTGGATGATACGTATGATTGGCCGCGATATGAGGATGGCTGATATTGGTGCTGTGGCCAACTTAGAGCGATACGTAACCTTGTTTGCCTCGTCTAGCTTACTGGTATTAGCCGGTTTAGTTACCTTGGTGGGTTACACCGACGATGTGGTACATATAGGCACAGGTATTCCATTTTTACCGGCACAATCCGCCTTGGAATGGCAGTTTAAACTGTTTATTCTAACGCTCTTGTTTGTCTATGCTTTTTTTAAGTTCACCTGGAGTTTGAGACAATATGGATTTGCCACGGTAATGATTTCCAGCGCGCCAGTGGTGCATGGCGATATTTCTGACAACAAAGACCTTATGGATCACGTTAATCGCTCTGCCAAAATATTGTCTATGGCAGGCAATAATTTTAACTTTGGTCTACGGGCATACTATTACAGCCTTGCGGTGCTCACCTGGACCATACATCCCGCGGCATTTATGATCACCACCACGGCGGTGGTTTATATTCTCTACAGCCGCGAGTTTAACTCCAGTTCGCTTGCAGAACTCAAGGGTTCTAATGACTCGAAGAACCGTAAAACATTGGTAGACTATCATCTGATCTAACGTTTAAAGAGATAAGTTAGTTATGGACGAACAAAAACGTTTGGCACAGGCCAATAACTTTTTACAAATATTGCCCCATTGTAAAAAGTTAGCCATGAAAGTCATTACGGCCTCAGATGGCCAACTCACTCTAGAATTACCCTATAACCCAGAGATATCAGGTATGGACCCTGAAGGTTACGTACATGGTGGAATTTTAACTACCCTTATGGATACTGTTTGTGGTTTTGCCATTGCTTCAACCTTGCCCATCCCAGAATTTTGCCCGACCTTAGATTTACGCATAGACCACATGCGCCGCGCCAATAATAAGGGCTCTATCTACGCCTGGGCCGAGTGTTACAAAATCACCCGTAGTGTATGTTTTACACGGGGTTATGCGTATCAAGACGACCCCAATGACCCTATAGTTCACTGCGTAGCCACGTTTATGCGTAGTGGGAAAACATGGGGCGCGGGCGGTTTTGTGAAAATAGGCTCAAAGGAGGCGATCCTATGAACCTTAAACAGCTCATACAAACCTGCAAACAGCAGAGCGACTATAGCGCCATACTCGACTTTGTTCCTTATGCAAAATTTATTGGTGTAGAGATCGTTCAAGACGAGCAAGGATGGCTGTTTACCCTAGGTACTGATCCCGGCAATGTAGGCAATCCTATTTCGCCAGCCTTGCATGGCGGCGTAGTGGCAGGCTTTATGGAGGTCGCTGCTGCTTTGGCACAAATGCTTACTTCCCAAGAGCCTACGCTACCCAAAATCATAAACTTTTCTATTGATTACATTAGAGCCGGCAAGGTGAAACCAACCTTTGCCCGCTGTACTTTGGTGCGTCAGGGTAAACGAATCGCTAACGTTCACGTTACAGCATGGCAAACTAGCCATGACGAACCTATTGCCACAGCGAGAGCCCACTTTCTATTAGGTGAAGAGGTCTAATTAGTAGGTTAAATCCCCAAACGGCTTGAAATCGTTCAAGCCACCCCCATCATTGTTTCCGTAACCATTTTTACTCGCGTCTATTTTAAAAATTGCGCAGCCCATGATTTACGGAGAAACAACACGCCATGAGCACTGAAACAGAAAACGGCACCGAAACATTAGGTTTTCAAACCGAAGTTAAGCAGCTTTTACATTTGATGATTCATTCCTTGTACAGCAACAAGGAAATCTTTTTACGTGAACTTATTTCGAACGCATCTGATGCGGCTGACAAAATGCGTTTTGCCGCGGTATCTGATGGCAGCCTATATGGCGATGACAGTGATCTAGCGATTCGCATCAACTTCGATAAACAAGCCAATACACTGAGCATCAGCGACAACGGTATTGGAATGACCCGTGAAGATGTGATTTCCCACTTGGGCACCATTGCGAAATCGGGCACCTCTGAATTTTTGCAGAACCTAACCGGCGACCAACAAAAAGATTCGCAGCTAATCGGTCAGTTTGGTGTTGGTTTTTATTCTTCTTTCATCGTTGCAGATGAAGTTGAAGTCATCACCCGTAAGGCTGGAACAGACACGTCTGAAGGCGTTTCTTGGCGCTCAAAGGGCGAAGGTGAGTTTGACATTGCTCAGGTTGAAAAAGCGGGCCGTGGTACAGAAATTATCTTGCACCTTAAAGCCGACGAAAGTGAATTTGCCGAAGGTTTCCGCCTGCGTAGCTTGGTGCGTAAGTACTCAGACCACATTTCTATCCCAGTGATCATGATGAAAGAGCATTACGGTGAAGATGCGGATAAACAAGAGCCTGAAGAAGAAACCGTAAACTCAGCCACAGCCCTTTGGACTAAGTCTCGTTCAGAAGTCGAAGACGAACAATATCATGAGTTTTACAAACACATCTCCCATGATTTCCAAGAGCCGTTAACCTGGTCTCACAATAAGGTTGAAGGAAAGCTAGAATATACCAGCCTGTTGTACATTCCTGCTAAGGCACCGATGGACATGTATCAGCGTGAAGCCAGCCGTGGCCTTAAGCTATACGTTCAGCGGGTGTTTATCATGGACGAAGCCGAGCAGTTCTTGCCTATGTACTTACGCTTTATGAAAGGTGTGGTAGACAGCAACGACTTGTCTTTAAACGTGTCTCGTGAAATTTTACAAAAAGATCCCGTCATCGACTCTATGCGTGCAGCGTTAACTAAGCGTGTATTGGATGTGCTGGAAAAAATGGCCAAGAAAAAGCCAGAGCAATACGCCACCTTCTGGAAAGAATTTGGTCAGGTGATGAAAGAAGGCCCTGCAGAAGACCATGGCAATAAAGAAAAGATTGCCAACCTGTTACGCTTTGCCTCTAGTACAGATGACAAAGTGGAGCAAATGCACAGCTTGACCGAATACAAAGGCCGCATGCAAGAAGGCCAAGATAAGATTTACTATGTGGTTGCCGACAACCATAACACGGCTAAGAATAGCCCTCACTTAGAGATCTTCCGCAAGAAAGGCATTGAAGTCTTGTTGCTGTCTGAACGTGTAGACGAATGGTTAATGTCGCACATGATGGAGTTTGACGGTACCCAGCTACAAGACGTGGCTAAAGGTGCTCTAGACCTCGGTGAAGTTGAAGACGAAGCCGAAAAGAAAGAGCAAGAAGAACAAGCCAAGCAATACGAAGGCCTTGTAGAGCGCGTTAAAGGGTTGCTTGAAGAGCAGGTTGAAAGTGTTCGTATTACTCACCGCCTGACCGATTCGCCAGCCTGTTTGGTGGTCGGTGAAGATGATATGGGTCTGCAAATGCGCCGTATTATGGAGTCTGCTGGGCAAGCCATGCCAGCAACAAAGCCTACCTTTGAACTTAACCCTGAGCACCCATTGGTGGCCAAGTTAAACGACGAAGCGGATGAAGATCGTTTTGGCGAGTTGACCCGCGTATTGTTTGATCAAGCTCAGTTGGCTGAAGGAGGTCAGTTAGAAGATCCAGCGGCTTACGTTTCTCGGTTAAATAAATTGCTATTGGAATTGAGTGCTTAACTAAGTTCCAATAGTCTTTAAAAAGCCCTCGCTTAGGTGACTAGTCGGGGGCTTTTTAGTGGGCCAAACATTGACCATCTAGGGTACCATTGGCGCACAAGTCGGCAACCAACGTGCTGAGCAACGAAGCCACGGCCTGCATAGCGTGAGACGGTGCTTGGGTGGACAATTGCACTAACGAATGCACCCGCTGAATGGTTGGGTTGGTTATTTTTGCAGACTGCAGTTCTCCTAGGCGTAATTCTGCCGCCATTACATCTCGTGGTAAGATGGCGTGAGCCATACCATGGTGAGTCAAACAGCGTAATGAAAGCCCTGTATCTTGCTGGTATTTAATGTTCAAAGGCAGTTGCGCCTGTAGTGCAGCCTCATCGATATGATGACGTAAGTTAAAGCCTTTACTAGGGGCCACCAATGGCAGCTTCTGTAATTGAGAAAATTGGATGCAACCGTCTAGCGTATATTGCTCTACGTGTTTGCCGATAAGGTGAAGAGGCTCTTGGTACAAGGGGGTAACCTCTACTGACAGTAAGTCTTCCGCCCCTGGGATAATCGCCATATCGACTTTTCCCTCCATCAACGCTTGGGCCGCATGGGTACTCATTGCATCCGTTACACTGAGGGTAATTCTGGGGTACTGGGTTGCACATCGTTGCAGTAACGGCGCCAGTAGTGTGTAGGCTTTAGAGCCGTCTATCACCAAACGGACTTCGCCACGGGGCGAAAAAGAGTCTGAACTGACGTGGTCTTTAGCGGCCTCAACTTGGCGGGTGATAGTACGGGCGTGATCGATTAGTTTTGTGCCCGCACCGGTCAAACTAACGCCTTTAACACTACGAGTAAACAAGGGCACGCCTAACTCGGCCTCTAAGTTCGCCACCTGTAAGCTTAGCGCAGGCTGCGCTACAAATAATGCACGTGCTGCGGCCGACATGCTACCCGTCTCGGAGATGGCTAGGAAATACTTGAGTTGCTTAAGATTCATTTTATGCACTACTATCTATAAGAAAAAACTATGGGCATCCATAGTTATTATGTATTTTTTATATCACAAAAAAAGCTCTAGAGTAAACCTACATTAAATAATAAAAGGTGGAATTGATGTCTAAGGACTTCGCAGGTGTAGGACAACAAATGCAACCCATTACCGGCCCAGGAGTGTGGGATCGTAACCAAATTGAAGCTGACTCAAGCTGGTTGTTTCAACTGTCTGAGGCAACCTTACGAGAGCTTGATGTCGCGGTTAAAAAGCTCAGTCTTAGTGATACTGAGTTCTCAACACTGACGCAGTCAGATTTTAAATTGCCTTCGTTTAGCGATACCGCAGAAGCCATGCAAGAAGTATTGGGTTATGGTTGTGGGTTGGCTAAGTTGTCTGGGTTTGAGGTGGCTAATTACACGCTAGACCAAGTGAAGTTAGCTTACTTTGGCATTTCTCTACACTTAGGCATACCCGTGTCGCAAAGTTACCGTGGCGACTACATTGGTGAAGTGATTGATAAACAGGATCCCGTAGATCGCCGCCCATACCATAACGGTGGTGAATTTATTATGCACCGCGACCCAACGGCCGATATGACGGGGTTGATGTCGATTCGCAAGGGCAAAACGGGTGGTTTAAGCCGGGTTATGAGTGCAGCCACAGTACACAATGTTTTATTGGCGGAAAAACCCGAACTCATGTCGACCTTGTATCAGGGCTATCCCTATATGCGCACCACCCCTGACCGTGGCGACACAGAACTTTATACCCCTTATAAGATTCCGGTATTTAAGTTTGCTGATGACGGCGAATTTATTGCCCATTATATCCCTGGTTTTAGTGAGTTTTACCAAGAACGTGATGGTATGGCGAGTGATCATATTGAAGTCACTGCCCAGACCGCAATTAAAGACGTATTGTGGTATCGCCCTGAGTTATACTTGGAAACTATGTTACAGCCCGGCGACATGCAGTTTGTAAACAATCGTTTTCTTATGCATGCGCGCACCGATTATGAAGATTGGGACGAGCCCTCTAAATACCGTTTACTGTTGCGTATATGGATGCAACTCCCCGGTTTGAGCGTCGTGCCAGACGACATGCAGCACTTTATCAACCGTGATCGTGCCGACGGCGGTATCGCCAAATCCAACCCTAACTAATACCATTGGAACAGGCTCAATGACTGCAACAAAACAAGGTCTTGTACAGCTAAAAATGGTGTTTGGTGATCGCTACAGCGACAATGCCAATATCCGCCAAGAACACAGTGCCGCCGAGGGCTACGTCAGTGATGCCATACCCCAGGCGGTGCTGATGCTGGACACTACAGAGGCCGTTGCCACGGCCGTAAGTATTTGTAGCGAATACAGTATACCGGTGATCCCATTTGGAGCCGGCACCTCACTAGAGGGACAATTGGCGCCCGTCAATGGCGGTGTCAGTATTGATTTGACTGGCATGGACCAAGTGTTAGAGATTAATGCCGAAGATTTTGACGTTAAGCTTCAAGCGGGTGTAACTCGTGAATCACTCAATTATGAACTCAAGACCAGTGGATTGTTTTTCCCCCTTGACCCCGGTGCAAATGCCAGTTTGGGCGGCATGGCTTCGACTCGAGCCTCTGGCACCAACGCAGTGCGTTATGGCACCATGAAGGAAGTGGTGCTAGGGCTAACCGTTGTAACGCCTAATGGCGATGTGATCACCACCGGTGGGCGCGCAAGAAAAAGTGCTGCTGGGTACGATTTAACCCATTTGTACGTCGGTGCTGAAGGCACTCTAGGCATTATTACCGAACTTAGATTGCGTATCTTTCCTGTGCCTGAACAAATACGCTCTGCCGTGTGTGGCTTTGACACAGTGACCCAGGCTGCGCAGTGTGTGATTGAATGTATGCAGTTAGCCGTGCCACTGGCTCGTATAGAGTTGCTTAACAGTTGCCAAATGGGCGCCTGTATAAACTATTCAAAACTGCAAGATTTTACTGCTCAACCGACCTTGTTTATCGAATTTCACGGTTCTACAGCCAGTGTTGATGAGCAAATTGAACTGGTGGAGTCAGTGGCGCAAGAGTATGGCGCGCAAGACTTCCGTTGGGCCGAAACCTTGGAGCAACGTAACCAGTTATGGACTGCGCGGCATAAAGCCTATTTTGCTGGCATTGCGCTTAACCCTGGCGCCAGTGTCATTAGTACTGATGTCTGTGTGCCTATCTCTAACTTAGCAGACTGCATCGAATTAGCCGAAGCCAAAGCGTTGGAGCTGGGTTTTAATTGTCCATTGGTAGGGCATGTTGGCGATGGCAACTTCCATCTTTTGATTCCATTTTACCCAGATAACCAAGCCCAAGTGTCGGCCGCTAAACAGCTGAGTCATTATTTGGTACAGCAAGCGTTGGCGTTACAGGGTACTTGTACCGGTGAACATGGTATTGGACTTAGAAAAATGGATTATTTAATTGAGGAACATGGTGATAAGGCAGTACACACGATGGCCTTAATCAAACGTGCCCTGGATCCTAAAAACATTATGAACCCGGGAAAGATATTTGAGCTTTAGTTACGAGCAGTATAGCTCGTGTAAAGTTTTAATGACTTTAGAAGCTCGTACGTCAGACAGTGAGTAATAGATGGTTTGCGATTCTCTACGAGTCTTCACCAAACCGTCTTTACGCAATACCGCAAGGTGTTGCGATAATGCTGACTGACTAAGGTCTAGATGGTCGTTAAGTTCGGTAACCGAAAGTTCTGTGCCTTCCAAATTGCACAAGATGAGCAAACGACTTTCATTGGCGATTGCTTTAAGCATGGTAGCCGCAATGTTGGCGTTACTTTTAAGGTCATCAGCCGCTTGATTAGAGGGTTGGGTGTGTGTTGCCATGAGCGATAATCTCCGCACCTATATTAGTGCTTATTGAGTCTAAGGGTGTGCGATTAATAAATTGTAGGCCAGATGTTAATAGGTACAATAATTAATTCTAAAATATTAGAATTAATTATAACCAAATAACATATGCTTTGTAATTTATATAGCACTTGGTCATAGATTTAAGCGCACATAAATAGGGCAATGGTCAGACGGCTTTTCCATACCTCGGATGCCATAATCAATTCCCGCTTCGCTCACTTGGCTTTGTAGGCTTTGGGTGAGCAAGATCTGATCAATTCTAAGACCGCGGCGCGGCTCTCGATCGAAGCCTTTGCTACGGTAGTCAAACCATGAGTAGTATTGTTCATGGGGGTGTAGCGCACGGTAACTATCGGTTAAACCAAATTGCATCAGCCGCTCCAGCCATTCGCGTTCAACCGGTTGAAAGCTGGCTTTGCCGGTTTTTAACCAGCGTTTACGGTTGTCATCACCGATACCAATATCAACATCGCTGGCGGCTATATTAATGTCACCCATCACCACAATATGATCACTGGTGTGGTATTCATCTGCTAGTAATTGGGTGAGGCCTGCATAAAAATCTCTTTTAGCGGGAAATTTTGTGGCGTGGTCGATGTTTTCACCTTGAGGGAAATACCCATTAAGAACCGTCATAGTTTCACCGTTGGGTAACTGTAACAGCGCACCCACTAAACGTTTTTGCGATTCCTCGGTGTCTCCAGGTAGGCCTTTAATGGCCTTTAAAATTGGTAGGTTGGTCATTAGCGCAACCCCATAATGGCCTTTTTGACCATGGAATATGGTTTCGTAGCCCAATCGTTGCGTCTCGCTGATGGGAAATTCAAGGTCTTGTACTTTCGTTTCTTGCAGGCCTATGACGGCGGGTAAGTATTGCTCACTGATGGCTTCGAGTTGTGCAATACGCGCACGGATACTGTTAATGTTAAAAGAAACTAGATACATAAGGAAAACTCGAGTTAGATAATTTAAAACCGACAAAGCCAGGAAAAGACTGCTAAGCTTTGTGGCCATTGTAATGCAACTGCGGCTAGGAATGTAGCTTGGCGTTGCCGCCCACGACTAGAGAATAAAAGATATGAGTTATGATTTTGATGTGTTTGTCATTGGCGCCGGTTCTGGTGGTGTGAGAACTGCCCGCATGGCCGCTGCCGCAGGCGCTAAAGCTGCCGTGGCCGATGACCGCGCATTGGGTGGCACCTGTGTTAACGTGGGTTGTGTACCTAAAAAACTCTATACCTACGCCAGCCACTTTAGCCATGATGTGGAAAATGCTGCTGGGTTCGGTTGGCAGGTACCGCCAGTTAAATTTGATTGGCAGACCCTGGTAGCCAACAAAAAACAAGAGATTAGCCGCCTAAATACCATCTATGGCAACTTATTAAACAACTCAGGTGTGCAAATCATTGGCGGTTATGCACAGTTAAAAGATGCGCATACAGTGACCGTGTCTGGCCAGGATTACACTGCCCAGCGTATCGTTATAGCCACCGGCGGCACGCCTAATATCCCAGCGGTAGATTACGCTGATTTACTCATTAGCTCCGATCAAATCTTTGACTTGCCAGAGTTTCCTAATCGGTTGCTCGTGGTGGGTGCAGGTTACATTGCACTTGAATTTGCCTGCATTTTCCAGGGGTTAGGAAGCCAGGTTGAAGTGTCTTATCGCGGAGACTTGATCATGCGTGGATTCGACCAAGACGTACGTCAGTTTGTAGACCAAGAAATGCGCAAGCAGGGGATAGCGTTAAATTACCAAAGCCAGATCGAAAATGTAGAAAAGAAAGCTGATGGCAGCTTGTTGGTGACGCTTAACGATGGCTCTAGCCGTCACGTAGATCAAGTGCTCATGGCGATCGGGCGCAATCCACGCCTGCAGGGTATTGGCCTAGAGCGTGTCGGGATCGAAACCACAGACAGTGGTACCATTGCGGTTAACGATAAATTCCAAACTAACATTAACAGTATTTACGCGCTGGGTGATGTTACCGGAGGCATAGAGCTGACGCCGGTGGCGTTGGCGGAAGCCATGACCTTGGTGAACCATTGGTATGGAGACGGCTCAAAAAACATGGATTACGAGTTTATACCTACAGCAGTATTCACTCAGCCCAATGTTGGCACTATTGGCTTAACTGAGCAACAAGCCCGCGATAAATATCCCCAAATAGACGTGTATAGCTCCGACTTTAAACCCATGAAACACACCCTTAGTGGCAGCGATGAACGTAGCTTTATGAAGCTCATTGTGGATAAAGAGAGTGATAGAGTGATCGGTTTACACATTGTAGGTGACGGTGCTGGAGAAATGTTGCAGGGTTTTGGCGTGGCAATAAACGCCGGGGCCACTAAAGCCGACTTCGACGCCACCATTGGCATTCACCCAACCAGTGCTGAAGAATTAGTTACCATGAGAGTGCCGAATTAATTTCTATTGCCATTTTATTAAATTTTACAGCAAATCAAAAAATCTATTCTAAATCTGATATCACTGGGAGCAATCCTGTGTATTCAACTGATGTGGAGTAGTTTGATAATGAAATTTAATCAGACAGTTTTAGGTTTAGCAGTGGCTTTAGTGGCAACCTCTCCGTAGGGCCATGGCGAGCATGGATCCAATACGGTCTGGAAGACCACCGACGGCCACAATGTTGTGACTACGGACTACGGACTACGGACTACGGACTACGGACTGCGAATGTGCGCGTGCGTTTGACTTTGCCAACCTAGAACGTGACTCATGCCATCTGCCAGAGGTTATGGAAAAGCCGGTTGTAGAAGTGGTAGAGAAGGTAGAGCCAGCCCCTCAACCAGTACTTAAGGTTGTGTCTCACAAGCTAAAATCAATTTTGCAACCGACAGTTCAACGCTGGATATGGGCGCTAAAGTAGCATTGCATAAATTGCTTGAAGCGTTACCTGGAGCCGAACAATGATTAGCTGTTCAAGTGGTTGGCCATGCCGACACCCGTGGTGATGCGAGTTACAACTTGGATCTCTCTCAGCGCCGTGTGGATGCCATTACAGCCTACTTAGCCACTCGTGGCGTAAACACCACATCTACGTTTGCACAAGGTGAGGCGCGTCCAGTGATGGATGATAACGGTGTTGAAAACTTAGCCGACAGTCGTCGCGCTGAAGTACTGATTAAAACTCAGGTTAAAGTTATGAATTCGTCCATATCTGGGTTAACTCAGTTCTACTAAACCTCATCGGTTATGCCGGTGGGGCTTTTTTAGTCGTGCCGTAAATGATCCTTAACCGCAATAGGAGACTTAAAGTTCCACACCACAAGGTAAGAGGAGGCCACAAAAGTAATGATAGCCGTGGCTTGAATAAGCAACGACGCAGTATCAGTAATCAACATACTCGAAGCCGCTAAAGTGGCAATGAGAATAGAAAATTCGCTGGTTTGACCTAATCTAAAACCCACTTCCCACGCTGTGGATTTAGACTTGCAAATAGGTCTTATAATAAAACCAAACACCAGTGGTTTGATGCTAATGACTAACGCTGCAAGTACTAAACACTGAAACCAGATCGAATGCATCATAGGGAAGTTAAAACTAGCGCCGATGGAAAAGAAAAATAACACCAAAAAGAAGTCTCTTATCGGCTTTAAGTTGATCGCGATGTATTGGCTAATGGGGCTTGACGCTAAGCTCACTCCAGCAATGAAGGCACCGATTTCTGCCGAAAGGCCGATGCTGTGGGCTAACTCTGCTAGCCCCAAACACCAACCTAAGGCCAGTAGGAAAATGTACTCGTGAAAGCGGTCGAACTTTTGAATGAGTACCAATAACACCCAACGAACCATGGCCAAGGCAGCCAACATTAATATTGGTATCGCCGCTAAACTTAATAATAGGTCGGTATTGAGGGTCAAATCCAAGCCTTCGCTGTATTGCTGGCCTAAAGTGGTGAGTAAGGTCAGTAAGATAATGGCAATTAAATCCTGTAATAACAACAAGCCCACCACCAGCTCACCTGTTTGTTTGTGGTGCAACACGGTTGTCGGTAGTAGCTTAATGCCAATGATGGTACTGGAGAACATCGTAGAAGCACCAATGATTAAGCTATCAATGGTGTTAAAGCTAAATGCGATTGCCACGCCATAACCTAACAAGGCAAACGCCAGTGAGCTGATTAAAGCCACCATATATCCTTTGCGCAGCATTTGTAACAAGTGGCTTGGCTGCATGTCTAAACCGATTAGAAACAACAAAAATATGATGCCTACGTGGGATACGTCGGCTAATAATTCGGTGTCTACCACCCACGCTAAACCAAACGGGCCCAGACACGCGCCTAATACAATATAGGCTAATAACAATGGTTGGCGAAAATACAGCGATAGAGTTGCTAATAGCGCTGCGCCGGTAAAAATTAAAAAGAAGGAGAATATAACTGATTCGGTATGCATTTAGTTGGCCTGTCCTTGTGTCTTCAGCGGTTGTAAGTATTGTTGCCAGCTAAGCCACAAAACGCCGCTGACGATGGCGCGATAGCCGATGTGTAGCCACCAAACCATCATAAAGCCATAACTGGGTATACACCAAATCATCAGTGGTAGAAATAAGCCCCACTGACCTAAACTGACCCATATCATAGCCCGTTTTCGCTGGCCTGCCACTATCAGACAGCGGCTGAGGATGATGATTAGTGTTTCCAATACCATCGCCAGTGCATACCAGGGTAACGCAGTGCTGGTTAAGTGCTGTAATTCAAGGCTTACCAACAGCAGGTTGGCCAACGGTTCACGTCCCAACCACACCAATACCAATAACGCCAAGGAACCGAGCAGGCCGGTGGTCAATATCAATCGACTCCACTGCTTAATAAGCTTTGCGTCTTGTTGTGCAATGGCCTTGCCTATGAGGCTTAATGCGGCTTGTCCCAAGCCGACTGCGGGTAATACCAGTAGTAAACCAATATTGAGTACGCTAAAGGTGGCCGCTAAAGCGGACGCTCCTAATCGGCTCAATATCCACATAAACACGGCTAAGTGCATAGCGAATGCAAATTGCTGTGCCATTGATGGCCAGCTAAGGTGAATGAGTTGTCTCACTTGGTCAAGTTGAGGTGCGCGAAGTTGTATTGAGTTTTGGGCCCTAACAAAGTGTAGCCACTGCATTAAGGCACCAAACCAAAGCGCAATGCTGGTGCCTAGCGCTGCACCTGAAGCACCCATCGCCGGTACGCCCACACCATAGATTAAGGCGTAACTGATAGGTACGTTAGCCACATGAGCCACCAGCAGTATTTTGACAAATTGCCATGGCTGTCCTTGGTGACTCCAATACACTCTCATGGCAATGCTTAAAACGATGGCGGGTAATCCCCACAGGCGCCATTGTGTATAGTGTAGTGCTAAGCTATTAATGCGATCGTCTAGCACAAAGGCTGCGATGACTTCTGGTGCCAAAACGACCGCTAAGGCACTTAGTATTATGGCTAAGGCAAGCCCAAGCCATAGCCCAGAACTTAGCCACGCTGACCTATCTTTGCTCTGGCTCACATAGGTGTGTAAACCGGTGCCAAAGCCAGTTAACAAGGCGGCTAATATAAACACCAAATAACTACCAATACTCACGCTCGCCAAGGCGAGGCCACCTAAGTGGCCCACTAGGGCGGTATCTACCAGACCAAGCAAGGCCTGCGATAACATCGCGCCGCTTAACGGCAACGCCAGACCCATTAAAGCCGTTAGTGTTGGCTTGGTAGGCAAGGTTGAGGTTGATAGAGGTGTAGGTGACATGTAGCGACATTTTATAGTATTGAGTCGCTATTATATGCTTTTTTGCTGAGGCTTCAAAATCAATACCCAAGTAAAACAGTAGGGTATATAATATGCCCTATATCAATGTATGGCCTCCCCGCGTTTTCACTTCATAGGGAGCAACACAGGAAAATAAAGTGGATTACCTAGAAATTACCGACAGCGCTCAAGAGTACCTTGCCGAATTGTTATCTAAACAAGATGTTGAGGGTATCTCAGTACGTATCTTCGTCACCGATCCTGGCACACCCAACGCCGAGACCTGCTTAGCCTACTGTCGTCCCGACGAAGTGAAAATCACGGACGAATTTACTGACCTCGAACACTTTAGGGTTTACGTTGATCCCGCCAGCGTAGATTACCTAGAGGATGCCTTTGTTGATTACAGCTCTGATCGTATGGGCGGCCAGTTAACCATTAAAGCACCTAACGCCAAGATGCCGCAGGTTACAGCAGACAGCCCGTTAGATGCACAGGTAAATTACCACCTGTATACAGAGGTAAACCCAGGTTTAGCCTCACATGGTGGCGATGTCAGTTTAGTGGGTGTGGTTAACGAAGACGACGTTAACGTTGCAGTATTACGTTTTGGCGGTGGTTGCCAAGGCTGTAGTTCGGTGTCGATGACGCTGAAAGAGGGCGTCGAAAAAATCCTTATGGAAAAAGTACCCGGTATCGGCGCAGTCAGAGATGTTACCGACCATACTAATACCGACAATGCCTATATGTAGACATGGTTGGCGCAGCAAAAAAACCAGCCTTATGCTGGTTTTTTTATTTCTCGGATGAGCGGTTAGCGCAAACGCTTGCGTTTAACTAAACGATCTTGCAGTTTGTTTGCAAAGTCGCGCATACTGGATTCAGAGGTATCCCAGTCGATACATGCATCGGTGACAGAAATGCCATATTGTAATTCCGACAAATCCTCTGGAATCGATTGATTACCCCAGTTAATGTTGCTTTCAACCATCAAACCCACAATAGACTCATTTCCTTCATTGATTTGCTGGGCAATATTGTCCATCACCAAAGGCTGGATTGACGGGTCTTTACTGGAGTTAGCGTGACTACAATCAACCATAATATTGCCAGATAAACCGTCTTTTTCCAACGCTTGTTCGCACAACGCAATATTAACCGAGTCGTAGTTAGGCTTGCCACCACCACCACGTAATACCACATGACCATATTGGTTGCCGCTGGTGCGGGTAATGGCAACTTGTCCTTGAGGGTTAACACCGAGGAACGAGTGGGGCGACGCCATCGATTCAAGGGCATTAAAAGCCACCGTAAGGCCGCCGTCGGTGCCGTTTTTAAATCCAATTGGGCATGAGAGGCCACTGGACATTTCGCGGTGGGTTTGTGATTCTGTGGTGCGTGCGCCGATAGCAGCCCAAGTCCATAGATCCGATTGATATTGTGGAGAAATAGGGTCTAAAGCTTCCGTGGCTAGGGGTAAGCCCATAGCCGCAAGGTCAAGCATCAGTTTACGGCCGATATGCAAACCCGTTTCAACATCAAAGGTGCCATCTAAATGAGGGTCGTTAATTAAGCCTTTCCAACCCACAGTGGTACGCGGCTTTTCAAAGTAGACGCGCATAACAAGATACAAGGTGTCTTTCAGTTCATCGGCCAATATGGCTAGGCGGCGCCCATAATCTAAAGCGGCTTCGGTATCGTGAATCGAGCATGGCCCAATGACAACAAATAGACGATGATCAGTGCCGTCTAGTATGTTTTTAATGGTCTGGCGAGCCTGCATTACGCTGTCCGCAATGGTGCTGGTGGCCGGTAATTGAGTCTTTAAATCTTCGGGTGAGGTAAGTACCTGTTGGCTTGCGATGTTCAGGTCTTCGATGCGGCGATCGGTCATGGTATCTCTCTAACAGTAAAAACGGGTAAATAATGGCCTATGGGTAAGCCAAAACGCTATAATTAAGCGCTCCTTTGTAACACAATCAAGGGCCTAGGAACAAATAAAACGTGCAAGAGAAAGGTTGTATATGCAGATATCGTGGGTTAACAGTGGATTACGCCACGGTGTACAGGTTTTTGGTTTGTTGCTTCTATTCACAGCGAATGCCAGTGCAGCACTGTTTAGTTCGGTCCAACACCCATTACCGGCAGCAGAAGCTTTTCCGCTAACCGTTGAACAGCACGGCACTAAGATCGACATTATCTGGAATACTGCTGCTGACTATTATCTGTACCAAGACAAATTTGCCTTCATTACGTCTAACAATCATCCATTAACCGACCTTGTGTTACCCCAAGCCAAGGTGAAGCAAGACCCAACCTTTGGCACCACTAACGTCTACTACGGACAATTGCATCTCACAGGGTTGTTGCCTCAAACCGGTGAGCCTGCCACTACATTGTTGGTGAATTACCAAGGCTGTTGGGATGGCGGTGTCTGTTATCCCCCTCAATCGATGCAATTTGATCTAACGCCGGTCATTTCTGAACAATCATTAAAGGCGCCTGTCCCTAGTCTGTGGGCCCAGTCCAGTGGTACCAATGCCAACTGGTTCACACAACGGCTCAAAGGGACTAGTGTCAGCAGCCTATTGATCATCTTTTTTCTTGCGGGTTTAGCCTTAGCATTTACTCCTTGTGTATTACCTATGGTGCCTATTTTATCCAGCATCATTGTTGGCCTTAACCCCAAACCCAGTGCTCGTAAGAGTTTGGCTTTATCGGCGACCTATGTGCTAACCATGGCGTTAACCTATAGCCTAGCTGGTTTGATGGCAGGGCTCAGTGGTGCTAGCGTTCAAATTGCATTACAACAGCCGTGGGTTATTGGTGTTATAGCGAGTTTATTTGTGGTGTTTTCTGCGGCCATGTTTGGTTGGTTTAACTTGCAAATGCCCACCGCATTGCAACATAAAATAAACCAGCTTACGCAACGCAGGGCAGGGGGGCAGTTTGTCAGTGTGGCGATTATGGGGGCCTTGTCGGCCTTGGTGGTTGGCCCCTGCGTGGCGGCTCCCTTAGCGGGTGCTTTATTGTTCATTGCCCAAACGGGTGACGCTGCACTGGGTGGCCTTGCACTATTTGTTATGGGTTTAGGAATGGGCATACCCCTGTTGGTTGTCGGCACCTCGGCGGGACGCTTTATTCCTCACACCGGGGCTTGGATGCAGCGTATTAAAATCGGTTTTGGTTTTCTCATGCTGTATATGGCGATCTGGATGACCGATCGTGTGTGGTCTCAATGGAGTTTGTGGCTGGTGGCTGTGGTGACCTTAGTGTTAGCGCTTTCGCTGCTACTCAATAGCCGCTGGAAACCCGCTGTTGTTAGTCTGCAAGGGATTATTTTTGCCTATGTTATGGGGGTGTTGCTGGGGCTGTATGCCGTTAGTTTGCTGGTTGGCCAAGCGGTAGGCAACGCCTCTTTAATTGCCCCATTACAAGGCTTAACTCAGCAGCCCAGCCAGCCCTTATCAGTCACTAAGGTGACTGCGTCCGAAGTGCCTCTATTGTTAGATCAGGCAAAAACCGATCATCAAGTGGTGATGTTAGACTTCTACGCCGACTGGTGTATCTCTTGCGTAGAGTTGGATGTGTTTGTGTTTACTAATGCAGACGTACAGCGAGCCCTTAGCGATGTAAAAGTGATTAAAGTTGATGTGACTTCTAACGAAACTGCGGCCGTCGAGTTGATGCGTTCATTACAGCTGGTAGGGCCACCGGCACTGGTGTTTTATAGTGCAAGTGGTGAATTATTGTTGCAACACACCATTGTAGGGGTACCGGATGCACGAGATTTGGTGAGCTTAATTAAGCGTGTAAAGGGTTACTAATAACTACATGATAATACCTATATGCTTTTTCGATCTATGTGATATGATTTAAAGACCAGCTGGCATGACTTAAACGGTATTTATGAAGTTACAACAATTAAGATATATCTGCGAGGTCGAACGACACAACCTCAATGTTTCTTCTACTGCACTAAGTTTATTTACCTCGCAACCTGGTATTAGCAAACAAATTCGGTTGTTAGAAGATGAGCTTGGGGTCGAAATTTTTGCCCGCAGTGGCAAGCATCTAACCCACGTTACCCCTGCAGGCCAAGCGATTCTGGCTTCTGCTCACGATGTATTACTCCAGGTTGAAGGCATTAAGCGCAAAGCTCAAGAATATAGTGATGAAACTAAAGGTTCCTTGTCCATCGCCACCACCCATACTCAAGCCCGTTATGCCTTACCTAAAGTTATTAACAATTTTATTGGCGGCTATCCAGACGTTTCCTTGCACATGCAGCAAGGCACACCTAAGCAAATAGCGGCCTTAGCTTCCGACGGTGAAGTTGATTTTGCAATTGCCACAGAAGCCATTGAGCAGTTTAGCGATTTGTTATTGATGCCTTGTTACCATTGGAACCGCTGTGTCGTTGTGCCTAAGGATCATCCTCTAGCTAAGGTGAAAAAGCTGACTTTAGAGCAGCTAGCGCATCACCCTATTGTCACCTACGTGTTTGGTTTTACTGGTCGTTCTAAATTGGATGACGCCTTTAACAAAGCCCACTTAGAACCTAAAGTTGTATTTACGGCGGTGGATTCTGACGTTATAAAAGCATACGTACGCTTAGGTTTGGGGGTCGGTATCATTGCTTCAATGGCGTACGAGCCACACTTGGACGGTGATTTGGTGTCCTTGGATGCGAGCCACTTATTTGCCCACAGCACCACCAATATTGGTTTTAGAAAGGGCACCTTTTTAAGGGGCTACATGTACGACTTTATCGAAGCCTTCGCACCCAACTTAACCAAACAGAAGGTTAATGAAGCACAAGCATGTCGCACACCTCAGGATCTGCAAGCGCTGTTTGCAGCCGATTCCCTACCAATGCGCTAGGGCTTATAAAACCCGCAAGCCATCAAGTAGGTTGTTAACCTTATCAAAGGTTTCTTGGTATTCTGACTCACAGTCCGAATCGGCCACTAGGCCGCCCCCAGCCCAGCAATAAATTTGACCACCACCATCGCCTTTACTATCCGTCACTAAGGTACGGATACAGATATTGGTGTCCATGCGGCCATTACTGCTCAAGTAACCGATGGAGCCTGTGTAGGCATTGCGACGGTGTGGTTCCAGTTCTTCGATGATTTGCATGGCCCTTAGTTTGGGCGCTCCAGTGATAGATCCGCCAGGGAAAGCGCCTTTTAACAAAGGTAAAATTTGCTCATTAGTTGCCAGTTCACCAGTAACCGTAGTGACTAAATGGTGAACGTTACTGTAACTTTCGATGGCAAATAAATCGGGTACCTTGACCGAAAAAGGTTGGCAATGTTTGCTCAAATCATTGCGCAGCAAATCTACAATCATAAGGTTTTCAGAGCGATCTTTAGGGCTTGCACTTAATTCTTCGTACAAAGCCTTGTCTAACTCTGGTGTGTCACCTCGAGGTCGGGTACCTTTAATTGGTTTGGTTTCAACCCGCCTTTTGTGCACTTGTAAAAAACGTTCTGGGGACAGGCTCAGTAGGGCGCCTTCATTGGTTTCCATATAAGCACTAAAAGGCGTTGGCGAGGCTTTTCTTAATTGTTGATATGCAAACCAAGGGTTACCTGAGTACTCTGCACTAAAACGCTGGGCTAAACACACCTGATAGCAATCACCCGCGTGGATATAATCGATAACGCGATAAAACTTATCAGCGTATTCTTGCGCCGACATGTTGGAACTAAAATCGGTGGATAGGGTAAAGGCTTTAGTCACCATGCTTGATGGCTGTTTTAGCTTTTGTACCAACGCTTGGGTTTGTTGATCATCTAACTGGCTCACCAAATAACTTGTACGTAGCTCATGGTCGGTAATCACGGCCCATGGATAAATACCGATACACATATCTTCCACAGCAATGTCGGCTTTAGCCTGTGTTGGCATGGTCTCGATAAAACGGCCTAAATCATAGCCAAATAGGCCTGCGGCGCCGCCCGTAAATGGAATTTCTGCGGCTGGTTCGCTACCGCTTAAGTCTTGCAGTAATTGTTGCTGTAGCTGGCCAATGAGGTCAAAAGCATCGCTTTGAGTAGTGCGTGTAATACCGTCTTGTAGAACCTGAGTTAGGCCGTCCTTGTGGGTGATGACGGCCAGCGGCGCTGCCATCGCCATATCGTAACGACCAAAGTGGCTAGCAGGGCGGCTGGAGTCCAGCAGCAAGGGAAACGGCAGGTGTCTGATGGCCTCAAAATAACGGCAGGCATTTTCAGCAAATGGCAGAGGGATTATATACACGTCTAGAGTCTAAAGGCTGACAAGAAGGCTATTCTAACTTCCCAAACCGGTGACGCCTAGACTTTTACTTAAGTGAGGCGTTAATTATTTATGAAAAGCGTTGTGTACAGTCTACTAAAAGATGAAATTGTCTACAATATTAGATCAATGTCTAAATTGACAGGCTAAATAGGGGGTAATATAATAGTTTTACTTAAAATGTGTAGACAATATGTATGGAAGTCGAAACCACAACATTAGCCAATCAAGTCTGTGATCGTATCGTTCAAGATATCATTACTGGGGTTATCGCTCAGGGTCAAAAGTTAAACGAACCTGAACTGGCTCGTATCCATGGCATTAGCCGTGGCCCACTGCGCGAAGCCATGAGTCGTATAGAAGCCATGCGCTTGATTACCCGCGTGCCTAACGTCGGTGCTAGGGTCGTTAAACTGTCTTATGATGAATTGCTTGAAATCTATCAGATTAGGGAGTCGTTAGAAGGTTTGGCCGCAAGGCTTGCTGCCCAAACCATGTCGACCCACGAGAAGTCTGAACTACGTCTGTTGTTGACCAGCCACCATAAACACATCCTCGACACGCAGGGCCGCTCATATTTCCAGCAAGAAGGCGATGTCGATTTTCATTACCGTATTGTTCACGGTAGCAAAAACCAGCGTTTAATCGATATGTTGGCTGGAGACCTCTACCAGTTGGTACGTATGTACCGCTATCAATTTAGTTTGTCGAGTAATCGCCCTGAGCAAGCTCTAAAAGAGCACGACCAAATCTGCAGTGCTATTGAAGAAGGCGACGGTGAATTAGCCGAATGGTTAATGAAACGTCACATCAACAATGCCCGCAATAACATTATGCTGCGCATGCAAGCGCAGTCAGACCCTCAAATCGGAGAAACACCATGAGCAGGATAAGCCAAGGCGCAAAGTTTCGCGCAGCTATTGCCAATAACAACCCCCTACAAATTGTAGGCACCATTAACGCCTACAGCGCCATGATGGCCGAAAAGGTGGGCCATCAGGCCATTTATATTTCTGGTGGTGGTGTGGCTAATGCCTCTTATGGTTTGCCTGATTTGGGTATGACTAGCCTTAACGATGTACTTGAAGACGCACGTCGCATTACTGCTGCCAGTGAACTGCCTTTGTTGGTAGATATCGATACCGGTTGGGGTGGTGCATTTAATATTGGCCGCGCCATCAAGGGTATGGAATCTGCCGGTGTTGCTGCTGTTCATATTGAAGATCAGGTAGCACAAAAGCGCTGTGGTCATCGCCCTAATAAGGAAATCGTTTCAACCCAAGAAATGGTCGACCGTGTTAAAGCTGCCGCTGACGCCCGTATTGATGATGACTTCTTCATCATGGCTCGCACAGACGCTTTTCAAAAAGACGGGTTACAAGCGGCTATTGACCGTTCACAGGCCTGTATCGAAGCTGGCGCTGACGGCATTTTTGCCGAAGCTGTGCACGAACTAACCGACTATGACGCTTTCGCCAAGGCAATTGAAGTGCCACTGTTGGCCAACATTACCGAATTTGGTGCCACACCTTTGTATAACAAGAGTGAGTTGGCCAATGTTGGTGTAGACATGGTGCTGTATCCATTGAGTGCTTTTCGCGCCATGAACAAAGCCGCCCTTAACGTGTATAAGCACCTGCTCGAAGACGGCGACCAAAAAGCGGTAATCGACACCATGCAAACACGTATGGAATTGTACGACTTTTTGGACTATCACTCGTTTGAACATAAATTAGATCAGCTGTTTGCAGCTGGCAAAAACCTATAACGTCGATCATCAGTTAACAACAAGGACACACCCATGAGCAAACCCATTTCAGGAGCTGGCCTGCGCGGCCAGTCAGCAGGTTCTACAGCACTTTGTACCGTTGGTTTAACCGGCACAGGCCTTACGTACCGTGGCTATGACATAAGCGAGTTGGCAGAAAAAGCCAGCTTTGAAGAAGTCGCTCACCTGTTACTTAAGGGCCAGTTGCCTACGCAAACTGAACTTGATGCTTACACGGCTAAATTGAAGGGCATGCGTCATTTACCTCAAGCATTAAAGACCGTGTTGGAACAGATTCCTGCCAATGCCCATCCGATGGATGTGATGCGTACAGGTTGTTCTATGTTGGGCAACCTAGAAATGGAACATAACTTTTCCATGGAACAAGATGTAACGGATCGCTTGTTGGGCTTGTTCCCAGCCATTATTTGTTACTGGTACCGCTTTAGTCATGATGGCGTTCGTATTGAAACAGAAACTGACGATGATTCAATTGGTTCTTATTTCTTACATCTATTACATGACAAAAAGCCAAGTGAATTACACGCTAAGGTTATGAACGTGTCATTGATTTTGTACGCTGAGCATGAATTTAATGCCTCAACCTTTACCGCCCGAGTCTGCGCGTCGACCTTGTCTGACATGCATTCGTGCGTCACTGGAGCGATTGGTAGTTTGCGTGGTCCATTACATGGTGGCGCAAATGAAGCGGCTATGGACATGATCCAGCAGTGGAAAACGCCTGAAGAAGCTGAAACCGCCATTATGGGTATGTTGGCTCGTAAAGATAAGATCATGGGTTTTGGCCACGCCATTTACCGTGAATCTGATCCACGTAACGTGATCATTAAAGGCTGGTCAGAAAAATTGGCCGAGTCCGTCGGCGACACTCACCTTTACCCAGTATCGGTGCGTTGTGAAGCGGTGATGTGGCGCGAGAAAAAGCTGTTTTGTAATGCTGACTTCTTCCATGCGTCTACCTATAACTTTATGGGCATTCCGACTAAATTGTTTACGCCTATTTTTGTGATGTCACGCCTTACGGGCTGGGCTGCCCACGTTATGGAACAGCGTCAGAACAACCGTATTATTCGCCCTAGCGCAGATTACACGGGTCCAGAAACGTCCCAGTGGGTCGATATTGCAGAGCGAGGCTAAACCATGAACAATACAAACTACCGTAAGCCGCTAGGAGCCACCGGTCTAGATTATTTTGATAGCCAAGCTGCCGTTGAAGAGATTAGTGCAGGCGCTTATGCCAAGCTACCTTATACCTCTAAAATTTTGGCCGAACAATTGGTTCGCCGATGTGATCCGCAATCGCTCACTGCTTCACTCAAACAGTTGATTGAGCGCAAGCAAGATCTAGACTTTCCATGGTACCCAGCGCGGGTAGTTTGTCATGATATTTTAGGCCAAACTGCATTGGTAGATTTAGCCGGTTTACGTGACGCCATTGCCGACCAAGGTGGTGATCCATCTAAGGTTAACCCTGTGGTACCTACACAGCTGATTGTTGACCACTCGCTCGCCGTAGAACATGGTGGTTTTGAAGCTGATGCATTTGATAAAAACCGTGCCATAGAAGACCGACGTAACGATGACCGTTTCCACTTTATTGAATGGACCAAAACGGCTTTTGAAAACGTTGATGTGATCCCAGCCGGCAACGGCATCATGCATCAAATCAACTTGGAAAAAATGTCACCAGTGATTCAAAACCGTGACGGACTTGCTTTTCCAGATACTTGCGTAGGCACCGATAGCCACACGCCACACATTGATGCCTTAGGCGTTATTGCAGTGGGTGTGGGCGGACTAGAAGCCGAAAACGTGATGTTAGGGCGTGCATCAATGATGCGCCTACCAGACATCATCGGTGTCGAGCTCACCGGTAGTCGCCAACCAGGCATTACCGCTACTGATATCGTTTTAGCGTTAACCGAGTTCTTACGTGAACAGCGTGTTGTGTCGTCTTATTTAGAGTTTTACGGTGCTGGTGCCAATGGTTTAACCATCGGTGATCGAGCTACCATCTCTAACATGACACCAGAATTTGGTGCTTCAGCCGCGCTGTTTTATATCGACCAGCAAACCCTTGATTATTTGAACCTCACGGGCCGCGAACCTGAGCAAGTGGCATTAGTAGAGCACTATGCAAAAACCAATGGTCTATGGGCTGATGACATGGTGTCAGCTACTTATGAGCGGGTATTAAGCTTCGATCTCTCAAGCGTATGCCGTAACATGGCTGGCCCATCTAACCCCCATCGCCGGTTGCCTACTAGCGCACTAGCCGAACGCGGCATTGCCGCGGATTGGCAACAAAACGATGGTGAAATGCCTGATGGTGCTGTTATTATTGCTGCCATCACTAGCTGTACCAATACTAGTAACCCACGTAACGTGGTGGCTGCAGGCCTTTTGGCCCGTAACGCCAACCGTCTAGGGTTAACCCGCAAGCCGTGGGTTAAGTCGTCTTTTGCGCCAGGTTCTAAAGTCGCAAAACTCTACTTAGAAGAAGCCGGGCTACTTACCGAACTTGAACAACTAGGTTTTGGCATTGTAGGTTATGCGTGTACCACGTGTAACGGTATGAGCGGAGCACTGGATCCAGTCATACAACAAGAAGTGATCGAACGTGACTTGTATACTACGGCTGTGTTGTCTGGCAACCGTAACTTTGACGGCCGTATTCACCCATATGCAAAACAAGCCTTCTTGGCTTCGCCGCCGTTAGTGGCTGCCTATGCTATTGCAGGCACTATGCGTTTTGATATCGAACAAGACGTGTTAGGTCAGGACCAGCAGGGCAACGACATTACCCTTAAGGACATTTGGCCCAACGATGACGAAATAGACGCGATTGTTGCTAAGTGTGTAAAACCTGAGCAGTTTAAACAAATCTACATTCCTATGTTTGACCTAGGCAAGGTAGAACGAGCCCCAAGCCCGCTATACGACTGGCGACCACAAACCACCTACATTCGCCGCCCACCGTACTGGGAAGGTGCCTTGGCAGGTGAACGTACCATGAAGGGCATGCGGCCATTAGCCGTTCTAGGCGACAATATAACCACCGACCATTTGTCTCCCTCCAATGCGATACTGGCCAGCAGTGCTGCGGGCGAGTATTTGACTAAAATGGGTTTGCCAGAAGAAGACTTTAACTCCTATGCGACCCATCGAGGTGACCACCTAACCGCCCAAAGGGCCACGTTTGCTAACCCTAAATTGCTTAACGAAATGTGTCTTAACGACCAAGGTCAAGTGCAGCAAGGCTCGTTGGCTCGCGTAGAGCCCGAAGGCAAGGTCACACGTATGTGGGAAGCCATTGAAACTTACATGCAACGCGCCCAGTCACTGATTATTGTTGCTGGTGCTGACTATGGTCAAGGTTCTTCCCGCGATTGGGCGGCCAAGGGTCCTCGTTTAGCTGGCGTAGAAGTGATTGTGGCTGAAGGTTTTGAACGTATACACCGTACCAACTTGGTCGGTATGGGCGTTATGCCACTCGAGTTTAAGGCAGGCGAGACCCGCCTAACTTACGCCATTGATGGTACTGAAACCTTTGACGTTATCGGCCAAGCGGCACCGGGCTGCGACCTTACCTTAGTGATAAACAGAACTAGCGGCGAGTCGATACAAGTGCCAGTAACATGTAGACTAGATACAGCTGAAGAAGTATCTGTTTATACCGCCGGTGGTGTATTGCAACGTTTCGCCCAAGACTTTCTTGAATCCACCAGCACGAGCCAGGATTAACCATGAGTTTTAAGCCACAAATTAAAGTCCCTGCCACTTATATGCGTGGCGGCACCAGTAAAGGGGTGTTCTTTGATCTCAAAGACTTACCCTTAGCTGCGCAAGTGGCAGGGCCTGCTAGGGATGCGCTGCTAATGCGTGTCATTGGTAGCCCCGACGCTTATGCCAAACAAATTGATGGCATGGGCGGCGCAACTTCAAGCACCAGTAAAACAGTGATTGTAGGCCCTGCTACCGTGGCAGATCACGACGTGGACTATTTGTTTGGTCAAGTGTCGATTGATAAGGCGTTTGTAGATTGGTCTGGTAACTGCGGTAACTTATCCTCTGCAGTTGGCGCTTTTGCCATTAACTCAGGTTTAGTTGACGCCAGCCGTATCCCGCTTAATGGCGTGGCCTTGGTACGTATTTGGCAAGCCAACATAAAGAAAACCATCCTCGCTCACATTCCTATTAGCAATGGTGTGGTACAAGAGACAGGCGACTTTTTGCTTGATGGTGTGACTTTTCCTGCCGCTGAAATCAAATTGGAATTCATCAACCCGTCTGCGGGCGATGCCGATATGTTTCCCACCGGCAATCTAATCGATCAGTTGGACGTGCCGAACGTAGGCTGTTTTCCAGCCACCATGATTAACGCCGGTATTCCTACTATCTTTGTTAATGCGCAAGATCTAGGTTACTCAGGTACCGAGCTACAGCCCGACATTAACACCGACCCGAAAGCATTAGCTAAACTTGAATCCATCCGCGCCCATGGAGGTGTAGAAATGGGTTTGTTTAGCCATATTGATGACGCCCAACAGCGCCAACACACCCCTAAAGTTGCCTTTGTTGCGTCAGCCCAGGACTACACCTCTTCCAGTGGTTCTGCCGTGGCGGCCGCTAACGTAGATTTGTTAGTTCGAGCCATGTCTATGGGCCAGTTACATCACGCTATGATGGGCACTGCGGCCGTAGCCATTGGTACAGCCGCAGCCATACCTGGTACTTTGGTCAACCAAGCCGCAGGTGGCAGTGCGCGTTCTAGCGTAACCTTTGGACACCCCTCAGGTACCCTCACTGTGGGTGCTGAAGCGGCACAGGAATCGGGCCAGTGGTCAGCCACCAAAGCCATTATGAGCCGCAGCGCACGTGTGCTCATGGAAGGTTGGGTTAGGGTGCCTGGTGCCTGAATACTATGTGTTAGTGGGTGACACTAACACTACGGCAGTAGAAGCACTCAAAACCACTAGTGGCTTGTCTAAGCAGCTTATTAAGCAGGCCATGAAAAAGGGCGCGGTGTGGGTGAGTGTGCTCGGTCAGGGCCATAAGCGCCTAAGACGAGCAGATAAACAGCTCAAGCCTGGCCAGCAGTTGCACCTTTACTATGATCCATTGGTGCTGGGCCAGGTAGCGACAGCACCTGTGCTAGTGGCGGACGAGGGTGACTATAGTGTTTGGTACAAACCCTACGGAATGCTCAGTCAGGGATCTAAATGGGGCGATCATTGCACCATTAATCGGTGGGTGGAACAGCATCATCGGCCACAACGCCCAGCCTTTATCGTTAATCGGTTGGATCGAGCGGCCCAGGGTTTGATGCTGATTGCCCACTCCAAAACTGCAGCCACTGCTTTGAGCGGGTTGTTTGCGCAACGTGCGATAGACAAACGTTATACCGCGCTGGTCGCCGGCGCCTTGCCGCAGCCGTTGTTATTAGATGCACCCATAGATGATAAGGCTGCAGTCAGCCACGTTAGTTTGTTGCATCACGATGTGCGCACTCAGCATTCCTTAGTGAGCGTAAAAATAGACACTGGCCGTAAGCACCAGATTCGCAAACACTTGAGTGGCGTGGGTTTGCCCATCGTTGGCGATAGACTCTATGGGCCTGAGAAGCAAAATTGTGAGGTGGATTTGTGTCTAGTCTCGAGCTATTTGGCGTTTTTGAGTCCGTTTGATGCAGAGCCCAAAAGCTACACCTTGGCAGATGAATACTTGCCCAAAATTAGTTAGAATCCTACCCCACAACCGTGATAATAAAGGACCAATAGATGAAAGATTTATTACCTGAGCTATGTGACCAGTTTGAGAGTTTGGTTCATGTGGTTGAGCCCATGTTTATGAACGTCGGTGGTAAAGAACGTTTTGGTGGCCAAATTGTTACCTTAAAATGCCATGAAGACAATTCTAAGGTGCGTGAGCTGGCAGGCCAAGATGGCACCGGCAAAGTGCTTGTGGTTGATGGCGGCGGTTCGTTACGACGTGCTCTATTAGGTGATTTATTGGCAGAGAAAGCGGCCGCCAATGGCTGGGAAGGTATGATTATCTACGGCTGTATCCGTGATGTGAATGCCATAGGCGAGATCGCATTAGGCGTACAGGCTTTAGCCACACACCCCATGAAAACAGAAAAACGTGGTTTGGGAGACGTCAACCAGACAGTCACTTTTGGTGGTGTTAACTTTGTACCTGGACAATATGTGTACGCAGACAATAATGGGGTGCTGGTTGCACCCCATGAACTACTCGTCAGCGAAGTATAAATAACCCTGATTGTGCAGAATTAGCAGCATCGCCTTAGCGGCTTCACTGCTGATCAGTGGCGCCAGTTGATCCACCTCAATGAGCCATTGATTAGCGATGACTTCAGCAAAGTCTGTGGCATCCGGCGGGCAGGGTAATGCTTCTCCCTGAGCAAACAGGGTTAAACCACCGTCGCCTTGCCATGTATAGGCCAGTCTAACCCCTTCTGAGACCCTCAAAACGCCGTACGCATCGGCAATAATAGTAGCCAGTTCGTCTGCATCCATGGCTTCTTCGGCCATATCAAGGTTAGGGTATTTGGCTTCGGTGCTTAGCTTGCCAAACCACTGAACCACGTTTTCGGTAGTGATTTGTTGTTGCATCAAGCGCACCAAGTCAGCCACGTCGTCGGCATTAATTTCAGCGCAGTGAGTGACGTTACCACGATCTTTCAAGCGTAGGTCTGCAGTTAAATCTAGATTGCGCTCATCGGCAAAACCGGTGAGTACGTCACCGTGGGAAGGTGAGCGAAAGCCCACCGAATAAGTTACACAATGGTCACTAATCGCGGTGCCTTTATGCGCTACTAACGGCGGGATATAAAGTAAATCACCTGGATTGAGAATAAATTCTTGCTGTAACTCAAACTGGTCTAACAAACACAATTGATCATGCGCCATTAAGGCTGAATTTTCACTACAAATTTGGCCAATTTGCCATTGGCGCTGACCTTCGCCTTGTATTAAGAACACATCGTAGCGGTCGTAATGAGCGCCTACACCCGCGCCTTTAGTGGCGTAGCTGATCATTAGGTCATCTAATCGCCAACTGGGCAAAAAACGAAATTTAGCCAAAAAGTCGTGTACCTGTGGTACAAAACAATCCACTCCTTGGACCAGTAAGGTCCAAGGGAAGTCACGTTCCTTGTTGAAGTCGGCTTCGCTTAACGGCCCATGAATCACTTGCCAGTCGGCAATGTTGCCTTGATTTTCGATAAGCCGCGACTCAACTTCCGCTTCTAACGCTAGTCCCGCCAGTTCATCTACCGCAATCAGCGGTTCGTCCAGGTTGATTGCGTTACGAATACATACTGGTTTTTGCTGCCAATAATCAGCCATAAATTCAGCTAGGCTTAAATCGCCTAACTGAGTCAATGGCGCTAAGTTTGGCGCGCCTGCCAGGGTCGAGGTGTTCATCAATTAGATTGCCGCCGCCTGAGCTACTGCATTGCCAATATAGTTGGCTGGCGTGAGTGTCTTTAATTCGTCTTTAACCTGTTGTGGTAGCTCAAGGGTATCGATAAATTCAGCCATAATGGTGGCATCAATGGTCTTGCCTCGAGTTAAGGCTTTGAGCTTTTCGTACGGCTCTTCAATCGCGTAGCGACGCATTACGGTTTGAATAGGTTCCGCAAGTACTTCCCAAGCATTGTCTAAGTCAGCGTTTAAACGTGCTGCGTTAAGTTCTAGCTTGCTGATGCCTTTTAGCGTTGACTGGTACGCAATTAAGCTGTGAGCCAGGCCAACACCCAAATTACGTAATACCGTGGAGTCTGTTAGGTCGCGCTGCCAGCGTGAAACAGGCAGTTTAGTGGCTAGATGTTGCAAGATCGCATTTGCAAGGCCAAGGTTACCTTCCGAGTTTTCAAAGTCGATGGGGTTAACTTTGTGGGGCATAGTAGATGAGCCAATTTCACCGGCAATGGTCTTTTGCTTGAAAAAGCCCATGGAGATGTAACCCCAAATGTCGCGATCAAAATCCAACAGAATAGTGTTGAAACGCGCTACAGCGTCAAACAATTCGGCAATGTAGTCATGGGGCTCAATTTGGGTCGTGTACGGGTTCCAGGTCAAGCCTAAACTCTCTACAAATACCTGTGCATTGGCTTGCCAATCAATTTCTGGGTAAGCACTCAGGTGAGCGTTATAGTTACCCACGGCACCATTAATTTTACCTAATAGCTCTACCTGTTGAATTTGCTTCAGTTGGCGTTGTAAACGAGCGGCTACGTTGGCCATCTCTTTGCCAAGAGTCGACGGAGACGCGGTTTGGCCGTGTGTACGGGATAACATAGGTTGGCTTTGGTAGGTATGCGCCAAACCTTTAATCTGCTCTAGCACCTGAGTCATCTCAGGCACCACTACTTGTTCAAAACCTTGTTTTAGCATCAAGCCATGGGACAAATTGTTGATGTCTTCCGACGTGCAGGCAAAGTGCACGTACTCATTAATTGCTTGTAGTTCTGCATTGTCGGAAAACTGTTCTTTAATGTAGTACTCCACGGCTTTAACGTCGTGATTAGTGGTACTTTCAATGTCTTTGACCCGTTGCGCTGCGGCTTCGTTGAAATTGTCGACTAAGGCTTCTAACAAGGCGTTGGCGGTGGTGCTTAACGGCGCCACTTCTGTAATTTGTGGGTGCTCAGCTAAACGTTGCAGCCAACGCACTTCCACCAGCACGCGATTATAGATTAAGCCGAATTCGCTAAAGTAGGGGCGCAATGAGGCGGTTTTACTGCCGTAACGGCCATCAACAGGTGAAAGAGCGGAAATTGACGATAAGTCCATAACGTGGTCCTAGGTTGGATTAGAGCTGATTAAGGAGTGCATTAAGTTCGCACTGCAAAGAATTTTTAAACAATACCAGTTGCCATTTTCGGCCGCCCACTTGGCGCCACAAAGTGGTTGCACGAATGCCGGCTAACAAATAGCTACGCACACGATTGGTATTCATCGGTTGCTGCAAATAGGTGGGGTTACCAGTGACCTGAATACGGAAATGAAAGCTACTTAATGTAGTCGAATAGGTTTCAGCAACACTGGCCAATACGTTAGCGTGGGTGAGGTCGTATAGGTCGACTTGACGCTGGCTATGGCTCAACTGTTGGCTTATTGCGTCAAGCATTTTAGGACGCTTACGCAGCTTTGCTTGTAAATGGGTTAGGCCCAACACGTAACGGGTGATCTCCCGCGCGGCAACGCTTTTGTCTTGGTCCAAAATAGACTTGAGTGTTTCTAAACCCAAACGTAAATTTTGCACCGCCTGTTCGCCACCAAAGACATCTTCGGTTGATTCTGGAGAGGTGACAAATAAAGATGCTAGACAAGTGCGGCTAGCTTCTTCATCTGCTTTGCCTGTGCTTGCCACCTGGTGCACCAAGGCTGCGGCTTGAACAACCGCTGCCAGGGCCAGCACACGTTCTTGATTGGAATTTAAACGACTAATCAATGACCGCTCCTCCTAAACAGATATCGGCGTCATAAAAGACAATGGATTGACCCGGTGTTACGGCGCGTTGGGGAGTATCAAACACCACCTTAAGCTGGCCGTCGTCAAATGCCGTTATGTGGCAGGCTTGATCATCTTGGCGGTAACGTATCTTCGCCATAAGCGATACGCTTTGGCCTTGGCTCAAGTCGGGGCCTAGGCCATCAACCCACATCAGTTGTTGACAGGTAAGGGTGGGTTTAAACAGGCGAGGGTGGTTTTTACCCTGAGTGACAATAAGTCGGTTGCGCTCTAGGTCTTTATCCACCACATACCAAGCCGACTCATTGTAGTTGGCCAAGCCGCCAATACCTAACCCTTGGCGTTGGCCGATGGTGTGATACATCAAGCCCTGATGGTCGCCAATGACATCGCCGTCTACCGTTTCTATCTTGCCTGGCTGTGCCGGCAGGTATTGCTGCAAAAAGTCTTTAAAACGTCGTTCGCCAATAAAACAAATGCCCGTGCTGTCTTTTTTGGCATGATTAGCTAAACCGTGTTGTTCGGCCAAGGCCCTAACCTGTGGTTTTTGCATTGCGCCAATGGGGAACAAGGTAAGGTTCACTTCGGCAGCGCCAATAGCGTGCAAAAAGTAACTTTGATCTTTGTTGGTGTCTAAACCCTTGATCAGTTGGCACTTAAGGCCTTCGCCGCGACGTTGCACATAGTGACCCGTGGCAATAAAGCCTGCACCTAAGGTTTTGGCATATTGCAAAAAGGCTTTGAATTTAATTTCCCGATTACAGAGGATGTCTGGATTGGGTGTGCGGCCGGCTTTGTATTCGGCTAAAAAGTGCTCAAACACGTTGTCCCAGTACTCTGCAGCAAAGTTGGCAGCGTGAAGGTGTATGCCCAATGTGTCACAAACGGATTGGGCATCAGCCAGGTCTTGTTTTGCCGTGCAGTATTCTGTGCCATCATCTTCGTCCCAGTTCTTCATGAACAGGCCTTCAACATGGTACCCTTGCTGCATGAGCAATAAAGCGGAAACAGACGAGTCAACTCCGCCGGACATGCCAACAATAACGCGCGTGGGTGTGGTAACACTCATAGATTTGGTCAAGCGATAAACTACAGTTATTTACGGGCCTAATTTTAACCGAACCAAAGGCTCACGCCTAGGCTTAAAGTGATATAGCGAGAATTATTAGTCTTATGAAAAAAGCTGACCTGATTGTCATCCAAGAAACCGATTTTGATATCAATCACCACTACCAGCGTTTGTTGCAAATTAACCCCGCGGGTACAGGTGCGGCGGTTTTGTTTGTTGGATTAGTTAGAGATTTAGATGATGCCCACGTGGAGGCCATGCAGTTAGACCATTATCCGGGCATGACCGAAATCTGTCTCCAGCATATAGTCACCATGGCCCACCAGCGCTGGGCATTGGAAGGTATCCACTTAGTACACCGCGTAGGGCGTCTCAATAGTAACGACCAAATTGTCTTGGTGGGGGTGGCTTCTCGCCACCGCAGTGACGCTTTTTCCGCCTGTGAATTTGTTATGGACTACTTGAAGCAGGATGCGCCGTTCTGGAAAGCTGAAATCACAGAGCATGGCAAGAGCTGGGTCCAAGCTAAAGCTAGCGATCAATTAGCGCAACGGCGTTGGCAGGGGGATTAGGCCTTATCGTAGCGCCAAAGGCCTACGTCCAGGCCCTTTAAGCGCCACTGGCCTACGGCAACCCTCACCAAACGTAAGGTGGGTAGGCCGACTGCCGCTGTCATACGTCGGACTTGTCGATTTCGGCCCTCACTAATACGTATTTCTAACCATTGCGTGGGTTTGTCTTCGCGCTTCCTAATCGGTGGTACGCGGGGCCATAATTTATTCACTTCACGGCCTAAAGGCCTCACTTTTGCTGGGCGAGTAGGTCCGTCTTTGAGTACGGGGCCTGCGCGCAGCTGTTTTAGTTGAGCTTCGTCGGCCCGACCTTCAATTTGCACCCAATAGGTTTTTTCCAACTTGTGCTTAGGGTTGGCGATTTTTTGCTGGAGTTGGCCGTCATTGGTGAGAATCATTAAGCCCTCAGAGTCGTAGTCTAACCGACCTGCAGCATAAAACCCCGGGGCATCGATATATTCGGCCATGGTGGCACGGCCGTCTTGATCCTTAAACTGACTCAAAACCTTAAACGGCTTGTTAAAAACGAGGATGTTGGAAGCTTGCATATTTCCCTATAAGTCCTATGGGTTGTTGGGCCAGCAAGCAATTGAAACTAAATTCGGCCACTGACGACAAAAGCGACCCTATTATCGCTTATATTGAATGCAATGGCATGGGTGTTAAATTAATTCATCTCCGCTTCAATACTGGGCCGTAATACTATATTAACGGCCTGTGGCCCTTTGGGGCCGTCTGTTAACTCAAAATCCACCTCTTGTCCTGCTCTTAAGCTTCGATACCCGTCACTCTGAATAGCCGAATAATGCGCGAACAGGTCTTGGTTTTGATCGTCGTTAGACACGATAAACCCATATCCCTTTGCATTATTGAACCATTTCACCTTGCCTGCTTGCATGCCATACTCCTCTGCATTGCTTAAACTCATTAAGACGGCTGTTTTATACCTACCCAACAGCACGACTAAAACTCTACTAATAATATTAGCAGCAGTTTTTTATTTTGCTCTGGAAAAATGCTGACATTGGCCCAATAGTAACGTTATGATAAAACCAATTGAGATGACTAGAGTCTGCTGATGCACAAGCGCAATACCCATTACATGAGTTCCCAAGATCACGGCGAGCCAGAAGATAACCACGATTTGCAGGTAATCGAGCAAACACGGCCTAAAATCGCCCAGCCATCTTTATATAAAGTAGTGCTACTTAACGATGACTATACCCCCATGGAATTTGTCATCGATATATTGGCGCATTTTTTTAACCATGATGAAGAGCAAGCCACCCAAATCATGCTGGCCGTACATACCCAAGGCAAAGGCGTCTGTGGCACCTATTCTAAAGATGTGGCAGAAACTAAAGCCATGCAAGTGAATCAGTTTTCACGTCAACATAAACACCCACTCTTGTGCGAAGTGGAATCGGTTTCTTAGAGGGTCGACATAATGTTAGATAAAGATTTAGAACATAGCCTTAGCCAAGCCTACAAACATGCCAGCTGGAAACGTCATGAATTTATGACGGTTGAACATCTGTTGTTGGCTTTATTAAGCAACCAATCCACCGCCGAAGTACTTCAGGCATGTGGCGTATCACTAGAAGACTTACGCCAGCCTCTCGAGAAGTTTATTGATGACACTACGCCCGCAGTGGCGGAATCTCATGACGGCTATGAAGTTCAACCAACCTTGGGTTTTCAACGTGTTTTACAGCGAGCGGTGTTCCATGTTCAATCGTCGGGTAAAGGCGAAGTTAGCGGTGCAAATGTACTTGTAGCTATTTTTAGCGAAACGGACAGCCAGTCGGTGTACCTGCTTGACTCTGTTGACGTTGAACGCGTGGACATCGTCAACTACCTGTCACACGGTGTGAGTAAATCCGAGATGGAGGGCAGTGAGTCCACCATTGAGGGCGAGGGCGAAGAGACCAGCCACCTCGTCAAATACACCACAGACCTCAATGCTGAAGCGCGTCTAGGGCGTATTGATCCCTTAGTAGGCCGAGGTGACGAGCTTGAACGTTTAGTTCAGGTATTGTCGAGGCGGCGTAAAAACAATCCTTTATTGGTGGGTGATGCGGGGGTTGGTAAAACCGCCATTGCAGAAGGCTTAGCCTATCAAATTGAACAAGGTAACGTGCCGCAAGTGATTGCCAATTCGCAAGTATTTTCCTTGGATATGGGCGCCTTGTTGGCTGGCACCAAATACCGAGGAGACTTTGAAAAACGCCTTAAGGGCTTACTGTCTGATATCGAAAATACCCCCAACGCGGTACTGTTTATTGATGAGATTCATACCATCATCGGCGCAGGCGCGGCTTCCGGTGGTTCCATGGATGCCTCTAACTTACTTAAACCCATGCTTAGTTCCGGCAAGTTACGTTGTATTGGTTCCACTACATTTACTGAGTTTAGGGGTATCTTCGAAAAGGACCATGCCTTGGCTCGACGGTTTCAAAAAATTGATGTGGAAGAACCCAATGTGGCAGATACCCAAGCCATTTTACGTGGCTTGATTTCACGCTACGAAGAGCATCATCAGTTAACCTATTCCTCAGCAGCCATTGATGCCGCCGCGGAGCTAGCAGAGTGCTACATCACTGATAAAAAGATGCCTGACAAGGCTATTGATGTGATCGACGAGGCGGGTGCGTTTCAGCAGTTGTTCTCCGAAAATGAGCGTAAATCTCTGATTGATGTTGCGGAAATTGAAGCCGTGGTGGCTAAAATTGCACGCATACCACCCAAAAGTGTGTCGGCCACTGACCGGGGTCAATTACAATCCCTAGAACAGAACCTTAAGCGTGTGGTGTTTGGCCAAGATACCGCCATCGATACCTTATCCAACGCCATTAAGCTGGCTAGGGCAGGCCTTAACGCCCCCCATAAGCCGGTAGGCAGCTTCTTGTTCTCTGGGCCGACGGGTGTCGGCAAAACCGAAGTAACACAACAGTTGGCCCGTATTATGGGTATTGAGCTGGTGCGTTTTGATATGTCTGAATATATGGAACGCCACACCGTATCACGCTTAATTGGTGCTCCTCCAGGTTATGTTGGATTTGACCAAGGCGGTTTGCTTACCGAGGCGGTAACTCAAACCCCACACTGCGTATTGTTACTTGATGAAGTGGAAAAAGCCCACCCAGAAGTATTTAATATTTTGCTACAAGTGATGGATAACGGCACCCTGACAGATAACAATGGCCGTAAAACAGACTTTCGTAATGTGATTATCGTGATGACCACTAATGCTGGGGCTGAACAAATGGCCCGTAGCTCCATTGGCTTTACCAAGCAGGACCACAGCTCCGATGGTATGGGGGCGATAAAGCGCCTGTTTAGCCCAGAATTCCGTAATCGCTTGGATGACATTATTCAGTTTAACGCCCTCGCCAAAGACGTTATATTGGGTGTGGTGGATAAATTCTTAGTTGAGTTACAAGTGCAGTTAGAGGATAAGCAAGTCCACCTACAGGTAAGCGAAGAGGTACGAGTGTGGCTAGGTGATAAAGGCTATGACAAAGAGATGGGTGCGCGACCTATGGCGCGGCTTATCCAGCAAGAGCTAAAGAAACCGATGGCAGAGTTGTTATTGTTTGGTGATTTAGCGGCTGCAGGCGGCAAGTTATTAGTGGGCCTTACGGATGATAAAATCACCTTAACAAGCAAACCTAGTAAACGGGCGATCAAGCTGCTCGACCCAGTCTCAGCCTAGGGGTATAGCTTAGGTAACAACAAAAAGAGCACCCTAGGGTGCTCTTTTTTATAGGCGAAACCTAACCAGCGACGATTAACGTGCGCGGTAAGTAATACGGCCTTTGGTTAAGTCGTATGGAGTCAGCTCCACTTTAACTTTGTCGCCTGTCAAAATACGAATATAGTGCTTACGCATCTTGCCAGAAATATGTGCGGTGACCACGTGGCCGTTTTCTAGTTCTACGCGGAACATGGTGTTAGGTAAGGTATCAATAATGGTACCTTCCATTTCAATCTGGTCTTCTTTTGCCATTAAAGCCTCAAGGTGTATTGCTAAATTTTATGGTGGTTACAGTGCGCGATATTGTGCCAGAAAGGTGTTTGAAAAGCGAGTAAAAACATCAAAGTCGACGTGCGCTAGGGTTCTAAGGGTTGCCAAATCAAATCATCAAACACTTCCAGCGGTTGGTAATCAGCCTTGTAGGACATTTTTTGACAATTTTTTATCCAGTAGCCTAAATAAACAAAACTCAAAGATTGCTTTTTCGCCCAAGAAATTTGCCACAACACGGCCAATTGGCCAAGGCTTCTTATGCTGTATTGTGGGTCGAAAAAGGTATAAATGGCCGAAACCCCTTTGGGCAGCATGTCGACCACCGCCACTGCAATCAGCTTTTCGGCTGCACGAAAACATATAAAATAACTGCAGCAAGCTGGGTTTGGCTGACACAAAAAGCTGGTAAATTGCTCCTCTGACGGCGGGTGCATATCGCCATCCGCATGGCGAGTGTTAATGTAGTGTTGATACAAAGCGTAATATTCGTCGCTAAATTTGGGCTCTTCAAAGGTAACTGCAAGGTCTTTATTGCGATTGATAACTCGCTTTTGACTTTTTCTAAAATGAAATTGATCAAGGGGCACACGTACAGACTTACACTCGTTGCAGGCGTCACACCATGGCCGGTATATGTGTTCGCCACTACGACGAAAGCCCATGTCCGTAAGTTGCATGTAGGTGGATTCATCCAAGCCTTGGTCGGGGCTCAAAAATACGGACCGAGCTTGGCGCCCAGTTAAATAGCTACAGTCATGCTCGGGTGTTGGATAAAACACCAAGCTATTTATATCGGTAGAAGAAGACATAATATAACTACTCTATCACCAGTTCCCAGCCACTATCCACACCATAAATTAAATTCTGGTCTAAGTAGGCTTGAAATTCCGCCATTCCAATTTCAGCTGCACCAAGGCTAGATAAATGGTGTGTGTGCATCTGACAGTCTATTAATACAAAACCCCAGGCTTGTAGTTGCTGGGCTAAGTGGACAAAGGCAAATTTGGAAGCGTTGTCGGCAAGACTGAACATAGACTCACCAAAAAACATGCGACCCAGAGCTACGCCGTACAAGCCGCCTACCAGTTCGTGGCCGCGCCAAACCTCAACACTATGAGCGTAGCCCGACCTAAATAAATTGGTATAAGCCTCCTTCATATCTGGCGTGATCCAGCTTTCTGTCTGTTGTTCGGCCCTTACGGTTCCACCACACGCCTCAACAACGCGCTCAAATGCGTGATCGAAGGTGATGTTCAATTGCGTTTTACGCATCCACTTACGCATACTTTTAGAAACATGTATGTGTTCTGGTTTTAATACCATGCGCGGGCTAGGCGCCCACCATAAAATGGGCTCCTGATCGGAGAACCAAGGAAAGATGCCTTGTTGGTAGGCATGTAGCAAGCGGGGCACGCATAGGTCGCCACCAATCGCCAACAAACCGGCAGGGTCGGCTAATGCTTCGCTAACGGGTGGAAACCAATAGTCATTTCTATCAAGTTGGTAAACAGGCATAGCAGTATATAGATTGGCCTATAAGTGCTCTATTAATGCTCTATTAGATAGGCTAAACGTGCTTTCTAATATGGTGCGGTTTGAATCGCGGCCTAATAAGGTGGAGCATTGGTAGGTGTTAACCGGTTTGTTACGGTAGTAGAGGTAGCCCAAAAACGACAGCGGGTGATTTTTCAAAGACTCTACTTTGTTAAAATCGTCGGTAATAGAGAGTATGCTGGAAATATCAATAGCAAACCGAGTATGGCCCAACAGGAAAGTTAGGATACGATTAGAACATTCTGCCTTATAGGCTGTTGCTGCAGTCATAATAAAAGGGCCATGGCTTTAGATTATGACCAGTATATTACGCCAGTAGGCAGTTGAATATGCGCTGACCAAATTAATTTGTTTTTACAAGTAACATATTGTAACCACAAACCGATACAAATGACTGCGGTAACGGGCTTGGTTCAGGTGTCAGGATTGAGTATCATAGGCTATGCTTGCAAATCCTTCCACATTGACACTTTAATTAGCCGCACTCATAAAAGGATCTCACTTAGTGGCCCTCTCTAACCCACGTACACGTAAAACCAGTCAAACACCGAACACCACTTGGATTCAAATTCTCAGTTGGCGCGGCTATCATCTAGCACTGCTCGCTTTTAGCGTGTACCTCCTTATTATACTTGTCAGTTTTGATGCTGCAGACCCTAGCTTTTCTCAAGCCTTTGACGTGTCCGCTACCCATAACGCCGGAGGTACATTTGGCGCCATTTTATCCGATTTGTTATTGCGCTCCGTTGGTATTGTGGCTTATTTGATACCCGTCATCGTTATTGAGTATGAAATTCGCCGGTTCTTGGGCCAAAAAAACGGCGCTGATGTGACTCAACCATGGTTTAAACTGCTCACCTTTGCCGCCCTCATCATTGCTTTTAGCGTATTTGCTGCCGTGCACTTTTCTAACCAAGGCCTACAATATCCTCAGGGTAGTGGCGGTTTATTAGGCCTGAGTTTGGGTCAGCCGTTACATCACGCGCTAGGTATGACAGGGACTAATATTTTAGTGTTGACCACCTTAATGCTGGCCATCAGCCAGTTTTGGCAGTTACGTTGGGGGATGATCACAGAAACCCTCGGGCGGCATTGCATCTATTGGTGCCTACACCTAAAACAAAGTTTGTTGAGTGCTCAGCCTCCTTCAGTTAAAGCACCAATCAAAAAACATAACCCAGCGCTAGTAAGCGCCACTAAAACACGCTGGTATCGAACGGCTGCGGCCCATGTTAACCAACGCAGGCAGAGAATTAGCAGTCTTTTGCGTGGCCTTTGGCCAACCAGAGTAAAGCCCTCTAAATCGATACAACCCAAGGTGAGCGCCGTAGCGCCGGCAACCCAAACAAATCCGCTTCAGGACCTGTCGAGCCAAAATGTTGATTTTAGTCATGACGATGTCTCTGCAGCACTAGCCACAACTCGGCCCAAAGTCAAACCTGAGGCCATAAAAGCGACTCCAGCGAAACCTGCCGTTGCTGCACCAGTAAAAGAAGTGAAAATCGTGCCCTTGTCCGAAACCCACAAACAAGACACCGGCGACTCCCATACCGAGCAAAACGACGATCAAAAGGTCCGCGCAGCCAAACAAAAAGGGTTGCCGTCGGTGACCTTATTAGACCCCCCCAGCGCCACCCTCAATCCCACCATTACCCCCGAAGAATTAGCCAGCTTAAGCCAACTGTTAGAGGCAAAGCTATTGGATTTTGGGGTGGTGGCAGAAGTGGTTGAAGTGAATCCCGGGCCAGTGATCACGCGCATAGAGATTCAACCAGCGCCGGGCACTAAAGTGAGCAAGATAAGCAATTTGTCAAAAGACCTTGCTAGGTCTATGGCGGTGATGAGTGTGCGTGTGGTTGAAGTTATCGCCGGTAAATCGGTAATCGGTATCGAAATCCCTAATCAAAACCGAGAAATGGTACGTATTAGCGAAGTCATTGGCAGCAAAACTTACTTGGCCTCAAGCAGTCCGCTCACCTTAACCTTAGGCAATGATATCGCCGGTAAACCGGTGGTCGTGGACCTTGCCAAGATGCCGCACCTATTGGTGGCGGGTACCACAGGTTCAGGTAAGTCCGTTGGTGTTAATGCCATGATTATGAGTATTTTGCTTAAATCTGGCCCCGACCAAGTGCGTATGTTGTTGGTTGACCCAAAAATGTTGGAACTGTCTATTTACGATGGTATTCCACACTTGCTTGCTCCGGTGATTACAGACATGAAAGAAGCCGCCGGTGGCCTACGCTGGTGTGTGGCAGAAATGGAACGGCGATATCGACTCATGGCATCTCAGGGGGTGCGTAATTTAGCGGGCTTTAACACTAAAGTAACCGCTGGCGCACGTATTCTTGACCCCATTTGGGTGCCCAACGAGGTGGCAGGAGAAAACCCCGATGACCGACCTTTTCTAGCACCCTTGCCCTATATTGTAGTGGTGGTGGATGAGTTTGCCGACATGATTATGGTGGTCGGTAAAAAGGTTGAAGAACTTATTGCCCGTATTGCGCAAAAGGCAAGGGCAGCGGGTATACACCTTATTCTGGCAACACAACGGCCGTCTGTGGATGTGATTACCGGCTTGATTAAGGCCAACGTACCGACTCGAATTGCCTTCCAAGTGAGTTCTAAAATAGACTCACGCACCATACTTGACCAAGGTGGTGCAGAAAGCTTGTTAGGCCACGGTGATATGTTGTATTTACCGCCTGGCAAAAGCATGCCGGAACGCGTGCACGGTGCTTTCGTGAGCGATGACGAAGTTCACCGTGTGGTGGAGGCGTGGAAACAACGGGGTGCACCCAATTTTATTGAAGCCATCGTCGAGGGCAACTATGACCAAGAAGAAGGCTTTGGCTTGGCCTCTTCTGAAGGTGCCTTTGAGGAAGACCAAGATCGGCTATATGATGAGGCGGTCGCCTTTATTACAGAAACTCGCCGTGCATCGATTTCCTCGGTGCAGCGCAAATTTAAAATTGGCTATAACCGCGCTGCGCGCATGGTAGAGGCAATGGAAGCCGCTGGCGTTATTACTCCGCCCGCCCACAATGGTAGCCGTGAAGTATTAGCACCACCACCTCCACGGGATTAACCCATATGTTAGGATTATTTATGCGCGTAGCAGTGTTACTGTTTACTCTAAGCTGTTCTGTGCTGACCTTTGGGCAAACCGCTGCCCAAGCCCTGAGTCATCAATTAGGCCAGCGTAACAACATAGAAGCCGATTTTGTACAGTATCTATTAGATGCCAGCGGTAGCCGTCTGCAGGAAACCCATGGGCACATGGTGTTGGCCCAGCCAAACCAGTTTTGGTGGCAAACAGAGGATCCATTTGCGCAGTTGCTTGTGAGTAATGGCGAGCGCTTATGGATTTACGATGAGGACTTAGAACAGGTCACGGTACAGAAGCTGGATCAGCGAACCACTAATACGCCCGCACTATTGCTCAGTGGCAATAGCAAGGATATTGGAGCACAGTTTGACGTGGTGATGAAACGAGGTGAGGCTGGCTTAGTTTTTTACCGGCTCACACCTAAAGACCCAGAAAGTTTGTATCAGAGCTTACGCATCAACTTTAAAAACGGTCAATTACTCGAAATGCAACTCGAAGACAGCATGCACCAAAAGACTAGTTTGAGTTTTACTAATGTGATCCTGAACCCGATCATCGACGCCGGTTTGTTCGAGTTTCAGGTGCCCGAAGGGGTCGACGTGGTTGCCATGGGTGAACTGTGATCGAAGATTTGTTTGCGCAGCAATCTCGTGGTTATCAGCCGCTTGCAGATCGCATGCGGCCACAGGCCCTTGACCAATATGCGGGGCAATCCCACCTCTTAGCCGAGGGTAAAAGCCTGGGCCGCGCGTTACAACAAGGCTTGCTACACAGCATGATATTGTGGGGCCCGCCAGGGGTGGGCAAAACCACCCTTGCACGCCTGATGAGTCATGTAAGTGATGCCCATTTTATGACTATGTCTGCAGTCATGTCTGGCGTTAAAGACATTCGTAGTGCGGTTGAAGAAGCTAAGCAGGTTCGGGCTCAGTCCGACCGCGACAGTGTATTGTTTGTTGATGAAGTACATCGTTTTAATAAATCACAACAAGACGCATTTTTACCTTACATTGAAGATGGAACCTTTATTTTTGTAGGCGCCACTACCGAAAACCCAGCCTTTGAACTTAACAATGCACTGATGTCACGTTCGCGGGTTTATATCCTCAAGTCTCTCAGCGAGGACGAGCTTTCCCAGCTGCTAAAACAAGCCTTAGCCGATGAAGAACGCGGCCTAGGCAAACTCAATATTATCATTGAAAAACCACAACAACGGTTATTGCTACAAGCCGCAGACGGTGATGCGCGTCGGTTGTTAAATCTGCTGGAAATTGCTAGCGACCTCGCGGAAACGGGGGGGGCAACACAAGTCATTGATAATGCCGTGCTGGAACAAGTGTTACAAACCAGCCCCAAACGGTTTGATAAAGGCGGCGATATCTTTTATGACCAAATTTCTGCGTTTCATAAATCAGTACGTGGATCAGATCCTAGTGGTGCGCTGTATTGGCTAGCTCGCATGTTTGATGCAGGTTGCGACCCCTTATACATTGCTAGGCGCCTGTTAGCCATTGCTTCAGAGGACATTGGTAACGCCGACCCAAGGGCGCTACAGGTGGCCGTTAACGCTTGGCAGGTGTTTGAGCGAGTTGGCCCCGCTGAAGGTAATCGAGCCATTGCCCACGCGGCTGTCTACTGCGCTTGCGCGGCCAAGAGCAATGCGGTGGACACCGCCTTTAAAGCAGCCATGAAGTTAGCTCGAGAAGAACCGGGTTACCCGGTTCCCAACCATTTACGTAATGCACCGACACAACTTGCCAAATCCATGGGCCATGGCGACGACTATCGTTATGCTCACCTTGAGCCCATGGCATTTTCGGCTGGCGAGAGCTATCTGCCAGAGCCATTGGCTCATCACGTGCTTTACCAACCGTCGGATCGCGGGCTTGAAGGCAAGATTGGCGAAAAGTTAGAAAAACTCGCTAAACTCAATCAAATTAGTGACCAGCAGCGTTATAAATAGCCTCTTTAGTAGGCTATAATATGGCCCGATAGTAGCACTATGCACTATGGAGAATTATAAAGTGGGACAGTTATTAGCAATTGCTTGCGGCGGCGCCTTAGGTGCACTTAGCCGGTTTGGGTTACAGCAGTGGATAAGTACACTTTATAATGGCCGTTTTCCGGTCGCCATTTTTTTGGCCAACTCTCTAGGCTCCTTATGTTTAGGCTTGGTGTACGTGTTAATCACAGAAAAAGGCATGTTACCCGAGACCTGGCGCCCATTTATCATGATTGGGTTATTAGGCGCCTTTACCACTTTCTCTACTTTTTCATTAGACAGTTTACGCCTGATGGAACAGGGCTATTGGATGTTGGCCTTGAGTAACGTTATTGCCAACGTTGCGTTTGGCTTATTAGGTGCTTTTGTAGGCATGAGTCTTGGCCGTTGGCTTTGAGTTAATTAATTAGGATCCCTCCATGTTAGACCAGAAATTGGTTCGAAATACGCCACAAGAAGTGGCCGACAAGTTAATAAAGAAAGGTTTTACACTCGACGTAGCTGCCCTCAACCAGCTAGAAGAGTCTCGCAAGCAGTTACAAATTGACACTGAAAATCTACAGAGCGAACGTAACTCCACCTCCAGACAAATCGGCAAGCTTAAGGCCCAGGGCCAAGACACAACAGAGATTATGGCTGCAGTGAGTGCCTTTGGTGCTCAGCTGGATGATAAAAAAGCTCAGTTAAAAGTGGTACAAGACGACCTCAACAGCATGTTTATGGAAATGCCCAACATTCCCCATGACAGTGTGCCAGAAGGTGCCGACGAAGAAGATAACCAACAGGTGTTGGTGTGGGGCGATAAACCTCAGTTTGATTTTGCGGTTAAGGACCACGTGGATTTGGGTGAAGGGTTAGGGGGCTTAGACTTCCCCTCTGCGATCAAGGTCACCGGTGCGCGTTTTATGGTGCTCAAAGGCCAGTTAGCGCGACTACATCGCGCATTGATTCAGTACATGCTCAACAGCCACATCAATGATCACGGTTACCAAGAGGTCTACGTGCCTTATTTAGTTAATGCCGACTCATTACGTGGTACGGGACAATTACCTAAATTTGAAGAAGATCTATTTAAGGTGCCTGGCGAACGTGACCTTTACTTAATTCCGACCGCCGAAGTACCGGTCACCAATCTAGTGCGCGATCAAATTATTGACGCCAGTAAGTTACCCATGCGCTATACCTGCCATACACCATGTTTTCGTAGTGAAGCAGGTAGCCATGGCCGTGATACGCGGGGTTTGGTACGCCAGCATCAGTTTGAAAAAGTAGAAATGGTACAGATGGTCAAACCCACTGAGTCTACAGCGGCTTTAGAGGAACTTACTGGCCATGCAGAAGCGATACTCAAGAGCTTGGGTTTGGCTTACCGTAAAGTCATTTTGTGTGGTGGCGACCTCGGCTTTTCCGCCATTAAGACCTACGACCTAGAAGTATGGTTACCAGGCCAAGACAAGTACCGTGAGATTTCATCATGCTCCAATATGGGTGACTTCCAAGCACGTCGTATGCAGGCTCGCTGGCGCAATCCAGAAACAGCCAAGCCTGAATTGTTACACACCCTTAACGGCTCCGGATTGGCCGTTGGCCGTACCTTACTGGCAATACTGGAGAATTACCAACGCGAAGACGGCAGTGTGGTGGTGCCCGATGTGTTAGTACCATATATGGGCGGCGTAGAAGTACTTACAAACAGTTAGTTGGTCTTGGTAAGCCTGCAATTTTGGACGCCAACTTTGCAGGGCTATCGGGGAATAATGTCAGCAAGTGAATGCTGTTGCCTTTATCAACGCTGACTTTTTGTTTGACGATTTTTACCAATATACGCATGGCCGGAGATACGCCTGTATCCTCATAAAACGCCCTCAAGGCATGGATCACTTCCCAATGCTCGTCAGTTAGCGCCACGCCTACGCCTTGAGCCAGCCAAGCAGCGACCTCAGGATTCCAATCTCCTAAGTGCTTTAGATAGCCATCCTTATCGGTTGCCAAATTCATATTACCAACTCATAGACGAACTGTAGCGCACAGTCAAAGCGACCAACTGAGCCATATCAATGTGTGTTGCACTCATTCCGGCGCCGTCTAAACCGCGTTGTAGGGAATGCTGGTGTAACAAAAAAACGCTACGTCCCTTAAGTAAATGGTCGGTCAATCCCATGCCGCTATAAACGCCATCATCCATAAACACAAATGCGTCGTCGGCGTGACTACGTTGCTCAAGCTTTGCCAGGTTCTGAGCAGTGAGGTGAGTGGATACAACATGCAATATAGCCATAATTAAAATACCAAATGCTGGTCATATTTAGACCAGAGTTCAGACAATTGTTGGCGACATACGAGTTTAACTGGCTGCGACAGTTGATCTACCTGTAAACCTAGTTCCTGCAGCGACTCAGTTTCTACCCAGAGTTCCTCTATGTCATACATTTCTAAAGCGCTGATGATTTTACCAATATGTTTGTGAGGTGAGGGCTGTTGGCCCTTAGGTAATAACTGCAGTACACCGTCGTCAATAAACAGTAGACCAGGATTTTGCTCAAATGCAGCCAATACTAGAGCCGCATCTAAGGATTCTTTAGCAGACCGAGAGCCGTATGGTGACTGGCTCACAGTAATTAAACACGACATATATCAAGCTCCAAAACTCACTAGGCGATCACATTCAGCACTGGCTGCTGCAAGCTGACCTAAACCCACCAATTGAAAACCCTGGGCTAGATTTGCGGCCTCTAATTGATAGCGCTCACATTCTTGAGGATTAACAATACCATTGTGCAAAGCGCCGGCAATACATACCCCTAATTCTAGCTGGTATTCTTGTGCAAGTGTTTGCCACTGAAGCGTTAGGCTAGCCTCATCTTGAGGCACTACAGTAAGGCTTGAGGCAATGAGCACCGCCTGTTGGTAAAAGAATACGCGCATCACAGTATGGCCCTGTGCCAAGAGCTCTTGGGTAAACTGCAGTGCAGATAAGGATTGGCTTTGTTGGTTAGGGCCGCAGCGAACTACAATGCAGTAGGACAGGCTCGTGGGGTTGTTTGAGTGCGTGGTATTAGGCATATACAAAAACCCCGCCAAAAGGCGGGGCTCCGAATTCAGGTTGCTGAATCAAGTGACTATTAATCGTCGCCACTAAAGGCGCCTGTTAGATGTAATAACATCATAAACAAGTTGTAAATATTAAGGTACAAGCTCACGGTCATCATCACATAGTTGGTTTCACCACCATTAACCATGCGGCTTGTGTCATACAAGATAAAGCCAGAAAACACCAACACGCCCACAGCACTGATCACTAAAGATAGCGCAGGGATGGCGAAGAAGATGTTAGCGATTGAAGCCACAACGACAAGGATTAGGCCAATCATTAAAAAGCCGCCCATAAAGCTAAAGTCTTTACGGCTTGAAACGGCATAGGCTGATAGGCCCAGGAAAGTAATGCCGGTCATGGCTAGGGCAGTAGTAACAATATCGCCGCCATTGGCCATGCCTAGATAAAAGTTAACAATAGGGCCTGCGGTGTAGCCTAAGAAACCGGTAAAGAAGAATACTAAAGGAATCGACCATACTGAGTTTTGAAACTTGTTCAATGCAAATAGAGTTCCAAGTAAAACCACCAGCTGAACAATGAAGTTAACTGGAGCAGCATTTGAAGCAATGGCAATGGTCGCTGTAACGGCGCTAAAAATCAACGTCATAGACAGTAGGGCGTACGTGTTGCGTAACACCTTATTAGTGGCTAACGTAGATTCGCGTGAACTGCTGGTAAACTGAACTTGATCTTGCATAAGTACTATCCTCATTATATCAATGTCGATTATTGTAATCTAACTAGCCGGAGATGCTAGGTAATTTACGCAATAAATTGTAAATTTCTGCATTTACAACCACTTATGTGAATGCTTGTTATTATGATTGGGGTGATAACGCCGGTTTTCAAGACTGTTTTGGGTCAATATTAAGTCGGGGAGTGGCTACAAGGCTAATATCCAACTGTATTGAGTACCGTAAAGGGCGTATACTTACACTATATTCCTAACCATTGAGCAAGCCTTTAGATGCAAACAACCCATGCGCTTTTTAATATCGGCCAGGTAGTGGAACATAAACACTATGGCTTTCGAGGGGTAGTGTTTGATGTTGATTTTGAATATTCGCTCGATGAAAATTGGTACCAAGAAGCCTGCAAGGCGATGTCTAGTTTGGGCCAGCCACCTATTGAAAAAAAGCAGCCGTTTTATCACCTGTTGACCGACGGCAGTGATCACGAATCCTATGTATCGCAGCAAAACCTTTGCGCTGCTGACAATGCAGGGCCTGTGCAACACTCGGGTATTGAAGCGTTATTTACACTCGCCAACGGCCAGTATGTCCACCGTTATAGTCTGAATTAAAGGCCTAAATTAAGCGCTTAGGTGCGGTCTATTGGGTCATCAAATAGTGGTTATTTCGACCACTATTTGACTGTATTATGGCTATCTTTATAGGTATAATTCTCGCCAATTACTACACTTAATTGGGAGGTCATTATGATTGACACTTACACTATGATTTATTTGGCTTCGAGCCTTTCTGTTGTCTTCGCTTGCGTTGGACTTTCTGTCTACGGCGTTAAGCTTTTACGCCAGTTTATTGCAACGGATGCTGCAGCAGCGCTGGCTTCAAGCGCCAAATAGGCCAATCCATTGATATCTAAAGCCAGCCCATGTTTACATTGGCTGGCTTTTTTTGTGCTCGGATGTAATCACCTCTAAAACTTAATGCGTTTTACTAGTGATTTCACCAGCGTTTGCTGGTCCATAGATAGGTGTGCCATGTCGAGCATAAACCCAGCTTCATCATCACTGGCATAAAAATAAGGCACGGGCACGCCCAGTACCTTAGCTAGCTTACACAAGGTATCATAATCCGGTACATGCTTGCCGCGTTCGTATTGATTCATACGGGCGCTGGCGGACGCCATGTCGATGCCGGCTGCAATACCCAAGCTACGTTGCGAAATATTGCATTTGATGCGGGCCTGTTTTAGTCGTTCGTGAACTGGACAGCTTGAACTAGTGGGGGCGTGGTTTTGTGTGATTTCTAGCATGGCTCAAATTATACCTATCTGATTCTTGTGTGGCTATCTTAGAGTCGTATTATGCAACCATTTAACTTCGCATAATGTATATTATGTTAAATTATATAATGAGCATCGAAATCTACTATTATTTGCTACGATTTAAATTGCAATCTAACACATTGCCCGTATGCTGATGTTGCACCTCTAACACGCTTGAACTCAGCCACAAGGACCAAACCAATGCAACTTGAACAGCGGATTAACTGGCTACTGCTATTTGCCTTAGTGGCATTATGGGGAACTTCTTTTATTGCCATCAACGTTAGTTTGCGTGCATTCACGCCTGACCAAGTTGTCGTGCTGCGCTTGTCGATTGGCGCCGCAGTGCTGCTGGCGTTTATGCTCGCTAAAGGTAAACGTTTACCGTTAAATCCAGTGGCATGGTTACATTTTATGATCATGGGTTTATTAGGCAATGTATTGCCGTTTTGGTTTATTGCTAAAGGTCAGTTATTAGTCACCTCAGGCATGGCCGGCTTGCTGATGGCCATCATGCCATTAATGACGCTAATTCTGGCGCATTTCTTTATCACTGGCGAAAACCTTAACCGGAACAAGTTATTGGGTTTTATCTTGGGTATTACCGGTATTGGCCTGATCTTGGGGCCTACCATTTTAGGCTCACAAAACAGTCTTATCGGTTGTTTACTTGTGCTGTCTGCGGCTGTGCTTTACGCCACTAACACCATAGTCGCTCGTCGCTTGCCCACCTACAGTTCATCGGTGGTCAGTACGGGCGTCACCTTGTGTGCGGCGCTCATTAGCTTGATTTTATGGCCCTCTGTGCTGCAGATCGAATGGCCCCAGGTGAATCAATTGAGTCTGATCACGACCCTCTGGTTAGGGGTGTTTCCTACGGGGGTTGCGGCGGCCATATTTTTTGTACTAATACGCCGTGCTGGGCCTACATTTTTGTCGAATATAAACTACTTAATACCGGTAGTCGCCTACTTTGCTGGTGCTTTGGTATTAGGTGAAACCGTGGTTTGGCACGACATGATCGCCCTATTGGCGATACTGTTTGGTATTGGCGTTAGCCGCAGGCCTGTGTGAGGCGATCAAGATAAAAGCCTAAGGCTCGATGATACCTTGCAGCACCGCAAAGTGAACGATGCGCGCGTGATTTTCTAGCTTGAGTTTTTTCATGATGTTAGCACGATGGCTATGTATGGTTTTGTGGTTAAGGTTCATATCTTCACCGATTTCCATCGGTGTACGCCCTTCTGCTAACAGCGAGAACACTTGAAACTCGCGGGCACTTAAACAACTTAAGGCAGTATCTTGGGTGCCAGGCGTCTTCCTCATTTCCTTTACCACGCGAGTGGTAATATAAGTGCCACCTTTGTGGATCTTTCTTACGGCTTGAATCAGTTCCTGTGGCGCACAACGCTTACTTAAATAAGCTCGAGCGCCTGCTTCTAATACCCGTGTTGGAAATGGTTCCGTCTCATGCACCGTTAGCGCAATCACTTTGGCTTTTGCATTACGCTTACAGATTCGTTTGATGGCTTCCAGGCCACCAATGCCGGGCATATTGATGTCCATAATGGTTACATCTGGATTGATTTCCTGAACCATAGCATAAGCTTCTTCACCGGTGCTGGCCTCGGCAATGACAATAATGTCATCGGAGGTTTCTAACAAACGCTTAAAACCAACACGCACGATTTCATGGTCGTCGACCAGCATCACACGAATTGCGGCAGATTTAATCATAGGCGGTCACCTCCTTTTTTAGCTGCGTCCAAGCTACAGATAGATAAAGCACCATCGACCAAAGGGTCAACACTGCCGCCACGTATAACATAACTAGACCAGTCATAGACACCAACGTGCCTGGAGGTGTGGCTAATAATAATACAATTGACCCCATTTGCATTGTGGTTTTAACTTTACCAATATAAGACACGGCAACGTGTGCACTCTTGCCTGTTTCTGCCATCCACTCACGTAAGGCGGAAATCACAATCTCTCGGCTGATGATGACAATCGCTGGCAAGGTTAGCCACAATTCAGAGTAGGATTCGACTAACGCGACAAGCGCTACAGCTACGGTGATCTTGTCGGCCACTGGGTCCAAAAAAGCACCAAAGGCGGTTGCTTGATCTAGTTTTCTGGCCAAGTAGCCGTCCAACCAATCGGTGGCCGCCGCCAACGCAAATAGCCCTGCTGCCCAAACATATCTGCTTTCTGAGGGCCAATAATACGCCAGTAAAATAAACGGAATTAGCACCAAGCGAAATAAGGTGAGTAAATTTGGAATGTTTAACATAATCAACCGCTTGAGTTCTTACAACAATAAAGAAACACCATTTTAGCCTATCCTTCTTCACCCCGTAAAGAACGATATATAATGTCTGCCATTTCTACACTAATACCTTTCACTTTTGCTAACTCATCGACACTGGCCTTGGTCACATCTTGTATTCCACCAAAATGTTGTAACAAAGCTTGACGGCGCTTGGGCCCAACACCATCAATTTGTTGTAGATTTGATTGGGTGCGCTTTTTATTGCGTCGTGCGCGGTGACCGGTTATGGCGAAACGGTGACTTTCGTCGCGAATATGTTGCAATAAATGCAATGCCGAAGACTCGGACGGCAAGACGATCTCCTGCCCTGTCCAGCCATTAAATAGACGCTCAAAACCGGCCTTGCGGGTTTCGCCTTTAGCCACACCCAGTACAAATAAGTCATGCAGCTGCAATTCGGATAAAACTTTGGTGGCCTGAGTGAGCTGGCCTTTGCCACCATCAACAATAAGGATGTCTGGCATGACGCCTTGGTTCTCTTTGAGCCGTGTATAACGTCGCGTAATGGCTTGTGTCATGGCCGCATAATCATCGCCAGGGGTAATGCCCTGGATGTTAAAGGTACGGTAATCGGACTTTTTAGGGCCCCCTTGATCAAACACGACGCAGGATGCCACGGTAGCTTCGCCGCTAGAGTGGCTAATGTCAAAACACTCCAACCGCTCAGGCATTTGTGGCAAATCTAAGGCTTCCTGCAAGGCCGCAAACCGCGTCACTTGAGTCTGTTTATTAGCCACATAACTCAATAACGCTTGGTCGGCATTAGTCTGAGCTAAACGTAACCATTGGGCACGAGGTCCCCTGACCCTGCTAATGATGCGAAAGCCGTGGTCCACCTTGTCGGCGATGGCTAAGGCAATAATTTGCTGATCTTCTTGGGCATCGCTGACGACCACTTCATCGGGCACATCTCGATGGCGGCCCGATAAGTAATATTGTCCTAAAAAAGCCGTCAACATGGCCGCCGGTTCGTCTTCTAAACCGAGCTTTGGGTAAAAGTTTTTACTACCAATAACACGGCCAGTACGCACCATTAATTGGTGAATACACAAGCCAGCTTGAGTGGCAGCCGCCGCAAATATATCTAAGTTACCGCGTTTAGAAACCACATGCTGTTGTTCCTGAATTTGGCGTAAAAAACCCAACTGGTCTCTCAGTTGAGCGGCTGATTCAAATTTTAAGTGTTCTGCAGCCGTATCCATCTGCAGACTCACTTCGTCTAATAATTGTTGGTTTTTTCCTTCCAGATACAAGGTGGCGTGACGTAGGTCAGAAGCATAATCATCAGCACTTATTTCTCCGGTACAGGGGCCGCTACAACGGCCAATTTGAAACTGTAAACAAGGCCGTGTGCGGTTGGCGAAAAAGGCATCTTCGCATTGACGTATGCGAAATATACGCTGCATCAAATTAAGGCTTTCTCTAACGGCACCGGCACTGGTATAAGGACCAAAAAATCGACCCTTACGGCTTCTACCCCCTCTCACGTATTGCATTGCCGGATAGCTGTGCTGGTCGGAGATATAAATATAGGGGTAAGATTTGTCATCTCGCAAAGAAATGTTATAAGGCGGTTTCAAACGCTTGATGAGTGTATTTTCCAACAGCAAGGCTTCGCTTTCACTGTGGGTAACCGTAATCTCTATAGTGGCAACTTTGGCCACCATTAGCTGGGTTTTGGTATTGTGACTCTTGCCCCTAAAGTAGCTACTAACACGGTTTTTTAAATTAACCGCTTTGCCAACATAAAGCACAGCCGCTTGGGCGTCCAGCATGCGGTATACACCGGGGCGCAGCGGCAGCTGTTTTAGGTACTCATCAATATTGAAGTCGGCAGGTTCAGTCAACTCTTGCATCAATAGTCAGCAAGACGAGAACGTTTATTTTCGCCCATGTGAAAGTGTGTCGCCTGTTTATAGATTTCTTGTATCTGATCGTGGCTTTCTGGCGTAATACCTGCACCATGAGATAAAGACACCTCTAAATAAACGCCTATTTCTGCGTAATAGTACAACCGCGCATTAAAGGACTGAGCCCGTCTCATTTTGTTAAATGCTATCTGCGCACCATTCACAAGGATGTGATTAATATCGGTGTTCATAAATCAAACTCTAGTGAATTTTTAAAGTGTTACCTATTCTACCCCATCTTCATGGTCAATGACTGCTCATCTTTTAGTCTAAATAATTTTTATGAGCGCCCGGTTTTTGCGCTATAATAGGCTACTTTTGCAAGGCACTATTATGACCATCACATATGCAGAAGCCATCTCAGTTCACGCCGAGGCCGATCTACTTGTAAGCGGTGAAACCATCGCAGACAGCATAGCTACCATGGCCCAAGAAATTACCGACACTATGTCCAAAGACATGCCATTAGTGTTATGTGTGCTCAATGGCGGCATGATCCCCATGGCTCAACTTCTGCTTAAGCTTCAGTTCCCTCTCGAAACTGACTATTTACACGCCACCCGTTATGGTAAAAAGACCGTGGGCACCAACCTCTCTTGGTTAGCCCGACCGAGTTACGATATCACTGGCCGTACGGTGCTCGTAGTGGATGATATTTATGACGAAGGCCACACTTTAGCCGCTATTTGCGAATACTTAGAAGAAGCCGGTGCTAAAAAAGTTTATGCTGCCGCCCTACTTAATAAGGTCCATGACCGTAAGGTTGACTACGTGCCTAACTTTATCGGCCTTGATGTAGAAGATCGTTTTGTTTATGGTTTTGGTATGGATTACCAAGGTTACTTCCGGAATATGGATGGTATTTACGCGGTCAAAGACATGTAATTGTGCAACTGTTAATGCACTAAAAAAGGCAGCCGAGGCTGCCTTTTTTATGTAAGAAACTTAACTATAAACTAAAAGGTTTCAATCACTGCCTGATCAGTTAGGGATTGTTCTAACAATGCCACATCGGCCTGCCCTTGCAAACGTGCCAGTGCCGCAATGAGCGCAGCGCGCTGCTCAGCAGTTTGCTCCGCTGGGTCCGCATCTACAACCGACTGTAGTTGGATTAGGCTTATGTCGCCGTTGTAACTGGGTGCCAAACCAAATTGATGGCCCGCTTCTGGTCGGGGCAAACGGAATGCCGACTGAACCAATAAGCTATTCACTAAAGTCGAGCCGCGTGCCACCTCATCAAATTGTTGCCAGTTTAACGATTCTTGGGTAGCGATGGTTTGAATATCTGCACCTTGCTGCAATTGTTGCAGGTAATCATTCGCTTTAGTGTCTAACGCAGCGGCTGCTTTTTGACTGATTAGCTGTTTAGTAATGTCAACTTTGACGTCTTCCAAGGGTTGCTCGGCCGGTTGATTATGCTCGGCAATTCTAAGCACAACTAACTGGTCAGAGCTTAGTTCGATGACGTTAGAGTTGTTGTTATCAAGCAACACATCATCACTAAAGGCTGCACTCACCACTCGGTCGTGGTCGGCAACGCCGTTACCACCGTGACGATCAAACAAACCACTTTGCTCAACGTCGACCGCTAGGGCATCAGCCACTTCTAACAAATCGGGTGAAGAAAAGGCAATGTCGGCCATGATCTCACTAGCGGCCACAAACAAGCTTTCAGCTCCGGCTTGTTTAAGAGCTAAAATAAGGCTGGGCTTTTGTTCTTCAAAGCTAGGTTGTAGGGCCGTATCTGCTGCGTGAGCATATACAATTTGCACACCAAATCCAGTTTCTACAGGTCCACTGTAGGTACCTAACTGCAGGTCAAACAAGGCACTATCAAAAGTGTCTCCAAACTCACCTTTGGCCAATAAGCCAATATAGCCACCTTCTGCCGCTGTACTATCGTCTTGCGAATGAAGCTTGGCTACATCGGCAAAACTTTGGCCTTGTTGCAATAATTGATATGCCGTTTCGGCCAAGGCCATGGCTTGCGTAATGTCTTGAGACTCGTTAACTACAAACAGAATGTGTGAGGCTTCAATTTCTGATCGGTTCAGAACCTGGTCTAATGAGTCCTGATAGGCCGATTCTAGGTCCGCTTCACTCACAGTCACCTGATCGTAAAAATCACTCTTATTCAAAGTGACATAACTCACACGAACCTGTTCAGGGGTTTTGAACTGTTGCTTATTGGCTTGGTAAAAATCGCTAATTTCTTGTGCGTCAATTGTCACTTTGAGCATCTCAATGGCAAGTGGCAAGGTTAATACCGCGATGTTACGCGTTTGACCATCCAGTTGCGCCACTAAGTTAGCATTAGACTCAATAGTGAAGGCACTACCAGATACGGCCTGTTGTACTTGACCAATTAAATTGCCACGCTTTAACTGTTGGCGGTAAGTGGTGGGGGTTAATCCAAAATTACGTAACAGTGATTCAAATAATTCACGGTCAAAATTACCATCAACTTGGAAATCTTTAGATTGCAAAATCATTTGGTCAACACTGGCATCAGACAACTCGAGGTCATTGTTTTGCGTGTATTGAAGTAAGATTTTCTGAGCAATAAGTTGTTGTAACGCCGCCGCTTGGATCGCTTGTTGATCGAGTGTTACGGGGTCGATGTCTGGGTTGCTTGCAAGAATCTGACGTCGCTGGAGTTCAGATGTTTGCAACAGTTCTTGAATGGAAATTTCTTCACCATTAACTTCAGCTGGCGCTGAAGCATCTGAAGAAAAATCAAATAGGGCTTCAGCACCCCAAATGACAAAGGTAAAGGCGATAAGGCTCACCAATATCCTGGAGATAATTCCTTTTGAGTTGTCTCTAATATTTTGCAGCATTATATGTAACTTCTACAGGCGATATGGCTATCTATTGTGGTTCTACAAACAAAAAACGCATTCAATGGAATGCGTATTTTGTCACTTAAGAAACAAAGCAAGGTTAAGCGCTTAGTTTTTAGCTCGTTAACAACCAGTCTTAGTTGACTGCGTCTTTTAGCGCTTTACCTGCTTTAAAGCTAGGAATGTTAGCTGCAGCAATTTGAATGGCAGCGCCAGTTTGTGGGTTACGGCCAGTGCGCGCAGCACGCGCTTTCACAGAAAAAGTACCAAAACCTACTAAAGAAACAGATTCGCCATCTTTAAGTGCTCCCGTTACAGCGCCGATAACGGCGTCTAGTGCACGTCCAGCAGCAGCTTTAGAAAGATCAGCATCGGCTGTTGTGATAGCGTCAATCAGTTCAGATTTATTCACGTTAATCCCCTTTTGTATAAATGTATGTTAGAAAACCTGCTCCAGCAGATCTTTTTTTATTATTGGCGTTCTGATTTCAACTGAAAAGTTGAGAGTCAATTTATACCAACTTGCGCAAAGCCTTGTCAAGCAAGGCTTTGTAAAAATGTAGCCTAAATGATCAATGAGTACTTATGACGCCTTGGGTTGACGAATCTTTGACAGATTCGGCGACTAGTTCACTTTCAGACACATTAATCGGCGTCGGCGGGAATTGTAAGGCTAAATCGAGTACTTCGTCTATCCATTTCACAGGTTTTATCGATAAATCAGCTTTTATATTGTCTGGAATCTCTTTTAAGTCCCTTTCATTCTCTTCTGGAATGATAATTGTCTTAATGCCACCTCGATGGGCCGCCAATAATTTTTCCTTTAAACCACCAATAGGCAAAACCTGACCCCGCAAAGTGATCTCACCGGTCATGGCAACGTCGGCCCGTACGGGAATACCGGTAAGCACTGAAACCAGCGCTGTACACATACCTACACCTGCACTTGGGCCATCTTTGGGCGTTGCGCCTTCGGGGACATGAATGTGCATGTCACACTTTTCATGGAAATCCACCTTAATACCTAAGCCGGAAGCCCTGCCCCGCACGACTGTTAAGGCCGCCTGAATGGATTCCTGCATCACATCACCCAAGGACCCCGTTTTTACTAAACGGCCCTTTCCGGGCACCACAGCCGCTTCTATGGTTAATATGTCGCCACCCACAGAAGTCCATGCCAAACCATTCACATGGCCAACACGATCATCTACATCGGCCTCGCCAAAGCTATGCTTATGGACGCCAGAGTAGACCTCTAAGTTATCGGAGTTGACTGCCTTAGTTGGGCCTGCTCCAGAGGTTTTAAAGCCCGCTAAAAGCTGTTCTTTAACGACTTTACGGCAAATCTTTGCGATTTCGCGTTCTAGACTACGTACGCCTGCTTCGCGGGTGTAATAGCGCACCAAATCAACGATCGCAGAGTCGGCCAAGTCCATTTCGGTGGGCGACAAGCCGTTGGTGGCAATCTGTTTAGGTAACAAGTAGCGTTTAGCGATGCTTAGTTTTTCATCTTCGGTATAGCCTGGAATACGGATCACTTCCATACGGTCCAACAAGGGGCCTGGGATATTCATGGAATTAGAAGTACAGACAAACATGACACTGGAAAGGTCGTAATCGACTTCTAAATAGTGGTCGTTAAAACTGTTGTTTTGTTCAGGGTCGAGTACTTCGAGCAAAGCCGACGCCGGATCGCCACGATTATCCATACCCATCTTATCAATTTCGTCCAATAAAAATAACGGATTAGAGACGCCCACTTTAGACATTTTCTGCACCAGCTTACCTGGCAAAGAACCAATGTAGGTACGACGATGTCCCCGAATCTCGGCTTCATCTCGCACGCCACCTAAGGCCATACGTACATACTGACGACCTGTAGCGCGAGCAATCGACTTACCCAAGGAGGTTTTACCAACGCCTGGTGGCCCAACCAAACATAAAATCGAACCTTTAACCTTTTTAACACGCTGTTGAACGGCTAAATACTCCAAAATCCGCTCCTTGACTTCGGTTAGGCCGTAATGATCCTCTTCCAAAATGGCTGAAGCCTTGGCTAAGTCATGCTTTAGGCGGCTCTTTTTCTTCCACGGTATGGTGACCATCCAATCGATGTAGCTACGCACGACGGTCGCTTCGGCCGACAAAGGCGGCATCATTTTAAGTTTATTAAGCTCCGCCTGAGTTTTGTCTTTGGCTTCAGTTGGCATACCCGCTGCATCAATTTTGTTCTGCAACTCTTCCATGTCATTGGGCGCTGTTTCGTCGATGTCGCCCAATTCCTTATGAATGGCCTTGATCTGCTCATTGAGGTAATACTCTCGTTGGCTTTTTTCCATTTGTTTCTTAACTCGACCGCGGATGCGCTTCTCAACTTTCACTAAGTCGATCTCACCTTCCATCTGCGCCATTAGGTGCTCTAGGCGTTGGCTCAGGTCTCCCATTTCGAGTAAATTTTGTTTCTCTTCTAGTTTTAAACTCATTTGAGAAGCAATGGTGTCGGCCAAGCGGCTAGGGTCATCTATATTGGTAATAGAAGACATCACATCATTGGAGATTTTTTTACTCAATTTAACGTACTGTTCAAACTGAGCCATTAAGGTATGTGCTAAGGCTTTACGTTCACCTTCGGGTAACGCTGCGTCGTCAATGGCTTCAACTTGGGCGATAAAGAAGCCGTCTTGTTCTGCCACCTCACCTATAGCCACGCGGCGTTCGCCTTCGACCAATACTTTAACGGTACCGTCGGGCAATTTAAGAAGCTGCAAGATACGTGCAGATGTGCCCACTTCAAATAAATCTTCAACCTTGGGTTCATCGACCGTGGCATTTTTTTGCGCCACTACGACGATGGCCTTTTCGGCTGCCATAGCGTGCTCAAGCGCGTCTATGGAGTTTTGACGCCCTACAAATAAAGGAATAACCATGTGTGGGTAAACCACCACATCACGAAGAGGGATAAGAGGAAAGCATTGAGTCATAGAAAATCCTATAGGCTAACGGTCGCGATGGCTTGCGAAGTGAAGGCATAGTTCATTAAATGCGGACAGCGGATAGAAATACAAGGCTTTGATGAAAATGAAGCAAAAAAACCACCCGTAGGTGGTTTTTTTCAACAGTAGACGTTACTCGTCTGAAGCTGCTTGAGGTAGTTCTTGGCTATCCAATACCACCAGTGGATCACTGTCGCCGATAATGCATTGCTCATTAACCACCACTTTTATAGCGTCGGTTTGGTCTGGTAATTCATACATGGTGGGTAATAACACCGATTCAAGAATAGATCGCAAACCACGAGCACCGGTCTTACGTTCCATGGCCTTTTGGGCAACCGCCTTAAGGGCTTCATCACGGAACTCTATTTCAACACCTTCCATTTCAAACAACTTATGGTATTGCTTAGTGAGGGAGTTCTTTGGTTCGGTTAAAATTTGTACCAGCGCAGTTTCATCCAGCTCTTCAAGTGTCGCGATCATGGGTAAACGACCCACAAACTCAGGAATTAAACCGAATTTCACTAAGTCTTCGGCTTCGACCGAATGTAATAGCTGACCAAAGCTCTTGGTATCGTCTTTGCTCTGTACTGAAGCAGAGAAACCAATACTGCTCTTCTCAGTACGGTCACGAATAACCTGCTCTAGACCCGCAAAGGCGCCGCCGCAAACAAACAGGATGTTACTGGTATCAACCTGCAAAAACTCTTGCTGAGGATGCTTACGGCCACCTTGTGGCGGTACCGATGCAACCGTACCTTCAATCAGCTTTAACAGCGCTTGCTGCACGCCTTCTCCAGATACGTCACGAGTGATCGATGGATTATCTGACTTGCGCGAAATCTTGTCGATTTCATCAATGTAAACAATACCACGCTGCGCCTTATCCACATCGTAATCGCACTTTTGCAATAACTTTTGGATGATGTTTTCAACGTCTTCGCCCACATAACCGGCTTCGGTTAAGGTAGTTGCATCGGCAATAGTAAAGGGTACATTTAACAAACGCGCCAAAGTCTCGGCTAACAGGGTTTTACCACTGCCTGTAGGTCCGATTAAAAGAATATTACTTTTGCCTAACTCAACTTCGTCTTTACCAGCAGAATAGTTTAAGCGTTTGTAGTGGTTATATACCGCTACGGCTAACACCATTTTTGCACGCTTTTGACCAATCACGTACTCTTCTAGAGACGCTCGGATTTCTTTAGGTGTAGGTAAGTGGTCATCGGACTCAGGCTGTTCCTGATCCAATATCTCTTCCCTAATGATGTCGTTACACAGATCTACACATTCATCACAAATGAATACTGAAGGCCCCGCAATTAGCTTGCGTACATCGTTTTGACTTTTGCCACAGAAGGAACAGTAAAGTAGTTTACCGCTACCTTCGCCAGTGCCGTCTTTTTCGCTGCTCATAGTGTTACCCATGTTCTTGCCCCACGACTACGCTGGGGCTGAATGTTTTGTCTATTGTAGCGCCTACTATTGTAGACGCAAGATCTTGCGCTTAGTGTATATTATCGGCTGCTAAAACAAAAAATTTAGCCAGACTTATACTGGACGCTTATCCAATACGGTGTCTATTAAGCCATACGCCGCTGCCTCAGTACCTTCCATAAAGTTATCACGGTCAGTATCTGCGGCAATGGTAGCTAGGTCTTGGCCAGTGTGTTGAGCCATGATACGGTTAAGCTTATCGCGAATATTAAGGATTTCTTTAGTATGAATTTCAATGTCCGTTGCTTGGCCTTGGTAACCGCCTAAGGGCTGGTGAATCATCATACGCGAGTTAGGCAAACAATAACGTTTACCTTCGGCACCGCCGGTTAACAACAAGGCACCCATGCTAGCTGCTTGACCAATACACATGGTGCTCACATCAGGCTTAATGAACTGCATGGTGTCATAAATGGACATGCCCGCAGTGACAGAACCACCGGGTGAATTAATATATAGGTGAATGTCTTTATCTGGGTTTTCTGCTTCTAAAAATAACAACTGAGCCACAACTAAGTTGGCCATGTGGTCTTCAACTTGGCCTACAAGAAAGATGACGCGCTCTTTAAGTAAGCGAGAATAAATATCATACGAACGCTCGCCACGGGATGTCTGTTCAACAACCATAGGCACTAAAGCGGCTAATTCAGGGCTAAGCCCTTGGTTCATTACAGGGTTATTTTGACCCATGTGAGGAGGAAAAGAAAAACTCATTGTCGCGGTGACTCCAATACAAAAATATCGATACAGGCCTTATATAGTGACACCTAGCCTAAATGCCAAGTGCCAATCTCAAAAAAGGCGTTATTAAACAAAAAAAGCGGTATGAATCACCTAAAAGTAACTCATACCGCCCTTCTGTTCAAGCTCCAAAAGAGACTCTACTGTAGCCTAAAAGAATTATGTTTCTTCGCTGGCTTCTTCGTCGTCACCGGATACGTCTTTACCTTCAGGCTCAACGGCTGTTTTATAGTCTACAGCAACGTCTGTGATAGTCGCAGAAGCAAGCAAGTGCTCAACCACTTGATCTTCTAATACCACACCTTCTAACTGAGAGCGCTGCTCTTCGTTGCTCATGTAGTAGTCGATGAACTCTTGTGGGTCTTGGTAGCCCTGCGCCATGTCTTCAACCAAAGCCTTTACTTTGCCTTCATCGGCTTTGAATTCATTAGCTTGAATGATTTCAGCCGCCAACAAGCCAATCTTAACGCGCTTGTCTGCTTGGTCTTGAAACATTTCGTCTGGCAAGATGCTTGGATCTAGGTTTTCATTGCCGCCGCCAAACTGCTGTAGGGCTTGCTGCTTTAAACGACCTAGTTCTTCTTGAACTAGTGCAGAAGGCACTGCAAATTCGTTTAGTTCCAAGTAGGCGTTAAGCAAACCGTTCTTAAGCTTTGACTTAAGCGCTTGGTTTAACTCGCGGCTCATGTTGGAATTGATCTCAGCACGGAAACCGGCTTCGCCTTCTTCTTTAGGGTTGAATTTCGCAAAGAACTCGTCGTTTAACTCAGGCTTAGTGGCTTCGCTAACGGTGTTGGCTTTGATAGTGAAGGTGGCTTCTTTACCCGCTAATTCGGCGGCATTGTAGTCCGCAGGGAAAGTCACGGTAATGTCTTTATCCTGGCCTGCTTCCATACCTTGAATGCCTTCTTCAAAGCCTGGAATCATGCTGTTAGAGCCTAACACCAAGTCATGACCTTGAGCGGCGCCGCCATCAAAGGCTTCGCCATCTAGGTAGCCTTCAAAGTCGATGTTGATCTGGTCACCGTCGGCTGCCGCACGTAACACTTCAGTCCACTGTGTTTGCTGGCTCAACAAGTTTTCGATCATGGTATCAACGTCGGCGTCTTCAACGCTAGACGTTAAACGTTCTACACTGATGTCAGAAGCGTCTGACAAGGTGATCTCTGGGTAAACTTCAACCACTGCAGTGTAGCTAAACTCACCTTCGCCGGCGTCTTCCTTAGGCTCGATGTTAGGCATACCGGCAGGTTTGATGCTTTCCTGTTGAAGCGCTTCAAAATAGCTAGACTGGATTACATCGCCCAATACGTCTTGGCGAATGCTAGCGCCATAACGCTTCTTAACCACTTTAGTAGGTACTTTGCCAGGGCGAAAGCCATCAATACGGATGGTCTTTGCGGTCTCGTTAACCTTCTTATCTACTGCGCTGTCAATTTGCTCAGCAGGTACAGTTACGGTTAAACGTCGTTCGATGCTGGTAGTCGCTTCAACTGAAACTTGCATTTAAATGCCTCATTAATTATCAAATGAACACACCTCTGTGAGGTCTGTTGTACAAAATCTTGTCCACTTAAAGCCTCATTAAGGCTTTTTGCCAACCAAATTGGCAAATGCGGGCGAAAATAAAAGACCGAATTTTCCGTATTTAAGCCCCAATAGTCAAGCCATATGAGCCATTAAGGCTTATTTTTGGTAAAAAAAAGGCCTTCGGTTAAGAAGGCCCCAGTAATCAATACAGGCTAGTGCGTACGAAACAATTAAGCTACTAGCTGAGCAGGCGCGTCAGCAACGGCAAATTGCGGTGCGAAATAGTCGTACCCCAAGGCCTTGGCAACATGCTCATTGGTCACCTTACCAGCATGGACATTAAGCCCAGCCAAAAAGTGCTCATCTTGCTTGAGGGCCTGTTTCCAGCCCAAATTAGCCAACTTAAGAATGTAAGGCAAGGTGGCATTGTTTAATGCATAAGTAGACGTCATGGCGACACCACCTGGCATATTGGCCACACAATAGTGCACTACATCGTCTACTACATAGGTTGGGTCTTCATGGGTGGTGGCCTTAGAGGTTGCAAAACAGCCACCCTGATCAATCGCCACGTCAACCAACACAGATCCAGGTTTCATAGCCTTCACCATGTCTGCGGTCACCAGTTTAGGAGCCTCAGCACCCGGTATCAGTACACCCCCAATCACTAAATCGGCATCCAAAACATACTGCTCTAAGCTGTCTTGGGTAGAGTATACCGTTTGCACGGCACCGTTAAATTCTTTATCCAAGCGAGCCAAGGCCTGTGTAGATCGATCGAGCACAGTAACCTGAGCACGAGCACCCAAGGCCATTTGTGCAGCATTTGAACCCACCACACCACCACCGATAATCACTACTTTGGCAGGCGCAACACCAGGCACGCCGCCGAGCAACATACCACGGCCGCCCTGGGCCTTTTCTAGCACGTGAGCCCCAGCCTGAATTGACATACGTCCTGCTACTTCAGACATGGGCGCTAACAATGGCAAGCCGCCTTGCGCACTGGTAATCGTCTCATAAGCAATACAGGTGGCATGTGAGGCAACCAACTCAGCAGTTTGCTGCGCGTCTGGTGCGAGGTGTAAATAGGTAAACAATAGCTGATCCGCTCGCAGCATAGTCCGCTCTGCAGCTTGTGGCTCTTTTACCTTAACGATCATTTCTGCACGGGCAAACACTTCGGCTGCGGTAGCGATTATTTCAGCGCCTGCCGCAACATAGTCCTCATCGCAGGAGCCAATACCGGCGCCGGCCAAAGTTTCAACCAGTACTGCATGGCCTGCGTGCACCACTTCTCTAACACTAGCGGGCGTCATACCTACGCGGTATTCATGGTTTTTAATTTCTTTTGGTACGCCTATCAACATAGTTCTGCCTTCTAAATAAGTTGGTGAATATAATGTTATTCTAGGGGCAATTCCAAACAATTATCTTGCTTTGTTTGCACTTATTAGCCTATATTTAGAAATATAATTGTTAATAAAGGCTAAATCATGCAACTAAATACAAACATTGATATAGAGCTTGATCAGACTGATAAAAAAATCATAAACGCCCTGCAAAAAAATGCTCGCCTAAGCAATGTGGAATTGGCCGAACAGATCAGCCTGTCGCCTTCCGCCTGCCTTAGGCGCACCAAAGCGCTGATTGATGCAGAGGTGTTTGGTGAGTTTGTGGGCCTTATAAACCGTGATGTATTCCACGTGCAAGGCACAGCGTTTATCTTTATTAGCCTAGATCATCAAAGCGAAGCAGTATTTGAAGAATTTGAGATTGCAGTGGCACAACTTGAGCAAGTGATGGAGTGTTACTTAATGGCTGGCGACAATGATTATATGCTCAAGGTTATCTACACCGACGCCAAAGATTACGAGGAGCTTTATTACAAAAAATTGCTACGCCTACCCGGTGTGGTTGGCACACAAACACGCATGGCGTTACGCCAAGTACATAGCAGCTCTCACATTGATATTGCCTAAGGTTAACCCTTGATGTAGCAAGGCAGGGTTTATTAGCGGGAAAATGGCGCCCAATGGCACCAAACATCACCAATGACCCTTCGATGGGAAGGTATAAATCACAAGTAGGGATATGACTTTGGACATCTGGTATTCGTCAAAATCAATTACATAACACAAATTGACGGGATTGTTCAGAATACACAAAACCACATCGGTTTACGCCATAGCCTGCCTTAATCGTGCTAAGCGATACTCGTACAAATGTTGATCAATAATCATACGCCTGAGGTTAATTCGCACGTTGTTTGTAATAAGTGTCTTTGTGCACAATGAGTCCATCCTTAAAAGTTATAATATCAACGCTTAAAAATTCTTCGGTTCTACCATCGTTATAGGTTGCCGTGCGCAGGTATTCGCAATAGGCCTTGCGCCCCGCAATTTGACAATCCAACGTCTGCCAATGCACTTTTTCAACTTTTTCAAACAGGCCATTAAATACCCCCCGTATCGTCTGGGCACCGGTAAAGCGAAGACCATGCGGTTCTGGGCCGGCCGCATGGTCAAATATTGCGTCGGCAGCGAAATACTGCATTACCGTATCGATATCATTGGCATTAAAAGCATCGCCTACTGCGTCTACTAAAGTTCGGTTAACTTGTGTCATTGTGGGTATCCTTTCAGGCCAAGCATGGCGCAGGTTTGTTTAAAAAACGGGCTGCTTGGGTCAGCCAGTACGTTAAGTTCGTCAAAATGATCTACATCGGGCACCACATATAAAGAAATTGGCCGAGCGCTGCTGGCAAATTTGGCCACATACATATTTGCTTGACGGTGAAACTCATCCGTTTCGGCACCACCAACCACCACCAGTTGAGGGGCGTTAGTGATGGGCGGATGTTGGGTCATGGGGCTTTGTGATTCGGCTTCGCCTGCATCCATACGAATACCAACATTAAGCCCTTGGGTGAGGCGCACGGGCTCTAAATAACTCAGGGGTGACACTGGAATGCCCGCCTTAATCATGTCCTCTGGCAAATCATCAGCCCATGTGGGCCAATCTGTGGCCATCATCATCTGGGTAATATGGCCACCTGCAGAATGCCCCATAACATGGAGTTGTTGGGGGTCCAGCTTTAGTGCTTGCGCCTGACGATAGATATAAGCCATTGCCTCGCGTGCTTGTTCACTGATGTGGGTAATAGTTACCGCTGGGCATAGATCGTAGCCCACCACGACCAAGTTGACCTTAGCCTGCAAAAACGGCGCTGCCAAAAAACTATAGATAGACTTATCGCCCCGTTGCCAATAACCGCCATGAAAATAAACTAATACCGGCGCTAAATCGTCGCCGCAATGAAACACATCAAGCTTTTGCTTGGCTCCTTCGCCATACACTAAGTCGAGCTTGCATTGCAGCGTATCTCTAGCCTCAATGCTCGCACTGAGCCAATTGGGAATGACGGTTTGCTCGTAATCTGGACGACCCACACGGAGGTTGTATTGGGTCTCAAAATCTTCGCTACTAAAGCGACTATGGTAAGTTAAAGCATCGCTCATATTATATGACTCCTTCTGCGGCACAGGCTTTTTCTAGGGCTTGCCATTGGTCTGGGTTAGTGCCAAAGAAGCGCATCACATGGTCCTGGTAGGCCGGCCGTGTGCACAGGCGCTTATACCATGCCTCTAGGTGAGGTAAGCTTGGACGCTGCACCTGCAGATTAAAATAGCGATAAGCCACGCAGCCCAAAGGGATGTCAGCCATGGTGAACTGCTCGCAGGCGACGTAGTCTTGCGTAGCTAAATGCTTGTCCAACAAGGCTAGTTCTGCACTCGCTTGGGCGCACAGGGCCTCTATCTTTGCGCGATCTCGAAGTTCTGGCGCCGTGCGTACAGTAGCAAAGAACAGCTGTATTACGGGGGTGAAGGCCTTGGATGCAGACCATTCCATCCATTGGTCTGCCAAGGCCTTAGTTTTGCTGCAGTTAGGCCAAAGATCACCGTTGGAGTACTGATCACACAAATAGCGCACAATACTTAGGCTTTCCCATAGGGCAAAATCACCGTCACGAATGGCTGGGATCATGCGGTTAGGGTTAAGCTTTCCATAGGCGTCGCTGTCGAGTTTGCCAAAGCTACCGCCAGCCAGTTGTAGGGTGTAATCCAAACCGAGTTCGTTCGCCGTCCAAATGACGGGAATGACGTTAGATGAATAGGGTCTTCCCCATATTTCAAGCATGCTTTTGGTCTCCTTGTTGGGCTCGGGATTGAGTGCCAAATCGAGGCATCACCTGGGCAAATAAACGTTCCCAACTCGCCAGAATTTTTGTATAGGCTACGCCGGTATATTGCTGCATGAGCATAACGTGATCTAGGTTAAAGCTGGCCTGTTTTAGCGCCAATTGGTCGGCCACATAATCAGCGTCTCCCACCACAATGATGCCACGTTTGTTAAGGAAGTCGAACCAATCCATGGCTTCATCTTCTTCGCTCATTGCTTCACCGATATCAAGATAGCCATGTTTAGTCCACTCACCTGCGGGTCGAGTGCCACCAAGGAACTCATAATAGGCATTGATGCTTGGGCGAATGGTTGCTACGGCTTCTGCCATGGTTTCACCCACGTAAAACGCAATACACACACCGACCCCTTCGCCTAACGCCACTTCGCGCCCTTCGCGCTTAGAGCGCGCCTGACGGTACGGTTCCCAACACGATAAGGTATGCTTCGGACCAGAGGACATGGAAATAACTCCCCAACCCTTGTCGCCAGCCTGCTCAAACGCGGGCAGCGAGTTAGACATCAGCCACACCGGTGGATGCGCATATTGAGGGTTACCAGTATAGGGCCGAGGATGAACATACATGGCTTTATATGCGCCATCTTCAGCATGATAACGGGCATCTAGGGGTTTGAAAAAACTGTTAGTTTCTTTCCAGCCGGGCACGGGAAATTGGTAAAACTCACCTTTATGGGTAAACGCCTCATGGGTCCACGCTTTTAAGATGATGTCTAGACTCTCGTGAAACAGCCTCATTACCTTACCGTTGTCCCTACGGTCTGCGTCGGCATTAAACTGGATGGTCGCGCGCTCATTAATGCCCTTTGCAACCCCAAAGTCCACCCGCCCCATGGTCATGTTATCGAGCATAGCCACATCTTCTGCTACCCGTAACGGGTGCCAATCGGGCAGCACAATAGGCGCCGTGCCTACACGTAAATTGGGGCAATGGGCCGCCACATGGGTACCCATTTGAATCGGATTTGGCGGCGCGTTCATGTAACCATTATGGGCAAAGTGATGCTCCGTAAACCAGGCGGTAGTGACCCCCGCTTGCTCACCCATTTTGCATTGCTCTATTATCATTTCTAGAGCGCGCGTCCAAGGGATGGTTTCACCCGGGCTAAAATTGGCGATCATGTCGAAGCGCATAGATTTTCCTTGCTTAGAGTGTGCTAGTTGAATATAGGCATAAATTTCAACTATATTGAATTCTAGTCGAAAAATCAACTGTATCGTGCTAACATTTTTGCATGACTAATATACCCTCCAACATCGACCCAGTGCGCCTTGGCAGCGAAATTAGAGAAGTTCGCCAAGCGCGCCACCTAACGCTCAATGAGTTATCGCAAACCATCGCCTGTTCAACTGCATATTTAAGCCGCATCGAACTTGGCTCTGCCAATATATCCATTGCATTACTCGACCAGATTAGTGCCGCTCTGGCTGTTGATCCTGCTTGGTTTTTCCCGACCCAATCAGGCCATGGTCCGCTTGAGCGGGCCCATATTGTACGGGCCGAAAACCGCCGCAGTTTATCCGGTATGTATACACGCTCAATCGAAGAGCTAGGCTTTGAAGATGAATTACTGTCCAGCTCATTGTCGGGCCAGTGCTACCTGATCATGTCTCGATTTGCCCCAGGATGCGGCCAAGCCCCCGAATTATCTGAGGGTTATCGGTTCGAGGGCGAGCAACACGCGCTAGTTTTGAGCGGTGCGGTAGAGTTGCAGCTGGACGACGAAGCCATCATCTTAAATACAGGCGATAGCTTTTCTTACCCCTCGATGATTGCCCACCGCTTTCGCAATCACACAGACCAAGAAGCCACTATGGTTTGGGCCATGTCACCGGTGCGGATCAGCTGGTAAAGGTCATTCGTCAAACGTGAGCAAGGGTTACAGCGCTACAAACACACAAATCGCAGGCATAAAAAACCGCGAATGCGGGGATGGGGAAAATGCAACTAAAATGTTGCGGAAGAAGTGCAATATCTCAAGCTAGATGCCTAATGTCAGAACCAAAACACCTGAACTGTAAGCCTGATGAGGCATCCTTAGGTGCACCCTTTCACCCCTTAAGTTGGTGTTAGTTTTTTCTGTGTGTTTACAAACCCAAACACCGGGAACCCTTGGAGTACGACCAACAAAATACGCGCTCAATGGACAAGCGTGTTGAAAAAGGCTGGGGTGCGCTACCGCGTGCCGTTTCAAACTCGACATACTTACGCATCGACATCGTTGGCTGTTGGTGAAGACCTGGCATATATTGCAAAACAAATGGGCCATTCTGACATACAGACGATCCCTGAACGTGTGCCTAAGACCGTGAATGACCACATCCTGCCTTGTTGATCTCTTTAGCCACTTATTGAGTGCAGCACTGGCAGAGTTACTATTGCACTTAACACCATCTACGTAGCGTGGAAAGCAGAAGCTATCAGAAGCTAATTTGATACGCTGAGCAGCCCACAACTAAGCACCTACTAGCGGTATCTTTCTCTCACTACTAAATGTCTTTAATGACCTCCAAGCGTGAGGTTTTATAGAGACGTAAGGCACTTCACCTAAAACGATATCATCGACGTGAAGGCCTGCTGCTTCAGACAACCTCATCCCTGTATCACTTATCAATGCTATCAACCATCTAAGGTCGTCATCAGCCTCCATACAGGCCTTTTGAAGGTGTTTTAATGATTTATTGGACAAGGGCCTGCGTTTCTTTGCATCGCCTCTAGAGGCCAAATAGACACCTGCAAAGGGATTCTTAGACTCTATGCCTAATTCGTTGATAGCTAAGTTAACTATGGCTTTGACAGAACTAAACACCCTCTTAACGGAGCTACTAGCTAAACCTTTCTCAACCAACCAATCACGATACTTTGCAGCATCAGCTGAGGTGTATTGATCGATGGACCTACAGCCTAGACACTTAATAACATAATCAATGTTTCTGTGAGCTGTCGTAATGAAATAGTCTGAGCGCCCTTCTGCCTTTGTCTTGAGGTAGACATCGAGTGCTTCTTTAAGAGTTGGTGCATCAGATGCTTTAGTCGGATCTGAGCGTAATAAATGCTGGGCTGGAATGTCGAATTGCGTTAATCGAAGGCCTAACCAGTAGTTTTCTAACTTATGGAGAATAAATTTAGACGATAACTCGGCTTGTTTAGCTGATTTAGTCTTTAGACAGATGATAATCCGACTACGGGTATAGTGAGGTTTTAAATCACGAGGTACAGTTTTAGAAAAGTAGTATGTACCAGATTTGGTATAAGTGTATTTAGGAAAAGTGTCTACCATATTGTCTACCACGCTGCTCTTCTTTAGAGAAATCGTATGTATAACAACATGTTAAGTCGCCCTGAGGGCTTAGAATGGTGCGGACGGAGAGTCGTTCCGCTTCGCTCCACTTGGTCACAGTTCGCGTTGCTCACTGCTCAGACTAGACTCTCAGCTAGTTCATTGCTGTATTAGAGCCTTAATTGATTAACTACATGCCTAAAACACTGACTCTAAAGTATGTCTAGTTCACTGTCAAAGGACAGAAAGTTACTACGATAATGACTACGGCTCTGTATGTAGAGCAGACTACCCCCTCTAATCCCACAGCTAAGGCATGGGGGACCCCTTAAGACTAACAGTGGTAAATATATTCAGACTCCTAGACACATCAGAGGGATATTTGGGATGCCTGTGAAATTTACATAAAAGATAGCTAAGGTTATCTTGTATGTAGACAGGCAAAGGGCTTCAAAGGCTTTTTAAGTGGTGCAAACGCGCGCAAGCTGTTATCCAAATAACCTTTAAATAGATGTACCTCAATGTTAGTATCACAGCAACAAATACGTTATGGACTGATTTATGGAACTGACAGCAACAGAAGCCCTAAAGAAGGGTGTTGAAGCGCATAAAGCTGGTCAGCTTCAAGAAGCCGAGAGGCTTTATACTGCTATTCTTAAGGGCCAACCCAAGCATCCTGATGCTAACCATAATATGGGTGTGCTGGCTGTTGGCGTTGGCAAGATACAAGAGGCGCTACCCTTCTTTAAAGCAGCCTCAAAAGCTAATGCAAGCATAGGTCAATTCTGGCTGAGCTATATCCATGCGTTGATCAAACTAGGTCGCTCAGGCGAAGCACAAGCGGTGTTAGCTGAGGCTAGACATAAAGGGGGCAAAGGTGAGGCTTTGGATCAGTTAGAACAACAACTCACTCAGCAAGGCTTGAAGGCAAATAAGGCCAACACGATGGGGTCGAAAGGGTCTAGTTCTGCCAAAACCAGCATCCTAGATACTATCAAACTTGATAAAGCTTTAAAACTAGCGAGGCGAAAATTAAAAGATGGACATCTCGAAGAAGGCAAGAATATTTATCAAGACATTCTACAAAAGTTTCCAAAGAATAAGGCTTCGCTAGTCGCTCTACAAGCATTACCTAGGGACTCCACAGGAGCACTCAAAGACCCTTCCATAGAACAGCTGCAGTCTATCATCAACCTCTATACTCATGGACAGCTGCGGCAAGCTTTGCTTGAGTCCAGTCAAATGTTGAAGAGGTTCCCAAATTCAGTCGTCCTCTACAATATTGCTGGGGCTGCCAATGTTGGTTTAAGGCAGTTTGATGCCGCTATAGCGAACTACAAAAAGGCCCTAAAGATTAAACCTGACTACACTGAATCCTATTTCAACATGGGTATTGCCCTGGGCCATAAGGGTGACACAGAGGCTGCTATAGACAGCTACAAACAGGCATTAAAGATTAAACCAGACTATGCAGAGGCTTATAACAATTTGGGTGTTGAATTGAATCAAAAAGGTGACTTAAATGCAGCTATAGACAGCTACAACAAGGCGGTGCTGATCAACCCTCGCTACCCTGAGGCCTATAATAACATGGGCATTGCCTTGAGCAATAAGGGTGACACAGAAGCCGCTATAGACAGCTATAGGCAGGCGCTAAAAATGAAACCTGACTATGCTGAGCCCTATAACAACATAGGCAATACCCTAAATGATAAGGGTGACCTAGAGGCGGCTGTCGACAACTACAACATGGCTCTAAAGATTAAGCCTGATTATGCTGAAGCGAAAACAAATCTGGTTACTTTGCTAAGCACCTATACTCCCCGAAAAGAACATTCGAATCTGATAGTTAGGGTTAACAAAGCAATTCGAAAAATTGGTGTAAAAGGTAACGCTTCCAACACCATCAGTGACGGTCAAGTTGTTGACTTATTTTCCACGTCCTCAAACTATATGACTAGTCAGGGCTTAGAACTTACAACTCAACTAAGCCAGACTTATCGGAATAATTCAGTTGACTTGAATTGTAAAAGACACATTTCGATCTTTAATACACATGATGTTATTCCTGAGTTTTGTTTTGGTTGTTACAAGGTTCAAATTGAGCCTAGATCTATAATCGAGCTAATGAAGATATTTTTGATTTTTGATGAATTAGAGCTTAATGGAAATAATACTCGTAAGTGTATGGTCGAGTTGAGACCAGAAATTCCTGGGTTTTATAAAGGACTCATTTACTGTTCTGGGCTAAAACAAGCTAACCAAGTTGCTAAGTCTCTCGATATGGTCGTCAAACAACGCATTGGATCAGGACTATCCTCTACGGTAAAAAGAGGCTGTTCGGAATATCCCATTTCTTTCCCTAATTATAAAGAAATCAATAACTCTGGCCCTCAATTAATGGATTATAATGAAGATTGGAAGATTATTGAAGAAGACTATGATATAAAAAACCCCATACACCCCAAGAAAAATTTAAGGCCAAGCCTTTCGGGTTTGAACCTAAGCGACCTTCTTATAATGCGAAAGTGGATCGATTATGCTAAGGGTCTTGGGGATTCAAGTGTGGATTTAATTAATCAAAATCCAATACGTTATCAGGAAGTTTATGACGTAGCACAAGCGCGTCTAGATACATTTCACTTTAGCTATTAATTATGTTTACTGCTATATAATCGTCCTTTTCAAATCCCCTCACCAACAAGTAACTTTTTAGTTAATGAGGCAAGTGCATGTGTTAGGCCGAATTAACATAGCGGCGGCCTACCACAATTAAAGCAGAGGCAACCTACATCAGAGTTCTTTGAAAAGGATTATTCGCTCGTAAACACCTAAAAAAGTGGTTGGAGCCGATAGGTTAATTAAGAAAAGGGCGCAATCAATAGAATGGAGCTTAGATGCGATAACCTTAGCAGCTGTCTCAGCATTACTTGACCACTACACCTAGATCTCGTTCGCAGACTAAAGGAGATGCGTTTGGATGTGTAATGGTGTTGAATATCAACGGGAATCGTCTTTTGAAAGTAATAAATACTGTCTTAAACGAAGGTATATTGAGGGTAAGAAGTTACTACGATTTTGACTACGATACGGCCTCCTAAAAGGAAAAACGAATGTATATTAACCGCTTGGGTCTTATGAATGGTGCGGACGGAGAGACTCGAACTCTCACACCTTGCGGCACTGGAACCTAAATCCAGCGTGTCTACCAATTTCACCACGTCCGCTTAATCAACTCAGGCTAGACCTGTGTTCATCGTACTTCTTTACTTCAATGTAATGGGGTGGACGATGGGGTTCGAACCCACGACCACCGGAATCACAATCCGGGGCTCTACCAACTGAGCTACGCCCACCAATACAACACTACATCTGTTATTTACCAAACCTCTAACCTTCACGACGTTGGCACGCCCTGCAGGATTCGAACCCGCGACCTACGGCTTAGAAGGCCGTTGCTCTATCCAACTGAGCTAAGGGCGCATGTTACTGCGGTAAATAATGGTCGGGGTAGAGAGATTCGAACTCCCGACATCCTGCTCCCAAAGCAGGCGCGCTACCAGACTGCGCTATACCCCGACATCTTCTCAATGACTACTGCCTAGTGGCGGTGCCGTTGAAGAGGTGCGTATAATATAGCTGCTCCTCTACTTCGTCAAGTTTATTTTTTGGTTTTTTCTTAATAAAACCAAACTCTTAATAATTACGACTCTCGCTTCCAACGCACACCTTCTTTGCTGTCTTCTAATACCACGCCAGCGTCTTTTAACTGGTCACGAATTTGGTCAGACAAGGCAAAGTCACGGTTTGTTTTAGCCTCGTTGCGTTGAGCGACCAAGGCGTCGATTGCAGCGTCGGATAAGTCACCTTCACCAGCCTCTCCTTTGAGATAGGATTGCGGGTCCATTTCTAACAAACCTAAGATGTTACCCAATCCGCGCATTTGGCTGGCCAGTTTGGCTGCGCCAGCATCAGCGTCACGTTTCAAACGGTTCACTTCGCGAGCCATATCGAATAACACGGCAATGGCTTCACGGGTATTAAAGTCATCATCCATGGCAGCGTTAAAACGCTCTAGATAAGGCCCTGCAAGACTCACGTCAGCCCCAAGGGCAAGCTGATCCATTGCCGTATACAAGCGATCCAAGGCACTTTGAGCTTCTACCAAGGCGTCTTCTGCATAATCAATTTGGCTGCGGTAGTGGCTGGATGTTAGCAAGTAACGTATGGTTTCTGCTGGATACTTAGCCAACACTTCGCGAATGGTAAAAAAGTTGCCTAAGGACTTAGACATCTTCTCTTTATTCACCCTCACGGCGCCGGCATGCAGCCAGTAGTTAACGAAAGTTTCTCCGTTAGCAGCCTCTGACTGCGCTATTTCGTTCTCATGATGCGGAAATGGCAAATCCGGACCACCACCATGGATGTCGAAGTGGTTGCCAAGGCAGCACTTGGTCATAGCAGAACATTCAATATGCCAACCTGGGCGCCCCTCCCCCCAGGGAGATGACCAAGAGACTTCGCCTGCTTTTGCTGCTTTCCATAGCACAAAATCAAACGGATTCTCTTTAACGTCATTAACGTCTACACGGGCACCCGCACGCATATCTTCTAATTTCCGATTTGTCAGCTGACCATAGGTTTCAAACTTTTCTACGCGGTAGTACACATCGCCATTGTCGGCCGCATAGGCAAACCCTTTATCGATAAGGGTTTTCACCATGTCTATAATATCACTCATGTAAGCTGTAGCACGTGGCTCTTGGTCAGGTGGAAGAATATTCAAACTTCTTTCATCTTCGTGCTGTGCGTCGATAAACCGCTGCGTCAACTGATCACAGGTTTCACCGTTTTCGGCTGCCCTTTTGATGATTTTGTCATCAACATCGGTAATATTGCGAACATATTCGACAGCGTAGCCAGCATGACGCAGATATCGAGTAATCACGTCAAATGCCACCATTGCCCGTGCATGGCCAATATGGCAATAGTCGTAAACCGTATTACCACACACATACATGCGTATTTTTCCTGGCTCAATAGGTGTAAAAGGAACTTTATTGTTCGTTAGGGTGTTATGTAGTTGTAACATGTTTGCTGATTAACCTTTCTTGGCCCATGAATCACGTAAAGTGACGGTACGGTTAAATACTAAACGTTGGTTGGTGGAATCTTTATCGACACAAAAGTAACCTTCCCGTTCAAATTGGAAACGATCGCCGTCTTGCGCGCTCGCTAATGACGGCTCAGCAAGAGCGCCTTCAATAAGAAGCAGGTTGTTTGGATTGACGTGGGTCATGAAATCAACGTCTTTGTCACCATCTGGATTGGCATGATTAAATAGACGGTCGTATAAGCGCACATTAACCACTTGATGCGCTTCTGCGCTTACCCAATGCACAACACCGTTTGGTTTATAGCCTGCTGGCTTGGTGCCCAATGTATTTTCGTCATAGCGGCACACTAGCTCCACCACTTCTCCGGCAACATCTTTAATCACCTGCTCACAGGTGATGACATAACCGCCCCGCAAGCGTACGGACTGTTCTGGTGCAAGGCGCTTCCATTTGCCTTCTGGCTGTTCTGCAAAGTCTTGCTGATCGATAAACACCTGTTTGGACATTACTAACTGGCGTTCGCCCATGGTGTCGTCCTTGGGGTGTTTTGGCACTGTTAGTGCTTCCGTATGGCCTGCGGGCCAGTTAGAAATGGTCACTTTGAGTGGACGTAATACACACATAGCGCGCGACGCAGAGGAGTCTAAATCATCACGCACACTAGACTCTAAACGGCTAAAGTCGGTAATGCCTTTACTGCGGGCAACGGGCGTTGCGGCACAGAAGTTACGCAAGGAATCCGGGGTATAACCACGACGGCGCATGCCAGAGATGGTGGGCATACGTGGGTCGTCCCACGCGGTAACCGTGCCTAAATCGACTAATTGCTTTAACTTACGTTTGCTGGTGATGGTGTAGTTCAATTCCAAACGTGCAAATTCGTACTGCCGCGGGCGGCGCTTGCCACTAGGCAAGGTTACATTATCGATAAACCAGTCGTACAGCGGTCGATGATCTTCAAACTCCAAGGTGCATACAGAATGTGTGACCAATTCCAGTGCGTCAGATAAACCATGGGTGAAGTCATACATGGGGTAAATGCACCATGTATTGCCTGTTTGATGATGTTCAATATGACGAATGCGGTAAATAATGGGGTCACGTAAATTCATGTTAGGAGACGCCATGTCTATTCTGGCGCGCAATACCCGTTCACCATCGGCAAACTCGCCTGCACGCATACGCTCAAACAGGTCTAAACTTTCTGCGACACTGCGCTCACGAAAGGGACTGTTTTTACCCGGTTCAGTCAAGTTACCACGATATTCACGGGCTTGGTCTGGGCTTAAGTCGCACACGTAAGCTAAGCCTTTGTTGATGAGTTCTACGGCAAAAGTATGTAACTGGTCAAAATAGTTGGAGGCATAACACTCTTTGTCGCCCCACTCAAAACCAAGCCATTCAATATCGCGCTTGATCGCTTGAATGTACTCGTCACTCTCTTTTTCTGGGTTAGTATCGTCAAAACGCAAGTTGCATTGACCTTCAAACTCTTGCGCCATACCGAAATTCAAACAAATCGAAGTGGCGTGACCGACGTGTAAATAGCCATTTGGCTCAGGTGGAAAACGGGTCACGACTTGGCCATCATTATTGCCCTTTCTTACATCTTTAGCGATGATGTTACGAACAAAGTTTGATGCCTGTACGACGGTTTTTTCGGCCACGAATGGGTCTCCTTGAGTCTTGCCCTGAAAAACCAATAATTATATGCCTTTTAAGGCCCATAGTGCCACCTAAATTAGCCGAGAAAAATGCACCAATACAACCACTCTAGATTGCATCCTCGGCCCTAGAGCCTCATAATACGCCCTAACTGGGTTGCCTTATTGGTTGCCCATATTTTTAACCAACATTCTTTAAGGCTATTCCATGTCTAACGTATTAATGCAGACCAATTTTGGTGACATCACCATTGAACTTAACCACGAAAAAGCGCCTATTACAGCTGCCAACTTTGAGCAGTACGTACGTGACGGCTTTTATGACGGTGTTATCTTTCACCGTGTAATCGATGGTTTTATGGTCCAAGGCGGCGGTTTTGACGTTAGCATGGACCAAAAAGAAACCCGTGCTAACATCGAAAACGAAGCTGACAACGGCCTTACTAATGACGAAGGTACCTTAGCTATGGCGCGCACCATGGATCCACACTCGGCGTCTGCGCAGTTCTTCATTAACGTTGGTGATAACGCTTTTTTGAACCATTCTGGCAAAAACTCTCAAGGTTGGGGTTATTGCGTATTTGGTAAAGTTGTAGACGGCATGGACGTAGTTAACCAAATCAAGAAAGTACAAACCACTTCAAAGTCTGGTCATCAGGACGTTCCCGCTGAACCTGTAGTGATCGACTCAGCCAGCATGATTGAGAGCTAAATTCATGCGTCGCCTATTCATTGCCGACTTACACTTGCATCCGGCTCGGCCGGAGCACAGTCGCGCACTAATAGACTTTTGCCAGCAGCGTGTCACGCAAGCTGACCATCTCTATATATTAGGCGACCTGTTTGAAGCTTGGATTGGGGATGACGTGGGTTTAGTAACCTATGCCGACGTTATCGCCTGCTTTAAACAATTGACACAATCTGGCACCCAAATATTTTTTATGGTTGGAAATCGAGATTTTTTAATAGGGCAAGCATTTTATCAAGCCACTGGCATTCAGCCACTACCCGACCCTAGCCTTATCAACATAGACAACCAAGACGTATTGTTAATGCATGGGGACACCTTGTGCACCGACGACTTAGACTATCAAGCCTTCCGCACTTTAACTCGTGATCCCCGCTGGCAAGAAGAGTTTTTGGCCATGGCGCCCGCCCAACGGATGCAGCGAGCTGCCGAATATCGCCAGCAAAGCCAGTCGATGACGGCCTTAAAAAACGACAGCATTATGGATGTCAATATTGACGCCGTAAACCGCACGATGGCCGAACATGGCGTTAGCTTGCTCATTCATGGTCATACTCATCGCCCACAAGTACATCATATACCTCAAGGTGAACGTATTGTGTTAGGCGATTGGGGTGGGCATTTCGACTACCTAAACTGGCCGCAAAACAAAGCTTGGCATCTCATTCGCGAGCCGATTTAACACCTTGTATCAACCATCCTTTAAGTTGGCCCCAGTTAAAAAACAGTCTGGTTCTATTGTAAATATCTCTTCACACACTAGTATTGTAAGCAGTAGGGCATAAAATCAGTCACTGGCTGATGGCTCAACTCACCGAAGCTTTGTGCTAGATCTCTGATCTGCATCATTAATAATTACAATAATGGTTCAACGCTAATAGGCTTTAGGACCACACACAAGGAACAGGGTTATGAAAACTTTAATTAAAACATCCACTGCTGCTATCGCCTTAGCATTGGCAGGCAACGCCGTTGCTGATGTCAATGTGGCTTACTTTTTGGAATGGGCTACGCCTAACCAAATTGCTAAAGTAGAAAAAGCATACGATGACGCCATGGGCGAAACCGTTAACTGGACCAACTTTGGTACTGGCGTAGGCATGACTGAAGCCATGCTTGCTGGTGATATTGATATTTCCTACTCTCAAGGCCTTACGCCTTTCGCCAACGCCGTTAACGCTAACGCACCGATCAAAATGGTTGCAATTGCTGTTGCATATGGTGCTGCCGATGACTGTATCGTACGTAGCGACGCAGGCATCACTAAAGCCAACGCTTCTGAGCTTGAAGGTCAAGCCGTTGCGGTACCACTTAACACCATGGCAGACTTCGGATTCCGTATGACCATGGCTAACGTTGGTGTTGATGTTTCTCAACTAACCATCGTTGACCAAGAGCCAGCAGACGCTGCAGTATCTCTAGCCGACGGTGCTGTTGTTATGGCCTGTGGTTACGGCGCTAACTCTCTAAACAAGATGAAAGAAGTGGGCTCACCGATGCTTACACCAGCTGAAAAAGCTGCTGCAGGCATCTCCAGCTTTGACATCATATCTGTTACCGAGACCTTTGCTCAGGAACATCCTGATCTAGTGCGTACCTTCGTAGAAGTGACTAGCGAAGCGAACGCAGCATGGGCAGCTGACCAGTCTAAACTTGGCGTAATTGCTAAAGACGCGGGTATGACTGAAGAAGCAACTGCTGCTCAAATGTCTGGCTTTGTTTTCCCAACTGTAGCCGAGCAAAAATCAGACTACTTTAGTGAAGACGGTATCGCTCGCAGCATGGTGGCCTTTATGGGCAACATGTTCGCTACTAGCGATACGCCAGCTCTTGCTGACTACAACGTGACTATCGATACGTCTTTCCTAGACTAAGATAGACCAGTGCTGCGCGGTGATCTCTGGATTGCCGCGCCACTTCCGCTTCGCTCCTCGCAATGACACCTGTGAAAACACACCCTTATTGCGAGCGCTGCGAGGCAATTTATCTATACAAACTATACCTTTGAAGAGTTACCTATAATGAGTGACCTAGTCTCAGACAACTTAAATATGCAGTTCACTACCCCATCTGGGCTAGTTGTTCATGCCTTAAAAGATGTGAGCTTTAACCTAAAAAAAGGCGAATTATTATCCGTCTTAGGCCCATCCGGATGCGGTAAAACGACTTTACTCAACATCATTGCCGGTTTCCTTAACCCTACCGGTGGTAGCGTTAAGCTTGGTGGCTCCGAGATCTTAGCTCCTGGCGTAGATAGAGGTATGGTATTTCAACAAGGCGCTTTGTTTGAGTGGCTTACGGTGGCACAAAACGTAGACTTTGGCCTACGTATGAAAGGTGCAGATCCAGTAGAAACAGCCAAAAAAGTAGACGAGTGGCTAGAAATAGTAGGTCTAGCAGGTTTTGGCGACACCCCTACTTACCAACTTTCTGGTGGTATGCAACAGCGTATCGCCTTGGCTCGTTGTTTAATCAATGATCCAGACCTTATCCTTATGGATGAACCCTTGGGTGCTCTAGATGCCCTTACCCGTGAAAAGATGCAATCACTGGTACTTAAAATCTGGAAAGAAACCGGCAAAACCATCATGATCATCACCCACTCTGTGGAAGAAGCCTTAATGTTAGGCGAGCGCCTGTTCGTTATGGCCCCACGCCCTGGACGATTACATAAAGAATATCGCTTACCATTTGCCGAAATGGGTTTAACACAGGACCCACGTGACATCAAAAAAACGCAACACTTTAGCGAAACCCGCGAAGAAATTCTGTCTATGATATGGAATATGGAAGAAGAAATTATGGGTGGAGGGGCATTGTAATGAGCGACTTCCTATTTGAACAACGCAACACCATCGTTGCATTTCTGATTATTGGTTTAATCATCTCCTTGGTATTGTCTATTGCCAAGGGCCGTCAAGTGATGGCTACAGAACGAACAGACCTAGTATTTGGTAACCCGGCTAAAGCCTTAGGTGGCTGGTACTGGATTGTTACCGGCATGTCTTTTGTAATGCTAATTTGGTTTTACTTCTCATGGGATGCGGCACGGGCCTATAACCCCACTGCAGCCAACGAGCTGTGTCAGGTAGCCAAAGTAGAGAATGCCATTAAGCCCATGCGTTCTCAATTTCCACTTGATAAGCCTAATTTGCGTGGCACAGACCTTATTGCCCGCGACAGTGCTCAGTTACAACGCATTAATAACAGTTTACAAACCCTGGCCTTAGAGCACACTGTAGAAGCCGAAGCAAACGCAATAGTAGCAAGCTTAACCAGTGCTTTAGTTGACCAAGCTAACCCCGTTTACCTTCAGTCTGACTTAAAGACTGAGTTACAAGCAATCGCTCGCCGCATTGACGGCCTAACTGCTAAGTTTAACGACCCAGCGTACCCTGGCGATGCTACGGCAGACCAAGAAGCTGCAGCTAACGCACAGCCAGGCTGGGGCGACACCGGCAAAGAAATCCCAGTGCTACCGGCAACGCCATTAGGTTACCGCTATGCAGCCGTTGCTGATGAAATGCGGGGTATTGCCAAAGACTTTGTGAAGTTACGCAATACCAACCCTCACCTATTGGCTCAAGTTGCCGATATTAGTTTGCGCATTAAAACTGCACAGACAGCAGCCAAAGCCAACTTAAGTTTGTCTGCAGCGGAACAAGAAGTTCACACCAAACTATACCGTCAACTCAATAAAATGCTTAAGCGTATTGATGATGGTTCTATATTCCCACCCAGTACCTTAAATACTGTGCAGTCCGCCTTGGTAGCCTTTGATCAAGCACACATTGCTCAACAGGGTGGCCTGAAGACATTTGATGCGTGGATGATGCCAGGCGGCCGCATTATGGCCGGCAACAGTGCCTGTAGTGAACAAGGTTCGGGACGCTGGTTACCTAAACCTTCGGACACCTTGGGCACTTTGGCACGTATCTCTAACCCAGACATTGGTTTTAAAGATGTACCTCTGCTCTGGTATCGCTGGCAGCCGGTGGGTGGCATGATTGCCTTCCTGTTCCCAGACTGGATAGCAGACCTGATTCCAGGTGACTACCCACGTCACACCCAAGATGGTCAAATCAACAGTAACTTCAAATCTAATGTTAGGGATTTTGTAACCGGCAACTACGATTCTTTCACTATCCCTGTACCTATGGGCCACATGTGGGATTCTATTGTTCGCGTAGTCACCGGCTTATTCTTTGGCATTATATTGGGTGTGCCATTGGGCTTATTCATGGGCCTGAGCCGCTTTGCTAAAGGCTTTTTTGATCCAATGGTAGAGCTTTACCGCCCTGTCCCCCCCTTAGCTTGGGCACCTCTTATCTTGACTATCTTTGGTATTCAAGACGACGGTAAAATATTCCTGCTATTCATGGTAGCCTTTGCCATTATGGTTGTCTCGGCACGAACAGGCGCTACAGGCACACAGCTATCTAAGATCCACGCTGCCCACTCCTTGGGTGCAAGTCATCATCAGATCTTACGCAAAGTTATCCTTCCAAACTCCCTACCAGAGATCCTTACAGGTATCCGTATTTCCATTGGTGTTTGTTGGGGCACTTTGGTGGCGGCGGAAATGCTAGCAGGAACCACTGGTATCGGTTTTGTAGAGAACGTGGCACGTAAACAGTCAGACTACGAAGTGATCTGGGTGACCATCATCATCCTAGGTGTACTTGGACTCATGTTCGACCTAATCATGCGCTCAGTCATCAACCGCACCATTCCATGGCGTGGTAAAGGCTAAGCGCCACCCGCTACACCACAAAAAAGGGGCAGTCTATACAGACTGCCCCTTTTTTATGTTGCCAATTTAAGACAGCAACCAACCGCCATCCACATCAACGGTGGTACCGGTGACAAAATCATTTTCAATCATAAATAAAATGCCCTGAGCCACTTCTTCGGCCGTTCCTGCCCTAGGGATAACGTGGTTGGCAGTGTTTGTTGCCAACAAATCTTGCCGGGCTTGGCCCTCTACCGGAATCATAGGGGTGTCGATTATGCCGGGCGATACCACGTTGATCCTGCGTGGTGAGATCTCTGGCGCTACCGTTTTTACCATCGCCTCTACCGCAGCACCTACGGAGGCTAATGATACCTGTCCAGGCTTAGCACGGCGTGCCGGGGCGCCACTCACCAATACTATGCTGCCATTTTCACTCAGATGTTGAGTGCCGAAACGTACCACGTTGGCATAGCCCCATAACTTATCGAACGAGGCTTGATAACCATCCATGTCCATAGTTATTAAGGGCCCAAGGGTACGAGTGCCACCCGTAGCGGAACTTACAAGGATGTCAAAAGGCGCATAGTCTTCAAATAACGCTGCTAATGCCAGACGATCAGTGACGTCGCATTGTTTGAGGGTGACGCCAGTAGGTAGATCACCGGCCTTTTCTGGGTTACGACTCACGGCAATAACACTGGCACCCAACGATGCTAGTTTCTTTACAGTGGCTAAACCAATGCCGGAAGTGCCGCCAAAGACAATCGCTTTTTTATTGGCTACGTTCATGCTCCTACCTCAATAGTTGTGTAAGTGGTGACATAATAACTGGTTACATTATAAGTAGTTGGGGCAATTGCCGGTATTTATATTGGCTAGCTAGATAATGCGCTATACAAGGCAATAGTAGCAAGGCCAGACAATAAGGCCAAGGTGAACTTACGCATCATGTCTATATCAATACGGTTGAACAGACTATAGCCGAGTTGGTTGCTTAGCAACATGACTGGCATCATCACTAGAAGCAGGCTCGGAAGGTGTGGAGACACTAAGTCGTGCCCATTAAGCCAAAATAGGCCATATAGGTTAACGATCAAAAAAAACAAGACAATCCCCGCACGCATGACTTTTAGCGGCATAGTTGAGGATAACATATACACCGCTACGACTAAGCCACCAATGCTGGCTAGGCCGTTAACAAAGCCGGAGACCAGCCCCGCAAAAACCAGCCAATTGAGAGATTCGGCTGACTTAAAATGCCACTTGCGCCACAAGGCCAAACAGGCAATTAACACACCAGCTCCGGCTAAACCACGCACCCAATCAGATTGCCAATGCTGTAACACCATAACGCCTAGGGGTATGCCCACTGAGGCACCTACAAAAAGCAAGCCCACCCAGCGCCAAGGTATTTGACGCCATACCTTAGGCAACATGTGAAAACTTGCCATGGCTTCCATTACAAACATTAACGGTACAATGGTTTGGGCACTAAACACTGGTGCTAAAGAAAAGAAACACAGAGCAGAAAAGCCAAACCCGGCCAACCCCCGCACCACACCGGCAATAAAAACGATGCTAATGGCATAAACCAGCTCAAGGCTCGATAACGGCAGGTAAAACCATTCTAGGCTGATGCCTTGCACCTAGGTACGCTGGTCGCCATGGTACAAGCGCACCACATGACGAGCTTCGGCGAAGAACAACCACCGTTCTATCAACAACCCAGTCATCATCATCAGCCAAGCAACAGATAACAGCTCAACCGCTGAACCCTGTAAGACACAGTAGAAGATTACTAGTGGCATAACAAACGCCACAAAGGTCATGACGATGCGTAATCGAAGTAATTTATCGGCCGCTATTTGATAACCAAATTCACGATTTAAAAACGTCGGCGCACTATGGCCCGCATCTAACAACCGCACACTGGCTTGGGAAAACCCAGTTGCAGTTTGGATGGTGGCGCCTTGCGGCTTACCTTGCCAAAAGAAGTACACCATTTTAAGGGCAAAGGTAATGAGCACTAAACCCAAAACAGTCGATAGCAAAGTAGTGTTAAAGGCCCCAAAAAGGCCGCTCACGGCCAAAAACAACAAACCACCACTACTGAGCGCGTAAGCCATAAACAAGGCAGGCACCATAGGTGTGTTCCACTGACGAATGGTTTTTAAGCTGGCGTAGATCATACTGGTACTAAACAAGGTGACCAAAGACAATACAATACTTAGGCCGGCCAACCAGTTAATCCAGGCCCATTGCCAAAATATAGCCGCGGCATAGAGCGCAGCAACTGGGTATAAGACAATGGCAAATACCGCTTCTCGGGACAACCAAGAGGTACGGAAACGACTGAACGAGCGCCACGCATTTTTAGGGTTGGCCAAGTGCATAGTTGAAGATAATAAGCCGATGCTCACCAGTAGCATGGCAATCACACCGAGAACAATTTGTTGATCTGTGGTTTGTGCCTGAGTGTAGCCCAACAACTGCCCTGCTCCTAACCATGCCAGCAAACCATAGCCAGCACCGGATGTAACGGTAAAAATAAGAACTGAAAACGCCGGATGCATAATAAAATACCTAACTGTGATGCAATAATTAGCGGTTAATGATGCGATTAACCAGTTGTTTAACACCCTGCATAGCAGACACCTGAATTTGGTCTTGTTGCTTCGGGTTTCTAGGTGGCAAATAGGTGTTTACAGGGTTGTAACCCAATTCTGGCATCAATTGTTGGCCCGCACGCTCTCGGGTTAACTTAGATACTTCTGAGTCTGGGTCGTCAAAATCTCCAAATACACGGGAAGACGTAGGACAAGTTAGCACACACGCGGGCTGACGTTCGGCCTCGGGTAATTGCTCGTCATAAATACGGTCCACACACAGGGTACACTTTTTCATAGTGCCGGAATTCGGATCTAACTCACGAGCACCGTATGGGCAGGCCCAAGAACAGAGGTTACAACCCATACACTTGTCTTGGTCAATCAGTACAATACCGTCTTCTTCGCGTTTGTAAGAGGCGCCCGTCGGGCACACGGTGACACAAGCAGCGTCTTCACAATGCATACACGACATAGGCATGTTTACAGTTTTACTGTGTGGGCTGTCGCCTACTTCGTACGTGCGGATGCGGTTAAGCCAACTACCACTGGGGTCTTTCTCGTAGGGACGTTCGTCACTTAACGGCCCAATAGTGCCCGATGTATTCCATTGCTTACAGGCCGTGCCACAGGCATGACAGCCTACGCACGTATCCAAATCAACAACTAAACCTAATTTCATTTTTCACCTCGGCTAAAGATATCGCGCCAACCGCGTCGAAGGTTTACATTAGGATGACTGCTGTAGCTGCTCATCTTGCTAGCTGGGGTATAGTTGGGCAAAGGTTGCACCTTATCAAAACGGGGCCAAGACAGATTTTGTCCGGCTAATTCATTGTCTTCGTCACTCACAGGCGTAATCTTTACCCGCAAGTCGTACCAAGCCGCTTGACCGGTAATAGGGTCTGAGTTGGTCATGCGCTGGCCACCGGCTTCGCTTTCGCCTGGCAGTAATTCGTTGATTAAGTGGTTCATCAAGAAACCTTGCTGAGACTCATTGGCATCATCGCTCAAACCCCAAGCACCTTGCTGTTTACCAATAGCATTCCACGTCCATACTGTTTCTGGATTAACGCCTTCCATGAGCTTAACTTGAGCCCTTATACGGCCGTTGTGTGACTCAACCCAAGCCCAGCCAAAATCTTTAATACCTAGGGCTTCACCTTTGCTACGGTGCATATAAAGGTAGTTTTGCGACATAATTTGGCGCAACCACGAGTTTTGCGAATCCCATGAGTGGTACATGAACATAGGCCGCTGGTTAACCGCATAAAAAGGGTATTCAGTGGCATCCGTACGCTGTTGTTCTAGCGGTGGATAGTAAAACGGCAGTGGGTCAAAATAGGTTTTAAGGCGTTCTTTATGGTGCTCTTCTGTAGGTTGAGGGCCGTCGTACAGCCCTTGGCCTGCCAAGCGGAACTTTTGCATGGTTTCCGAATAGATCTCAATGACGATCTGATCAGTAGTACCAACCCAGCCCGCCTCTTTGGCCAACTCCATATAGTCTTTATTGGCATGGCGCATGTATCTTTGGTTAGGTTCTAGTTCAAACTTAAAGAAACATTGGTTGTCTTTATAGGCTTGCCATTGATTAGGGTTAGGTTCGCCTCGCAGCGACTTTTCGCCATCTTTGCCGCGCCAACCGGCTAAAAAGCCAATACCTGGGGCGCGTTCAAAGTTAACGATAAAGTCTTCATAGCCTGCATATTTAGGCTCACCTTCCTCGTTGGTAAAGGCTGGAAACTTCAACCGCCCAGCAATGTCCACCATAACTTCTTGCCAGCTACGAACATCTCGATCGATGGCAAGAATCGGTTGGCGTATTGAATCGCAGGCCGCATCGACTTCTGAGATAGGTCTATCCAACATAGAAATCGTGTCATAGCGCTCTAGGAAGGTGGTGTCTGGCAGCACCAAGTCAGAAAAGTTCACAGTTTCTGAATGGAAAGCGTCACAGGTGACAATAAATGGGATCTTGTAATCGCCCTTGTCATCCTTAGCCCGCAACATGTCCATGGTTTGGGCCGTGTTCATGCTGGAGTTCCAAGCCATGTTGGCCATAAACAACATCAACGTATCAATGGGATACGGGTCACCTGCCACAGCATTACTAATCACCATGTGCATTAAGCCATGGTTAGCAATAGGCGCATCCCATGAGTAAGCTTTGTCTATACGTCGTGGTTTGCCATTTTCATCAATCACCAAATCTTCAGGCTGGGTCGGAAAACCCAAGGGCGCAGATTCCAACGGTGTATTAGGTGCGTTGCCTTTAGCCGGTTTGATTGGCGGCACGATGTGTTTCGGGAATGGCGGTTTAGCTAAGTGCCCACCCGGACAGTCAACCGTGCCCAACACCACTTGTAACAAGTGTATAGCGCGGCAGGTTTGGAAACCGTTAGAGTGCGCCGAAATCCCGCGCATGGCGTGCATAGATACCGGCCTGCCAATAAACTGACTCTGTTTACGCCCTGCCCAATCGGTCCATTCCGTATCGATGGTAATGGTTTCTTTAAAGGCTACATGAGCCATTTCTAGGGCAATACGCTCAATGTCGTCTGCCTTAATGCCACACGCCTTCGCTGCTGCCTTAGGGGAGTATTCTGGCACCATGTACTTTTCCATCAAGATAGAAAATGCGGTACGAACGGGAGTGCCACAAGGGGCTTTATAGGTACCCAACAAGGCCGGAGCAACGTCAGGGCTTAAAGCAGATTGAACGCCATCGGTATGTTGATCCCACACCTGAGGGTTACCTTCTGCGTCACGCAATAATAACCCATCGCCTTGTTTGCCTGGGTTGTTAATCACCAACTGCGGGGCATTGGTGTAACGAATTAAGAATTCATCATCAACCAAACCTTCGCGCAGCAACACCTGCAACATAGACAAAGCAAACATGCCGTCTGTGCCTGGTGTGATAGACACCCATTCATCGGCAATGGCTTGGTAGCCCGTACGCACAGGGTTAACTGCAACAAACTTGGCGCCACGCTCTTTAATACGCTTAAGGCCCAGCTTAATTGGATTAGAAGCGTGATCTTCTGCCACACCCCACATCATAAAGTATTTAGTATTTTCCCAGTCTGGGTCGCCAAATTCCCAAAACGAGTGGCCCATAGTGTACAAACCCGCAGCAGCCATATTAACCGAACAAAAGCCACCATGAGCGGCCCAATTAATGGTGCCAAACTGGCTGGCCCAAAGGCCGGTTAACGCTTGCATTTGATCGCGGCCGGTAAAGTAGGCCAGTTTTTTAGGATCTGTTGCGCGGATATTGGCTAAGCGCGCCGTCAACATGTCTAAAGCGGCATCCCACGATATCGGTTCAAATTCACCTGCACCACGCTCTGTTCCCGCTTTGCGTAACATGGGCTGGGTGAGTTTAGCAGGCGATAGCTGCTTCATAATGGCAGAGTTGCCTTTGGCACACAGCACACCCTTATTGACTGGATGATCTGGGTTACCTTGTACAAAGCGAATTTTTTCGTCTTCTACCGTAACCTTAATGCCACAACGACACGCACACATGTAACAGGTGGTATAACGATGCTCTTGTTTCGAGTGATCTTCAAACTGAGGCAGGTCTTGGCGTTGAGTCATAGGAACAAATGCTTATAGAAATAGTTCTATGAAGCATAAAGGATGAAACACATTTGGCCAACAGCCAACCTTAATTTAGCCATTGGTCCAAAAAAAGCGCCAAAAAAAGACCACTAATCGCGGCCTTTAAAGGGATTACTTGTACTACTAAACAGGGTTGATAATTAGCCGGCAATACCTACGAAAACTGGCGTAATCTCTACACGAGCAGGGGCAGTGGGTTTAGGCACCGCGCGTGATGGCTTCGGCTTAAGGGCGCCACTACAGGCTTTTGCGGCCACAGATGCTACGTGGAGTGCAGACAAGTGACTTGTCATTGATTGAGATTGAGCTTGTGCAATGGCCATAACGACCTCCCATAGCGACTTGTTTCGGTGGCTGGCCCTAAGTTCATTTCTCTTTTGGCCCCAACGAATTCACTATAGCACCCGCTCACTCAGTTGTAATGAAATATAAAACGATATTTTTATAACTAATAGTTATATAATGGCTGCTCAAACCAACTTAAAGCTGGTTTGAGCAGCCAACCCCACCACATCGACGTCGGTATTTGAATTGGCCTTAGCCCAGGCATTAATTGAACGATTGCCGGTACGGCAAAATGCCAACACCTTACCGCTTGCTCCATTCAAGGCACTTACCATTTGCGCCACCGTATTGGGCGGAAAGTTCATGCCAATCACCGGAATAAAATGATAATTCAAGCCTAAGGCTTGGGCTGCTGCCTGTAAGCTGGCATTGGTCGTGAGGTGGCCTTGCTCACCATCAGGGCGATTATTAATCACCGTGGTAATACCTTGGGCTTTGATCGCGGGCAAGTCCGCTTCCGTAATTTGTGGAGAAACCGCAAAGGTATCGCTCACTTTAATGATGTTCATACTTGTGTATCCCTAGATAGATGGAGATGGAGATGGAGATTGAATCTGTATGTACATAATTATAATCTAATGTAGATAAAAGTACAGCCATTAGCGCGACCGTTATACAACCAACAATAACACGTCAGATGACCGATCACCGCCCATAAAAAAGGCCCCTTGGTGGACACACCAAGGGGCCTTTTTTTCCTACGTGGCTACCTTAACCGGCAGTAACCCGGGTAATAGCAGCATCTATAGCATCAACAATTTCGTCTAGCTCGCTACGAGTACAAATTAAAGCTGGGCTTAAGCATAGGGTGTTGTTGTGGCTGGTGAAGCTACGGTTGGTGCGACCAATGATCACCCCGTTGGCCATACAATCACCGGCGATACGAATAGCTACGCTCTCATGCACTGGCTCACGGGTCTCACGGTCTGTGACTAACTCAACACCTTGAAACAAACCTTTGCCACGCACATCACCAATAATAGGATGTTTGTCCATTAACTCCAGCAAACGTTGGTTTAAGTAATCGCCCATGGCCACAACATTGTCGAGCAGGTTTTCTTCTTCAATGATGCGCATGTTTTCCAACGCTGCCGCAGGGCCCGCAGTACAGCCACCAAAGGTAGAGATATCACGGAAGTAATCCATCGGGTCAGACGCATCGCCTTTAAATAGGTCAAACACGGCTTCGGTGGTAACGGTACAAGAAATGGCGGCATAACCACTGGCTACGCCTTTAGCCATGGTCACAATGTCTGGCACAATATTGAAGTGCTGATAACCAAACCAAGTGCCGGTACGACCTAAACCACAGACCACTTCATCAACGTGAAGCAATATATCGTACTTGTCACAAATACGACGAATTTCTTCAAAGTAGCCTTGTGGTGGAACAATTACACCACCGCCTGCAGTAATAGGCTCTACCACTACCGCGCCCACCGTGTCGGCACCTTCACGTAAAATGACGTCTTCCATAGCGCGAGCAGCTTGTATGCCATAATCTGCATGGCCACCGTTTTCGGCATGGTAAGCCGAACAATGAGGGAACTCAACAAAACCTGGGGTAAACGGCCCGTATTGGTTTTTACGCTCGTGCTGACCCGTTGAACTCAATGCGGTAATGGTCGTGCCGTGGTAGTCACGATCACGGTAAAGGATTTTATGTTTCTTGCCGCCATACTTTTTAGCGGCGATCTGGCGCACAATCTTATACGCCTTTTCATTGGCTTCGGAACCGGAGTTAGAGTAATAGACGCGGCTCATACCGGGCATCTTGTCGATTAAGTGCTTGGCAAACAAGGCACCAGGCAAGGTGCCTGCACTGTTTGCAAAGTAGTTCAACTTAACCAGCTGGTCACGTACCGCATTGGCGATGGATTCGCGGCCGTAGCCCACGTTAACGGTCCAAACAGCGCCGGATACACCATCAAGGTATTCCTTACCTTTGGCATCAATCACCCGCATGCCTTTACCTTCAACAATCATTAATGGATCATTATCTTCTAGGGGTTTATGCTGTGTTATGTGGTGCCATACGTGGTTACGGTCATCACTCAATGCTTCACTAGCATCGTATGCATTAACATCATAATTCATTATTCTTATCCCCAAAAATCGACATACTGACGGTTACGAGCTACGGCCCAAGATTAACCACAGCTTACGTGTAATATCCCACTGGTCTCTAGATCCAGATAAAACCTGCCCTTGATACCAAAGCGCTAATTTGGTGCCTCAGCATCACAAGGATAAGAAAAGCCTAGGCATTTACACACCACACACTTTAGAATAGAAGGATAATTAAAACTAAAAACTTTGAGTTATCTGCCATGAGCCATCCTTTATTTATATTGGATGCTGGATTAAATGCCAGCCTGCAACAACAATTGCGCCAGCAGATTGCCAAAGCTATCTTAGACCATCACATCCCCTTAGATGCGCCCTTACCGTCTAGCCGTAAGCTGGCAAAACAGCTTAACGTAGCACGCAATACCGTGGTACTTGCCTACGAGCACCTGCTTGATGATGGGTACCTGATCGCTAAAGAGCGCAGCGGTTATTTTGTTAACCCCAACATTTTAGAAAATAGCGTTAAATTGGAAGTTATTTCAGACGAACGCCACACATCCGGCACAACGCCAGATTGGCAGGATCGTTTTAAGCTCAATCCTACGCAACAAACCAACATTACCAAACCTACGGATTGGCAAAACTACCAATACCCGTTTATTTACGGCCAGTTTGACCCCGACCTGTTCCCCACTAACCATTGGCGTGAATGCTGTCGCGACAATGTCAGCGTTCCCGCTATACGCAGCTGGGCTGCCGATCACTTTGTGGCCGATGACCCTATGCTGATTGAGCAGATTCATACTCGCATTCTGCCGCGTCGAGGGGTCTGGGCTGATCCAGAAGAAATCCTCATTACCATTGGCTGCCAACAAGGCCTCTATATGCTGGCGCAGCTGTTGCTCGATAAGAACACCGTAATGGGCCTTGAAGACCCAGGCTTTGTGGACATGCGTAACATTGCCAGCATTAACCCATCCAAGCTCAAAGCCTTACCTGTGGACGAAGAAGGCCTGATAGTAGATCAAGGTTTAGCTGAATGTGATTGTGTGTATGTCACACCCAGTCATCAATACCCTACTACAGTCACCATGCCCCTTGATCGGCGGCGTAAGCTACTCGAAATGGCGAGCCAAGAAGACTTTTTGATTATAGAGGACGATTACGAGTGCGAGGCCAACTTCCATCAAGCGCCGTCTCCGGCACTCAAGAGTCTAGACAAACACGGCCGGGTTATTTATATCGGCAGTTTTTCCAAGACCTTGGCCCCAGGCTTACGTATTGGTTATCTTGTCGCGAGTAAAGAACTGATTGCTGAAGCACGCTCCCTGCGCCGCTTGATGTTGCGCCACCCACCTGCCAACAACCAACGGAGCATTGGCTTATTTATCGCTCGAGGTTATTACGACGCCTTGGCGGCGACTTTGGTGAAAGCTTACCAACAGCGCCATAAAATCATGGCTGCAGCGTTACAACAACACATGCCAGGGTTAGCCGAACAACCTACTTTTGGTGGTTCTTGCTATTGGGTGAAAGGACCAGAGGGCCTTGATGCTAGAGAGTTAAAAACTCAGGCTGCAGCACAAGGCATATTGATTGAAGCCGGTGACATCCACTTTTTGGCCGAAGACGCACCGCTCAACTATTTTCGCCTAGGCTACTCCTCCATTAATCCCAAACTCATCGAACCGGGTATTGCTAAGCTTGCTCAGCTTATGTACCAGCTTACAACTACGCCAGTTTAATCACTATTAAGCCAGAGAAAATAAGCCCTGCCGCGAGAAAACGGCTGCGGCCAAGGCTTTCTTTAAACATATAGCTGCTTAACAAGGCACCAAACAACACCGATGTCTCTCGTAATGCGGCAACCATAGCCACAGGTATCTGGGTCATGGCCCATAAACAGATCCAATAGGCTGCCATGGACATGGCCCCGCCACCTACAGCCACCCGCCAATGCTGGGTTAAGCTAGCAACAAATACTTTAGGGTTGTAGCGATACGCCCACACGGCTGCAATAATGCCGTCCAATAAAAACAACCACACCACAAAGCTATGGACATGCCCCATACGACTGACGGTGTAACCATCGACCATGGTATAGCTTGCGATCCACAGGCCGGTAATGAGCGCGTAATAAAACCCTGCACCTAATGGGTGGCCGCGTTTAAAGCGTGACAAGGCTGCCACACCACCAGCAATTAACAACACCGCCAAAATTTGTATTTGGCTAAAGGCTGCAGCAAAAAATAACACACTCAACAGCAACACCCACACTGGGGCACTACCCCGAGCAATAGGATACACTTGGCCAAAATCCCCTTGAGCATAGGCCTTAACTAAAAATACCTTATAGCCAAAATGCAACACCAAGGTGAGCGTTAGCCACAGCCACATTGCCGTTGGAGGAAAGGGTACAAAGGGCAGAAAAAATAGCGATACTAGGCTAGTGCAGGCCATGATGAGGCCCATGGCAATGATAGGCTCAGCATTAATTTTTACTAACGCGTTCCACCCTGCATGCAAGGCCGCAGCAAGAAGAACAGCAAAAAAGACCTCAACCGGCATGGAGATGGTGGGCGTACACCACCGCCAAGGCCGCTGAAGCAAGCCTTGCTGCCGGAGGATCTGCGCGAGACGTGAGCATCACGGGCACCTTAGCACCCAACAAAACCCCCGCAGCCGTCGCCGCGTTAAAATAAACCAGCTGTTTAAAAATGGCATTCCCAGTTTCAATATTGGGCACCAACAACACGTCGGCGTGGCCAGCCACTGGGTTTTCAATACCTTTAATTTTTGCTGCTTCTGGTGACACTGCACCGTCAAAGGCTAACGGACCAAACACCCGTGCAGCGGCATGGTCTTGAGGTGACATTGCCGCTAAGATATCCTTAGCGCACAGACTAGAGGGCATCGCCTCGCTAGGGACTTCCGTAGCTGAAAGCAAGGCTATTCGGGGGTTGTCATTACCTAAGGCGTGCATAACCGAGGTCGCACCACGTAGGATACTGAGCTGTGTTTTGGTATCTGGTTGAACGTTGACTACAGCATCGGTGATACATAAAACTCGGTCACTGTTAGGCACCGTCATGTGAAACAAGTGGCTTAAACGCTCTCCGGTACGCAACCCAGTATCGCGGTTCAATAAGGCCCTGATAAGCACATCCGTATGCAGGTCACCCTTCATTAGCAACTGTGCTGTGCCTTGGTGCACACACGCAACAGCTTTCGCCGCCGCATCGGCTTCGTCAGCGGCAGGTACCAGTTCAAACTCGGCTATATCCCAACCTAAGGCATGTGCTGACTTATTGATTAACAACGGATCACCCACTAACACTGGTACGATAATCCCCGCCTTATGCGCCAGTTGAGCACTTTCAAGTGCAAGCACAGAACCTGCATTAACGACAGCAGTCGTCATGGCCGGCAATGCTTGGGCTTTGTGCAACAAATATGTGGGGCACTCGGGTGTTAATTGACTGAGCACGGGAGAATCCTTATGTTAGTTAGGTAAAGAACGTTTGGGCCAGCGTAAGCGTGGCATTAACTGAGACATCAGCATACCTGCGAGTATTAACCCACAACCCAACACACCCTTGGCAGGTAGTACTTCGTTAAGGAGCAAAAATCCACCAATCACCGCAAACACGCCTTCAGAACTTAAAATAATGGCCGCGTGTGATGCATGAGCATGTTTCTGAGCAACCGTTTGCAAGGTATAGGCAATGCCCGTAGACATGACACCCGCAAACAATAATGGTACTGCTGTCGATACAATCATAGCCCAAGTCAGTTGCTCAAAGTACAGGGCCAGAAGCATGGCTAAAAAGCCAGCCACAAAAAACTGAATCAAAGACAGTTTGACCGTATCCATACGCGATGCAAGGTAACCAATCATCAAAACGTGGCCAGCGAAGCCAACTGCGCAAATCAGCTGCAAGGTGTCGCCCTTGCTTATGGTAAAGTCTTCGTTAATGCTCAATAAGTACAAACCCCACAAAGCAACTATAGCGCCTAGCCAAGTTCCCAAGCCGGTTCTCATGCGAAAGCACAAGCCAATTAGTGGTACAAAAAAGATGTACATACCGGTAATAAAGCCGGCTTTACCCGCGGTTGTATATTGCAACCCTACTTGCTGGAAGGTCGCGCCAAAAAAAAGCAGCACACCCGCAGCAAAACCACCCAACAATAAGGTCTTAGTCGAAGCTTGGGGCACCTTTTCGCCACGCTTTGAGCGGTTATTACTGATCCACATCACCACGGGGATCAATACCAGGCCACCAATAAAGAAACGTAAACTATTAAACCAATGGGGCCCCATGGTTTCCATTCCCACCCGTTGCGCAACAAAAGCAAAACCCCAAATGGAGGCGGCGAGCAGCATTAATAAGTTGGCCTGAATGGCTTTATTTTGCATTATGAACATCCTTGTTAGTGGCGGCAGCCTGACGACTTTCTAGACCAATCTCCGCTTCTACAACAGGCACTCCGCTATGAAAACAGAATTGAGCATCTTCACTGGTAATTAATTGTGTTTCTAGTTCGCGGACCAAAACAATGCGTTGTTCAAAGTCGGCTAAGCCCTTGGCGCCCGTTTCTTGCGCAACATCTTTGGCTAAGTTCAAGTAATCTTGATAATGCCTTGCTTCAGACTTAAGCAACGAACTATAAAACTTGGCTAATTCATCATCTAAAAATGGTACCAAGGCGTCGAAACGCTCGCAAGACCTCGCTTCTACAAAGGCACCAATGATCAGTGTGTCCATGAGCTTAGCCGGTTCATGGGTGCGCACCAATTTACGCAAACCTGACACATAACGCGAGGCGTCTAAATGATCGTAAACGATACCGCGCTTACGCATAATACGACAAACTTGCTCAAAATGAATCAATTCTTCTTTCGCTAAACGCGACATTTTAGTGAGTAAATCTGACCGTGTAGGGTGGCGAAACATCAGCTGCATGGCTGTTTGCGCGGCTTTTTTTTCACAGTGGGCATGATCAATAAGCAAGATATCTTGCTGTCTTAAGGCTTCATTGACCCAAGTCTGAGGTGTACTGGAACCCAAAAACTGTTTTAGTGACGATAATGACACAGGGATTCCCAAGGGTTTTAATAATTAAAAGCAAGGCGCATTGTACCCAGCCTATACTGAGGCGTCTAGAGCCAATTAATACACTGTATCTATATAATTTATTATCTATAAAATCAAGTAGTTAGACACCCCCCTTAGACTAACCGACTAGCTATTCAACTAGAGATTATGAGCCATTTGTGCTATTCTGGCGCCACTTATCGAACTAGTTTTTGTCTGCAAACCGCAGTAATAAACGATTATGAGGCTATACCGTGTTAGAAGCTTACCGTACCCATATTGCCGAGCGTGCCACCCAAGGCATTCCACCTGAGCCTTTAGATACCAAGCAAACTGCTGCTTTGGTTGAGTTGTTAAAAAACCCACCTGCCGGTGAGGAGGCCACCTTAGTTGACTTGTTACGTAACCGCGTACCCGCTGGCGTAGACCAAGCCGCTTATGTAAAAGCCTGTTTCCTATCAGCAGTGACCACAGGTGATACGACATCGCCTTTAGTTAGCCCAGTGGAAGCCACTGAGATCCTAGGCACAATGCTAGGCGGATACAACATTGAGGCATTAATTGCCTGCCTAGACAATGAAGCCCTTGCTGCGACCGCAGTGACTGCGCTGTCTCACACCTTGTTAATGTTTGACGCTTTTCATGATGTTGACGAAAAGGCCAAAGCCGGCAACAAGCACGCCCAACAAGTCATGCAATCATGGGCCGACGGCGAATGGTTTACTTCGCGTCCAAAATTAGCAGACAAAATCACCCTTACAGTATTTAAAGTCACCGGCGAAACCAATACCGATGACCTGTCTCCTGCACCTGATGCCTTTACTCGCCCAGACATCCCGCTACACGCGAACGCCATGTTAAAGATGGAACGTGACGGTATTGAGCCTGATGAACACGGCACTACTGGCCCGTTAAAGCAGATTGCAGCCATTAAAGCCAAAGGCCACCCTGTGGTTTATGTTGGCGACGTTGTTGGCACGGGTTCTTCTCGCAAATCAGCCACTAACTCTGTACTTTGGTTCTTCGGTGACGATATTCCATCGGTACCTAACAAACGTGCTGGTGGTTTTTGCTTTGGTTCTAAAATTGCTCCAATCTTCTTTAACACTATGGAAGATGCTGGCGCCCTACCCGTTGAACTCGACGTATCCGGTATGCACATGGGCGATGTGATTGACATCTACCCCTATGAAGGTGTGGTTCGTAGCCATGATTCCGGTGCCGAACTCAGTCGCTTTGAACTTAAAACCAATGTCATTTTAGATGAAGTGCGCGCCGGCGGCCGTATTCCTCTAATCATTGGCCGCGGCCTTACGGACCGTGCACGCACAGCCTTAGGTTTAGCTAGTTCAACCTTATTCGAAGTTCCTGTACAACCAAAAGACACCGGTAAAGGTTTTACCTTAGCCCAAAAGATGGTCGGCAAGGCGTGTGGTACTACAGGTATCCGCCCAGGCACTTATTGTGAACCTAAGATGACCACCGTAGGCTCTCAGGACACCACTGGCCCAATGACGCGAGATGAGCTAAAAGATTTAGCCTGTCTTGGTTTCTCAGCCGACCTAACAATGCAGTCGTTCTGTCATACTGCGGCCTACCCTAAGCCCGTAGACGTTAAAACACACCATACACTGCCAGACTTTATTATGAACCGTGGTGGCATTTCTTTGCGTCCTGGTGACGGCGTTATTCACTCTTGGCTCAACCGTATGTTGTTGCCAGACACTGTAGGCACAGGCGGCGACTCCCACACACGCTTCCCATTGGGTATTTCTTTTCCTGCAGGTTCGGGTTTGGTCGCATTTGCTGCCGCCACTGGCGTCATGCCATTGGATATGCCTGAATCAGTATTAGTGCGCTTTAAGGGCACACGCAACCCAGGCATCACCTTGCGCGACTTAGTACACGCCATTCCTTATTACGGCATCAAGCAAGGCCTACTTACAGTTGAAAAAGCTGGCAAAATTAACGCTTTCTCTGGTCGTGTTCTGGAAATCGAAGGCCTTGAAGACCTTTCTGTTGAACAAGCCTTTGAGCTGTCGGATGCGTCTGCAGAGCGTTCTGCAGCGGGCTGTAGCATTACCTTAAGCGAAGACTCAGTAGCCGAATACTTGCGCTCAAACGTGGTTATGTTGAAGTGGATGATCGCCGAAGGTTATGGCGACAAGCGCACTATTGCTCGTCGTATTATCGCCATGGAAGCTTGGTTAGCCAACCCACACCTAATGCGTGCCGATGATGATGCCGAATACGCAGAAGTGATCGAAATTGATCTGGCTGATATTAAAGAACCCATTCTATGTGCGCCAAACGATCCAGACGACGCACGTTTATTGTCGACTGTTGCTGGTCAACAAATCGACGAAGTATTTATCGGTTCTTGTATGACCAACATTGGCCACTTCCGTGCCGCAGGCAAGTTGCTTGAAGCAGCCGGTGGCGCTATCCCGACCCGTATGTGGATTGCACCACCGACTAAGATGGATGCTGCACAGCTTACCGAAGAAGGTTACTACAACATCTTTGGTAAAGCCGGTGCACGCATTGAGATGCCAGGTTGCTCATTGTGCATGGGTAACCAAGCACGAGTGGCCGATGAGTCAACTGTGGTTTCAACCTCAACACGTAACTTCCCTAATCGTTTAGGCACCGGCGCTAACGTGTTCTTGGCTTCCGCCGAACTAGCCGCGGTTGCTGGCGTTAATGGTAAATTACCTACGCCTGCTGAGTATTTTGAATATGCCAGTACGCTAGACACCATGGCCGGCGAAGTATATCGCTACTTAAACTTTGACCAACTGGCTGATTATACATCTGCCGCCGACAAAGTAATCCCGACAGTAGAAGTGGCTTAAACCCAGTCCTCTGCGCTCACAAAAAAGCTCCTAGCTATCACTAACTAGGAGCTTATTTTAGGCACTTTTAAACTGTTTGAGCTGGACTATAGGCTGGCGTGTAATTTTGGATGAATTTATAAAGGTGTTGTTGGTCGAAGACTCTATTGCTTGATTACAAGTAACACAAACGTTTGTTGAAGATGCAGGCCACACAGTGATCACCGCGCGTGATGGTGAACAAGGTATCCAGCAATTCTTGACCCACAACCCAGACCTAGTGTTGCTAGACGTTAACATGCCGAATATGGATGGCTACCAATGTGCGCAGCGTATCCGAGAAAATGGCCAGCAAGGTAATCTGTGGATCCCCATCATTTTTTTGAGAGCCAAAATCACCGAAGATGCCATCGTTAAAGGCATCAATTCTGGCGGTGATGATTATCTGCCTACACCAGTGACGCAACGGGTGTTGAGCGCAAAACTTCGTGGGATGTCGCGCATTGCAAACATGCGTAATGAACTCGAAGCCGCCAGCGCGCGATTAAAGCTGCTGTCTTCTATTGATGGTTTAACTCAGCTTTGCAACCGCCGCCACTTTAATGAAGTGTTGGAGCTAGAATGGTCCAGCGCCGAACGTACACAAGAACCCTTATCCTTAATCCTGTGCGATATTGACCACTTTAAAGCGTTTAACGACAACTATGCTCACGTTGCTGGTGATGATGCCTTAGCAATACCGCACGACTACTCTAATGCGAGCAATATCGTGTCGATGAGCATCGGTGATTCTAGCTACTACCCGGCCCAGGCCAATAGCAGTTTTGTTGCCTTACTTGATGCTGCAGACCGGGGTTTATATCGATCCAAAAAAAATAGCCACAATCGAATCACAATGCAGCCACTGTAACGACCCAAACCAGGCCTACTTATATCCGAGCCAAGGCCTGAGCCAAGTCCGCTTCAATATCGTCATAGGCTTCTAGGCCAACAGACACACGAATTAAGTTATCGTGAATACCGGCTAAGCGTCGAGCCTCTGACGTCATTTTCCCATGGGTGGTGGTCGCAGGATGAGTAATGGTGGATTTTGCATCACCAAAATTACCCGTAATGGACATCAGTTGCGTACTATCAATACAGCGCCACGCCATGGTTTTATCACCCACCACTTCAAACGACACTACACCACCAAACCAACGCTGCTGTTGCTGAGCCAAGGCATGCTGGGCATGGCTGGGCAAGCCGGTGTAGTAAACCCGCGCCACCTGAGGCTGGGCTTCAAGCCAAGTGGCCAATCGCAGGGCACTCTGGCAATGGGCCTGCATGCGTAGGCTAAGGGTTTCTAAGCCGTTTAAAAACACCCAGGCGTTAAACGGGCTCATAGTCGTACCGGCGGTTCGTAGAAAGGCAAATACAGGCTCCATCAACGTCTGACTACCGATTGCTACACCCCCGACACAGCGACCCTGACCATCGATGTATTTAGTGGCCGAATGCATCACAATATCAGCGCCCATTGACAATGGGTTTTGTAATATCGGCGTACAAAAACAATTGTCCACGACTAATAAGGCATCACAGGAGTGTGCGAGTAATGCTAGTTTTTTAATGTCGCCCACTTCACCCAATGGGTTTGATGGTGACTCTAAAAACAACATTTTGGTATTGTCCTGAACCGCGTCTTTCCAGGCATGAATATCTGCGGGGCTAACATAGGTTGTACTAATACCTAATTTGGCCAACACATTGTCAAATAAGCCAATTATAGAGCCAAAAATACTGCACGAGGAAACGATGTGATCGCCCTGCTTTAGGTGCCCCAAAAAGATACTGGTTAAGGCGCCCATGCCCGAACTTGCAGCAACGGCGCGCTCGCCACCTTCCATGGCGGCCATACGTTGTTCAAACGCCCTAACCGTTGGATTGGTGAAGCGCGAATAAATATTGCCCTCTTTCTGTCCGCCAAAGCAAGCTGCAGCTTCCTCCGCACTGCCATATACAAAGCTTGAGCTAGCATATATCGCATCATTGTGTTCTTGCTCTACCCCAGACATAGTGCCCGCCCTTATCGCCTGAGTGGCAATGTCGGTAGTCGCTAAATGCTGGCGCTGGCGCTTCTGTCTGGTCGGAAGGTCGTTCATATTACAACTTACTTTGCATATTGGTGGCAGAGGAAACGTCATCATCAATAACGTTAATTTTATTCATATTACCATCATTTCGTGACGCTTCTAAAGCCTCTAAGTAGGCTGCGTCCACGTCGCCAGTAATGTAATTACCGTCAAATACAGAACAGTCAAAATGGGTGATGTTACTACCGCCACCTTGGGTTGAACGAACCAAGTCCTCAAGGTCTTGGTATATCATACGGTCGGCACCAATCACCTCACCCACTTGTTCATCGGTACGCTCGTTAGCAACCAGTTCCTCTACCGACGGCATATCAATGCCATACACGTTAGGGAAACGCACGGCTGGTGCGGCCGAAGCGAAATACACTTTCTTAGCGCCCATTTCGCGAGCCATTTCGATGATCTGCATGGAAGTGGTGCCTCGAACGATGGAGTCATCCATTAATAGCACATTTTTGCCCCGAAACTCGAGTTCAATAGGGTTTAGTTTTTGGCGCACTGATTTTTGACGCTGGGCTTGACCCGGCATAATAAACGTACGGCCAATATAACGATTCTTAATATAACCCTCGCGTAACTTAACCCCCAACTTGCTGGCCAACTCTACGGCAGAGGTACGACTGGTGTCCGGAATAGGGATCACTACATCAATGTCATGATCGGGCCATTCGCGCAAAATCTTATCGGCGAGGTATTCGCCCATTTTCAAACGCGCCTTATACACGGAAATGCCATCCATCACTGAGTCTGGACGAGCTAGATACACGTATTCAAAAATACACGGTGAATAACTTGGGTTATCTGAGCATTGACGGGTGAAAACCTGTCCTTGTTCGGTAATGTAGATACACTCGCCAGGTGCTAAATCGCGCACTAACGTGTAACCCGCCGAGTCTAAGGCAACGCTTTCGGAAGCGACCATGTATTCGGTACCGTGCTCAGAATCACGCTTACCATAACAAAGTGGACGAATACCAAACGGGTCGCGCATGCCAACGATACCATTACCGGTAATCATAGCGATTACCGCGTAACCGCCTACGCAACGGCGATGAACTTGCCTCACAGCATAGAAAATATCTTCTTCGCTAGGCACCAATTGACCTAAACGCTGCAGTTCGTGTGCAAACACGTTGAGCAATACTTCTGAATCTGAGTTGGTATTGATGTGACGTAAGTCAGCTTTAAATATGCTCTCAGCAATTGCTGCTGCATTGGTTAGATTGCCGTTGTGGGCTAAGGCAATACCATAAGGCGAGTTAACATAAAATGGCTGTGCTTCGGCAGCACTCGAGCTACCGGCAGTGGGATAACGTACATGGCCAATACCCATATTGCCCACCAAACGGCGCATATGGCGAGTGCGAAAGACATCGCGTACTAAACCGTTATCCTTGCGTAGAAAAAAGCGTCCATCATGGCAAGTCACCATACCTGCGGCGTCCTGGCCACGGTGTTGTAAAAATGTCAGGGCATCATAGATTTCCTGATTAACGTAAGACTTGGCTACAATGCCAACAATACCACACATGCCTAGCTCCTCAATGCAACACTAAAACAGTGTCGGTTGTAACATATCCAGCACGTCGGTTGCACTGCTGGATACTTTATAAGACCACTCATCAACTAAGATAAAGTGAGGAATAATAAGGGAATTTTGCCACCACTGATCGTTACTGACTGGAGTTAACGATAACAGTGAGACAATCACGATAGCTAATAAGCCTCCTCGAACAATGCCAAACACCATACCGAACAAACGGTCAGTACCCGACAAACCGGTGGCAGACACCAACCGAGAGAAGACGTTATTAACTAACGCGCCCACCACTAAGGTGACGGCAAATAACACGGCAAAGGCCGCTATGATTCGAAACTGGGGCTGGTCGATCCAATCGACCATAAGGTTGCTCAATTTGAAAGAAAATAAACGTGCAACAAAAAATGCAGCCACCCAGCTGGCCAAAGACAGGAGTTCTTTAACGAACCCCCGTAACAGGCCAAAGACACTGGAAATGGCTATAATAGCCACTAAGATCCAGTCAAATACATTAAGACTTTCCATATACAACCTAGATTACACGGCAATCAAGTTAGGGTTTATTAATTTCATAACGAATTACTATGCCTGTCATTTTAAACTGGCTCTTGAGCTTCACTTGTAAGGCTTGTGCTTCACTGCGATCCAATTCGGGCCCAACCAATACTTTAAACACGTTGGCCTTAGGCACCATATGGGTATTGAAGCCAGCTTTTATTAATTTTTCCGTCAGCCTGGTCGCGTTACCCTCATTACCAAAACTACCTAGCTGCACTAACCAACCATTCGGCAGGCCCTGGGCATTAAGCAAGCTCGTGTTGCTAGGCTTAGCAACGGCTTCAACTTGGGGCGTGTCGATTGGTTCAACCACCGATTCAATGGGGCTTAACTCAATCACGCTGGTGTCACTCGGGTCCACCGTTTCGATCACGGCCAGTTCAATCACTTGCGGCTCTGGCGTGACAGTATTTTGGTTTTGGTATTCTTGCAAGCCTTCGCCATCCAACCAAAACGGCAAGATAATAACAGCCAAACTAATTAACACTAAACTGCCCACAATACGATGTTTCACTTGAGCCTCCATTTTGAGCGTCCTTGATTAACCTTCGACCAATGCTAACACTTCACCAACCGTTACAAACGAACCAAAAACAATAACCCGGTCCGCAGGGGCAGCCTCAGCAATAGCCGCAACAAAGGCTTCGGTTGGGGTGTTAAAGGTATCGAACTGAGCGTCAGTCACAGCATTAAGGCTTAACTGCTGGCCCAATTCACTGCTCAACAACCCTCGTGGACCCTCACTGGTGGCCAACATCCACCGGTCAAAGCTACCACTTAAGGCATTGATCACTTGTGGGTAGTCTTTGTCACCTAACATGGCCAATACCGCAATGGTTTGTCCGTCGCAGTGTTCATCAGCCAGCTCGAGAGCCAAGTTTTGTGCTGCCTGTGGGTTATGGGCTACGTCTAAAATAACTTGCTTACCCTGCCACTCTAGGCGCTGAAACCGGCCCATGAGCCGTGCGTCAGCCAAACCTTTCGCAATGTCTGCGGCCTCTATTTCGAAACTCAGGCTCACCACAGCTTGCACCGCGGCTGCCACGTTCATGGGTGGCAGGCTGACCTTAGGCAAGATCATAGTTAAACCAGCAGTATTACTCCATTGGTTGGCTTCAAGCTTAAAATCTACGCCATTTTGTAAACACTGTGCACCGATTTCATGGGCGTAATCGGCCACTGAACTGGGACAGTCTACAGCGCCAACGATGGCAGGCTTGCCAGCCCTATACACACCGGCCTTTTCGCGGCCAATAAGGTCAATGTTATTACCCAACCAATCTACATGGTCTACGGATATGCTGGTAACAACGGCAACATCCGCATCAATGAGGTTGACAGCATCTAAACGGCCACCCAAACCAATTTCCAAAATAGCAACGTCAAGGTTGGCGCGCTGCATTAAATCAAATGCGAGTAAGGCATTAAATTCAAAATAAGTAAGTGCCGTAGCAACCCCTTCGGCATCATAGCGAGCTTGGTTGACGCGCTCAAAACTGCCACATAAAGCGTCATCAGAAACGGCCTCGCCATGGAGTTGAATACGTTCATTAAAACGCACAAAATGAGGTGATGTAAGGGTTGCGTATGTTAACCCAGCCTGCTGCATGATTGATGCTAAAAAGGCCACACTGGAGCCTTTGCCGTTGGTACCAGCAACCGTGATCACTTGTTTAGCAATGGGTACGTCGGCTAGCAATCGTTTGGCAACAACGCCAATACGCGCCAACCCCATATCAATTTCATGACTGGGATGTTGTTGTTCTAACCAAGCTAGCCATTCACTGGCTTGGTTAAAGGCTAACTTGTATGACATCGAAAGTAGGCTTCGCTTATGCTAATTTAGGCTTCTGAAACGGGTGCAGGCTGCTGTGTCATTGCACTCAATATGCGGCACACTGTAGCCCGCATTTGATGGCGATTTACAATCATATCAATGGCCCCATGGTCGAGTAAAAACTCACTTTTTTGGAAGCCTTCAGGTAAGGTTTCACGCACCGTTTGCTCAATAACACGAGGGCCAGCAAAACCCATACGCGCACCAGGTTCTGCAATATTCACATCACCCAACATTGCCAAACTGGCAGACACGCCACCATAGACTGGATCAGTTAGCACCGAAATATAAGGCACACCTTGCTGCTTAAGCTTTTCCAATGCGGCACTGGTTTTGGCCATTTGAAATAATGAGGTCAAGGCTTCTTGCATACGTGCACCACCGGAAGCAGAGAAACATACAAATGGTAACCCGTGTTCCATACTGACTTTGGCCGCACGTACAAAACGTTCTCCCACCACGGCGCCCATAGAACCACCTAAAAAGTTAAACTCAAAAGCCACGGCAACCACATCTAACCCCATTAGTTCGCCTTTCATGGCAACTAGGGCGTCTTTTTCTTCTGTGGCTTTTTGCGCAGCAGCGAGTCGGTCTTTGTACTTCTTAATGTCTTTAAACTTAAGCTTGTCAACGGGTTCTACTTCTGCCGCAATTTCGGTCTGGCTATTGGCATCAAGGAACATGGTTAACCGGTCACGAGCGGGTACACGCATGTGGTGTTCACACTTAGTGCACACTTCCAAGTTCTTTTCCAATTCAGGCTTATATAACGCCGCAGCACACTTAGGGCATTTTTTCCAAACGCCTTCGGGTACATTACTACGCCGATCTTTAGTGCCTAAATTGGTTAAAATACCTGCAGGTACAATTTTGTCTAACCAGCTACTCATGGTTTCTCCCACCGTGGTTCTGTCACGATCAATGTTTTGTTAGGTCTATGCGTCCATGGCCTGACGCATTGCCGTTAATGTTGCTACCACCTGAGCGCAGCCGTTTGCTGGTACATCTTGGTTATCGCCCATGGCATTAACCAAAACACTACCAACCACGACCCCGTCGGCTACTTTTGCTACCCGTGCTGCCGACTCAGCATCACGTATACCAAAACCAACGCCTAACGGCAGCTGGGTATGTTGTTTCACTAGCGCCAACTTTTGCGCTACCGCATCGATATCAATCTTGGCCGAACCCGTCACGCCCTTTAAAGACACATAATACAGGTAACCACTACCTACTGCGCAGATTTTCTTTATCCGCTCCTCAGTCGTGGTTGGGGCAATAAGAAATATCGCGTCTAGACCTGCTTGAGCCAGTGATTGAGTAAAGTCATGCCCTTCTTCTGGCGGCAGGTCTACCATCAGCACACCATCTAGACCGGCCGCTTGAGCCTTAGCTACAAACACCTCATAGCCCATACGTTCAACCGTATTCAGATAGCCCATAAGGACTACCGGGGTAGTGTTGTTTTGCTGTCTAAACTCCGCCACCATGGCTAAGATCATGGTCAAAGACGTGTTGTGAGCCAAAGCTCGCTCACAGGCCAGTTGGATTACCGGGCCGTCTGCCATGGGGTCAGAGAATGGAATGCCCAGCTCAATCACATCGGCGCCAGCGATGACCATTTGATGCATCAGACCAACGGTAACGTTTGGGTTAGGGTCACCTGCGGTGACATACGGGATCAAGGCCTGACGACCTTGGGTCTTAAGTGCTGCAAAGCAAGCTGCAATACGACTCATGATCTATTTCCTTAAAATTCGATGCCGTCGATATCAGCGACGGTATGGATGTCTTTATCGCCACGACCCGAGAGGTTAATCACCACCATCTGGTCTTTAGCCATAGTAGCAGCCAACTTGCAGCCATGAGCTACAGCATGGCTTGACTCTAGGGCTGGCATAATGCCTTCTAGTAGGGTGAGCTCGCGGAACGAGTGCAGTGCTTCTTCATCGGTTGCGGCTGTATATTCGGCACGACCAATGTCCTTCAAATAGGAATGTTCTGGACCCACACCGGGGTAATCTAGGCCAGCGGAGATAGAATATGGATCTTGGATTTGGCCGTTTTCATCACTCATAAGATAGGTACGGTTGCCGTGCAATACACCAGGTGTACCCACTGACAAGGGAGCAGCATGCTGGCCTGAATCGACCCCGTGCCCTCCTGCTTCTACGCCGATTAAGCGAACGTCTTTGTCGTCAAGAAACGGGTGGAAAATACCAATGGCGTTAGAACCGCCGCCTACACAAGCCACTACTACGTCTGGTAACTTACCAGCTTGCTCCAAGCTTTGGCGGCGTGCTTCACGGCCTATAATGCTTTGGAAGTCTCGCACTAACTTAGGGTACGGGTGTGGTCCGGCTGCTGTGCCGATAATGTAATAGGTATTATCTACGTTAGTAACCCAATCACGCATAGCTTCGTTCATCGCGTCTTTTAGGGTTTTAGTGCCTGAATCAACACCAATGACGGTTGCGCCGAGCAATTTCATACGATAAACGTTAAGTGCTTGTCGACGAATATCTTTCACACCCATGTAAACCACACATTCCAAGCCTAAACGTGCGGCCACCGTGGCACTGGCAACACCATGCTGACCGGCGCCCGTTTCGGCAATGATACGTGGCTTACCCATGTGTTTAGCTAACAAGGCTTGACCAATGGTGTTGTTTATTTTGTGCGCACCGGTGTGGTTTAAGTCTTCACGCTTTAAGTAAATTTGTGCCCCGCCGTACGTTTCTGACAGGCGTTTGGCATGGTACAAAGGCGAAGGACGGCCTACATAGTGCGCCATATCCAAATCAAACTCAGCTTGAAACTCAGGACTTTGCCATAGTTGCTCGTAGGTATCACGCAGTTCGTCAAGGGCGGCGAACAGAGTTTCGGATACAAAACGGCCACCGTACGGGCCAAAATGGCCTTCGGCGTCTGGCAATGCTGCTGGTTCAGTCACTAGAGGTTCCTTATTATTGGTTATGGGTCAAATAGGGTTTAGCGTGTTGCATAAAGGCGCTGATTCTAGCACGATCTTTAACACCTTTGTGGCTTTCGACACCACCGCTGACATCAATTGCCCATGGATTAACTTGATTGATAGCGCGCTGTACGTTGGTCGCGTCAATACCACCAGCTAAGACCACCTCGCTGGACAAATCAGCAGGGATACGATACCAATCGAATTGATCACCGGTGCCACCAGGAACACCTTTTTTATAGGCGTCTAACAATAGGCCTTGGGCGCCACTATACAGTGCTCTTTGTTGGTGCAGGTCGACGTCATCACGCATACGCACTGCTTTAATCCATGGCAATTGGAATTGATTACAAAACTCAGGCGACTCGTGGCCATGAAACTGTAATAACGTTAACGGCACTACGGACAATATTTGGTCGATATCGGCAACACTGGCATTGACGAATAAACCAACGCTAGTAATAAACGGCGGTAACTTTGAGGTGATTTGAACGGCTTCTTCGGGCGTAACAGAACGGGGGCTAGGCTGATAAAACACTAACCCAATTGCATCGGCACCACAACGAGCAGCATGAACTGCGTCTTCTGCATTGCGTAGACCACAAATTTTTACTCTAGGTTGAATCACAGTAAGTCACTGACTATAAATAGTTGAGTTTACGGGGCTAATGGTAGCAGATAAGTGACGAGTTGTGCGCCAATTTTGCGACTCATTAAGGATTCATCCAAGGCGATAAAAAATGCGGCCCCATTAGCTGCTCAGGTAGTCCAAACACGGTATCGTATTCGGCATTGACGAAGTACAACCCATAAGGTGGTGCCGTAGCTGCACTAGCCCTACGGTCTTTTGCAGTTAGCACTTCTAGGGCCCAGCCTGAAGGTGCATCACCCGCCCCGACCTTCATCAACAAACCTGCCAAATTACGAATCATATGATGCAAAAAGGCGTTGGCTCGCACATCCAAGACGATATAGTCACCGGCCTTGATCACCTCCAGATGGTGTATGGTACGCACTGGCGTATTCGCCTGACAAGCCGCCGCCCTAAACGAACTAAAATCATGTTTGCCCACTAGATGGTTTGCCGCTTGCTGCATGGCCTCTACGTCTAATGGGCGATAATTCCAACTCACTTCTTTGTCCATCAAAGCCGGGCGCATGGGGTGATTATAAATCACATAACGGTAGCGACGAGCGGTAGCGCTAAAGCGGGCATGAAAATCCACAGACACAGGATGCGCCCACTGGATGGCAATATCGTCTGGCAAATTCATATTGCCGCCATGGGTCCATGCTCGCAACGGCCTAATTGCGGAGGTATCAAAATGCACCACTTGGGCACTCGCATGTACACCAGAGTCAGTACGGCCAGCGCACATCACTTTAATAGGCTGATCGGCAACCTTAGTGAGGGCATCTTCAAGCTTTTCCTGCACACTTATGTGGCCATGAGGCTGGCGTTGCCAGCCGTGATAGTGGCGACCGTTGTACGCCACCCCTAACGCCACACGATGATGACCCTCTGGCAACATTTCTGAAGGATCAGGGCTAAAGTTGGCACTCATTTTAGGCGTGACAAGAGCAAGGTCGCTTGGGCTTGTTGATCTGTATTACCGAACTTAAGCACCTGATCCAATACCGCTTGGGCGTCGCTAATTTGGCCCATGTCGCGATAACTACGTGCCAAGTCTAACTTAGTATTCATGTCTTCTTCTGACGACAAGTAATCCACGGGTTCATCAGCTGCTTCTTGAGGTTGATGACGCTGATTCAGCATCGCCTCTATGTCTCTGGATAGATGCACCTGATCATCCGCCAAGGCGGCTGGCTGAGCACGTTCCCTTGACGCGGAATCAAGCTCGGCCAGATCCTGCTCTTGTAACAATTGTTCAATAAAGCTGCGCTCGGGCATGCTCTGCTTTTGTAAGGCGCTGGTTTTCAAATCGGCTACTTTGGTGCTCGGCTTGTTATCATATTCGGCTAGCGGGCCTAGAGACAGGGGCGCTTTTTCAACCACGGTGGGCTCTATGGGATGGGGCTTAGTTGATCCACGGCCACGGCTAACAAGCCACCAAACGAGACCTAAAACCATCAGCACAGGGATCAACAACACAGCCATCATCGAGTAGATGCTTTGCTGATCAAAGCCACTGGTCTTGTCGGCCTCAACCGACCCAGTCGCTTGTTGAGATTGTAACAAAGACTGCTGCACCCGTAGCAATTCAGCTTCGGCCTGATTGAGGCTCACTTGTGTAGCTTCAAACTTTTGGTCCAAGCTGAGCAAATTATTTTCTAAGCTAGCGCGTTGTTGGTTCAGGCCAATCAAGTCTTGTTGTTGGGCTGCAAGGCCTTGAGCTAAATTCTGATTTTCTTGCTGCAATACCTGCTGTGCTTGCACCGCCGATTGCTTGTCGTTTTGTAATTCGGCAAGTTGCGCTGCTAACTGTTGAGATTGCGAGGTGAGCTGTGTGACCTGTTGTTGCTGAGATGCAACTTTCTGTTGAACCTCGTCCAAGAGCGCAGTGCTGACTTTAGCTACAAGTTGAGGCGCAGGCTTTTTTTTGGGTGGGACTAACACGTCGTATTGGGCTTTTGCCTGGCGCGCAGAGAGTGCCTCAACCTGTTCAGGGGTAGGCAGCTTGAGCTGACGACCCGCCATCACATAATGGATATCGCCATCTTTAAAAGCGGTGGGGTTCAGGTTATAAAATGCCAACAAAGATTGCCAAGGACTGCGGTTAGTCGGGGTGTTATTGACAGCAATACGCCACAAGGTCTGGCCTGGACGCACCGTTATAAATTCAGGTTTTGTTGGCTCTGTTGCAGGTTCTGGTGCTTCTAGCACTGGCTTTGATGGTTGCAGCGTAGGTTCTGCTACTTCCTCTACCGGCTGCACTACCGGCGTTATAGTCGCTACCGTAACTTTAGTTATCGGCGCCTCAGCCACAAACTCTGGCAAGATTACCGAGTACTCAGCCAACAATCGATCACCTAAGTAATCAACTTCAAAGATTAAATCTAGCTCAGGCTGCTGAACGGGTTGAGACCCATCAACCTGCAACACAATCTCGGCACCAACACTAACAAGGTTAACGGCCAAGGATGAGAACCAAGGGAGATAAACAAGGCCCGCCGCTGCATACTGAGCGGGACCCGCTACTTTTGCTGTCATCGAGTTAGGTAGCACTCCTTGCAGCTCTACCAACTCAACCTGCAGCTGTAATGGCTGCAATTGAGTTGAATTGACCTTGATGTTGCCCAAAACAATGGCCTGCGCATTACTGCTCAAGATGAGGCCAATAAAGCCTAAGACGCTCAATGCATGCTGCCAGTTCATCGCTTTCATCTACCCTACTACTCTAGCTCAGTTACGCCTCTAGCAAAATTCGCAACATACGTCGCAACGGCTCAGCCGCTCCCCACAACAATTGGTCGCCTACGGTAAAGGCAGACAAATATTCAGGGCCCATATTCAGCTTACGTAAGCGACCCACAGGCACAGTCATAGTACCGGTTATCTTGGCGGGTGTAAGTTCCGACATGGTTAGGTCGCGGTCGTTAGGAATGACCTTGACCCAGTCATTGGCTTTAGCCAACATGTCTTCTATCTCGTCCATGGGCACGTTTTGCTTCATCTTTATGGTTAACGCTTGGCTATGACAACGCATAGCGCCTACCCGAACACATAACCCGTCAACCGGAATGATGTCGTTAGTACGGCCTAAAATTTTGTTAGTTTCTGCCTGGGCTTTCCACTCTTCACGGCTTTGACCGTTAGGTAGTTGAGAGTCAATCCAAGGAATCAAGCTGCCAGCCAAAGGGGCGCCAAACTGACTCGCGTCGTTATCGTTGGCATTGATGGCCAGCGACACTTTACGGTCAATTTCTAATATTGCAGAGGCAGGGTTTGCTAACTCACTAGACACACTTTGATTGATGTATCCCATTTGGTTGAGCAGTTCACGCATGTGGCGAGCACCACCACCCGAGGCTGATTGGTAGGTCATGGCTGACATCCATTCGATCTGATCGGCAGCAAACAAACCACCCAAAGCCAGCATCATTAAGCTAACCGTGCAATTACCACCAATAAAGTCGGTTTTGCCCTGGGCTAATGCTTGATCAATAACCCCACGATTGACGGGGTCAAGAATAATTACGCTATCGTCTTGCATACGCAAGCTAGACGCAGCATCTATCCAATAGCCCTTCCAACCGGCGCTGCGTAAAGGCGCAAATACACGATCGGTATAATCACCACCTTGACAAGAAATAATAATATCCATGGTCTTAAGCACATCGATATCATGGGCATCTTGCAACACCGGGGCATCAACACCAAAATCGGGTGCCGCTTGGCCGGCTTGAGAGGTGGTGAAAAAGACGGGCTCAATCAGCTGCAAATCATTCTCTTCTTGCATTCGCTGCATCAACACAGAACCAACCATGCCACGCCAACCTACCAGTCCTACACGCTTCATCTTTAAACCTTTTTACTTTGAGATGTTCAACAGTACCCAAGGATACAAACTAAATAATTAACTGATTTTAACCGTTATTGAGCGCAGAAACTACTGTATCACCCATGGTTTTTGTATCCACAGTTTGGCAGCCTTCAGAGGCGATATCCGCAGTTCGTAAACCTTGATCTAGTACCACGCTTACAGCCGCTTCTATGGCGTCTGCAGCAATGCCCTGGTTCAAGGTGTAGCGCAACATCATGGCAGCAGAAAGGATAGTGGCTAACGGGTTGGCTTTGCCTTGGCCGGCGATGTCTGGTGCCGAGCCATGACAAGGTTCATACATACCCTTGCCATCTGCATCTAAAGACGCCGAAGGCAGCATACCAATGGAACCCGTAAGCATTGCAGCGGCGTCAGATAGAATATCGCCAAACATGTTACCAGTCACCATAACGTCAAACTGCTTGGGTGCGCGTACAAGTTGCATCGCTGCATTGTCTACGTACATATGACTGAGCTCTACATCTGGGTAGTCGCTGGCCATGTCGTCCATGATTTCACGCCACAACACAGTGACTTCCAGTACGTTGGCTTTGTCCACCGAACACAATCGACCGCCACGAGCGCGGGCTGCTTCAAAGGCCACTTTTCCGATACGGCGAATTTCAGACTCGGCGTACACATAGGTGTTGTAACCTTGGCGTTCGCCATTATCCAATACTCGAATACCACGGGGCTGACCAAAATAGATGCCACCGGTAAGCTCACGAACGATAAGAATATCTAAGCCCGATACGATTTCTGGCTTTAGGCTAGACGCATCGGCCAGTTGTGGGTACAAAATGGCTGGGCGCAAGTTGCCAAATAGGTTTAAATTTGAGCGCAAACCCAACAAACCTTTTTCTGGGCGTTTAGCCATATCTAACGCATCCCACTTAGGGCCGCCTACGGCACCGAGCAAGATAGCATCAGCGGCTTTTGCGGCGTCCAACGTTGCTTCTGGCAATGGTCCGCCGGTGGCATCAATAGCGCTACCACCCACCAATGCGGTACTGATGTTTAAACCTAAACCAAATTTGGCGTCTACTGCGTGTAATACTTTTTCGGCCTCGGCAACGATTTCTGGACCAATGCCGTCACCGGGTAAAACTAATACATTATGTACCATGCTCTTCATCTCTACTTTGACGCTAATTTGTTATGTAAACAACCAAGGAGCTTGTTGTTGACGTTTTTGTTCGTATTTTTTGATGCTGCTAGATTGCTCTAAGGTTAAACCAATATCGTCCAACCCATTTAACAAACAATGACGCCTAAAACTATCAATATTAAACTCGATGTCGCCCGCACTTGAACCACGAATGACACCAGCCTCTAGATCTACCGTCAGCTCAAAGCCTTCTTTAGAGTGGGTATCGTCAAACAGCTGGTCGACTTGCTCATCCATAAGATTGATAGGCAAAATGCCATTTTTGAAACAATTGTTGTAAAAAATATCGGCAAAGCTGGGTGCGATTAGGCAGGAAATACCAAAATCCAACAGAGCCCATGGCGCATGCTCACGACTTGATCCACAGCCAAAGTTATCTCGAGCTAAGAGTATCTTAGCACCTTTATAGCGCGGCAAATTCAACACAAAATCAGGGTTTACAGGCCTTTGGCCAGAGTCTTGATCTGGCTGCCCTTCATCGAGGTAGCGCAATTCATCAAACAGGTTGGGACCAAAGCCTGAACGCTTAATGGACTTCAAAAACTGTTTCGGGATAATCATATCAGTGTCGACATTGGCTCGGTCCAAAGGAACCGCGAGGCCGGTCAACTGGGTAAATGCTTGCATGAGTGTCTCCTATGCCTTAAGCGAACGTACGTACATCAACAAAATGACCCGCTATGGCAGCCGCAGCCGCCATCGCTGGACTCACCAAATGAGTGCGACCGCCAAAACCTTGGCGCCCTTCAAAGTTACGATTTGAAGTTGATGCGCAATGCTCGCCCGAGCCTAATTTATCGGCATTCATAGCCAAACACATAGAGCAACCAGGCTCGCGCCACTCCAATCCTGCATCGGTAAACACTGTATGCAGGCCTTCAGCTTCGGCTTGAGCCTTAACTAATCCAGAACCAGGCACAACCAACGCTTGCTTGAGGCTAGCCGCCACTATCTTACCTTTCACTACGGCAGCAGCCGCGCGTAAGTCTTCAATGCGACTATTGGTACAGGAACCAATAAATACGCGATCTAAGCGAATGTCAGTAATGGCTTGTTCGGCGGTTAAACCCATGTATTCAAGCGCACGGGTAATGCCCGCAGCTTTTACATCGTCTTTTTCTTTGGCAGGGTTAGGCACTTGCGCAAACACAGGCAACACCATCTCTGGCGAAGTACCCCAGGTCACCTGTGGCGCAATGGAAGCGCCATCGAGCACCACTACGTGATCAAACTCAGCATCGTCATCTGAGTGTAAATCTTGCCATGCTGCCACAGCGAGCTTCCAATTCTCACCCTTAGGCGAAAATGGACGCCCTTCAACATAATCAATGGTGGTTTGATCTACCGCCACCATACCCACACGGGCACCGGCTTCAATGGCCATGTTGCATACCGTCATACGGCCTTCCATGGTCATGTCTTCAAACACCGTACCACCAAACTCAATAGCATAACCCGTACCGCCTGCGGTACCGATAACGCCAATGATCGCCAATACAACGTCTTTAGAGGTGACCCCTGCGCCTAACACACCATCTACCCGCACTAACATGTTTTGGGATTTCTTTTGGATTAGGCATTGAGTGGCTAACACGTGCTCCACTTCTGAGGTACCAATACCGTGGGCTAATGCACCCATAGCCCCGTGTGTTGCGGTATGGGAGTCGCCACACACCACCGTCATGCCCGGCAGCGTAGCGCCCTGCTCTGGTCCAACAACGTGCACTATACCTTGGCGTTCATCCTGCATTTTGAATTCGGTAATACCAAATTCATCGCAGTTGTCATCTAAGGTAACCACTTGAATTTTAGACACCGGGTCGGCAATACCGTCTACACCAATAGCACGCTCATCGGCAGTGGTGGGCACGTTGTGATCAGGAGTCGCTAGGTTAGTGTCGATACGCCAGGGTTGACGCCCCGCAATGCGCAAGCCTTCAAAGGCTTGAGGAGATGTCACTTCATGTAGAAGATGGCGATCAATATAAATCAGGCAACTGCCGTCGTCTTGCTGTTTTACAAGATGGCTGTCCCATAACTTGTCATAGAGAGTTTTACCGGCCATGTGATGTCCTAAGCTCAGGTTAATGTGTCGCCATTATACCAACACCTATACGATAACTCTAATTCCAATTTATTTGGAATTACATTCCATTTAGTTATTACTAGAGTTAAACTAACTCACATGGATAGTCTCGCATTAAAAGCCTTTATGGCTGTAGCACAACACGGTTCGTTCTCTCGCGCTGCGGAACAACTACATCTTACTCAACCTGCTGTGAGCAAACGTATTGTTAAGTTAGAAGGCCAGTTACACACGCGCCTGTTTGACCGTATGGGTCGCAATGTCTCTTTAACGATCACCGGTCAACACCTACTGCCCAAAGCTAAAGCCATCATACAAGCCATGGACGATACAGCAGACGAACTGACTAATTTGTCGGGCCATGTCGGTGGACAACTACGTATCGCCACAAGCCACCATATTAGTTTGCACCGTTTACCCAAGCCATTACGCCTGTTTATTGCCCGCTATCCCCAGGTAGAATTGGACATCCAATTTGCTGAATCCGAGGTCATTTACGACGGTTTGCTGCAAGGGCGTTGGCAATTGGGCATTATCACCCTTAACCCCGAACCTCACCCGCAGCTGCAACAACAAGTCATATGGCTAGATCAAATGCAGTTTGTAGCCGCCCCAGATCACCCGTTAAGCCAACAAAGCAGCGTTAATCTTTCCGAGTTGAGTAGCTACCCTGCCTTGCTTAGCAAGAGTAATACCTTTACCAGGGGCATTGTAGAGCAGGACTTTGGCGAGCAGAGACTCGCCCTTAAGGTGGCCATGTCTACCAACAACCTTGATACTATTCGTATGATGGTGAGTATCGGTATGGGCTGGAGCATACTGCCGCAAACCTTAATCAACAACGACCTTAAAGTGCTTGCCAGCCAATCGAAACCCATTATTAGGCAGTTGGGTTGTGTTTGGCATCAACAGCGCAGTTTGTCCAACGCCGCCAAAGCATTGATGGAAATATTACAAGCAGGGTAAGTTTAGAACCAGATAACAGCTTAGGTCAGGCGTATTGTATTTGCCTCGTTAAATGACTATTTGAGTCATTTTGTTATTCCCAATCGGCCTAAGCTGGTTTAGTAGGGAGCCAATAATCCGTAAGGTATTGTTTTATATAAATATTTATATAATTAAAGGCGTGCAAATATAGACATATATTGACGTATATAATCAATGACTTACGAGTTAGTTTTGCAACGCGCGTAGGTGTCTGTACATATGCTGGATACACTAAAGCAACCAACGGGAAAAATAATATATTTATTTCGAGGCCGCTTTTTTGGTAAACAACTGTGTTAGCTTTTGATAACCAACTGAGGCAGCAACCAGCACGGCCAAGCCCTGCTTGTACCAATCGGGCATCGTGTCCAATACCCTGAACCCTTCTTCAACAAACGGCACCGCTGGTGGCACAAGTGCCAGCACCAATGGGATGCTAAACAACAAGGTAAACCATTCGTCTTTCAAGCTTTCACCGCTGTTCTTTGCGTGGATTTCGTCCCACGTTGAGGCCTGTTTTAACTTCGCCTGGATAGCGTTATTGCGGCCCTCGATTTCAGCCTTTTTATTGTCCATCTTGCCTTGATCGGCGGCTTTTTTTGGGCCTGGGTTTTGCAACTCCAAAATACAGGCATAAAAAAAGGCCGGTTAAATCAGTGCCATTAAGGTAATCACCACGGCCAAAGCACAAATGGCTCCAATACGGACGCCTTGGGCTTATTAGCCCGTTTCCATACCCGCCTCCTAATGGCTTAACAGCGACATATGATGGCTAAACGATCATTATTTTGTTCCCTATGGGGCCAAGCTGGTTTAGAATGCGACCTAACTCTATTGGCTCCAATAGTCTTTTGGTCGTAGTTATTTACAATGTTATTTGAGTTAAATAAAGAGACAGATATGTCCGATAAAAAACCTATTCGCTACGCATTTTTGCAAATTCCTAACTACTCCATGGTGACCTTTTCATCCGCTGTGGCCAGCCTTCGTGGTGCTAACTACATTAGCAAAAAAGAGTTGTACGAATGGGAAGTGGTTTCAATGAACGGCACGCCGGTAACAGCCAGTGTTGGTTTTGAAGTGACACCCACCTTGCACGTAAACGACCTCAACCTTAACGGCCTAGAGGCATTAATCGTCTGTGGTGGCACCTACATCGACCGTGCTTATGATAAAAGCACCCTCGCATTTCTTCGTAAAGTTGCCAACGCCAAAATTGCCATAGGTTCAACCTGCACCGGCAGCTATTTATTAGCCTCCGCAGGCCTACTGGACGGATATAAAGCCACTATCCACTGGGAAAACCTTGCCAGCATGCGTGAGGAGTTTCCTAACGTATTAATGTCGTCTAACTTGTTTGCCATAGACCGTGACCGCTTCACCTGCTCCGGTGGCAACTCGTCGTTAGACATGATGTTGCAGTTTGTAAGTAGTCATCATGGCCCAGAGCTGGCAGCTGCGGTGTCTGAAATGTTTATTATGGAACGTATCCGCGACCATCACGACACCCAGCGCATTCCATTACGCTTACACTTAGGCAACAGCCAACCCAAGCTTATTGAAGCCGTAGCCTTGATGGAAGCTAACCTTGAAGAAACTATTAGCTTGGATGATTTAGCGCAGTATGTGGGCGTGTCTCGCCGCCAGCTAGAACGGTTATTCCAGAAGCACCTAAAGTGTGTGCCGTCTCGCTATTACTTAGAACTACGCCTAAACCGTGCGCGCCAACTGCTGTTACAAACCAACTTGTCCATCATCGACGTATCACTGGCCTGTGGTTTTGTATCAGCCCCGCATTTTTCTAAGTGTTATCGCGACTTTTTTGGCATTCCACCACGGGAAGAGCGTCGCCGCTTCTCACCAAGCCAAAGCGTTAAGGCTGCAGAAGAATCTGCGATCGTGGAGCCCGAACCTGGCGTGTCACACTAAGTTATCATGTTGAACCAGCACCATTCTAGGCTCCTAGAATCGCCATGGCTAACTCGCTACCAGGAATTTCTAGAGTAGCAAGCCAAACGATCATACCAATCAACGCCGCTGCCGTAAGCAAATACCAAACCAAGCTAAATACAATGCCGTAGGTATCAAGTTTGTGCTTGGGGTCGTAATCAAAACTGCGCCAATCAGATAACAAATCAACCAACCCCATAATGCCAAAAAAGCCTATTAGCGCAAAGCCATGAGTAAAGCAGTAGAGGATAAGCAACGCGGATATGACCACTAAACCGACGTAGATAAAGCGGCTGCGACCCGAGTAGACTAAGGCTTTAACCACACGGCCGCCATCTAGAGGCAACACTGGCAGCAAGTTAACCAAGTTGAGCAACGCACTCACAGAGGCTACCAACCCCACAAAGTGGCTTTCGGTCAGGCTATAAGTCACAAAAAACACCAGTGTCATCACTAAACCAAACACCGGCCCCATCATGGCAATATATAGGTCCTGCCAATGGGTTTTAGGCTGTTCACCTACGGCAATACCACCCACAAAAGGAATAATATAAATACCTTTAGTGGGAATACCAAAATGTTTCATGGCCCGAATGTGGCCATATTCATGGAACATCAACACGGCCAGCAAGGTCGCAGCAAATTCAAAACTCAGCAGAATAGTCCACCCCGACAGGGCCATCCCGATCAAGGCTACCTTAACCACTTTAATGCTTTTGAATAGCTTGAGGCCAATGCCCATCATAATGGCTAAACGGGCCCTACCTTTGGGTGCTGGCATTTGTTGTTGCATGTTATTTATCCTTGAAGGCTTAACCGCGACGGCGGCGGCGTTTCTTTTCGCCACTTTCCGTGTCTGCTTTAACTTCTTTGATGGCTGGCAAAGTCACCACTTTTTCTAGTTCTGGAAAGGCATCAACCTTATTTGGAAATGCCATGGCATCAATAAACAGCTGTTGGAAATCAGGTTCTACTGCGGTTTCGATTTTCTCTACACTACGTACCACTTGCTCAATTTCTGCCCGCGACTCTTCGTTAAGTAAGGCGATACGCGCACCAGTGCCCGCCGCGTTACCGGCCGAAGACACCTCACCTAAAGCACAGTCTGGAATTAAGCCTAATACCATGGCATATTTTACATCGATGTGACTACCAAAGGCACCGGCAAATCGAATACGATCTACTTTGTCAACTTGCTGGTATTGCATTAGCAGCTTCACACCCGCGTACAAAGCGGCTTTAGCCAGCTGAATAGCACGAATGTCATTTTGCATAATCTTCACCGCACCACGAGTTTCTGTGGCGGGCATAATTTCGTAAGAATAGGTACGTCCGTCGGCTTGAATACGCGGGTTAATGTCGGCCATCGCACCATCCACTACACCGTCCTGGTTAATGACGCCAGACAAGTACATTTCGGCCACAACTTCGATGATGCCAGAACCACAAATGCCAGTAATACCTGATTTTTCCGTCGCTTCATCAAACCCGGCTTGATCCGACCACAACTCGCAGCCAATGACCTGAAAGCGTGGCTCTAAGGTGACCGGATCTATACGAATACGTTCTATCGCGCCGGCTGCAGCACGCTGGCCAGAGCTAATTTGTGCGCCCTCAAAGGCTGGGCCTGTGGGGCTAGAGCACGCCACTAAACGATGGCGATTGCCTAACACGATCTCAGCATTGGTACCTACGTCTACCAACAAGGTCATTTCATCATGGTTATAAGGTTGTTCGGCTAATATCATGCCCGCCGTATCGGCGCCTACATGGCCAGCAATACAGGGCAACAAATAGGCCCTCGCCTGGGGGTTTAGCGCAACATCTAGGTCGCGGGCTAAGGTATTAACGGCCATATCTGTAGCCAAAGCAAATGGTGCCCCACCAAGTTCTACCGGGTTAATACCCAATAACAAGTGATGCATAATAGGGTTAGCCACAAAGGTGATTTCTAATATATCGGTGGTTTCACACTGCACTTGTTTAACTAAGTCTTTAACCAGGCCGTTGAGTGCTTCACGCACCGCATGGGTCATGTCGACTTCACCACCCGGATTCATCATCACGTAAGACACGCGACTCATGAGGTCTTCGCCAAAACGAATTTGTGGGTTCATGACGCCAGCACTGGCCACCACTTCACCACTAGACAAATTACACAAATGTGCGGCAATGGTGGTAGAGCCAACGTCTACGGCAATACCAAACACGTTTTCTTTGAGACCCGGCCAAATGGCTACAATTTGCTCGCCCTGACGCACAGCCACCGTTAGCGCCCACTTTCCTTCTCGTAATATGGATTGAATAGTCGCCAACAGTGCCACATCGTAACTGAGATCAAGCAATTGCCAATCGGCTTCTAGGGCATTTAACAACCGGCGCAGATCGCCTGACGGATCGTGCATGTCAGGCTCTTGCACTTCCACGTAGTACAAGCGAACCAAAGGATTGATGTCGATATCATGGTGTTCGGCATCCTTACGCACCATTTGATGATGCACTTGGCTCTCTGCGGGCACATCCACAACGATGTCGTTCAATACCTTGGTATGGCAACTTAGTCGGCGTCCCGGTTTCAGCTCTCGGCGTTCGGCAAACTTAAGCTCCGGTGCGGTAATGGGTTCTAAGCTGTCCTTGCCAGAGGTAATACCAAACTTGGCAAATTCACCTTCGCTAACCAATATTTGACAGCGACCACAAATACCACGGGCGCCACACACCGAATCGATATCCACATTGAGATAACGTGCCGCTTGTAACAACGGCGTCCCCACAGGGAAACGACCGCGCTTGCCGGAGGGTGTAAAAACGACTAAAGCATCATCAGTATGTGTTGGACTCATAGGGCCATCTCAATGTTGTGTGGTGGTTGGGTTAGATAAAAAAGGAGCCATGAGGCCCCTTTTAGATAATTCTGCTATCGTCAGCGCAGCTTATGCGCTACGACGACGGCCGCCAGTACGGCCACCACGTCCAGTGGCGGCAGCTGGGTCACGGTAAGCTTTAATCCAGTTTTTACATTCTGGGTCATAGCCCATCATCAAGTTACCGCCGCGCACACCTAGCATCACTTCTTCGTGCATCGGGTTGATGATAGCAGAGGTCATACCAGAGGCAATAGCACAGGCTATAAACGCACAGTTTACGCCGTTACGATTGGGTAAACCGAAGCTAAAATTGGATGCACCACACGTGGTATTAACTTTAAGCTCTGTGCGTAGGCGATGTACAAATTCCATCACTTGGCGGCCAGAGGTGTTGATTGCGCCAACAGGCATCACTAAAGGATCTACCACTACGTCTGACGCTGGAATACCGTAATCAGCAGCCCGCTCAACAATCTTTTTGGCCACTTCAAAACGCACGTTAATGTCTTGCGAGATACCAGTTTCATCGTTAGAGATGGCAACCACGGCAGCGCCGTACTTCTTAACCAATGGCAATACACGATCCAACGACTCGTCTTCGCCGGTGACCGAGTTCAAAAGCGCTTTACCTTTGTACACAGCAAGGCCTGCTTCTAGTGCTTCAATAATGGATGAATCGATACATAAAGGCACATCAACTAGTTTTTGTACCAGCTGAATGGTTTTGGCTAAAATGGCGGGTTCATCGGCGAGCGGTATACCGGCGTTGATGTCCAGGATAGTGGCGCCAGCTGCAACCTGTGCTAAAGCATCGGCCTCTACGCGGCTAAAGTCGCCATTTTTCATTTCTTCGGCGAGTAATTTACGGCCGGTAGGGTTAATGCGTTCGCCGATTACGGCAAACGGGCGATCAAAGCCAATGACAACTTCTTGGGTAGCGGAGCTGATGATAGTATCAGTCATGGGTGTTTCCTGCTTTAAGGTCTAATAAAGGCTAGTTGCCTAGCCCAAAACATAAAATGTGGGTGTACTTACGGCTTAACGGTAAAACTTTTACCGCTTAACTCAAATTGGCCATCTTGCACTTGATACATCCACGCTGCAGACTTCTTTAAGCCGCCTAATGGATACAGGTGACACTGATGAATCAAACAGTCGGGATCGTTATGCATACCGGTTACTAAGTCGCGCATAAGCTGGTTCGGCTCCGACGACGGGGCGTTAACATATTTGCCTAAAAATGAGTCTTTAAGGCCTAATTTTACCATATTCATAGGACTACGCGTTAAGAAGCGTACCGATGCACCCACACCACAATGGGCCGCATGGCGCATCAGCGTTTTAATGGTGGCTAGGCCTGGCACACCAATATGAATCGGCAGCTCGTTGCCAGCAGCACGAATGGCGCGCTCCCACGCAAAAATAGGTTCTGCTTCAAACACAAACTGAGTGGCTAAGTACAAGCTCATGTCAGTTTGTTTAGCGAAGTCGTTCTTCTCTTTAATAGCTAAAGCACAGTCAGCCGGGCTGATGTCTGGGCTGCCTTCTGGGTGCCCCGCTAAACCCATTTTTAAAATCCCGTACTTTTCAAACAAGCCTGTTTGTAGCACTTTCATGGAAGACCCAAAATCGCCCACCGGCGTGGTTACACCACCACCAATTAACAAACCTTCAGTTACGCCCGTTTCGCCTTGTAGGGACGCTAGGTTTTCTTCTAAGAACTTGGCAGACGGTATGGAACGTGCAGCAAAGTGTGGTACCGGATTAAACCCTTCGTCTTTAAGGCGACGCACAGTGGCTACTGTGTCGGCAAAGTCAGAACCAGGTAAAAAGGTAACATACACAGTACAACCTGGGCGTAAAAGCTGGCTAAAGTCGGCAACTTTGGCAGCACCGCCCGGAGTCACTTCTACAGTGGTTTTTTGCATCAAGTCAATTATGGCTTGTTTTTCTGCGACGGCATTTAGTGCCATAGGTACTTCTCCAAAAAAGAAAATAACACTGGTTTTGCAACCAATGATTCAGCTAATTATCGGCTATTTTTCAGCAACGCCGCCAGCTGCAACTAGCACGGCTAGGCGTTCATCTGTGTAGTCTGTTTGTATTTGCGTGACCGTGGCTTCTAGCACCGCTTCCAAGTCATCTCCACAGCTCGTGGTATCACGACGCCATTCCGACAAATACCCATCACTACCGTAAAGGCCCGCTCTCATTGCGGCTTTATCTACGGCTTTTTCAAAACGTTCTTCAAGGGGGCGCTTGGCGCTTTTTCGGCCTTGCTTAACGATAACTTGGGCGGGAATGTCACGCCACATGACGATGATTAGGTTGGCCATTTAATTACCTGCTCTGTGTAATTGCTATAATGCGTGCTCAGTTCTTGGGCCATTTGGCCGTACCCTGTTTCAACACGTTCATATTCCAAACCTAGCTTATCAGCCGCCGCCTCAGCAAAATGATCTAACTGTCGGTCGGGGTCTTGCACTAGGTATACCAGCTTTTTATAGTGCGCAAACATCAACTCAATGAGTTTTGGATGTTTGTTCAAGCCCATACCTTCCATGATGAGCTGTTCAAAATGCTTAGCCAGGTAATCAGTTAGGTAAAACGTACCTAACTCCTGCTCCGCCATGGCGGCGAAATTGTCGCTACCACTAAAAAATTCGTAACAGTGCGCACCAGACAAGCGTTGAATACCGTACTTATCCAGCACTTTGTCCAATCGCCCACCGGTACCACAATCCCCAAACGCAGCAAATACATGATCGTAATCTGCGGCATACGCCTGCAAGCGTTTTTCAACGGCCGCAGGAATCTGATCCGGCCGATTATGTAACTCGGCTGGGATTTGGGTGACTTTTAAATGTTGCCAGCCGTTACTCTTAGCAACAGCCATTACTTCTCGAGCGATGGCGCCGCATGTAATAATAAGCAGGCTAGCTGGCTGCATGGGTTACCCCACCAAGGCCTTAGGCTGCGCGTTTTTCAGCGATTAACTTCTTCGCTGTTTCTACGGCTACGGCAGCATCGCGGCAATAGGCGTCTGCGCCTACGGCTTCACCAAACTCTTCGTTAAGTGGCGCACCGCCAACTAATACTAAGAAGTCGTCACGAATACCTTGCTCTTTAAGGGTGTCTATAACCACCTTCATGTAAGGCATGGTGGTGGTCAATAACGCAGACATACCCAAAATATCGGGTTTGTGTTCTTCAAGCGCTTCAAGGTACTTTTCTACCGGGCAGTTGATGCCTAGATCGATCACTTCAAAACCAGCGCCTTCCCACATCATGGCCACTAGGTTTTTGCCGATGTCGTGAATGTCGCCCTTAACAGTACCGATAATCGCCTTGCCCACAGGTTCTGCACCTGTTTCGGCCAACAACGGACGTAAGATAGCCATGCCCGCTTTCATTGCGTTAGCGGCCATCAACACCTCTGGCACAAACAAAATGCCGTCTCGGAAGTCAACGCCTACAATGGTCATGCCCGCTACCAAAGCGTCGTTTAGCACTCGGCTAGGTGACCAACCACGACTGAGTAGTATGTTAGTACCTTCGGCAATCTCTTCTTCCATACCATCATAAAGATCGTCGTGCATCTGCTCACTAAGCTCTTCATCATTAAGGCTATTGAGGTCGAGGTCTTCTTCGTACTGATCATCGGACATTAGGTACCACTCCTGCAGGAAAATAACTGCCTAGTATTGACGATTCAACACATGGCGATGTAATGGCCGCTAGATTATCTAGGATGACCTTTTTGAGCTAACTCGACTACGACAAAGCATTATCGAAACGCGACCCATGTCGAATCTGCGACCCGCTTGGGAAGACGGCATCATAGCACGACCAAACCCTTGTGTTACTTGAGTATTACCCATGGTGCCTGAATCAAATTCAGGTAAATAATTTACCAAAGCAGCCCTTCAGACCACTAATTTGGCGCATACCCGCTAACAAGCGTATAAAAATTAGGCTAAAATACACGTCGAATTTGTCAGTCGGTATTTGAACAGGTTTCAAAACGGCTGTTTTACCCACCAACATGAGCTATCCCATCATGGCACACCTTATTGACGGCAAGCAGTTTGCTGCTAAATTACGTGAAAAAATGACCGGTCAAATCGCTTCTATAAAAGCAGACCACAACATCGTTCCCGGCCTAGCGGTTGTGCTAGTGGGCGAAGACCCAGCCAGCCAAGTGTACGTGCGCAGCAAAGGCAAACAAGCCAAAGAATGTGGCATTACATCTATTGAGCACAAGCTAGAAGACACCACATCAGAAAAGTTTTTGCTTAACTTAATTAATGACATGAACAACGACCCTGCCATCAACGGCATTTTGGTTCAACTGCCATTACCTAAGCACATCAATTCTGCCAAGGTACTAGAAGCCATTGACCCAGCAAAAGACGTAGACGGCTTCCACCCAATTAACGTAGGCATGTTATCTACTGGCGGCGAAGGCATGATTCCTTGTACTCCATTAGGTAGCCTAATGATGCTACAAGACTACCATGGTGACCTTACGGGCATGAACGCTGTTGTTGTTGGCCGTTCTAACATCGTTGGCAAGCCAATGTTCAACTTGTTGCTACAGCAAAGCTGTACTGTAACGGTGGCTCACTCGCGCACTAAGGACATTGAAGCCGTAGTTCGTGAAGCTGACATCGTAGTAGCCGCCGTAGGTGTTCCTGAACTTGTTAAAGGTTCTTGGATTAAGCCAGGCGCCACTGTAATCGACGTAGGTATCAACCGCATCGAAACACCAGAAGGCAAAACCAAGCTAGTTGGCGACGTTCATTTTGAAAGTGCCGAAAAAGTAGCTGGCGCAATCACTCCAGTTCCTGGTGGTGTTGGCCCCATGACCATTGCATGTTTGTTATACAACACAATGGTGGCTACATGTCGTCATAACAACGTTGAGTTACCTACTGCTTAATTACCGCACCTCATCGTCAAAAAAGGCTTCAATGGAGGCCTTTTTTGTACACGTTGGTGTCACTTCTATTTAGGCGTGTAATTCTCTCCCACAGAACACGCGCACATACGGCTTAACCGATTGTAGGAATAACCCATTTCATCCTGCCACTGGTTAAAACAATCCGACACCTTAGCAACATCACTTTTATTGGAAGGCTGATTGGCAATATCCGTGGCCCACTCATACCGTCAAGCCGGCTACCGGCCTGCTTCAAGTGCCGATAAAACCCCGCAAGATCGTGCTTAGGCCACTGCTGTAAAAACGCCGCATAGCTGCCGTGTAAACGACTCAGCTCGACAATGTAGTTGACTACATGAGGCACCGTCATTATCTTTTGTAAGTTACGGACGATGCGTGCATCCTTAGCAAATCCTTCTAACTGCTCTGGACTTAGTAAAATAATTTTTCCGGGATCAAAACCAAAAAATACCGTTTCAAAATCCGACCATTTATGGTCAATAACACGCCACACAAAGCCGGCCTGAAACACAACCTTAGTCATCATGGACAAAAAATCGGTCATCCGTTTGCTCAAGGAAACGTGGCGCAGACAAAGGCTCAGAGATTAAAGCATCAAGTCCTTATTCACCGTTTTTTTCGCGCTAACGCTTGATCGAGAATCGGTTCGAATTTTGGCATAATCATAGTCTCTTTGAATCGTCAAAGGCTCTCCAGTCTTTCCGGCGTAGGCCGGAATCTCTGCTAGCCTACTGAGATCTTGAATCAAGTTCAGGATGATGAGCTTAGGCTTAGTTCAGGATAACGCCCAGCACTCACACACAAAAAAGGCCTCAGAAGAGGCCTTTTTAACATGCTAAACGCAGTTTACTTGTCTCTTTTCCGAGTTTATTTATAAACAGGGAAACGTGCGCAAAGCTCAGAAACCTTACCACGTACTTCCGTGTTTAGGGCTTCGTCATCGATGTTGTCCATCACGTCACACATCCAACCAGTAAGGTTGCGAACTTCTTCAACACCAAAGCCACGAGTAGTAATAGCTGGTGTACCGACACGAATACCAGAAGTCACAAACGGGGACTGAGGATCGTTAGGAACAGAGTTCTTGTTTACAGTGATGAATGCTTTACCTAACGCCGCATCAGCGGCCTTACCAGTAATGCCTTTGGCAATAAGGTCTACCAACATCAAGTGGTTCTCAGTACCGCCAGAAACTATCTTGTAACCGCGAGACTGGAATACTTCTGCCATCACTTTAGCGTTGGCACAGACTTGGCCTTGGTATTCAGTGAAAGAAGGCTCTAGCGCTTCTTTGAAGGCTACGGCTTTAGCAGCAATAACGTGCATCAAAGGACCACCCTGCTGGCCTGGGAACACGGCTGAGTTCAACTTCTTCTCAATCGCTTCGTTAGCTTTAGCAAGGATCAAACCGCCACGTGGGCCACGTAGTGTCTTGTGAGTAGTTGTAGTGACAACGTCTGCATATTGCATTGGGTTAGGGTAATGACCTGTAGCGATCAAACCAGCAACGTGAGCCATGTCTACAAATAGGTAGGCGCCAACGCTGTCTGCGATTACGCGGAATCGAGCCCAGTCCATTACTTGTGAGTATGCAGAAAAACCAGCCACGATCATCTTCGGTTGATGCTCAGTAGCTAAACGCTGAATTTCATCGTAATCCAAGGTGCCAGCATCGTTCAAGCCGTAACCGATAGCGTTGTAGTTCTTACCAGAAAAGTTGACGTGGGAACCGTGAGTTAAGTGACCACCATGTGCCAAGCTCATACCCATAATAGTATCACCAGGAGAAACTAAGGCTTGGTATACAGCGGCGTTTGCTTGTGAACCAGAGTGAGGCTGTACGTTAACGTAGTCTGCGCCAAACAACTTCATAGCGCGTTCCATAGCCAACACTTCAACCTTGTCTACGTACTCACAACCACCGTAGTAACGCTTATGCGGGTAGCCTTCTGCGTATTTGTTAGTTAAGCCAGAACCTTGAGCCTGCATTACGCGGGTGCTGGTGTAGTTCTCTGAAGCGATCAACTCAACGTGATCTTCTTGGCGCTGCTCTTCTTCTTGAATACCTGACCAAATCTCCGGGTCAAAGTCACTAATACGGTCTGACTTGTTAAACATTACTTACTCCCAAAAAATAAACCCCACAACAACGGGGACATATAACGACAATACTTAAAAATCTCTACGACCAATGGATAATGGCCAAACTGAAAATATTTTCAATCATGCATGATAGCGGCTATGGCTAAGGCAACTTAGTTTGATACGACACTGGGTTGTGTGGCAGCGAATTCTCCACTTTCTAATAGTTCGATTGTAGCAAAGCTCACGTCTAATGGGGGAGATCTACATTATATTTGTTATTTGTTGAATCTATATTTCAACTGTCGTCGTAGTTATTTGTAAGGCAAGAAAATCTTGTCGTTAGCGTTACCCAAAACTAAAGGGAGACCCATGGAAAACTCTCAAAAAATCGTTGCAGCAGCCGCTCTTTCAAGTGTACTCGCGCTTGGCGTAGCCTTATCTTCAACTGCGACTGTAGCGGCAGAAAAAGAGAAATGTTACGGCGTTGCCAAGGCCGGCCACAATCACTGCGCAACCAACACATCATCCTGTGTAGGCCATTCAACTGAAGATGGTCAGAGCGATGCATTCATCGTACTTCCTGGTGGCGTATGTGAGCGTTTAACTGGCGGTTCTTTAGCATCAATGTAGTTAAACCGATGTGCCTGTCTAGGCCGTAAATTATCTAAACGGGAATTTTGCTTTTGCCTATTTTTTCTTCATACCTCGGAGTGTTCGACATGGCCTATTCAAGCCTACCCTTATTAGGCACGGGCATCGGCTTGCGGCAGCCCCATGTCGCCCATTTTATGGACTCAACAACAAGTATAAATTGGTTAGAAGCACACAACGAAAACTACCTTCAAGAAGACAGCAAGAGGCACTATCAGCTCCGCAAAATACGGCATAACTACGCCATTAGTTGTCATGGTATTGGCCTGTCGTTAGGCTCTGCCGACCCGCTAAACTTAGATCACATAAAGTCCTTAAAAGCGCTATTTGAAGACATAGAGCCGTGCTTATTTCTGAACATTTGAGTTGGATTTCCGCCGACGGCCGTTATTTTAACGACCTACTACCACTACCATACACACAAGAATCACTTGACCATATGATTAGTCGAGTGGACCAAACCCAGCCATTTGGGACGCTGGTTATTGGGACCGCCAGTTGTGGGGATTAATGATGTTAGTGATTCTGATTTATGGTGCCGGTCGCTGGTCCGTAGACCAGCTAATTAGGGACAAACAATAGCGCTTAACTACCCGATTTAACGATGAGCAAAACCATGTCACGGCTGCCCACCACTTTAACTTGGGTGCCAGCAGATAGGTTATTTTCTGACTCGACGCGCCACAGGGTGTCTCCCACTTGCATTTTACCCTGACCACCGGTCATTTCGTGAGTTAAGGGAAACTCGCGGCCTATTAACTGTGCCGCTCGGTCATTAAGCTCGGGTTGATCTGTGGTTTGATTAAAGCTCTTAAAGCGGTACCAAAACCATACCGAGCAAAGCAAGGCTAATACCGCAAACAAAGAAATTTGTTTCTGCCACGAAAGATCTGGCCAAATGTAAGTAATCAGAGCCACTTCCAAGGCGGCCATGACGGCCCCCAATAGAAACCCAGAAGCGCCTAATGCTTCACCAGCAATCAGTACAATTGCTAAAATTATCCAATGCCAGAACTGCATGGCTTCAAAAAATTCAATCATGACGTTTTACTACCCATGTCTTTAACGAGTTCACTGATACCTGCCACAGAGCCAATCACACTACTAGCTTCCAGAGGAATCATCATTACCTTGTTGTTATCGGATGCTGCTAGTTTACCTAAAGCATCTACATATTTCTGGGCTATAAAATAATTAATCGCGCGTGAATCACCATTTTGAATCGCTTCCGACACCACTTGGGTGGCTTTACCTTCTGCTTCGGCTAAGCGCTCACGGGCTTCAGCTTCACGCTTGGCGGCTTCTAACTGCCCTTCCGCTTTAAGAATTTCAGACTGCTTTTGGCCCTCAGCCACTTTTATAGCTGCTTCTTTTTCGCCTTCGGCTTCTAATATTTGAGCACGTTTTTCACGCTCGGCTTTCATTTGGCGGGCCATAGCCGTCACCAAATCTTGCGGAGGTGCAATGTCCTTAATCTCGATACGCGTCACCTTAACACCCCATGGGTCGGTAGCGTCATCAACCTTAGCCAACAAGCTGCCATTAATGCGTTCGCGGTTAGACAACATTTCGTCCAACTCCATAGAACCCAACACCGCACGAATATTGGTCATCACCAAAGTTTGCATAGCTTTGTGCAAGTCGTTAATTTCGTATGCAGCTTTAGCAGCATCTTGTATTTGAAAGAAACACACCGCATCGGTCATGACTTGGGCGTTGTCTGACGAAATAATTTCTTGTGGATCCACATCCAACACCTGCTCCATCATATTTAACTTTTGGCCAATAGCATCGATGAAAGGCACCAATAAGTGTAAACCTGGAGTTAAGGTACGGGTATATTTACCAAACCGTTCAACAGTCCAGTTATGGCCTTGGGGCACCATACGAATACCTTTAAAGATAACCAATATGGCGGCCATGGTGAAAAACAGGGCCGTTAAACTTTGGCCTAAGTCAGCGATTGTCATAAACAAATCCTTGTGGATAAATGTGAAAGGTTAAGCATAGCGCTAGTTTGGCAAAAAAGCATGAATTATCCCACCTGATTTGTTTGGCTCACTGTTTCCTGAGTTAGGCGCCTGTGAGAGAATAACCACAGCTTGTAGTTTTTCTACACCAGACCTTACTCAAGGAATACCCATGTCAGATAGCTTGTCGATTAGTGCTCACCAAAACGAACTCACCGCTCACTACGCTAAGGGTGCAGCCGAAGCATTAGCAGCCCTAAGCCGCAAACGTTCACGCGTGCACTGCATTACCAGCACCGTGGCTCAGGATATTTCTTCAGACGTGATTTTAGCGGTAGGTGCAGGCTCATGCTTTACCCTAGGTATAGAAGAAATTACCGAGTTAGTTGCAGTAACTAACTCCCTCGTGATCAACATTGGCACCTTGGACAACAACCGCAAAGCGGCTATACGCCCAGCGATTCAGGCCGCCAACGACTATTCCAAGCCTTGGATTTTGGACCCCGTTTCGGTGCATGCGTCTAAGAAGCGCTGTGCTTACGCCGTAGAGCTATTACAATTCAGGCCTCAGGTTATCCGCGCCAATGCCATGGAAATCAAAGCACTGGCTGGATCATCTAGCCCTATGGCAGCTCAAGAGCTGGCTCTACAGCAAGGTTGTGTGGTTGCGCAAACAGGCGAAACGGATATCGTCACTAACGGTGTTAAAACCATCATGATCGCCAATGGCCACGAAATGCAAACCCGCATCTCCGCCATGGGTTGTGCCACTACGGCGTTTATGGCGTGTTTTATGGCCGTAGACCACGATGCGTTTGACGCTGCGGTACAAGCGCTACTCACTATGGGTGTAGCGGCAGAACTAGCCGCCAACAAGAGCTTAGGTCCAGGCAGCATGCACATGAACCTACTGGATTCGCTCTACGCTATTAACCAACAAACCCTTACTCGCTATGGCCATGTGTTAGAGCTGGAACGCTCTAAGTAACATTAAAGGTAGATCCTACGTAGCAACCTAAATATTCAGCTAAGGTGAGCAAACGCGCCCTTGAGGTTAGCCACTTGCGGACTCTGGTTGAAATCACAACCGGCGGCAATATGGCCGAGGTGATGGGCCATTTGTTGCCGCGCCCGCTGTTGATCCCCCGCACTTACCGCTACTAGCAAAAGGCTATGTTCATCTCTGGCGCAGGCATTACCGCCGCCATGGCTATACATAGTGATAATGAGGGAGGTTTGAGAGATTAACCCCCGCAACGCATGCACAAACGGCTGGTTACCCGCCACTATTGCCAGCTGTAAGTGGAACTCACCAGACCGGCGTAAAGCCGTAGCCATATCGCCTTGATCTATAGCGCGTTGCTCTAGGTCTATCATATGCTGCAACTGCTCAACATCGCCTGCCGTGCACCGCTCGCAGGCCAAGTTCACCACGGCCAGTTCGATGGTGTGGCGAGCCAATAAAATCTGTTGTGCCAAATCAGGGCTTGGCGCTGCCACAAAAGCCCCTCGATTTTTATGAATTTCCACCACTTGTTCAAGCTGCAAGCGCTGAAGTGCCTGCCTAATCAGTGTTCGGCTTACCCCAAACAACAACGTAAGCTCGACTTCATTAAGCTTGGTACCCGGAGCAAGGCGCTGTGACAGGATGCCGTCGAACAACTGCCGGTAGGCATCCATTGGCGCATCTTGTTTCATCAACAATTCAGACATAAGCTTTAACTACCGCGGTAGGTGGAGTAGCTGTAGGGCGACACCAATAACGGCACGTGGTAGTGCTCCTCTGCTTCAGCAATACCAAAACGTAGGGTTACATCACTTAAAAACGCCGGTTTAGGCTGGGCTACGTTAGCTTGGGTGAAATAGGCGTCTACACCAAACTCAAGCTCGTATACGCCTACGCAGAACGACTCATCTTGCAACAAGGGCCCATCGCAGCGGCCGTCGCTATTGGTTATTTGTTGGCTTAATAACTGTCGCTGACCCTCCACTATACGGTAAAGCGTTACAGACATATTGCTGCCCGGCACACCTTGGGCGGTGTCGAGTACATGTGTTGTTAAAAATCCCATAATACTGCTCCTTTTTTAGCCCAATTTGCGTTTATTGAGTGTTTGCGCCGTCGGAAATCCAACGACCTAACTGGTCACGCTCGTCTTGAGTCATGCCCGTACTATTGCCTAAGGGCATAATGCGGCTCGCTACCGATTGTAAATAAATACGATCTTTATAACGCTTGATCTCGTCGATGGAATCGAATATTAACCCTGCAGGCGCTGTAGAGAACGCCGCATGGGAAGGCGTAGCCGAATGACAAGTCGCACAGTGTGTGGCCACAATGTAATGGGCTTGTTGCGCGGTTACAGGCGCCACCACTTCGGCTTGTTGAGTAGACTTGGCGGTACTAGACCCCGGAACTTGTGGCACGGTGACATAGGCCATCACCAATAAAGCTAACACGGCCGCGGGCAAGGCCCACAAAAACTGCTGGCTATTGTGACGGGTGTTAAAATAATGGCGTACCACCACGCTCACAAGCGACAGCCCTAGTAAAATCACCCAGTTCCACTCATGCCCGTAAGTGCTTGGGAAATGGCTACTCACCATGATAAAGATCACTGGTAAAGTAAGGTAATTGTTATGGCGCGAACGTAACAAACCATTTTTAGGTAATGCTGGATCCGGTGCTGTGCCAGCCTCTATGGCGCCTACTAAGTTTCTCTGAGCAGGCATGATGATATAGAACACGTTGCCCACCATCATCGTACCGATCACCGCCCCTACGTGTAGGTATGCTGCTCGGCCTGTCATAAACTGGCTAAACCCCCATGCCACTAATACCAAGAATACCATTAAGGCAACGCCCAACAGCAAAGGCTGATGACGTAACGCACTCTTACATAAGAGGTCGTAAACGCACCAACCCATTATCAAACTACCCAAGCCAATGACCACGCCTGCAGCAGGCGAAACAGGTGAACCGGGCAAAATCAAATAGGTTGCGGCGTTAAGGTAATACACCACACTGAGCAACAGCACACCAGAAATCCACGAACTGTAGGCCTCCCACTTAAACCAGTGCAAATGTTTTGGCATAGTGGCTGGCGCTAACTTGTATTTTTGTAGGTGATAAATACCACCGCCATGTATAGCCCATAACTCACCAGCCAAATCTTGATTTTTTACTTGGCGATCTAGGTTGTTTTCTAACCATACAAAATAGAAGGAGGCACCAATCCAGGCGATACCAACAATGACATGCACCCAGCGGATGATTAGGTTCAGCCATTCTAATAAATGAGCTTCCATAATTACTCTCTATTCGTGGTTATATTATTAATGAGTTCGGTCACGTCTAGCTGCGCGCATTGGTCTTCACTAAACATCACTTCATTAAGGTTATTGCCTTCTCCAGCGCGGTCGACCACCAAAAAGTCTTGTTGTGGCGCCAAGATCAACAACGGATGATGCCATACGCCAGTGCCGTAATTCACACCCTGCTTGCCGTTAGTGACAAAGGCCTTCAGATCGGCTAGTTGAGGCTCTGGCCCAGCCTTAGCAACCACCACCAAAAATGGCGTATCGCTCAAGGGCATAAACGCTTGGCTGCCTAACGGGTGGCGCTCCATCATATTAATAGCAATAGGCATGGGCCTGTTTTTGCTACTGAATATGCTGATAATAGCATCATCGTTAGCCTGATCTGTACTCACCGTTGCTAGCTTGTGGTGGCGCCAGGTAAACCCTTGGTTAATCCCAAACCCATCACCGGCGTGGGCTTCGATAACGTCGCCAAAACCTGCAAATGCTTGAGCGGTTAAGGCTTCTATAACAAGTGACTGAGCCATTAGGAGGCTTCACCTTGGGCCACAACGTGACCTGAGAGCCGCCCCTTAATACGTAAACGTGACACACCACCATCGGGGAAAATATTTAACCGCACATGGGTCACAGGCCCAAGGTCAACCACTTCATTGCTGTAACCGTGGATATGATCCTTGCTTAGCTTTTGCGACGGTAAGAGTTCTGACCAGTACAAACTTTGGGCAGCCATTTGTTCATCACTGCCGCCTTCTACAAAGGCCGCTTGAATAGAGCATGAATCGGGGAAATTACCTTTAAAGTGAGCTGTGTCCACTTCAATTTCACTCACGGTACCGGCATGGCCCAAGGCAATAATCACCCAGTCAAAACCCGGAATACGGCGGCGGGCGGTTTCCCAGCCGTCTCCCATGTTAATGCCACGGCCTGGAGCTAAAATATTGTCCATGGTGCCAAAATGTTCATCACTACATAACAAGGCACGGCCGCCGTTGCCCATGGCGGCAAGGTCAACTAAATCGTTGGCCTGCCCAGCCCAATCTTTAACCACTTCGCCATAGATACGTAAACGTGCAACACCCCCGTCTGGGTACATGTGGAAACGCACATGGGTAAATACATCGTTGCAGTTAATAGCTTGAATATGATGGCTGTCGCCTCGCAAGTTTAACGCTGCTTGCACTTCGCGCCACTGAGTGTCCTCTGTTGGGTCGCCATCTGCAAGGTAACAAGCTTCTAATGACACACTGGGCGCGTAGTTACCAGTGAAAAAGCTGGTATCAATGTTAAGGCCACGAATACGGCCCGGCAAACCTAAACGCACGGTGCAATGGTCATGCCCTTGTTGACGCTTGCGGCGCGATTCCCAGCCGTCCATCCACTTACCGTTGTCGTCATACACGCCTTCTTTCCACACAGGGTCATGGTTTTGTAACATGCGGTTCATGTCGGCAAAAAAGTCGTCTGTGCAGTGAATGGCTTCGGCACCTAAACGCGCATCGGCCAAATTGGTCATGCGTGCGTATGGGTTATGTGGGCGTTGTTCTGTGGTTTGGGTCATAAAAAATCCTAAATAATGCGACTACATATCGGCCAAACGAAAGCTGGCGATTTTGTTAATTTCTGTGAGGGCTTGGGCAAACTCAGCTTCAGCACTGTTATCAATACGGCTTTCAAATGCGGCTAATATTTGATGCCGGTTACTGCCTTTCACGGCTTTAATAAAGGGAAAACCAAACCTGGCTTTATAAGCATCATTCAATTGGGTAAAGCGCTCAAACTCAGCTGCTGAACACTCACTAATGCCTGCGCCAGCCTGTTCAGACGTAGACGCTGCAGTAAGTTCACCCCGAATAGCAGCCTTACCGGCTAAATCTGGGTGAGAACAAATAAGAGCTAGCTGTTGCTCCTTAAGTGCACCCAACATCACGTTTTTAAACGCGATCAACAGTGCTGAAGACTGATCCAAGTCAACGGAAACACCGCCATCAAACACCCCTTCGGCAACCCAAGGCGAGTGCTCGTACAGGTCTTTAAAGTGTTCAACAAACGCACTGCGTGACAACTGGCTTGGCGTACAGCTAGCTAAGTCTGCCATTTTATTCGCCTCCATAAGGATGGTGCTGCTGCCAATGGCGAGCAATATCAATGCGGCGAGCACACCAAACGTCGTCAAACTGGCCTATGTACTCTAAGAAGCGTTGAATGCCTTTAAGCCGAGCTGGTCGACCCAACAAACGGCAATGCATACCAACAGATAACATCTTAGGAGCTGAGGCGCCTTCTTCGTAAAGCACATCAAAAGCGTCTTTTAAATATTGAAAAAACTGTTCGCTGGTGTGGAACCCCTGTGGCGTAGCAAAACGCATGTCGTTAGTGTCCAAGGTATAAGGAATCACAAGATGAGGCTCGCCCTTGCCATTTAAACCACGGCTCCAAAATGGCAGGTCATCACTATAGTCGTCTGAATCGTAAACAAAGCCACCCTCTTCCATTACCAAATCACGGGTATTGGGGCTATTACGCCCTGTATACCAACCTAAAGGGCGTTCGCCGGTGACTTGAGTCAGGATCTCAATAGCTTCACACATGTGCTCACGCTCAAGCTGTGGATCCATGTATTGGTAGTCGATCCAACGTAAACCATGGCTACAGATTTCGTGGCCATGTGCGTGCATTTCTTGCACTACTTCTGGATGGCGTTGAGCCGCCATGGCAATAGCAAAGACGGTAAGCGGAATGTCGTTTTTTTTGAACAGCTCCAAAATACGCCAAACACCAGCGCGGCTGCCGTATTCGTAAATAGATTCCATGCTTGGGTGGCGCACACCCTGATAAGGTTGCACCCCAATAATTTCAGATAAAAATGCTTCTGACTCGCTGTCGCCATGTAAAACACAACGCTCGCCGCCTTCTTCGTAATTAAGCACAAAAGACAAGGCCACACGGGCTTTGTTGGGCCATTCTACTTTAGGAGGCTGGCCATTATAGCCAATCAAATTTCTGGGATATGTTTCGGTCATGGTACCTTTTTCTACATTGTACATAATATTGTATACAATATAAGTGAAACCGAGACAGAATGCCACCAATACAGCACTAGAGAACAAAACCCACCACCATACTGATATAATGCCGTACATACTCTTTACCAACATTTACCTGAGCAACTATGTCATTTTCAAACCTTGGATTATGCGAACCCCTTCTACAAGCAATCGAAGGTTTGGGCTATACGTCTCCTACACCTATTCAAAAACAAGCTATACCCACCGTTATTGCGGGTAAAGACCTCATTGCGACCGCTCAAACGGGTACTGGTAAAACCGCTGCTTTTGTTCTTCCGATATTGGAGAAGTTTAACCAAGATCGTAAACTACGTGGCAAACGTATACGCGCGCTTATTCTCACCCCCACCCGTGAGTTAGCCGTGCAGGTGGCTGCCAATATTGCAGACTATGGCAAACACTTAAATCTAAGCTCTATGGCCGTATATGGTGGCGTTGATACCGAACCACAAAAACAACGCCTGATCGAAGGCATTGACATATTGGTAGCCACACCAGGCCGACTACTGGACTTGGCCCACCAGCGGGCATTACATTTTGACGAATTAGAAGTTCTGGTATTAGACGAAGCCGACAGAATAGTCGACATGGGTTTTGGTAACGAAGTGAATAAGATTATTGACCGCCTGCCCCAAAGTCGTCAAAACCTGCTATTTTCCGCCACCATGAGCGACGAAGTGCGCCACCTTGCTGATGGTTTTTCAGACAACGACATGAGCCAACCGGCTATTGAAATAACCGTCTCACCAAAAACCACCACAGCACCGAATATCGACCAGTGGCTAATCACGGTAGATAAAGACAGAAAATCTGCTCTACTTAGCCATCTTATCAACGATCAAAAATGGGACCAGGCGCTCATTTTTATCGAGAAGAAGCACGGTGCGGCCAAGCTGGTAGACCAACTAGCAAAACGCGATATAGCAGCAGACGCTATTCATGGTGACAAAAGCCAAGCCAGTCGAGAAAAGATTTTAGCTGATTTTAAATCTGGCAAACTAAAATACCTAGTCGCCACAGGCGTTGCTGCCCGCGGTATCGATATTGGTGAGCTTAGCCGGGTGGTAAATTATGACTTACCGTTTAAGCCAGAAGAATACATTCACCGTATTGGTCGCACAGGCCGTGCTGGAGCCTCGGGCGAAGCTATCTCGTTTGTGGCATGGGGCGACTTTAAAAACCTGTGCGCCATAGAAAGCCGCTTAAACCATATTATCAAGCGCAAAGAGATTGAAGGTTTTGTTGTTAGAAAGGTAGTGCCCGTTTCAATTTTGAATTACATACGCAAGAGTAAGCCGCCTCAGCCCAAAACCACGCACCGGACTAAAAGCAAACCCACAAGCGATGCACCAGACAGAAACGCAAACAATGGGCCAGCAACGCGACAGAACAAACATATTTGGGGTTAGCTGCGACCAAAAGGCACTTAACCTTCTTGTCAGCGTGTAATCTAGCTGTAATTATGTTTTGGATCTAAGTAGTTGGAAATTTATACTTTTCATTATTATGTTCCTTATAAATTACTGGGGCAGTTCTTCAGCGACCAGTATTAATCTGCCTAATCAGCTCGATGCTATTCATGGCCTGAGTTAACAGTGCCCATCCACCCATTTAAAGTCTAGTTCAGTTGCTGTACTAAACATAAATCAAGCTGGTGTATATTGTGGCGACTAGTTTAAAAACTGAGTGAATAGTTATTTCGGAACTGTGAGGCTTAACCACATAAATTAGGCTATCGGCACAAGATACTATCTGGGTAGAATGTGTTGTATGAAATCTGATACTACAAATAATTCTAAAATCACACTTGGCTTGTCGGCTCTGGCTGACCTATGGTTGGCTCAGCTAAGGCAAAGGTGCCCGCCCGATTGGTGCAGCTTAATACCGGCGTTGGATTTGAAAAAGCCTGACCGAATGTTAGCGCCAAAAAGTCTACCAGTATTATGTTATTTGTCACAAATGGCAAAACAGGCCCCTGAAGAAAACCAGCCTTTAATCGAACGTATGATCGATAGTAAATCTAATTTACATTTCAATCAGACGTACTCCGAAGAAGATTTTGGTGAAGAATTTTTACAGCAATATGGGTGGATAAAGTTTCTAGGCCCCGATGCATATTGGCATAGCGATGTGTTATCAAGTGGACTAGTTCTTTTTGGTGATAATGTTACCTACCCTGAGCATTGGCACGTGGCGGAGGAATTATACTTTCCACTCAGTGGAACCGCTGAGTGGTATCACGAAGAAAAAGGCTGGCAACATGTTGCCCCTTGTCCACTAATTTATCATGCCAGTAACATCAAACACTCAATGCGCACATCAGGTGAGCCACTGCTGGCTTTATACGTTTGGCGAGGGGGCAACCTTATACAGAAATCGAATATATAGATCGATCTTTTAATTTAACTTATCTACGTCCATGCCTGTCCTAAGCAGTCTGCATGTCCATTCTACAAGTACCTGCTGGACATTTCTTGTGCCTAGCTAAATGTGCCTACAGCAATACCTACAATACTTCCAACAGCGCCAGACATACCATAACGAACTTAATTCGTAAGTGTAAGAATAACACCAGAGCCTGGACTTAAAATTATCATTGTAGCCACAACAAAAACAGCAAATAATTATTAGAGCGCGGCACTACTAATTATTCTTAACTAAACCTTCCACTCCCAACGCTTTGAAAAGTATAGGCGTTTATTTTGGAATTTCCATCTCGGTTACAAAAAAGAGTGCCTGCCGCTCTTTAGTTCTAATAGTGGGCTATGCTGTGAATCTATATAAGTTACTTGCCACCACCCTTAAAACGAAGACCTAGGCCCACTCAAAAACTGCAGTTCTTCAGGGGTTGAAGTTCTACCTAACAGTTTATTACGGTGTGGGTATCGGCCAAATTGATCAATGATAATTTTGTGCTTAAGCTCAAATTCGTAGTTATTTTCTAACCCTGGTTGATTAAACAATTGTTCGGCTTGTTGATGTATTTTTGCCGATTCACTGTGCATAAACGGCATGTACAAAAAAGACTTTTGTTGCGGCAACATATCTGAATCATGCCCTGCAGTTATAGCAGCTTGGGCCAAGGTAAGCGCTTGGGCATCGTATGCGAAGGCCTGGGCAGAATTTCTAAATAAGTTGCGCGAAAATTGGTCCAGCACAATGACTTCGGCTAACCGCCCTAATGGTTTTTGGCGCCAGCTTTCCAACTCTCCTGCACTTGCGCACTGATGAAGGTAGCCAAACCGGCGTTTGAGCATTTTGTCGAACTCTAAGTCTTTAATAAACCAATTACGTGGTGCTATTTCTGTGTACCAAAACTGCAATATATCGCTGTATGCCATATAAATTTTCTCTCTCTTAAACTAACTGCTTGTAACCTAATTCATTGGCCTGCTGGGCTTGATTGATTATTTCTTGGTACGGATATAGCCCCGTTATCACCTCAACTGGCCCCATCAACAACTGCTGCCGTATTGATTTTAGCGCCGGGTCTAATGCGGCTGCCGCAAGACCGCTTCTAAGCTTGCTCAGTGTCGCTGGTGACGTAGCCAAACTGGTAACGTAAGGCAACCCTAGCGTACTTTGTGTGTGAGTTAAAACACGTAAGTTGGCTATCGTGGCTGGTGCATGGGTTTGCAATAAGCCATAAGTGACACAATCAACAGCGCAAACATCGGCCTCGCCGTTTGCCACTAGGACCATGCTCTGCCGGTGTGCTCCTGAGTGAACCACCTCAGAAAAAAACCGTTCACCGCCTGCGAGAGGTGCAATAAACCGTCTTAAAGCGTGATAACCAGATTGCGAATCCTCGCTATTTACTGCTAGCCGTGTGTATTTAAGTTGGCTGATATGGTTTGCGCTATTTTTTTTATGAACCAATACTAGGCTGCAGTAGTTGGGCCCTTTGGTGTAGGCCGTTTGGTAGCTTTGAGTAGCGACATATTGGACCTGATTTTGTAACTCGTGAGTCAACGGGTAACCACAGGTTTGGCTCAACAACAGGTTAGGTTTACGCCAATGGGCATAGTAGTTCTCTGGTTCAACCAACAGATTAGGTAGGTCCCCAGCACTCAAGCCTTGAGCCAAGAGGTGTTGGCGCAGAGACTGCCACCAAGCACTAACCACCGCCTCCAACTCAGGCATCTGATACATCGGGTATGCACAAATTAGCGCCAAGACCTATTCTCCCATCTCTTTAAGCAACTTATGTATCCAATCTTTCAACTCATGAGACTGAACCTCAGCCGCCCGTATTAGCCCATCAAAATGGCCCGTTAACGTTTGCACATGGTCCGTGGTATTAAATACAAAATACATATGCCCAAGGTATACAGCGCAGCGCTTAGTACCAAAAATTGTGTAAGGTGAGGCGTAGTTGCGACTTTCATTAAATAAATATAGCCGCAATTTTGGATAAAGCTCATCGGCCACTTGAGCAAACCACTCTAATTGATCACGTCGATCTGTAACACTCAGGGTTTGCCACATGCCTTCACCGTTAGCAAAGCCTTCCAAGCGCTGTACCGACATACAAATTTCCAGATCACTACCCGGCTGTAGGGTCGCTTGATAACGTTCTTTGGTGGTTTCCATCACTTGCTCTAGGCTCACGTTTTCAAACTGGCCATATTCACAGGCCAATACAGCTTGGGTTTTAACCAAGTCTGGTAAATTAGCCGGCACATAACGAACTTTGCTACCCACCGCCTCTTTGTGCCAAAGCCTTAAACTGCCATCGGAAGGCAGCGGCAAACTTGGCGTCAATTGCAACGATTGGCTTAATATTTCTGCGCCAGAGCGCGCTTCACTGGTTAAACCAAGCAACCAATCCACACTAATCTGCAGTTTAGATGCAATCGCCATGAGAGTATCTACTCTAGGTAAGCGGTCATTATCTGTGGCTAACAATTGAGATAAGGTTGACCGGTCCACACCAATGGCTTGAGCTAGGCCTGAGCGTTTGATATTTCTGTTAGTCATGGCTTGTAAAAGCCTGCTGCGAAATATCTGCACACGGAATACCCTTTCTTGGCTGTTCATCATTTACCTCAATCGCCAGTAACATTTGTACCTAAACAACATATGTTGTACCAACACACCAAAATATTGAGAATGCGCAATAAGTGTCTATTGTCACAATGTAACCGCTAGGCTATCTTGCAACCCTTCAACAATCAAGCCTAAGCCTAATAGCCATGCAGCACACGTCAGAAACCAAACTGAGTCCACTATGGCAGCGTCATCACTGGCCCACTTGGGCATTGATGGTAGGCGTTTATGGGGCTTGGGTCATGTTAATGAATTACGCCAGTTTACTATCTTGGTGGTTGGTTTCGCCCCTTTGCGCGCTTCTGTTGTGCCTACATGGCAGCATCCAACACGAACTCATACACGGCCACCCAAGCCCATGGAAGCGCCTTAACGATGCCTTAGGCTGGCCACCGTTAAGCATGTGGATACCCTATTACCAATACCGCGACCACCATCTCTTACACCACCAAACGACTGTTCTAACCCAACCTGGGTTAGACCCAGAAAGCTACTATCACTGGCCCAGAAAATGGCACTCCATGGGGCGTTTAATGCGGAAATTGTGGCGGGTTAACCACACGTTTATGGGCCGCATGATCATTGGGCCGTGGCTGGTAATGGGGCTTTTTTTACACAGTGAAGTAAAACAGTTAGTCAAGGGCAAGCTTTACGACTGGAACAACTGGGGGCTACACCTTTTTTTAGTGAGCGCAATGATGATGTGGCTCCACAGCCAAGGGATTCTGTGGTGGCAATACCTGGTGTTTTGCGTATGGCCAGGTTTAAGTCTCACCTTAGCCAGATCTTATGCCGAGCACAGGCCCGGCGACAATAACCATGAGCGTTGCGCCATTGTGGAGGGCTCTTGGTTTACCCGCGTATTGTTTATGAATGTAAACATACATCAGGTGCACCACGAGTTCCCTCAGATGCCATGGTTTATGGTGTATGGACACTGGCAATGCCATCGCCAATCAATCCTGCAGCGTAATGGCGGTTATTATTACAGGAGCTACTGGAGCCTCATAAAACAAACCCTGTGGCGCCAAAAAGACAGCCCAATCTACCCAGAAAAATCGCATTATTGAGGGTAACAACACCAGAGCAAGTCTCTAGTTTTGAAGGCCATAACTGACGTTTACACCATACTCGGTTCAATCTGGGTGATTTATCTTTTTGGTCATCACATCCTAATAGTCTCATGATGCTGTGACCATGTGTTCCAAGCCTCTTGAGCCCTCTTTCGTACAGCGGCTTTATGCCCATCCACTGTTTGTTCCTTCACTATATCTGCTGCAGTGATTGACCCTAATGTTTTTGGTGGTTCGAGAACATAGAACGAACTCTTATTTTTACCGGCGGCGAGCATGGCGTCATTTGCATTTTCTGGTGTAAGTCCGTGTTCTAAAAATAAACAGAGTCTTATCAAATGCACGCCAACCGACTGGATACTTTGGCGATCATCTGAACCTGGGTGCTGTATGGCATAAGCATTCACATTTATTCATGATGTACCTGTAACCGCCTGACCGTCCATTGTAAGCGACCAATGGCCTATGACGAACGGCACTTTTATCATAGCAAACGATTGCGAAACAATTGCTCCTTTTATCAGTGCTAGTATAATGGCTGTTTAGTTTCTCCACTCGACCTTAGCCATGTTCTTAAGCAAGTCCACAGAATTTATCAACGGCGCTAAAGCCACTATTCCGTTAATCATTGGAGCTATTCCTTTTGGCATTATTTTTGGCACTTTGGCAGAACCCAGCGGCCTGTCCATCTTGGCTGCTATGGCCATGTCGTTATTTGTATTTGCAGGTTCATCTCAGTTTATTGCGGTGGGGTTATTAGCAGCGGGCGTGGGCCCGGTTCTTATCGTGGCCACCACCTTTGTAGTGAATTTACGCCACTTGCTCTATGCCACATCGCTGGTGGACAAGGTGAGTCATTTATCTCAGGCTTGGCGCGCCGTATTAGCCTTTGGATTAACCGATGAGTCTTTTGCAGCCGTTAACAGTCGGTATTTAGGCCGTTCAGACACGAAGCACGCCCACTGGTTCTTTTTAGGCTCGATAGTGGCTATGTATAGCAACTGGCAAGTGTGTACTTGGCTGGGTATTGGTTTAGGGGAGCTGTTCCCTGATATGACTCAGTGGGGCTTAGATTTTGCCATGTCGGTGACCTTTTTAGGCCTGGTAATCCCTTACTTGCGTAATAAACCCATGTGGTTATCGGTGATCAGCGCGGCGGCTTTTGCATTAGTGCTACGTGACTTACCACACCAGTTAGGTTTAGTCATCGCCGCCTTATCTGGCATTTGTATCGGCTACGCCAGCCAACAGATCGACATCCGCATTCGACTCGCAAAGGCAACGGCGGCCGCCACCGAGGAGCGCAAGTTATGAACGAAACCTTAATGATTACTGGCATGGCGCTGGTCACCTTTCCCGTGCGCTATATTATGTTTGCTATGGCGGGCCGCATTCGCTTCCCTCTATGGCTCAATCAATCACTCACCTTTGTGCCGCCAGTGGTATTAACCGCTATTATTGCGCCGTTAATATTAATGCCTAATGGCCAGCTTGATGTAAGTTTTGCCAACCCCTACTTTTGGGCAGCCTTAGTCGCTGGTGTCGTTGGGTTTTGGCGCCAGCATTTGCTCACAACTATTGTGGTGGGTATGCTCAGCTTTGTTATTTTTAAATGGATGATGATCTAATGAACCCCTGTGCATTATTTACTGACAGTGAATCAAACCACCTTTGGCTCACTGAATTCGAACGTCAATTTCCACAACTTAACATCCAAGATTGGCACAGCGTTGTTGATACTCAAGCGGTTGAATACGGTATTGTTTGGCAACCTAGCTCGGCTTATTTCCAGCGCTTCCCTAACCTAAAGGCGGTGTTTAATTTAGGTGCCGGCGTAGATGCCATACTAAGTAACCCTGCAGTGCCTGAACAGGTGCAAATTATACGTATAGAAGACGGCGGCATGGCGCAGCAGATGAACGAGTATTTTAGTTACTTTTTGCTGCATTACTACCGAGACATGGACCTGTACCAGCAACAACAAAAGCAACACCATTGGCAGGTTAATGCCGTTAAATCGCCTCAACAATTTAGAGTAGGCATATTAGGCTTAGGCCAGCTTGGTAGCCACCTGGCAGACCATTTAAAAGCTTATGGTTTTGACGTTGCCGGCTGGAGCCGAAGTAAAAAACACCTCGAGGGTCTGACCACCTATTCCGGCGATGATCAGTTGCAGGAGTTCCTCCAACGTACCGATGCCCTATGCTGTTTACTGCCCCTAACCCCTGCAACTCGGGGCATTCTCAACCATCAGCATTTAAGCCAACTACCAATGGGCGCAGTGGTAATTAATGGTGCCCGCGGCGGGCACATAGTTGCCGCAGACCTTATCAATTTATTGGATTCAGGCCATTTACGTGGTGCCGTGTTGGACGTGTTTGAACAAGAACCGTTAGATCCGCAACATGCATTTTGGCAGCACTCAAAAATACTATTAACACCTCATTGTGCCGCTCAGTCTGAACATCACGTCTGTGTGCAACAAATTGGTAGCAAGCTTAAGGCCATATTATCAAATCAACCTATTACCGGTTTAATCAACCGCAATACAGGCTACTAAACCATGACAAGTAGCAATCAACGCCTGAATCGTCGGTTTTCTGTGGCGCCAATGATCGATGTCACAGACCGGCACTACCGTTTTTTGGCACGACAACTCAGCCAAAATGCGTTGTTGTTCACCGAAATGATCACCACTGGCGCTATTCTTAACGGCGATCAAGAATACTTATTGGGTTATGCCGATGTAGAGCACCCAGTCGTTCTCCAGCTAGGCGGCTCTAATACCCAGGAGTTGGAACAATGTGCCCGCATTGGCGCAGACTATGGCTACGACGAAATAAACCTTAATGTCGGCTGCCCAAGCGATAAAGTACAAAACAACATGATAGGCGCCTGCCTTATGGCTCACCCGCAGTTGGTGAGCGACTGTATGTCGGCCATGATTGAGTCGGTAGACATCCCAGTTACCATTAAGCACCGCATAGGTATTGATAATGAAGACAGTTACGATGTGTTAGCCAGCTTCGTTGATCACGTCAGCCAAAGCGGCTGCGACACCTTCATGGTGCATGCTCGCAATGCCATATTGAAAGGTCTATCACCTAAACAAAATCGTGACATACCGCCCTTGCAATACGACAAAGTGTATCGCCTAAAAGCAGACTTTCCAGACTTGGAAATTGTCATTAATGGTGGTATCGATAACCTCGATGCCTGTAAACAACACCTGCAGCATGTGGATGGGGTCATGTTAGGCCGTGCCGCTTATCACAACAGCGCCTTGCTAACTGAGGTGGACCAACAACTGTTTGCAAGTCACCTAGCTGTTCCCGAGCGAAAAACTGCGGCCTTGGCCTACTTTACTTACATGCAGCAACAACACGAAAAAGGTACCTCACTACACCATATGAGTGGTCATATTATGGGTCTATTTCAAGGAATACCCGGAGCCCGTGCCCTACGCCGCCATATTAGTGATAATATCCATGGCACCAACGCCAACATACAAGTGATGTACGACGCATTAGACTTAGTTGAACTAGCGCCAACACCTACAAAAGAGATTGATGACCCACAATGAATAAACTACAACAGCTTAAAGCCATGACCACCGTAGTAGCCGACACGGGCGAATTAGAAGCCATTAAGCAATACCAACCACAAGACGCCACCACTAACCCATCGTTAGTATTAAAAGCTGCTCAAATGCCTGCTTACGCCCACTTATTAACTGAGGCTAAGCAATGGTCGGCCTCTCAAGGCGGTAACAGCCAAGTACAAATGGACAATACTTGTGATTACCTTGCAGTCGCTATTGGCAAAGAAATTCTTAGCGCTGTACCTGGCAGAATTTCTACAGAAGTGGATTCTCGTTTGTCTTTCGACACCGAAGCGACCGTAACTCGGGCGCTAAAAATCATTGATCTATACCAGCAACAAGGTATCGATAAAGACCGCGTATTGATTAAAATCGCCTCTACATGGGAAGGCATTCAAGCCGGAAAACAGCTTGAACAACAAGGCATCAACTGCAACTTAACCTTATTGTTTAGTTTTGCCCAAGCCATTGCCTGCGCCGAAGCGGGGGTTTATCTCATATCACCCTTTGTAGGCCGCATTATGGATTGGTACAAAGCGTCTATGAAGGTGGATGGTTTTGAGCCGGCAGAAGATCCTGGTGTTATTTCGGTAAGCAAAATTTTTGATTACTACAAACAACATGGTTACAAGACTGTCGTCATGGGCGCCAGCTTCAGAAACACACAAGAAATTGAACAACTTGCTGGTTGTGACCGTTTGACCATTAGCCCTGCCCTGATGCAGGATTTAGCAGACGACTCAGGCGAGCTTGTTCAACAGCTAAATGGCGAACAAGTGATTGAAGCGCAAGCTAAGCTTAGTTTAAACCAAGCTGATTTTCGCTGGATGCACAATGAAGATGCTATGGCCACTGAGAAGTTAGCAGAAGGCATTCGTAACTTCACTCGGGATCAGGAAAAGTTGGAAGCCTTGTTAGGCTAGATCACACACTGAGATTCTAAAACATCCACCAGGTTTTTAAACTCTTGGCGGTTTTTTTGGTTCATGCCCATCAGAGTACGGTGCGCCTCTAGTACTTTTTGTTGTACGCTGAGGTCAGAAAAGTCCCCTTCTGCCAGTTCTTGCATGGGCTCTGGGTCTTCATCTAAGTGCTTTACCAATACAAACACTTTTTCAAACCCCATGCTCAGCAATACGCGGGTAATGTTGTCATTAACAGACACCAAGGTGGGTACAAAACCCATTTGTTTTTTCATCCGAATAGACATTTTTGCCAGCATACCTAACGATGTCGAATCTATACCTTGAGTTTCGGTAAGATCTATTAATATGGTTTTAAAGTGGCGGCTGTTAAAGATGTTGTCTAAATACTGATCCAAGGCTGGGCATAAAGTGAGCCGTACATCACCCAAAAATTTCAATACGTGAGTACCGTCATGGTCTACTACTAAGATACGGCCTTTAAGCATGTTGCGTACCACACATATTTAGCAAAGCAATGTCATCGGGCACCGCATCGAGCTGGTCAAGCTGCAAAGCATCAACCAACCCGTCTAAACTACTGCCACCGAGTTTAAACATACTCCGTAGCTGGTCTTCTTTATCGGCCAACTGATCGCTGGGCAATACTTCAAAAATACCGTCAGAACTCAACAGCAAGTTAAAATCCGGTGCCATTTGCTGTTCCAAATCGGTATATTCCGCGTCTTCAAACAAACCCACGGGTAGGCCGCTGCCTATGCCTTGCAGATACTCAACTTCACCCTGTTGTGACAACAGAGGCATCGGCATATGGCCGCCCACACAGTAAGTTAGATGGGCGCTGTTACAGTCCATTACGCCCATAAAGATCGTCATGTGTTTATCCATATCAAAATCTAACAGTTCACCATTAATTTGCGTCATTACCTTAGCGGGTGAAATTACGCCCTGCCCATCAGCCGCAAGCAAATCGCGGGCCACACGATTAGTAATATTTTTCAGCAACACGGTTAAAAATGCAGAGGAGGCACCGTGGCCAGAAACATCCGCTAGATAAAACAACACTCTGTCGTCATCAAGGCGAATATGGTCAATAAAATCACCACTTAAATACAGCGAAGACTTCATATATCGCTGCATGGTAAGACCATTGATACTACAGGACTCTGGCGGCATCATCCGTTGCTGAATCAAGCGCCCTGCTATTTGGTCTTGCTGCAATTCCGCTAGATTTTTGTTCACCTGACGGTGAACCAGTTCTAGCTCTTGGCGGTAACGAACGTTTTCGTAGAATAATTTCGAGCGCTGGACATGGCGATTGACGCTAACATCTAACTCAGCCATAGCACTTACAGGCAAATCAAACACATCCGTTACCCCTAGGCGCAACAAGTTGGTGATGGTTTCTACACCGTCAATTTCTGTGAGTACAACAAGAGGGATTTCGGCGCACTTTTCAAGCATATCTTGAAGCAGTGCAGTTAAGGTGGGTTGATTTTGATGATATTGAAATAATACCAAGGTCACCGCTTCTTGGGTTAAATAGTCCAAGGCGTGCATTGGGTCATTTGTGGACGTCACATGATAAGCGTGGGCCGCATAATGTTGTGTCAACTGGTGTTTAAGGTCGAGATCGTCTGCAACGATCAGGATCTGACTGACGTCAGGTTCCATAGTACTACTTACTCCAGACTCGGTAACGTGAGCCTAATAGCGCAACAATATGCTCTTTACTTGCCGTTGACAAGTAGAACTATAGTCGTAGTCTTAAAAATCATCAAACTCATCATCTTCGCTCGGCACCCCATCACTTATCAGGTACTCACGTCGCTGTAAGTATGCCTCACGTATAAAGACGTAAGGGTCGCCGCTAATCAAGGTTTCTAGGTCACCCAGTTGGCGCCGATGGTCAATCACTAGAAAACCGTAGATCACAAACTGGTGTACTACCGGGTCATATTGATTGATGGGGCTCGATCCTGCATCGATTAGTGTGGCCCCAGCGTCTCTTAAAGTACTTGGCCCTAAAAATGGTAGTACTAAATATGGTCCGGGCTTAACACCCCAATAACCCAGGGTTTGCCCAAAGTCTTCCGGTTGTTGGTAAATGCCTAAGTCTGATGCAACATCAATTAAGCCACCCAAACCAAGGGTGGTATTGATTACCAAGCGGCTTAGGTCTTTACCGACTTGTAGCGGTTTAAACTGCAAACCATGATTAAGCATGTTGCCCACATCACTCAAGTTAGAAAAGAAGTTAGTCACGCCCTTTTCTACTGGGTCTGGAGCCACGTCTTTATAAACGTTCACCACCGGCACTAGCAATTTTTCGTCTAACACGGTATTAAAAACATGGGTTTTACGGTTCAATTGCTGCCACGGGTCTTGCGTATCGCTCACTTGTGGTTCAACTTGCTGCGGTGTACTACTGCAGGCTGACAACAATACCAAACTGGCCACCAGCCCAGCACTATAAATCAATCCCATGTTGTTAATCCTTGTTACTGCCGGCCTTAATAAAAACTACCAGCGCATGATTTGTTTTACAAAAGGAATGGTTATGCGCCTTTTTTCATGCCAAGACGCTGCATCCAGCTGGTCTAACACGGCCAGCAAATTGGGCAAGCCCCGAGCACTACGCGCTAACACAAAGGCCACGAGCTCATCACTTAACTCTAAACCCTTTTGTTTCGCCTTGGTTTGCAACATTAGCGCACAGGCGTCGTCATCTAAGGGCTGCAACTGAAACACGTTGGCTAACTGCAGTCGTGAACGCAAGTCTTCAAGAGCACAGTCTACCTGCCGTGGGCTGCTATTAGAAGACGCGACTATGCAGCCACCCCGTTGCATGAGTTGATTGTATAGATGAAACCATGCTTGGGCCCAGTCTAAATTGGCAATCAGTTGGTCTAAATCATCTATACACAACAAGGACACGCCTTCTAAACCCGCAAGGCACTCGTTTGCTTGCTGAGCAGGTATTTTTAGCAATTCTGTACCACTTATAAAGACCGTGTCTGCGCCAGCCTCTTGTGCCATTAACACACAACCCTGCAATAAATGGCTTTTGCCTACACCAGCTTGGCCATACACGTACAAACATTCTCCGTGCTGAGAAAACACCAACGTCTCTAAGGTTTTTAACAACGCAGGCGCACCACTAAAATTAAAGTCACCTAATTGCTGTTGGGCATTTAAGGTGACGCCTAATGTGAGTTGAGGTGAGCAACTGGTGGTTGGTTTAGCCGGTGTTACAGTTGCAGAAGGTGCAATCATTCAGGGTCCTGTTGGCCATAAAGTGGGCTATTAATATAGCCGGTGTGAAGATGGCGTAACAATACCATAATCACAGCCGCAACGGGTAAGGCCAGGAGCACCCCGAGGAAACCAAACAATTGGCCACCGGACAATATGGCAAATATAACGGCCACAGGATGTAAACCAATACGATCACCTACCAATAACGGGGTCAGTACAAAACTCTCGATTAGTTGGCCCACGCCAAACACTGCAAACACCATCATTAACGGCCCATAACCGTCAAATTGGAACAAAGCGATGATCATGGCCGCGGCTATCCCCACAGCAAAACCCAAATAAGGCACGATGCTCGCTAAGCCTGCCAAGATACCAATCAGCAAAGCGTAGTTGAGGCCCAGTAAGCTCAGTCCCAAGGCATAAATAACACTTAGGCACAGCATCACCAGCAACTGGCCCCGAACAAAAGCCGCCAATACCTCGTCGCTCTCGTTCGCCCAAGCGCTCACCTTGGGTTGAATATTACGTGGTAACAAGGCATTGATTTTGCCGGTTAGCAAATCAAAATCGCGCAGCAAGTAAAACGCCACCACCGGCACCATGGCCATGGAACCTAAGGTTGAAATAAGGCTGATAGTCGAGGATGTAGCGTATTTTACTAACCGTGAAATGATACCACCAGCCTGCTTCCACTCGGCAGCAAGGCCTTCAGTAACAATGTCTAGCTTTAGGCTTTTAATATCGATCGCCAGGGTGTCTTGTAACCAAGGTAACAACACCAAGTTATACCAAGTTTCAACCTGCGGCAGCATGTAAATTAGGGTTTGAATTTGCTTCACCACCAAAGGCACTAAGCCAACCAACATTGCCACCACAGTAAGGGTTAACACCAAAAATACCACACAAGTGGCAAGCGTACGCGACCATCCGCGTGCCTCTAATCGATCGGCAAACGGGTCAGCCATATAAGCGATACCGATGCCCACAAAAAACGGGGTTAACACCGCCTGCAAGCTGTACAAAAGCATGACAATAATAAGGCTCACCACGATAAGCAGCCAGGTCTGGGATTGTGTCATTCTAATTTCCTTTTATTTACCAATAGTAGCTACTAACGCCACACGTAACGCCATAAGGGATACGTTAAAGACAACTGCGAGCTGTCCTCGTTTTTTACGGGTAGCAGCCGACGCTTCAATTCTAGTGTGGATTTCACCTGAGACAAGTGGCCATCGGTGAATAAACGGAACACCAATTGCTCAACGTTAGCCGCATACAGTTGCACATGGCTGACCCCAGAAACGGCCTCCAGCAAGGCCTGTATTTGGGCATAATCGGCTAAACTGGATACTTGTTCCACCTCCACTAACACTTGTTGACCCACAGCTAACCCAACCGCTGCTTCAGCTTTACTAGGCATCGCAAACTTTGCTACTAAACTGGTGGCCAAACGCTCTTGTAGTGGGATAATTAACTGCTCCAGGTTGGAGCCCTTAGACGCCCATTGTTGCTCGCTATTGTCCAACCAAAAATTCCATTTCACCTGCCATTGTTGCTGATCGCCTTTATACACACGACCGATCAAAATTGCATCGGCTTGATAGCGCAGAGAAGCAGACGTAATAGGGTCTCTAAACAACCCCCACAGCGCACCCGCATCAATCGCCAACTGATCATCTAAATCCAGTAATGGCCACACCAATGGTAACCCGCGAGCCTCAGATTGTGCCTTAATTTGCGCCACCACAGGGTGCCCATCATCATTAACAATACGCTGCTCACCGTGGTCTTCCTGAACCAACCAAACCAGCACGGCCGCCCTTTCTGCGCCCCAAACAGTCATGCCCGCTACGGTAATTAGCTGATCCACCTTAAGTGGGTCAAAGGTTAATTTCAATACGGCTTTTTCTTGTCCTTCAATGACCTGGGTGGCAAATGAAAAGCGCTGTAAGTAATCCTCTGGGATAACCAAGGCTTGTCTAAATTTGGCATTATTAAGGCTCATGGTTTGACCCGTAACTTTAACCAACACACTAGCAAAACCAGTCTTTTTTGCGGCCAGCACCTGACGGTTTGATTGGTTTTCAATCACCACACTCGCTTGGTATAGGCCATTTACCGTTTGGGCCTGCGCGAAATTTGCCCACATCACGGCAAACACAGATAGTAGGGTTATTGGTTGTCGTAACAACAAGAGTTTAGGTAACAATAAGTTCATGTAATCGCTTTAGTCTGAGTGAAAAACCAATCTAAACCCCACTATAGTCAATTCGTCGCCCAGCATCCACCAACAAAAACTCAATAAATGCCAAAACTTGGTGTTTAAGCGGGTGCTCAACAGGCAAGAGGATGATAAAATACGCGCTCTATTATGAATCATCTTAGGCCATTCTCATTATGAGCACTCAAGCAGCTAACACTCCTCTCAGTTACAAAGACGCGGGTGTCGACATCGACGCCGGCAACGCGTTGATCGAACGCATCAAGGGTGTGGCACGTCGTACCCGTCGGCCAGAAGTTATGGCGGGCTTAGGTGGTTTTGGTGCACTGTTCGAGTTACCTAAAGGCTACCATGAACCGGTGTTAGTTTCTGGCACAGACGGTGTAGGCACTAAGCTCAAACTAGCGCTAGAACTAAATCGACACGACCACATTGGTATCGACTTAGTGGCCATGTGTGTAAACGACTTAATTGTAGCCGGTGCAGAACCACTGTTTTTCCTCGACTACTATGCCACAGGTAAGCTGGACGTTGACATCGCCACCCGCGTAGTGAGTGGCATTGGCGAAGGTTGCGAGCTAGCAGGCGCTTCTCTAGTTGGCGGCGAGACTGCCGAAATGCCTGGCATGTACGAAGGCGAAGATTACGACCTTGCTGGCTTTTGTGTAGGTATTGTTGAAAAAAGCAAGATAATTGACGGCTCCAAAGTGGCCGCAGGAGATGTACTAATTGGTTTACCCGCATCGGGCCCCCACTCCAACGGTTACTCGTTAATTCGCAAGATCATCGAAGTCAGAAACGCCGACTTACACCAAAACCTTGGTGACACCACCCTTGGCGAAGCACTGATGCAGCCAACGCGTATATACGTTAAAGCCCTATTAGAATTATTCAAGCAAGTGGATGTTCGCGCCCTTTCGCACATTACTGGCGGCGGTTTGTTAGAAAATATCCCCCGTGTTTTACCCGCAGACAGTGTGGCCGTATTGGACACTCAGTCTTGGCAGAAACCAGCCGTATTTGATTGGCTACAAACTAACGGCAACGTTGAAGACACCGAAATGTACCGCACCTTTAACTGCGGTGTCGGCATGGTTATTGTGGTTGCTAAAGAAGACCAACAAAAGACTCTGGATGCACTGACCGCATGCCAAGAGCAACCTTGGGTCATTGGCCACATAGAAAAAAACAGCGGTGCAGACGAAGCCGTAGTATTGCGCTAACAGCAGCCACGGACCTTACTGATGCATCAACAAACTTTGCACCAAGTGCCACGCATTGTGGTACTTATTTCTGGCGGTGGTAGCAACCTTCAAGCCTTGATGGACGCCATAGCTCAGGGTGTTATCGATGCTACTATCGATTTGGTTATAAGCAACACACCAGACGCCAAGGGCTTACTGCGTGCCAGTAAAGCGGGCATCCCTACTCAAGTGGTAAACCACCTTGAATACAGTAGTCGTGCAGCGTTTGATCGTGAGCTCATACACGCTATTGACGACAAGCAACCTGAACTCGTGGTATTGGCTGGATTTATGCGTATTTTTACGCCGCAGCTAACAGATCACTACCACGGCCGTATGCTCAACATTCACCCGTCACTACTGCCCCTCTTTAAAGGCACAAACACCCACGAACGGGCGCTTGAGGCCGAAGTTGAGCAGCATGGTGCTAGTGTTCATTTTGTGACCAGTGAACTTGATGGCGGCCCCATTGTCTTACAATCATTAGTGCCGGTGTTAGGAGGGGATTCGCCAACCACGCTGGCTGCTCGAGTATTAGTGCAAGAACACATTATCTACCCCATTGCCATCAAATGGTTTTGTGAGGGACGTCTAAACCTGAGTCACGACCAGGTCACTGTAGACGGCCAACCCCTTCCAGCACGGGGTTTAGCCTACCAGTCTTGAACTAATAACAACTACAATGTGGATACAGCCAGGAACTGCAATGCCCAACATTATGCGTACATGGATAAATTTACCCGACCTTTGTTTAGGTTTTCTGTTGTTATTAGTATGGAGCACCAATAGCGCTGCACAGCTAAGGCCTTTTGAAGCCATCTATAGCAGCCAATGGGACGTCGGTATCAGCTTGTCTGGCCAAGCCAAACGTAGTTTAATAATCAACAGTGATGGCAGTTTACTCCTGACCACCAAAGCCACTGCCATGGTCGCGTCTTTGTCTGAATCAAGCTTATTCAACTATCAAGACGGCGCTATCATCCCACGCCACTACCAGTACCAACGTAAGCTGTTGCATAAAACACGTGATGTGCAAGTGGCGTTCGACTGGGCCAACCGACAAGTAACCAATACCGCCCAAGGCAAAGCGTGGAAGATGGCTATTGTGCCCCATACCTTAGACAAACAAAGCGTTCAACTGCGTCTTCAGCTAGACCTTGAAGCCCATCCAAAGGAGCTGGCTTACGCTTACGATGTGGCCGATGGTGGGCTGTTGAAAACATATCGTTTCATCGCCGATGGCGAGGAGAAAATTGAGACACCGTTAGGCCAATATAACACCATACGCATTAAACGAGATCGAGGCTCCGATTCAGATAGGCAGACTTGGATATGGTTTGCCCCAGCATTGGATTACAGCATTGTACGTATTGTACAACAAGAAACCGACGGCAAACGTTATCAGCTTAATCTAAAGCAACTGATCTGGCTTGAAAGCTAGTCTGCAAAGCTAAGTAAAGCCAATAGCCCTGAGCGCAAGGTTTGGTTACACTGTGGCCTTACCGTGTTAAACCCACACATAAGGAATACCCTTGGCCTATTCACCACGTCTTGTCGCCTTTTTCGTCACTCTTATTGCCACCAGCGGCGCCCAAGCCGGCCAACTGCAAGACCTGTATCAACAAGCCCAAGCTAATGATGCAAGCTATTTGGCGGCCCAACATAGCCTCAATGCTAAGCTACAGATCATTCCTCAAGCAGAAAGTGCGGTCATGCCTCAGGTCAGCGCCAACTTTAACCAGAGCTTGCCATTGGATGCCCGTGCTGACAGTCACAACTATAGTGTACAAATTGTCCTGCCGTTAAGGTTAGACGCCTATTACGGCATGAAAGTTGCCCAACAAAGTGCCGCAAGTGCCCGTAGTAATTTTGAAAAATCCGAGCAAAGCCTTATTTTTTCGGTGATAGAACGTTATTTTGCTGTGTTAAAACAGCAACGCCAGCTAGCTTCTAGCCAAGCAGAACTGAAAGCCATTCAACAACGGCTAAAACAAACACAACAACTAGTGGATGTGGGTTTAGCCAGCAATATCCAGCTGCAAGACGTGCAGGCTAACGTACAACAGCTGCAAGTGGCCTTATTGCAGACACAGCAAAACCTAAACCTAGCTCGCACAGACGTAGAAAACCTCACCAACCAACCGTTAACGGAGCACCTAGATAGCTTATCGGCAGATTTTGGGCCACAACTGATCCCTAATGAAAGCTTACAAGCATGGTTTCAACTGGCTAACGCCAATAATTTAGACATTGTTAGCAATGGTTTTAGCACTCAGCAGGCGTACCACAACTACCAGGCGAAGGATGTTGGGCTCTACCCCAAAGCCAGCATCAGCTTGACGCAAGCCTATAGCCGCAGCGCCACTTTAAATACAGATACCACAACATTGAGTATTGCAGTTTCGGGCACTTTATACGATGGCGGTTTGAATAAAGCCCAAACCATGGAAGCACAAGAAAATTGGCATGCAAGTCAACAACAAGGCGCAGCTATACAGCGTTCAGCCCTGCAGCAAGTAAGACGCTGGCACCAGTCCTTAGAGACCAACAGACACCAAATTCAGGCCTATACCCTGCTATTAGCATCGGTGCAATCATCACTGTCTGGAAAGACTAAAGAATATGAACTCGGTTTGAGGGATATTAGCGACCTTTTAGATGCAGAGAAGTTGGTGTTTGCTGCTCAAAGAAATTTGGCTAATGCCCACTTAGACTTAGTGCTGAACCAACTTCGTTTGAAGCAAGTTAGTGGCGTATTAAGCAGCGATGACTTGGCACAACTTGATAACTGGCTTAACTAATAGCCCTACGCTGTACGGCACTGAAGCACCAGCGCCATGCGGGCATACCACCTACTAAGTAATCCTTAGCATAGCCGTAAGCCTGCAAATCACGCAACTTCTGGAGCAGCACAGGGGCAACCGGCTCGTTAACTGTCTTGGTCTATACGGCTAGCAACAGCACTGTGTTGGTTTTTGTACTTGGCATCAACACGTTTGTTGTAAGGCCGTAATGCAGGGCTCGAAAGCGTCTCAAAGTTAATGGCACCTATAGTCATGTTGGGTTTCAACGCCAACGGTAACTTACCACTATTAAAACACTCTAACACAATGGCGCCGCTCCAACCCGGATCGATCCGATGGGCGGTTACATGCACCATCAACCCAAGACGGGCCAAGGAAGAACGGCCGTCCAGCCAACCCACATGGTCATCCGGTATAGTCACCGACTCTAAGGTTACGGCTAGAGCGAGTTCGCCTGGATGCAAAAAGAAACTTTCATCTTCGGCGATAATGATTTCGTCACTCATAATCGCTTCTAGCGTATTATTAATTTCCTCGCGACTGGCGCTTACGTCCACAAAAGGCCGGGCATGGTCTTTAAATACACGAAAACTGTTACCCAAACGTAAGTCGACGCTCACGCCAGTAATGACGCTATTATCTGGGCGTGGTTCTATGGCGAGATGGCCGCTGTCTAAGGCGGCGATGATATCTTTGTCACTGAGTCGCATAAGTCTTTAATCTTCGTCAATAGAAATACTAGGCATTACTTGAGCAATACCATCTAGCTTTAATACTAGCGTATTAGCCAAACGTTTGTAGGTTTGAGTTGCCGCGGCCTGTGGACTTGCCATTACCGTAGGTTTACCGCTATCCACTTGCTGCCTAATGGCCATACTTAACGGCAAGCTAGCGAGTAACTCAGTACCATACTGCTGGGCTAAAGCAGCGCCGCCGCCAGAACCAAAAATGGCCTCTTCGTGATTACAGTTGCTACAAACATGAGTGCTCATGTTCTCCACTACACCCAACACCGGCACGTTAACCTTGCTGAACATCTCAATGCCTTTACGGGCGTCAAGCAAGGCCAGATCTTGTGGCGTAGTGACAATTACACTGCCTGAAACCTGTGCTTTTTGACACAAGGTTAATTGGATATCACCAGTGCCCGGCGGCATGTCAACAAACAAATAGTCTAACTTTCCCCATTGAGTTTGCAGCAACATCTGCTGCAGCGCGCCTGCAGCCATAGGCCCACGCCACACCATAGGCGAATTAGCATCCACCAAAAACGCCATAGACATGACCTTAATCCCATAGGCATCAATGGGCACAAACCATTTTTCTTCCATAGTCTCTGGGTGGGTACCTTCGGCAATGCCCAGCATCAAACCTTGGCTAGGGCCATAGATATCCGCATCTAAAATGCCTACTTTATAGCCCGCTTGAGCCGTGGCCAATGCCAAGTTAACAGTAGTCGTTGATTTGCCTACGCCGCCTTTGCCAGAAGCTACTGCGACGATGTGTTTAATTTGTTGTAAGCCCTCAGGCCTAGAGTCAGTCATGATGCTGCCTATGTGTTATGTTTATGGAGTACCACACCACATTCGGCATGGTGGGTATAAGGGAATTGATCAAACAAAGCTAAACGCTTGAGCGAGTGGGTTTGCTTGAGGTGCTGCAAATTGTCTAACAAGGTTTCGGGGTTACAGGAAATATAGACGACCTGATCAAACTGTTGTACTAATGCCAAGGTATCAGGATCCAAACCCGCACGTGGGGGGTCTACTAAAATAGTACCAAAATCAAAACTATTTAAGTCTACATCAGCCAAACGCCTAAAGGCCCTAACACCGGCTAGTGCTTGCGTCATTTCTTCGCTTGATAAGCGCACAATAGTGACATTATCGATGTTGTTTTCTGTTAAGTTAAAGTGTGCTGAATTCACCGATGACTTGGCAATTTCGGTGGCCATGACCTTGCGAAATTGGCCCGCCAAAGGCAACGTGAAATTACCATTGCCACAATATAGCTCCAACAAATCGGGTTTAATCGACTGAGGGTAGCGTTCTACGCTTTCACATGCCCAAGCAATCATCTGCTCATTAACACTGGCATTGGGTTGGGTAAAGGCGTTCTCTACCTGCTGATAATGGAACTGCTGCGCACCAACTTGCAAGGTTTCCATGATGTAACCTTGCCCTAACACGTGTTTTTGTTTGCGCGCACGACCGATAATGTTAATACCCAGTTTTTGCCTAAGCTGTTCTGCTTCGGCAAGCCAATCGTCGCCCAACTGTTTGTGGTACAGCAGACTGACTAGTATTTCGCCACGCTGGCTACTGAGAAAGTCCATCTGAAACAGTTTATGTCGCAGTATCGTGGACGCTTTAACGCCGTCCAACAAGGGCTGCATCAGAGCATTAATAGACTCACTGGCCTGAGGAAACGATTCAATACGAATCGGCTCACGTTTATTACCCACAGCAAACATGGCATAAAACAAGTCGCCATCATCATGCCACAAACGAAACTCTGCCCGCATACGGTAGTTCTGCGGCTTAGACGGATACACTTCCAAGGGCATATCTGCGGTGAAATCACCTAGCTCATCAAAACACGCTTGGATGCGGGCTGTTTTAGCCTCCAGTAAGGCTGGGTATTGATCCGTTTGTATGGGCTCAAGGGCCACAGGCACACTCCTTAAAGGTTTGCCGTTTGAGGCATTTTAATTGGCGAGGATTATAGCAGGGCAAGGCTATGTTTTGTACAATAGAGGTTGATTTGTATAAACCACTTGAAGCGACCACATGACACACACTCCAGCACGCGAAATACTTGTAACTAGCGCCCTTCCCTATGCCAATGGCTCCATCCACTTGGGACACATGCTGGAGTATATTCAGACCGACATTTGGGTACGCTTTCAGCGCCATATAGGTAACACCTGTCATTACGTCTGTGCCGACGATGCCCACGGCACCGCAATTATGTTACGCGCTGAACAAGAAGGTATCACGCCCGAACAATTGATTGCCAATGTACAAGCAGAGCACGAACAAGACTTCGCTAACTTCAAAGTGTCGTTTGATAATTTCTACTCAACTCATTCGCCAGAAAATCGCGAGTTTTCGGAATACATATATAAGGCCTGCGAAGCCAAAGGCCACATTGCCACGCGCACCATTACCCAAGCCTTTGACCCAGAAAAACAGCTTTTTTTAGCCGACCGCTTTATCAAAGGCACCTGCCCTAAATGTAAAACCGAAGACCAGTATGGCGATAACTGCGAGGCGTGTGGCGCAACCTATTCGCCTACTGATTTAATCAGCCCTAAATCGGCCATTTCTGGTGCCACTCCGGTTCAGAAAGACTCCACACACCTGTTCTTTAAACTACCCGACTTTGAAGCCATGCTTAAAGACTGGACTCGAAGTGGCAGCTTACAAAGCGAAATTGCCAACAAACTGGCAGAATGGTTGGATTCTGGTTTACAAGAGTGGGATATCAGCCGTGATGCGCCCTATTTTGGGTTTGAAATTCCAGGTCAAGAAAACAAGTTCTTTTACGTATGGTTAGACGCCCCTATAGGCTACATGGCAAGCTTTAAGAACCTATGTGCACGCACAGTAGAACTCAATTTTGATCACTACTGGAATAAAAACTCCAATACCGAGCTGTATCACTTTATTGGTAAAGACATCATCAACTTCCATGGTTTGTTTTGGCCAGCGATGTTACACGCTGCAGAATTTCGTACCCCAACTGCCGTTTACGCCCACGGTTTCCTTACAGTAAACGGCCAGAAGATGTCTAAGTCTCGTGGCACTTTCATTAAAGCTGGCACCTATCTGCGTCACTTACAACCGGAATACTTACGTTACTATTTTGCCGCCAAACTAAATAACAAGGTAGACGACCTAGACCTAAATTTGGAAGACTTTATGCAGCGAGTCAATTCCGACTTAGTGGGCAAAGTGGTTAATATTGCCAGCCGTAGCGCCGGTTTTATCAGCAAGAAATTTGACGGTCAACTCAGCAACACTGTAAGTGAACCGAAACTGGTCGCAAGTTTCGCCAATGAACAGAAAACTATTGCTGCCTATTACGAAAACCGTGAATTTGGCAAAGCCATTAAAGCCATAATGGCATTAGCCGACCAAGCTAACCAATACATTGCTGACAAAGAGCCGTGGGTATTGGCCAAACAAGAAGGTAGCGAGCAACAAGTGCAGGACATTTGTTCTACAGGCCTTAACCTGTTCCGCATGTTAATGATCTATTTAAAGCCTGTTTTGCCGATGATGAGCGACAATGCCGCCAAGTTCCTCAACGATGACCTTGCGTGGTCTGGTCTAAATACACCCTTAACTAATCACGGCATCAACAAATTCAAACCTTTGATGACGCGTATCGAAGCCAGCCAGATAGATGCGATGTTAGACGATTCCAAGGTTGAAGTGGCCAAAGAGTTAGCCCTCAAAGAAAAGCAAAAACCAATCGCTAAAGCCACACCGCTTGAAGTAGACCCAATCTCCGCAGAGATTAATTTCCACGATTTCGCTAAAGTCGATTTGCGAGTAGTACGTATCATCAAAGCCGAAGCCGTTAAAGGTGCCGACAAGCTATTACGTCTAGAGTTGGATTTGGGTGGCAAAACCCGCCAAGTCTTGTCGGGCATTAAGTCGAGCTACAAGCCTGAAGACCTCACTGACAAAATGACTATTTTAGTCGCCAACCTGGCCCCAAGAAAGATGAAATTTGGTGTTTCAGAGGGTATGATTTTGGCCGCCGGTGGCGATGAAGGTATTTATTTATTAGAGCCAGACCAAGGCGCAGTGGCCGGTACTCGCGTTAGTTAGTGTCCAAACGCAAAAAGGCCACCCGAAGGTGGCCTTTTGTTTAAAGAATGTAATTAACTAAAGCTTAGCTCCAGCCGGTCACTTCTTTAAGTGCTGCGCCGATTTCAGCTAAAGAACGCACGGTTTTAACACCGGCATCGTTCAAGGCTGCAAACTTCTCGTCTGCAGTACCTTTACCGCCAGAGATGATCGCGCCAGCGTGGCCCATACGCTTGCCTTCAGGTGCAGTTACACCAGCAATGTAAGATACAACCGGCTTAGTGACGCTAGCTTTAATGTAAGCTGCAGCTTCTTCTTCTGCAGTACCGCCAATTTCACCAATCATAACGATAGCTTCAGTGGCTGGATCTTTTTCAAACAATTCAAGTACGTCAATAAAGTTAGTACCTGGAATTGGATCACCACCAATACCCACACAAGTAGACTGACCAAAACCAAAATCTGTAGTCTGCTTAACGGCTTCGTAAGTCAAAGTACCAGAACGAGATACAATACCTACTTTACCTGGTAAGTGAATGTGACCAGGCATAATACCGATCTTACATTCACCCGGTGTAATCACACCCGGGCAGTTAGGTCCAACTAGGCGAGCGCCAAGTTGGTCGCAGACAACCTTACACTGCAACATATCTAGGGTTGGAATACCTTCGGTAATAGCAACAATAAACTTAATGCCAGCATTAGCGGCCTCAAGGATAGAATCTTTACAAAAGGCAGCAGGTACATAAATCACCGAGGCTTCAGCGCTGGTAGCTTCAACCGCTTCTGCAACGGTGTTGAATACTGGCAAACCAAGGTGTGTAGTGCCACCTTTGCCCGGTGTTACACCGCCAACCATTTTAGTACCATATTCAATGGCTTGCTCAGAGTGAAAAGTACCTTGACCACCAGTGAAACCTTGGCAAATCACCTTAGTGTCTTTGTTAATTAAGATACTCATGCTTCACCTCCAGCTGCAGAAACCACTTGTTGGGCTGCGCCAGCCAAGCTGGTGGCGGCAATAATATCAAGGCCACTTTCGGCCAATTTCTGACTACCTAGTTCTGCGTTATTACCTTCCAAACGCACAACTACAGGTACACTTACGCCAACTTCTTTAACAGCGCCAATGATGCCTTCTGCAATCAAATCACAACGCACAATACCACCAAAAATGTTCACCAATACTGCTTTAACACGCTCATCAGACAAGATAATCTTAAACGCTTCGGTAACACGCTCTTTGGTTGCACCGCCCCCTACGTCCAGGAAGTTAGCCGGGAAGCCACCGTGGGTAGCAACAATATCCATGGTGCCCATGGCTAGACCTGCGCCGTTCACCAAACAACCAATGGTGCCATCTAGAGCAACATAGTTTAGCTCCCAAGATGCCGCATGCGCTTCGCGTGGGTCGTCTTGGCTTGGGTCATGCATGGCTTGAATGTCTTTGTGGCGATACACAGCGTTGCTGTCAATCACTACCTTAGCGTCCAAACAGTGCAAATCGCCTTGCTTAGTTACTACTAATGGGTTGATCTCTAGCAATGCTAAATCTTTGTCTTGGAACAATTGTGCCAAACCGATAAAGATTTTGGTGAACTGTTTAACTTGGTTGCCCTGAAGGCCCAATTTAAACGCCAAGTCACGAGCCTGGTACGGTTGCGCGCCAGTTAACGGGTCGATTTCAGCCTTAAGAATTTTTTCGGGTGTCTCTTCAGCCACCTTTTCAATTTCTACGCCACCTTCGGTAGACGCCATAAATACAATGCGCTGACTGCTACGGTCAACAACTGCGCCAAGGTATAATTCTTGATCGATATCAGTACAAGGCTCAATGTAAACTTTTGAAACGGGTTGACCGTCTGCATCAGTTTGGAAGGTAACCATACGGTTGCCTAACCATTTATTAGCGAAATCAGCCACTTCCTGCTTGGAAGAAACGAGCTGAACACCGCCTGCCTTACCGCGACCACCTGCGTGTACCTGGGCTTTAATCACCACGGTATCACCCGGAATTTGATCAAAAGCCGCAATGGCTTCTTCGGCTGTATCTACGGCGATACCCGTAGATACGGGCAAGCCGTATTGGGCAAACAGTTGTTTGCCTTGATATTCATGAAGATTCATTCTACTGCCTGTTTATTTAAATTTAAATTTGAGTTAATAGTTACTTTTTTCTTTTTTTACGGTTTGCCATGTGGATGGCATGACCATCCACGGCTAATGCGGCTTCGTGTACAGCTTCACTCAATGAAGGGTGAGCAAATACGGTGAGTGCCAAATCTTCGGCACTGGAACCAAATTCCATGGCGATCACGGCTTGAGCAATAAGCTCAGACGCATTACCACCAATAATGTGGCAACCCAAAATACGATCTGTTTCAGCATCTGCAATCAGTTTTACAAAACCTTGCGTATCGTTTGCGGCCATGGCGCGGCCAGACGCTGCAAATGGGAACTTGCCCACTTTAACGTCTACACCTTCAGCTTTAAGTTGCTGTTCTGTCTTTCCTACCCAAGCCATTTCTGGGTGCGTGTAAATCACTGAAGGAATGCAGTCATAGTTAATCAAGGCCTTATGGCCTGCAATTAAATCGGCTACCATCATGCCTTCTTCGGAGGCTTTGTGAGCCAACATCGGACCACGTACAATATCTCCAATCGCATAGACACCTGGTGCATCGGTCTTACAGCGGTGGTTTACATGTACAAAACCACGTTCATCCAAGCCCACACCCGAGTCTGCCGATAACAGGCCTTCAGTATAGGGTTTGCGACCAACAGCAACAATCACCTTGTCAAATGTAAGGGCCTCAGTGTCGCCATCGGCCTTTTTAACGGCGACTTTAACTTCGTTGTCAACCACTTCAGTACCGGTTAATAGCGCACCAAGGCGAATATCCATACCTTGTTTCTTTAATGACTTGGCCGCTTCTTTAGCAACATCTTTGTCTGCCATCGCTAAAAAACTGTCCATCGCTTCTAGCACAACCACTTCACTGCCTAAGCGTTGCCATACGGTGCCCATTTCTAAACCAATAACACCGGCGCCGATAATACATAAGCGCTTGGGTACTTCAGAGATGTTCAACGCACCTTCGTTATCAACAATCAAACCATCAGTTAATGGCGCTGGTGGAATGTTTACTGGCACTGAACCCGCAGCCAAAATAACATTGCCAGCGTTTAATTGTGTTTCACTGCCGTCAGCGGCAGTCACTTTAACTAAACAGTCTTTTTGCAATTGGCCTGTGCCGTGGATCAGTGTTACGCCATTGGCCTTAAATAGGCCAGCAACACCCATAGTCAGGTTATTAACGATGCTATTTTTGCGCGCCAACATAGTGGCCACATCCATGGACACTTCACCGGTGTTAATACCATGCACTTCAAATTCATGTTTTGCATCGTGAAACTTGTGGGTGGAGTCCAACAACGCTTTGGATGGGATACAACCCACGTTCAAACAGGTGCCACCTAATACTGGTGCGCCTTTGTCATTAGTCCATTTTTCTACACATGCGGTTTTTAAGCCCAGCTGTGCGCCGCGGATAGCCGCAACGTAACCACCAGGGCCACCGCCGATAACAACCAAATCAAATTCTTGGGACATAATATTTTCTCAAATAGAAAGCGCGCACTGGATCACAGCGAAGGCTATAGTTTAAACGCGAGTTTAGATTTCAAGTAATATACGCGCTGGGTCTTGCAGCAATTCCTTAATGGTAACTAAGAACTGAACTGCTTCCTTGCCGTCAATCATCCGGTGGTCATATGACAAGGCTAAATACATCATTGGACGAATCACCACTTGGCCATTTTCGGCAACCGGTCGGTCTTGAATGGTGTGCATACCCAAGATAGCCGTTTGTGGTGGGTTCAAGATGGGTGTTGACAACAAAGAGCCGAAAATACCACCATTGGTAATGGTAAAGGTGCCGCCCTGCATCTCTTCCATGGTTAGCTTGCCTTCTTTGGCCTGGGTGGCCAAACCAACAATACCTTTTTCGATGTCTGCCAAGCTCATGGCTTCTACATCACGTAACACAGGCACCACTAAGCCTCGCTCTGTGGAGACTGCAACACTGATGTCTTGGTAAGCGTGATAGACCATATCATTGCCATCTAGCGACGCGTTGACCGCTGGAAAACGTTTTAACGCTTCTGCTGCGGCCTTAACAAAGAAAGACATGAAGCCTAAACGAGTGCCGTTATGCGCTTTTTCAAACTGCGCCTTATACTGCTTACGCAAGGCCATAATAGGTGACATATCCACTTCGTTGTAAGTGGTCAACATAGCCGCATCATTTTGCGCCGACACCAAACGCTTAGCGATGGTAGAACGCATACGAGTCATTGGCACACGACGCGAGGTGCGATGTGCTGGGCCAGTTGAGGCCGCCACACTGGCAGTCGGAGCAGGTGCAGACACTGCAGGGGTTGCCACGGCTGCGTTTTTCAAGTGATTTAATACGTCTTCTTTTAATAACCGACCATCTTTGCCCGTACCTGTAATTTGGCTAGCATTGAGGTTATTTTCGTGAAGCAATTTACGAACTGCCGGGCCACTCACATCTGAGTGACCAGCTGCTTCTGCTTCTTGCGGTGCAGCTACTGGCGCAGTGGCTGAAGCGCCGGCGGCGCCTGCACTAAAGCGAGCAATTAACTGGTTGCTTAGTACAGTACTGCCTTCTGGCATAACAATCTCTTCCAAACTGCCATCGGCAGGCGCAACCACTTCCATCACCACCTTGTCGGTTTCGATATCAACGATTAGCTCATCGCGTGTACACGCCTCTCCTGGCTGCTTGTGCCATGTAGCAATAGTGCCATCAGCCACAGATTCAGGAAAAGATGGGGCTTTAATTTCAATAGACATGGTTTATCCCTTCGCTCTAATGATAATGTGGGTATGACCAATTAACCCATTCATGATTCTAAACCCAAGGCTTGGGCCACTAAGTGCTGCTGTTCTTCAAGGTGCACGGACATATAGCCACATGCGGGTGCTGCCGATGCTGGTCTTGATGCAGCTATCAAATCCAAGCGCGGTTTCACCTTCTGAATAACCTTACGCATATGATGCTGGCTACAGTACCAAGCACCTTGGTTAAGTGGTTCCTCTTGGCACCAAACCGTCAGCTCCAAATTTGGATATTGCGCCAAGACTTCTTCCAAACGCTGTTCCGGGAACGGGTACAGTTGTTCAATACGCACAATGGCAACATGGTCTAGTTCGCCTAAACGGCGCTGCTCCAATAAGTCGTAATAAACCTTACCTGCGGTCAACACCAGACGCCTTACATCGGCTTTATTGGGATTGTCTATATCGTCAATTACAGTTTGGAATGCACCTTCGGACAAATCGTCTAAATTAGACACAGCCACTTTATGACGCAACAAACTCTTAGGCGTCATGACAATCAAAGGCTTACGCATCGGGCGAATGGCTTGACGGCGTAACAAGTGGAATATTTGTGACGGCGTGGTGGGCACACAAACTTGAATGTTATGTTCAGCACACAACTGCAAGTAGCGCTCTAAGCGTGCAGAGGAGTGCTCTGGGCCTTGCCCTTCGTAGCCGTGGGGTAGCAACATGGTGAGACCACACATGCGGCCCCACTTGTGTTCACCACTGGTGATAAACTGATCTATCACCACTTGGGCACCGTTGGCAAAATCACCAAACTGCGCTTCCCATACCACTAGGCCTTCGGGAGCAGTGGAGGCATAACCGTATTCAAAGGCTAGTACTGCCTCCTCGGACAACAAGGAATCAAAGATAGTAAATTCTGGCTGCTGATCAGACAAATTGCGCAGCGGCACGTAAGCGCCACTCCCCTTTTGATCATGCAAAACTGCATGCCGATGAGAGAAGGTGCCGCGGCCAACATCTTGGCCCGTTAAACGGATAGGATAACCTTCTTCGACCAGTGAAGCATAAGCCATCACTTCGGCAAAACCCCAGTTAATTTCCGCCGCACCTGCAGCCATCTTCATACGATCATCAAGAATCTTTTTAACTTGTCGCTGTACTACAAAACCAGCGGGCACCTGATCAAGGCGCTGACCAAGATCTTTAAGTACTTCACTGGCAACACGAGTGTCCCCTGGAGCGGTCCACTGGTGGCCTAGATAGGGTTTCCAGTCTACAAATGAGCTTTTGTCTGGCACAGTAACCAAGGCCTTAGCAACGTGCTCGCCGTTGTCGAGCGCGTCTCTATAGTCGTCTTGAAAGGCTGAAATATCGGCAGCGGTAAGCACACCTTCCGAAACCAACTGTTGACCGTATAAAGTAGCCACTGTGTTACGCGCCTTAATGGCGTTATACATGAGCGGCTGCGTGCCCGAAGGCTCGTCCGCTTCGTTGTGACCACGGCGGCGATAACAAACCAAATCGATGACAACGTCGCGTTTAAACTCGTTGCGGTAATCCAGCGCCAATTCAGACACAAAGGCCACCGCGTCAGGGTCATCCCCGTTAACGTGGAAGATAGGTGCGTCTACAAATTTAGCCACGTCAGTACAATATGGCGTTGAGCGGGCGTCTTCTTTTTTACTGGTGGTGAAACCCACTTGGTTGTTAATCACAATGTGGATGGTACCGCCGGTTTTATAGGCACGGGTTTGAGACATTTGTAACGTCTCCATAACCACGCCCTGACCAGCAAACGCTGCATCACCATGTAAACAAATGGGTAGCACTGTGTCGCCTTCGGTATCTTTACGTCGATCTTGACGCGCTCGTACTGAGCCTTCAGCAACCGGGTTGGCAATTTCTAAGTGCGACGGGTTAAAGGCCAAAGCCATGTGCACTTCGCCACCTGGGGTATTTACGTTGGTAGAAAAACCTTGATGGTACTTTACATCGCCCGAGGTATTGAGCGGGCGTTTGCCCTCAAATTCCTCAAACAAGTCAACTGGGTTTTTACCAAAAATATTGATTAATACATTAAGGCGACCACGATGAGCCATGCCGATAACGATTTCTTTGGCTTTGCTACTACCCGAGCGTTGGATAATATTATCCAGCATAGGAATGAGCGTTTCGCCACCTTCTAAACCAAAGCGCTTGGCTCCAGCAAAGCGAGATCCAAGGTATTTTTCAAGGCCTTCTGCCGCAATTAGGCGTTCAAAAATATGCGTACGCTTTTCAGCCGTGTGTTTAGGGTGGCTACGAACCGACTCTACACGTTGACGAATCCATAATTTTTCGTCGGTATTAACGATGTGACTGTATTCACAGCCTACCGTTGAGCAGTAAGTTTCTTCAAGGCCCGCAATAATCTCAGACAAAGGCATTTCTTCTTTGCCTAAGTATGATGCACCCACTTGAAATACGGTGTCTAAGTCGGCTGCTGATAGCTCGTGGAAATGTAAATCGAGTGTTGGCACCACTTCTTTAGGTTTAAGTTCTAACGGGTCTAAGCTAGCAACTTGGTGACCATGTACACGATAGGCGTTGATTAAGCGCATCACTCGCACTTGTTTGCGCTCATGATCGCTACTTAAACTCGCTGTTTGAATCGGGTGAGATTTGCTTTGATTCTTACCTAAAAGAAGAAAGTGTTCTTTAACGATAGAGTGAGGCACGTCACCAACAATGGTTTCAGGCACTCGGGGTAATTGATCAAACTCTTGTCGCCATTGCTCAGGTACAGCATTGGGATCACGCAAATAGGTTTCGTACATTTCTTCCATGTACGCAAAGTTTCCATCAGAAAAGTGAGACTCGCGCCTCTGCAGCTCCATCATGCTGTCTTGCATTTTGGTATCACCAAATAATCTTTGTTTGTGGTCAAGCTTAACCAAACGCGTCCATTATAACCCGCTACGCGTTACAGGGTTAAGCAATAAAACTAATTATATCCAAATACCTGACCTAGAGCCCCTTTAACGAAGCCCAAACTCAAGCGCAGGTATCAACTAGGTTGCTCGCGCTAACAACATATTACGGATATGACCAATGGCTTTGGTTGGGTTTAAGCCTTTAGGGCATACCGTGACACAGTTCATAATACCGTGGCAACGGAACACACTAAACGGATCATCCAAGTCGGCCAAACGCTCTTCCATAGCAGTATCACGGCTGTCCGCTAAGAAGCGGTACGCCTGTAACAAGCCAGATGGGCCGATAAACTTATCTGGGTTCCACCAAAAAGAAGGACACGCTGTAGAACAACAGGCACACAAGATACACTCGTATAGACCATCAAGCTTTTCGCGCTCTTCAGGGGACTGTAAACGCTCAATGGCGGGCGCAGGGGTATCGTTCAACAAGAAAGGCTTCACCTTTTCATATTGCTTGTAGAACTGATCCATGTCGATAACCAAGTCACGGATAACCGGCAATGCGGGTAACGGACGCAAAATCAGCTTGTTGTTTTTTACACAAGCAGAAAGCGGTGTAATACAAGCCAAACCGTTAACGCCATTGATGTTCATACCGTCAGAACCACACACACCTTCTCGGCATGAGCGACGATAGGCCAAACCACTGTCTTGGACCTTAAGCATGTTCAACACATCCAATACCATCAAGTCTTTACCACCGGTATCAACTTGAAAGTCTTGCATGTAAGGTTTTTTGTCTAGCTCTGGGTGATAGCGATATACACTTACTGTTAACATGTCACTACTCCTTAATAAGTACGAATTTTAGGTGGGAAAGCATCAACGGTCTTGGGTGAGAAGTTCACCTCGCGCTTACCAATTCGCTCTTCTGTCGGATAGTACACAGAATGTTTCAACCAGTTTTCGTCATCACGTTCAGTAAAGTCATTACGCGCGTGAGCACCTCGACTTTCCTTACGCTCTTCTGCTGCGATCGCCGTAGCAAACGCCACTTCAAATAAATTTTGCAGCTCAAGAGCTTCAATACGGTCGGTGTTAAACGCACCAGTTTTATCTTTCAGGTATAAATTATTGACCTTGAGACGTAGCTCACGCAAAAGACCTAAGCCTTTTTGCATGCTCTCGCCTTCGCGGAACACACCAAAATAAAGTTGCATCGTTTTCTGAAGCTCTTCACGTACGTCAGAGATATTTTCGCCTGATTCAGATGCATTCAAGGCAGTCAATCGCGCCATAGCGGCATCTAAGTTGGCCTGAGTGGCCGACTCAACCTTATAGCCTTCGCGCATTGATTTTTCAATTTGAATGCCCGCAGCACGACCAAATACAACCAAGTCTAACAATGAGTTACCACCCAAACGGTTGGCACCATGCACCGACACACAAGCCACTTCGCCACAGGCATATAAGCCATCAATGACGCGGGTTTCTGTTTCAGACTCTGGGTACAACACCTGACCGCCAATGTTCGTCGGTAAACCACCCATCATATAGTGACAGGTTGGTACTACAGGTACGGGTTCGAATACTGGATCGGCGTGAGCAAAGGTGCGCGATAGCTCGCAGATGCCCGGGAGGCGGCTTTCCAACACTTCTTCACCTAAATGATCAAGCTTAAGGAATACGTGATCGCCATTCTCACCACAACCACGACCTTCAAGGATCTCCATAACCATGGAGCGAGCGACAACGTCACGACCAGCGAGGTCTTTAGCATTAGGCGCATAACGCTCCATAAAGCGTTCGCCATCCTTATTGATAAGATAACCACCCTCACCGCGGCAACCTTCGGTCACCAATACGCCTGCGCCGGCAATACCGGTAGGATGAAACTGCCACATTTCCATGTCTTGCACGGGTAGACCCATACGCAAGCCCATACCCACGCCGTCGCCTGTGTTAATCAGGGCGTTAGTGGTCGATTGGAAAATGCGGCCTGCGCCGCCAGTAGCTAACACCGTGGCTTTAGCTTCGATATAAACAGTTTCACCAGACTCAATACAAATAGCAATGACACCGACTATGGCACCATCATCATTTTGCACCATATCTACGGCAAACCATTCATTTAAAAATGTAGTTCCGCCTTTCAAGTTGCCCTGATACAAGGCGTGTAGCAACGCGTGGCCGGTACGATCGGCTGCGGCACAGGTACGAGCAGCCTGTCCACCTTCACCAAAATTCTTTGATTGACCGCCAAATGGGCGCTGGTAAATGCGACCTTCTTCGGTGCGTGAAAACGGCAAACCCATATGATCAAGCTCAAACACGGCTTGAGGGCCTACACTACACATGTATTCAATGGCGTCTTGGTCGCCAATGTAGTCCGAACCTTTAACGGTATCGTACATGTGCCAGCGCCAATCATCATTGGGATCATTACTGGCGATAGCGCAAGTGATTCCACCTTGCGCCGATACCGTATGCGAACGGGTAGGAAATACTTTAGTAATACAGGCTGTTTTTAAGCCTGATTCGGTAAGCTGCAATGCGGCACGCATGCCTGCACCGCCACCACCAATTACAATGGCTTCATAAGACATTTTACGTAACGAGTTAGACATGACTTATAGACCCCATAACAACTGAACACCCCAAACGGTATAGACGAACATTAATACGCCAACCACCATTTGAAATACAAAACGAAATACAAACGGCTTGATATAATCGGTAGACACCGACCACAAGCCAATCCAACAATGGGCACCTAAAGACAATAGCGCCATCAAGCTAAAAATGCGCACGCTGGTCATGCCAAACAAGGCATCCCACTGGGCATAATCTAACTGCGGATTAAACAGCAAATAAGCCACCATGAACACAGAATAAAGTGCTAACACTACCGCGCTGATACGTTGCAATAGCCAGTCGTACAAACCGCTACGACCCAAATTAGTAATTGTAGTTACCATACCCAAACTCCTGCTAATACAGCCAACACAATGGTAAGGCCAACAACCATCTTGGCGGCGCTATTGGCAGAATCGAGTTCTTCACCAACACCAACATCCATTACCAGGTGCTTCATACCGGCACTAAAGTGAAACCCTAGTGCGCTCAACAGGCCCCACGTAATAAACTGGGCAACGAAACTGGTTTGCATGGTATCTTGGGCAGAAGCAAAACCCTCTGCTCCACTTAAGGACGTATCAAACAAACAAAAAAGGAAAACAAGGCCAACAAACAACACCACACCAGAAATACGGTGGCATATAGAAACCACAGAAATAAGTGGGTGTTTGAATGTGCCTAAATCAAGATTAACGGGTCTTTTATCGCTCACGGCTACCTGCTCTTGGCTGAAATTAGGGTTAACTAAAGATACAATAACTACGTTAATTCGACACTTACTTAGCTGTCAGCGTCACGTAGGGCGCAAGTATAGTGATTTGAGGCATAGAAAACAACGCAACCTTTAGTCGTATATGAAATCTTTTATGGTGCTTACAGATAACCCTAAAACCAAGCTCCAAGGGATTATCAGCCCCCTCCCTACCTTCAGCAACACTTTACAAAGCGTCTCAATAAGGGGATCATATAATCCTAGCGCTATAGCCGCGACCCTCTACATCACCAGTAATTATAACTACAATCACTATGCCGAATCATTCCTAAGCCTCAACTAAGGTAAGATAGGCTCCAGTTATTGGATGAGTACGACTTTCGTCCGCTATTTTTAGCTATGTACTAACGCTATAGTAGCCCTCGGTATTTGGCGCTAACTCAGCCAATATTCCAATTCAACCTTTTAGGAGCCATCAAATGCCCGACAGAAAAGCCACTCTTCACGTAGAAGGTATGGACCCCATTGAACTGCCCATTTATTCTGGCAGCACCGGCCCCGATGTTATCGATGTACGCCAACTGGTAAGCCAAGGCCTTTTTACCTACGATCCAGGGTTTGTGTCGACTGCTTCATGTGAATCAAAAATCACTTACATTGACGGCGATAACGGCATTTTATTACACCGTGGTTACGCCATAGAAGACTTAGCTGCTAACTCGAGCTACATTGAAACCTGCTACTTATTAGTACACGGCGAACTGCCATCAGCCGAGCAGCTGGAAGAATTTACCGCCAACATCACCAACAACACCATGGTGCATGAACAATTAATGCACTTTTTCAATGGCTTCCGTCGTGACGCACACCCAATGGCCATCATGTGTGGCGTTGTGGGTGCTTTGTCTGCTTTTTACCATGACCAACTAGACAACTCGAACCCTGATCACCGCGAAAAAGCCATTCACCGCCTGATTGCGAAAATGCCTACCTTGGCAGCCATGTGTTACAAGTACTCTATAGGCCAGCCGTTTATCTATCCACGCGATGATTTAAACTATGCCGAAAACTTCTTACACATGATGTTTGGCAAGCCTACAGCAGAAAGCAACATCGATCCTGTCTTGGCTCGCGCCATGGACAAGATCTTTATGCTGCATGCTGACCACGAGCAAAACGCCTCTACCTCTACCGTTCGTTTGGCAGGCTCTTCCGGCGCCAATCCATTTGCCTGTATCGCCTCCGGCATTGCTGCACTATGGGGCCCCGCTCATGGCGGCGCTAACGAAGCGGTACTAGACATGCTCGAAGAAATTGGTGACGTATCAAACATCGATGCCTTTGTTGCCAAAGCGAAAAACAAAAACGATCCATTCCGCCTTATGGGCTTTGGCCACCGTGTTTACAAGAACTTTGACCCACGTGCCACGGTTATGCGTGAGACCTGTGACGAAGTATTAGAACTACTGGGCGTAGAAAACGATCCATTACTTCAAATTGCTAAGCGTCTAGAGCAAATCGCCTTAGAAGATGAATATTTTATTCAGCGTAAACTCTACCCTAACGTCGACTTCTACTCTGGCATCATCCTCAAGGCAATTGGTATCCCAGCGTCTATGTTTACGGTAATTTTTGCCCTAGCACGTACGGTAGGTTGGATTTCCCATTGGCACGAAATGCTTAACAGCTCGTACCGCATTGGTCGCCCTCGCCAGCTATATACCGGCGAACCTCAGCGCCCATACCCTACCAAGTAACTTTCATGACTTGGTACGCTTAAAACCACCTTTGGGTGGTTTTTTTATGCCTGCAAAAAGCGTAACTGGCACAGTCTTTGCAATATTAAGCCTTAACGGCTTGCCAACCTGCAATGGGCACCTTTACGCACCATTAACTATCAGTTGGGCAACCCGAGCGCACCATTAAAGTGCAATATTAATTTAGTTTGCCACATTAAGGAATTACCTTGGATACCACAACTAACGCAGTCGCCACCCTGGTGCAAAGTTCCAACACCTTGTTCATCTTACTGGGCGCCATTATGGTGCTTGCCATGCATGCAGGCTTTGCCTTTTTGGAAGTTGGCACCGTGCGCCACAAGAACCAAGTCAATGCATTAGTAAAGATCATGACCGACTTTGGTTTTTCTTGCCTGGCATACTTCTTTGTCGGTTATTGGATTGCCTACGATCAACACTTCTTTGCTAGTGCCCAAGCGCTAAGTGCCAACAATGGCTATGAGCTAGTGAAGTTCTTCTTTTTAATGACCTTTGCAGCCGCCATACCCGCAATTATTTCTGGTGGTATTGCAGAACGAGCTCGATTTTGGCCATTGTTAGTGGCCTCCACATTAACGGTAGGTCTGGTGTACCCCATATTCGAAGGCATAGCTTGGAACGGCAATTACGGTTTCCAGAGCTGGCTCGAAACTCAATTTGGCGTGGGTTTTCACGACTTTGCTGGTTCCGTGGTTGTACACGGCGTAGGCGGTTGGTTAGCATTAGTGGCTGTCGTGCTGCTTGGCACTCGCAAAGGCCGCTACCGCAAGGGTAGGTTAGTGGCTTTCGCACCTTCCAGCATCCCGTTTTTAGCCCTGGGTTCTTGGATCCTTACCATTGGTTGGTTTGGCTTCAACGTGATGTCTGCACAAACCTTAGATGGCATCAGTGGTTTGGTGGCTGTGAACACCCTAATGGCCATGGCTGGCGGCACTATCGCAGCCTTGGTGGTAGGCAAAAATGACCCTGGCTTCGTTCACAACGGCCCACTGGCTGGCTTAGTGGCGGTATGCGCAGGTTCTGACCTAATGCACCCCGTCGGCGCCTTAGCTGTAGGCTTAATTGCTGGCGGGTTGTTTGTATATGCCTTCATCCTCACTCAAAATCGTTGGAAGATCGATGACGTGCTAGGCGTGTGGCCATTACACGGTTTGTGTGGCGTATGGGGCGGCATTGCCGCTGGCATCTTTGGTTTAGAGGCCTTAGGTGGATTAGGCGGTGTGAGCTTGATGTCGCAACTAATAGGCACAGTACTAGGCCTAACCATCGCCGTCGTCGGTGGCATACTGGTGTATGGTGGTGTGAAAATGGCGGTAGGTTTACGTTTAAGCGAAGAACAAGAGTTGAACGGCGCCGACTTAAGTATTCATAACATCGGCGCCACGTCGGCTGACTAACTCACCGCTCGCCTTTATCTAACCAAGGATTAAAGCTCGCTTTGTCCTTGGTTTCTGGCTTCACTTGCGGCTCGACTTCTGGTTTAGCAGTCACCACCCCAGGTCGCGCAACAGGTTTATCAGCCAGCTGAGCGGCTTCCCTAGCCTTAGCTGCAGGTTGAGACGTTGCATAGTCTGCGTTGTAGAATTCCGACTCTACAACCACTTCAGGCTTGTACTTACGAATTTCCCAACAGCGGTGAATTTTCTTATTGCGACCAAAGTCTTTGTCTAAGGTTTCATCGCTAATATCTACCACATGATTATGCTGCTCTACCTTTTCGTCCAGTTCGAAACGACGGTAGTTGGTAGAGAAGATTAACAAGCCATCTTCGGCTAACAAGTCCATCACCTTATGGATCATCCACGCATGGTCTCGCTGCACATCTAACACACCTACCATTTTCTTTGAGTTTGAAAAGGTCGGTGGATCAAGGAAAATTAAGTCATATTCACCTTTATGGATCTTAATAAACTCCATACAGTCATGCTGTTCAAAACGATGTACTTGATCGCTAAAACCGTTCAAGGCAAGGTTCTTTTTACCCCAAGACAAATAAGTCGCAGACATGTCCACACTTAAGGACTTACGGGCACCACCTTGTACCGCATGCATGGTTGCTGTGCCGGTATAACAAAACAAATTCAAGAAACGTTTAGCCTGGGACTGTTGTTGGATTTTTTGTCGTACTGGGCGATGGTCTAAAAATAAACCTGTGTCTAAATAATCATTAAGGTTAACCAGCAGCTTACAGCCACCCTCTTGCACTTGAATATATTCGCCTTTCTCATCGTGTGTTTGGTATTGATCTTTGCCGGTTTGTTGGCGACGCTGCTTCAATACAATGCGTTCGGATGGGACTTGCATCGCCTGTGGCAACGCCAACATCACTTCTTCTAAACGTCTCTGCGCTTTGTCTGCATCAACGGTCTTAGGCGCGGCATATTCTTGTACATGCAACCAATCACCATACACATCGATAGCCACTGCATACTCTGGCATATCGGCATCATATAAGCGGTAACATTCAATTTTCTGCTGTTTAACCCATTTACTAAACTGTTTGCGGTTTTTGACCACGCGGTTAGCAAACATTTGCGCACCTTCACTGAGCGCTTGCAATGGAATTTCACCGCTCGCTTCACGCCGATCTGCAAAGCGGTTAGTCATTTCCAGGTTATACATCAACAACGAACTTTTAATAGCACCGTTGTAAAAGGCATATTGTTTATGAGAGCGTAATCCAACGGCTTTTCCTAGCTCTAAGTTGCCGGTAAATACACCCAATTGCCAGCCCACAAAATCTTGGCTTAGGCGCTCACCTAAATGTTGATAGAGATACTGAATATCGGCGACTTCGCTTAACCGCTCGCCATAGGGTGGATTGGTAATCACCAAACCAACCTGCTGCTCCGCCTTGTGAGTCAGCGGTTTTAAATCTTTTAGTTCGCGATGACTGACACGAATTCGATCGGTCATCCCGGCTTGTTTTAAGTTTTCACGGCACTTAGACACCGCTTTAGGCTGACCATCATAGCCATGGATTTCACTGCTAGATGCGGCTTCGCCTGCTTCTCTACGTAATTCCGCCGCATCCCAAATTTCACGCCACAATTCTACATTGTGCTGCTTCCACGTTTGTAGACCAAAACGCCAACGCAACAAGCCTGGGGCAGTATCAGAAGCCATCATCGCAGCTTCAATTAAAAACGTACCAGAACCACACATAGGGTCCATTAAAGGTTTACCCGCGGCCGCCATTGCTGGCCAACCGGCACGAATCAATAGTGCTGCTGCAAGGTTTTCTTTCAGTGGCGCCATACCACCTTCACGGCGATAGCCACGCTTGTGTAAACTCTCGCCGGATAAATCAAGGCTAATACGTACGCGACCTTTGGTAACAAAAACGTTAATACGAATATCAGGTTCTTGTTTTGAGATGTTAGGGCGCAATTCACCCTTGGCACGGAACTGGTCGACAATGGCATCTTTAACTTTAAGAGCACCAAAGTGAGTGTTATCTATGCCTCGCATACGGCCCGCATAGTCGACTAAGAAGGTTTGATCACTATCAAAGTGCTCAGTCCAATCCACCTTACCTATGGCGTCATAAAGTTCGTCTACGCTGTCTACGGCTTCATCGTGTAACAACATCAAAACACGGTTAGCCAAACGGCTCCACAAACAGGCGCTGTAGCCTACCTTTAAGTCACCATTAAAGTAGACGCCACCTTGGGTTAGCTTGATATCTTCAGCGCCTAAGGGGCTAAGTTCATCAGCTAGGATAGACTCCATGGCTTTGGGGCAAGTGGCAAAAAAGGCGTAGTTCATAGGAAAATACTGCAGTGATAAAAGTGGAGGCGCAGTATAACACCAAATGTATGCTGAGGTAGGAGTTCCCGCGCAAGGCACGGGAACTAGCATTTAAAGGACGTTAAGCAATAACTAGAGGCAAGAAGGTTGCAGACAATACTACCGCTGTAATTAGCAAACCTACCAATACACAAAGGCCTACGGTGACGATCGATATACTGAAGAAGAAACCACGCTCTTCCGAAACGTTCATCATTACCGGAACACCTACAAACATGAGGTAACAAGACATAGTGGTGGCTGCCATAATCACGCCCACATCGAGCCATAAAATGGGCAATAGGCCGACGACGCCAGCAATCAATACCGGTGAAGCAACAAATGTAGCCAACACCATGCATGTATCAAAACTTGAGCGCGAACCATAAGTTCGCTCCATCCAATGAATACCAATGGCCAAACCAGCAACGCCCAACAAAATAGCCACATACATGGCCACAGCAATAGGCAGAGCGCTGCCAATAGTTAGGGTGTGGTAGGCACTACCGCCATGACTCCAGCCCATTTGTGTGGTGCCAATAAAGAAAGCGGCCGGTGGAATTAACGCCAGCCAGACCAGCTGAGCGGTATAGCAGTGCATAAGAGAGTAGTTTTGACGACGGATGCGACGCCAGGCACGTTGGGGTTGGTAGACCAAGTCCCAAATGTATTCGAAAATCATAATTATTCCAATCTGGATTATTTTTATTAGTCAGATATGTAACACAAAATCATTCACCAAACTAATAATGAACATCCCCTGTGCCACACCTCTTATATAGCAAATTTTGCTAAACAAGGAAAGACAAAACTACCCAAATTATGATTTTAGCTGGCCCTCAATAGCTAACCCAGGTTAGATCGGCAAATAGTGGTCCACAAGCAACAATGCAAACAAGACCATAAGGTAAATGATTGAAAACCAAAATGTTTTCATGGCTTGCTGATAGGCCCCACGATAGAGCTTCCAAGCCCAATATAAGAAGCGCATATTGAGCAAAGTAACGCCGACCAGGTAGATAAATCCACTCATGCCTACGACATAGGGCAGCATGGTGGAAATCACCAATAAAACGGTATACAACAACACCTGCAAGCCGGTAAATTCTAGGCCATGGGTGACCGGTAACATCGGCACTTCCACTTTGGCATATTCATCACGCTTGTGAATCGCTAAGGCCCAAAAATGGGGCGGCGTCCAGGTGTAGATAATCAACACCAAAAGCAACGCATTGGGATCCACGGTCCCGGTAACGGCGACCCAACCCAACAAAGGTGGCATGGCACCTGCTATACCACCAATAACAATATTCTGCGGTGTGGCTCGTTTCAGGTAGAGGGTATACACCAGTGCATACCCCACCGACGAAGACAGAGTAAGCCAAGCGGTCAAAGGGTTAATCAAAACGTATAAGACACCCATGCCCACCACCGCTAAAACAGCGGCAAAAATCAACGCATGAGCTGGTGCTACCTTGCCTTTTGCCACGGGTCGATTGTGGGTGCGGCCCATTTGGCCATCAATACGGCGGTCTATGACATGATTCACCACGGCTGCAGACGCAGCCGACATAGCAATGCCTAAGTTACCCCACACCAGTACGTCCCACGGCACCATGCCGGGCACAGCCATAAACATACCCACCAATGAAGTCAGCAGCATTAACAACACCACGTTGGGCTTACACATTTCGTAATAGTCGCGCCAGTTTAGTTTAGGGCTTGTTGCACTAGTCTCAAAACTCATCAAGCTGTCCTCGGCCAGAATTGGCCACGTAATTAAGACTCACGGCGAGCACAAATAAACATGCACCACCAAAATTGTGCGCCACAGCCACAGGCAAAGGCAATAAATAAAATATATTTGCCAAACCTAAGGCAAACTGGAGGATAAATAGCACAATAAAGGCTAATCCGAAGCGACGTAAAAGATGGTCTTGCTGGCTCATCAAACGGTAGCTAGTGAGCAGTAAAAACAATCCCAATACAATAGCGCCGTACCGATGTAAGACATGAATCGCTTGCCGTGCCTCACTGTTCATTAAACCACCAAGGTAATTTGGCCCCAGTGATTGGGTCAGATTAAAGCCTTGTGAAAAGTCCATTGCGGGCCACCATGACCCATTACAATCAGGCAAACTTGAACACGCTAACGCCGCGTAATTAGAGCTCATCCACCCACCCAAAAACACCTGCAACACAACTAATAACAGGGCCATAAATGCCCATAATTTAAGTTGACCATGGCGCATATTAGTTAATCGCAAGGGGTTAGCTGCCTTACCCATTCGGCGTAACTTAATCAGCAATAACACCAATAAACTGAAAGTAATAAAACCCCCAAATAAATGTGCTGTAACGACCTGAGGCCATAACTTCCATGTCACTGTCCATGCGCCAAATGCGCCTTGCAGAATGACCATGGCCAACAAGGCTTGCGTTAATACAAACGGATAATATAAACGTTTACGCTGCGCCCAAGAAAAAGCCGCTAGAATCAATATCACTAAGCCCAAAGCCGACGCAAAATAGCGATGTGTCATTTCCATCCAGCCTTTAGCCGGTTCAACTGGGGCATCAGGAAACAGTGCTTGAGCCGAGGCTATTTCAGCGGCTGTTTCTGGCACCAATATAGAGCCATAACAACCCGGCCAGTCCGGACAACCTAAACCCGCGTCAGCAAGCCGGGTCCATGACCCAAGTACAATAACGCAGGCCACTAAGGCCAGCGCGATATAGGTTAAAAACAAACTCCACTTGGGAGCTGTAGCCGCAGTGTTCATAGTCGTTAATCAACCTATATTAGAGGTTTTAAGTAGTTTTTTAAGGTCTTTTAGCAATTCTTTACCTACAAAATCAACCCCATAGTGCATCATGATATTGCCCAGAGGATCAACCAAATAGATGCCCTGCCCATTAATAAACGTGTCAGGTGCTAAGCTCTTCAATTGAATCAAAGCGGGATAGTCTATTACCAACTGTGCTTCGTCTTGGCCTTGCTGGTTCACTACAAGACGCGTTACGCGATGTGCCTCTTTACCCAAGGCCACATGAATCTGTCTTATTAAGTGAATGGCTTCAGCACAGGATTCGAGGCACTCCTGTTGCGTCACATAAACCATGAGCCAACGTTTATCAGCCTGCTCTTGCGACCACTCAAGCTGGTCCGCCCCTTGTAATTGAGCGTCTTGAAGTTGTTCAGGGGGTAGGAGTAACTCACCAAAGTTAGTCCGGCCTTCGGGCACAGCCCAAAGATTAAAATACATGATCATGGCAATCACCAGAGGCACTGCAGTTACCGCAAACACAGCGTACAGGGTAAATCGATTACTTTTATTGGAACTCATTGATATGCCTTTAATTTTTTTGTAGCGTATTTTATTAACGTAGTGGCGAATAAAATACCCGATAAATATATAGCAAACAAAGGGTTAAAGCTAGGCCAAACCATTGCCATGCATACCCTAAATGTTTTGCTGCAGTCATGCTATTGGCCCGCCAGTGAGGCTCTAATAATGCAGGGCTGGGTGCGTCCAACATGAGCACCCACGGCAGTAGAGGACGCTCAAATTGTTGTTGTAGCTGAGGCATGTCCAAAGCTTGTACCAATTGCGGGTAATCAGCGGTGTAAATGTCTGCCGCCAATTGATAGGGATTGGCAGTCACCGGTACCAAACGGCCCGTTAAGTTAACGCTATCTGTGGGCCAATCTATGTTGGGCAACGGGTCTCTTTGGCCATTGGAGGCAAACCAACCACGATTCACTAACAACAACTCAGGCCCCACGTTAATCAAACCTACCGCATCGTACCCTACTTTGCCTTTAACCACTTGATTATCCCTAAACCAAACATAAGGCTTGATAAACTGGGCCTTCAGTGTCACCCTTTGGTGGTCGACAAAATGAGCCAAACTATCTTCAACAGTCACATGGATGGACTGCTCCAAGCCTGCTAAGCTCAAAACCAACGCTTGTTTTTGTGCGGCTCGGTCGAGCTGCCAGACACCTAGCACTAAGGTCAGCGGCAAAAAAAATGCCGTGAATATAGACAAGGCCCAATGGTGCCTTACGTTAGTTACAATAGTCATTCAATACACCGGTTGTATACGCTGGTAACACACCACCCGAGGTTCTTAGTATGATTAAAATCGTCATTACCATATTACTGTTACTGGCCTTAATAAGCCTCACTAGTGGCTTCATATTCTTGCTCAAAGATGGTAACCGATCTACACGGGTACTCACTTCGCTAAAATATCGCATTGGACTGGTGGTACTATTGGTTCTGGTGGTCACTTACGGGTTTTGGAGTGGTCAGCTTGTCACTCATTCACCTTGGGCAGCCATTCATTAAAAAAGGCAGCCATTCAGCTGCCTTTTTAGGGTTACATACTTTGATTTACATAATATATACAAAGATAAATAAACCGATCCAAACCATGTCCACAAAGTGCCAATACCAAGCGGCAGCTTCAAAACCGAAGTGTTGCTCCGGTGTGAAATGACCTTTACAAATACGTAGCCACATAACAAATAGGATAAACGCTCCAATAGTCACGTGAGCGCCGTGGAAGCCAGTAAGCATAAAGAAGGTAGAGCCATAAATACCTGAGTCTAAGGTCAAGCCTAACTCGGTATACGCTTCAATGTATTCCAACACCTGATAATAAACAAAGATGGCGCCAAGAATTACGGTAAACGCCAACCAAAATATGGTGCGTCCACGTTGCATGGCCCTTAATGCATGGTGAGCAAAGGTGAGCGTCACGCTAGAAGACATTAACAGCACAGTATTCAATAGTGGAATATGCCAAGGGTCAATAACCGCGTTAGGACCAGGCAGATCGGCACCAGCTGGGTTATTAAACATGGGCCAAGCATAATCAAAACTTGGCCACAACATATGTGTACTGGCCTTATCACCCTGGCCATCTAACCAAGGGCCCGCCCATTGACGTACATAAAGTAGCGCACCAAAGAATGCAGCGAAGAACATCACCTCAGAGAAGATGAACCAGCCCATACCCCAACGGAAAGACCGGTCCATTTGTGGGCTGTACATGCCTGCACGGCTTTCGGTTACAACTTTACTGAACCATGTAAATAGCACATAGGCTAATAACAAAGCCCCGGCGAAAAACACATAATGCGGGAAAGCATAACCTGATTCCCCTGCACTCATGTGATTCATCATGCCACCTGCGCCTGATGCCATACCAAACAAGCCTAAACTCGCCATAATCGGAAAGCGGCTGCTTTCTGGTACGTAATAACTGGATGTTGCCATGTATTGCTCCTTGGTCGAAGACTTATTATTGGGCTGTAAAATACAGCCTTAAATTTGTTTTAAAAGGCGAAAACCTTACTTTTCAGCAAAGGCCCCCGCATCAAATATTGTGTAAGACATCGTCACCGTACGAATATGCGGCGGCAGCTTCGGATCAAGAGCAAAGATGAGCGGCATTTTACGCCCTTCTCCTGCTGCTAACGTTTGCTGACTGAAACAGAAACATTCTGTTTTTTGCACATACTCTGTGGCTTCCGAAGGCGATACACTGGGTACCGCTTGGCCCACCATGTCTTGCTGAGTTGGGTTTAAGGCCCAAAACTCTACTTGCGTCCATGCCCCTGGGTGTACTTCAATTTCTTCTTCAAGCGCTTCAAACTCCCACGGCATACCCGCGTTATTTGTAGTAATAAACTGCACCTTAATAGTACGGCTAGTATCTACCCACTGTTCAACTCGTTCAACAGGACCGGTAATTTTACCGTTGATACCTGTGAATTCGCAAAACACATCATACAAAGGCACCAATGCAAAGCCAAAGCCAAACATTGCAACTGCCGCCAACACTAGCTTTAAGGCGGTTTTACCTGCCTTAAAGCCTGTTTTTGGTGAGTCTGTCACTACTTAACTTCTGGTGCTTCAGCAAAAGTGTGGTAAGGCGTTGGTGATGGAAGAGTCCATTCCAAACCTTCCGCCCCTTCCCAAACCTCATCACTGGCCTGCTCACCACCGCGGATACATTTTATAACTGCGTAGAGCAAAATCAACTGAGAGAAGCCGAACACAAAGGCACCAACGGTGACAATGGCATTAAAGTCGGCAAACTGCAGCGCATAGTCGGGTATACGGCGAGGCATGCCCGCTAAGCCAACAAAGTGCATAGGGAAGAAAGTAACGTTTACACCAATGAAGGACATCCAAAAATGGAATTTACCCAGCTTTTCGTCGTAATAATGACCTGTCCACTTAGGCAACCAATAGTACACACCAGCAATAATGCCGAACAATGCGCCTGGCACTAGCACGTAGTGGAAGTGAGCCACTACAAAGTAAGTGTCATGGTACTGGAAATCTGCAGGCGCAATCGCCAACATCAAACCAGAGAAACCGCCGATGGTAAACAATACGACAAAAGCCAGGGCAAACAACATCGGCGTCTCGAAGGTCATGGACCCCCTAAACATGGTAGACACCCAGTTGAAGACCTTTACGCCAGTTGGTATAGCAATCAACATGGTGGCGTACATAAAGAACAGTTCTGTTTGCAGCGGTAACCCCACGGTAAACATGTGATGTGCCCAAACAATAAACGACAAGAAGGCTATAGACGAAGTGGCGTATACCATCGACGCATAACCAAACAATGGCTTACGAGCAAAGGTAGGAATGATCTGCGAGACAATACCAAACGCAGGCAAGATCATAATATATACTTCAGGATGACCAAAGAACCAGAATACGTGTTGGAACAATACGGGATCACCACCACCAGCCGCATCAAAGAAGCTCGTGCCAAAGTGAATATCCATCAACATCATGGTTACCACACCAGCCAATACCGGCATTACTGCAATCAGCAAATAAGCGGTAATCAACCAAGTCCATACAAACAGCGGCATCTTCATCAAGGTCATACCCGGCGCCCGAAGGTTTAAGATAGTTGCAATGATATTGATGGCACCCATAATGGAAGAAATACCCATCATGTGTACACCAAAAATGAAGAAAGTCACACTGCTCGGTGCGTAGGTAGTGGACAGCGGCGCATAAAACGTCCAACCAAAGTTGGGTGCACCGGCTTCGGTAAATAAGGTGAACAACAACATCCCAAAAGCGAATGGTAAAATCCAGAAGCTCCAGTTGTTCATACGTGGCAACGCCATGTCTGGCGCGCCTACCATAAGCGGCACCATCCAGTTAGCCAACCCGACGAAGGCTGGCATAATGACACCAAACACCATGATTAAGCCGTGCATGGTGGTCATTTGGTTAAAGAACTCAGGTTCGATCAGTTGCATACCCGGCTGAAACAATTCAGACCGGACAATCAGCGCCATAGTGCCGCCAATAAACAACATGATGAATGAGAACCATAAATACATACTACCAATGTCTTTATGGTTTGTAGTTAATACCCAGCGCATGATGCCTTTAGCAGGCCCATGATGGCCGTGATCGTCGTGTTGATCGGTCGCAGTTGTCATAATCGAGCCTCCTATTGTTTCGCGTCAATGATCATTTTTGGAGTCACCGTATCGCCGGCATCGTTACCCCAAGCGTTTCGCTCATAAGTAATTACCGCGGCTAAATCCACTTCGCTGAGCTGAGCCGCAAAGGCCTGCATAGCGGTGCCAGATTTACCATTGATAACGATATCGATGTGGGCTGCCACGTCGCCGGTGGCGATTGGGCTATCCACTAAGGCTGGGAATACACTGCCCATACCCGCTCCCTGTACGCCATGACAGGCTGCACAACTACGAGCATATACATCGGCACCTTTAGTCATCAGTTCTTCATGGCTAAAGTCGCCTAAGGCAGCTGCTGCTTCGGCTTCTGCCGCAGCTCGCTGATCAACCAACCAAACTTGATATTCGGCTGGCGTGACGGCTTCCAAGACAATCGGCATAAAGCCATGGTCAACACCACATAACTCAGCACACTGGCCACGATATAGGCCTTCTTGGCCTTCGGGGATGATGGCCCATGACTCATTGATGTAACCTGGAATGGCATCTTTCTTAACTGCTATTTCTGGCACCCACCAAGCATGGATAACGTCATTAGCTGTAATTAAGAAACGAATTTTTTTGCCGGTTGGCACAACCACATGTTTATCCACCTCTAGCAAATAGTTTTCACCTTTCGCTGTGCGGTCATAAATTTCGTCTTGGCTGGTCGTTAGGTTACTGAAGAACCCCACGTCTTCGCCAAGGTAATCGTATTGCCACTTCCATTGATGACCGGTGATCTTAATGTCGATATCAGCATCGGTGGTATCGTACATTTCAATGAGGGTAGAAGTCGCTGGCACTGCCATAGCAATAAGAATTGCAGTAGGCACGGCTGTCCATAACAGCTCTAGGCCGAGACTTTCGTGGAACTGAGAGGCTTTTGCGCCCTTGGACTTACGGTGTTTGAAAATGGAGTAGAACATCACTCCAAAAACCACCACACCAATCCAAACGCAAATCCAAAAAATAAGCATATGTAAGTCGTAGATAGATTGACTTACTTCTGTGACTCCTTGAGGCATATTCAATTCCCAATCTGCCATAGCAGCGGGTGCTGAAACCAAACTCAAGACTACAGAACTTAGGCGCTGCCAAGTTCTCGAAAACATACCTGCCCTCCTTATTGTTTTTGTGGGGGGTGTTAGTTAGTTGGACCTAAAAACGATGATATTTAGGGTGACACGAAAATTATCAATTAAGGGGGTAATAATCAAGCATTATTTTGAGTATTTTCCTAGACTTAAGTATGAGGAAGCGCACTATTAACAGCAGTCAAAACGATAATTACAAATACTACTAAAGTACCCAAACCTATATATATCATACGCTCCAGGCCACCTTCATTAAGGTCTTGTTCGCGCTTTTCATTGGATTGAATGCCAATTAGCCCCGCTAATACGCTTTGAGCGTAACTTAACAACCATCGCCAACCACTTTTTTGTTGTGGCATTATTGCACTCCCCTATTTAGTTCATTAACTCTCTATACGCCGTCACACACTCTTTAACCAAGCTCGGACCTTGGTAAATCAAACCACTGTAGACTTGCACCAGCTTGGCACCAGCCGCCATTTTTTCCAATGCATCGGTGCCGCTACTAATACCACCCACGCCTATAATGGGCACTTGATCAGTCAATATAGCGTACAAATCGGCAATGGTTTGTGTCGACTTATCTTTTACCGGCACCCCACTAAGGCCACCCGCTTCGTCACCATAAGGCAAATGCTCCACGCCCGCTCGGCTCAAGGTGGTATTGGTGGCAATAACCGCATCCATTTTTTGTTCTAACACACACTCAGCCACACCCTGCAATTGCTGGGCATCCATATCAGGGGCTATTTTTACGGTTAACGGCACATATCGACCGTGTATTTCGGCCAAAGAGGCTTGCTCTCGTTTCAAGGCCGATAATAGCTGATTGAGCGATTCACCATATTGTAGGTCACGCAAACCAGGCGTGTTAGGAGAAGAAATATTAACCGTGATGTAGCTGGCGTATTGATAGACCTTTTGCATACAGATGATGTAATCGTTGGCGGCATCTTCTACCGGCGTATCAAAGTTCTTGCCTATGTTAATCCCCAACACACCATCAAATGTCGATTTTTTTACATTAGCGATGAGCTGATCTACACCCTCATTATTGAAACCCATACGGTTAATAATACCTTGAGCTTCTGGCAGTCGAAACATACGTGGCTTAGGGTTGCCCGGCTGTGGCCGCGGCGTTACCGTGCCAACTTCTACAAACCCAAAACCCAATGCCGCTAATCCATCAATGGCCGATGCATTTTTGTCGAGCCCCGCAGCCAAACCCACAGGGTTTGGAAAATTGATACCCATTACCGTGACAGGTGCGTCTGGTACGCTGGGCATTAAAGCAGGTAACAACCCTAGCCGAGCTCCTGCAGCAAGCCCTTCTATGGTTAACTCATGGGCTGTCTCGGCAGACAATTGAAACAACACACTTCGAGCGATGGAGTACACGGCATAACCTCTAAACTTAACTTACGTATTTAACAGCCATTATAGCCTATGCTCAACCAAGGTTACATTTCAATACAAAGCACAACAGATAAAAATCTAAATACCTGTTCTTGGTTACACAAGCACAGCACTATACGAACACAAAACCCCACCATAATCGATACTCTAAACCTCACATTATTGACTAGGTGAAGACTATACTCGAACAGAAACTTCCAGAAATTGGTGAACACACCACCATTAACGAACTTGCAGACATTGTACGCACACTCGAGCAGTCGTTAATCTTACGTATTTACGATGTTCATAATGAGGTATTTGGTGCGATCCGCCTAGTCAGTGCCAACGAACTCAAGCAAATTGATCGCCTCCGTCAGCAGCCACAATTCATCGATGCACTAGGCGCTGTCTTGCACCAACTGGCGCAACGAAACCAAGTTTTGCATACGCTTGCCCTGTTCAAAACAAAGGTGGGCCTGCGGGTACACCCGGCCCAACAACTTAAGCCACTGTTTGATACGCGCGTCTTGGTACTTAACCTCTACCGTTGCCTCTACAAGGTCAATAAAATAAAGTACCGTCGGTACTAAGGCAGTCCAATTCCACGCTTGATGAGGCTGATCAGCTTGCTGATGGGCTATTTGTAAAGCTAGGTCTGGCTTCCATACCAAACCTCTACCGATCATCACGTCATCACAGCCGCTGGCCTTCTTACACGCTTCATAATCTGCCGGTGTCCAAACTTCGCCATTGGCAATAACTGGGATACTCACGTGCTGACGAATTTTATTAATCCACTGCCAATGCGCCGGTGGCCGATACCCTTCAACCTTAGTACGTGCGTGTACTGTGAGCTCGTTAGCGCCAGCGTCAGCAATACCCTTGGCATTGTCTAAGGCTAAGTCTTTGGTGGCAAAACCTAGACGCATCTTGGCGCTCAGCCAGGCGCCATCACCAATGGCTTGCCTTACCGTAGCCACGATATGCGCCACCCTCTGAGGCTCCTGTAGCAAGATGGCTCCGCCTTGGCTACGGTTTACCGTTTTGGCAGGACAACCAAAGTTTAAATCTACGCCGGGAGAACCTAATTCTAGCGCCCGCACCGCATTAGCCGCCAAGGCCTTGGGATCGCTACCTAACAATTGAATACGAACCGGCACCCCTGCCGGGGTTTTACAACCATTGGCTAGCTCAGGGCACAAGCGCTTAAATACTTTAGGCGGCAGCAATTGGGTCGTCACACGGATAAATTCGGTGACACATAAATCAATGCCGCCAATTCGAGTGAGGCAATCACGTAGAATGTCGTCGGCTAGGCCTTCCATAGGCGCTAAAATAATGCGACTCACAAACTTGCCTCAATCTCTACTTCGCAGCAACCTATAGCTCTGCTAACATAGTGCTCCCAGTTACTTGGGGTTATCGTTTTTTTACTCAATAGGCACATCATGTTTACCGGAATTGTCCAAGGCCAAGGCCACATTGAATCCACTGTAGAAGGTCAAGGCCAACGCAGCTTTAATATTCGTTTACCTGCCGCCATGAGCAAGGATGTTGCCATTGGCGCCAGCATCGCTATCAATGGCACTTGCCTTACCGTAACAGCCCAAAACAGCAATCTGTTTAGCTTTGATGTGATTGGCCAAACATTGAAACTAACCAACTTAGGGTTGCTTAAACAAGGCCAGTTAGTCAACGCAGAACGGTCACTTAAATACGGCGATGAGATCGGCGGCCATATTATATCAGGGCATATTTCTGTAGTGGTACAAGTTAGCCGTGTAGACCAGCAGCAAGATAACACAACGGTGTGGTTTAACTTACCTCAAGCCCACAAAAAACACGTATTGCCACAGGGTTTTATTGGCCTCAACGGCTGCAGCCTTACCGTTGCTGATGTCACTGACACTCAGTTTTGCGTCTGCCTTATTCCTGAAACCTTAAGAGTCACCGGCTTCGGTACAGCTAAGGTTGGCGAACAAGTGAACATGGAAATAGACCACCAGACTCAAACTATAGTGGCTACCGTAGAACGGGTGCTAGCGCAGCGCGCCCACTAACCCTTCTCTGCGAGCGCAGCGAAGCAGTCCACCTGCGCCTGCAGCAATTCACCCAATGCATCAATTTGAGCCCGCGCTTGGTTGAGCGCGGGAATATAATTGAGACTTTGGCCGCCTGCAGCCTTAAAGTGCTGCGCAAAACCAATCGCCACTTCCTCTAAGGTTTCCAAGCAATCCACCGCGAAACCTGGACAAATCACATCCACCTGCTGATGACCCTGTTGTGCTAATTGCGTCAGGGTATCGTCGGTATAGGGCTGCAACCACGGCTGATAACCAAACCGAGACTGAAAACAAACACTATAATCTGTATCTTTTAAACCCAGCTTTTGCACCAGCAAGGCAGCGGTCTGCACACACTGCTGATAGTACGGATCACCTTTTTTACGTGTAGCCTCAGGCGTTCCATGAAACGAAATCAATAAGTGATTAACTTGTTTTTGTTGACTCGCATGAGCTAAAACAGACGCCGCTAGTGCGTCTATATGCAGTGATTGATCATGATAATCGCCAATCAAACTCATCGGCAATTTACATTTCAACTCATGTGCCGCAAGCATATACGCATCATCAACAGCAGCCGTGGTGGTGGTGGAATACTGAGGAAATAGCGGCAAAAGCACCACCCTATCCACACCCGCCTGTATCAACTTTTGTAATGCCGACACCAAGCTAGGGTTGCCATAGGTCATGCCTAATTCCACACAACAGTCGAGCTGCTGAGCATTAGCCCATGCCTGTAGCGAGGTTTGAATGGCGAGACTATAGACCGTTAAGGGAGCACCCTCGTCTAACCAAATTTTTTTATACAAAGCCGCCGAACGTGGCGGCCTTTTACGCAAAATAATACCGCGTAAAATAGGCTGCCAAACCAAGGCAGGCAGATCTACCACGCGCCGGTCAGATAAAAACTGTTTTAAATAAGGTTTAACAGCTTCTGCCGTGGGCGCATCGGGTGAGCCTAGGTTCACCAACAACACACCCACTTTTTGCCCTTTATTTTGTTCTAATATCGCCATAATCATTGTGCCATTTGACTTAATTAGCCGCCAAAGCTTTGCTAACCACTTCAAATACATCTTTACTAAGATCGGCTTGGCTTAAACGAGTGAGTTGGGCTTGCATCAGTTGTTGGCGATTCTGTGTATGGCGCTTATAACGGCCTAATGGTTTCGCCAAATTGGCGGCCATCATGGGGTTAATACCGTCCAAGCGCAGCACCATATCGGCGACAAACTCATAACCACTGCCGTTGGCAGCGTGGAAATTAATAACACTACGTATAAAGCCGCCAACCACACTGCGCACCTTGTTGGGGTTACGAATATCAAATGCTGCATGGTCTAGCAAGGCTTTCACCTGAGCTAACCGGCCTGCTAAGTTGGCGCCGGCCTGCATAGCAAACCACTGATCTACCACCTGTGCATCCGTATGCCAGCGCTGGTAAAAGTCGGCCAATAGCGGGGCTGCGATTTGTTCATCCGGCAAGCCGATTAGAATCTGTAACGCAGCACCCACATCAGTCATGTTAGCTTGTAGTTGGTATTGAGCTTGTGCCAAGGCTTGATACTGCGGTTTAGCTAAACAGTTTAGGTAAGCCAAGCAACTATTTTTTAACGCACGCTGACCAATGGCTTGGCCTGTCTGGCTAAACGGGCCCATATCGTGACAGCGCTGGTAACAGGCCAATAATGGCGCTTCTAATGCCATAGCAATAGCCTCACGCATAAATTCACGACTGCTATGAATTGACTCTACATCTACTGTAGTTTGCGTTTCTGCTAAGTAAGCCTCGCTGGGCAACTGCATCAACTTGGCCACCATGGCAGGATCTAACTCTGGGTTAGTTAAACTGGCAGACAACATATCAACTAGGGAGCTATTTAAAGAGACTTGCTTGTTAGGTGTCGCCATCACGGCTTCTGTCGCTTCAATTAACAACCGCTGAGTGGCTTCCCAGCGATTGAAATCATCTTGGTCATGGCTAGCCAAGAACAATAGCTGGGCTTGAGTATAGTCATAGGCTAATTTAACCGGTGCAGAAAAACCCCGTAACAACGAAGGCGTAGGCGCTTCGGTACAGCCAGTAAAGACAAAGCTCTGTTGGCTTTGGGTAATGTCCAAGACACATTCGATACCGGAGGTGCTCGCATCATCCAGTAGTTGCAACGGCAGGGGTTCGCCCACTGCATTGAGCAACGCCATGCGCAACGGCATATGGAACGGCAACTTGTGTTCACATTCGGCTGTGGGTGGTGTACTTTGAACCACCGTGAGGCAGTATTCTTGTGTCTCATGGTTATAGGTATCGGTGACCGTTAAGGTCGGGGTACCGGCCTGACAGTACCATCGCTTAAACTGCGTTAAGTCGACGCCACTGGCGTCACTCATGGCTGCTACAAAGTCATCAGTGGTCACCGCTTGACCATCGTGGCGGTCAAAATAAAGATCACTGCCCTCACGGAACCGGTCTGCTCCCAACAAGGTACGTAGCATGCCAACCACTTCGGAGCCTTTTTCATACACGGTAACAGAATAAAAATTGTTTATCTCCATGTAGGATGCAGGCCGAATGGGGTGTGCCATAGGGCTGGCATCTTCGGCAAATTGGTGGGTACGCAATATAGTTACATCATCAATGCGTTTAACCGCAGCGGAATAGGTGTCGGCGGTGTATTGCGCGTCTCTATATACGGTAAAGCCTTCTTTCAAACTCAGCTGAAACCAATCACGGCAAGTCACACGGTTACCCGACCAGTTATGAAAATATTCGTGCGCCACAATGCCTTCTATACGTTCGAACATGGCGTCGCTACTGGTGGCAGGGTCGGCCAGCACACAATCAGAATTGAATATATTCAAACCCTTGTTTTCCATGGCCCCCATGTTGAAGTCATCTACTGCCACAATCATGAACAAGTCTAAATCATATTCTCGGCCATAATTATGCTCATCCCATAACATTGAGCGTTTTAGCGACGCAAGAGCATGGTCACATTTATGAGCATTGTGAGCTTCAACAAAGATCTGTAAATCTACCTTGCGCCCAGAACAGGTGGTAAATTGGTCTTCTTGTTTAACTAAGTCGCCTGCCACCATGGCAAACAAATAGGCTGGTTTGGGGAACGGGTCATGCCAAACAGCAAAGTGCTCGCCATTATCTAAATCGCCTTGCTCTACCGGGTTACCGTTGGCAAGTAGAGTTGGATAAATGGCTTGGGGTGCACTGATGCGCGTGGTAAATACCGACAATGCATCGGGACGGTCTAAGTAATAGGTGATATTCCGAAACCCTTCGGCTTCGCACTGGGTGCAATACATGCCGCCAGATTTATACAGGCCTTCTAAACTAGTGTTATTTTGAGGCTGAATCAAACACTCTGTGGTGAGTACAAATTCATTAGGGCATGGATCAACACACAGGTTAGCACCCAGCATATAGTAGCTGTCCTGTTCCAATACCAAACCATCCAGCATCACTTCTTGCAGCTTAATGTCTTTGCCGCCAAACAACACTAATGGCGCGCTTTGGTTGGTAGACTTAGGGTTCCGTTGCATTTTTAAACGCGCAACCACCGAGGTGTACTCTTCTCCAATACGAATATCCAAATCGGTTGTAACAATAATAAAATCTGGCACTTGATAGTCTGCTAGATAGATAACTTGGGCGTCTGTTTTCATGAGCTAAATTGCACCAAATAAGAGGAGTATTTACGAATATTAATAACCGCAGTATCAAAAATGAGGTATTGACCTTTAATACCCATCAACCGACCTTCAAGTACCGGTTCCTTATCCAGGTTGTGAGACACAATTTTGGTGGGGTATTCAAGCACTGGGTAGCGCATACTAATCGCTGGAGTATCGAGCCACTGGTAATCTGTGTGGTTTAAATTACCCAACAAAGCTTCAAGATCCGCTTCGGCCTGGTTCAACAAGACATCTGCAGCATGGGCAAGATCAACATGTTCAGCATCACCTTTGAGTAGTTTACGCCAATTGGTTTTATCGGCAACGTATTGTTTCAACACAGTTTCCACATCGCCAGACAGCTTGCGGGTGGCCACTTGCATGACGGGCATCGCTTGGGCAGCGCCCTGATCTAACCAACGCGTAGGCATTTGATTAACGCGGGTGATACCCACCTTTAAACCAGAGGAATTAGCTAAATACACAATATGCGGCTGCATACAAAAGGCCTGACCCCAGGCTTCGTCGCGGCAGGTGCCGGCGTCAAAGTGGCAGCGCTCTGGACTCATGATACATAAATCACATTGTGGCAATTTTTGCATACAGGGAAAACAATACCCTTGGCTGTAGCTTTTTTTGGTTTTTCGGCCACAGTGAGAGCAGTTAATTTGGCCTAAGTGTTCCAGCCGAACCTGCTGACCTATAAAGGCATTAAGAGGTACCGATTGTTCACCCAAAACTAGGGTGTATTGCACTTGCGCGTCGGGCACGGCATCGATATGAGTCACGAGTTTAGTCAGGTGCCCGCTGTGGACTTGGGAAGTATTCATGATGGGTATACTAGTGGATTTTGATAACTTGTTCGTCAGACGACTCGGACTTACAGCGACCGGTCATATAACCTGAGTGCTGGGTTGGATCTAGCTTGAGAGCTTGGTAACGCAATACAGCCTCCATGCAGGAGGCCTTTTGTTCATCACTAAGTATACGCCCGTCAGGCCACTTGCCAATTTCAATCGCAGTTTTTAACCGCAGGTAGACTTCTGGCGTGAGCTGGGCAATGAGTTGATTATATTCCATGGGCCACAGAATAGCATAACTTGCCTTTGATGGCGGCTTGTTTTTAGCCTTATTTGGCGGTTTTATTAATCCATACACCATGCCACAAACCAACAACAACACCAGCCAAAAGGCCTCCTAAGTGTGCCATATTAGCCATTGATCCAAAGCCCACTAGCTCCAACAGGTTGCTCAATCCAAGCAGCAACCACAAGAGCATAAACACCAGAATACCCTGAGGTAAATGATAACGTGGCGGACTCAAGCGGTCTATAACCCACATATAGCCTAACAAACCATAAATCACACCCGATAAACCACCAAACAAACTCGGCTCTTGCCACGCTTGACCTAAATTACCAGCTAGGCCTGTAATCATTACCAACATCAGTAATAGCCATGCCGACTGCAACTCAATACGGCGCCCCAAATCCAGCCACCACAGGCTATTAAACACCAAGTGGAGCCAGCCGAAGTGCAACAAAATGGGGCTAATTAAGCGCCAGGGTTGCTGCCACAAATGATCAAAACCGGTCACTAAATAGACTTGTGTATCAAACAACATCGGATAAAAGGTTAATGCCGCCACAACAGTTAACAGCTCTCCTAGCTGCGTCAACAAAGCCACCAACAGAGCCAGAATCAATACTAGCGCCGTAATAGGCGAACCCATCAGCCATACCTTGGCGCGCGCAAAGCCGCCAGAGGCATCAGTCTTGCTTACATTTGGGGAGACGTTTGAAGAGCATAACGCCAGTGCAACTTGAGCCTGACTAGCATCCTGCAGCCACAGCTGCTGTTCGCCATTCAACTGCCTGACTCGGTGAGGTATTTTGTGCTGCCATAAGGTTTGTGTAATGGCTAATAAGTCTGTATCGGCAGCAAAACTAAGCAGATGGATCATTGGGTATCAGCCGTCTTCACTGTCTCTTCCTTGCCAACCTAATTTACTACGACAACGTTGATAAAAGTGATGCCCTAACGGGTGCAACACCCTCAACCGCGCCTCGTGGCGCCTTATTAACACCTGATCGCCGGGTTCACACACAATGTGCTCTTGACCATCACAACTAATAATCGGTTGGGTGCTGTTGTCATCGCCGATACGCAGTTCAAGCTCGGTATCAGCAGACACCACAAGGGGGCGGCTGCTTAAATTATGGGGATTCATAGGCACCAAGGCAATGGCATCCAAACTTGGGTGCATTATAGGCCCACCTGCGGACAGAGCATAGGCTGTAGACCCTGTAGGCGTAGCAATGATGAGGCCATCAGCACGGGCAAAATAAGCCGGTGCGCCATCAATAGTGATATCAAACGCCAACATCCGTGCCGACTGACCCGGGTGCAGCACCACGTCGTTAAGACCACTGCCGCGCCCAATTTCGGTTCCATTACGTAATACGTGGGCCGATAACATAAAACGGTCGCTCACCTCATACTCCCCCGCTAGCACTTGGTTAAGCGAGGCTTCCACCTGATCGGGAGCAATGTCGGTTAGAAAACCCAACTTACCACGATTAATACCAATCATTGGCACACCGTAAGTGGCCATCACTCGTGCCGCGGACAACATACTGCCGTCACCGCCCACCACAATCACTAAATCACATTGCTGACCCAATAAATGGATATCACCGGTGGTGTATTGGCCAACACAAAGGTCTACGCCTTCAAGGGAATTAGATATACGCTCGTCCACCCAAATTTGGCGGCGGATTTGCTGTGGATTTTGCTCGTGAGCATGGCTCAAACACGCCAATACACGATGTAGTGTCTCCACCACCGCAGGGCTATGTAAGCGACCGATAAGGCCAATATTATTAAACTGTGACACGCGACACCCTTTTAATGCAAACCATAAACATAGTTTATGCCAACGTTGCCTGTACTAAAGACATGAGCTCATCTTCATGATTAAAACGTTCGGTTAACACTTCGCCCAAACGTGAAAGACGGCCATTAAAGTGGCCTACATCTTGAACTGTAAGTTTGGCAACAGAACCATACTCGTCATCGAATATCACAATTTTGTCAGTCGTGTCGTGAATTTTGCCAAGCAATACTTGGGCCTTATCTTGCTCGCCAACGTTGTGGCTTTTTATGTGCTGCAACAACTGCTGATAGACATTAAAATGACCACGTGAACTGTAATCCACCATCGCCTCGCACAAACCGTGCAATGCCTCCAGCACGCCATCGGTAACGCTCATTTGAGGCAAGGCCACAAACTGCATCAGCAACGCCTGACGTTCAATTAACCATGCATCTATTATGGCATCAAAAGCCTCATCTAAGCTTTTACCTTGTTGCGGCACCATGAGAGGTCTCCGAGAAATATTTCTACAAAAACAAAAGGGTACCTTGTTCCCCTTATTTGGACAAGGGCCACTTATGTAGTTACTAAATTTAAACAGCCCCTAGGAGTGATGCATCTATATCTGCATCATAATAAGCCATACCTAATTTATTTAAATACTCAAGGCGGTCTGCATTCATTAGATCGATATCAGGGATTTCAAAGTCATTGGCTAAGTAAATACCTGCTAAAAACGCCATAAATTGTTCGCCCTCTTTAACTAACAGCAAGCTTGCTGCGCCAACATCGGGTTTAACTTTGCTATTCAAGGCTTCAGGTAGATTGACTGTGATGACAGTGGGTCGCTCGTTGCCTTCAATTCTGACGCTGCGGTTTCTAACGGTTTGCTCCGCCCAGTAATAAGCCAGCTCTTTACTTTGTGTTAAAAACACAGGCTCAACAGATTCAGTGTAAATATTACCGATGGTTGCCATGGTTTTTTTGGCGGCAGTTTTTAGGGCTTGGTCACCGGAACGTTTCAAACCATGCTCTTTGATTGAGTCGATTAGCGCCGATGAAGTGCCGTGATACCAAGTGTTACTGGTAGCAAACCCTTGTTTGGTTAATAAATCTTTAGCATCCTGAAGAAAAGTCGGTGCAGTCATATTCAAAATCACTTAATCAGTTTGCAGTAAAAAGCTGCTTGAATTCTAACGTATAAAGCTGTTCGTGTGTTACGAACGGCGTTAGAAATTTCCCATAAAAAAAGCGACACCTTTAAAAATAGGGGCCGCTTTTATATTCAAAGTGGTTAAGCTCCTAGTGATGCCTAAGCAATCACTAAGATTAGCCACTATGAAAGCAGTCTTAGCCGAACTGGTTAGACGTGTTTTTCGCGCCGCCAGCTTTAAGCGCATTTTCACCAGCAAAGTATTCTTTGTGGTCGTCGCCCATGTCTGAACCAGACATGTTTTGGTGCTTAACGCATGCGATACCTTGACGGATCTCTTCACGTTGAACTTTCTTCACGTAACCCAGCATAGCTTGCTCACCGAAGTACTCTTTCGCTAGATTGTCTACAGACAACGCAGTGGTGTGGTAAGTCGGTAGCGTGATCAGGTGGTGGAATACGTTCGCTTCACGTGCTGTATCAGCCTGGAAAGTACGAATACGCTCGTCAGCTACAGCAGAAAGCTCAGTTTCATCGTACTCGGCGCTCATTAGCTTAGCACGGTCGTATGCAGCAACATCTTCACCAGCTTCAACCATTGCATCAAAAGCCTGCTGACGGAAGTTTAGCGTCCAGTTGAACGATGGAGAGTTGTTGTAAACCAATTTAGCATCTGGGTGTACTTTACGAACGTCATCCATCATGCCTTTGATTTCGTGTACTGTTGGTACAGCAGTCTCGATCCAAAGAAGGTCAGCACCGGCATTGATGGCACCGATACAGTCAAATACACAGCGCTCATGGCCAGTGCCCTGACGGAACTGGTATAGACCAGAAGGTAGACGCTTAGGACGAACTAGCTTGCCGCCACGGTTAAAGACAACATCGCCTTCACCCATGTCAGCTACATCGATTTCTTCAACGTCTAAGTAAGAGTTGTAGATATCACCAGCATCACCTGGCTCATTGACAACAGCGATTTCTTTAGTAAGACCAGCACCTTCGGAGTCAGTACGGGCAACGATAACACCGTTGTCGACACCCAATTCAAGGAAAGCGTAACGTAGCGCACGAATCTTGGCGTGGAAGTCAGCGTGAGGAACCGTTACTTTACCGTCTTGGTGACCACACTGCTTTTCATCGGCAACTTGGTTTTCGATTTGTAGTGCACAAGCACCTGCTTCGATCATCTGCTTAGCCATTAGGTAAGTCGCTTCAGCGTTACCAAAACCAGCATCGATATCAGCAACGATTGGCACAACGTGCGTTACGTGGTTATCGATCTGATCTTGGATTTTAGCTTCTTCAGCAGAATTACCCGCTTCACGTGCCGCATCTAGCCCGCGGAATAGACCACCTAGTTCACGAGCGTCGGCCTGACGTAGAAAAGTGTAAAGCTCTTCAACCAAGCTGGCTACAGACGTTTTTTCATGCATAGACTGGTCAGGAAGAGGACCGAAATCAGAACGTAGCGCTGCAACCATCCAACCAGAAAGGTACAAGTAACGACGATCAGTTTTACCACCAAAGTGCTTTTTGATAGAAATCAGTTTCTGCTGACCGACAAAACCGTGCCAGCAGCCCAAAGACTGAGTGTACTGAGTTTTGTCTTTGTCAAATGCAGCCATGTCAACACGCATAATGTCAGCAGTGTAACGGGCAATATCTAGGCCCGTTTTAAATTTGTTCTGAGCGCGCATACGTGCAGCAGATTCTGGGTTGATAGCGTCCCAAGCACTGCCTTGAGCAGACTTAAGGTTAGCAACGGCTTGAATATCGTCTTGGTATGTGGACATGACATTTCCTTGGTTAAACGGCTGTTTTAATGATCGCAGTTTAGAACGCCTCAACACGTTATGACAGAGGCTAGAAGTTATGCCTACTATTCTGCATGTGAATACCGAACGTAAATGTATGTCGATAACCAGCAGTTCCTCGACAAAGGGCGCCTTACATGCCATAATTTACCAGAGCTATTGCATTATACTTTAGTATTATGCAAATGAATAATGGCCCCTGGCCCTGCATCAATAGTGGCCTTTACCTTGATGGAGTTTGATTATGAGCATCGATCGTGTCGACCTAAACCTGCTAGTCTATTTAGACGCCCTATTAAAAGAGCGCAACGTAACCAAAGCAGCCAACCAACTAGGCTTAAGCCAACCCGCAATGAGCAACGGCTTACGTCGCCTACGCGAAGTATTTGAAGACCCTTTGTTAATCCGCACCAGCGACGGCATGACGCCCACAGAACGGGCCCTTGGTTTACAATCCACCATTCGTGATGTGCTAGCCACTATCGACAAAGCCATTCAGCCCCAAGCCGATTTTGATGCCTATACCTCAACCCGAGTATTTCGCATCATGGCCAGTGACTACTCAGAACCCACCCTCATACCGCCATTGGTGGAACGACTAAGAAAAGAAGCACCCGGTATTAGCCTGGATATCATGACCCCGTCTGATGTTGATTTTTACGATGTAGAACAAGGCAAGGTTGACCTAGTCATCAACCGCTTTGATTCAATGCCGCAATCGTTCCACCAAAAAACCCTTTGGCGCGACCAGTTTATTTGCCTGATGAATCGAGACAACCCGACCGCACAAAACTTCACCTTAGAAAGCTACCTGCAAGCGCACCACATTTGGGTTAACAAAACTGGCATGGGGGCGGGTGTAGGCATGAATCCTAAAGACGTACAACGACGCGGATGGGTCGATAATGCCCTGTCTGAACTTGGCAAAACCCGCAACATTCGCGTCTTCACTCGTCACTACCAAGCGGCAGTACAGCTAGCAAGCCAAAAAGACCTCATCGTTACCCTACCCCGTAAAGCCACGTTGCAAACCGTGTCCAAAGATGACGTGGTCATGCTGGAGCCACCGTTTCCTATTCCAGAAATGACCTTAACCATGGCCTGGAGCCCACTATTACAACATAACCCAGCCCACCGTTGGATTCGTGGGCTCATCACAGAGGTAGCCCGCGAAATAGACGAAGCCTAGCCTACTCGTCATTCCGGCGCAGGCCGGAATGTCAGCCCAACTCCTGAGATCCTGACCTTCGTCAGGATGACGGCAACATTAATTCCCCAACCAAATAACCAACATTTTCCAATACGACTAAAGACCACTCGGCCACCATCCTTGTTTCCTATATAATACTTTCGTAGACTTTACGAAACAAAACGCATTATTGTCGCATGCAGGAGCCTGGAATGAACGCCCATACCAACACAAGAATTGGCAATGCCAACTTATCTATTGATGCTGAGCTATACCAATTGGTAGAAAATGAAATTTTACCCGGCCTTAACCTGAGCAGCGACCAAGTGTGGCAAGCTATGGCCACCCTGCTTGGCGAATTCCAAGTTCGCAACCAAAATTTGTTAACCAAACGTGAGGCCCTACAACAACACTTAGACACTTGGCATCAAAACAACCCTAAGGCCAACCCTGCCACCTATAAAGCCATGCTACAAGACATTGGTTACCTGCTGCCGGTGCCGCCTCAAGTTGAAGTCACCACTGACAATGTCGACCTAGAGATTAGCACCGTAGCTGGCCCACAATTAGTAGTGCCCATCAACAACGCGCGCTACGCAGTAAACGCAGCCAATGCCCGCTGGGGCAGTTTATATGACGCCCTTTATGGCACCGACGCCATCCCTCGTTCTGGTACGGCCCGCAAAGGTTATGACGCCAAGCGCGGCGGCCAGGTTATTTCCTTTGCTAAACAGTTGCTAGACACTCACTTGCCACTGGTACAAGCCAGCCACGGCCACGTGTGTCAGTACAGCGTTAATGACGGCCAATTGATTTGCACACTGCAAAACGGCCATTGTGGATTATTAGCCGATGCCGACCAGTTTGTTGGTTACCAAGGCGAGCCTAATGCGCCTACGGCCATCTTGCTGAAGCACAACAACTTGCATTTAGAACTACAAATTGACCGTCAACACGTGATCGGCACCACCGACCTTGCCGGCGTTAAAGACATCCTCATGGAAGCCGCCGTATCCACTATTATGGACTGCGAAGACTCAGTAACCGCCGTAGACGCCGAGGACAAAGTGATTGTCTACCGTAATTGGCTTGGCCTTATGAAGGGTGATTTGTCTATCGAGCTCAACAAAAATGGCAACACTATAACCCGCACACTTAACGCCGACCGCCAATACCAAGACAGCCAAGGTAACGACTTTAGCTTGCACGGCCGTAGTTTGTTATTTGTGCGTAATGTAGGCCATTTGATGACCAACAACGCTATCCTCAACGCTAAGGGTGACGAAGTTCCCGAAGGCATTATGGACGGCCTACTCACCAGCTTATGCGCTTTACATGATATCCGCGGCGCCAACGTTAAAGGCAACAGCCGCACAGGCAGCATCTACATTGTAAAACCGAAGATGCATGGGCCAGAAGAAGTCACTTTCACCTGCGACTTGTTTGGCCGCATTGAAGACTTATTGGGCCTGCCGCGCAACACCCTAAAAGTGGGCATCATGGACGAAGAGCGCCGCACTAGCATCAACCTAAAAGCCTGCATTGGGGCCGCCAGTGAACGCGTGGCCTTTATCAATACGGGCTTCCTTGATCGCACCGGTGACGAAATCCACTCATCAATGCAAGCCGGTATCATGTTACCCAAAGGCATTATGAAACAGCAAGCTTGGATTGCAGCCTACGAGGGCAATAACGTTGAGACAGGACTAGCCTGTGGTTTACAAGGCCGAGCACAAATTGGCAAAGGCATGTGGGCTAAACCCGACTGCATGGCCGAGATGCTCGAAACCAAAATAGAGCATCCTATGTCGGGCGCCAACACCGCGTGGGTACCATCGCCTACTGCGGCCGTACTGCATGCCCTGCATTACCATGAACTATTGGTTCAAGATCGCCAAAACGAATTATTAAACAGCGCTGCCGTGGCACAAGATGACTTACTAAAAATACCGCTTTTGGGCCAGAAAAAACTAACTGCCCAAGACATTAGCCGCGACCTCGACAATAACTGCCAAGGTTTATTGGGATACGTAATTCGTTGGGTAGAAAGTGGTATTGGCTGCTCTAAAGTAGCCGACATCAACCAAGTAGGCTTAATGGAAGACCGTGCTACCTTGCGCATCTCTTCCCAGTCACTAGCCAACTGGCTGGAACACGGGTTTGTAAGCAAGCACATGGTCATGGATAGCCTGCAACGTATGGCCGCCTTAGTGGACGAGCAAAACGCTGGCGACCCAAGCTACCGCAATATGGCACCCGACTTTGAATCAAGTGTTGGTTTTCAAGCCGCCTGTGAATTGGTGTTTGAAGGCACAGTTCAACCCAGCGGCTATACCGAGCCCGTATTACATCGTCGCCGTCAAGAAGCTAAGCGGGTTTATGGCCACTAACACGAGCTAATACACCAGCCCTTCGGCAACCCTAATCAGCCTCTACCTTTTCATAGGTGGGGGCTTTTTTATGCCTGATCTGTACCTGCCTCATCGGCATCTAATACCACTGTTTCTTCAAGGCCCGCTGCAATCCATGCGCATACGGCAGGGTTGGCCAACAACTTATTCATGTAGGCTTGAGTCGCATCGCTCACAGCCACTTGATAGCCCTTTAAACGCACCACTACCGGCGCAAAAAATGCGTCAGCAATAGAGAACTCACCCAGCAGATAACCTTGTGTCTGACCTTGTTCGGCAGCACTCGCAATACAGTGTGCCCATAAGGCTTCCACTGCATTAATGTCGTTACGACAGGCTGGCGTAATATCCAGCAAACGCTGGTGAGCACGACAATTCATAGGCATTTCGCCCCGCAGTGCAAAAAAGCCGCTATGCATACGAGACACGGCATTGCGGGCCATAATTTTAAGCGCATGGTCACTAGGCCACATCTGAGGGTGGCGATCTGCAAGGGTTTCTAAAATGGATAAGCTATCGGTGGCTGCACCATGCTCGGTGACTAACACCGGCACAGTTTTGGCACTGCTGAATAGTGCCATTTCGGCTTTAAAGGTTGGCGTGTCTAACCACACTTTGGTTTGTTCAAATGCAATACCAAAATGCCTCATGGCCACCCATGGCCGCATGGACCAAGAAGAATAGTTTTGATTACCTATGATGAGATGCATAAACACCCCCGTAAAAACTAAAGAAGTACACAGTATAGCCAAGCCTTGGGAAAAGGCTGTTGTAAATGGGCCATTAACCAAATTTACCGAAACGTTAACTACCGAGAACGCCTCATTTTCTGAGACCTAGGCGATGTGTGCTTAGTCATGCCTTGCCTACCCTTGGTGGCTTTTGGCACAGCCTTACGGGCTTCTTCGCGGGTTTCTGCGGGCACTAGGCAAGTCGGGCCTTTACCAATGAGTTTTTTCATACCCATCTCTGTTAATGCATCACGGATTTGGGCCCAGTTTTTTGGGTCGTGATAACGCAAAATAGCCTTGTGCAAACGGCGCTGGCGAATACCACGCGGTATGCTCACTCGCTCACTTTCCCGGGTGACCTTCTTCAATGGGTTCACCTCGGTGTAATACATGGTGGTGGCATTACACATGGGTGACGGGTAGAAGTTTTGCACCTGATCCAAACGGAACTTGTTGGACTTAAGCCATAGGGCCAAATTCACCATGTCCACATCCCGTGTACCTGGGTGCGCGCTAATAAAGTAAGGAATTAAGTACTGCTCTTTCCCGGCTTCTTTAGAGTACTTTTCAAACATGCGCTTAAACTTGTTATAGCTACTCATATTCGGCTTAAGCATGTGCCTTAAGGGCTCGTCTTCCGTATGTTCTGGAGCAATTTTTAAGTAGCCACCTACGTGGTGTGTCACCAACTCTTTAACGTATTCCGGGTCACGAATGGCCAAGTCATAACGCAATCCAGACGCAATCAATACCTTCTTAATGCCGGGTAAGGCACGGGCACGGCGGTATAGTTTGATCAGTGGCTTATGGTCGGTCCCCATGTAGTCACAAATAGTGGGGTGCACACAAGACGGTAGGCGACAGGTGGCTTCTACCTTGGGGTCTTTGCAGTGTAAACGGTACATATTGGCAGTAGGGCCACCCAAATCAGACACCACGCCAGTAAAGCCAGGCACCTTATCACGCATGTCTTCGACTTCAGCAATAATGGAGTCTTCTGAGCGGTTTTGAATAATGCGCCCTTCGTGTTCGGTGATCGAACAGAAACTACAACCACCAAAACAACCACGCATAATGTTCACCGAAAAACGAATCATATCGTAAGCCGGGATTTTTTCATCGCCATACATAGGATGTGGCACACGGGCATAGGGCGCCGCAAACACATAGTCCATTTCTTCGGTATCCAGCGGCATGGCCGGCGGGTTAACCCATAAAGACTTATTACCGTGCTCTTGATATAACGCACGGGCACTGCCGGGGTTGGTTTCGTGGTGCATTACCCGACTGGCGTGGGCATACATAATGGGATCCGATTTGACCACATCAAAACTAGGCAACTTAGCGTAGGTTTTAAACCAAGGCTGGCCTTTAACCGGCTCATAAGCCGCCATCGGCTTAATGGACAAGGTTTGCACTGCGTCTTTTACATCTTTTGGCGCATCTGCGCTGTCGTTACTGGCCTCACACTGGCTAGTGGCCGTGGTATCTATGTAAGGGCTAGTGATGGCGTCAATCGCCCCTGGTGTATCTAAGCTAGTGGAATCTTTGCCGCGCCAACCCACTAGTGGTTGTTTGACGATAATGGCTGTACCACGTACATCCTGCATTTGCGCCAGCGATTCACCATTGGCAATACGATGAGTCACTTCTACCAATGGGCGCTCGGCATTGCCGTAGATGAGCATGTCTGCTTTGGATTCGATCAACATAGAACGACGCACTTTTTCTGACCAATAATCATAATGGGCAATCCGTCGCAAACTCGCTTCAATACCACCAATAATCACAGGCACGCCTTTAAAGGCTTCTTTACAGCGTTGGGTATAATGCAAGGTCGCACGGTCAGGGCGCTTACCACCGACGTTACCTGGGGTATAGGCATCGTCATGGCGCAAACGGCGATCTGCGGTATAGCGATTGATCATGGAATCCATGTTGCCAGCCGCCACACCAAAATATAAATTAGGTTTACCTAAGGCCTTAAATGCCTCAGCACTGCTCCAGTCTGGCTGGGCAATAATACCTACACGAAAGCCCTGAGACTCCAACAACCGGCCAATAATAGCCATACCAAAACTCGGATGGTCTACATAGGCATCACCAGTCACAACGATCACATCACACGAATCCCAGCCCAATAGATCCATCTCTGCACGCGAGGTCGGCAAAAATGGCGCCGCACCAAAACACTCCGCCCAATACTTTGGGTATTCGAAGATACGTTTTTCTGGCGCCAAGTAAGACGACATATCAGAGGCAGTATTAGGAGGGGACATAGTAAACCTATCAATCAATTAAGCGGCCGCGCAAAGCGGTGGCGCAGTATACCACGTTGCTGGGCACCTCGTAATGACAACTCAGAGGTGCTAAAATGCCGCCTCAATTAAGGAGCGTCCGTGACCACAACCACCTCAGCAGCACCCACACCCGCAGCAGCCATCAACTTTGCAGAACAAGGCTACAACCCGCGCCTACTCATCAACCTTAAACAACAAGGTTTTGAGCACGCCACACAGGCTCAAACCCATGCCCTGCCCGTCGCTTTGGCCGGCCAAGACTTGCTGATGAGCGCAGACACCGGCAGTGGTAAAACCTTGGCTTACGTGATTCCCGCCCTTAACCAAATCCTCAACACCAAAGCCGTGGGTTTTAGTACCCGCTGCCTCATTTTGGTGCCTACGCGAGAGCTAGCTCATCAAGTATTGAGCTTAACCAACAAACTCATTAAAGGCACTAAGTTACAAGCTGCGTTAATTCTGGGTGGCGAAGACTACCACTACCAACAAGCCTTACTACGTAAAAATCCAGATCTAGTGGTTGCCACACCTGGCCGCTTTATGGAACACCAGCGCAAAAATCAAACCGACACCGAAAACCTAGAACTGCTCATCATTGACGAAGCCGATCGCATGTTAGAACTGGGCTTTTGCGAAGACGTAGAAGCCATTGCTGCAGCCTGCAATAAAAATCGTCAAACCTTATTTTATTCTGCCACCTTGCACAGCCCCAAAGTACAAGAAATGGCGCAACAACTGCTTAAAAATCCAGTCGACATCCGTCTCAATGACGCCAGCCAAGTGCAGGACAACATCAAACAAATGGTGGTGGTGTGCGACCAAATTGAACACAAACAACGCGTTCTTGCATGGCTACTGGCCCATGAACCCGCCAAAAAACGCCTAATCTTTTGTAATAGCCGCAAACTTAGCGAAGAGCTAGCCACTTTTTTACAAGGCCACAGCATCGACGCCGTCGCCTTGCACGGTGAATTACCCCAAGATATGCGTAACGACATTACCCGCCAATATCGCCAACATAGCTTTAATACCTTAGTGGCCACCGAAGTGGCGGCCCGCGGTTTAGACATTGATGGCGTTGAACTGGTGATTAACTTCGACATGGCCCGTAACCTAGATGACTACCTACACCGCACTGGTCGTACCGGCCGTGCAGGCAGCCAAGGCAAAGCCATCAACCTAGTGAACATTACAGAGCGTGGCTTACTGTTAAACGTAGAGAAAGCCCAAGGCGCAGCCCTAGAGCGTATCGTCATTAAAGGCCACGAAGCCAAAGAACACCGAGACACCGCTAGCTCATCTAAGCCTGCTGCCAAAGCTAGTGCCAAAAAATCAGCCGCTGTGAGTAAAAAAGAAGCGGCTAAACAACGTCAAGCACAAACCAATGCCGCCAGCATCTGGGGCGACGGCACTATGCCGTTTGGTAAAAAGAAGTCGTAGGGCAAGAGATTCCGGCCTGCGCCGGAATGACACATAACACGTCGCCCTGAACTTGATTCAGGGTCTCTCAGACAAAGTCCTCAGCAAGCGCTGAGGCTTGATACTCTCAACGTGCCCCAACTCACCCAGCGCTTCTGCAACTTAACCGACACCGTATACCAACTCACAGAGCCCAAATCAGCCCTGTGGGCAGCCGATAACTGAGCCGGCGCCACAGCCAATATTGCCGCACGCACACAGTCATACTTCCAAACATCAATACGCGTGGGTTTTTTACCCGGTGTGGGCGTATGGCAGGTTACCTAATCTTCACTCATCAACATACTCGGGTGGAATATATAAATTATCTAACAACGGCTGCAACGCATCGCCATAACGCTTCCATAAGTCAACCGACTGGTTATGCATGGGCTGGCGCACTTGAAAGGCACTGGCCGTTTTAACTTTACGCTGGGTGTTATGAAAGTCTAGGCAAGCCTCTTGCCAATCCAACCCACAGTACTCAATGAGCTTACGGCTCTCTTCCTCTTGGTTAGACGTGAGCTGCTCGTAGGATACCTCATAAAAGCGCCCAGGCAGCACATCTCGCCAGTGGGCCATAAGGTCTTCATACAAATTATGGTAGTGAGCCAGCTCTTTTAGATCCCAAGCATAGGGGTGCGCATTTTTAGACGCAAAATAGGCTTTATAAATAGATAAACAATTAGCCATAGGGTGACGCTTACAATGGATGATCTTAGCGTTGGGAAGCAGCTTGGCAATGAGCCCAATATAGAGAAAGTTATGTGGCATCTTGTCGGTGATCTTGGCCAAACCCTGATCATACTGATTTAAGCCAGCCAGATACCCTTTCGCCACATCGCTCAATTGGTCATGGTTCATTTTGACAAAACGCTTATGAAATGCCATAACGCCACCTTTAGCTTTCTTTACCTGGTCGGCTAAATAATCAAGTTCACCTGCGCCCGTGACTAATGAATGACTGGAAATAATCTGTTCCACCAAGGTGGTACCAGACCGTGGCATGCCTAAAATAAATATGGGACGACTATCACTGGAAATAACGCCACCAATACCCATTATTGTATTTTTATTATATACCGATTTTATTATTTTAAATAAAGCCTCACCTTCTGAAACTTTATATTTTTCTGATTTACGATGTAAATCATTTCCAACTTTATAAGCTGAAAATGCGCCTCCATAATCTTTTAAACTATCTAGTAACTTAGCTAAAGCAAAGTTTAAATGCTCTTTCGACTCAAGAGTAATATTTTCTAACTGGCAAGCACCAGACACCAACGACATTAAATCTATTTTTTCACTATTATCTATTTTTGTTATTTCAACCAAATGGCGATAGGACTTACCCTCCCTTGGATTAATTGAAATTGCCGACAAATAGGCCTGTCTGGCCTGCGGCATTTGACCCAAATGTTGGTAAACTGATCCTATTTCATGCTGAACCTTAGCAACGTTGCATTGCGCCACACACGCAGACAATAAATCTAGCGCATCATGGTGACGCTCTAATTCGACTAACGCATTGGATAAATTAAGGTAGGCGAGCTCAAAGTCGGGCTTTAATTTAATAGCGGCTTGATGATATTCAAGCGCACCCAGGTAATCGCCCTGATCCTGCAATACACTGCCTAAATTGTTGTGTGCTTCATAGTTAGTTGGATGCCAAGAAATGACCTTTTGATAGGCCACCTGCGCTGGAGGCAGGTCACCTTGCCTAACTTGAGTATTGGCTAATAGAAATATCGCCTCAACATAATCTGGCTTTAACTTAACCGCCTTAGACAACGCACCAAAAGCCAGCTGTAACTTACCTTGATCTAGATAGGTTTTTCCCAAATTATAGTGGGCTGGCGCATAGCTACCCGATAGCTTTATGGATTTCAGAAGGTGCTTTTCGGCAAGCTTGTAGTTTTTGTACATCACATGCACAGCACCCAACAAATTATGCGCGTCTGGGTGTTTTGAATCTAGCTGAAGCACCTGTTGATATAAACGGCCTGCTGCCTCGTACTGTTGCCGCTGGTGCAAGGCCATACCCTGCTCTAACAGCTGGTCAATCTGACTCATAAAAAATTACGCTTGTGTCGGCTAATATGAACCAAGCATTCTACGCTACAATTTTTTTACAGGATACTTTTTCACGGCCAAAAAAAAGACTCCCGAAGGAGCCTTTTATAACTTAAAAGTTAGATTCTAATAAAATTAGAATGACACCTTGTAAGACATAGTAGTAGCACCACCGTCACGAGTAACGGTTAGGTCTGCATTGCCAAGATCAAGAGCAGCAGTTACCTTGCTGTCAGAGTTAGCAGTTACAGTTAGGTCGCCAGAAGTGTAAGAAGCAGATACATCAGTATCAGTACCGTCGTATGCAGCTGTTACAGTAATACCGTCTAACGTGTAAGCAACAGAAGAAGTAATTGTGTCGCTGTTGTTTACAGAAGCTTTAACAGTCAATGCGTCGATAGTAGTAGAGTATGAAGCAGTGATTACTGCGTCAGAACCAGACTTCTTACCAGCTTTAACAGTCAAATCGCCAAACGCGTAAGTTGCGCCGAAAGAAGAAACGCCTTCTTGTTGTGCAGCACCAACGGTCATGCCGTTAAAGTCGTAAGTTGCGCCAACAGAAGTCACAGTACCGTGAGCAACTGCAACAGAAAGACCAGCCAAGTCACCAGAGTAAGTTGCACCGTTTACAGCGTGAGCTGTAGCAGCAGAACCCATAACGCCAGCTACGTCACCTTTACGTGCGCCGCTTTCGTCATCAATACCAGAACCAAGAGTTAAAGTACCGAAGTCACCTGTCAAACCTGCAGTGCCTTTAGCAGTATCAGCAGTTAGCAAAGAGATAGATGTAGTAGCAGTCATACCGTTAGCCAATACTTCGCTAGAAGCTAAGGTAACAGATGAAACGATAGTTGTTGCGGCAGAACCAGAAACTGTAGCTTTTACAGAACCAGATAGAGTTGCATCAGCTTGTGCTGCTACAGGAAGTGCAGCAACGATCGCAAGAGCGATAATAGACTTATTCATTGAAATTCCCCTTCAATAATATTTATAAAAAATTTAACTAGCTAGTTAAACACTTACTTTACCTTGCTGACCGATCTTTATAATAATGATTGGTTCAACACCGCAAAGTAATACTTTTAATTGCTTATAAAAACAAACAATTGAGAAAGAAAACCAAAGGCGTAGCCCAGTTGCCTTTCTCAATTGTCTGATATAAACAGCCCATTCAATAATGAATTAAGCGCAGCAAATTTAACATCGTGTTAATAGTTTAACAACCGGAATTATGGCTATTTGCCAATTGAATGGAAATTAGTCTAGGATTGGTTTTATTATTATTATTTTAATTTAATTTGGTTTTATATTTAATATATTTAATTATTAAATTATCACATTATTATCATTTAACCACTAGAAAGGTTAAAAATGGATTATGTCAATTTGGCACAGCCCTATGTCTTCGCGAGCGCAGCGCGGCGATCCAAGGCCGCGGTTATGGACTCCTTCGCTACGCTCGGAAAGACGGGGAAAATCGGTTTGGAAAGACTAGGAGTTGTAATTCAGGGTTAGGAATTTAAGGATCAAGTGGGAGGCGGAATTACTTCCGCCGCCCTCTCACACCAGCGGGCATACGGTTCCGTACCACGGCGGTTCATGATAAATACTTGAGTCGCTGATTATAGTCGACCAAAGAGACTAATCCTATATGATTAAACCGTTTCTACGGCATAGCGCACACGATAGAGGAGCTCAATCAGCAGGCCTCGGCGACGAACCTTGAAAGCTTTCCTGCGAACTGTGACCTGTCAGGCTTCGATTTTGCGTAAAGCCAAGTGGGAGAGCCACTGGTTCAGGCGCTGTATCGCTGTGAGTTTAAGGAGGATGGACAGAATGCCATATTAGTTGGTGGGCTGGTACGGAAAAACTCACCTTGCTATGGCCATTGGTGTAAGGGGAACCCAACAGAACCGCTACCGAGTCCGTTTTTTATCGACGATAGAGTTGGCAAAAAAGTACACTAGGCCATAATGAGGCCAGCAGGCGGGTCAAAATTCAGTGCAAATGCTGGGTCATCATTGGATGCAATCTAACACCAGTGGTGCCCTTGCCATCCAGATTGTCTTCCCCTCGTTGGGGCGACACAGGCGTCTTTCAGATTGCAGGGTTTGCCGGCTTCACCGAGCAAACAAAAAAGAGCCACTTCACGATGAAGCGGCTCTTAAAAACCGTCAACCTAATTTAGGACGGCAGGCCATAAAAGTTAGCTTCTTATTGATTAAAATGCAACTTTGTAGGTTACGTGAGTGTATGCACCTGTATCAGAAGTCTTACCTACACGACCAACGGTTAGGTCCGCGTTACCATAGTCTAAAGCAACGGATGCATCGGTAGTACCATCGTCTGTGCGAGAAACTATAGCAGTCAAGTCACCAGCGGTGTAAGTAGCCGTCAAAGACGTGTCGTTACCTTTGTCTACTTCAGCAGCAACAGAAATTGCATCGTTTAATGCGAACGTGATGTCGATCTGATGATCACTAGAATCACTAGGACTATAGTAGTTATCCACTTGCGCTTTAACAGTCAACGCATCAGCGGTGAAAGTATAAGTAGCAGAGATAAGTGTATCAGGGCTAGTAGAGGCAGCCGCTTTAAGGCTTTGCTTACCTGCAGTAACCACTAGATCACCGAAAGAATATGACACACCAAATGCACTTTGCCCTTCGTTAACACCCGTGGTTACGCCATTGTCTGCATCCGCAGAAGCATAAGCGTAACCAACAGCTAGACCATTGAAATCATAAGTTGCACTCATTTGAGTGCCCTTAGTTTCTGGGTCTGATTCTTCTGGGTCTGGGTCTGCAGCCGTATTAGCATTCAACTGAGCCGCAACAGCAAGGCCGGCCAGGTCGCCCGAATAATGAACGCCATATACGGTAGTGCCATCGCTATCAGCATCCTCTGTGTCGCCAACAACACTTGCTACGTCACCGGCTTGAAAAGCGCCGTCAGAATCGATTTTACCAGCAATTAGAGTACCAAAGTCGCCTGCCAAAGTAGCAACACCTTGGTTCCCGTCTCCAAGAACATCGATAGACGCAGTAGCCGTCATGCCGTTAGCCAAAACTTCAGACGAAGCAATTGTTAAAGCCGCATCAGTGTCGATAACACCCGTGTTTTTATACTTAGTAGTAACAGAGCCAGAAATGGTTGCGTCAGCTTGTGCAGCTACAGGTAGCGCAGCCACAATGGCTAACGCGATAAGTGATTTTTTCATTGAATTTCCCCTTCAAATAAAAATAGTTTTAACTAGCAAAGGAGAGTAAGAATTCTGCAGGTTAACGCACTTTATCTTTCCTGATTATTTGGCCAACCTATTTGGCCCACGAGTAAGTACCCGCATGGGAAGGCATTGTAATGGAAAATTTGATAAAAACCAATAGATAAGAAGTCTTAATTGCTGATTTTACCGATAAAAATGATATTTGTTTCATTTAATCGACGGATTAGCACGTTGTTGCGAGCCTGGTAATGACGGCCGAGCTAGGTTTGAATGGCGCCCCACTGTTTCTGTAGGCGTTTTGCAGAGATGGGTTTAACGGTACCCAGTTGCTGGGCAAATAACGACACACGGTACTCTTCTATAGCCCAGGAAAAATCTTGGATTTGCTGGTAGGTATTAGTGTGGGGTAAACACTGAGTCGTAGCGGCTTCTACCTTATGTTGCCAGTCGCGTAGTTCCTGCACGGCGGCATTCTCTTTGGGCAATTGGCTTTTAAAACGCTCTAGCCTCGCCTCTATGGCATCAAGGTACCTGCCAAAGTGCTGTAACTGGGCCCATGGAGTTTGTGCCATAAAGTCTTTATGCATAAGCCGATCAAGCTGACCACCAATGTCTTGGTAGACGTTGGCCCAAGCCAGGTTAAGCTGACCTTTGAGCTGTTTACGGACCTTGAGTTGGCGTTGTAGCAGCTTAATGGCTAATTGAGTCACATGCTCAACGGCCTCCGCATAAGCGCCACGCCGCTCTAATGACGCGGTAAACGCCAGTTGCGTGGTGGGCCAGTCTGCAACGGCCATTGAGGCGGGCAAAAACACCAACTCTGCAGCTTGATCAAATATTTGCTGCCTTAGCTGTTGCGCAGAGCCTAGGTTTGAAAACAACAACTCGGCTTGACGAAGGTTTTTATTGGCCTGCGACAAATGTTTTACTTGTTCATTCACCGCTAACCGGTACAACCTCACTAAACCGGCATGGGTTATGGCCTGCGACTCAACCTCCGAATCGGCAAACACGATATCCACATGTTTACCTTGATCCTTTATCGCTGGCCACACGGGCAGCTGCATGGAGCCTTGCTGAATGGTTAAGTTTTGCGGCAGCGCATCAAAGCTCCACTGCGTCAACTGTTGCTGCAACATGGGGTGTTGTTGGTCTTTGCTGGTAGCAGCGGCAGAACCGGTGGCGTAATCCGTGAGCAAGCTCATAGGGTCACGGCCTTGGGTAATCACCGCGCCCTGCTCGTCTGTCACCTCAATATTCATCAATAAATGTTCTGGCAACTGAGTTTGCTGCAATAACGCCCCATCAAAGGGCCGTCCGCCAATACGCTGCAATTGTTTGGCCACGGCCTCGGTTAACTCTACATCGTCTACATTAAGGCTATCTAACAATGCTTGTGCGTATTCGGGCACCGGCACAAAGGCTTTGCGGTTCGCTTTAGGCAAACCTTTTAATAAGGCCATCAGCTTGTCTAGCAACAAACCCGGCACTAGCCATTGCAAACGTTTGAGCGGCAAGCGTTTAAGCTGACTAGCAGGCACTTGTAGGGTGACGCCGTCTTGGGCATGGTTAGGTTCAAAATGGTAGCTTAAGGGCCAACTCATGGATTGCCACACCAGTTGGTCTGGGAAACGGTGGCTATCAATCCCCTCAGCCTGATGCTGCATTAAATCTGACTGCTCTAAGTTAAAGTAGAGACTGTGTTTTTGTTCCTGTTTTTTACGCAAACTTTCAAAGCTGGCGGCGCTCACCACGGGCGTGGTGTTGATGGCTGCTAACTTGGCGTAGTAGAAGTCGTACAACACTTGGTCGTCCACCAAAATATCGCGCCGCCTAGACTTGGCTTCTAAAGCTTCTATTTCTGCCACTAAGTTTTGGTTGTGCGCTAAAAATACACCTTTGGTGAGCAAGTTACCCTGCACTAGACCGTCCATGATGAGTAATTGCTGGCATACTTCTGGGTCAATTTTGCCATAGGCGACTTTACGCTTACTCGCCAACACTAAACCGTACAAACTCACTTGCTCAAAGGCCATCACTTGGCCTTGGCGTTTATGCCAAACCGGTTCGCTATAATTGTATTTGAGCAATGAGTCTGCGCTTTGCTCTACCCACTGGGGTTCTATTTTAGCCACGCAACGGGCAAACAAGCGTGATGTTTCTACTAGCTCTGCCGCCATAATCCATGCCGGTGGTTTTTTAGCCAGTGCAGAGCCTGGAAACAATAAAAACTTACGTTGCCGAGGGCCAGCAAACTGGCCGTCTTCGTCTTTGTGACCAATGTGGCCTAACAAGCCTGTTAACAACGCCCTGTGCACGGCCTCGTAGCTCGCTAACTGGGCATTCACTTTAAATCCCATCTGCTGGCACATGAGCAACAGTTGGCGGTGTACTTCGCGCCATTCTCGCATGCGTAGGTATGACACAAAGTTCTTGCTACACCAGTTGCGTAACTGGTTTTGGGTTAAGTCTTGGCGCTGTTGCTCGTAGTCTTGCCACAGGTTTACATAGCTTAAAAAGTCGGACTCTTTCTCTTTCCACACTTGGTGCTTAAGGTCTGCCGCTTGCTGCTTGTCTTGGGGCCGTTCCCGTGGGTCCTGGATGGTTAAGGCACTGGCAATCAGTAATACTTCGTTAAGTGCATTCCAATGCGCAGCTGCCACCACCATACGGCCAATACGCGGATCTACCGGCAAACGCGCCAACTGTTTGCCTAAAGAGGTTAAGCTACGCTGTTCATCCAAACCCCCTAGTTCTTGCAACAACTTAACACCGTCGTTAACAAACCGACTGTCTGGCGCGTCAATGAAGGGGAACTGAGCAACGGGGCCTAGTTTAAGGTCATGCATCTGCAATATGACCGAGGCTAAGTTGGTGCGCAGAATTTCGGCATCGGTGAATTCGGGCCGGCTGATAAAGTCGGCTTCATCATACAAACGAATACAGATACCCGCCGCCACACGCCCACAACGGCCTTTACGCTGGTTGGCACTGGCTTGAGAGATGGCTTCAATGGGCAGGCGCTGTACCTTAGAGCGGTAACTATAACGGCTCATACGTGCCGTGCCTGGGTCGATTACATAACGAATGCCAGGCACTGTTACAGAAGTTTCTGCCACGTTAGTAGCAAGCACAATACGCCGCCCTGCTGTTTTCGCCGAGGGTTGAAATACTTTTTGCTGCTCGCTAAAACTCAAACGGCCATACAGCGGTAATATATTCCACTGTTTTTGTTCTTGCTTGCGTAAGGCCAAGGCAAGGTCTCGAATATCGCGCTCGCCTGGCAAAAAAATCAACACATCACCATGTAACTGGCTGTGTTGTCGTTCGTGCTGTTCGATCTCTTGGAGTGTTTGTATGACTGCGGACTGGGTATCTTGGTCTTGTTCCGACTTGCCACTCATGAGTGGCCGATACCACACGTCTACCGGAAAGGTGCGGCCGCTAACTTCCACCACGGGGGCATTATCAAAGTGTTGGCTAAAGCGCTCTAAGTCGATGGTGGCCGAGGTGATGATGAGTTTTAGGTCTGCGCGGCGGGCTAGCAGTTGTTTGAGGTAGCCTAATAAGAAATCGATGTTAAGGCTACGTTCGTGAGCTTCGTCGACGATGATGGTGTCGTAACGTAATAGATCGGGGTCTTGGCGGGTTTCGGCCAATAAGATGCCATCGGTCATTAACTTAATATGGCTGATTTCACTAACCTGCTCGGTAAAGCGAACTTGAAAACCCACTTGCTGGCCTAAAGGCACATTAAGTTCGTCGGCAATACGTTGCGCTACCGTTCTTGCGGCAAGGCGCCTTGGTTGGGTATGACCAATCATGCCACCCACGCCGCGGCCTGCCTCTAAACACAGTTTGGGTAACTGCGTAGTTTTACCAGACCCGGTCTCCCCTGCTAACACCACCACTTGATGGTTACGGATGAGCTCAATTAATTGCTCACGTTCTCCACTTACGGGCAGTTGTGGCGGGTATTCAATTTTGGGCAATGCGTCTAGGCGACGCTGATACGTGGCATGGCTGCGCTGCGCCTTGGCTAACAGTTGTGCTTTGAGTTTGTCGCAGGGTTGATTGTGTTTATCGCGCTGGGCGATGCGCTTAGCCAACAGTGTGAGTTCGGCTTGGTCTTTGACCATACAATCGGGTAACGCGTTAGACATGTTGAGGCGGGGTTGATGTTAAAGCGCGCAGTTTAGCACAGTTAAAGGCTTTGGATTGCTTCGCTGCGCTGGGCCTGCCCCATGAGCGCAGCCCCCTGTCACCTCGAGCGAAGTCGAGAGATCTTAGACCCTTCGGCTACACTCAGGGTGACACTCCAAGCTATCGTCGCATTAATCCCTTAACGCGCGGCGCAGGATCTTACCCACGTTGGTTTTAGGCAACTCGCCCCTAAACTCAATGTCCTTAGGCACTTTGTAAGGCGTTAGGTTTTCACGGCAATGGGCAATCACCTCGGCCTCTGTGAGCGCTGGGTCAGCCTTGACCACAAACAGCTTCACCGTTTCACCAGTCACGTCATTGGGGATGCCTACGGCTGCACACTCCACAATGCCTGGGTGTTGGCTAGCAATGTCATCAATCTCATTAGGGTACACATTAAAGCCAGAAACGATAATCATATCTTTAATACGATCGACTAAACGAATAAAACCGTCTTCTGCCAACACAGCCACGTCGCCCGTTTTAAACCAACCTTCGTCGTCTAATACGTCGGCAGTGGCTTCTGGGCGCTGCCAATAACCGGCCATGACTTGCGGGCCTTTGACACACAACTCACCTTCTTCATTGAAACCAAGGTCCGCGCCATCTTCACCAATCACCTTCACTTCAGTACCTTGTACTACTTTACCGATAGTACCGATACGAATGTCTTCATAGGGATTAATAGATACCACAGGTGCCGTTTCTGTCAGGCCATAACCTTCCATTACTTCACAACCGGTAACGTTACGCCACATATCAGCTGCAGACTGCGTTAGAGCCATACCGCCAGACATGGTGTGTTTGAGGTAGGAAAAATCGAGTTCAGCAAATTCTTTGTTATTACACAAAGCCACAAATAGGGTATTGAGGCCGGCAAAGGATGAAAACTTATGTTTGCTCATTTCTTTGACAAAGCCTGGAATATCCCTTGGGTTGGGGATAAGCACCACTTCGTGCCCCAGATCACACATCACTAGGCTTAAGGTGTATGCGTAGATGTGGTACAGAGGTAGAGGCGAGATCACCACTTCACTATCACCGTCCAACACAGACTCGGTAACATGGCGTACTTGCATCATGTTGGCAACTAAGTTTTGGTGCAACAATTGCGCACCTTTAGAAACGCCTGTGGTTCCGCCTGTATATTGCAATACTGCGGTGTCATCTAGGTTGGTGGCCACTGGCGTAGGTGTTAGTTTCTCACCTTGAGCCAAGGCATCTCTAAAGCTCACGGCTTGTGGTAACGAGTAGGCAGGTACCAATTTTTTGACCCGCTTTACCACGGTATTGATCAACAAACGTTTAGCAAACGGATGCATATCGGCTAGCTCTGTCACCAATACATGTTTGATGCCGGTTTTAGGCACCACTTCTTCGGCCAGGTTGGCCATGTTGGCGAGGATCAATAGCGCTTTAGCGCCGGAATCGTTAAACTGATGTTCCATTTCGCGGGCTGTGTACAAAGGGTTAGTGTTAACCACCACTAAACCCGCACGCATTGCGCCAAATGCAGCAATTGGAAATTGTAATACGTTAGGTAATTGAATGGCGATACGATCACCAACTTCTAAATCGGTATGATTTTGTAGATATGCGGCAAAGTTAGCCGTTAGTCGATCCATATCTGCAAAAGAGAGGCTTTGACCCATACAACTATAGGCGGGTTTTTGGCCATACTTGCCACACGCTTCAAGAAATACATCGGTAACAGATTGGTATTGGCCAAGTTCTACACCAGAAATTTGAATCATAATAAGCCCTTTGATTATTGTTATTTACTATTCTCACCCATACTAATCAAACAACCGTTTGAAAGCCAGCAGAACCCGTAGGTCAGCATCTTTTTATTACCTACTAGGCCTAATTCAATGCAATGCCTTTTCTTAACACCAGCATATCTCCAGAGCTTAATGTATTCCAAGTTTCGTTATCCGTCAAAGGTTGTGTGGCTACAACCGACACAATATCGTTGGGCGTGGTCTCTTGGCCAAAGTCTACATTAACATCTGCATCACTCAAATTCGCTTGCCCAAACGGTGCCCTGCGCGTGATCCAGCTCAATTTAGTCGCGCAAAAACAATACAAGTGTTCACCGTCAGACATGAGCATATTAAACACACCCAAGGTCTTTAAATACTGGCACCTTTCCTGAAGAAAATAGCGTACTACAGAATGATCTGTGGGTCGTTGTGGAAAGGCCGTGCGTAACTCGCCTAATAACCAACAAAATACATGTTCGCTGTCGGTATCTCCCACCGGTAGGTAATGACTTAGGGGGATACTAGAGGTGTCGGTTAATTGGCCGTTGTGAGCAAACGTCCAATGCTGACCCCATAGCTCACGCTGAAAAGGGTGAGTGTTTTCTAAACAAATATTACCTACATTAGCCTGCCGTATATGGCTGATGACAATATGCGATTTCATCGAATGGCGTTGTACTAAACGCGCCACTTCAGAATCGGAGCTGGGTTGAGGGTCATGAAACGAACGACAACCCTTGCCTACATAAAAGGTAATACCCCAACCATCACGATGGGGACCACAGCCGCCACCGCGCTGCATTAATCCGGTAAAGCTAAAACAAATATCGGTAGGCACATTAGCACTCATGCCTAATAGTTCGCACATAGGGTTGGCTCCAAGCCATATTCAGTCGATAACCATTATCTTGGAATCAGCCCTCGTTGTTCAAGCGTTTATTACAATAAGGGCTCAATTGACGCTAATAAAATACTGCTTGGCTGCCCATCGGCATCGCCGTCTTCAGATTTGGGTGGCCACTGATCACGTTGCGGATAAAACTGCGTCGAACCCACGTAACTGGTCACAGTGTCCAGTAAACTGCGTCGCAAACAGCGTCTCCTTATAAGGTGATTCTAGTGAATAGAATCAATTTTCAACTTATATAGTCTAGGCACTAATTTAGCATTAGGTGGTGGACACACTCGAACGGCGTAAAAAGAGCAATAAAGCCAGCAACAACAACCCTGCACCGATGACAACGAGCCAACGGGAGTAGGACAAATCGTCTGGATCAAGCGTCGTTTTAGCGGTGACTACTGGCTCTTCTTGTGGCGTTTCTACTGTGGGTGATGGTGCAGTTGCCTCAGCTGATAACAACTGACCTTTTACTTTATTAACCAGCTTTGCTATGCGTTCTGTGGCGGTTAAAGGCTGGGCAGCCCCCTCTGCGGGGGGCTGCTCCTCAGGCTCGACTGCAACTGCAATACTAGGCTCAGACTCAAGCTCAGACTCAAGCTCAGACTCAAGCTCAGACTCAAGCTCAGACTCAAGCTCAGACTTAGACTTAGACTTAGACTTAGACTTAGACTTAGACTTAGACTTAGACTTAGACTTAGACTTAGACTCAGGCTCAGACTCATTTGTAGCCGCCACGGCTTCAACACTAACTGTAGGCGTTGCTATCGGGGCTTGAGCCTGCATCAATGCCTGCAATGCCGGCGACGCTTCTTCTTTGCTAATCACCATGGCTTGTTGGCTTATGGCTTTTGGCTGTTCAACCGTGACTGCAATGTCTTGCGCTGGCACGGTGTTGGCGAGGTTTAAGTCTTCACTTAGAGCTACAGCAACCAATGGATGTACTCTTAAGTTGCGCGAGATCTCCCTCACCAATTGGCCTTTAACTACGGAGATATTAACGTCGTACATGCCTTCTTGGTCGATCACCGGCAAATGAACTCTGGTCTTTTTGTGCGCCAAAAACACTTGCGCCTGACTGGATATTTGATTGCCATCAAGCATCACTTCTACACCTAGCTCAAAACCTTGTAATTGGTTTTCGGTAAGCAATATGCCCTTCTCATTAGCAAGCTGTACATCTAGGTATGCACGCTGACCTACTTTAATATTCTGATGACTCTGCTGCAGCAAAATTTGCAACTGACCCACAACATTCACGCGTTTTAATTTTGCTGTAGGGCTAACTAACGCCCAAGTACCCGCTGCGGGTTGTTGGATACTAATAACGTCATGAGTGCTGGAAGACTGCCATTGCTGGCTGGCTAGAGTTTGGTGCTTACTAAATAAACGCTGATTGCCGTCGCGTAATTTAATGTGGTGATCACCGTTTTTTTCGACCACTATGGTCATGGACTCAAGGTTGGCGTGCACTTCAAATGTTTGTTCGTCTATTTGTACCGGCACTTGCTGGGTAATTACGGTGTTATCTAGGGCCCGCAAAAATATATCTAATAACTGATCGGCATTTTCCGCGACTTCAAATAAGCCGTCGGTTAAATGAGCCATCGCTTTCAACGTACGTTCATCGGCCTGATGAGACAAGCCGATGGTGTGAACTTGGGCACCCATGTCGATGTATTGCTGTAAAATTGGTTCTAGTAGGGTTCTGCGAGCACGTTGATTCTCTGCCGCATCTTTGCTCACATCCACCATGCCATCGGTTAACAAAATTAGGTGCAACTGACGGCCACTGCCTTGATCTTGCTGACTAAACGCAGCCGCTTGAAGCGCCGCGCCTATGTCGGTAAACTGGCCTTTAGAGGATATGGTTTGAGCTGCAGCAGTGGCTTGCTTTTGCCACTGTGAATCGACTAAACCCAACGGCACGATGGCTTCGGGGTGGTTAGCAAACTGCCACACACCGGCCTTTGATCCATGGGGTAATAATTGAGTTAATACCTGCAACGCCGGTATACGTAAGGTTTTCGGGTCGGTCTTCTTCATACTGCCGGATACGTCGATGAGTACACGAATATCCATTTGATTGGGCAAGGTTTGAGCCATGGCAAGTGAGCCAAAGGTCGTGCTAATGACAAACACCACGGCACTAATAAGAACCACCAACCTATATTGCACCTGACGAAGAAGAAGTGTGTACATCAACTAATAGCCTACTTTGTTTTTATTATCCGACTCACTTTAACACAATCCACCCAAACTGCACTAAGCATCGTAGTGCATAACTAGGCCTCGTCGTGGTCGCCAACTTGTTGAATTTCTATGATATGTTCACCCCATTGGCTTTCTGGTACTTTAGCTTCAGATACAGCCCATTTACGTACTGTCATGCCAGCTTTTATGGTGGACTTGGGATCGCCGGTCACCAGAGGGTGCCAGTCAGGCAAATCTCGGCCTGCGGCAACTCTGCGGTAACCACAGGTGTCGGGTAACCAATGGTAATCGGCCACTGTATCGGCCGTGACTAAGGTACAGTCAGACACTTTGTCTTGCCGATTTTGATACACAGTGCATTGGCAGGACTTAATATCCAAGTAACGACACGCCACGCTGGTGTGGTACATCAAGGGCACGTCGTCATCAATTAACTTTTGTAAACAACAACGGCCACAACCATCACAAAGCGACTCCCATTGTTCACTACTCATGTCTTTGGGGACCGTGGTTTTCCAGAAACCCTGTTGTTTAGCATCGCTCATAATACCTACTGGCGCCTATTAATACGTGGGGTTAACCGGAGTTTTGTACAGGTCGAGCATATACTTGTCTCGCACTGGCGGCATTTGCAAGTAATAACCCTTTTCGTCGATGTCGGCCAAAATAGCGCCTGCGTCTGCTCTGGCTAGCTGTTTGTCTGCCGTCAATAACATGTCCATACGGTGTTCTGCCTGACCAAACATAGACATCAACGTTTCTGGCACCAAGCTTAAGGCTTTGGTTTTATCCACGTATAAGTACATTTCGTCTTTCTTTTTGCTTCTGTAAATTGAACAGATGATGCGTGATTGGCTCATTAACGTAACTCTTGTATGTGTTGGTATTCTTCTGCAATAGGTTGCGCAAGAAACTCTTCGCGCCAGCCTTGCCAGTTGTTAGGCAGGGTAAACGGTTGCTGCTTGCGGATGTCTTCAAACACCTCTAACAGCTCTTTTTTACGACCCATTAATTGCACCTGAATGGAGGCGTTGGTCGCCTGATCAGTGACTATTTTATGCAATTGTTTGTAATGTTTGTTTTCTGTTTTAGACAGGGGCTGCGATACCGACGGCAATACTTCTGAACAACTGGCCAATAGTGATAACCACTGTTTACCGTAACGGCGCACACTGCTGGGCCGCACATCTTGACATAGACCGAGCGCATTCAGGTCATTGGGGTTGGTACGCGCCATTTCGATCAAGCTGGTGTCTTTAACCACAAAGTTTTTGGGCCGGTTCTCACTTCGTGCTGTTTGTTCGCGCCATGCGGCTAAGCCCCTCAGGCGGCCTACGGCCTTACCCTGTAGACGCCAAGCATTCTTCATTTGTGTGTAAGCTAAGGCGGGATCGATCGCCGGTTTGGGCTGCGCTAAGCGTTGCATATCTTCTAGATACCACTGCCAAACCCCTTTGTCTTGCAATCGTTGCGCGAGAATGTCGTAACACCGCATTAAGTGGGCCACATCTATGGCCGCATAATGACACTGCGAGTCGCGCAGTGGCCGTTGTAGCCAATCAGAACGGGTTTCACCTTTATCCACTTCTTCACCCAGCAAATCCCGCACCAGACTTTGATAGCCTGGTGACAAACCCATGTCGACAAAGGCCGCCGCTATCTGTGTGTCGGCCATGGGGCTTGGGCGTAACCCTAACCAGTGTTGGAACAACTCTAAGTCTTCACTGCAAGCGTGCATCACCTTAAGCGTATCTGGATCGGTTAACAAGGTTTGTAGTGGTTGCCACGCATCAATCGCTAAGGGGTCGATTAAAAAGGTTTCGCCGGCGGCGGCCAACTGCACCAAGCCGGGGATAGGGTAAAAGGTATCGACACGCATAAATTCGGTGTCTAAAGCAACGGCCGGGGCCTGAGCCAGGCGCTCACAGGCTGTTTCTAGCCCTTGGTTAGTATCAATATATTGGTAAGCCAATGTCATGTTTATGTGTAACTCTTACGGCCGGCAAAGGCGTGGGCTAAGGTGCCACTGTCAACGTATTCCAACTCACCACCAATGGGTACTCCATGGGCGATGCGGGTCACGCTCAACGGCAAGGTTTGAAGTTGCTGATGAATAAAGTGCGCCGTGGCGTCACCTTCGATAGTGGGGTTGGTGGCAATAATCACTTCTTCAATGGTCTGTTCTTGTAAACGCTGTAGCAAAACTTCGATTCCCAGTTCTGCTGGGCCAATGCCATCCATTGGAGACAAGTGCCCCATCAGTACAAAATAGGTGCCATTGAAGCCTGCACCTTGCTCTATGGCTAATACGTCAGCAGGTGTTTCTACAATACAAAGCTGGCTGGTGTTACGACTGGGGTTGCTGCACATACGGCACACAGGCGTTTCACTGTGGGTACGGCACTGATCACAACGGCCCACTTTATCTAGTGCTAAGGTAAGACTTTGGGCCAGTGCAGCACCACCCTCGCGGTTGCGCTCGAGTATATATAACGCCATTCGCTGGGCGGATTTACGCCCCACACCCGGCAAACACCGAAGCGACTCGATGAGTTCGTCTATAAGCGGACTAAAGGCCATTAAAACGGCATCTTAAAACCGGCTGGCATACCCATGCCTGCGGTCATGTCGGACATATTGTTTTGACTGGCCTGTTCAACTTTACGCACAGCATCGTTGACTGCTGCGGCTAACAAGTCTTCGAGCATTTCTTTGTCTTCTGACAATAATGAATCATCGAGTTGCACGCGTTTTACGTCATGCCGTCCGGTCATCACCACCTGCACTAAACCAGCGCCTGCCGCGCCGGTAAATTCGGCGTTAGCGAGTTCACTTTGAGCTTGTTGCATTTGCTCTTGCATTTTTTGGGCTTGCTTCATTAGATTGCCCATGCCACCTTTCAACATAATTTTCTCTCTGTGTGTTCGTTTAATCTAATCTTCAATGGGGTGAACTGGTCTTACGCTGCTCACATCTAACTGACCGTTAAATGCGGTACTCAAACTGGCCACATTGGGGTCGTTCTGCAACGAAGATATGGCGCTATCTAAGTGTTCACCCTCACGCCTCTGGCGGTTAGCAAACGGCGTTTCTGTGTGGGTCCGCCCAACATCAATGGCCAATTGCAGGTCACAACCAAACAGTGCCTCTAAGGCTTGGCGAATACGCCCCTGATGGGTGGCGTTAAGCATGCTACTTTGACCTTGGTCAATGGTAAAGCTAAGTTGTGTGCCCTGCCGTTTGGCGAATACCATGTTGGCGGCAATACTGTGGGTCATACCCGCCAAATTTAAATCAGTAAATATTTGCATCCAGTTAGCGCCATCTAAGTCGGCCAGCGTCCAGTCCTGACGGGGTGATGGCTCTGGATCTGAGGTTAGCGTTGGTTCTGTTTCGGCAACGACCTCAATAGGCGGCTCAATGGACTCAACTGTTGGCTCAACAACGGCTTCCAGGGGCGCATGGTCTTGTAGCCCCTGCGGCGGCTCTTCCCACGGCGGCACTTGCTCTACTTGGGGCATTGGTGGTGACCCAGCTTGAGCTAGTGGCTCTGGCGCAGGTGCCCGTACTGGTTCTGCCATCGGGGTTGACACGGATTCCTCTGTGGAAACGGGTACTATCTCCGGTGCCGGTGCTGGCTCAATTGCCACCGGTGGCGGCGCTACGTCGGTTATAGGTTGCATTTGGCCTGCGCTTTGTTGAGGCCTAAACGCCAACATGCGTAACAATGCCATCTCAAAACCGGCTTTCAAGTCAGGCGCTGCGGCTAAATCTTTACGGGCCATAACGCCCATTTGGTAGAACAACTGAACATCTGCAGGGCTGGTATGCTGAGCCAACTCTAACACCTTGGCTTTATCAAATTGCACCGACACAGGGGCCTCTGGCAACACCTGACAAATGGCAACTTGATGTAACAAACTCAACAGATCTTCTAGCGCCACTTCAAAATTTTGACCTTGCTCACCTAACTCAGCCACTAGCTTCAGCAATGCACCGGCATGGCCTTGTTGCAGCTGATTGACGATAGCCACAACTTTGCCTTGGTCAATACTGCCTAACATTTGATTAACCGCAGATTCGGTTAAATCGCCGCCACAAAAGGCTATAGCCTGGTCGGTAAGGCTCAAGGCATCACGCATACTGCCTTTAGCTGCGCGGCCTAACTGCCACAATGATGCTTCTGCAAACGGCACTGCTTCACTGGTAAGAACATGTTTTAAATGCTCAGATACCTGTTCGGCTGGCATGTTCTTTAAATTAAACTGTAAACACCGCGAAAGTACCGTAATCGGCAACTTTTGTGGGTCGGTGGTGGCTAACAGAAATTTGACATGCGGTGGTGGTTCTTCGAGGGTTTTTAACAGAGCGTTGAAACTGCTGGCAGACAGCATGTGTACTTCGTCTATTAAGTAGACCTTAAAACGCCCTCTGGTGGGCGCATATTGCACGTTATCCAACAACTCACGAGTGTCTTCTACTTTGGTACGCGAAGCCGCATCCACTTCGATAAGGTCGACAAAACGGCCTTCTGTAATTTCTACACAACTAGAGCACACACCACATGGGGTGGAGCTGACGCCTTCTTCGCAATTTAAGCAACGGGCTAAAATACGGGCGATGGTGGTTTTACCCACCCCGCGGGTACCCGCAAATAAATAGGCATGGTGTAAACGCTGCTCATCTAACGCATGAATAAGCGCTCGTAAAACGTGTTCTTGTCCCACCATGGAGTGAAAATTTTGGGGACGCCATTTACGGGCTAACACCTGATATGCCATGCAGCGTACACTCGCTTAATAAGAAGACAAACTAAAAGCAGCTATTATAGAAGCCACACAAAATTAAAGCTACCAACGCCCTTGCCAAACTAATCGTGCACCGACTAATGGATCCCCATTAGCAGCATTAAATTGCTTAGCCTCCAATTTTATTTGAGATCCGTGGGTGCTGTGCCACTGGGCGAAGCTGGTAATTTGTTGGTAGTTGTATAGATCGCTACCGGAGAAGGTGAGATTGCCATAACCAATGTTTCCATCTTCATCGATTTGGTTAGGCCAGCGCAAGGCGGCTTGCGTTGCATTGGTAGCTTGTGCCGCGGTGACCGCAAGCCCCCAGCCAAAGGCGCCATAATGGGATTGCCACTGACCTTTAAATTGATTGAGTAAAACATCGCCACGCCAATGCCACAATTGATTGGGTTGGTTTTCTGTGTGTAAACGCGACTGACCAAACTGAGCGCTCAAATCAGATTGCTCAGTTAAGTTAGATCCGTGCCAACGCCTATGCCACCGCAGCCCCCACTGCTGTTGCTGGGCTTGGGCTTGAGCAAATGCGCCGTTGCCTGCGATTTGCCGATGCATTGCGTCTCTTTGGGCCCACCTGATAAACGCAGAGACCTGAGGCCATGCATAACCGGCTTGTACTTGCTGGCGCCATGGTGCCAAAGCCGAAGCCAACCCAAAACCTGGATTGTTGTTCAATTGGGCACTGGGCAATTGACGGGCATAATTACTGTGCCACCCCTGACCGACTTGGCCTAAATGCAAGTTGATTACATTGTGCTGTAGCCCTTCGTCGATAGCGTAATCTACCGACAAGGCTGCAGTTTCGAGGCGCACTGAGTCTGACATCTTTAACAAAGCTTGCTGCTCTGTTTTGGCATCTAGCAGACCCTGTGCATAAACCCGGCCCTGTACAGGCCACATTAAGGGCTGCACCGGCGTAGCTGTTATCAGTTGCGAGGCAGAAGTCCAAAAGGGAGCCTGCTGATAGCTATCAAGCAACAACACATCCTGCTGCGCAAGTTGTGGGGCGATAAGCGTCCCTAATTCCGCACCAACCTGTAGCCCAGGCATTGACCTCGCCTGCGATTGATCCACAGATGAATCACTGACATTGGCCACTGTTGGCACACTTAAGGAGCCCACTACACCAGCGGCCGCTTGCAAATTCATCAAACCTTGACCATAAATACTTGAATCGGCATAAATTCCAGTTTTATTGGCCGTAGTGAGCAACCGCTGGGCAACTTGTTGGTAGCTTAACGAGGGAAACTGGGTTTTTAATATGGCCATGGCAGCAGAGACTTGTGGTGCGGCCATAGACGTACCGGCGCGATAAGCATGACCGCCACCCACATCGGTGGAATAAAGACCATCACTTGCAACCACATTACCGCCCCCGGGCGCGGCAAGGCACCAGGCGGCGGCCACACCACAGTGGTTAGCGTAACTGGCCAAAGCACCATTATTATCCACAGCGGTGACTGCTAACCAACCGGCTTGCAGGTCATTTAATAGATAAGGTAAACCCGCATGATATGTGAGTTCGGTGGCTGATTGGTTGCCTGCGGCCCACACATACACGCTGTCTTGCGCGATGGCGGCTCTCGCTTGCACTAAAAAATTAGCGTGCCAACTATTGACGTTACTACTGGTGATGATTGCACTGAGAATATTGGTGCCCGAGTCGCCCCAGCTGTTATTAAAGATATGGCTACCCTGAGCCATAGCTAAAGCTGACGCTGCCGCCATTTCGCTGTCGGTAGTGGCAGCGGTGGTACCTGCGTTGTCCAACACCCGTATCGGTAACAAGGTGGCGTCATAAGCTAGACCGTGCATAGTCTGGCCATCTTTTTTAGCCACCATTAAACCTGCAATGTGGGTACCATGGCCGGTGCCATCCACAGCGACGCCAGATTGACCAGTCACATAATCATAGCCGTTGGCAGACACTTGCCCAGTGAGTTGCGTGTGGCTTGAGTTAATACCAGAATCCATCACAGCTAAGGTAATACCCTGCCCTGTACCACCGCGAGCATACACATCTGCCGCGTTGACCTGATTCAAGGCAGAAGATCGGTAGTATTCAGTAGTTTGGTAAGGCGTCACATCTGGACTACTGTCAGCCACCGGCTGCGTGCTCACAGTACCGCCACAGGCCGAAATCAACAGCAATACAGAGACCACAAGCCAATAGGCAAATTTCATCAACATTTAACAGTTAGGTCTATTTTTAAGCTAACAGTATACCCATTAATGGCTGTCATCACCTTGGATAATCACCACTAGTTCAGTAGGCTCATTGGCTTATCCTTAATCGCTAGTTAGTTTGTTAGACAAAAGGATAAGTAAAAAAACCTTTAAACGGGGTAGATCTATGAATCACATGTGACTAATATAACAAATCACTAAGGGTAAAATTATGCAATTAATAAAAACAATTATAGGCTCCCGAATACTTAGTACTTGTACAGCGCTAGCTATATTATCTGGTGCCGCTCAAGCACACGCCACCAGCGACTTAGAGCAAGCTTTGGATGCACAAAAGAATGGCAACTTATCTAGTGCTGCCAGCTACTTTTCAGCGGCGTCAGAAGCCGGTAGTAGTGAAGCTCAATATCAACTTGGGTTGCTCTATGCTGAAGGTCGTGGTGTAGAAAAAAACTACGCCCAAGCCGTGGTTTTAATACAACAAGCGGCCGATGCCGCGCACTCTCTTGCCATTGAGTGGATCGCTCAACACCGGCTTGTCACAGCAACTACAGAAGAAGAAGAAGAAGAAGACGATCCAGAAGATGACTGCTAAATACAAAGCAATAAAAAAGGGCCACAAGGCCCTTTTTTATTGCTTTAGCTTAACCTGTTAAGGCTTAACTGTACTAAACCCAAGAATTTCCCAGGTCTGCATACCACCACGGAACCACTTAATCTTCTCGGCTGGATAACCATATTTCAACAGTGTTGCCATAGATGCTGGCGACTGGCCGCACCACATACCATTACAGAATAAAGCCAAGGTTTTCGCATCGGAGTAATCGAACACTTCACTGACAGTACCCGCAACAATCGCTTCATCAACGGTGAAATCGTCGGCATCTCCAACTAATTTAACGCCAAACTGGTCGATCATGACCTGCATAATAATTTCCGTAGTTGCACCTTTAGAGACGGTTAGCTTGGTAAATGGCACATTGACCGCACCTGGGATAGTGCCTCGCTCAACCCAATCTGGTGTACGTGAATCCACTACCAGAATATTTTCACCATTTTGCATGCGCACGATATGGTCAATTATTTCTAGCTCACCCAGTGTTTCAACACCTGGAGCAAAGGTCATTGGCTGAATACAAAAAACTGGACACGGCCGTGAGGTTTTTGAAAACGCATCGATAATCGTATTACTGTTATCTTGATTACGTATAATTTGAACTGTCTGCCCATTATGGTTTACATCTACAGACATCAACTTACTTGTAATACCAACGGCGCCACCTGCCGCCATGACAGAAAAGCTGGTCGCACCCATGAGTAAACCGGCACCAAGCAACGAAAATATTTTTTTCATTTTTCACCTCAAATTAACAATATACATATGTGTATTTTTATACTACCGATAGAAAAACATATATCAAGCGCACCCCAATACTCTTTAGTCTAATAGTTTTTATCAGTCTAAAAAACGTATTTAATATGGCTTTTGGTGTTAAGTTGCTATTGATTTTTTGGGAGGCTATCTTCAGCACTGAGAATGGAGGCAACCCTACCAGCCACACCTCGGCACACAAATCCACCGCTGTGGCTGCTCCCTTCCAGGCCTGACCAGGTTCACGGCTTATCGTTGCGTGGGGACCAATAGGGCTACCATAACGACCGTAATCGAGCGATTACGAGGTGCGCATTATAGGCAATAGCTTAACTATACTCAAGTGGTTTTTGTCAACTTAATCAAACCACTAAACGCCATAACTAAGGTAGGGCAAAAACTCCACTTGCTGAGCATCTACACCACAGGTATTGGCGTTAACAACGGCCAAGCCGTCGCCTTTCATCGCTGTAGACAGCACACCCGAGTTTTGATTGGTCATGGCTTCTAGTTTGAGGCCTCCCTGCTCTTCACCCAACACGCGCACGCGCAAGTATTCCTGTCTAATGCTAGGCCGCTTTGGCGGGTTGATCAAAGTGGCTTTAATACTGTGGCCTGTAGTTTGACTGCAGCCTTGGCTGGCTAATAAAAATGGCCGCGCCATCACCATAAACGTGACTAACACACTGGCAGGGTTACCCGGCAAGCCAAAAAATGGGGTGTTACTAACCTGTCCAAAAGCGAGCGGCTTGCCCGGCTTAATGGCAAGCTTCCATACGTCTAACCGGCCTAACGCTTGCACCGCGGCTTTAACATGGTCTTCTTCACCTTCGGAAACACCGCCGCTAGTGATAATAATGTCTGCCTGTTCGGCGGCTTCCGCTAGCGCGGCTTTAGTTAAACTAAGTTGGTCTTCAATAATTCCTAAATCTACCAACTCCATGCCTAACTGGTCAACTAGACCTGATAACAAGAACCGATTTGAATTGTAGATTTGCCCAGGCTGTAGGGCTTGCCCCGGGTTGACAAGTTCACTGCCAGTGGACGCGATAGCCACTTTTAAGCGCCGATAAACCACCACGGTATCTACACCCATAGAGGCCAACACGCCTAAATGTCGGCTTTCAAGCCTGGTGCCGGCGTCACACACGACTTGGCCTTGGGTGACGTCTTGGCCAGCCTTGCGGATAAACTGGCCGGTTGTTTGGCCTTGCGCCAAGGCGTCTGGCAAGAGGCGAATACCGCCTTCAACTATTTCAACATCTTCTTGGATGACCACCAGGTCTGCATTGTGCGGCACTTCGGCACCGGTAAATACGCGGGCGCAGGTATGAGCCGCCAACGTATGGGGCACTTGGCCTGCTGCTACGCGTTGAGTCACCGGAATGACAGCCAATGTCAAACCGGACACACACAAGGCATAACCATCCATCGCACTGTTGTCTGCTGGAGGTACATTGACAGCAGAGGTCACTGGCACCCCAAGCACCCTGCCACGCGCGCTAAATAGCGGCACAGTCTCTGTGGGCAACTGGCACTGGGCATGAGCCATGATTTGCTGCTGAGCTTCGGTTACAGGCATTAATCTTGGATTGGCTGTCATAAGGAGAACACTATTTATGCAGGTGGATGAACGACGGAGTTAAAGGTGACCATTTCTACAAAATTGCATGGCCGGTGGCGGCTATCAAGCTGCTGCTCAATAATGCCATCCCAAGCAGTGCGACACGCACCGGTGGAACCCGGCATACTAAAAATAATTGTGCGGTTGGCTACGCCTGCAACCGTGCGAGATTGAATAGTTGAGGTGCCGATTTCAGAGTAAGACAGATGTCGAAATAATTCTCCAAAACCCTCAATGACCTGATCAAACAACGGCAGTAGTGCATCAGGCGTGGTGTCTCTTGCGGTAAAGCCTGTGCCGCCGGTCACCAATACGGCATGTATAGTTTGATCTGCAATCCATTCACTAACGGCTGCTCTAATCTGATAAACGTCATCTTTCACAATACTGTGCTGCGCCAGACTGTGGCCTGCAATCTGCAACCGGTCAACTAACGTAGCACCGGACTTATCGGTTTCTTTAGTGCGTGTGTCTGACACGGTTAACACTGCAATGTTAATGGATTTCTGTGGATTCTTGGCACTGGTCATGAGCTCAATCTCGTCAATACTGTTGGTGTGCGGAAACTAACATTACAAGTATACAGAAGGTTTGATTTAGATTGTATTGACTGGCAGAGACAAATTTAAGACTTAAGTGTTTTGGACTTTAGTCGTAGAGACTTTTGTCTCATTCACTAAGGTCTAATTTTCAATATCAGACAAATCTCTAGACTAGGTCGAACCCTGAAGCATGCCGCTTTGATCTGCTGGTAGTGCTTATCTCGGTTCAACAACAATAAATTGGAGTTTGTCATGACAGATGTAAAATCTGAAAAAACAAGTCACACGGCATCGAGCTGGTCTCGTCGGTCTGTGTTGAAAGCCACATCCGCAGGCGCTGTAGGCGCAGCTGCTACACCATTATTCTTCACCCAAAACGCATGGGCAGAAAAAGCTATCGGCAACTACCCAGTAAAAGGTAGCGAAGTTGTACTTGGCTTTAACGTACCTCAAACAGGTGCATACGCTGACGAAGGCGCCGACGAGTTGCGCGCTTACAAACTTGCTGTGAAGCACTTGAACAACGGTGGCGGCATGCTCGACACCCTTAAGCCAAGCAAATTGACTGGTAACGGCATCTTGGGCAAAAAAGTAACTTACGTTACTGGTGACACCCAAACTAACGCCGACGCATCACGTACTTCTGCACGTCGTATGATCGAACGTGACAAAGTTATCATGGTTACCGGTGGTTCTTCTTCTGGTATCGCTATTGCTCAACAGTACTTATGTAACGAGTTAGGCATCATCTTTATGTGTGGTTTGACTCACTCAAACGACACCACTGGTAAAGACAAACAGCGTTACGGTTTCCGTCATTTCTTTAACGCTCACATGACAGGTAAGGCATTGTCTCCTGTATTGAGTAAAGAATACGGCAAAGACCGTCGTGCATTCCACTTAACTGCGGATTATTCTTGGGGCCACACCCAGCAACAATCTATGCAGGAATTCACAGAGAAGGAAGGTTGGAGTACTGAAGGCAACATCATGACGCCTTTGAAGACTACAGACTTCTCTCAGTATCTTTCTCAAGTATTGAACTCAGACGCAGACGTATTGGTATTGAACCACTACGGCGCCAACATGGTTAACTCTCTAACCAACGCTGTTAACTTCGGTATGCGTGACATGCAGAAGAACGGTAAGAACCTAGAAATCGTAGTGCCGCTATACAGCCGCTTGATGGCTAAAGGTGCTGGTTCTACCAACATCGATGGCGTATTAGGTACTTCTGGCTGGAACTGGGCTCTACAAGACGAAGGTTCTAAGGTATTTGTTAAGACCTTTACCGACGAATATGGCTTCCCACCTTCACAGGCTGCCCACACTTGTTACGTACAAACACTTTTGTATGCTAACGCCTGTGAAATGGCCGGTACTTTCTATCCACCAGAAGTGATTAGAGCCCTTGAAGACTTTGAGTTCACAGGTGCCGGTAACGGCCCAACCTTATACCGTGGTGCTGATCACCAGTGTATTAAGGATATCTTGGTTATGCAGGGTAACTCACCTTCTGCACGTACCAGTGACTTCGATTACCTTAAGATCGTTGATCAAGTGGATGCTAAGACCGTGGATTACGATCCAGCCATCTTTGGCGGTGAGCTAGGTCCTTACGAACCTGCATAAGCAAAACTCGTATGATCTTGCGGGTCAGCAGTTTTCGCTGACCCGTTTTTATTTATTCAAATCAGAAAAAACCATGAATTTGCCACAGCAACCAATGGGAGTAGTTCCAAAATGGACATGACGCTCAACGCTTTTACCCTTTATATACTAACCGGATTACAACTCGGTTCCATTTTCGTGCTCATTGCTCTGGGCCTTACCCTTATTTTTGGCACCCTAGGTGTAGTTAACTTTGCCCACGGAGCCCTTTATCTTATCGCCATATATTTGGCCGTAAGTATCAACAATGCCTTAGGTTTCGGCCTGGCTTTAATCCTTGTGCCACCAATTCTGTTTATATTTGGTGTACTTATGGAGCGCGGTTTGATTCAGCGCTTCTACGATCGACCCCATACCGATCAAATCCTTGTGACCTTTGGCCTTGCCATCGTTATACAAGAATTACTCAAATGGGCATTCGGCGCCAACAACATCCCGTTTGCCATCCCAAGCTGGGGCAATGGCATCCTTATGCTGCATGACTACTTGCCATTCTTAGAAGGCTTTGTAGTTTATCCAAAGTGGCGTTTAATTTTGGTAGTCGTCTCTATCATAACTGTTGCAGCTGTGTTCGCTCTACTCCACCTGACCCGTTTTGGATTAGTTATCCGTGCTGGTATGCGAGACGCTGAAATGATGCAGTTCCTCGGCGTGAATATTAACCGCCGCTTTATGATTGTATTTGGCCTTGGTTCCATGATTGCTGGTATCGCCGGTGTATTTGGTGGACCAGTGACCCAAGTATCACCAGAAGTAGGCATGCACTTACTCGTACCCTCCTTCTTGGTAGTGGTTATTGGTGGCATGGGTTCATTAGGAGGCGCAGTGATTGCTGGCGTTCTAATTGGTATGGCGCAAAGCTTCACTGCACCTTACATCAACCTAAACACCGTTATCATTTACCTAATTACTGTGGTTATCTTATTGGTCCGCCCGCGTGGTTTGATGGGTGCCAAGGGAGTGTTTGAATAATGAATAATCAACAAAGCTTTTGGCAACTAAACAAGGCGGTGGTTTTGTTCGCCTTGGTTGCCCTCACCATGCCTCTTTGGTTCCCACTTATTAACGGCTACTCTGGCCTTGATACCAAGATAATGATCTTTTGTATCTTCCTGGTAGGTTTTGATATTTTATTGGGCTTTACTGGCTACTTGTCTTTTGGACATGCTGCATTTTTTGGTATTGCCGCCTACAGCACAGGTTTAATGTTAAAGAACTTTTCAGACAACATTATCCCAGCCATTATCGTTGCCGTTATAGCGGCGACCTTAGTCGCTATTGTGATTGGTTTGCTTACCTTAAAACGTACCGGTATATACTTCTCAATCCTTACCCTAGCCTTTGCAGAAATGTTTCACTCCATGGCTATGGCCATGCTACAAACATGGACCGGTGGCGAAAATGGTTTGACTGGCATGCCTACCCCGATGTTGTTTGACATCAAGATGCAAGGCAGTGCCGTGTTTTACTTTACTGCCATCATGGCTATCCTTCTGTTCTACATTGCTAAGCGCATTGAGCGCTCGCCTGTAGGCTTGATGATGAAAGCTATTAAGTGTAACCAAACTCGTTTGGAATATACCGGCATCAACGCACGTAAGTACAAGTTATTGGCTTTTGTAATAAGTGCCATGTATGCGGCTATTGCAGGCGCGTTAATGGTGGTTTACGAGCCATTTGTAGGCCACGAATTCCTTGGCTGGCACCAGTCTGGTGAGGTGGTTATCATGTCCGTTATTGGCGGTGTGGGTACTCTTGTAGGCCCAATGATAGGTGCGGCTTTCATGCTCTACTTCGAAAACGTATTGTCTGTAGACCTAGGCGAACAATGGTTATTGGTATTGGGTCTTATCTTTATGTTTGTGGTTATCTTTATGCCAGGCGGTTTCATGGAAGCAGTCGAACGCATCAAGAAACGCTTTATTACCACCGCTGACGGCGAATAGGAGACTCAACCATGCCCATATTAGACATTCATCAGGTGTCCTTGAGTTTTGGTGGTTTAAAAGCCTTACAGAACGTAAACCTCAAAATTGAACAAGGCACCACACACGCACTTATTGGCCCTAACGGTGCCGGTAAATCAACACTATTGAACGTGCTTACAGGCATGCTGAAGCCCGATGACGGCTCAGTGATGTTTGATGGTAAGCCTTTGTTAGATGTGGATTCATATGACATCAACCAGTTAGGCATTGCTAAAGTGTTTCAGACACCCTCAATTTTTCCGGAAATGACGGTATTACAGAACGTCACTATCCCTGTGTTCGCAGCAAGGGATGGTTCATTTCGCATGAACATGCTTGAGGGTTATACCAAACAACGCCCATTAATCGAGTTTGCCGAAGAACAAATTTGCGAACTCGGTCTAAAAAATCACATGCACTCCATTGCCGGTAGCCTGTCTCGGGGTGATAAACGTCGCTTGGAAATGGCTATTTGTTTAGCCAACAAGCCCCGTTTATTGCTGCTTGATGAGCCTACTGCAGGTATGGCCCGTCATGAAACCGAAAAAACCATTGAACTGTTGCAAAGCATGAACGATGGCATTACCAAGGTGATTGTTGAACACGACATGAACGTAGTGTTCTCGTTAGCGGAGAAGATCTCTGTGCTATCCCAAGGTCAAATAATTGCTGAAGGTTCGCCTGACGAAATTAAAGGCCACCCTAAAGTTATTGAAGCCTACCTTGGCGAAGCTCAGGTTTAAGGAGAAGATTATGTCATCAACAAGTCAAGCACCACAGCCCTTCTTTTCATGCCGCGAGTTAAACGCATTTTATGGCGAAAGTTATGTTGTACAGGGCGTATCCTTTGATGTTCCAGAGGGTGATATCGTTGCCCTATTGGGCCGTAACGGGGCCGGTAAAACCTCCACACTGCGTGCTATTGCACGTGCTGATCAACCAGCTCTATCGAGCGGTGAAATCTGGCTGAACGGCCAAGCACTGCACCAGATGAAACCCTTTGAAGCAGCCCGATCTGGCATTCAACTGGTGTGTGAAGATCGTCGTGTGATTCCCGGTGTTACGGTAGAAGAAAATCTGATATTGGCCCAAATCGCTGAACCAATAGGCTGGAGTTTAGAGAAAATCTACAGTCACTTCCCTAAGTTAGAAGAGCGACGCAAGCAAGAAGCATCTTCCCTTTCGGGTGGTGAACAGCAAATGCTCTCCCTCGCCCGTGCCTTGGCACGTGATGTGAAGTTGTTATTGTTGGATGAGCCCTATGAAGGTTTAGCGCCTGTAATTGTGCAAGAAATTGAACGCATGTTGCAGGAAGTTAAATCTATGGGTATCACCACCATTATTGTTGAACAAAATGCCGTGGCGGCGCTTAAATTGGCCGACCATGCCATTATCATCGATACTGGCCAAATTGTATTTACCGGTACTGCTCAAGAAGTACTGGACAACCAACAACTACGCGAAGAGTACTTGGCGGTTTAATTAGCTGCCTGTCATTCCGGCCTCCCTCGTCATTCCGGCGTAGGCCGGAATCTCCCTGAGATCCTGACCTTCGTCGGGATGACACGGGAACTTCAGAGTGGCTATGGCTGAGCGACATCGGCAATCAGCCGATCGAGGAATTGACCACCCAACTCAAACTGTTCGAGGCTGATGTATTCATTGGCTTTATGCGCTTGATCTATATTACCTGGCCCACAGACAATGGTAGGGATACCTAAGCGCTGCTGGAACAGCCCGCCTTCTGTACCAAAAATCACCTTACTGTGAGCTTCATTGTTAAGTAACTGTTTAACATAGGTGACAAGCTTTGCTTCTGGTTCTATTAGCAACCCTGGATAAGACGCAACTTGGGTTATGTTGATACCTGTCTGCGCTGCCACCGCTTGCATTTTTGGCTCTAATTCACGCTCAGCATAGTCGGCTATTTGTTGCACCAGTAGCGCTGGGTCTTGTTGCGCTAAATATCGAATTTCAAACTCAAAACCACAGTGATTAGGCACTATATTTAGGGCGGTACCGCCTTGGATAGTGCCCGTGTGTAACGTGGTGTAAGGTACTTTGTAGTCATGGTCGAAGGGGCCATTGAGTGCAGATTTTTGCGCCATGTTATTAATATAAACGATAAGTTGCGCTGCATAATCCACCGCGTTCACCCCTAAAGGGGCCTGGCCAGAATGGCAAGCATGGCCGCTAACGTCTACCTTGTAGCTCGCCTTGCCTTTATGGCCAATCACCACTTCCATACTGGTGGGTTCGCCGACAATACACATGGCAGGTTTTACGGGTAGTTGTTCCAGCAAGGTTAATAAACCGCGCACACCCACGCAACCGATTTCTTCGTCGTAGGAAAAGGCTAAATGGAACGGCATTTGTAATGGTTGGGCCAACATGGCGGGCACACGGCTCAACACTAAAGCAATAAACCCTTTCATGTCTGCGCTACCACGAGCAAAGAGTTTATTGTCTTGCTCATTTAATGCAAACGGATCTGTATGCCAGTCCTGCCCCGTGACAGGCACCACATCCATATGCCCAGACAACATAATGCCACCGCGCTCTGGGTGGGCGGCGTCGGCGCCTATGGTGGCATAAAGGTTGGCTTTCTTACCCGTTGCGTCTGGCACCAATTGACTGTCTACACCGTAACTGTGTAGATAGTCTTGCACGTAGTCCACCAAGGCCAAATTAGACTTGTAACTGGTGGTGTCAAAACTAACGAGTTGTTGCAAGATGTCTTGTGCTATCAGCTCTTGAGACATGGTTTATAAATCCCCTGGCACACCATAGCTTGGGGCCGCACTGGGGTTAATGGCACGGGCGTTGTAATCCATCATCTGCGGCTCATACGCCTTCCACAGATCCATAAGTTGCGCAATCGGACCATCGTCTGCCCAATCTACCCTTAAGTCCACCAATGGCCATGGGTGAACATGAGCCACTTTTAGACCTGCAGAATGTACTGGGCCTTCTTCACCACCCGCATCCACACCAGCTTGTAATGCCACTAATAACCGTTGCGCTAAGTGCAGCTGAGTATTGCTGGAAAAACTATCGGCCATCGCTTGCGGTACGTTGGTAGTGATCAGTAGATTACCAGCGGCAATACAGCCATCCCCTTGCACTACTGCATTGGTGCCTAAGGTCTGGGCACCGGTAAAGCTTGCACTGCGCCCTTGCGCATCTATTAAAGCCAGCTGGCGATATTCAATAAACTCTCGTTGGTTCACTAACTGATCAATCACTTCATCTGGGGTTTGGCCTTGCTCTAGGCCATCTAACATTAAATCACCTAAACTAGGATCTGTGACGTTTTGCGTTGCCGCAGCGCCTACTCCGGCCCTAATCCACGGGCAACGGCTAGCAACGCTGATGCTGGAAGTGGTAATTGCCACACCCACCATGCCCGTTCGTTCACAAAAGCCTGATATGGAAAATGTCATAATGATGTCTCTTATTGTTGGTCTATTAAGTAATGCTAGTCTTGTTCTTTATCTTGGCCTTGGGCACCGAAAAAAGAGTCCGATTCATACAGGTATGGCATTTCTACTTGGCCAGCCCTGAAGCGCGCTATGCGGCTAGCCTTACCCGCTACAATCTTACCAGTAAAGTCAGAAGGCACTTGTGGTTCCATCAACGGGTAATTATCGGCTGCAGTGAGGTCACAAATCAATAATCGGCGTGAATTTTTAGACAAGTTCGAGGTACCGCCGTGTAAACACCAGGTGTTCATCAAACAAATATCCCCCGCCCGACCTTCCAACTTAGTCGCTGAGGCTTCACACATGGCTTGTGCTTCGGCATCGACTTTACCCACAAACTCGTCACCTTTGTAGTGACTGTATTGTGGCCATAAATGTGAGCCCGACACGATTCTTAAACAACCATTGGCTTCGGTCATGTCATCTAGCAGTACGAGTAATGTCACATGATCATCATTAGTGTGTACATCGAACGGGTGGTCTTGATGATAATCCACACGGGTGACCATACCAGGTAGTTTGATATTGAGTTTACAGTGATGAAATTTCACATTGGGGCCCAGCACATCAACGGCAGCCTCTATGGCAGGGCCTTCGAATAATACGTCTCTATAGGCTTGGGATATATCTACGGGGTTGCTGATGCGCCTTAATTTAGGATGTTCCGCACTATGACCGGGTTCTAGATCAAAACGAGCTTTGCCATTACGGGTAGAACCATAATTTTTGTTATGGTCACGGCTTTCTTCTATCCATTTTTCCAGTTCTACAACCATAGCGGCAATTTTTTCTGCCCCGATCACCTGTGGTATTAAGACAAATCCTTGGTCTTTATAAGTTTGTTTTTGTGCTTCTGTTAACATCGTCTGTCACTCCACGTGGGTAGGTCAATCGTCAAGCGTCTGCTTCTGGGATAATGGCTTCTACGTCAATTTCCATAACCATTTCTGGGCGTGCTAAGCCTTGTACAATCAACCCCGTTGAACAGGGATGCACACCTTTTAACCACTTACCGATGACCGTGTACACCTCTTCACGGTAGGCACGATCGGTAATGTAAATGGTGGTTTTACAGATGTGTTCTAACTTAGCCCCAGATTCTTCCAATAGTGTTTGTACACATTGCATGGCCATTTCTGTTTGTGCCGTAGGGTCACCGATACCCACCATGTTGCCGTCCAGATCAAACCCAGTTTGGCCCCGCAAGAACACGCGATTACCCGCTCTTACTGCCATACACAGATCGTTGTCCATGCCTTTGCCCGGATACATTTGCGCCGTGTTGAATTTTCTGATGCGTTGGTGTGCCATGTTTGTTTCTCTTATTTGTTTATTTAGGCCGCAACACTGCGGTTAAGAATGGTGGTGGTTACATAGGCGCGTTGGCAATATACCAAACTATCTATGGAATCGGTTTGTTGATGTACGTCGGCAACCAAACCAAACAACACCCAATGGCTTGCGCCGTCCACAATTTTGCTCACCTTACAATCAAAACTGGCTAAACTGTTTTCAATCACGGGCTGGCCTAACTCACTTTCATACCAGTCCACAAGATCAAATTTGTTACCATCAGCCGCTTTGATACGGCCTGCAAATACGTCTGATTCTCGGCTTTGTTGCTGGGTAAGCAGATTAAGACAAAAACGCCCGTTGGCCTCAATGGTCTGTGCCAAAGCGCTCTCTTTATGTACACAGGCCAATAAGGTCGGTGGGTCTGCCGACACGGAGCAGAAAGAACTTACGGTAGAACCCGCCATTCCTGCTTTCCCTGCAGAGGTCACCACAGCCACCGAAGAGGCCGCATTGCTTAATGCACTGACAAATAAATCACGCATAATATTCTCCTACCTATTAGCTTAGCCCATCACTCGATCAGACAAACCGGCGGCCTGTTTAACAAAGCTCAATGGACCTTCAAAATCAAAATTGTTGTACACAGTATTGAGGTGCGCAAACGGCGGTGACTGGGCAAACAACTGGAAAGTGACCTTGTGGCCAGCATAATCAGAATTGAGCAAGTCCCGGCCAAAAGCCAACAACCGGCGGCGGTCATCTGCCGTCCAACGTTCATTGACCGAATAGAACTTTTCTAACCACGGCAAGGTATCGGGGTTGGCAAAGTCTGCGGCGTTGGGTGTGACACAAATTTGTCCACCACACAGTTCGCGGGCTAAATGCATCATTGCCGGCAATTGACTACAAGCGTGCACCCGCCCCGTGTATAAGAACGACTGATTAGGCATTAACAAACCGTTGGGGCTAGGTTCTGCCGTAGCAATGGCCGCTGTTAGGTGGGCGTCAATGCCTTCTCGATAACAAATAAGTTGGGCCATTTTTTCACGTACTGCTTGTTGTGAATCTAGGCCGGTTTGACGCACATTGTGTAACGCTGTACCAATCATCAAATCGGCAATGTGTTGAATACGCTCTACAAACGCCAAGGCACTGTATCGATGCAAGGTGCCGCGAATAAAGGTAGCCGCTTTGGTGTGCTGATAAAACAACACGTCTTCCCATGGAATCAACACATTATCAAATATTAACAAGGTATCAATTTCATCGGCACGATTACTCAATGGGTAATCCTCAGGGCTACCTCGCCCTGCAAACCCACTACGGCAAATGTGTTTTAAGCCCGGTGCATTCATTGGGCAAATAAACCCTAAGGCGTAGTCAGACAGTTCTTGGTCACCCCAGTTAGCAATGGTGGGCTTTACAAACGCTTGGTTGGCATAGGCCGCCGCTGTCTCGTACTTTGCACCACGTACAATGATGCCTTCGTCGGTTTCTTTAACCGCATGCAATAGCATGTCTGGGTCTTGATCTTGAGGCCGTTTAGAGCGGTCACCCTTGGGGTCGGTATTGGCAGACACGTGAAAAGTATCGGTTTCTAATACCCGCTGGATATGGCGCTCTATATTGGCACCAAAACGTGGATCCACTTGATTGAGCATGTCTTGGCCGTCGTACAAAGACCACATTTCTCCGGCCGTTTCGTCGCCTACACGTGTCACTACGGCGCCCACGGCATACATTACACGTTTAATGGCTTCGCGCTTAGCCTGCCAATCGGCTTGAGTGTGGGGTAATTTAAAACCAATACAATTACGTTCGCCGGTTGTTTCATCCACGTAAGACATGGCGTCTTGGTGAGCAGCCTCGTGGGCCATGTCATAAATACGTGCACGAATATCAACAATGGGTTTAAACGCAGGGTGACTCGGCACGTCGAGCACTTTCTCACCATCGATCCAAACGTCTCGACCATCTCTTATTGACTCACGGTATTCAGCACCAGTACGCAACATACAAACTCTCCAAATGAGGCCTTCAAGAACCTCAATAAATAATATGAATCAAGTATGCAATGATGCTAGTATTAAATAAAATATTTTAAATTTAGTAATAAGATAAATTAAATTTAAATACAGGGATCTCATGCTTAAAGTCACCCTTAAACAATTACGCTACTTTGTCACCGTTGCCGAGCACCAAAGTATTGCAGCGGCGGCTCGCAGCTTACATATTTCACAGCCTGCCATTACCCATGCCATGGGTTTGTTAGAAGATCACTTTGACTTGCAATTATTTCTACGTCACCACGCGCAAGGCGTATCACTCACCACATCGGGAGAAGACCTATTGGTTCGCGCCCGTAGTTTATTGGCCCACGCCATAGAGCTAGAAACCAATGTGCGTGATTTAGGCCCAGGCTTGCAAGGGAGGTTAGAAATTGGCTGTTTTTTTACCCTAGCACCTATGTATATGCCACCCTTAATCACCGAGTTTTTACGTTTACATCCGCAGGTAGATTTACGTCTCTATGAAGCTAACCAAGACCAACTAAACCACAGTTTACATCAAGGCACGTTTGATTTGGCGTTTATGTACAGCTTGGCCTTAGACCAGGACTTTATTTCTGAAGCGCTAATCGAACCTATGCCGCATATTTTGCTAGACCCCTTACACCCACTGGCTAAAAAAGACAGCATCAGCCTGGCTGAACTGGTGGAATTTCCCATGGTATTGCTAGATGTAGCGCCAAGTCGAAACTATTTTACCGGCCTATTTCGCAATCAAGGCCTAGAACCATGGATCAAGTATCGCTCGCCGTCGTTTGAAACAGTGCGTGGGTTTGTGGCTCATGGCATGGGGTATTCGGTGCTGGTAACAAAACCAGAGGCAGGGGTAGATTACAATGGCAACGCGCTGATTACAAAACCCATCACCGAAGAAGTGGAACCGGGTTATATCAGCATGACTTGGCTGGAGGCCAAGCGTCCCACTCGCCTAATGACCGCCTTCCAAGAGTTCGCCAAACAGCACTTTCAGTCTCAATAAATGTTACAAAGACGTCATTGCTAAGCGCGTTTACAAGGACTCAAGTAACACGCCTTCGCGCAAGGCACCTGCAGAAAAGTAGATACGGTTTAAGTTTAGGCTGAGCATAATGCCTTTTAGTATGGCATAACCCGCCGGCAACACCTCGCCTCTATCTGGGCGCAAACCGTCCATTTGTACATCATCTAATTCATCAAAGGCTAATAGTTTTTTCTCTATCAAAGCCATTGATCCTAGGTCTAAATAACAAATACCGTGTTCTTTTAAGTTACTAACGTGGGCCAGCGCTTTGACCGTACCCGACGAGCCTATACATACCTGCCAGCCTTTAGCTTGGAAACAAGGAAGTTTGTTAGCCATGGCAGCTTGGGCAGCATTAACTGCAAGTTGTATGCTTTCTTGGGTGATTTTTCGATGCGGGAAAAATTGTTGACTAAAGGCAACACAGCCCATGGGAAAGCTGTGCAAAATTTGCGGTTCATTACATCCCTGAATTAGTTCAGTGCTGCCACCACCAATGTCGATCACCAATTTGTCACTGTCTTTAAATCCTGTGTATGAGATCTCGCCCACCACACCTGTAAAGATTAAAGCGGCCTCTTCATCACCTGATACCACACGGATAGGCACCCCCAAAATTGATTCTGCTTTAACCAAAAAGTCGGCGCTATTTATAGCCACGCGTAGAGTATTGGTTGCCACCACGTGACAGTTTTTAGGGTCGAGTGCAGCCAACTTGGGCGCTAATCGTTGCAAGCAGTTTAAACCACGATCAATGGCTGCATCACTAAGATGATTATTTTCATCTAAACCCGCAGCTAATTGGATTTTTTCACCCGCCCTACTCACCACAGTATACGGCGTGCCATCTTTGTTTGGACGAGTATCAACAAGAGTTACATGGAAGCTATTAGAACCAAGATCAATAGCCGCCGTAAGGTATGGCAGAATCGCGTCAGGCATCTGTTTTTCGGGCAAATTCGCTGGTCCAAGAATGAATCGAAAATTCAGTGTACCAAACAATTTGTGACAAGCCTATGCCCAGTTTAGAGCAAAAATGTAAGCTAATATGAGCCTAAAACGACAGTGGTAATTTGCTGGTTCGGGCACCATCCACCACCAACACTTGGCCACTGATAAAACTGGCTTGATCACTCGCCAAAAACACCACCGCTTGGCCAATATCTTGAGGCTCGCCCACTCGCCCTACTGGGTGCATATATAACAATCCTTGCCACGCTTCAGCGACGTTAGCCTGGCCATTAATGTAATCATCGCTCAATTGGGAACGAATCCAGCCCGGTGCAATGGCATTACAACGCACTCCTTGGGGGCCTAGATCGATGGCCATGGCCTTGGTCATGCTGTGAATGGCGCCTTTACTGGCGCAATAGGCTACATGGTCTGGATTGGCTGCCAAACCTTCTATGGAACCAATATGAATGACATTGCCTTGGCTTGCCACCAACATCGGCAGCAAGGCTTGGGTTAAAAACACCGGGGTCGACACGTTGAGTGCCATAAGTAAGTCCCAGTCGTGGCGCACTATGTTTCCCATGGTTTGTTGCAACATTACCCCGGCATTGTTCACCAACAGGTCTAAACGACCATACCGTTCGGCAATGGTACTAACCACGCCTTCAAATTCGGCACCTACCCCTAGATCCACCGCTATAAAATCGATATGCTCATGACCTTGTAAATCCTCAGCTAAACTCGACCTTTGAAGAACAATGACGTGGTAGCCCGCTTCGACCAGCGCCAGACTTATACCTTGGCCAATACCCCGACCACCTCCCGTTACTAATGCGACTTGCTGCATGCTTTTCTCCTTTTCAACCACATACTGGTTTTGCGCCGGTCACGGCGATGGTTTCACCACAAATGTAGCGGGCGTCATCGGATGCCAAAAAGGCAATAACATCGGCGATGTCTTCGGGTTCGGCGATACGACCAATCGGCACGCTTTGATTGAGCTGCTCAATGGCCGCATCAGGGTCTAACCCTCGGCGTTCAAAACCACTACGGATCATGGGTGTATTGACCTCGTTGGGGCACACGGCATTAATTCGAATTTGATCCCCCGCATGGTCACACCCTAAGTTTTGGGTTAAACATGCCAGCGCACCTTTACTGGTGCAATACGCCACATGTGCCGGTCCAGGTTGAGTACCCCACACCGAACTGATATTGACGATGGCACCTTTTCCCGCTTGTTGTATGTGCGGAATAGCCGCTCGGCACAGGAAAAACACGGCATTTAGGTTAATGTTCATGGCACTGAACCACATCTCGTCTGTAGTCTCAAGAATGGTACCACGGGGAATAGTGCCGGCATTATTGATGAGTATATCTAGCCCGCCGAGTTGCTGTACTGCGCTGCTGACTAGGCTTTCACAGTAGTCCTTCTGGGCAAGATCACCGGCATAAGGCATGACGTCATAACCTTTTTGATGCCATATTTGAATTAATTGATTAAGTGCCGTCTCTTGACGATCGCTCGCTATGACTCTAGCCCCTTCGCGGCAAAAAAGGTCGACCAATGTTTGGCCTATGCCTCCAGCTGCTCCCGTTATAATTACGCGTTTATCGGTAAAACGTGCCATAACCTTTCTCCATTAATAGTCTTTTAACAGCCGTAGGGCATCATACAAAGCCGCATGCACACTGCGGCCCGCCCAAGCGTCACCAATACGGTATAGATAAAACTTACCGACTTTGTTGAGCTCTAGTAACGCAGGCGTATTCTGGCGTAAACCAGATAAATCTATTTGGCCTAAATTACGACTCTGCGGTGACAATTGTTGAAATACATCATCATTCACTTGAGTGCCGTTTTCCACCACCACCTGATCGACCAAGCGGGTTTGATAGGTATTACTGTATTCGTTCCAAAGTGTTGCTTCTAACTGCGCGCCCTGACTTGCCACCTTAACCAGTTCCCAATCGGGCGTTAGGCGAGCGCCAAGGGTGTATAAACCACGCAGATAATGTGGAAAATTAACATCGCCGACTTCTCGGCCGATATGCCGGTGTGGCGCAACTATCTCTAACTCGGTAGTGCCTTTTTGCAACATAAATTCGGCGCAACCCATGCCCACATGGGTGCCGGTTTCGTCATGCAACAAGACCCTGCTGGCAGGTTTTACTTGGCCTGTAAGAATGTCCCATGTGCTGGTTAACAGCTCTTGCCCGGCTTTAATGGGCAATTCCAACGGAAACCCACCGGTGGCCACAATGACCATATCTGGGTCATACGCCAAAACCACATCCGCATCGGCCCAAGTATCAAATTCAAACTGCACGCCTAAGGCTTGGCACTCGCCATAGAGCCAGCCACTGACTGCCTGCATTTCTTGGCGTCGCTGCGGTTGCGAAGCCAAATTAAGTTGACCACCCTCCCGATTGGTGGCCTCAATAACGGTGACCTGGTGCCCTCGGCTAGCAGCAACACGAGCCGCCTCTAGGCCTGCCACCCCTGCACCAGCAATCACTACACGCTTATTGGGCTTGGTGCTGGTAGCAATTACGTGGGGTAATTCGGCTTCGCGGCCAGTGGCTACATTGTGCATACACAAAGCTTCACCTAATGCGTGTAACCGATCTAAACAATAACCTGCACCCACGCAGGGGCGAATGCGGTGTTCTTGGCCTGCCTTAATTTTATTGACAATATGAGGGTCGGCCATATGGCCTCGAGTCATACCAATCACATCGACCAAACCACTGGCGACAGCGTGGCGAGCGGTTGCCACATCGGTGACACGGGTGGCATGCAACACTGGGAGTTGCAGATGTTGTTTTAACCGGCCTGCCAAATTGAGGTAAGGCGAACTTGCACTGCCCATAGGCGGAATACAATCAGCCAAACCCATATCAGTGGTGAGATGACCACCCACAAAGTTGAAAAAGTCCAACTGGCCCGTGGCTTGCAGGGCCTCAGCTATAGTAAGACATGCGTCTTCATTGAGCCCTTGTTTAGCCTTATTTTCGGCATCACTGTGAAACAAAAAGTCGTCACCTGTCATGCGTATACCGACAATAAAGTCATTCCCCACAGACTGTCGAATACTGTCAAATAGTCGGTAGGTAAACTCCAACCGGCCATGTAAGTTACCACCAAATACGTCTTCTCTTTGATTAAATTTTGGGGTCCAAAATTGATCGATTAAGTGGCCATAGGCCATCAATTCAATGCCATCTAAGCCCGCCTCTGCACAACGGTAAACGGCGCTACTGTAGTCTTGCAAGATGCGTTTGATGTCTGCCTCTAGCAATTGCGCAGGCACACTACCGTGGGGTCTTTCTGCTAGGGCCGTGGGCGCCACAGGCGGCAACCAATGTTCCACATCAAAACGCGTGCGCCGGCCTAGATGCGTGAGCTGGCACATAATGCCCGCGCCTTGGTCGTGTACGCCTTGCGCGAGTTGCTTTAACCATGGCGTCACCACATCCTGGCTCAAATCGATTTGCGCAAACGCTGCGGGTGAATCGGCAGACACGGTACTAGAACCACCAAACATAGTGAGGCCTAACCCACCTTTGGCCTTTTCTTGGTGATACAGTCGATACCGTTGCTTGGGCATGCGGTCTTCGATATAACCTGGCGCATGGGCACTACTCATGAGCCGATTGCGCAGCGTTAAGTGTTTAAGCGTAAAGCTTTGAAGCAAAGGATCTTGGTGCATGCGCTAACCTAATAGTCTTCGTTTAAACCACCGTCGTCAGGGATTTCTGACTCTCGGCGGGCTATAAAGTCTAACAATTCATCATTGATGGCTTGATCTAACTTAGGCTCTTCATATTCGTTGAGTTTGGCCTTAGCTAAGTTTAATGCCCGTTCGGTAATGCTTTTACTGCCATCGGCGATCCATTGTTCGATGTTGTTGTTATCCAACAATTTAGGCATATAAAACGCCCGTTGGAAGTTATCTTGGGTATGAGGGTGAGCTAAATAATGGCCACCGGGGCCAACATCTCTCACCGCGGCCAGAGCCTCATCAAAGTCGTCCCATCGTGGCCCTTCGGCCATACGGTACGCCATGGCGCATTGCTCGGCATCCACCATAAATTTAGCCGTGGAGCAGTGCATACCGGCCTCATTCCAGCCTGCCGAATGCCAAATGTAGTTAGCCCCCGACATCATTACGGCCATTAAATTAACGCCACTTTCGTAGCCCGCTTGGGCATCTAAGGTTTTGGCACCGCCCAAGGTATTTGACGTGCGCCAAGGCACGTCATAAAAGCGCGCCATTTGTCCGATCATAAAGTTCATTAAACAAATTTCGGGGGTGCCTGCCATAGGCGCACCCGATTGCATGGACACTGTAGCCAAGTAATGGCCATAAATGGCCGGCGCGCCCTTACGTACCACCTGCGTGTAAGCCAAGGCAGACAACGCTTCTGCATTAAGCTGCACCACCGCAGGCACGGTCGAGGCCGGGGTATTAGCCCCGCCCAAAACAAACGGGGAACAAAGTACCGGTTGATTACGTTTAACAAAGGCCCGTAACGCACCCAACATGGTGGCATCCCATACCAAAGGTGAGTTGCCGTTAATGTTGCCGGTCGTTACCGGATGTTGGTCGAGGTAATCCTTACCAAACAAAATGTCGCACATATCCATCACGTCTTCGGCATTTTTGCCAGACGTAGTCATGCCCATAAAGGTTTTGTCCGAATACTTCATAGACGAATAAGTAATGCGTAAATGCCGCCATGGCACCGCATGATCCATGGGTTCGACGATATGATGGGCTGACGAATGTAATGCGGGGCTCATGTGCGCTAGCTTATGAAACATGGCCAAATCATCAAGCGTGGGGTTGCGTCGTTTGTCGTCCAAATCGCGTAAAAATGGGGCGCCTGTCATGGGCACAAACATACAATGACGGCCGCCCAATTTCAGGTTATTGCTGCTGTTACGCGCTTGATACTCAAAGTCTGTGGGTATGCTCGCAATCAATTCGCGAATATGATTGCGATCAAACCTAACCAAATCACCTTCTACTCTTGCTCCCGCCTTACGCCAATCTTCCAAGGCTATGGGGTCCCGAAACACCACACCCACCTCTTCCAAAATGGCCATGGAGGCGTCATCGATCTTACGAATTTGGTCTTCATCCATGGGCTGGGTGTAAGGCAAACCATGGCATAGCTGGGGCAACATTTGTTCAATGTTATGGCTACGTAATTTTTGACGATTAGCGCGGCCACCACTACGCTGTCCTCTTACGGGGCGGGTCGCCTGTTCAAATGCATGGGTCATAAAAAATCCTTTGGCATATTTAGCTGCCAAATTAGGCATTTGTTAGCTATGATGCAAACGACATTTAGGCACCAATGCATAACTTAATGTTATTATCATTTACAATGACGTCACTGCGAAAGCCAAAGGCCTGTGGCAGTCCATAGACCATGGAGAAGTTCTTTGTTACGTAAACAATTACCGGGCATTAATGGTCTAGTGACCTTTGAAGCGGCAGCACGGCACTTAAGCTTTACGCTTGCCGCCAACGAACTGTGCGTGTCACAGGCCGCGGTAAGCCGCCAAGTGAAACGCTTAGAAGAGCAGCTAGGTTGCGCCGTATTCCACCGCGCGCAAAGGCGTATTGAACTCACCAAAGATGGCCACAAATTATTTCAAGCGGTGACGATGGGCCTAGGTCACATTGCCAGCGTCAGCAGCGACATACGTCGCACGCAATCCACCGGCCAAATCACCATTGCCTCTACCTTAGGTTTTTCTAGTTTTTGGTTAATGCCACGCATTCGTGCATTTCATCAGCAGTACCCAGACGTTAAGGTACACGTGATCGCCTCGGACAATGCGCAAGAATTGCGCAGCGACAAAGTAGACCTTGCCCTCACCTGTGGCAACAACCAACTACAGGGCAACCAAACTCATTATTTATTTTCCGAACAGGCCTACCCCGTATGCAGCCCAGAGTACCTGAGTAATCGGCAAACACCTCTACAGGCAGCCGACCTGTTACAGTACCGGTTATTACATTTGGACGAACAGTTGTGGGACAACATTGGCTGGGACGCCATCGACTGGCCTGCTTGGTTAGATCACTTTGATGTGCCCGGCATGGACCTTGATGATGATGCTGCTAAAATACCCGCAGGATTTACCTTTAACAATTACCCCCTGCTAATTCAGGCGGTGTTAGACGGCGAAGGTATTGCCTTAGGCTTTGAACATTCCACCGGCGACTTGGTCGCTCAGGGAAAATTAATTCGGCTCACCGACAAGGTATGGGATACGGGCCGCGGCTATTACCTCGCCATTAAATCTAACTTGGTACATCACCCCGATGTACAAGCACTAAGCCAGTGGTTATTAAATAGCTTTTAATGGTGGTAATGGCACTGGATTAGGCTTCGCGCCCGGCGCGCATTTTATATATCATAAGGGTTGCATTTACCGCCCAATCACTCAGCGGTTTGGGGGGCAACCAACTGGGCCCGCTTTGGTTGACTTGTTGGCGTAATAACTCGCTGTCGTGACCCAGAGCCATTTCTGCTAACAATTTGCCCGCTGCAGTACCGCGCGCCACACCTAAACCATTTTGGCAAACGGCAGCATAAACGCCCTCTTGGCATTGGCCAAAATAACTCGCCTCGTTACCCGATAAACACAACAAACCACCCCACGTGTGTTCAAACTGCAGATCTGGCAAAGCGCTAAAACGACGTTTATAACTAACCTGGTGCTGCGCCTTAACCTTGTCCATGTTGATGTGTCTGTAACTCAACTTAGGATTACAGGTAATCACGCTGCGCACTAATAGGCGTTGGTCGGGTGTGCGGCGAATGGTTGCGCCAGCGGGGTGTGCTGGAATCAGCCCCCAGCTTTGATCGCCCCCTAAACGTTGTTGCTGCTCGGCCGTCATCGCAGCCGTCATGCTAGCGTAAGTGCACACATGCACTAGGCGGCCTTGTTGTTCGCCAAAGGCTTGCGCAAAACCGTTATTGCATAACAACACTTGGCCAGCGCTCACTTGCCCATGAGGCGTGGTTAATAGGTTTGGGTGACCCCATTGGTAAGCCGTGACAGGTGTGTTTTCATACAAGGTCACGTTAGCTGGCAAATGTTGCGCACAGCCACGTACAAACGCCGCCGGTTGAATCAATACAGTGCCAGGGGTAAATACACCGCTGTGGTAATAATTTAGCCCCGTGGTGTCTTGCATTTGTTGGCGAGAAAGGTGGCTAAAAGGTTCTCCCAATGCTGCGAGCCCTTGGCCATAAGAATCAAGGCTTTTAGCGCCATTGGCCGAGGTAGCCCCATGGATTTTACCGCTTTCGCTCCAATCACACGCTATATTGTGCTGCTTGACGATGCTTTTTGCATAGGCAATGCCCGATCGATTAAAGGCAATAATATTGTGATCGTGGCTTAAATCAGTGGTATAGGAGTGGCTATTTAAGGCATGGGGCAAATCAATCATAAAGCCCGAATTGCGGCCTGCCGAGGCCATACCTACAGCCATCGCATCAAGCAATACAATGTGTTTGTCGGGAGCTAATTCGGCCAACCGACGCGCTGCCGCCAAGCCGGTAAATCCCGACCCGACAATGGCGATATCGGCCTTCACTAACCCTTTTAGGGGCTCACTCACAGCAGGCTGTGGCAGGTTGTGATACCAACCACAGTCGTTAGCGTAATCCGGTAAGCTCTGCACCGACTGCATTGGATCTAGCATTAGTCTAATTGTGAATCAGATTCGGTAGATAAGTCCATCCAAATAGTTTTGGTTTCGGTGTACTGATCATGGGCCATCAAGGAATTATCCCGGCCACCAAAGCCAGAGGATTTGTAACCGCCAAATGGCGTACTCATGTCACCTTCGCTGTAACAGTTAACACTCACGGTACCGGCTTTAATCGCACGGGCCACGTTGTGGGCACGCCTTGCGTTACTGGTAAACACCGACGCCGCCAAGCCATAACAGGTGTCGTTAGCCAAGGCCACCGCTTCGGCTGCAGAGTTAACAGTCATGACCGCTAACACTGGGCCAAACACTTCTTCTTGAGCAATGGTCATGTCACTGGTGACTTGATCAAAAATGGTGGGCTCTATAAATAAGCCATTGTTAAGCTCTATCGCATTGCCACCTAAAATCAACTCTGCGCCCTGCTGCTTTGCGCCTTCTATGTACTGCATCACTTTTTCAAAGTGTTCTTGGCTAATCATGGCGCCTAGGGCATTACGTGGGTCCATAGGGTCCCCCGTGATCCAGTCGCGGGTTTTTTCTAACACCTTCACCATGAGTTGTTCTTTAATGGCGCTATGAACGATTAAACGCGAATTAGATGAACAGTTTTCACCCATGTTCCAGAACACAGCGTTCACCACGTGTTCCGCTACTTCATCTAAACGTTCTGCATCGTCTAAAACGATACATGGATTTTTACCGCCACACTCCAACACCACACGCTTGAGGTTACTTTGTGCAGAGTATTGCAAAAACAACCGGCCCACCTCGGTGGAGCCTGTGAAAGACACGGCATCAATGTCATTATGCAAACCGAGGCTTTGGCCACAGGTTTCACCTAGACCTGGCAGCACGTTAATCACGCCTGCCGGTACGCCCGCTTCGTGGGCTAACTGAGCCAAACGCAAACAACTCATGCTAGTTTGTTCTGCGGGTTTAAGGATCACGCTGTTACCTGCAGCTAACGCTGGGCCTAATTTCCATGCCGCCATAAGCATGGGGAAATTCCACGGTAAGACACAGGCCACCACACCGATCGGTTCTCTGACAATCATGCCCAAGGCAGCGTCACCAGAGGGCGAAATTTGATCGTAAATCTTATCGATGGCCTCGGCATGCCACTGAATAGAATCTATGGTTTCTGGCACATCAATGGACACACAATCCTTAATGGGTTTACCACTTTCTAATGCTTCGATTACGGCGAGTTCTTGTTGATTACGCTTAATCAACTTAACAAACTTAATCATCACCTGTTTGCGTTGGCTGGGATGCAACTTGCTCCAGCTACCCGTTTCAAAGGCTTGACGGGCTTTGTCCACCGCCACATCAACGTCGGCAGAATCACAAGCGCTTATTTGAGTAATCTCTTGACCTGTGGCTGGATTAATTGTGGCCAAGGTGCCGCCGTTAATGGCGGGGGCATAGCTGCCATCAATCCACGCATTGGTTGGAAAGTTAATCTGCTCGGCAATGGCGAGGTATTCGGCTTGAGTTAACATGGTGTAATTCCTGAATGGTTGCAGATATTGGCAATGGTGGTTTTAACTGTGGCCACGGTGACTTCAAATTCTCGTTTAAGCTCTTTGTTCATGTCACGCAGCGGTTTACGCACTGGCCCCGTAACAATGCCTTCAAGCTGGCAGCCATACTTAATACACTGTACAAACTTGCCACCTTGCTCCAAGGTTTGCATGAGTGGCAACAAGGCAGTCATGATTTGGCGACCTTTGGTAAAGTCTTTTTCAACCACGCACGCATGGTAAAGGGCGTAATGCTCTTTAGGTAAAAAGTTAGCGGCACCCGCCACCCAGCTGGTTGCACCCCAAGCAAAAAACTCTAAAGCTTGGTCATCCATACCACAACTCAATTGAATGTGGGGAAAACGCCGGGCTAATAAATGCACGCGGTTAATGTCACCGCTACTTTCTTTAATGGCACAAAAATTAGGCCGCATGCTCAGGCGTTCTAAACAGGCTTCATCCATTGGTGCGCCGGTGCGATCGGGGAAGTTATACAACATAATAGGTAAGTCTGTTGCCCGCTCTACCGCGAGGCAATGACGTACGAGTTCTTCCGATGTGGGGATGGCGTAGTATGGCGCCCCCAGCAATAAGCAGTCGGCACCAGCCTTGTTAGCCTGCTGGGCTAAATCGATGGCATCTTCAGTACGTAACGCACCAACGCCGGTGATAAGCGGCACACGACCACCAATGGCCTCTTTAGCAATAGCAAAGGTGCGTAACCGCTCAGCCTTTTCCAAGGCATAATATTCGCCCGTGGTACCACCCACAATAATGCCCTGCACACCAGAGGCAATAGCACCATCTATAATGCGGCTATAGCCTGCTTCATCAATGGAGAAGTCGTCGTTAAAGGGGGTGATAACAGGTACGTAGATACCGTTGAATTGCATGATAGTCTCGCTAAAGGCGGTGTTGCCGTAGTGTCAAAAAAACTAGTCTACGACTGAGCGTTGGTTTAGGTCAAACGACTAATATTTGCCACAATAGATAACATTAAGTTATATATATCTGTGATACGCAGGTCACAACATGACAACTCTTCTTTCGTAGCTACTGAGCTTCGTCAAACTCTTTAAATTGGCGCATGAATTTGAGACTTTCTTTTTTGAACATAAACGGCATAAGCCAACACATGGCCTTCATCATGCCCGTACAACGAAACTCAGTATCCATTACCCAATGGGTGGTTTCGCCACGGTCATGAAAATAATTTTCTACAAGGCCCCACACGCCATCGGATTCATAAGTGCAGGCAAAAGAGTCGGGAGAATTATGCTCGATGATGGTTTCGATCATAGTGATCTATTTTTTGCCCATGGTCTATGCCATACGAGACTCAGCGCCTACCTGTCTTGGATCACCAGACACATGGTCAAAACTGACTAAACAATCTTGCCACTTAAACATGTTTTCGGTGCTAACAAACAGTTCAAGCATGCGCGCACGGGGCAAATTGATATCCATAGATACGATGTATTTCATATTGTGGCTCTCATCGTGTTGCCGTCATTTTGTTGTCGGCATTATTATTGTATGCTGCAGTTAGTATTACTCATTTTCACGTTTTAGCTACATTTGTGCAACCTACATGCAACTTCACATTCACCCCAACACCCTCGAACTAGGCCAAAAGCATTGGCAACAATACCTTTGTGTAAAGTCAGATCCATTTAGTCAGTATTCATTCCATGCTGCATTAGAACAAAGTGGTAGCGTGGGCGGCAAAAGCGGTTGGCAGACCATGCACTTAGAAGTCACTAACCAAGGACTGCCCGTCGCCTTAATCCCAAGCTATATAAAAACCCATTCTTGGGGTGAATATGTGTTTGATTTTGAATGGGCCAATGCGTACCAACGTTATGGCTTGGAGTATTACCCTAAACTCATTAGTGCTGTGCCATTTACACCTTGTGCTGGACCTAGAATATTACTTACCGCCAATGCCAATCTGGCCGAAGTCCTTAGTTTTTTGCAAGAACAATTGCCACACCTGTGTGCGCAGCTCAAGCTCAGCAGCTGGCATTGGTTATTTGCGCAACAACCAGACTGGCAAGCAGCAAAGCAACAAACGTGGCACCAGCGCACGGGCTGCCAGTACCACTGGCACAATGAAAACTATAGTGAATTTTCCGACTTCACCGCCCGCCTTAATTCTCGTAAGCGTAAATCCATTAATAAAGAACGGCGCGTTATCGCAGAGCAAGGCATTGAGTTTACTTGGCAGCGCGGCGGCGACATTGAGCCACAGGCGTTACAAGAGTTTTACGATTGTTATCAGAGCACTTACCTAAAGCGCAGTAGGCAAGGCTATTTAACCTATGAATTTTTTGCTCAACTGTTAACTCAAATGCCAGACAAACTGTTACTAGTCACGGCTTCTCAAGAGAAAAAACCGTTGGCCTACGCTTTGTTTTTTGTAGATGACCACACTCTTTATGGGCGTTATTGGGGTTGTTTAGAAGAAGTAGCCTTTTTGCACTTTGAGACGTGTTATTACCAAGGTATTGATTATTGTATTGCCAATAACATCCCTCATTTTGATGCGGGGGCACAGGGCGAGCACAAATTAGCCCGTGGCTTTATTCCGCAAATCACCCACTCCTACCATTATTTAGCAGAAACAGGATTTAACGACGCTATTAAACAATACTGTAAAGCAGAAGCCGAGCAAATAGAACACTACATGCAGTGGGCGCAGACGGCTTTGCCTTATAAATCAAACAATTAACTACAGGTCATCAGGCCCTACTCGGATGATGAGTTTGCCGAAATTCTCACCGTTTAATAAACCAATAAATGCTGTTACAGCATTGTCTAAGCCGTTCACAAGGTTCTCACGGTAGGTGATTTTTCCTGCTTGTAACCACTGCATCATTGCGCTGCTAAATTCGCTATAGCGATGGGCATAATCGTCAAACACGATGAAACCTTGCATTTTGATACGTTTAACAAGTAACGAGCCCATAAGCAACGACATACGGTCTGGCCCATCTGGCAAGGTGGTGGCATTGTATTGCGATACCAACCCACACAGTGGGATACGGGCACTGGTATTTAATAACGGAAGTACCGCATCAAAAACGTTACCACCGACGTTTTCAAAATATACGTCAATACCCTCACCACAAGCTTTGGCTAATGCCTCAGATAAGCCAGGCGCTTTATGGTCTAGACAATAATCAAAACCTAACTCATCCACTGCTGACCGGCATTTTTCTTCCCCGCCCGCAATACCCACAATTTTGCAGCCTTTTAGCTTGGCAATTTGGCCCACTAAACTCCCCACCGCACCGGTTGCAGCCGCAACGACCACGGTTTCGCCCGCTTTTGGCTGGCCTATGTCTAACAACCCCATATACGCCGTTAAACCAGGCATGCCTAAAACACCCAAAGCATAGGATGGATGCGTGGGCTGTTTACCTAACTTCATTAACCCCTCTCCATCGGAAATCGCGTAATCTTGCCAACCAGAAAATGCAACCACCCACTCACCCACGTCATAATCAGGGTGATTGGAGGCATCAACCCGACATACTGCACCTCCCACCATTACCTGATTTATAGCGACAGGCTCGGCATATGATTTAGCATCATTCATCCGCCCTCGCATATAAGGGTCTAGGGAAAGGTATACGGTACGTAGCAAAACTTCTCCCTGCTTTGGGATGGGCATATCACCTTCTATAAAACCGAAATTACTTAAACTTGGCGCACCCTTAGGCCGAGATGCGAGCACCCATTGGCGGTTGCTATAGTTATTTTGTGCGTTTACTGGAGTCATAATATGTTTCCTGTCAATGAGACCTTCAAAATCCATTATGCTAGAGCGGATCAGCCGCTTGTCGACAGGCTCAATATTGGCTTATTTTTGCTAAACTTGCCACAGCGCCCATAGCATTGACCTTACGGTCATGATGGCCTAATTATTTGACCCATTGGGCCGCAAAGCCTAACCTGAGACCTATTTAATCAAACAATCGTTTTAATTATGACTCAATACCCCAATCTTCTCGCTCCTCTCGACCTTGGTTTTACCCAGCTTAAAAACCGCGCCATTATGGGTTCTATGCATACGGGCCTAGAAGAAGCTAAAAACGGCTTTGAACGCTTGGCAGAATACTTTGCAGAACGTGCCCGTGGCGGTGTTGGCCTGATTATTACGGGCGGTATTTCGCCTAACCAACAAGGCCTCACCTTTATCGGTGCAGCAGCCTTGGATAATGCCAGCAAAGTCACTCAGCATCAGCTAGTCACCCAAGCTGTACACGCAGCGGGTGGTAAGATTTGTATGCAAATATTACATACCGGTCGTTATGCTTATTCGCCCGATTCTATTGCGCCTTCTGCCATTAAAGCACCTATCAATCCGTTTACGCCAAAGGCTGTGAGCACCAACGAAATTGAACAACAGATTGAAGATTTTGCCAACAGCTCGAAACTGGCCCAAGACTCCGGTTATGACGGGGTTGAAATCATGGGTTCAGAAGGCTACTTCCTAAACCAGTTTATCGTTACCCGTACCAACCAGCGTGATGATGAATGGGGGGGCAGTTACGACAACCGCACGCGCCTTGCCATAGAAGTGGTAAAGCGTGTACGTGAACGGGTTGGTCCTAACTTCATTATTATCTATCGTCTTTCGATGTTGGACTTAGTGCCCGATGGCAGTAACTTGCATGAAGTTGTGCAGCTTGGCCAAGCCATCGAGAAAGCCGGCGCCACAATTATTAATACCGGTATTGGTTGGCATGAAGCCCGCGTACCGACTATTGCGACTAAAGTGCCCCGCGCCGCGTTTACGTGGGTCACCCATGCCGTGCGCAAACACCTTAGCGTGCCTGTAATCACATCTAACCGCATTAACACGCCCGAAGTAGCAGAAAGAGTATTATCTAACGGCGATGCCGACCTCATTTCCATGGCACGCCCGTTCTTGGCCGACCCTGAGTTCGTTAATAAAGCGGCTGCAGGCACACCAGAGCGTATTAACACCTGCATTGGTTGTAACCAAGCCTGCTTAGACCATGTATTTAGTGGCAAGCCGAGCTCATGTTTAGTTAACCCGCGAGCTTGTGAAGAGACCAAAATCATTATAGAACCCACATCGGCACCTAAAGCTGTTGCCATCGTGGGCGCCGGCCCTGCAGGTTTAGCTTGCGCGGTAACCGCTGCTGAGCGAGGTCATACGGTCACGTTGTACGATGCTGCCAATGAAATTGGCGGCCAGTTCAACATTGCCAAACGTATTCCAGGCAAAGAAGAATTTTTTGAAACATTACGTTATTTTGATGTGCGTCTTAAGGAACTCAAGGTTAATGTGCATCTCAACACCCCGTTAACCAGTGCTGCGCTGAATGCATTAGCCGTAGATGAACTAGTACTCGCCACCGGCATTAACCCCCGCCCACTCGAACTTCGAGGCTACAACCATCCTAAGGTATTGAACTATTTAGACGTTATTAGAGGCGCACCTGTGGGCCAAAAAGTGGCGATCATCGGTGCTGGCGGCATTGGTTTTGACGTGGCCGAATTTTTAACCCATGGCGAACGCGAACCCAGCCAAAACATTGAGCAGTTTATGTCCCAATGGGGCATTGATATGAGTCTTCAGGCCCGTGGCGGCGTTGCTGGTATGACACAATCATTAGAAGCCTCGCCTCGGGAAATACACTTATTGCAACGCAAAACGTCAAAAGTTGGCGCGGGTTTGGGTAAAACCACCGGCTGGATTCACCGCGCGGGTTTACAGCAAAAACAAGTCAACATGGTTCCCGGTTGTGAGTATCACGCTATCGATGACAACGGCCTTCACTTAACCATTGGTAGTGAAACCCAAGTGTTAGATGTGGACAATATTATTGTGTGTGCCGGCCAAGATCCTGATCGCCGTTTGGTAGAAGGCTTAGAGCGCAAGTATCACCTTATTGGTGGTGCCGACAAGGCCACCCAGTTAGATGCCAAGCGTGCTATTCGACAAGGTACGTTACTAGCTATTAAGCTTTAGATCTCTCGACTTCGATCGAGATGACAGGTGCCTCGCTCGAAATGACACGAAGATTCAACTAGGAATTTATTATGGAATACACCACTTTTGATTTAACCGTTGAAAATAACGTTGCCCATTTACGTTTTAATAGGCCGCTAAAATACAACACCATGAGCCTTGAGTTTTGGCAGGAGTTCCCGCGAGCCATAGCGGCCTTGGACGATGACCCAGAAGCCCGTGTATTAATGATTAGCGGCGAAGGCAAACACTTTTGTGCCGGTATGGATTTAGCCGTATTTACCAGCGGAGCGATAAAGCGCCCTAAAGACCCAGCCCGCCGTAACGAACACATGCGCCAAATTGTATTGCACTTGCAAGCTGTTATTAGCAACGTAGAGAACTTACGCATGCCCGTTTTAGCCGCCATTCAAGGTGGTGCCATCGGTGGTGCATTGGATTTGGCTTGTGCCTGTGATTGCCGTTATATGACAGAGGATGCGTTTACGAGTATTGAGGAAATTCGCCTCGGTATGGCTGCAGATTTAGGCACCTTACAGCGTTTACCAAAACTCATCTCACCGGGCCTTGCCAAAGAACTGGCCTATACCGGCAGGCGCATGTATAGCCAAGAAGCCCTATCAAGTGGTTTGGTGAATCAAGTATTTAGTGATGTAGACACAATGATGAGTGGCATTATGGCGCTAGCTCAAACCATGGCAAACCACTCACCCTTGGCGGTGTACGGTTGTAAGGAAATCATCGACTATGGTCTTAACCACAGCACCGATGACGCACTGAGATATCAGGCCACATGGCAAGCGGGAATGTTACAGCCCGAAGTGGATATGATGGAAGCCATGATGAGCAAAGGCCAAAAGCGTGATCCGGCGTATAAGGCGCTAGAGGCAAAACGCACCGCATTTGAGGTGCCGCTTTAAGCCGCAACGCCCACTAGTCGGTGTTGGCAATAATGCGTTGCAGCATAACCTTTAAGGTTTCTGCTGCATCGGCATCTAATCCTTCCAACGCGCTTTGCTCCGCTTTTTCGCCATCTGCAATTAGGTGTACAACACGCTGTTGGCCTGCTGCAGTGCCCGTTACCTTAGTGCCCGCATCTAACTGTTGCACACGTGCCATGTCGTGCTTCTGTAAATCTAAGGACAGTTCCAACAGCGTGGTTTGATCCACCATAGTACGCTTAGCAAGTTCTGCCAAGGTCATACTATTTTCATTGTACAAACAAGCCAATACCCGCCACTCTTTGGTGGTTAAGCCATCATCTGCAACCATTTGATGGAACTCGTCACCCATCTGGTGGGTGGCACGTGTTAAGTAGTACAACAGGTAGTTATCTATAAAATGGCTAACGTCATTGGTCTCTACTGGGGCCAAGGTTGGAATAGCTTCGGCAGTGGCATAGGCGCCACGGTAAAAAACCAACCCAGAACCTGCGGTACTGCGCATGGCCTTAACTTGGCCTACAATAATTTCGTGATCACCACCATCATAAGTAGCCCAAGCTTCACACTCAAAACTAGTAATGGTGCCTGGTAGCATCGGCACATCACCAATGCCCTTCTCCACTGACACATCGGCAAATTTGTCGGTGCCGCTGCGGGCAAATTTGTTAGATATGTCTGTTTGGTCAGCACCTAATACATTCACCACAAAATGCTTCGCGTTAATAAAAGCATCGGCACTATAGGCGGTCTTGGTGATACTCCACAAGATTAACGGTGGATCCATGGACACAGAGTTAAAGCTACTTGCAGTGGCACCTACAGGCTCGCCGTTGGCATCCAAACAAGTCACTACCGTGACGCCTGTAGCAAATGATGATAGGGCATCGCGAAATTCACGTGCGTTAAAAGCTTCTGTTGTCATAAGGGCTCCAGTTTAGACGTCAATAATTGACCGCCATTATAGGTGGTCTCGGAGCAAAATTAAGGTTTTGCTCCGAATTAGATGAACTAATTATAATTAACATGTTAAATAAATCAAGCCCTAGATTCTAACCTTTTCTTAAAATGTTTATGCTAAGGCTAATCTGCCGCCGGAAGGTAGGTAACAATGCGCTTTTTAGCCCACCCCAAGACCAGCGGCAACACCAAGATCAGCACGGTCGTACAAACAATGCCTAAGGTGATTGGCCTGTGCCATAAGAAATCGAAACTACCGTCGCTCACCACCAACGCTCTACTCAGGTTTTTCTCCATCATGCCACCCAAAATAAAGCCAAGTAGCATGGGTGCCATAGGAAAATTGAGTAGCTTTAGACCCACCGCCATGAGGGTAATAAACACCATCATTTGAATATCGAAGGTATTGAAACTCACTAAATACACGCCAATGATGGAAAAGAAAATTATCAACGGATTCAATATTTGTGGTGGTATCGCCAGTAGACGTGAAATATAGGGAATCAACGGCAAGTTCAAGATCAGCAGCACCATATTACCAAAGTACATGGAAATAATGACCGACCAAAACACGTCTGGATGGTCTAAGTACAGGCGCGGGCCAGGTTGAATGCCATAGGCGATTAATGCGCCCAGCATAATGGCCGTGGTGCCAGAACCCGGAATACCCAACGTGAGTAACGGTACAAAAGAGCCCGTAGATGCGGCATTATTGGCAGATTCTGGCGCTGCTAAACCCCGCAATGCGCCTTTGCCAAACATTTTCCTGAGTCTTGGCGGTGCTATATTGCGCTCTAGGCCGTAAGCCAAAAACGAGGCAATGGTAGCGCCTGCGCCAGGTAACACGCCCACAATAAAGCCAAATACAGAAGACCGCGCAATGGTGGGTGCAACTTCCTTCACTTCGCTACGAGTTAGCTTCATGGTGCTTAATGCCACGGGCTGCATGGCCTGCTTAGAGCCGTGCATTTCGCCGCGCATAATGGTCATCATCACTTCAGCCAGTGCAAAGGTGGCCATGGCCAATAACAAGAAACTCACGCCATCTACGAGATCTAGCGCACCAAAGGTGTAGCGTGGCGCGCCGGTAATGACATCGTTGCCGACCGTGGCTATCATTAGGCCAAACACGGTCATCATCATGGCTTTAATGACCTGACCTTTGCCAGAGAAAGCGGCCACCGAAGTTAGGCCCAATAACATCAGGGCAAAATAGTCGGCCGACTGAAAACTCAAAGAAACGCTAGCCAAAGCTGGCGCTGTAAAAATAAGAATAATGGCGCCAATCGTACCGCCAGTAAATGAAGCGTAGGCCGCTAAAGCAAGGGCTTTACCTGCTTGATTTTTTTGCGCCAATGGATAACCGTCAAAGGTGGTGACCAAGGTGCTAGCACAGCCAGGAGCGTTAATTAAAATAGACGAGGTAGACCCGCCAAACACCGCACCGTAATACACACCCGCCATTAAAATAATGCCCGACGAAGGGTCTAGGGTGTAGGTAATTGGAATCATTAAGGCCACTGCAGAAATTGGCCCAAGGCCAGGCAGCATGCCAATAAAGGTACCGGCAAAACATCCTGCCACTACCATCAATAAGTTAAACGGCATTAATGCCGTGGCTAAACCCGAAAACATACCATCTAACATGTCAGTCTCCTACCAAAATATCAGGCGTGCTGGCGCAATATATACGTCTAACACTTGGGTTAATAACAACCAAAAAATTAATGCAAAAGGCACGGATGCACCCAACAGCATTTTTATCCTGCGTTCGCCTAAAATGCGATAGCTGCCGATAAGAAATAAGCTTGTAGTAATAGGAAAACCAAGCCATGGCAACAACACAGAAAACAACAAGGTTAGCGCTAGTAAACCTATCATCAGCAAAACGTTAGAGCGTAATAAAGGCGCATTTTGCGACTCGTCTTCTGCTTTAGCTACGATTAACAGTAACGACAGAATAATCCCTAAGCCAGACAACCAATACGGTAGCGTTTGCGCATGGAAAGGCTCATATATGTCGCCAGGCAGCAATGGAATGTCTGCGGCAAAGTAGCCGTAGCTCAGGGATAAAAGTAAAAACAGTACACCGCCAAAGCGGTCTTTAGTGAGGCTCATCATTGTCAGCTCCTACTAGGAAGAAACGCCTTAGGGATGAGTTAGCTAATTGGTTAATTCTCTAACTCACCCCTAAAGCGTTATTACACACTTAGGTGTTTTTCGTTGGCATTAGTTGGTTAAAGGAAACCAAGCTCGCGCATTAGGTTACCTACCACTTCTTCTTGCTGCTCTAAGAAAGTAACAAACTCAGCGCGAGGCTTAAAGATTTCAGTCCAACCGTTACGTGCACGTACAGTTTCCCATGCGTCAGTGTCGTACATTTTATCCAAGGTTTGAGCGTACTCTTCAGCTTCAGCATCGCTTAGGCCCGGTGCACCAAAGAATCCGCGCCAGTTAACAAAGCTTGCGTCATAGCCTTGCTCTTGCAACGTTTGCACGTCTGGAGCAGCGTCAGAACGTTGGTCACCAGTCATTACCAAAATACGCACTTCACCAGCAGCTGCTAGCGCTAAGGCTTCACTAAAGCCAGTTGAAAGCAAGCCAGCTTCACCAGATAGCAGGCCAGCCATTGCCTTACCGCCACCATCAAAAGCCAAGTACTTCACTTTGTTAGGATTGGCACCAGCCGCCTTAAAGGCCATTGCTGCAACCAAGTGGTCCATGCTGCCACGAGCTGAACCACCAGCAATAATCACAGACCTAGGGTCAGTCTTGTAAGCCGCGACTACGTCTGTAAAGGTTTGGAAATGTGAATCGGATTTCACAACAAACGCGCCAAAGTCACCAATGGTGGCCGCAATAGGCGTTAAATCGCGGAACGACTGAGGGAATACCTTGGATAAAGAACGGATGACGATAGGTGTAGAGTTCACCATTAACGTGCCGCGGGATTGGTCTGCAGTTTCAATAAGGTGCGCAATGGCTTTACCACCACCACCGCCAGACATGTTCTGGAAAGATGCGCTGTCAATTAAGCCAGCATTGGTAAGTGCTTCACCGGTGCCACGTGCAGTGCCGTCCCAGCCGCCGCCTGCGCCGCCCGGAATTAGAAAGTGAATAGCGTCTACATCGGCGGATACAGCGCCAGCGCCTAGCATGCCGCTCATCAGAGCAGCGGTAAGTAGCATGCGTTGTTTAGTTTTAAATTGCTTTAACATAATAAGTCCTCGGTTAGTTTTATTGTTGTGCCTGAGCAGCATAAAACGCCATTAATGAGGAGGATAGTTTTAGAAAGTAAACACTTTAAAACACTTAAAATATATTTTGGCCATAAAGTTTACGGGCTAAAACCAGCAATGTTAAGTAGTATGTAAACCATGCAAATAACATTAAAAAACATGAAACTACCGTTTCGCAAGCTCAAACTAAAAAGTCGAATGATGTTTATTTTGGGTTTAATGGCGCTATTACAGACCAGCATGTTGGGATTATTTGCTTTGCAGTACCTCAATCAATCTCTGAATGACGAAATTGGTGTGCGCGCGCTGCACGTGGCAAAAACCATTGCCGCCATGCCAGAAGTCGCTCATGCAGTAAAACTTAGCGACACCAACTACCTACAACCTCTAAGTTTAACCTTGGCACAACAGGCCCATGCTCGTTTTGTAGTGATCGGTGATGCAGCAGGCTTGCGCTTAGCTCACCCTAATACGGCGAAGTTGGGCGCATCCATGATGGATGACGACAACGACGAAATCAGCCCCACCCTCAGCCAAGGCCGAGCAGTTATTTCTAAGGCGGAAGGCAGCTTAGGCTGGTCTATGCGCGCACGAGCCCCTATTTTCGACCCCTTAGGAGAACAAATCGTCGGGTTGGTTTCGGTAGGTTACCTACTGGACAGTATTGAAAGGGTTATTGACAGTTACCGTGCGACATTAATATCGGTCATTTTGGCGGCTTTTTTCATTAGTTTGTTAACCGCTTTATGGTTTGCTAACCATTTTAAGAAAGCCATTTTTGGCCTAGAGCCAGAGCAAATTGGCCAACTTTATCAGGAACGCATCGCCACCTTAGAATCGGTTAGAGAAGGCATTATCGCCGTCAATGCAGACGGCCAAATCACCACCATAAACAAGGCTGCCGTGCAGTTTTTAGAGCTGGAGGATCAGGTACAATGGCAAGGGCAAAATATTAGCACGGTCATGCCGCAAAGCCCGATGTTAGACAACCGTTCCCATAGCGCCGAATTTGATAAAGAAGTGTGGTTTAAGCAAAAGCCTTACATAGTCAACCGCTTACCCCTGCGTAATAACGGCACTGTTATTGGTTTGGTGGCCAGTTTTCGGCCTAAAGACGAGCTAGACTTGGTGAGCCAACAGCTCAGCCGTGTACAACAATATGCCGACAGCTTACGTAGCCAAGCCCACGAATACACCAACAAATTACACACTATTGCGGGCCTCATTCAAATCGGCGCATCAGATCAAGCGCTTGCCCTCATTGGCCAAGAAAACCAAGCCCACCGCGCACTCATTAAGCTACTTATGAGCACCGTGTCAGATGCCATTTTAGCAGGCTGTTTGTTAGGAAAATTTAACCGTGCAAAAGAGATTGGCCTCACCTTAAACATTGACCCCGACAGCCACATGAATGACTTACCTGCACACCTGCCCAGAGATCAACTGGCAAGCATGATTGGCAATATTATCGACAACGCCTTTGATGCCTGCTTAGCGGAAGGTGCCCATGGTACTCAAATCAACCTAACCATGACCGACTTTGGTACCGACATTTTGTTTGAAGTGGAAGATCAGGGAGCTGGTGTTGACCCAAGCCAACGTGAGCTAATTTTCACCAAAGGTTATAGCAGCAAAAGCGTCGGAGACCATGGCATAGGCTTACATGTGGTACAAAAACTGGCCACACGTTTTGGTGGTTATGTGACTATGGAACCTGTCACGTTAGGTGGCAGCCGCTTTACCATTAGCCTACCCAAACAGACCCCACGCTTATGATGCACAATGATACTATCCGTGTAGTCATTGCCGAAGATGACCCACAAAATGCCCTTATCCAACAGACCTATTTAGAACGTTTAGAAGATTTTGAGCTAGTGGGAATTGCCCACAGTATAGAAGACGCACAAGATCTGGTGTCTATACTGATGCCGGACCTACTACTGTTAGACGTGTATTTTCCTGCCGGCAACGGCATGCAACTGTTGCACCAGTTGCGTGCTAATAATAGCCATACCGATGTGATATTGATCACTGCAGCTAAGGAGGTGGATGTACTAAAATCCGCATTACATGGTGGTGTATTTGATTATATTTTAAAACCTTTAGTATTCGAGCGGCTCAAAGTGAGCCTAAACAACTACCAGCAACACCGCGCACGACTCAACACCGTGGCTGCAATTGGGCAAACCGACTTAGATGAACTGATGCCTCGCCTCGCTCAAGCAACTGCCTCTATCAATGCACGGCTGCCAAAAGGCGTTGATGAAATCACTTTGAACAAAGTACTTGATGTCATTTCACAGCAATCGCAAGCATTGAGCGCCGAACAAATGGGTAACGACATTGGTGCCAGCCGCACCACTGCAAGACGCTACTTAGAATACTTAGTTGGGATCAATAAAATAAAGGTGCAAATTCAATACGGCAGCGTGGGTCGTCCCGAGCGACTGTATGCGGCTATTTAACGCAGCAACATAGAAACTTCTATCGAAACACAGACTTATAACTATTTAGTATATGGTTATAACTATATTTGCCTTTTCTAATAAACCGTCGTACAATGCCACCAAGTTAATAAACTTGCCCACTTGGAGGCACCATGACACAAGCTACGCCCACATCACCTGTAATTACCGCCGTGTTTGACGAAGCGACCTTCACCGTCACCTATATTGCTGCAGATCCAGAGACTAAACAATGCGCAGTGATCGACTCGGTTTTGGATTACGACGCTAACATGGGCCGCACCCGCACAGACTCTGCTGACCAAGTGATCGCCAGCATTAAGGCCCAAGGGTTAACACTAGTTTGGTTATTAGAAACCCATGTCCATGCTGATCACTTATCAGGTGCACCCTACATTCAAAGTCAATTAGGCGGCAAGATCGCCATTGGTGCTCAAATCACCCAAGTTCAAGAAATTTTTGGCAACTTATTTAATGCTGAAGATGGTTTCGCCCGCAATGGCAGCCAGTTTGACCATTTGTTAGCACCCAATGAAGAATTAAAAATTGGCCACATGACCATGAAGGCACTCCACACACCAGGCCACACACCGGCCTGTATGAGCTTTGTTGTTGCAGACGCCTGCTTTGTTGGTGATACCTTATTCATGCCAGACTACGGCACCGCTCGCTGTGACTTCCCAGGTGGTGACGCGGCTACGCTCTATGAATCAATGGAAACTATTCTAAGCTTACCTGACGACACGCGGTTGTTCATGTGCCACGATTATGCCCCCGGTGGCCGCGAGTACCTTTGGGAAAGTACCGTTGCAGCTTCTAAATCTAGCAACATTCACTTAGCGGGAAAAACCAAAGCCGAGTTTATTGATATGCGCACCACTCGAGACGCTCAACTTAGCGCGCCACGGTTGCTTTTACCTTCGGTGCAAGTGAATATGCGTGCAGGCCATATGCCACCGGTAGAAGATAACGGCATTGCCTATATTAAAATTCCCGTTAATCAAATCGGCGCTTAATCACTGTGAATAAAGCTCTCTGGAACCCGCTGACAAAACTACCTGCATTAGTATGGCTTAAAACCTACGACACACGTGCGTTACAAGCCGACGCCATGGCTGCGTTAATCGTTACCATCATGCTAATTCCGCAGAGTTTGGCCTATGCCATGTTGGCAGGATTACCCCCTGCTACAGGTCTATACGCCAGTATTTTACCTTTATTAGCCTACGCACTGTTTGGCTCTAGCCGCACCTTAGCGGTGGGCCCTGTGGCGGTTATTTCCTTGTTATCCGCTAATGCCGTGGGGTTAGCCCATATCAACAGCGGGTTAGACGTACTGACCTTGTCCATAACCCTTGCCTTGTTATCGGGTATCTTAATGCTGTTTATGGGGCTATTTAAACTTGGTTTCATCGCCAACCTGTTGGGCCGTCCCGTAGTTACGGGATTCATCACCGCCGCCGGTATTCTTATCGCCCTAGGACAACTCAAACACATTTTGGGTATCCCTTTAGGCGGCCATAACCTGCCTGAACTGATCATCGGCCTTAACGAATACGGCACAGATACTCACTTACTCACCGTTGTTGTCGGTGTCACCAGCGTGGCTTTTTTATGGTGGGCGCGTGCCCCCCTAACCCACTTGTTAGGTCGCTTTATGAGCAAAACTGCAGCATCTGCGCTAAGCAAGCTGGCGCCTGTTAGTGCGGTAATTATCTCTATTTTGTTAGTTTCCAACCTAGGCTTAGATCAGCAAGGCGTTAAAGTTGTCGGCGAGATTCCCTCAGGCCTGCCTACCTTGGCGTGGCCAGAACTCAGCTGGTTACTAGTTTCAACACTGATGCCGTCTGCCGTTATGATTAGCCTTATCGGTTATGTTGAATCCATTTCCGTAGCACAAACCTTGGCCAACAAACGCCGCCAACAAATTGACCCTAACCATGAGCTTCTAGGCTTAGGTGCAGCCAACGTGGCCTCTGCAGCATCAGGTGGTTTTGCTGTAACCGGTGGGTTTTCTCGCTCCGTAGTAAACTTTGACGCAGGTGCGCAGACGCCCATGGCGGGTGTATTCACCGCAGTGGGTATTGCCTTTGCTAGCATCTATCTCACGCCTTACCTGGCCTTGTTACCTAAGGCCGTATTAGGTGCCACCATCTTTGTGGCCGTACTCACGCTCATTGAACCTCACGAAATCAAGTTTACCTGGAAGTACAGCAAGCACGACTTTGCAGCCATGATGATTACTATTGGCATGGTATTATGTGTAGGTGTAGAAGCAGGAGTAATGGCAGGCGTTGCAGCGACTATTTCCTTGATGTTATGGCGCACCAGCCGCCCCCATACGGCCATTGTCGGTCCTATCGCTGGTAGCGAACACTTCCGTAACATCGCACGCCATGATGTTGAGCAATGTGAGGTAGTCATAGCTCTACGCATTGATGAGAGTTTATTTTTTGGCAACGTACGTTATTTGGACAATCAGCTTAATGAATTAATGGCACAAAACCCTTGTATCGAACACCTGATCCTTATGGCGTCTGGCATCAATCACATTGATTCAAGTGCCGTAAAGAGCTTATTGGAATTCAATCAGCGCCTCAAAGACAAAGGCATTAATATGCACTTGTCAGAAGTTAAAGGTCCAGTATTAGATCGCTTACAACGTGTTGGGTTTTCTGAACAGTTAACAGGCCGCATTTATCTTAGCCAACATCAAGCGTGGCAAGACCTTACGTGATAAAGTTCTTGCTCTATATTTAGCTTTACGAGCTAGGAGTAAGCAATGAAATTAAGCCAACAAAGCTGTGAAGCCTGCCGCGCAGGCGCAGCCAAGGTATCCAACAAAGATGCTGTGGTTTTAATGGCTGAAATACCTGACTGGACGCTAGTTGAAAACAACGGCACCATGCAGCTGCAAAGGGTCTATAGTTTTAAAAACTTTAAACTAGCCCTTGCCTTTACCAACACCCTCGGCGATTTAGCAGAAACCGTGTTTCACCACCCCAGCATTTTGACAGAATGGGGCAAAGTCACCGTCACTTGGTGGACCCACACCATCGACGGTTTACACCACAATGACTTTATAATGGCTGCCAAAACAGATCTTTTAAGAGGTTAATACTCAGCCCAGATAATACTAGACGCCTTCCATGAGCTACGAACTATTTTTTGCCATTTGCCTGTTTGCCCTTGTCACCACTGGCACACCCGGGCCCAATAACATTATGCTCACTAGCTCGGGCGCCAACTTTGGTTTTCGTAAAACCATCCCCCACATGCTTGGCGTTAACCTGGGCCTCAACAGCCTGCACTTATTAATGGGTTTGGGTTTAGGTGCGGTGTTTATTCAGTTTCCTATTCTGCAAAATATACTCAAGGTGGTAGGTAGTGCTTATTTGTTGTGGTTGGCTTGGAAAATGCTAGGCAATTCAGTTGCTGCCACCACCAACACGCCAACACCACTGACGATGTTACAAGCCGCCACCTTTCAGTACGTTAACCCTAAAGCGTGGGTCATGACCATTGGGGCGAATGTGAGTTTCAGCCTAGAGGGTGATCTATACTGGACTTCAGTTGTAGCCATTATTGGTGCTTATTTTTTAGTCGGCCCTTGTACCAATACCTGTTGGGTGATCTTTGGCAAAGCCATTGGCCGCTACCTTTCTTCATCTCAACGGCTAAAGGTGTTCAATATTATTATGGCTGGTTTAACAACCAGCTGCGTGTGGTTTATTTGGCAATAAATTGTTCTGCGTAGGCTTGATAACGCTGTGCGGTAGGTACCTGCCGGGTTGCTGTCTGTATTAGAATGTAGCGAACAATCCAGTGCCAACTCGTCTACGGTTTTGTATATACAAGCCATGCGCGTTATTTTAGGTATATTGGCGCTGCCCTTTGGCATTTCGGCACTGGGTTACCCTGTATCGGCAGCGGGCATTACCGAAGCCACATCCATCGCGGTAGCCCTTGGTTTAGACCCCGCCTACGTGGCCGCAAATAATATGCTCAGATTGAGTTTATGTTCAGTTGCGGCACCGTTTTTATTGGTAAAAATTAAGCGACGTGGGATTGATGATTAAGCTACAATAAAAATCTATAGCCTCAACGCTGACGACCTGCATGTTTAAGTTTTTCGAAAATTTAGTTAATCCCTACCCTTCACAAGCACCTACCCAACCGCCCAACAGCGTTTGGAAATTTTGTCTGCATTATTGTTATGGCATGAAACGTTACATGGTGGTTTTGGCGTTGAGTGCGGGTGCCTTTGCGGCTATGGAAATCGTATTATTCGGGTTTGTAGCACAACTAGTTGACTGGTTGGCAGTGCAGAACAAAGAGACGTTTTTGTCAGACCAAGCGGTAACGCTATGGACCATGAGCGGTTTATTATTAATCGGCATGCCTATTATTATTTTGATCAACAACTTCATGCGCCACCAAACCCTGATACCTAACCTTACCCAACGAGTGCGGTGGATGGCCCATGGGTATTTACTACGCCAGAGCATGGAATTCTACCAAGATGACTTTGCTGGCCGTATTGCCGCCAAGGTAATGCAAGGCGCACTAGCAGTTAGGCAAATTGTTAGCAAATTGTGCGACACCTTTTTCTATGTGCTGGTGGGTGTCATTTCGATGTTGCTATTACTGACCTTTGCCGACTGGCGCATGGCCATGCCGCTCGTGGCTTGGATCGTTGCCTTTTCTCTGGCCTTATATTATTTTTTACCCCGTTTACAAAACGTGTCCGAAGATCAGGCCAATAAAAGGGCCGTTATGACTGGCCGCGTGGTAGACAGTTACACCAACATTGCCACCGTTAAACTGTTTGCTCACACCCAAAGTGAAGCCAGCTATGCCAAGTCCTCTATGGACCTGTTCTTACGCAACGTATTTCAAATGATGAGACTCAGCACTGGCATGGACTTAACCATCACCCTCATCAATAACATGCTCATCTTTTCTACTGCCGCATTAAACATATACCTGTGGCTCAATGGTGACGTGAGTTTGGGTATGGTGGCCGTAAGCCTAGCTTTAGCCATGCGCTTGCAGAGTTTTTCTGATTGGTTAATGTGGGAAATTCATGACTTTTTTGAAAGCATTGGTACCGTTATAGATGCCATGAACACCATTTCACAACCACAAAAGGTGGTGGATCATAAGTCAGATAATATCAAGGTAAATCAGGGCCAAATCGACTTCAATACCATTCGTTTTCATTATGGCAAGAATGAGGGCGTGATTGAGTCGTTAAGCCTGTCGATCAAGGCCGGTGAAAAAGTAGGTATTGTCGGTCGCTCTGGTGCTGGCAAATCCACCTTGGTTAACCTACTCATGCGCTTTTACGATTTAGAAGGCGGTAACATTTGTATCGACGGTCAAGACATTAGCCAAGTCAGTCAAGACAGCTTACGAGCTGCGATTGGCATGGTAACGCAAGACACTTCTCTACTGCATCGTTCCGTGCGTGAGAACATTGTTTATGGTAAACCCGATGCCACCGACGCAGAACTACTGGACGCCTGCAAAAAAGCTGAAGCCGACGTATTTATAGAAACCTTACAAGATCCTAACGGCAACAAAGGCTATATGGCCCAAGTAGGCGAACGTGGGGTAAAACTTTCCGGTGGCCAACGGCAACGTATTGCCATTGCGAGGGTATTACTTAAAAACGCACCCATACTGGTATTAGACGAAGCCACCTCTGCCCTAGACTCAGAGGTAGAGGCCGCTATTCAAGCGAGTTTAAACCGACTCATGGAAGACAAAACGGTGATTGCTATTGCCCATCGCTTATCCACTATCGCGGCGATGGATCGCTTGGTCATTATTGACGACGGTCACATCATAGAACAAGGCAGTCATCAACAGTTACTGGCCCAAAAAGGCATCTACGCCAAATTATGGCAGCACCAAACCGGTGGCTTTATAGGGCTGGAGTAAAGCTGAAGATCAATAATGGTCTTCTTCAGTCGCCTCATCAGGGTCTGGAATAGCTAACTCTGGTCCCGCCATAGGTGCTTGGGTCCATTCATCAATATCATCTAGCTGCCCTAATACATCTTCCTCTAACGCCACGGCATAGTCTTCCGCATCTGGTGCAGTGAAGGCCGCAATAGGTGTGCCGATCACACCGGCAGCCAATATAGGCGACTGTTCTTCCACATCTTCTGGGGTAACCTCACGGTAGCGCATACTGTTAAGAACCGCTAAAATAATGGCCACAAAGGCGATAGCTATGCCGATAAAGTACACATCGGGGCCATATCTAGACATGGCAAAAGCCACCATAATAGGCCCTATACTTAAACCAATGCCAGCTGCCATTACCATGGCGCCGCTGGCCGATACTATTTGTTCCGGCGACAAACGGTCACTAGCATAGGCAATACACAATGAGTACATTGGCATCACCGAGCCACCGACAATAACGATAAGAGGTATATAACTAGGACTAGTGTGATCCCAAACTCCCGCTAACAAACACAAACCTACAGCCACTACGGCGTTAAGCAGCATAACACCACGCCGGCCATACTTATCTGACAAGCGGCCAATAGGCCACTGTAATAAAAAGCCACCCCATAAGAATGACGCCATAAATAGCGCCACTAAGCTGTGATCAAAGCCTTTTTGTAAGCCATACACGGCGCCTAATCCAAACACCGTGCCGTGAGCAGCGCCAGTAAGCGTGTTACTAATAACCGCCAAAGGAGACACTTTATATAAGGTGAAAATAGACATGGTTTCGCTTTGGTCAAATGCCGGAGCTGGACGCGCAGTCAACAAAATAGGTACCAGCGCAAACGAGATGATGACTGAGATCAGAATAAACAGTTCGGTACTGGCTGGGTCGGCTACGTTCAATAGGAACTGACCACTACCCATACCCAAGGTCACGACAACCATATAGGCAGACAATATTGCACCACGATTTTCGTTACTGGCGCGGTCGTTTAACCAGCTTTCTGTTACTACAAATAAACCAGAAAAACAGATGCCCGTAGTTAAGCGCATGGCGCTCCACGTATAAGGGTTGATATAAATACTGTGTAACAAAATGGCTATGGAAGCGGTAGACGCTAGGGCGGCAAACACCCGAATGTGCCCCACTCGCGCCACCAATTTTGGGGTGATAATACTGCCAATCAACATACCCGAAAAGTAGAATGACATCACCACACCTGTGGTAAAAACATCAAACCCTTCTAAGCTTGCTCTCACACCTAATAGTGTACCTTGTAGGCCGTTGCCGACCATGATAAAACCGATACCTAACAACAAGGCCCAGCTGGCTTTTATTTCTTGCAACATGGCGCGTTTCTCCACCATAAGTGCTGATCTTCAGGCCGCCACGATACTGTTTTTTAAGCTCGCTGGATAGAGCCAAAAAGACTTTTATTTAAGGCTTATTTAGCCTAAATAAGCCTTGCACACTTCATCCGCAATAATCGTTAAACCCAAAGCAATACGCTCTGACGTTTGTGCAGCGTAGTTAATGCGAATACATTGGTGCTGGTGTTGCCAATCATCATTAATACCCACAAAAAAGTTATGCCCAGAAACCACAATAACGCCCCGCTCCTTCAAACGTTGATACAAAGTTTGGCTGGTAATCGGCATGTCCTTAAACCATAACCACAAGAACATAGCGCCCTCAGGCTTATGCATGGCATAAGGCACGTTGGAGTCCATCACTTGATGTAAGGTCTTTTGCGCAAAGGCCAATTGAGCTTCGTAGGCTGGGCGTACCACCCTTTGGCTCAGGTCAATAATCTCACCCGTAGCGATCATGTCGGTAGTCAGGGCTGCACCAAAGCTACCACTGGCCAGGTTGATAATGGCATTAATGCCTGCAATGGTTTGAATGGTTTCTTCATTAGCCACCACAATGCCGGTGCGGGCACCGGGTAAGCCAAACTTAGACAGACTCAAGCACACAATGGTGTTGTCATTCCAAAATGGCGTGGCTGGTGTATAGATAAGCCCCGGAAACGGTATGCCATAAGCACCGTCTATAATAAGCGGCACGTTATTGGCTTTAGCTAACGCATCAAGTTGCTCGACTTCGTCGTCGGTAATCACGTTACCTGTAGGGTTGGTAGGACGAGACACGCAAATAGCGCCAGTATTTGGCCCCACGTGTAAGTCGTCAAATTTCACGCGGTATTTAAACTGGCGCTGCTCCAACTCGTCAATATTTGGGTGGGCTGCGGTGAATAAACTCTGGCCAATGCCGGCATCGGCATAACCAATGTATTCGGGTGCCATAGGTAATTGAATCTGTTTTTGAGTACCGTCGTCAAACTGTCCAGCGAGCATATTGAACAACATAAAAAAGGCAGATTGACTGCCATTGGTGAGGGCAATATTTTTACGTGTCACAGGCCAGCCGAGCTTTTTACTAAATAAGGTTGCTAGGGCATCGATTAGATCGGCATTGCCCTGAGCTGGGTCGTAACTACCTAATAAACTGCGCACTGCAGCTGGATCATTAGCCAATTTTTGCAGGCGTTGCTGCATAATCGCTTCTATTTCTGGGACGTTAGCAGGATTACCGCCACCCATCATAATCATGTCACGGCCACTTGAAAGGGCGTTGGTGATGTCGTCCATTAACACTGTAATGCCCGCATTACCACTAAATTTTTGACCAAAGGTAGATAAATTCAAACCATTATTCCAACTCAATTGAGGTTAAAACTAAACCATGGATCACACGGGTTAGCGACGTCTCCTTGAGCAAGCCGATTGTGTCGACCGCTCAATTTAACCGGCATATTACAGGTATTTTTGCCAAAATTCTGCCTTACCTGCGCCCTCGGTTAATTCGTAGGCTTTAAAACCAGATTTGTCATACGAGGCTTTGGCAATGGTATTGTTTGCCAGTACTTCTAGTGTCACTTTACAGGCGTTGCCTTGCCGAGCATGGTCTTCTACAGCCTTGAGTAACGCAGTACTGATACCCATACCACGGAATTCTTTTTGTACGCCTAGGTCGTGGATATTAACCAAAGGTTGCGCAGCAAACGTGGAGTAGCCCCACAGACAATTGGTCATACCGGCACATTCATCCCCTACCCACGCCAACAAGCTAAAGTTTTGTTTTTGTTGAGGTAAGTCAGTCAACAAGCGTTGTTTTACCTCCTCAGCCAGCGCCTGCCCTCCACCCATATCATCAAGGGCGTACGCATCCAATTGCTGTATCAACAAGGCCATTTGTTGCGCGTCTTGATAATCAACTAAGGTAATCGAAATAGTTTTTCCTGCTGTCATAAGTGTGCCCTAGTCAAGGTTATACTGGTTGAGGCAGTCATCCGTATATAACTAAACAGAATAACGTTTAATCTTTTTATTACTTTTTCTTTTAAAAAAGTAGTGGCATACTGCCCGCAATCCATGGGACCAATCTGTAAATTAAGATGGGACCAACCAATTTAAACTGGGAGCAACATGCCATGAGTAACATCTCTAAAGCTCGTCTAAGCCATCTTAAACAATTAGAAGCCGAAAGTATTCACATCATGCGTGAAGTTGTTGCCGAGTTCAATAATCCAGTGATGCTTTATTCTATTGGCAAAGACTCATCGGTGATGCTGCATTTAGCAAAAAAAGCATTTTACCCAGCTCCTCCGCCGTTCAAACTATTGCATGTGGATACGACGTGGAAGTTTAAGGAGATGATTAAGTTTCGTGAAAAGGCAGTGACAGAATCTGGTATGGAACTCATCACCCACATTAACCCAGATGGCTTAGCCATGGACATTAGCCCTTTTACCCACGGTTCTAAAATCCATACCGACGTGATGAAAACCCAAGGCCTAAAACAAGCCCTAGACCATTACGGTTTTGACGCCGCTTTTGGTGGTGCTCGCCGCGACGAAGAAGGCTCCCGCGCAAAAGAACGTATGTTTTCGTTCCGTTCTAAAGAACACCGATGGGATCCTAAAAATCAACGCCCTGAGTTATGGAACCTCTTTAATACACGCATTAACAAAGGCGAAAGCATTCGTGTTTTCCCTATTTCTAACTGGACCGAACTGGACGTTTGGCAATACATCTACATGGAAAAAATCGACATTGTACCTTTGTATTTTGCAGCTCAACGCCCTGTAGTCAAGCGCGACGGTATCGACATTATGGTGGATGACGAGCGCATGCCTATTGCTGATAATGAAACCATCGAACACAAATCAGTGCGTTTTAGAACCCTTGGCTGTTACCCACTGACCGGAGCGATTGAATCTACCGCCAACACCTTGCCAGAAATCATTCAAGAAATGCTACTGGCCAAAACCTCAGAACGCCAAGGTCGCCTGATTGACGCCGACCAAGCTGGATCCATGGAACTTAAAAAAGCGGAGGGTTATTTCTAATGAGTCATCAAAGCCAACTCATCGAACAAGACATTCATAGCTACTTGCAGCAGCACGAACACAAAAGCCTATTGCGCTTACTCACCTGTGGCAGCGTAGACGACGGCAAATCCACTCTCATTGGACGACTACTGCACGACAGTAAATTGGTGTATGAAGACCAGTTAGCAGCCGTAAAACAGGCCTCGCTCACTAGCCAAGGCAACCAAGACAGCGGCGAATTAGATTTGGCCCTTTTAGTAGACGGCCTGCAAGCCGAACGTGAGCAAGGCATCACCATTGATGTGGCCTACCGTTATTTTTCTACCAGCAAACGCAAGTTCATCATTGCCGATACCCCAGGGCACGAGCAATACACTCGAAACATGGCTACCGGTGCATCTAATTGTGATCTAGCCATTATTCTAGTGGACGCCCGTAAAGGCTTGCTCACTCAAACTCGCCGTCATAGCTTTATTGTGTCTTTGCTAGGCATTAAGCACGTGGTTGTGGCCGTCAATAAGATGGATTTGATGGATTACAATGAAATGGTATTCAAAAAAATCCAACAAGATTACCAATCCTTTGCCAAAAACTTAGACTTGCCTAACATTCACTTTGTACCTGTGTCGGCCCTCACTGGCGATAATGTGGTGGATGAAAGCACCAATATGCCTTGGTATCAAGGCCCATCGTTGCTGCACCTATTGGAAGGTTTGGATACCGAAACTGACCTCGCCCAAGGCGATTGGCAGCTACCCGTGCAATACGTTAACCGCCCCAATGCCGACTTTCGTGGCTACTGTGGCACTATCGCCTCTGGCAGCGTAAAACCAGGCGATGAGGTGCGTATATTGCCCTCTGGCCAAACCAGTACCATTGCCAGTATTGTCACCGCCGACGGCGATTTAAAACAAGCCTTTGCACCTATGGCGATTACCGTCACCCTTACCGACGAGATCGATATCTCCCGTGGTGACACTTTGGTGCATGCCAGTAACGCTCCAAACACCGTAAGCAGCCAAAACTTAACTGCAAACTTAGTTTGGATGGATCAACAACCACTGAGCTTAAGCCGGGATTATGAACTCAAACTAGGCGGCAAACGTATTAACGCTCGGGTTAAACAAATTCACCACCAAATCAACGTTAATAACCTCGAGAAAAAACCTGCCACCACCCTTGAGCTTAACGAAATTGGTTTAGTAGAATTACATTTAGACGCACCTATCCCAGCGTCGGAATTCAAAAACAGCAAAGGTTTAGGAGCGTTTATCTTAATAGACAAAATCAGCCACGCTACGGCTGGTGCGGGCATGATATCTGAACTAAAAGTAGCCTCTACCGGTGCCGCCAACGATGATGTAAAAGCCTTAGACCTTGAAAAAGCTAACCAACAGCTCGCGGCAAGTAGTGCTCAAGAAGTGGTTCAATGGGCGTTAGAGTTAGGCGGGAAAACGCTAATCACCACCAACTTTGGCCCCCAAGAGGCCGTGTTATTACATATGGTGAATCAAGTATCACCAAACACCCAAGTGTTGTGGATCGACTCTGGCTATAACATGCCACAAACCTATAAATTTGCGCAGCGTGTCATCAATAAGCTCAACCTTAACCTTGTGGTATATGCACCTACCGTGAGCGCAGCACGGCGCGACGCAGTGATGGGTGGCATTCCCACCATCGATGATCCTGCCCATGCTGAGTTTACGCAACAGTTCAAGCTAGAGCCGTTTAAACGCGCCATGAGCGAACTTGCACCCGAAGTATGGCTCACGGCCCTGCGCCGTGAACAAAGCCAGTTGCGTCAGCAAATGGACACGGTAGCCCATGGGCCCAACGGCATGATCAAAGTGTCTCCGTTATTGGATTGGAGTTTAAACGACATGCAGGCTTATTTAGCCCAATACGGCTTACCAGACGAGGCCCGTTACTTCGACCCTACCAAAGCCGAAGCTGGCCGAGAGTGTGGCTTGCATACCTTAGCCGCGGATTAGATCGGCGGCGTTGGGGGCGGCTGATACCGCCCCAATTTTTTTGAACTGCGTTATTTAAGAGCAGGTCTTTTGCAGCAACAACGGCGCCAACTGTAATGAGCGGACAGGCAATGACGATGGCCAACGTTAATTGAGTGATACCAGACAGCACAAGGATCACCGTAGATAAGAGTGACGTCATATAAGACGCCGATGAAACGGAATTTTTCTTCACCTGCTTGTGATATTTTAATCTGCGGTGTTTCTGGCTACTGTTTTTCATCTATAGGTAAAGACTATATCGCCAATTCATTGCCGCTGGGTTCGGTAAAGTGAAAACGTCGGCCTCCAGGGAAATGGAAAATACCTTGTACAATGGTGCCACCCGCTGCTTCCTCCTTGGCTTGAGTCGCTTCTAAGTCTTCGCTCAAAAGGACTAACAGGGCTCCACCCTCTTTTGCTGTAGCGCAGGCATCAGACGCATAAAAGCCGCCATCTAAACCTTGGTTAGAAAAGGCGCAATAATCTGGGCCATAGCCTTCAAATTCCCAATTAAAGGCTTGAGCGAAAAAGGCCTTGGTGGCCACTAAGTCTCGTGCTGGGTATTCTACGTAATTGAGTTTTTCTGCTTTTGGCACAAGCGTCTCCAGTATTTGTTATAAGATGGCTGGTTGCTAGGATTTGTTTGAAAACAAGCAGTTCAATTCTGGATCGACTATTTGTTGGGCCGCAAAATTAAAACTTCCTTCTTGGAGCATTTCTCGCGCGGCTTTTCTCACTAATCCAAAGGTGGCACGAGCTAGCGACCCACCAATACTAATCCTTGCTACACCCACGTTTTGCAGTTGCGTCACCGTGACCGGTGTGCCAGCAAGTCCCATTACCACACTAACGGGCCCATCTACTTCGCGTACAAGCGCTGCAATAGTGTCTAAGTCTTTGATGCCCAGTACAAATAAACAATCTGCCCCGGCTTCTCGATAAAGATTAATGCGTTTAACGGATTCCCTAAATGGGTCGGAATGACCTGTAAGGTAACACTCGGCACGCACAGTGAGGGCAATGGGATAATCAACGGTTTTACAGGCTTCTTTAGCCGCTTTAACGCGTTCAACTGCATAACTTAGATCGTATAAAGGTTTTGTATTATCTTTGTTATAGTCTTCGATACTAGCCCCCCACTACGCCCGTTTCAATGATGCGCTACCAGAGCACTTGCGCGCAAATGATTGTATTGCCCAAGAGAAATCAGCACACGGTGCCACCCTACTCGCCCGTTAAGTTTTCCGCTTTGCTCTCTTTGAGTAACTCATGACAATTACCCATACCGAGTTCAATAACCTTAGCACTGGCTAGATCAATTTTAAGGTAATAGCGGGTATCTCTGTCTGGTTCTGATAGATGTATTAAGACCATGTACTTTGCCTTTAGGCCCCGGGTTAGCCCGGCATTTGTACCAGTTCAGACACTTCTAAGGTACCGCCGATGTCTAGGAATGGACATGCCTTGGTGATTTCTACAGCAGCTTCAATAGAGTCTACTTCAATGATGGTGAACCCAGACATTTTAGTGCCCGTATTTGTAGCAACGCTGCCATCTGGAGACACTTGATGCGTATCTTTTAACGGATTCATTGCACTAACAACCGTATCACCCAATTGCTTAATCCACTGCATGTATTTAGCAAAGTGAGCGCGGCCCTCTTCTGGTGTTGCTGGTTGGTTGCCGCCTAAATAGGTAATGATAAATTGTGTCATGGGTCTAAACTCTCGTGATAGGAAATTGAGATAAGTCTAGCAGATAGCCGTATTAAGTGTGTATCGAGGGGTGCTACACTGACTCAATGCAGAAAAAATTACTCATTGTTGCTCACCAACCCTCCCCTAACACAAAAAAAATAGTAGATGCTTGTGTTACCGGTACCACCGCCGCTGGATCTGACGAGGTCAGCGTGTGTGTTGTGGCCCCTTTGGAATGTAAGCCAAGCCAAGTATTGGATGCTGACGCGGTGGTCATCATGACCACAGAAAACCTGGGTTATATGGCTGGGGCTACTAAGGATTTTTTTGATCGAGTTTATTACCCCGTCTTAGAGCTCAAACAAGGTATGCCTTATGCCGTAGTGATTCGAGCAGGGTTAGATGGCACGGGAACACAGCGTGCTATTGAGTCGATATGCAGAGGATTACACTGGAACTTGGCTCAACCCGTGTTGGTTTGCAAAGGCGACTGGCAGGAAAGTTTTGAAGATCAATGCAATGAACTAGGCCAATATATGACAGCAGGCTTGGAATTAGGTTTGCTTTAGTTGACCCTAACGCCTCAAACAGCGACGCACTTGCGCGTCATCTGCAAGATGCACCGAAAGTACCTAGTTAATTGCTTTTTTATGCTTCATCTTCACTGAACTTTAGTCGCCTTTCGCTACGCCATACTCTAATGATTTGTGCTACTAAGCTGCCGCGTAAATAGACCACAAGAATTTACGCAAAAGCAGCTTCTAATTTAGAGGCATTAAAAAGCCCGCTGTGCGGGCTTTTTGGGTTATTTCACTGGGTCCGGAAGGACAAAACCTATGGCATTCCGAGCGTAGCCGAGGGACCTAAGGTCTTTCGGCTACGCTCAAGATGACTCGGGCAAATTAAAGCACTTGATCTAAAGCCTCATCCAAAGAAGCTACAGAACGCTCTACGTTGTGTAGCTTATCTAGGCCAAATAGGCCCAAACGGAAGGTACGGAACCCTTCTGGCTCGTCGCACATAAGCGGCACACCCGCTGCAATTTGCATGCCTAGGGCTACAAACTTGCTGCCGTTTTGAATGGCTGCATCTTCGGTGTAACTTACCACTACGCCTGGTGCGCCAAAACCTTCGGCAGCAACACTCTTAATACCTTTCGAAGCAAGCAATGCACGTACGGCGTCGCCTAGTTCTTGCTGCTCGGCTTTTACCTTGTCAAAACCATAGGCTTCTGTTTCGCGCATTACGTCAGCAAAACCAGCGATTGAATCAGTAGGCATAGTAGCGTGGTAGGCATGGCCGCCGTTTTCGTAGGCTGCCATGATGTCGCGCCATTTTTTAAGGTCACAAGCAAAACTAGTGCTGGTAGACGCTTCTAGAGCGGCAACGCCCTGATCGCCCATCATCACAAGGCCACAACATGGTGAACCACTCCAGCCTTTCTGTGGTGCGCTTACAAGCACGTCTACGCCCATGGCTTTCATATCTACCCATAAACAACCAGACGCAATACAGTCCAATACAAAGATACCACCAACGGCGTGTACGGCGTCGGTGACTGCTTTGATATAGTCGTTTGGCAAAATCATGCCAGAAGAGGTTTCTACGTGTGGAGCAAATACAACTGCTGGCTTTTCGCTAGCGATGGTCGCTACCACTTCTTCGATAGCAGCAGGAGCAAAGGCTTCTTGATCGCCGGCTTGCGCTTGACGCGCTTTAAGCACGGTAGAGCTAGACGAGATGCTGCCCATGTCTAAAATTTGGGTCCAACGGAAGCTAAAGAACCCGTTACGGATAACTAGGGTCTTTTTACCGGTAGCAAACTGACGTGCTACAGCTTCCATACCAAAGGTACCAGAACCAGGCACAATAGCCACTTGCTCGGCAGCGTAAACGCTCTTTAGGGTGCTGGAAATGTAACGCATGTCGCCTTGGAAAGACTGGGACATGTGGTTAAGGGCACGGTCTGTGTAAACTACTGAGTATTCTAACAATCCATCTGGATCTACATTGGGTAATAAGCCAGCCATGAGGCCTCCTAATTATATTTTATCGTGGTCGGATCTTGGCATGGAAACCAAGGCCCGTAAATAAAAAAAGACCAGCAATAGTCGCTATTACTGGCCTCTATTACGGCGTCAGATCCTGACCTGCGTCAGGATCATGTGCTCTCCCGTCATGCCGGCGAAGGCCGGAATCTAACGTAACGTCTCAGCCGAATGGACCAAGAATTCGGTAAGGGATTTAGCGAAACCACGCATTACCCAAACTTCAAACTGTGGCTGGCCATCAACATCGTTGTTGCGAATAACACTAACACCAATGTGGTTGATATGACTGTGTTGAACTTCACCAATGGCAAACTGACCTTCGCTGATGTCTAGTGGTAAACCACGGGCCAATAAGGCACGTGCGTCTTCACCTGTAATCAACAATTGCGTCTTACCATAAGTTTGATCCGTTGCGTATACGCCATCGCCATCGGTTAGGTCTGAGCGACTTGTGGTTAGCAAGTAGCGGTCACGACCGCCCCATACTAAGCGCTCGTCGCCCTGCACGGTCACTTGACCTTGTGCAGGCACAGCCATACCAGCAATAGTAGCTACTTTTGCGTCTACGTTTTCGCAGCCTTCGAGCTGCCACATTTGTGTGGCAGTAACGTCGATGGATACTGCGGCGAAAGTTTGTGGCATTTCAAAATGCCCGTTTAATGCACCAGCCATTAGCCTTTCACCCTATCGTTAGTTGGATCAACAAAGTGGTTGCTTACAACTTCCACTTCAACATTTTTACCTTTCACTGGGTAAGCTGCATAAATGCGCTCACCAATACGGTCTTTACCACCACGCAGGAAACCTAGTGCGATAAAGTTGCCAAGTTCTGGACTATAGGTCATAGAACTTACCCAACCTTGCTTATCCGCACCGGCTGTAGCGTTAGCCTCAGTCACTAAGATAGAGCCAGTCGAGATTGGAGTGCGCGGATCAACCGACTTCAAACCAACCAACTGCGGACGATTTGGGTGCACCATACCTTCACGCTCTTTCAAGTTCTTACCTACAAACCACTTCTTCTTAGAAGCCATACCGTCCATATGTACGTCGCCTAAGGTCACACGACCGTCTAGCTCTGCACCCGTTACGTGGCCTTTCTCAATACGCAATGCGCCAAGAGTTTCCAAACCGTAAGGGACAATATCGTAGGCCTGACCCGCATCAACAACTGTTTGCCAGATGTCGGTTGCATGCTCAGAAGTTGCATACACTTCGTAGGCCATTTCGCCCGAGAAGCTGATACGCAAGATGACTAACTTAGCACCGTTATGCTCAGCATGAACCACACCCATGAATGGGAAGGCTTCATTGCTAAAGTCTACCGATGGGAAAGCTGCAGACAAAGTTGCACGTGAATCAGGACCGGCAACTGCCATGGCACCCCAACGTTCACTCACAGAGCTCACACGTACTTTTAGTTCTGGCCAATCAATTTCTAAACAACGCTCTAAGTAAGCCATTACTGGGCCAGCTTTGGCCGTAGTAGTAGTCATGAAGAAACGGTCTTCAGCAAAGCGAGACGTGGTGCCGTCATCATAAACGATGCCGTCTTCACGTAGCATTACGCCATAGCGCGCCTTGCCTATTTTTAGGGTACTAAACATGTTGATGTAAACACGATCGAGGAACTCGGCTGCATCTGGACCAACAATTTCAATTTTACCTAAAGAAGTAACATCACAGATGCCCACTTTTTGACGTACATGAGCGGTTTCACGCTCGTATGCATCATCAATAGTCTCACTCGCTTGTGGATAATACTGTGGACGCATGTACATACCCGCTTGCACGAATACTGCACCGGCTTTTTCATGCCATTCTTGCATCGGTGTACGACGCACAGGCTTAAAGTGTTTACCAATTTCGCGGCCCGCAAAACCACCCATAGACACAGGAGCAATGGGTGCACGGAAACGTGTCGTACCGGCTTCGGCAATACTCACACCGCGACACTGAGCCATGATAGCCAGCGCATTAACGTTAGAGGTACGACCTTGGTCGTTGGCCATGCCTAGTGTGGTGTAACGTTTAAGGTGCTCTACCGACACAAAACCTTCACTGTGAGACTGCACCACGTCTGCAGCAGTAACGTCGTGCTGAATATCAACCAACTGCTTACCTTTAGCAGGCACGCACCATAATGGAACAATGTTGGTTGCGCCGTCACGATCTTGTGGTGGTGCGGTTACAGAACCCGCAGTAGCACCCAATTCCTCACATGCAGCCTTAGCAGCATCTATGGCTTGGGAAACACCGGCTAGTAAACCATTTTCGCCTTCAGCTGCACCTACAGAATAGGTGTCTGGGGCTTGATCACCTACTACAAAAGCAGCAATATTTTTGTCATATACTGGTGGCTTACCACCGTGTGCAGCCATTTGAACTTGCGGCGTCCAACCACCTGAATGTGCAAGCACATCACAAGCAACACGACGACGATTGCGAACACTTTGGCCGTTTGCGGCTAGGTCTGCAATTTCAATGCTTCGCACTGCCTGCCAACCTTTGGCTTCAGTCACAACCGCTTGGGTGTGCAAAGTAATACCGCGTGACTTACAACCGTCTACCAAGGCTTGGCCTGGATATTGACGGCTATCAACTACCGCAGAAACCTGAATGCCAGCATCTGAGTAATCAAATGCAGTTTGGTAAGCACTGTCGTTGTTAGTAAATACAGCCAACATTTTACCTGTGGCTGTACCATAGTGGTTCAACATACGACGTGCCGCAGAGGCCAACATAACGTTGGGCTTGTCGTTGTTACCAAACACTAGCGGACGTTCAATGGCACCTGCAGCAATGATAATCTTCTTAGCTTGTACCTTGATGTAGTTTTGGCGCACTTTGCCATCAACACTTTGGTGTGCAGCAAGCATGTTACCGTCAAAACGGCCCCAACATACGGCACGTGCCAATACAGTCACGTTTTCTGCAGATTCTAAGGCAGCAATGGTGTCTTTACGCCATTGTTCTAAGTCTGCGTTTGCGTCGCTGTTTGCTTCGTTAAGCAGCTGACCACCAAGGTCGTTATGCTCATCAAATATCACTACGCGCAAACCACTTTGAGACGCGCTCAAGGCAGCAGACAAACCCGCAGAACCACCACCAACAACAGCTACGTCGCAAAACATTTGAATGCGGTCGTAAATGTCTGGGTCGGCCACTTTAGGCGGTACACCCATGCCAGCGGCAGCACGAATAGACGGCTCGTAAAACTTGTACCAAAGGGCCGCAGGCCACATAAAGGTCTTGTAGTAGAAGCCCGCTGAGAACAATGAACCAGGCAAAATTGCACCGGCTAAACCGTTCACAGACATCAAGTCGAACTTAGGTGACGGGAAGCAGTTTTGAGAAAACACTTCTAAACCTTGAGTTACTGGTTCCATGGTTGCACGGGCGTTAGGGTCGGCTTTACCGCCCGCACCGATGGTTACCAATGCGCCTGCTTCTTCTGGGCCGCTTGAGGTTACGCCACGTGGGCGGTGATATTTAAAACTACGCCCAACCACTTCTACACCGTTAGCTAACAAGGCCGAAGCCACTGTGTCGCCAGTACGTGCAAGCATTGGCTTACCGTCAAAGGTAAAGTTGAGCTGGGCATCGCCTAAACGGCCAGCGCCATGTCTAAATCCGCTCATGATGTAGCCTCCGGATTCTCATGGGGTAAACCCACCCAGGAAATGTCGTGCGTAATGGTATTGCGCTGAACTTTTAACCAAGCTCTGCAACCAAACGCGTGATGCCAGTATTCAATATGTTCACCAGCTGGGTTATCCCGCTCGTAAACAAACTTGTTCCACTCTTCCATCGGAGCGTCGTTGTCTGGTGTGGTGCGCGTGGCGTCTTCACCATAAGTGAACTCACTGTGTTCACGTTCACCACAATAGGGGCAATTAATTCTAATCATAATTAGTGCGCCTTCGGATATGGACCCATACCCTTTTCATCAATCGTGTAGCCTTTGGCAAAACGATCTAAGGTATAAGCTTTGTTAAGTTCGTGGGCTTCGTCATTGGCAATGGTATGCGCAAAACAATAACCCGAGGCAGGAGTGGCCTTAAAGCCACCGTAACACCAACCCGTGTTGAGGTATAAACCGTCAATTGGGCCAACATCAATAATAGGTGAGCCGTCCATCGACATGTCCATTACACCACCCCAGTTACGTAGTAACTTCAGGCGCGACAAACAGGGCATCATGGTTAAGCCACCGGCAATTACGTCTTCAAACACGGGTAAGTTACCGCGCTGAGCGTAAGTGTTGTAGCCGTCGATGTCGCCACCGAATACTACGCCACCTTTGTCTGACTGAGACACATAAAAGTGGCCCGCACCAAAGGTAACAACACCGTTAATTAATGGCTTGTATGGCTCAGTAACGAAGGCTTGAAGTACGTGACTTTCAATCGGCAGGCGCAAGTCCAGCTTCTCTGCCAAACGGCTAGAAGAACCTGCAACGGCCATACCTACTTTTTCTGCATGGATGTCGCCACGACTGGTTTTAACACCAATAATGCGTTCGCCCTGCTTAATAAAGTCGGTCACTTCACAGTTTTGAATAATGTCTACACCCAGCTGATCCGCTGCACGTGCATAACCCCAAGCAACGGCGTCATGACGAGCGTTACCAGCGTCTGGCTGTAAAATACCGCCCCACACAGGGAAACGGGTATCGGCACTGCCATCAATAATAGGTTCGCGCTCTAGCACTTCATCACGGCTTAATAGTTCGGCTTGAATGCCGTTAAGGCGCATGGTGTTAGCACGGCGAGCAAAGGTATCGTATTGCGACTTAGTGTGAGCAATGTTCATTACACCACGAGGGGAGAACATAACGTTGTAGTTTAAGTCTTGAGCCATGTCGCGCCACAAGTTCATGCCATGCTCGTAGAAAGGCGCGTTGCCATCTAACAAGTAGTTAGAACGTACAATTGTGGTGTTACGACCCACGTTACCACCACCAATCCAACCTTTTTCAAGGATAGCGACGTTGGTAATACCGTGGTTTTTAGCCAAGTAATATGCAGTAGCAAGACCGTGGCCACCACCACCGATAATGATAACGTCGTAGTTACGTTTTGGCTCCGGGTCACGCCAAGCACGCTGCCAATTTTTATGGCCTCGTAGAGCGTTCCAAGCGATATTCAGGGCATTATATTGGCCCATGTGTGCCTCCGCTATTATTGTTGTAGCCACAGATGGCTGGTTGGCAGAAATAATAAACTATTACCATACAAAATGGGTACTTTATCTAGTGTTGAAAAAGTAAAATAATTGATCTAAAGGGTAGAAGGATAAATCGACACCTTGTGTCGTTTTTGAGCGCAAAACGACAAAAAAGAGGATATATTCGACTTATCAGCTGATCTCCACAGCTCAATGCACCTTAGTTACCTCGAATCAACCAATCGCAGAAATGAAAACCTGCTTAAACCTAATCAGCAAGGCTTGTGTAAATAACCGGCTCCTCAACTGTGTTAAAAGTAATCGGTTCGCTTGAACCAATGGTCCTTTGTTGCGGATTGATAATGCCACTTTGGGTATGATATACGTCGCTAAATTTTGCATATTCACCAGCAGGTTTAATTTGATACTCACGCATCAGCTAGCCGGTGCCAGCATTCTCTGAATACTTACTTGGATTGCTCCAGTTAACGCCGTCTAAATTGGCGGTTAATTTAACCTCCAAAAGCACCGCATCACAAAGAGGTGTTACTTCTTCATAATTGGCAGGTGTCGTTGGGCGAGGCTCAATATCGCTGGTGTAGTAGAAGGGGTCACCTTGGGTGAGGTCTGTAAGATCCAGGCCAGAAGTCGCCACAAGGTCGGCAGCGGGTGCATTACACTTGGCTAAGAATGCGGCTGTACCCTCGGCATAACCTATACTTGGAAAAACATAAGCAACTAGCATAACAAAGGCAAACAACGTTTGTTGAATAGTTATTATCACCAATAAATCATTAGCTACAAGCTTCACTCGAGCCCATCCTGCACCTGTTAAGGTCAAGGAATTAAAGGGCAGCACCCAAAGTGAAGGTCACAAAGGCTAAATGTCTAAATAGGCCTCTAGAGAATCATCCAAAGCTTCTAACCATGGCGTATGGTGAGGCGGTGACTGGGTGCCCGCAATTAAAGAACGGAACGACTTATTACGGAAGCCCATAATATCGTTGTGCTTGTGCCCTTCCCACTCCTCAAAAGTACGGTTAACACCGGCGATATCAAAATTAGGGTAGCCCGTGGCATCAATAAGATCTTGCGTATAGTCGCTGTGATACCAGATCATATCCGAGTCAGTTTCTAACTTCTCTTCTCTGGCCAACCAAACATTGCTATCGGCTTCCATAGTTGCCCTATCCGGCGTATCGATACGGCCCATAATCACATCACGTGCGTACCACGCCTGCGCGTCAAACATGTTGAAGGTATAAAATTGATCCTGCATACCCAAATATACCAACTTGGGATTATTCATCCACAAAACCCCTTTGTAGAGAGGTTGCACCCAAAGACGATTGTCGCAGTCTAACCGTAAGCTATCTTCCATGAACGGGAAGAAATGCGTGTAACCGGTACACAAAATAATGGCATCCACGTCCTGAGTAGTGCCGTCAGTAAAGGTCACTGTATTTCCCGCTACATGATCAAATACTTCAGTGTGAATATTGTCTTTGTTGTGGTCATGCAGAGTTACTGAGAACAATTCTGTGGCAGCGTCATAGGTGACATTACGGCAGGGAGAGTTAAAACGTATTTGCTCACGCACTCCAGCTTTTTCTACCCGACCTTTAATGTAATCCCACAACACAGCACGCGGCGGATAAGACGCTATGGGGCGCTGAAAGTGCTCATCAAAGCTATAGTCCTCGAATTCCAAGCATTCCTTCGGTCCATACTGCCATGGACGGCTTCACCATGTTCGTCAACGCCTGTGCGCCAGGTGTAATTTCACAACCCACCCCAGTCGCTTTGTTTCCCGAAACAAACCACTTCCGGCACCTCAGAACCTTTCATTTTGGCAGGTTGGAACGTCCTTAATTGAGCCAGTCCACTTGGACCCGCTCCGATGATGGCTGCTCGCTTAGACATTTTTGACCTCAACGAGGTAATTATTATTGCGGGGCAATGTACGACATGACAATACCAAAGTCTAATTCGAGAATGATAAAATTGACGCAAAAAAAAGACGACTTAAAAAGTCGTCTTTTTTAAAAAATAGTGGTGGGTGATGACGGGTTCGAACCGCCGACCCTCTGCGTGTAAAGCAGATGCTCTCCCAACTGAGCTAATCACCCACATGACCTGTTTGCAAAGGCTTAATCTCTCTGCTAAATCAGTGCGCGTATTATAAGGCAATAACACCATAGGTCAATGATTAATTAAGATTTTTCAGCAAGCTGATTATTCCGCCATGGCAAGCTATAATAGGTCGTTAATTTCTCCACTGGGCAATTTAAGCCTCTTTTGTAAAGGATTTCTTCATGGTTATCAAACCTCGTGTTCGCGGCTTTATGTGTATTACCAGCCACCCGACCGGTTGCGCTGCTAACGTTCAAAGCCAGATCGACTACGTACAGTCCAACGGCAGCTTAACCAACGGGCCCAAAAAGGTGTTGGTTATCGGTGCATCCACCGGCTACGGTTTAGCTTCGCGCATTACTTCGGCCTTTGCGAGCGACGCCGCCACCCTAGGTTTGTTTTTTGAAAAAGAAGGTACCGAAAAGAAACCAGGTACGGCCGGCTGGTATAACTCTGCAGCCTTCCATGACGCTGCACAAGCTAAAGGCCTCTATGCCAAGAGCATTAACGGCGACGCCTTTTCCGATGCGGTTAAGCAATTGACCATCGACACCATTAAAGCCGATTTAGGCCAAGTCGATTTGGTGGTATACAGCCTCGCTTCGCCTCGTCGCCAGCACCCCAAAACCGGTGAAGTACATATGTCCACACTCAAGCCCATTGGCAAGGACGTGATCCAACAAGGCGTCGACACCGACAAGGGCATCATTAAGGAATTTGCCATTGGCCAAGCCAACCAAGAAGAGATTGATAATACCGTCGCTGTAATGGGTGGCGAAGATTGGCAAATGTGGATTTCGGCCCTCAGTGATGCAGGTGTATTGGCGCCGGGCTGCAAGACCACGGCATACACTTATGTAGGCGAACAGGTCACTCGCGATATTTATTGGGACGGTACCATTGGCCAAGCCAAAAAAGACTTAGACCTTAAAGTCGTGGGTATTCGTCAACAAATGCAGCGCATCAACGGCGATGCCCGCGTGTCGGTACTCAAAGCAGTAGTTACTCAAGCCAGCGCAGCCATACCGGTGATGCCCCTATATTTGGGTTTATTATTTAAAGTAATGAAACAAGAAGGCACTCACGAAGGCTGCATAGAGCAAATCGACCTCTTGTTCCGCGAGAGTCTATACGGCACTAAACCCTACCAAGACGAAGAAGGCCGCTTACGTGCAGACTACAAAGAAATAGAGCCTCATGTACAGTCTGCGGTGGAAACACTATGGGCCAACATTACTGATGAAAACCTATTTGAAGTCAGTGACATGCAAGGCTATAAAGATGAATTTTTACGTCTATTTGGGTTTGGCCTCAAAGGCGTAGATTATGACGCTGACGTTAACCCTGTAGTTAACATTGAAAGTCTGATCAGCGCCTAAAGCGACGCCTTTTAACCGCTAGGTGCAGACATTTAGATGAAGCAAATACGCGTATTCATTATGAACCGTCCATACATATTTGGTTATGTGTGGGTTTTTGCGCTTGTGGCCATAGTCAACATCTACACCATATTGCTTAACAACACCCCTCAAACACACGACACCACATGGGTGATTACCTGCTTTAGCGCGGCATTATACGTGGCACCCATAAAACATTGGGTGGGTGTTGCACTTGCCTTAATTGGCTGTCACTTAGTTTGGCAATTATTGCCCTTAACGGGGGCGCCCCACTGGCCTTTAATAGCCACTTACTTGGTGGGCAGTGTATGTACGGCGTTGCCGGCGAAAATACTCGGCAAATTATGGACACCCTCAGACTTCACCGGCTACTTTGGCTCATACCTGCCAGGGTTGCTGCCAATTATATTGGTCTATGTTTGTATCTTATTATTGCAACATTGGATGAGCCCAGGCAGTTTAAGCCTCGGTCAAATTACCGATATTGAGTTCCTGTTTAAACACCTGCATTTACTTGAATTTGCTGCCACCGGCAATATGCTGTTCTTAGTATTACAGTGGTATAAGCGCGGTTTCACTCTGCCCAAAAACTCGCCATTAGCGATACTTGCAGTAACCGCTCATCTAGGATTATTGTATTTATATCCACACAATTTTTTACCTTTAGGTTTAATCATTGGCGTATCGATTTATTTTACCGGCTTGCAGGGCGTGGCTATACCAGGTCTGATTGCAGCCCTCTTCTCACCCTTCATTATGACCGAGGGCGAGCCGCTAATTAGAGATGCCGAAAACCTTGATTATGCCATTCTTATTTTTGTTATGGGTTTGATTGGCCTCATGCGAGACGGCTTTATTGCTGCCGCAAAGAATGGCGAACCCTACAAGTTGGTATTGTCCAAATCTGGCACCGTAGGCCTCACTATGGCCTCCCCCGATGTCGATGCCCTACGCCTTGAACTCAAGGGTAAGAAGCAACAAATTAGCCATGCTTATAGCGATTTAGAACAAAAAAATAACCACCTGCAAAGCTTAACCCAATCACTAGAATCTCAAAAACAAACTTACAAACAACTGGTAGAAGTTGACGAACTTACCGGACTAAAATCGAGGCGTTATTTTTCCAACTTATTGGCCGACGGCATTCGAAACACACCGTATAGCCTTCTCATGATCGATTTAGACAATTTTAAAAGCGTGAACGACGTCTACGGTCATCATGCCGGCGACGAGCTACTTAAAGCCTGCGCTAAGGTCATGCAACAAAGCGCCCAACAGCATGGTTTTGCAGCGCGCTTAGGCGGAGAAGAATTTTGTATCGCCCTAGAAAACAAAGACATCTATGAAGCGCAAATATTGGCAGAGCGCCTTAGGTATCGCCTTAGCCAAACAATCATTACTATTTCAGGCATCAATATTCACCGAAGCGCTAGCATCGGTGTTGCGGCTTTGGCGGTTGATTCTCAGCTCAAGGATGCCATGAGCTTAGCCGACGCAGCCCTTTACCAAGCCAAGGATAAAGGCAAGAACAGCACCGCCTTAGCCGATGAGTTATTTGTCAGTCAGTGGCAAAAAAACAAAAACTCACCCAAACTCGATGCCATACTTGCGGGCTTAGCTAACAACGAATTTCAATTTTATATACAACCTATCTGTGACAACAAAACCCATAAGGCCGTGGGTTTTGAAACTCTCATGCGCTGGCATAGATCCGACGGCAGTATATTGGCGCCGGGCAGTTTTTTAGACATCGCCTTGTCCCCGCCCGTTTACCCACGCTTCAAAGAAACCTCACTGGGGCAAATCGTGCCTATCCTCATGAGCCTCATGAGTCGTAACCCCAACTATTATTTGGCGTTCAATACCGACAGTACATTTATTCATTCAAAAGAGTTTGTCATCGATCTAATCAGCCAATTTGACCTGTCTGATGCCAACCCTAACTGCTTGGTTCTAGAGCTGCCAGAAACCGCCATTATTGACGATCAGGAGCTGGTATTAAGCAACGTGTCACTACTACGCAGCAATGGCTTTGGCATCTCTTTAGATGATTTTGGCATGGAACACTCCAACATGGATCGTATTCGCGACATCCCTGCAGACTTTGTTAAAATTGACCGTAGCTTTATCGTGCAAATGGAAGGTAACCCTCGCAGTCTAGCCATTATCAAGGCACTGGTGAGCATGTCAAAAGAACTTGATTTTGAGATCATCGCAGAAGGCATAGAAACACTCGCACAAGCACGGCTAATAGAAGAAGCAGGTGTTACCCGGGTACAAGGCTATTATTACGGTCGCCCGCAAAGCGTGGATTATTGGCTGGACCAGCTAGACAAAGGTTTGCTGTAAGGCTTAAGGCATAGATCCTGGCTTTCCTCGGAATGACGATGGAGCGCCAGGCTAGCATGGAAATCTTATTTTTTAGGCACAAAAAAACCGCAACAAAGCGGCCTCATAAGTGAAAATGGCGGAACGGACGGGATTTGAACCCGCGACCCCCGGCGTGACAGGCCGGTATTCTAACCAGCTGAACTACCGCTCCGCATTAGAATCACTACTTGTTTAGTACACTTGGTGGGTGATGACGGGTTCGAACCGCCGACCCTCTGCGTGTAAAGCAGATGCTCTCCCAACTGAGCTAATCACCCATGTACTAAGTGCTATTTATTTTTTAACTATAAGCCAAGTTCAAGGTGGCTTATAACGAACAAAAAAATAAATGGCGGAACGGACGGGATTTGAACCCGCGACCCCCGGCGTGACAGGCCGGTATTCTAACCAGCTGAACTACCGCTCCGCTATTCCTTTTGGCTTAACCGTGTTCGGCGTTGCCTTTAGGAGATGCGCATTTTAATGATTTCTTCAGCCGTGTCAAACGTTTAGGCGAAAATAGTCAATATTTCTTCAAGTTGTTCAAAAAGCATACACATTTAGCCGATATCGCCCTCCTAAGCCACTTCACTTGGCACCTTTGCTCGGATGGTTTAGTCTTATTCGTAGACACGTTATTCTTACCACCATGCATGTCATAGGAATGTCACCATGAAACCCATATTAAAAACCCTCGGTCTTAGTTTGAGCCTATTTATCTCGGCCTGCGCCGTAAGCCCTCAATCAGTGGTTGTACAACCTCTAGTTAACGTCTCAGGCGCTCTTTACGGGCAAGGTCGAGCCCTTACCATTGCTGTAGAAGATCATCGCGCCAATACCGCCCTAGGCAGCCGAGGCGGGATTTATGAAGCCTCTAGCACCATCACCCTGTCTAACGACATTAACACCGCCTTATTGGCCGCTGCTAAAGCCGCTAGCGTACAGCTTGGGTTTGACGGCAGCAGTTCCGCTACGCCTGCTAAGATTACCCTAGTCCTAGAGCAGCTCTCTTACGATACCCAAACTCACAATCTCATTCACACCATTAGTTTAGACGCCAAAATCACTGTTATTACAGACGTTAATGGCAGCAACCATATAGGCCACTACCGCACCCAGCGCAGCCATAAATTCCCACGCTTGCCAGACGCTCAAAAGAACGCTGAAATTATCAATGAAGTACTGAGCACAAGTTTAGAACGTGGATTTAGCGATATTAGCCTAGCCAACTTTTTGGCGCGCAACTAACAATATTTACGCATACAAATGAGCACAGCCCGTCAAGACGGGCCTTGTTTGGTTAAATAATACTGTTTGATGACGTTTTTATAGTTTTCTAAACATTTCCTACCACGTATGATAAGCAATCATTATCGCAATTATCCTACGAGATCCAGTCTATGAGCATGATACGAAAATCGCAGAAATTGATAAACGTATGCTACGACATCCGCGGCCCAGTGCTTGATGAAGCCAAGCGTCTAGAAGACGAAGGCAGCCGCATCATTAAACTGAACATCGGCAACCCTGCCCCGTTTGGTTTTGAAGCACCGGAAGAAATCGTACAAGACGTGATTCATAATCTACCTAATGCCCAAGGTTATTGCGACTCTAAAGGCCTATTTGCAGCGCGTAAAGCGGTGATGCACGAATGCCAACGAAAAAACGTTAAAAATGTCACTATCGACGACATTTACATTGGCAATGGTGTGAGCGAGCTCATTGTGATGGCCATGCAGGGCCTTCTCAACGAAGGTGATGAAATGCTCATCCCGGCGCCAGATTACCCACTATGGACTGCCGCCACCTCGTTATCGGGTGGCTCACCGGTACACTACCGCTGCGATGAAGAAAACGGCTGGCAGCCAGATTTAGAAGACATGGAAGCCAAGATCAACGACCGTACTCGCGGCATCGTGGTGATCAATCCAAACAACCCAACCGGTGCGGTATATAGCGAAGCAACATTACTGGCTATTATCGAGCTGGCACGTCGTCACAAGCTAATTATTTTTGCCGACGAAATTTACGACAAAATCCTTTACGATGGCGCCAAATTTGTACCTATGGCGAGCCTTGCCGACGATGTTTTATTCATGAGCTTTAACGGCCTGTCTAAAACCTACCGTGCTGCAGGATTCCGGTCTGGCTGGGTGGTTCTGTCTGGCGCTAAGCATATTGCCAAAGACTACATTCAGGGTTTAGACATGCTTGCCAGCATGCGCTTATGTTCCAACGTGCCGAGTCAGTATGCCATTCAAACGGCCCTGGGCGGGTACCAAAGCATTAAGGAACTGATTGTGGATGGTGGCCGCCTAAAGCGTCAACGCGACATGGCATGGCAAATGCTTGATGCCTTGCCCGGCGTGAGTTGCCACAAACCAGAGGGAGCGCTGTACCTATTCCCGCGTTTAGATCCTGAAATTTATCAGATTGAAAATGACGAAAAGTTCGCCTTTGATTTGCTATCGCAGCAAAAGGTACTGGTGGTTCAAGGCAGTGGCTTTAACCTACCAGACAGCCAGCACTTCCGCATTGTGTTCTTGCCTCACGAAGAGCAACTGATAGAAGCCGTTGGCCGCATCGCTACTTTTTTGGCGACACTACGTAACAAATAGCTAACAAGTGCGCAATAAATAGCCCTTACAGCTACACAAGTTGGTAAATTATCACCTTCAAAGCCGCCTCGGGGTCCCGTTCTTCAAAGTCAGGATTAGCCTCGAGGCGTTTTAGTATCTGGGCATTGGGAATGGCGCTGCGCACCAGCTCATCAAACTCCACGCTGGTCATGGTTGGGTTATTACAACACAACATAAGCTGACCACCGGGGTTGAGCATGTTAGGCAAACGCCGTAGCAGCTTAGGGTAATCTCTAGTGAGCTCAAAGCTGCCTTTCTGAAAACTTGGCGGGTCGGCAATGATGATGTCATAAGGCCCCTGCTTATCTAGCTTACCCATACTTTTTAATATTTGGTGGGAGAAGTACTTCACCTTTGCGTCTTGCTGCTGGTTTAGCGCTTGGTTATCACGTCCGCGTTTTAATACACCGCCGTTCATGTCCATATTAATCACTTCGTTAGCGCCACCAGCGATGGCTGCCACCGACAAGCTACAAGTAAAGGCAAATAGATTAAGTACTTTCCTGTCTTGAGCATGGTCTCGTACCCATTGCCTACCCGGCGCCATATCTAAAAACAAACCAGTGTTTTGATGCTGGCTGGTTACATGAAATGCCAAACCTTGCTCATAAGCCACAAGATGCGCTGGCACCTCGCCCCAATACACGGTGTTAACGGCTGGTTTCTCGTACCTCACCTGGATTAGAAAACCATCTATATAGGGCTGCCACTGGGCTAACAACGCCTCACACAACTGTTGTTGCTGATTATGGGGTTGAAATACCGTGAGCATCAACAAGCGCGGGTAATAGTCGATACTCATTTGTTCCCAGCCGGCAAAACATTTGCCACGGCCATGGAGCAAACGCCTTGCCTCTTTAGGATTAGCAGACACTTGAGCCAGTTTAGGCTGCATATGCTCGATAACCGTCTGCATTGGGCGATCTATAGTCATGCTGAGGGATTCCCTAAAGGGTATAAAAGAACATCATGGAAACCACAAATTACCGGCACTAAGCCTGCTAAATCTATATCTAATTGTGGGTCTCCGGAATCCACTAGCAACGGCCTGCCAGCCAATTTTTTGAGTTTAGTTTTGGTGGCAATAATATGGATATTCTCCATGCCTAGGTGTTTTATCAGTGCTGGGCTTAGCTGCTGATTACCACGCCCTAACACATGGCCCTGCCCCCCAATAAGGGTGATCACCAGCTGTGCTGGGTGATGTTCACATAAACTTAGCAACTGCGCCGCTGTTACATCGCTAGCGATCACCTGCCCGTCTTCCACCACGTCCACACCCAATAAAGTATTTGGCAATCCTAGGCCATCCATTACTGCGGCTACGGTAGACCCCGACCCCATAATATAACGCACATCGGGCTCCATAAGTTCTTCTATGTGAGCGGCAATATCATCTAACACCAAACTCTCTAACTCATGGCCACCGGCTTGGCCGCTGTCTTTGGTTGCCTGCATGTATTGATGGGCTTCTGGTACTTGTAGCTCACCGTAATAACGGGCTTTTACGCGGCCTGCCCTAAATTCGTCTTCGTCTATGTCGCGCACTTCTTGACTGCGCAAACTCACAAGCTCACCCTTCACTAATTGAGCAATGACCTGCCCTGCTGCAACGGGCGTAATGCCATACACTCCCGAATGAATTTTCACCCCTGCAGGAATACCCACTACGGGCACTTGATCGCCAATGGCTTGCAAGAGGTCTCTAGCGGTGCCATCGCCCCCTACAAACACCAGAAGATCTACCCCTTGACATACCAAAGTTTGGGCGGCTTGTATGGTATCAATAGCAGTGGTAGGCTGTGTTGAGGCAGCACCGATGATCTGTACTGGCAAGCGCGCTGCGGTTGCGCAATCCGCCCCCATTTCACCGGCGTAGGTGTGCACACAAACATCTAGCCCAGTCAGTTGTGCTAGCGCTTGCTGGCAACGTGCATTAGCTTTAGGCACCGCGCCTCGGTCAAGAGCTTCTTGGGCTACATTGTCACTACCCTTTAGGGCCACACTGCCACCTAAGCCCGCTAAAGGGTTAACCACTAGGCCAATATTAAAGCTCATTAACAGGGCCTTGCGTTTTAATTATATTTGCATCAACGGCCAACCCAAAACCGAGACCCACCATCATATTGCTGATTTCAGCGTCTGCGATACCCACCAGCTGCAAGCTAGAAAATTCGCGCCTTACTGGGTAGGTTTTTCTTAGCAAATCAAAATCGTTACTATCTTGCATGCTTCGCATACGGGCATCGTCTTCCATAAGTGAATACACTCCATCACAGGCTTGTTGCATGGTTTTTTTGGCCGTTGCGTTTGAGCTTATAGTCAGCTGTGCCAACTGTGGTTCTGGCATTAAGTGTTCTAGGGTTGTACTTTCCTGTAGCCCAAAATATTGGCAAAGGGCTTGGTAAATCATATAGGTGCCACGCATCTTTCCTTCTAAAGAGTGCCCTGCTATGTGGGGCGTGACACAGTGGCTATAGCCGAACAACTGTGTATCGATGTTCGGTTCTTGATGCCATACGTCCATGTATAAGTGTAAGTCATTATGCTGTTGCTGACGCTCTAACACCGCTTGTTGATTTATCACTTCACCACGGCCGACGCTTATTAACACGGTACCTTTGGCTAGACCTTTTACCCGTTTTGCATTAATTAGGTTCTTGGTGGCATGGAGTCCTTGTGTAGTCAGGGGTGTATGCAGACATACAATTTGGCTTTGAGCTAACAATTCATCTAACTCTACCAAACCTTTTTGCCCCGCCGAAGCTTGCGGCGGATCACATATTAAAAGGCTAAATCCTGCGGCCCGTAAACGCTGGGCTAATCGACCGCCCACGTTGCCAGCCCCCACTATACCAATGGTGACCTCACGAGGATCTATGGCTAGGGTTTGCCATGCGTGGTTTAGGCACGCAATGACATAATCTCCTACCCCAGCCGCGTTACAACCCGGTGCATTGCGCCAAACAATGTTGTTGGCATCCATATAATCTTTAGCTAAATGATCGGTACCTATGGTACAGGTACCTACAAACTGCACTTTGCTATGGCTCAGTATTGCGGGGGTTATTTTAGCTGTAGAACGTAATACCAAGGCGTCTGCGTGGGCCACCTGCTCGGCACTTATGGTACGGCCATTGACCTTGGTGAGCTTGGCTAGGCCACCAAAAAACTCATCGAGTAGCAGAATGTTTTCATCTGCAACTATATTAATTAAACCCATTAGTTCATTTCCTGGTCGAGTAACGTCGCACCTGGTTTGGCGGCTATATCTGCCCGTGCACTGGCGTACCATTGATTGAGATTCACAATACCCCCGTCCACTTCCATTGCAGGGTAATCTAAACCATGACGATGGCAAAACTCCGCCACCTCTGGGTGACTCCATCGAAATAGCGTGTCATGGTAATCTGAGCCCGTAAGCTGAGGCCGGTTGTAGCTGCCGCTTAAGTCTCGCTGGCGTTGTGCCTCTAACAATATCACTGCCGCTGCAACAGACACGTTAAACGAATGCACCATGCCTAACATCGGAATCACCACTTGATGGTCTGAAGCAGCAACAGCCTCGTTGCTCACGCCATGCATTTCGGCACCTAGAATCAATGCCGTGGGCAAGGTGTAATCTAGGGCGCGAAAATCGACTGCCTGTTCACTAAAATGAGCCGACACCAGCTGCATACCTTGTTGCTTAGCGGCTGTTAAGGCGCTGGCAATAGTATCGTGAGCCACCACATTCACCCATTGCTGGCTGCCACGAGCCGTGCGTTTGTGCTCTCGAAAACCTTCTGCTGGCGTAACAATATGAGCATTGTGTACGCCCACCGCATCACAGGTACGGATGAGCGCAGCCACATTTTGAGCTTTATTCACTTGGTCGGTGATGATGGTTAAATCGAGTTGTCTACGGGCTAAGGTGGCTTTATATTTTGCCAAACGATCTGGAGTCATAGTATTCCGGCAAAGGTGCAGTTATATGAGCGGTTATTAGTGTAGCTAAAAGGTATAGCTATCGGTCTTTAATGATACCAATTTATTAGCTGGATTTGTTACACTGCGCAGCATAACGTATTAAATGATACAATCAATGACAACCAACACCGCCACACTCATTATTGCTTACCAAGGCCACCAAGGCGCGTATTCTCACTTATCGTGTCAACGGGTGTTTCCAAACTTTGAAGCCCATGCCTGCATGACCTTTAGCGCGGCAATGGCTATGGTAGAGTGTGGCGACGCTCAAATCGCTATGATTCCGGTAGAAAATTCTACGGCTGGCCGCGTAGAAGAAATATACCGCCAATTACCTCATACTTCCTTGCATGTGATTGGCGAACATTACGAGCCGGTAAATCACTGCCTAATGGGCATTCAAGACAGCTCACTTGAGCAAATCAAAACAGTGGGTTCCCATCCGCAGGCGTTAGCACAGTGCGACAAGCACCTCAATTCCCTAGATATCCGCCCCCTAGCCACACTAGACACCGCTGGAGCGGCCCTTGAGGTCAGCCAAAAGGGTGATCCTAGCCATGGAGCCATTGCCTCTAGTTTAGCGGCTAAGCTCTATGACCTAAGGATTTTGCAAGAAAACTTCCAAGACGTACAGGGTAATACCACGCGCTTTTTAATCCTATCCCGCGAGCACCAGATACCGGCACCGGTTGCGGAACAAAAATACATCACCTCGTTTTTGTTTACCGTGCGTAATATTCCGTCGGCGCTCTACAAGGCGATGGGGGGGTTTGCTACCAACAACGTCAACATAATTAAACTCGAAAGTTACACGCCCGACGGCCGTATGGTAGCCACGCAATTTCACATTGATGTGGAAGCTCACCCCAATGATGCCAATATGGTTTTGGCTATGGACGAATTAGCCTACTTTGCAAAAGATATTCGGATGCTAGGAACCTACGCAGCAAGCGACTACCGTTACGCCGAGGTGTAGTTTGAACTCAATACCACGCTTAGTGATTATTGGCCTGCTAGTGTTAAGCTTGGGTTTATGGGTAGGGCTGGGCCGGCAACCCACACAGACGCCGGACACAGACTGCGATGCGAGTTTAAACTGGTGCAGTGGCGCAGATGAACAACTGCAAATGCATGTCACGAAGAGCACTAAAGAATTATCAAGCAATACTGGACCTGACTTAATAGAAATCGCCTTAGTAGGCGTCTCTGCTACCGAGCTAAGCGGCCGAATCAGCGGTGAAAATATGTATATGGGGCAGTTTAATGTTAACTTTAAACGCAATCAGCAAGGCCAACTACAGGCCATAACCAACTTACCAAACTGCGTGGAAAGCCAAGCCATGATATGGCGGCTGGATATCAACCACGGCGAGACAGCAAGCCATCAGAACCAAACCTTCTTTTTTAGCAGCCCGACTCACTAACACAGCCCACCCAAGAGATCGATTGAATATGAACTTATTACCCAACAACGGCGCTAAACTTGTTTATGTTTTAGTACTGATTGGCCTTTTTACTGGCGGCCTTTTGCTCGCCCAGTGGGCGCCTTGGAGCGACCGACAGAAATCCAGCAATGGGTATGCCCACTTAGGTGGCAACTTTACCCTCAACAGCCAACAAGGCGAGGTTGCGCTAACAGACTTTAAAGGCCAACTGGTACTCATCTATTTTGGTTTTACATCCTGCCCAGAGGTGTGCCCAACAGCACTCTCCAGCATGGCTGCTAGCATGCGTGAATTAGGCCCCGAGCTTGAACAAAAAGTCCAACCCTTGTTTGTTAGCGTCGACCCAGCAAGAGACACATTAGACAACCTAGCCGCCTATAGCGCCTACTTTCATCCGCGTATGCTCGGGCTTACGGGGAGTCTTGAATACCTTGATAACTTGGTGCAACAATACGGTGCATATTACCGCCACATCCCGCTTGAGAACTCAGCCCTGGGCTACACCGTCGACCACACGTCACGGATTTATGTAATTGACGCCCAAGGCAAGTTGATTACCACCTTAGCTCACGGCACCTCGGTGGACGAAATAGTAAACTTACTCAAACAACACCTGTAGCTTCAACCTCTTCAGGCCAATACAGTTGTTTAATATCGACTTGACCACCAAAAACGGCAGTCAACTGTTCTGTCAGTTGAGCTGCTCTTGTTGGTAAGCCCTGCGCCACATAGGCACGCGCCTGCGCCGATACCGCTAATCTAAAAGCAAGGTCATCACTCGCCTCACCGGCCAAGTTGTCGGCGCTGGCAATAAATGCTCGGCCACACGCCATACTAAACAGCCACTCTAAGGCTTGAGGCTTAACTTCGGCCTGTTCAAATTCGACTTGCTGGCTTTGAGTCCGTCCATCAGGCCGATACCAATAACCAAAATCAGGCAACAAGCGCCGTTCCGCACCTGCCACACACCAATGGGCCGTTTCATGTAAGGCGCTGGCAAAATAACCATGGGCGAACACCACTTGATGATAGCTGCGCTGGCTGTTAGCCGGCTCATACACTGGTTCGTCTAGGTCGCCAACACGGCCGTCTGATAAAGCACACACCAGACGCGTATTATAGGTCTGCGCAAACAAGTCATTAAACAGGTTGATGAGTTGCGATTGAAGCTGCATTATTAAACCGTGGCTGCCAATGAGTAAAGCAGCTATTATAGCCCAACTTTAGAGCTCGTTAGCTGATTTTCTTCCCATGAACACATCGTCAAGCCACACTTTCAATGTCCCTGCCATGGCCCAAGAATTGCGCCAATTTGTGCGCCTAGGTACACCCATCCTTATTGCTGAAGCGCTACACATGAGTGCCAGCTTTGTTGACACCATTATGGCCGGCCGCTATAGCTCGGCCGATTTAGCTGCGGTAGCTGTAGGTTCGAGCATGTTATTTCCTGTTCTTATCTTCATGATGGGCATCATCATGGCCACTACGCCTACAGTTGCTCAGCTGTTCGGTGCTAAAAAACTGTCGGCCATCGGCCCGTTCGTGCAGCAATCGTTATGGTTAGGTGCCATATTAAGTTGTTTAGCGGTGGCCTTACTCTATGCTTTAGACCCATTATTTAGCTGGCTTGATATACGTGACCCCATTAAAGGTATTGGCTTAAGCTATCTCCATGCGGCGGCTCTAAGCTTACCTGCCGTGGCGATCATGCAGAGTTTACGTAGCTTTAGTGAGGGCCTTGGCATCACTAAACCGATGATGTATTTCAGCTTGTTAGGGCTGGTCATTAACATCCCACTCAACTATATCTTTATTTACGGCAAGTTTGGTGTCCCCGAAATGGGCGGCGAAGGGTGCGGCTGGGCCACCACCATTAGTATGTGGGCGAGTGTTGTTGGCATGGCCATCTACGTATACGCTAAACCCGCATATCATCAGTGCGCCATGTTCACTAAATTACACTGGCCCAAACTTGAAGTACAACGAAAAATATTAAAAGTGGGCTTACCCATTGGTTTTTCCATCTTCATCGAGTCCACCATGTTTGCAATTGTTGCCTTATTGCTGGCACCGTTAGGTGCCGATATTGTTGCCGCTCACCAACTGGTTTTAAACTTCGCCAGTATGTGCTTTATGCTACCACTAAGTATCGGCATGGCCCTGACGATACGCGTAGGCCACGGCATTGGCAGCAACCAGCCGCAACAGGTGAAGCGTTCAGTAGTGGTAGGTTATAGCCTTGCTGGGGGCCTTGCCACCCTCACCTGCTTAATGATGCTGGTTCTGCCCGACGCCTTAGCAGCGGTCTATACCGCAGATCCTCTCGTGGCCGACATTGCGGTCAGCTTATTTATCTTCGCCGCTTTGTTTCAATTTTCCGACGCCTTACAAATTGCCGCCAACGGCGCCCTGCGTGGTTTTAAAGATACCGCCAAACCCCTGCTGTTAATATTTATCTCCTACTGGCTCATCGGTTTACCTTTAGGCTACGTGTTGGCAATGACCGATTGGTTGTATCCGGCCATGGATGCGTCAGGCTTTTGGATCGGCATTATTTTTGGTTTAAGTGTGGCCGCGGTGTTACTGAGCTTACGCTTATTACGCGTGTTATTTAAACCATCACCACAGTTGAATTAAGCCAAACCAACACCATATAAGGTTTTGTTAAATTCACGTATGATGTCCAGCATCAAAACTAACTCACGAGAAGACTATGAGCGAACTTACCCACGCCGTTACCGACGCCACTTTTGACCTAGATGTAGCCAATGCCGATGTACCCGTATTGTTAGACTTTTGGGCGCCTTGGTGTGGCCCATGTAAGATGATTGCACCGCTTCTTGAAGACGTTGCAGCAGAGTTTGACGGCAGTGTTAAAGTGTGCAAAATCAACGTTGACGAAAATAGTGAAATTGCGGCCCGTTACGGCGTACGCGGCATCCCCACCTTAATGTTATTTAACAAGGGGGAAGTTGCCGGTACTAAAGTGGGCGCTTTAGCTAAATCTGATTTATTAGCCTTCATCTCCGACAACACCTAATCACTTAGGTTATTGCTAGGCATAAAAAAACCGAGCTGGGCTCGGTTTTTTTAGCGCTAAAATTTGTTATTTGCTACTTGTGTTTATTCATTAACAAATCCAGCTTGCTCGCCATACGCTGGCCGTCGTTAAGCCCATCAAACGGGCTCGGCGCTTTTTCAACTTTAGCCTGCTGTTTAGCCGCTTTGGGGGGCTGCTGCTTAGGTTTGTTATGAGCACGGGCAGGACGTTTCTTAGTGTCTGCGCGTGGCTTACTTGGTTTGCGCGGTGCAGGCAACTTAGTCAACGCATGGGCCGCTTCATCTGCAGTTACAGCGCCATCGGCTTCTCCCAATAAGTTAATTCGCGGAGCACCATCAGTTTGCGATTTCAAATACCCAAACGCGCGTACGTAGCTAGCAAGGCCTCGCTTAATCTTAGTTTGACTGAGCTTACCATCGGCAACCAATTCTTCTTGAATGCCAATTTTAAGCGGCCGTGGTTTAGCAAAGGCAAAGGTTTGAGGATAAGTTTCACACAGAAGCTCTACCGCAGCTCGATTAGCTGCTCGACTCTTAGCCTTTTTCCGATCCGCCGCACTCACCTTACTGGCAGTACTGGTTTCAGCTGGCGCCGCAGCATCTGTTGGCGTTGCCTCAGGCTCTACCTGTGGGTTTGAGAGGGTCACTTCTTCACTGGTGCTAGTCATAATATCGTCAGTCGGTATTTGTTTTAGGGCCTGCTGTTGCTTTAACTCATGATGCTCTTGCCGTAGAGCCTTCACTTGCTGTTGCGCAGCAGTCAATTGCCTTTGTTGATGATCAATACACTTCGAAAGCTGGTCAACTAGTTCTGGAGCCACAGGCTTGGTTGGCATGAATGTGGTCATAGTCTGTCCTTCAAGATTCTTGGCGCCTTACAATTGTGTGTTTACAATTGCGTCGAGCATTGTACCTATTGATTGCGTGCAGGGCCATATTTTTCAAGCTTTTACATTAAACTTGAGGCCTGACTTGCAGAAACACACCTTCCCTGCCTATACTGACCGCACCTAAGGTAAAACATTGTCGTACTTATTTTTCGTCATAATCGGTTTACTTAGAGGATATTAATATGTCCACTGCAGCTCCCAAGGCCAAGGTTATCGACCTATTTAGCGGCCAACAACACAATGCTAACAGCCAACCATCGGTAGTACGCCTAGCACCTGAACTTGATGGTTTTGAAGTACTCTACTCCAACGTCCACGGCCAGCCAACTGCAGGTCAAGAGTTATTCTGCGTCAACATTCTGTTTTGGGCCTTGCTCGATGATGGTTCGTTTGCGGGCATGATCCCATGGTTTGACGAACTAATTCCTTGTCCAGACCTGAATTGCCCCAACCGAGGCTTCTTTCAAGGTTATTTTGACCCAGGTCTAGATCAAATCCTACCTCAGGTGCCCGAACATAAGTGTGTTGAACTAATCACTGCAGCTGATTATTTTGACTTCGAAACCGCCGACAAAATTTTTGTGGTGCAGGAACTACCAGACACTTGCGGCAGTCATGCCGTATTTACCAGCGATAACTTCGACAGCTTCACTATGGTTGAGGTGTTTAGCTGGCGCTTGTTTAGTGATGGTAGCATTAAAGCCTTGATGATCAACCAAGATAAGGTTCAACGTTGGCCAGTATTAATCGCCGATGACTGTTTGCAAGCCTGCAGTGATGACCCAGATTTTGTCAATTTCTTTCAATACCGCGTGGCCATTAATATTAAGCAACATGATCCGCAAACCTTAGCGGTGCTCGATCAACTTAAATCCGACTTGTAGCTCGGCCTTAACTGCCTTTACGGATCAGGTACTGATACTGGGCGTTGGTTTCGCTCTGTTCTACCAACTCGTGCCCTAAAAACAAACAAAACTTGGGAATGTCGCGGGTGGTAGATGGATCCGTAGCGAGTACCTGCACCAAATCACCTGCCTTGATGTCTCGGAAGGTGCTGTGTAGCATCATAACCGGCTCTGGACAAAACAAACCGCTGGTGTCTAATACTTTATCGATGTCTGGTGGTGTTTGCATTAAGCTTATATCTCGTCCGATGGGACTTCAGTGAAGTTGCATTTTAGCCTGTTCTGGCACCATTGCTCAATCCAAATAGCAGACTGTTCGATAGCCTGCAGCAAACTATAAGGTGACGCTTTATAGGGTTTAAAACTGTGGTCCATGTGTGCCAACCAATGCAAGTCAATATGCTCGGGTAATGCGTAACCTAACACCTCGTCATAACTGCCTAATGCGTCACGGGTACCTTGAACAATAAGCCCAGGTTTAACACTCGTTAGCAGGTGCTCAACGCGTAATCGGCCGAGCTTTTTTTGTGGGTGAAAAGGATAGCCTAAAGCCAACCAAGCCAAAGCATCGGTGCGTTCAACCACCAAACTTGCTACGCGACTACCTAGGGATTTACCGCCAATAATGTATGCACCCTGCAAATTTAACGTTTGTAACAGATGCAAATACTCCAATTCTAGCCGAGCCACTGGTGGTGGTGGCCGTTTGATGCCGGTTTTTTGTATCTGTTGCATATAAGCAAATTCGAACAAATACACACTAAAATTTTGCGCTACTAAAGCCGCCGCCATGGTTTGCATAAATTCATGCGCCATGCCAATGCCTGAGCCATGGGCAAGCACCACACTCACTGGGCCCTCACCGTGTCGTTGTACATCGCCATGGCGTGTTTCAATAATCTGCATAAAATCTGACCTTGATTTGTATCAATGTTCTAACTTACTGGCCTGCTACCATAAAAATGCAGTGCCATACCAATAACGAACAGCGGCCTATGACCATAATTTTACCCGAAATCTTCGCTATGCAGCAATTGTATACGCCGTCTAATTACGGGATAATATGGCCTCCCGAATTGGGGACCAATTATAGCACTTAATGAGAAATTACTATGAGTGAAACCTCTCCCGACACTTATAATTATAAGGTCGTGCGTCAGTTTGCCATTATGACCGTTATCTGGGGCATTGTTGGCATGTCTGTCGGTGTCTTTATCGCAGCCCAATTAGTATGGCCTGCGCTTAACTTTGACACCGCTTGGTTGAGCTTTGGTCGCTTGCGCCCGTTACACACCAATGCTGTAATCTTTGCTTTTGGTGGCAGCGCGTTATTTTCAACGTCTTATTACGTGGTACAACGTACCTGCCAAGTGCGCCTGTTTGCAGAACCTTTGGTCAAGTTTACCTTTTGGGGCTGGCAAGCCGTCATTGTGGCTGCTGCCATCACTCTGCCCATGGGCTTAACCTCGTCCAAAGAGTATGCAGAACTCGAGTGGCCTATCGACATCCTATTAGGCTTGGTATGGATTTCTTATGCCATTGTGTTTCTTGGCACCGTCGCCAAACGTAAAACCTCGCACATCTATGTAGGCAACTGGTTCTACATGGCCTTTATTATTACTGTTGCGGTTTTGCACATTGTTAACAGCGCTGTTGTGCCTGTGACTCTATTCAAATCTTACTCTGTGTATGCCGGCACCGTAGATGCCATGGTGCAGTGGTGGTATGGACACAATGCCGTGGGCTTTTTCTTAACCGCTGGTTTCTTGGGCATGATGTACTACTTTGTACCTAAGCAAGCAGAACGTCCTATTTACTCCTATCGTTTATCGGTCGTACACTTTTGGGCCTTGATCGCCACCTACATGTGGGCTGGTGGACATCACTTACATTATTCGTCACTACCCGACTGGACCCAATCTGTGGCCATGGTGATGTCATTGATCCTACTTGCGCCTTCTTGGGGTGGCATGATTAACGGCATGATGACCTTATCTGGCGCTTGGCATAAGCTGCGCACCGACCCTATTTTGCGTTTCTTAGTCGTGTCTTTGTCGTTCTACGGCATGGCTACTTTCGAAGGCCCGATGATGGCCATCAAAACAGTTAATGCCCTTTCGCACAATACAGACTGGACTATTGGCCACGTACACTCCGGTGCCTTAGGTTGGGTCGCTATGATCTCTATTGGCGCTCTTTACCACATGATCCCTAAGCTATATGGTAAGGCGTCGATGTACAGCATTAAGCTCATTAACACCCACTTCTGGTTAGCCACCATTGGTACCGTGTTATATGTTGCCGCCATGTGGGTTAACGGTATTTTGCAAGGCCTAATGTGGCGTGCAGTCAACCAAGACGGCACACTAACTTACAGCTTCGTTGAAGCCTTAGAAGCAAGCCACATGGGTTATTTAGTGCGCGTTATTGGCGGATCATTCTTCCTCGCGGGCATGTGCATTATGGCCTACAACGTATGGCAAACAGTACGCAGCGACAGTCGCGCACCTGTTTTGACCTCGCCTACTGCATAAGGAACTGCCATTATGTTAAAACACGATACTATTGAAAAGAACCTAGGCCTGATGGTCATCTTAGTCATCATCGTTATCAGTGGCGGCGGTTTGGCTGAGATTGTGCCGTTATTCTTCCAAAAACAAACCACAGTGCCGGTAGAAGGCCTTAAGCCTTTAACAGCATTGCAACTTGAAGGCCGCGACATTTATATTCGCGAAGGTTGCCACGTTTGCCATACCCAACAAATTCGTCCGTTCCGCGCCGAAACGGAGCGTTACGGTCATTATTCAGTGGCTGGAGAATTTGTGTACGACCACCCATTCCTTTGGGGCTCTAAGCGTACGGGTCCAGACCTTGCTCGCGTAGGCGGTCGCTATTCTGATGACTGGCATCGTGCTCACTTATACAACCCACGAGACGTAGTGCCTGAATCAATCATGCCTTCCTACCCATGGTTGTTTAGCGATAAGGTTGACGGTGAAATCACCCCCAAGAAAATGCGTGCTTTGCGTAGTGTAGGCGTACCCTTCACAGACGAAGCTATTGCATCTTCTGCTGCAGACGTTGACGGCAAGCCGGAAATTCAAGCTTTAATTGCATACCTACAGCAATTAGGCACTGTCATGTCAAACAGGCGCTAATGATGACTTACGATACCTACGGACCTTACATTGTAGTGTTGATGCTAGTGACCTTTATTGGCCTGTTCATCTGGGTGCTTAGCCCTAAACGAACAAAGGGCTTCAACGAAGCCGCCAACTTACCCTTCGCCGACGAAAACAACGGATTAAACCCCGACGGAGACATAAAACATGACTGATTTTTGGAGCATTTGGATCAGCGTCATTACCATTGCAGTAATGGCCGGTTGTTTTTTATTGGTAACACGCACGCGTAAAAGCGAAATACACAAAGAAACCACCACCGAAGTCCTCGAACACTCCTTTGACGGCGTAGAAGAACTCGATAACCCACTGCCTCGTTGGTGGTTTAACATGTTCATGATTACCATCGTATTTGGTATCGTGTATTTGTTTTTGTATCCTGGCCTTGGCAACTATAAAGGGTATTTAAACTGGACCAGCCACAATCAGTGGGAAGCAGAGATGGCTCATGCCGAGAAACACTATCAGCCTGTGTTTTCTCGTTTTGCGCAATTATCGGTAAAACAAATTTCGAATGACCAAAAAGCCCTTCAAATTGGCCAGCGTATGTTCGCCAATAACTGTGCCTTATGCCATGGCCAAGGTGGTGTGGGTGCCTTTGGCTTCCCTAACCTAAGCGACAACGATTGGCTGTATGGCGGCGACGGTGCAACCATTGAAACCACTATTACCAATGGCCGCAACGGCGCTATGCCACCTTGGGGTGCGGTGTTAGGTGAAGAAGGTATTCGCAATGTCACTAGTTATGTTCTTAGCCTCAGTGGCCAAGAGACTAACGCTAAACTTGCAGCGCAAGGTAAAGTCACCTTCCAGTCTACCTGTGTGGCCTGCCATGGTGCCGACGCAAAAGGTGTTGCAGCTCTAGGCGCACCTAACCTTACCGATAATGTTTGGCTCTATGGTGGCAGCTTCGAAAAAGTGTCGCACACCATTCGTCAAGGCCGTGCTGGCGTAATGCCTGCTCACAAAAACTTGTTAAATCAGGACAAAATCCACCTGATTGCAGGCTACGTTTACGGTTTGTCGCGCTAACTAAAGGTAGCTTGCCTGTCTACTTAAACATACCGCATAAAAAATAACAAAAGCGGAGCCGGGTAAGTGATTGCTCGACTCCGCTTTTTTTTATTAACCTGGGATTAGTGAAACAGTGAAACAAATACCCTTAAAGCAGGTAGCTAGCGACAAACAATATGTCGATCTCTACGCTAAACGCGAGCATATCCACGTTAGGGCCTACAAAGGTTTCTATCGCGGCTTGCGTATTCTTGCCGCTTGGCCATTACTGTTAGCCTATTTCCTCACGCCTTTTGTTACCTGGGGCGGTCGTCAGGCCATTTGGTTTGACTTGCCTCAGCGTCAGTTCCATGTGTTTGGTTGGACTTTTTGGCCACAAGACTTTGCCCTCCTCAGTGGCGTGCTCATTTTGGCGGCCTTTTTGCTGTTTTTTATCACCGTTTTCGCAGGTCGAGTGTGGTGTGGTTATAGTTGTCCACAAACCGTCTTCACCTATGTGTTTATGCGTGCAGAGCGCTTTGCCGAAGGTAACCGTAATGCCCGCATCAAGCTAGATGCACAGCCCATGAGTTTCACTAAACTGCGCAAAAAAGCCTTGAAACATGTGATATGGCTCGCCATATCAGCCGCCACTGCCTTAGCCTTTGTGGGCTATTTCACACCCATACGTGAGCTGGTATCACTCATCGTGAGTTTTGATTTAGGCATGTGGGAAACATGGTGGCTAGGTTTCTTTTTGATAGCCACTTACGTTAATGCGGGCTGGATGCGTGAGCAAGTGTGTATATACATGTGTCCTTATGCGCGTTTTCAAGGCGTGATGTTCGACTCCAACACCTTGATTGTTACCTATGACCAAGCCCGTGGTGAACCTCGCGGCAAGGGCGCTCGCAATGCCGAAGTCACCACGCCAATCAACGACGATGACGCCACTGAGTCGCTGGGTGATTGTGTCGACTGTGGAGTTTGTGTGACCGTATGTCCCGTAGGCATCGACATACGCGACGGCCTGCAATATGAATGTATTTCTTGCGCCGCATGCGTAGACGCCTGCAACGACGTGATGACCCTCTTAAACAAACCAACCGGCCTTATTCGTTACGCCACAGAAAATGTAATTAATGGAGCCACTCATCGTTTGGTCAGCTCCCGCTTCATCGGTTACGCTGTGGCAGTGATGTTGATTGCAGGGTTGTTAGTTTTTCAACTAACCCACCGCGAGCCGTTGGAAATCAGCTTAACCCGTGACCGACAAGCTCTCTATAACGATATGGGTGGCGGTGTTATCGAAAATACCTATTACCTTAAAGTATCCAACAAGGGCCAAGAGCAGGTCGCAGCGCGCATTAGTATCTCCGGCGTGAGAAACTACAGCTATTTAAGCTTGCACAAAATGAGCCTAGCGGCCAATGAAACCAATGAAGCCGTGGTACGGATACAGATGCACGTAGATAACCTAGACACCCCTAACACAGCGATCACTTTTTCGGTAACATCTAGTGCCTATGACGAGTTAGAAATGACTCAAGAATCGCGCTTTATCGCTCCAGCAGATCAATTGTTTTAAGTGAGACTAATCATGCCCCATTCATCACCTGCCACCAACCCTGCAATAGCACCCTGGTACAAACAGCCTTGGCTTTGGTTCCTTCTTGCGCCACTGTTTGCCGTATTTATTTACGGCACGAGTTATGCGTACCTATCCGTAGTCACCTTTGATGGCATGGTAAAAGGTGATTATGCTAAAACCGCTAAGCACTTTAACCAAGATTCATCGCGCTTGGATAAAGCTGCCACCATGGAAATGCAAGCCACTATTAGATTAGACATCCTGACCGGTGATTTGCGTCTGGTTGTGACCTCTTCGCCAACTGTCACCAGCCCAACCTTATTACTGGACGTGGTACACCCGACGATGGCGTCCCTTGACCAACCGATTACCTTAGCGCTGCGTCCAGACGGTTCCTATTATGGTTCACTCAATAAAACCATCGACGGTAAACGCTATTTACACCTCACGGGGTCTGATAACAGCTGGCGTTTAAGCTCCGAAATACACACCCCTTGGCCTGACCACTTTAGCATTATTGCAAACTAAGGACGTTATTCCGGTGAGCCAAACGGACTGTTTTCACTGCGGCCAAGCTGTTGCTCAAGCCAGCCGTTATACCTGCGTAATGGATGGCCAAAGCCAGCCTATGTGTTGCCTTGGCTGTCAAACTGTAGCTCAAACCATTATTGATCAAGGGCTGGCCGACTACTATCGTCATCGCAACTTGTCACAAGCATCATCACCCATTCTGCCGACTGCACTCGACCTGAGTGCTAACACCCAAAACCAATGGCAGGACTACGATGATGCCGACGTGCAAAGCACGTTTGTGCGCCCAAGCCAAACCAAAGACCACACGGACGACGCCAAAGAGGCCGATTTAGTCATCGAAGGCCTCACTTGTGCCGCCTGTATTTGGTTGCTGCACCAGCAAGTTCGCAAGGTCAAAGGCGTGATTCATTTTAACGTTAACCTCACCACCCAACGCGCTTACTTACAGTGGCACAGCGATGTCGTGGAGTTAAGCCAGGTCATGGCTGCGATTGCCGCGGTGGGTTATCAGCCAAGCCCCTACCAAGCCACCATAGCCTCGGCAAAAACAGCCAAAGATAAGCGTCAAACCATCATGCGGTTGGGGGTCTCGGGGCTTGCTGCAATGCAGGTGATGATGTTGTCGTTTGGCTTATACGCCGGCCAATCACAAGACATGTCTGAGCAGCAAATGGTGTTTTTTCGCTGGTTAGCCCTTGGTTTAACCACACCCGTGGTATTTTATGCAGCCCTTCCCTTCTTTAAGGCTGCTTACCGCGCTTTAAAAAACCGCCACTTAGTCATGGACGTACCGGTTTCATTAGCCATTGGCGGCGCTTATTTGGCAAGCCTATGGGCAACGGCGAATAACACCGGCGAAGTGTATTTTGATTCCGTGTGTATGTTCACCTTTCTGTTATTATTTGGCCGCTTTGTGGAAGCTCAAGCCCGTTACCATGCGGGCCACTCTGGCAACCAATTACATCAATTATTACCACCCATGTGTTGCCTTGTTACCGGCCACCAAAGCGCACAAGAAAGGTTACAACAAATTGCTATTTCCAAACTCAAAACCAATGATACGGTGCGGGTCAAGCCTGGAACAACCCTACCTGCTGATGGTGTCATCATCAGCGGCACCACCAGCATTAATGAAGCCGCATTGAGTGGCGAGTTTCTGCCGGTCAATAAACAACTGGGGGACCAAGTAACCGCAGGCACCATTAACGTCGCCAGTAACATCGATATACAAGTCACCCGGGTCAACAACAGCCGCTTGCAACAAATTGTGAGCTTAGTACAACAAGCACACAGCTTTCGTCCCAAAATGTCATACAAATCCGACCGGGTGGCACACTACTTTGTTTTGGCTGTGTTGAGTGTATCGGCATTAGTGTACGGCACTTGGTACTTTATAGACCCTGATAAAGCCTTTTGGATCACCCTGTCGGTGCTAGTCATCACCTGCCCTTGCGCTTTGTCGTTAGCTGCACCCACCGCCACTGCGGTGGCCACCGCAAGCTTACGTAAACAAGGCATCTTAATGACCCGAGAAGACGCCCTAGAAGAGATTGCCAAGGTCGACACCCTTGTGTTTGATAAAACCGGCACCCTCACCACCGGCGCTATGGCTTTGCAGCAGGCCATTAGCCTTGGGCCACTCAACGACGCCCAATGCCTGTCGCTGGTATGCCAATTAGAAAGCCAGTCAGAACATCCTATTGCTCGCGCCTTTGCGCATTTAGATGTTAGTACTCAGGACGAGCTTGTGGTTAGCCACCTCAGCAACCATACCAGCCAAGGTGTTAGCGGCCAGTACACAATCAACAATCAAACTGTCGAGTTACGTTTTGGTCAGCGTCAATTTGCTGCGGCCCACCTCACCGAGCAGCCTCAAGCTCCAGATGAGCATGGTCTATGGTTACTACTCACCGATGCCCACCAAGCATTAGCCTGGTTTAAAATAAGCGATGCGCCGCGTAAAGGACTTAGCCATACGATTAGCCAGCTCAAGCAACAAGGCTATGAGCTACACCTGCTGTCGGGCGATCAGGCCAACAACGTCTCTGAGCTGGCACAAAACCATGGCATAACCCACTGGCATGCGTGCCAAACACCACAACAAAAACTCGACTTTATTACCCATTTACAACAGCAAGGCCACCGGGTGTTAATGGTGGGCGATGGCGTAAATGATGCACCTGTTATGGCTGCAGCTGATGCTGCCGTGGCCATGGCGTCGGGCACAGACTTGAGCAAGTCTAGTGCACCCGCATTATTATTGCGTGATGACCTCAACTTGATTCAAGTGTTATTGCGTAAAGCCCAACAAACCCATATTATCATGCAACAAAATTTATCTTGGGCCTTAGTTTACAATGTGGTTGCATTGCCGCTGGCCGCAGCGGGCCTTATTCCCCCTTGGGGAGCAGCCATAGGCATGTCAACTAGCTCTTTGTTGGTGGTGCTCAATGCCACCCGACTTAAGGCAGCCACCCAAGTCAACCAACAATAATAGGACCCGACATGAGCGACACCACCCAAGTGAGCGCCGAACAACTCAATGCTTTAGTACAGCGCGTTGTAGCCAGCCGTGGCTTTAACGAAGCCGACCAAAAAACAGCGGGGGCACGGGCTACCTTTGGTATGCAACATGGCTTAGCCAATAGCGATTTACTCGAAACATCACTGGCTGCATTAGATTCCAGTGTAAACGCACCCAAAGTGTTGGTAGAAAACCGAGATAGCTTAATTTTTGATGCCCACGGCCAACCGGCCTTGGTACAGTTTGAAGCGGCCTTTGGTCACGCTGTTAAACATAACATCAACGAAATTCGCATGCACAAAACAGCCTGTGGCGCCTTTGCCATACCGGCGATCGCCAGTTACCTTGCCGAGCATGGCGCTAATGGCAACGGTGTTTGTATCTACTACAACAACCTAGAAGGCGGCATACGGCGCTTTGATTTGGCCCCAGAAGGCCAGTTAAAGGGATTATTGCAGCCAAGAGAACGCGATTTGGCGTGGAACGAAGTGCGCATTACCATCGGCCCAGCACCCGCCGATTGTAAAGCCGTTGCTGGCACTGCCGAAATCGAAGCCTACCGCGCGCGCTGTGAAACCAACGGTATTAGTGTACGTACCGCCCTATGGCAGCGTATGCAAGAGTTGGCAACTAACTACTAAGCAAAGACAACACAGAGGCTAACCCATGGATATGTTATTTGTTTTAGTGCCCATTGCGATTATCTTAATGTGCTTTGCCGCCTGGGGCATGCGCTGGGCGCTTAAAAGCGGTCAGTTTGACGATATGGACTCGCCCGCTAGCAGCATTCTGTTTGATGACGATGACCACCTCATTCCAGACGACGCTAAAGCTCAGACCAAAAACCACTAATGGAACCCAGTTTATTAGCCGCGTTGGCAATCGGCATAGCCGGTGGCGGCCATTGTATTGGCATGTGTGGCGGTATCAGTGCCGCCCTCAGCCTTGGCGTACCCAAAGGGCGCAAGGCCATTGCTTACAGCCTAGCGTTCAACCTAGGCCGCATTGCGAGCTACGCAGCAATAGGCGCACTCATTGGCCTTGGTGCCCAAGTGTTACAACTCAACCAATACCTCAATGCAAGCCTGTGGTTAGCGGGGTTTATGCTCGTATTAATGGGGTTATCCATTGGCCAATGGTGGCAAGGGGTAAAACGAGTAGAACATTTAGGTAAGTTCATTTGGCGCTGGTTACAACCACTCACTAAACCCTTAATGCCGATAAAGTCAGTCCCCAAAGCACTCGCTTTAGGCGGCCTATGGGGCTGGTTACCCTGCGGCTTAGTCTATTCCTGCCTCATATGGGCCTCAAGTGCCAACGACTGGCAATCCTCGAGCCTACTTATGCTTGCCTTTGGTATTGGCACCCTACCGGCCAACCTCGCCACCGGCTTGTTAGCCCAGCAGTTAAAGGCCCTACTACAAAAACCCATGAGCCAGCGTTTATTAGGTGCTAGCTTGATTGGACTGGGGTTTTATACCTTACCCTTGTAGGGATCGTCAGCGAGACCCCTCTCACTAGATAATTTGTGGGGTGTGGCTAAATGCCAGTGCGCTCCAAAATCACCTTCAATCTCGCTAGGTCCTTTTGGGTTGCTTTACGCATGACCTTGAGCCCCCCAGGTGTAGGACGCTTGCATAGGAAATGGGCCTTCAGACGTTCTCATGGTGAGACTCTCGTTAGGCTGGATATCAACAAATTCATAGGTATAGATCAATTGTCGGCCCATCAACTTGGCTACAAAGGCGACTTTAGAACCTAGTTTCAATGGCCGTTCGGTTTGCCATTCAACCGTATGAATGTTCTTGTACCATTGCATGACGTTACCTGGATCAGAGGCAAAGCTCGCCACTTCCTCGATAGGTCGATTAATTTCGATCTCGGTGGTTACATCCACTGTCATGCTTCGACACTTCAACTGAGTTGGGATTTGAGCTTCTGCCGCTAAAACGGCAAGTTCAATAATGCTAAATCCACTTCTTCACACACTTGTTGGTCGCTCATGTGTTGTGCTTGTTTAAAGTTGTGTAGCTTGGTGTCCATGAGGTGTGACGGCACAATATTTTGCAGGGACTTGGTCATGCTTTCGATGCGCCCTGGGTGGTTTTTTTCCCAACTTTGTAACATGGCCTTGATGTGCTGGCGCTGTAGGTTATCTTGCGAGCCGCAGAGGTTGCACGGGATAATAGGGAATTGTTTGAGCTGCGCGTATTCTGCAATGTCCTGCTCGCGAGCATAGGCCAAGGGGCGAATCACAGTGTTTAAACCGTCGTCGCTGAGTAGGCGTGCGGGCATGGCTTTGAGCTTGCCGCCGTGGAACATGTTTAAAAACAAGGTTTCTAAAATATCGTCGCGGTGGTGGCCTAGGGCTATTTTGGTGATACCGCGCTCTTGAGCAAAGCGATACAGGGTGCCACGACGCATACGCGAACACAGGCCACAGGTGGTCTTGCCTTCCTCGATGACTTCTTTAACGACACTGTAGGTGTCCTTTTCGATGACATGAAAATCTACGCCCACATTAGTTAGATAGGCAGGTAGCACATGTTCTGGAAAACTGGGTTGTTTTTGGTCTAGGTTGACCGCCAAAATATCAAACTGAATAGGCGCACTTTTTTGCAGCTGCATCAAAATATCCAACATGGCGTAGGAATCTTTGCCGCCAGACAAACACACCATAACTTTATCGCCTTGCTCGATCATGGCGTAATCGTCAATGGCTCGGCCGACGTCTCGACGCAGGCGTTTTTGTAATTGTTGCTGGCGCTTGTCTGGCGTTAACATCAGCGTTACCACATTAAATCGTCTGGAATAGCAAAATCGGCGTATGGGTCGTCTTCGTCTGGTATTGCGTCTGTGGTGACTTCTGCACGAATGATTTGGGTTGTTGATGAGCGCTCTTCAATACGCTCGACAACCGCTTTAGGCACCACGGAATACTGGCCGTCTAAGGCCACAATAACCAAGGATCCACGGCTTAACGCACCTTGTTGCTGAGCATCTACGTAGATTTTTTTAATGGCCTTGCCATCAACAAAGTTATAGCTTAGATCGCCAGCCGACAAATCTAACCGGCAGCGTTCAACCATTTGTTTAACTTGAGCCACAACAGCACGCTGTTGTTGTTCGGCATCACGCTGAGAATTTAAGTTTTTTGAACGTTTAGCCTTAGCTTGTTGTTCTTGCTGCGCGCGTTGGGCCGCAGTTTCACCGATGTCGGCACCTTTACGTACGTCGCGGGCTTGTTTCTTTTTGGCCTTACTGGCCTGTTTGGATTGCTTTTCATTGGCCAATCCGGCTTTTAGCAATTGGTCTTGTAAACTGGCCATGGAGGGCTTCCTAGGATGATTATGTTACTGGCTGCAATATTAACATAGCTGGCTAGCCATGTTGGCGAATAACCGCCAAAAACTCATCGCCATAACGGTCGAGTTTCTTTTCGCCCACACCATGTATATAGCTCATTTCCAACAAGGTTTGGGGCCTAATTTTGAGCATTTCTAATAAACTGGCGTCACTAAAGATGACGTAAGGCGGTACGTTTTGGTCTTGCGCTAAAGCCATGCGTTGCTCGCGTAATAGCTGCCATAGATCTTGGTCTTCGTCAGCAATTTGCAAGCGTGCTTTGCCTGCTTTAACCGACACTTTACGATCTAAGCGCAGCTGTAATTCCGTTTCGCCTTTAAGCAGTGGTCGACAACTGGGCAACAAGCGTAAACCGCCAAAGTGTTCCGGGTCACTGGCAACCAAACCCAAGGCTAATAACTGCCTATAAACGGAGCGCCACTGTTTTTGATCCAACTCTTGGCCTACGGCAAAGGTTGAAATTTTATCGTGACCTGCTTGCTTTACTTTGTCGGTGGGTTTACCCATGAGAATATCAATGAGGTGAGCCACACCATAACGCTGACCACTTCTAAATACACAAGACAGGGCTTTGCGGGCGACTTGCGTGCCGTCAAAGGTCGCTACCGGTTCTAGGCAATTGTCACAGTTACCACAAGAACTTGATGACGCTTCGTCAAAGTAACTTAAAATGGCTTGGCGTCGACAATGGGTAATTTCGCATAGGCCCAACATGGCATCTAACTTGGACTGTTCGGTGCGTTTAATGGCTTGGTCCATGTCGGTTTGATCAAGCCGCTGACGCAACCACATCACATCTTGCAAACCATACACCATCCATGCATCCGCAGGCAGGCCATCACGCCCTGCTCGACCCGTTTCTTGATAGTAGGACTCGATGCTCTTGGGTAGGTCTAAATGGGCTACAAAGCGCACGTTGGGCTTGTCGATACCCATACCAAAAGCGATAGTCGCCACCATCACCAAACCTTCTTCGTTCAGAAACCGGTGTTGGTTGTGGGCTCTTAATTCAGCACCTAAACCGGCATGGTAGGGTAATGCCGCAACCCCTTTTTCACTTAACCAGAGTGCCGTTTCGTCTACTTTTTTACGCGACATACAGTACACAATGCCGGCATTACCTTCATGCTGTAACTGCACAAAATCCAGCAATTGCTGCCGACCCTTTTGTTTTTGCATAATGCGGTAGCGGATATTCGGACGATCAAAACTACTAATAAATTGCTGCGCTTGCTGCAACCCTAAACGCTTCACCATTTCTTGTTGCGTAGGCCGATCTGCGGTGGCCGTGAGCGCCATACGCGGCACATGGGGAAAACGCGCCTGCAAACATTCTAATTGCAAGTATTCAGGCCTAAAATCATGACCCCATTGAGACACACAATGGGCTTCGTCTATGGCAAACAAACCAATTTTGCAGCTCATGAGCAAACTCATGCAGGCGTCTGTCATCAAACGTTCGGGAGAAACATAGAGCAAATCCAGTTCGCCATTCATAACTTGTTGCTGAATTTTTTGCTGGGACGCCCAATCAATACCTGAATGTAATGCCTCAGCCTTAATGCCTAGCTGTTGCATGCTGGCTACTTGATCTTGCATGAGTGCTATAAGCGGCGAAATCACCACACCCACGCCGGCTCTCATGAGGGAGGGTATTTGGTAACAAATGGATTTACCACCACCGGTGGGCATTAAAACCAAGGCATCGCCACCAGCGAGCACTTGTTCGATGACGGCCAATTGTTGACCACGAAATTCATCGTAGCCAAATAGGCTGTGTAGGAGTTGTTGGGGGCTGTCTTTCATGGCGCGCTATTATCCGCGATGGTTCACCAACTGTCACCCTTAGACACAATTATTCAAGCACCAATCGCTTATTTTGCCTAATGAACATGATCGGAGCAGCTAAACATTGAGTTCTATAGCTGTTTTCTTAATCTATGAGTTACAATGGCCTATATAACTAATTTTGAGTCTTACCGCATGTCCAGCACCCGTGACCCATTAACCAATAACCAAATTGATCTACTTGATGCTTATCTGCTATCCGATAAAGTACAGGAAGAAGCCTTGGATTACATTGCCCTCCATGGTTATTTGTGTGCCTTAGCCATTAGCCCAGAACCACTAGCCGAAGCGCAGTGGTTAGAACAGGTGTTCGCCGAAACGCCAGTACAAGAAGACAGTGCAGAACGTCATGAGATGCTCAACTTGATACGTCAAGAATTTGCGTTTTTGCGCGAATGCTTAGAGTCGGACCAAGACATAGATCTGCCCTGTGACCTTACCTTAGAGCTGGACGAAGAAGGCGACTGTTTGCTTGAGTATTGGGCTCAAGGCTTTATGGAGCTTATTTTCAGTCAGGAGGAAGCTTGGTTTTCCCAGCAAGAAGAAGACGTAGCCGAATGTTTGTTGCCGTTTATGTTGGCTGCAAAACTAGACGAAGACAAAGAACTCGAAGAGTTACGGCACCAGCCTGAATTTTGCCAACAATTGTGTGAGCAAATCCCCGAATTATTACAAGACTTGTACTTGTTGTTCCGTGTGTCTGCCGACAAACCTAAAGGCAGTTTTGCCGGTAAAAAAAGGCCAAGGCCGTAAACACTAGTCTAAGCCTGACAAACTTCCGTTGGCCAAGCGCCAGTGTTGATTGCAAAGTTTAGTGAGGGCGTTGTCTTGGTGGCAAGACAACAAAAAACCAGTACCGCGCTGATGTAAGTCTTTGAGCATTTGCTCAATTCGCTCTAATGAACCCGCATCCAAATTACTGGTGGGTTCGTCGAGCAATATTAACCCAGGGCCTAACACCAAGGCCCGCGCTAAAGCCAAACGCTGGCGTTCACCACCCGACAATAAGTGGGCTTGGCGGTGTTGTAAATGGTCTAATCCGGCCCACTGCAACACTTGGTCTACTTTTGTAGGGTCCTTAAGACCTTGTAAACGCAGGCCATATTCCACATTTTTGCGTACATTGGTATCAAACAAGTAAGGGGTTTGGTGCAAATAAATCACCGCTTGTTTCAGGCTACTCTCGCCCACATCCGCTATACGTTTAACCTGCCCTGCAGTTGGCTTTTGTAAACCTGCCATAATTTTCATCAAGGTTGATTTACCGGCGCCATTGGGCCCGTGTAAGTGCACCGCGCTGCCACTGGCCAAGTGCAACTGATCGACGATAAACAAGTCTTGTTCGTCAAAACTTTGACGTATGTGGGTCAGTTCTAAACGCATTAGGTGCCATGCCTCAAAACGCGACTGTGGCTTTGCATCCAGCCTAAACTCACGTTAAGCACCAAGGCTAAGGTGAGCAATACAATACCCAACGCCACGCCTTGCACGAACTCGCCCTTGCCCGTCTCTAAGGCAATCGCCGTGGTGATATTACGGGTATGGTGAAGGATGTTGCCACCTACCATCATGGCGCTGCCTACTTCGGCAATAATACGCCCAAATGCCGTGACTACCGCCGCTAATAGCGCAAAACGCACTTCAAATAACAAGGTAACAAAGGCTTGCCAAGGGCTAGCGCCTAAGGTTTTTGCCGTTTCTAACACTCGATGGTCGGCTGCTTGAAAGGCACTCAGGCTCATCGCGACAAGCAACGGAAAACACAATAATATCTGGCCAATAATCATCGCCGGGCGAGTAAACAAGAGATTAAGGTCGCCCAAAGGTCCAGCCCTCGATAACAACATATACAACACCAAACCCACCACCACCGTGGGCACTGCAAGCAGGCTATTAAGTAAACTAATCACCGCCCAACGGCCAGGAAAACGAAAATATGCCAGCACAAAACCCACGCTTAAGGCGGGCAACAAAGCAATAACCAACGCGCTTGCCGACACACTAAAAGACACCCCTACAATGCCCCATAACGTGGGGTCGCCACTAGCAAGTTGAGCAATGGCGGCGCTAAAGGTGTGCCATAGTTCATTCATAGGTCTGGTGACTCAGCGGAAGGCACAAATAAGGCTTCGCCGTTAATGCGAAAATTAGCAATGGCGGTTTGACCTTCTGGATGCACTAACCATTGAGCAAATACCCGTGCATCATCCACTTTTACATGGCTATGACGTGTTGGATTAACCAACATCACTTGGTAAGGGTTTAATAAACGAGGGTCGCTTTCCAATACCAGTTTAAGGTCCAGCTTTTGTTTTAATGCTAACCATGTGCCACGGTCGGTCATGGTGTATGCGCCCAATTCGGACGCCATTTGCAAACTATGCCCCATGCCTCGGCCAGATTCCAAATAGCCACTAAACGCAGGACTGGCGCCTAAATGCTGCCAAAGTTGTAATTCTTTTTTGTGCGTGCCTGAGTCGTCACCGCGGGATATGAATTTACTATTGAACTGGGCAATGCGCTGCAGCCCCTCGGTCACCGTGTGGGTGCTATGCACGTTAGCAGGATCCGACTCGGGGCCCACTAATATAAAATCGTTATACATCACGCCACGGGGTTCGATACCAAAACCTTGCTTAAGAAACACAGCTTCTGCACCTGGCGCGTGGGTCATAACCAAATCAACATCGCCGTTTTCTGCCATTCTAAGGGCTTTGCCTGTGCCTACGGCAATCACCTGTACTTCCAAGTCGTGGTTTTGACTATAACTATGCAACAAATGATCGAGCAACCCCGAGTTGTAGGTGCTGGTAGTGGTCGCCAATCGAATACTATCGGCGATAGCCACACCACTCACCACACTCAGTAGTGTGGCCATAGCAGCACCTTGCACCAATAACAGCAGGTTTTTCATCACTACAAACCTACTTAATGGTGGGAAGGTCATAACTGGGCGTGCCATTTTGGCCACGCTGACGTAAAAAGTGATCCATTAGGGTTAACGCTACCATAGCCTCGGCAATGGGGGTGGCCCTAATGCCAACACACGGGTCGTGACGGCCTTTAGTCACTACTTCAACAGCATTGCCATGCACGTCAATAGATTGGCCAGGAAGGTGCAAACTAGAGGTCGGTTTAAGCGCAATCCGAGTAATAATGTCTTGGCCACTGCTGATGCCACCTAAAATGCCACCGGCATGGTTCGACAAAAAGCCTTGCGGCGTCATTTCATCACGATGCTCCGTACCACGCTGACTCACGGACTCAAAGCCGTCACCTATTTCTACCCCTTTAACGGCATTAATGCTCATTAAACCATGGGCTAACTCAGCGTCTAGGCGATCAAAAATAGGTTCGCCTAGCCCCGCTGCAACACCGGTGGCAATCACCGTCACTTGGGCCCCAATGGAATTGCCAGCCTTGCGCAAAGCATCCATAAATTGTTCTAACTCTTCGAGCTTATCGGCTTGGCCACAAAAGAATGGGTTATCGTTAACAATGCTAGGCTCTGGGCAGGACAGCTTGATGGGCCCTAGCTGTGACAAATAGCCATTAACCTGAATACCTTGAGTCGCCAAAAACTTCTTGGCAACTCCGCCTGCCGCCACTCGCATGGCCGTTTCTCGAGCCGACGAGCGGCCACCGCCGCGGTAATCGCGCACGCCATATTTGTGCATGTAGGTATAGTCTGCATGGGCAGGCCGGAATTGATCCTTAATGTTGCCATAGTCTTTTGAACGCTGGTCGGTATTTTCGATTAACAGTCCAATCGGCGTACCGGTAGTGACGCCTTCAAATACGCCAGAGAGGATGCGCACTTGGTCGGCTTCGCGGCGTTGTGTGGTATGACGAGAGGTACCAGGTTTACGGCGATCCAGGTCAACTTGCAGGTCGGCTTCGCACAATTCAATACCCGCTGGGCAGCCATCGATAGTTGCGCCTAATGCAGGACCATGGCTTTCGCCAAAGGTGGTAACGGTAAATAACTTACCAAAGGTATTGCCAGACATGGTTGATTTTACTCAAATTAAATTTCAGATCAAATTATAGCTGTTTACGGGCACCCGCTGCAATCTAGCGAGACTGTTGCCATACAGTAAATCGGCCTTGGTATTGCCTACATTGAGCCGCCGTTAGGCAAAAAATGCCGTTACCACCCTGACTCAACTCAAGCCACAAAAATGGCACCTCAGGCAAGGCTGCCTGTAAGGCCACTTCACTGTTACCTACTTCTATGACGATCAAACCTTGGTCAGTTAACCAATCTGCAGCTTGAGACAACATTAATGCGGTTAAATCGAGACCATCGTCACCCGACACTAATGCCAACCTTGGCTCATGGGCAAATTCAGCGGGCATTTGATTATAATCTTTAGCATCCACGTAAGGTGGATTACTCACAATTAAATCGTATTGAGCCGGTTCAAGGCCAGCAAACAAATTGGAATTATACACAGATACGCTTTGACTTAGCCCATGCGCCTCAATATTACGCTGACTTAGAGCCAAGGCAGCAGGTGCAATGTCACCCATATCTACGTGTGGAATTTCCATGTGTAAAGCCATAGCAATGCCAATACAGCCACTACCGCAGCATAGGTCTAGGGCTTTTTGGGGAGGCTGTTGCAAACTTGGTGAAAAATGTTCTGCAATAAGCTCAGCCATTGGCGAGCGAGGAATGATCACCTCGTCACTGACCGCAAAAGGTAACCCTGCAAACCAAGTTTCACCTAGCAAATAAGGCAACGGCACCCGCTGTTTAATACGCTGCGATAACCATTGATTGACCTTTGACAACTGGGAGCCTGTTAGCTGGTCCTGCAGTTGTTCTTGGTTAGCATCTAACGGCAGCCCACACGCGCCTAATACCAAAAACACAGCTTCGTCCCATGCATTGTCGGTACCATGACCAAAATACACCTGAGCTTCAGTTAGCGCGTGTTCAGCAGCTTCAATAGACTGCAACAAAGTGGTACTCATAAACAATTACACACAAATTATTGGACGCGCCATTGTAAGCTAAGCACAGTATCGATACCATTGTTGCACCGCCTATCTTGGTATAAACCACTAGTCCAATCGCAACAAAAGATTATGAACCAGCAAGACGAAGAACATGATTTTAGGCTGGCTATGGGTCAAGTTGACCCGCTACGCAAGTCGGGCCGTCAAACCAGCCCTAAAAGCACATCCAAAGACGCCCAAAGCTTAGCTATCAGGCGCGCCTCTGCCATCCAAGTCACCCCTACTGCGGCGGCGTTGGGTGAAGATGGTTTTATTATGGTTGAGTCTGAACAAGTGTTGAGCTACCACCGTAGCGGCTTGGATGCCGCCAGTTTACGCCGCCTACAACATGGTCATATGCGGCCTACCCTGTTTGCCGATTTACATGGTTATCGGGTAGAACAAGCCCGTGAAGTGGTTTGGCGAGCCATCAAACAAGCCCAAGCCGAGGGCGACCGCTGCCTATTGATCATTCATGGCAAAGCAGGTGCGGGCTATGCCGATGATAATGGTGATCTTCGTGGTGCCGGTCAGGCCTTGCTCAAGTCCCACGTGAGCCATTGGTTACAGCAAGTGGATGAAGTATTGGCGTTCACTTCGGCGCTACCCAAAGACGGTGGCACAGGGGCGGTTTATGTATTACTCAAGAACAGCCGCAAAAATCGGTAGAAATAAGTTAATATAAACCCAATTGCAGCTCTAAAGCGACACTAGCCTTTACCTCTGTCTGCGCATCAAGTATGGTGCGCGTTAAATTTGAAGTCGTCATCTTACCGAGAACTCCCATGGAAAAAGCATACGCAGATATCATCGCCGGGATCGGCGAAGACTTAAACCGCCCAGGCCTTAAGGACACCCCTAAACGGGCTGCCAAAGCCTTTAAGTTCCTCAATAACGGTTACGATAAGAACATTGATGAAGTGATCAACGGCGCCCTATTTCCTTCGGACAACGAAGAGATGGTGATCGTTAAAGATATCGAATTGTATTCTTTATGTGAGCATCACTTGTTACCGTTTATTGGCAAGTGCCATGTGGCCTACTTACCATCGGGTAAAGTATTGGGTTTGTCTAAGGTGGCACGGATTGTGGATATGTACGCCCGTCGTCTACAAATTCAAGAAAACATGACCAAACAAATTGCCGACACCATTATGGAAGTCACTAACGCTAAAGGTGTTGGGGTTATCATTGAAGCGCAACACATGTGCATGATGATGCGTGGCGTGCAAAAACAAAATGCCAACATGAAGACTTCGGTGCTGCTGGGCAAGCTGCGTGAAGACGCCCGCACCCGCGCCGAATTCTTAACGCTTATCAAGTCCTAGGTTGGATCGAGCATTAATTATATTTTATGCCCTGTTTGCAGGGCAGATAACGCGGCTTTTCGCCCTACTTCGATCATTTCTTTAGCGCGATATAGCTCAAAAAAGCTACATTCATTGCGGTCTATCTTAATTTCAACGTCGGGTTCATAACCTGCCATTTTGTATTTCGCCATGGTCGACTGCATGGTCTCGAAACACTGGTTGAGCATTTCCATTTTATTCCATTGCAGGTGGCTACGTTGGCTTTTGCTAAGCTTAGCATTAGGCGCTGCCCACTCGTCCTGGTGGCCATCACTATTCAAATTTGGCCGTTGTAGCACCGGCCGATGCTCAACATCAGTATTAAGGTTAACAGCAATAATAAGGTCGGCTTGATCGGCCACCGTAGGCATTATAGGCACGGGATTCAACAAACCACCGTCCACTAAAAAACGGTCATCTTCGGTCACCGGCATAATCATGCCCGGTACCGCCACACTGGCGCGAATAGCATCCATCATCGGGCCATTTTGAAACCATACTTCTTGCTGTTTCACCAAGTCGGTTGCCACCGCGGTATAGGGAATAGGTAAGTTTTCAATCAACTGATCTCCTACCAAGTTTTCTAGCACTGCATAGGCTTTTTCGCCCCTAATCGCACCCATGGATAACAGTGACATATCCACCAATCGAAACACATCAAAGCGAGACAAACCCGTTACCCAACTAGTAAATGCAGGCAATTGACCTGCGGCATACATGCCTCCCACCACCGAACCCATAGAACAGCCGGCGATGCTAACGATATCAAACCCTTGTTCTTGTAGTACCTGTATAACGCCAATATGGGCGTTCCCTCTGGCACCACCGCTGCCTAAAACCAAGGCCACTGTTGGCATTATTCTTGTCCTATATGCTGGGTCATACCCTGTAAATGTTCTAAATGCTGGTAGACTTTGCGATTACCCTTTTGGGTGGTGTAAAGCGCATAATAGTCCACCCCATCTGGTACCTTTTGTTTTAGCGCGGTGTAGCTTTGTTTCTCGTCTAAGCCATATAAACCTGACTCGTGAAAGACTTGATTAGCCCATTGATTACTGGAACCACAGGCGCGACCATGACAATCAAACAATATATCTGCACCAGCTTGTTGTAACTGCGACAGGCTGGTTAAGTGGGCACGCTCAGGCCCCATGCCCCGCACCATTTCCCAAGTGTAGGCCGATAATTCACCAGTTAAATACAAATTGTGTTCGGCGGCGATGACGCCATTGACCTTGCGCATGCTACTTACCGGCAATACATAGTAGGGCGCTCCAAGTGTAACCCGCTCCACCAAACGACTGCCAGGGGCCATGTTGAGGGCCGCATCGGCATAACCATTGGCGCTATAAGCCGCCAAGGTCAACGGTATTAATAACACTACGAGTGCTTTGAAATCCAGTTTCATGGGTGCTCCAATTGAGTTAATGCCATACATGTGGCTGCGGCTAACTCGCCTTCTAACAAGGCCATTGAGGCAGGCATCATGGGCTCACCAAGATAGGGATCCGCATGGCAAAAATGCCCAATCAAGCCGCTCACTAACGGTTGATGAGTCACCAAAATAATGCCTGCTTGAGGTTGTGCTAACAAAAAATCTTGTACTTGGGTTAATTCCCCATGAGGCGTAATAGCCTTATGTGTTTGAAGCGCCAAGGGCAGTGCCTGCTCTTCTAAGCGACTTTGAATCAGCTGGGCCGTTTGCTGCGCCCGTAGGTAAGGGCTGGCCCATAGGGCAGAGAAATCGGCCCAAGGGATCGCAGCATTGGCGATTTGTTGCTCAACTACACGTATGCCTTGCTGTGTGAGTGGCCGCTGGGCGTCTGTTGAAGCATTAAAACTCGCTTCACCATGACGCACCAACAACAGTTTCATTAACCGCCTTCCTTGGGTAAGTCTTCAGCCTCGGGCCAATCGCTAAATGGAAACGGTTTGGTGTCTGTTTGATAGGACAAAAAGCGGTAACTATGCAGAATAAAACGGCCTAAACTGTTGCTAAACTGCAGTATTTTGGTGTGACTTGCCTCATTAAACAAACGGTATAAAAACTGGCCTACAACTAACAAAACCAAAACAGATGCCGCAATCTCCACTAATAACAGGCTTAACAACATAAATACCAAACGTAGCCAGAAGGCTTCTGAGGTGAGGTTGTTCTTTAACGCTTGCATTCATTCAACTCCATTGTATGTGGTGGTAATAACAACATAGGGGCTAGTCACCTATGTTTCAAGTGCTGTGACTGACAAACGGAGCGCTGGTTAGCTTCGTTTTAATACAAATTCAACGTCCGAATTCTGATCTCTAGCCATCAAAGACTGCGCCACGCTGGACACATCTGCACCTTCATAAACCAAGGCATATAGGCCATCAACTAAGGGCATATGCACTTCTAGTTGATCCGACTTAGCTTTAACCAAGGCGAGGGTATTCACCCCTTCGGCCACTTCACCCAATTCGGAAACGGCGTCATCTAAACTCTTACCCTGGCCTAAAGCATAGCCTACTCGGTAATTTCGGCTCAAGGGTGACATACAAGTCACAATAAGATCGCCTACGCCTGCCAGCCCCAAAAAGGTCATTGGATTGGCGCCCATGTGCACCGCCAAGCGGCTCATTTCTGCCAAACTGCGGGTAAGTAACATGCTGCGGGTATTTTCACCCATACCCATAGCAGCACTTAAGCCTGCCGCAATGGCGTAAATATTTTTTAGCGCGCCGCCCAATTCCGTGCCATAGCGATCGTTACTGGCGTAGACTCGGAAAAAGCTACACTGCAGAACATCTTGTATGGTTTCGCGCAAGGTCTCGTTATCACTGGCAATAACCGTACCGGTAAGCTGCTTTGCAGCCACTTCTTTGGCTAAGTTAGGGCCGCTGATCACACCGATGGGGTTGTTAGGGAAATACACTTCCAACACTTGGCTCATAAGCAAAAAACGTTCGGGTTCGATGCCCTTTGCCGTGGTCACTAAGTTTTGGTCTGCGGTGATAAAGTCTTTAACTAAGTCCAATATGCCCCGAAATGCCTTGCTTGGCACCGAAAAGATGACCGTATCAGCTGCACTAATACAGTCGGCCAAATCGGTGACGATTTCTAGGTCTGTGTGCAAGTTAAGGCTCGGCACGTAGCGGGAGTTAATGCGCGTGTCACGAATTTCCTGTGCTAGGGCTTCATCCCTCATCCACAAACGTACAGGGTAACCATTGTGGGCCACGATATCGGCGAGTACGGTACCAAAACTACCGCCACCAATCACCGCTACTCGATGTTGAGAACTCATTAATCCACCTTTAAACTAACAGTTCGCTTGGAGTTGGCTCGCAATGCAAGCGCTTACCTAACAGTTCTTCCAATTCTGGCATTAAAAACGCATCATCTTCTGAGGCAAAACTAATGGAGATACCGGTAGCGCCCGCACGACCGGTACGACCAATACGATGGACATAATCTTCCAATTCTTCGGGCAGGTCGTAGTTAAATACGTGGCTAACACCGTCAACGTGAATACCTCGTCCCGCCACGTCTGTGGCAACCAATATTGGGGTATCACCACTACGGAACCGTTCCAAGGTTTTCACCCGTTTGGCTTGCGCCACCTCGCCCGACAATAGCGCACTACGGATGCCATCTTTTTGTAACTTTTCGGCCAAATCACGGGTAATGTGACGGCGATTAGCAAACACGATGGCACGTTCTACATCCATGGTCTTCAAGCTATTGAGCAAGACTTTGTACTTGTCGGATCGGGCCACAGAAAAGAATTTTTGTTCAACACTTTCGTTAGCTAACTCGTCAGACTCAATTTCCACATGTACGGGTTCAAAGGTCCACTGATCTGCTAAACGTAAAATCTGGTCACTAAAGGTGGCGCTAAACAACAGGGTTTGGCGGTCTTCTTTCTTTGGTGTCTGACGAATAATGGCGCGCACATCGGGAATAAAGCCCATGCTTAACATACGATCTGCTTCGTCCAATACCACCACTTCCACTTCGCGTAAATTCACATGGCCACGGCGACAAAAATCTAACAATCGGCCTGGTGTAGCCACCATGATGTCGGTCGGTTTTTGCTTTAACTGTTTTTGTTGCGCTTCAAAATCCATGCCGCCAACAAGCTGCTGCACATTAACATCACAAAAGCGGGTTAAGTCTTCGGCATCACTGGCTATTTGCATTACCAACTCACGTGTGGGGGCAATGATTAGCGCTCGGGGAGTGCCAAAACGACGGGGGCCTTGGATCGGAAAATCAAGAAAATCAGTGATCATGCTCAACAAAAAAGCTGCGGTTTTACCCGAACCTGTTTGCGCTTTGCCAGTGATGTCTTGACCGTCTAGAGACTCAGGTAATGTTAATGCCTGAATCGGGCTGCAGTATTGATAACCTAAAGCAGCAACGGCTTGCATCACTTGATCGGGTAGATCAAGATCATGAAAACGGGTTTTATCTTCTGCTTCCGGCACTTGGAAATCGTCCAATGACCAGTTTTGTTGTTGATTTGAATTCAAGGTGTTATTCCATTCGAGGGCCATGTTGCCCTACTTTGATTAACTGCAAACGTGGCAGTATAGAGAGTTTAAGCGCCAGACACAAAGCGCGAAGGTGTTTACCTTGGGGCAAACTTTTGTTCATACGGTGGCAGCGATTGTAACAGCTGCTGCCCATAACGTTTACTCACGATACGCTTATCCAATATGGTAATGCGCCCTTTGTCATCTTCTTTACGTAACAAACGCCCCGTGGCCTGCACCAAGCGTACGCTAGCTTCGGGAACCGAGAGCTGCATAAAACTGTTGCCACCTGAATTTTCAATCCATTCAGCCAATGCTGCGGGTACCGGTCGATCAGGCACCGTAAACGGCAATCGGGTAATCACCACATGGGTTAAATAGTCACCCGGCAAGTCAATGCCTTCAGCAAAGCTGGCCAAGCCAAACAACACACTACCCTCACCATCGTCGATACGTTGTTTGTGCTGATTGAGTAAACGCTGTTTAGACGACTCACCCTGCTGAAAAATCACATCTTGCCAATGGTCTTGCATGCCTTCAAATACCAACTGCATGACCTTGCGTGAGGTAAATAACACTAGACTAGCTTCATCAGGGTTAAGCTGAGCCTCGAGCCCTTTAACCAAGTTTTCTACAAATACCGCTTCAGGCCCAGGCTCCACCGCTTCTTTGGGAACACATATTTGTGATTGGGAAAAATCAAACGGGCTAGCCACTGCCAACATGGCACTTTTTGGGTTTAATCCAGCATGGGTTAACAGCTGATCAAATCGGCCTAGGGCGGTTAACGTAGCCGAGGTTAATAAAGCCCCATAACAACGTTTCCAGAGGTTTTCTTGTAACAAATTAGCCGCCAAAATCGGGCTCGCAGAAATCTCTAAATCCACCCGTTCTGGCGTTTGCCAATGCTGTAACCAACGGGCCATCGGCACTTCGCCTGCTGTATCAACCTTGGCGTAGGCCTGCCATAAGGCCAGTTGCTGCTCCGCATTTTGTTGTAACAAACCAAATGCCGCAAGGTAGGTTTCGGCCTGATCTTTGGCCAAACCATTTTGTTCACCTTTAACCACGTCATCCATGAGTTCATGCAAAGCACCCAAATCACGGGCCAAACGAGCACTCGTCAAACCCAAGTCATGGCTTATTTGTACCAACTCTGTAGGCACTACGCCCTGCGGAAAACGATAACTTTCTTGCTGTTGGTAGCCGTCTTGTGGGCTAAACGCAGGTTGATCTAAAAACTGTTCCAAACCAATCAACTGCTGCTCGAGGGACTGCACATGTTCTTGTACTTGGTCGCTCAACGAAGCACCCCGACCACCACCCTGCCACTCTTTAATAAACTTTTTTAAACCGGAACGAGTCTGGCCATACCAACGGTTGAGCTGGCGAATGCCTTGCTGGTGAGTAAACTGTTTAAGGGTTTTATCGGCTAAATGGTGGCCTTCATCAAAAATATAGATGGTATCTTCGGGCGCTGGCAAAATAGCGCCACCGCCTAACGCCAAATCGGCCAACACCAAATCATGGTTAGTCACGATACAGTCGGCCTGTTCCAAGCCGGCGCGGGCTTTAAAGAAGGGGCATTCGTTAAAATGACTACACCGGCGATTAGTGCAACCTCTATGGTCGGTTGTAATAGGCCGCCAATGATCTTCTGGTAATGGGTCCGACCAAGCATCCCGGTCGCCATCCCATTTACTGGCACCTAATTGCATCACCATGTCTTTATACAGAGCCTGCTGTTGACCATCCAACTTCAACGCCAGTTCGTCTTCGAACAAGGCCTGTGTGGGATCCAAAGAAGCATTCTGTGACAGGGCTTGATCAAGTCGAGACACACAAACATAACGTCTGCGGCCTTTAGCCAACTGAAAATCAAAATCATAACCACCGTGCTTTTTAATAGCGGGCAGATCCTTCTCTACAATTTGTTCTTGCAAGGCAATGGTGGCAGTGGCAATCACTAGCTTTTTTTCAAGCGCTTGAGCAATCGGCAAACATGCCACCATATAGGCCAAGGTTTTACCGGTACCGGTACCGGCTTCAACAATACACGCTGGATTGTCACCCTTACGTTTGCCTTCGGCATCCATTTTGATCGACAAAAAATGATTAGCCACAGTGGCAATCATCTGTTTTTGACCCCAACGGGCGTTTAAACCCAGTTGTTTAAGTAGCTGGCGGTACAATTGTTGGATATCGTGTTTGACGTCGGCAGTTTTAGACACTGGGTTGGGCTCTTAACTCTTAATTGGTAGTAATAGGCGCTATAAAGGGGCCGGCGAAGGCACATAAGGGTACACCATTTGAGCCACATATAGCAGACTCAAGCAGCTAACTAAAAATAAAACTTGCCAGCAGCGCGATTACTGGTATTATATACAGTAACTGTACAAACAACCAGTTGAAGACAAACAGCCAAGAGGCCTTTGCATGATTAAATTAACGCCACGCCAAGATCAAGTTCTAGACTGCATCAGAAATCATATTACCGACACGGGGTTTCCACCTACCCGTGCCGAGATTGCCCGTGAACTCGGGTTTAAATCTCCCAACGCGGCAGAAGAGCATATTAAAGCGCTAGCACGCAAAGGTGCGATTGAAATCATGCCCGGCGCATCACGTGGCATACGGGTGCCCGACATGCATGAAGAAGACCTAGGTTTGCCCATCATTGGCATGGTTGCGGCCGGTAGCCCATTGCTAGCCGAAGAACATATTAGTGACTATTGCGCTATCCCGGAAAACCTATTTTATCCCAAGGCCGATTATCTGTTACAGGTCAGCGGCATGTCGATGAAAGACATTGGTATCTACGATGGTGATTTACTGGCGGTGCATAAAACCGACCAAGCCCGTAACGGCCAAGTAGTGGTAGCTCGATTGAATGACGAAGTGACGGTTAAGCGTTTTCAACGTAACGGCAACCAGGTGCAATTGATTGCCGAAAATCCAGACTTCGCACCCATCGAAGTTGACCTCACGCAACAGCACTTAAGTATTGAAGGCTTGAGCGTAGGCATTATACGCCGCGGTAATTAACACCTTACTTTTACACCATATGGAGTCATCATTATGTGGCAGCAACAACAGCACCCAAACAGCGACGCAGTTAATGGCATACTGGCAGAACATCAGCTAGATTTGTGGCTCCATGAAGAAGCAACGGTGCCTGCCCCAGACCTTAGCCCCATTACTGAAATAATTATGCGTGGTGAGGCCTGGAGCAACATACAGATGTTGTTACCGTTGTTAGCTCAACTAAGCCACGACCAACGCTGGTTAGCCTGGGTGGCACCACCAAAGCTACTGCCCAAGGCACAATTGCAAGCCGCAGGCTTTGACCTTAATAAAATTATTTTATTACAGCCAGACGCCCAACATGACACCATGAGCCTAGCCAAACAAGCGTTAAAAAGTGGTACCTGCCATGCCGTTATCAGCTGGTTTGGTAGCCTCGAAGATGGCGAACTCAACGACTTGGCAGTAGCCGCAGAAGCAGGTAACAGCCAAGCATTTTTGGTAAGGCACCAGTAACCCAAAGCAGTCTCACCTAGACCACCATTTGAGTCTCAAAAAACGCTTTCAGCAATTGGTGGGTAATGTGCGCATCGGCACTGCCTGCTAATTCCCGAATTGAATGCATAGCAAAGGTTGGCGCTCCCAAGTCTAGAGTTCGCACACCCAACTGGGCTGCCGTAATCGGCCCAATAGTACTGCCGCAACCCATGTCGCTACGCACCACAAAGGTCTGAATTGGTAAATCAGCTTGCGCTGCCAGCTCTTTGACCATGGCACTGGTGACCGCGTTAGTGGCATAACGTTGATTTGCATTGACCTTGATTACTGGCCCTGCATTTAATTTTGGCCCATGCTGTTCATCATGTTTATTAGCAAAATTGGGATGCACACCGTGTGCATTGTCGGCCGAGATAAAGGTGGAGGTATCTAACACTTGGTGTAATTGTTCTGCCGAAGGATAAATACGCTGTAATACCGACATTAAAAAGCTGCCTTGCGCACCTTCTGCCGACTGGCTACCCACTTCTTCATGATCGTTGCACACTAACAACATGCCTTGCGTGGTATCAGCGGCAAGCATGGCACTTAGGCCCATGTAACAACTTAATAAATTATCTAACCGCGCAGCGGCCAAAAACTCTTCTTTAATGCCCACCAAAGCAGGGGCTTGAGCGTCATAGAAACTTAACTCGTAATCCACCACTTGCGCCACTTGGTGGCCGTCAGCGGCGAGTTGCTTGACCAACAATTGTCGCAAGTCAAAGTCATCACCCAGCGCCTGACCCAATAACACCGGAAGGTCGGTTTGAGCATTAACGCTATGGCCTTTGTTGGCCTCTCGATCCAAATGAATGGCTAAACTCGGGATACACGCCACCGGACGATTAAAGTCGATCAAGTGGCTCACGAGCACACCGTCGTTATTGCGACACACCACTCGTCCCGCTAAGGATAAGTCTCGATCAAACCAAGGGTGCAATAGAGCTCCGCCATACACCTCAACACCCAATTGTTGATACCCTTTACGTTTTACTTCGGGGTTGGGTTTGACTTTTAGGCATGGGCTGTCGGTATGGGCTCCCACCATGTGTAAGCGCTGCAGACCTTGCTGTTGCGGTAACACAAAAGCAATGATTGTGGAGTCATTACGGCTAATGAAATAACGACCTCCAGCCTCTAAGTCCCAAGTGTCAGCCACCGCTAACCGGCGATAACCTGCTGCAGCAAGCTCATCGACCATACTAGACACCGCATGAAATGGTGTCGGAGATGCCTTGATAAAATCCATCAAACCAGCAAGGTAGGCTTGTTGTGTATCTTGAGCCGTCATAGTGGCAGGTGTTCCTTAATTCAAAGGGCTTAGTGTGCCACATTCTGAGGCGTTAGACGTAATGATTATGTAAAGCGCAGCCTAAATGGTCTAATTGTGGGCCAGCGAGTTTGAACATTTTGGCAAAATCACGCTAATATAGATCGTATTACTCTTAATCGCTGCTACAGCGTCACTTACATTTATCTTCCCATGATACTCAAACGTACATTATTAACTGCCCTAGCTTTAACTTACTGCATTTTTTCAGCGCCTTTAGTGGTCGCCAACAACGCCCCTGAGAAGGTTAGTTTTACCCCGCAACAGGGTCAATTAACAAAAGAAATTATGCACTTGCTTGAGCAGCAGCATTACCAACCGAGAATAAATGACGATGGTTTTGCTAATGATGTATTCACTAACTATTTAACCTTATTAGACCCGTTAAAAAGCTACTTAAACCAAGCGGACTTGGCACCATATCACTACCTTCAGCATGAATTAGATAATTTATTGGCCCAAGGCGACTTACGTCCTATGGCCGACATGTACAATTTATTACAACAGCGGCGGCTAGAATTTATTGACTTTAATCTCACATGGTTATCGCAACCATCGGCCATGTTTAACTTTGAATTAAACGAACACATTGCCATGGCACCACAAGACGCCGCACGCCAGCCTGATTATCTAGCCACCAAAAACTTGTGGCGCAAGCAGCTTAAAAACGAGTTTATCAATGGCCAATTAAGTAATGAAACTCAGGCGCAGATTAAAAATCGTCTCGAAAAACGCTACCTCAATATGCGTAAGCGAGTACTACAAGTTGAGCTCAGGGATGCCTATCAAGCATTAAGCAACAGCATCACTATGGTCACCGACCCCCACACCACTTACCTGTCGCCACGTAATATGGAAGATTTCAATATCGACATGAGCCTATCACTAGAAGGCATTGGCGCGGTGTTGCAGCGAGATAACGACTACACCAAAGTGGTGCGCCTAGTCGCCGGCGGGCCTGCCGACAAGGCGGGGGACTTACAAGCCTCAGATTACATTGTGGGTGTAGGGCAAGAAGGCGAAGCCATACAAGAAATTCTGGGTTGGCGTTTAGATGACGTGGTAGATCAGATTCGCGGCCCTAAAGGCAGCTTAGTCAACCTTAACATCATTCCAGGAGGCGATTTACAGCAAGCTAAAAAGACCATTCAAATTCGCCGTAACAAGGTTAATTTAGATGATCAAGCGGCCAAAAAGTCCCTCGTAAACGTGGCTACAGATCAAGGCCCAGTCACCATGGGTGTCATTACCCTGCCCACCTTCTACATGGACTTTGCCGCAGCTCAACGGGGTGACCCAAATTATCGCAGCACCACCCGTGATGTATATAATTTGATACAAGAACTCAAACAAGACCAAGTGAGTGGTATTGTAATCGATCTGCGTAACAATGGCGGTGGGTCTCTGAGAGAGGCTAATCAGTTAACCGGTCTATTCATAGAAACCGGTACCACGGTTCAAGTACGTTACGCCGATGGTGTCATCGAAAAACAAATGGATCGTAATCCACTGCTTGCCTATAACGGTCCTGTGGTGGTGCTGGTTAACCGCTACAGCGCCTCTGCTTCCGAAATTTTTGCAGCCGCCATGCAGGACTATCAACGCGCCTTAATTGTTGGCAGCCAAACCTACGGCAAAGGCACGGTGCAGACGTTTGGTAACTTAAGCAGTGGTCAGATCAAGTTTACTCAAGCCAAGTTCTATCGTGTTTCGGGTGCTAGCACTCAACATCAAGGTGTGGTACCCGACATCATCCTGCCACACGTGGAAGACCACAAAAAAATAGGCGAAAGTAGCCTGCCCCATGCCCTTAAGTGGGATCAGGTGAAAGCCGTCGATCATCGTCGTTATTTTGCCTTTGAGCAGATCATTCCCCGCCTGCAACAGCAACAAGACGCGCGCCAAAGCACGAGCTCAGATTGGATTTACACGCAGGCTTTGGCTGAGCACGAAAATACTCGATCAAAACAAATAAGCCTTAACTTACAACAAAGAACACAACAATGGCACACCGAACAAGATTGGTACCTAGAGCAAATAAATAGCTTACGTCAGGACCAAGGCCTTGAGCCTGTGACCGCCGCCGAAGATCATGAGTTTGATTACAACGACACCCAAAAGGATCCCTACATCATTGCTGGTGCTGCCGTTATCGCCGACTGGATCGATTTAGCACGTTAAACCACACCGTCTTTCTGTAACTGCCTCACCTGCGAAGCAGTAAAGCCTAGCTGCTCGAGCAGTTGCAAGGTATTTTGAGCGGCTTCGGGTACCGACGTGACTGTACCTTGAGCATGGCCCATTTTTGGTGCTGGGGCGGGCTGGGTAATACCATCTAATTGCATAAAGGTGTTTCTTGCAAGGTTGTGGGGATGCTCTATGGCGTCACTAAAACTCAGTACGGGAGCAAAACAAACGTCGGTGCCTTCCAGTAAATCACACCAATGTTGGCGGCTTTGGCTGGCAAACACTCGAGCCAACTGTTGCTGCGCCTGCGGCCACATGGTTTTATCCCACTGATTGCGCAGACTTGGCTCATGCAATAACGCTAAGTGCTCTATCAACAACTGAAAAAACTTGGGTTCTAAGGCACATATATTGACATATAGACCGTCGGCACAGACATAGGTGTCATTCCACGGCGCTGCGCCATCGGCCCAACTTTCGCCCGTTTGGTGCGGTAACTGCCCGGTGTTGTGCATCATCCACAATAAGCTTGATGCATAAGCCGAACCGTCCGTAATCGCTGCGTCTACCACCTGCCCTTGGCCACTTGTTTGAGCTTGCCACAAGGCGCACATCACACCCCATAACAGCATCATGGTGCCGCCAGCAACATCTCCAGCCAAGGTTAACGGTGCCGTAGGTTTATGGTTGGGACGCGCGCCGTAATACATGGCACCCGACAGGGCTATGTAGTTAGGGTCGTGCCCCGCAGTTTGAGCCAGTGGCCCGGTTTGACCCCAGCCAGTTAAGCGGCCATAGATTAATTTTGGCTGCAGTTCTGAACACACATCGGGCCCTAAACCTAAGCGTTCCATCACCCCAGGGCGAAAACCTTCAATTAAAATATCTGCTTGAGCTGCCAACTTGAGGGCCAAAGCAACACCCTCGGACTGTTTCAAATCGATCAAGATGGATTTTTTTCCACGATGATAAAACTCTTGAGCAGTTTCTCCTGGCGTAATGTTGGCGGCATTTTCATTGCTAACTTTACGCCCGATCAAGGTCACTTCTGCACCCATATCGGCCAACATCATGCCTGCCAAAGGACACGGTCCAATGCCTTCAAACTCAACGACTTTGACGCCGGTTAACGGCTTTTGATTAATCATATGTAGGTTCTACACGTCTAGGGAGCGAGCAATGAGTTCTTTCATAATTTCATTGGTGCCGCCGTATATTTTTTGTACCCGCGCATCGGCAAATAGTCGGGTAATGGGGTACTCCATCATGTAACCGTAACCACCGTGTAACTGCACACATTCATCCAACACTTCGTTCTGTACTTGCGAGCCCCAATACTTGGCCATCGACGCCGTAGCAGGGTCGATCGAACCATCAATGAGCTTGGCAATACAATCGTTAATAAAGCTGCGGGTGACTTCCACTTTGGTTTTCATTTCTGCCAACTTAAAACGCGTATTTTGGAACGCCATAATCGGCTGCCCAAAGGCCTTGCGTTGACGTACATATTCAATGGTTTGTTGTAAGCCACAGTCCATTGCGCCTAGCGCCGTAATGCCAATCATCGACCGTTCCCACACCAATTGATTCATCAGCTGGTAAAACCCTTGACCCTCGACCCCACCTAACAGATTGTCTAGCGGTACCCGCACATCTTCAAAAAACAATTCCGAGGTGTCGTTACCTTTCATCCCCAATTTTTTTAGGTTTCGGCCACGCTGAAAGCCTTGCGCCTGATCGGTTTCTACAAAAATGAGCGAAGTGCCTTTTGAGCCAGCGACTAAATCGGTTTTTACCACTACACAAATTAACTCGGCAGTTTGGCCGTTGGTAATAAAGGTTTTAGAGCCATTAATGATATAACTATCGCCATCGCGTTTAGCCGTAGAGGCGACGGCCTTGAGGTCGGAACCACAACCTGGCTCGGTCATGGCAATGGCCGACACCAACTCACCAGACACTAATTTGGGTAACCAACGACGTTTTTGATCCTCGGTCCCGTAAGTCACCAAATAATGCATCACAATAGACTGAATACCGTAACCCCAATTAATATCTGCCAAATAGGCTTGGGTATAAATGGTTATGGCTTCAAAGGAAAGGTCGGCGCCAGCGCCGCCATAAGCCTCGGGTACCGACGCACCCATAATGCCAGTTTCTCCGGCTTGGTACCAAAAGTCTCGATCTACTACACCTTGGTCACACCACTTTTCAATATTGGGTGCCATGGACTGTTCCATAAAGCGTTGTACTCCATCGGCATAGAGCCGGTGTTCAGTAGTCACCCATGCTGCAGTATCAGTAAACAAAGCCATTGGTTTAACTCCTCATCAAATTAGCTCTAAAGTGGGTTCACTAAGAGCAAACAGCTGCTCCCGTAATTCCAGTATGTGTTCGCCCCAATAACGCACAGTATTAAACCAAGGAAAGCTGTGCGGGAATGCAGGATCTTCCCAACGACGCGCTAACCATGCCGCGTAATACATCATACGCAGGGTTCTTAAGGGCTCCATTAATGCCAGTTCTTGAGGCTTAAAGTCATAAAATTCGTTATACCCTTCCACGATTTCAGACAGCTGAACGCGCTGACGGTCTCGCTCACCAGACAGTAACATCCAGATATCTTGCACCGCAGGCGCCATACGTGAGTCGTCAAAGTCGACAAAATGAGGTGCATCATCACGCCACAATAGGTTGCCTCCATGGCAATCGCCATGCACGCGAATGTAATTGACGCCCTGCGTTGCTGCAAAGGCGGCATCAATGCGTTGTAACAGATCAGCCGTTAGGCTGTCATAAGCCGTTTTTAACTCTTGCGGAATAAAGTGCTGGCTAATCAATGCCACACTATCATGGCCAAAAGTAACGGCATCAATTGCGGGTCGATGCTGGTAGTCTTTAATGGCCCCCACGGCGTGAATACGCCCTAAAAGTCGCCCCATGGTGTACAAGTTGTCTAAATCATCTAATTCGGGGCCATGGCCACCCTTGCGCTCGAACAAGGCAAACTTAAACGAATCGTAAGTCGAAAGGCTGCTGCCTTGTTGGTTGACCAAGGGCGGCACGACGGGCAGCTCGTATTCCTCAAGGGCGATACTAAACTCATGTTCTTCTAATATTTGCGCTTCACTCCACCGGTTTGGCCGGTAAAATTTAGCGATCACTGGTGTGGGCTGATCTTCTAGGCCCACTTGATAGACCCGATTTTCGTAGCTGTTAAGCGCCAAAATACGGCCATCACACAGATAACCTTGGCTCTCCACGGCATCCATAATATAGCTGGGCGTGAGTACAGCAAAAGGGTGAGTTTCTATAGTCATAATTACAGTATAGGGTGGTCGGGTGAAGCTATTATATATGAAGACCCGTGAGTCATCTTGTAACTCGTTAGGCAATCCACCTACCGCAACTTGACAAACCCCTATGCAAGACCACACATTGAGTTCACAACAGCTTGAGCAAACTAGGGAATAATCATGTCGCTGGCCTATATATACGATGCAATACGCACCCCTCGATCCCGTGGTAAGGCGGGTGTTGGCAGCCTTTACGGTGTCAAACCCGTCAATTTGTTGGCGGGTCTGCTGCGCGACTTACAACAACGCCACGACTTAGACACGGCGCAAGTAGACGACGTATTAATGGGTTGTGTAACCCCGGTAGGCGAACAGGGTTCTAACATTGCCAAAAGCGCAGTGATTCACGCCGGCTGGAGCGAATCCGTACCTGGCTTTCAACTAGATCGTTTTTGCGCATCAGGATTGGAAGCTGTCAATACCGCTGCCGCCAAAGTCGCCAGTGGTATGGAACAGCTTATTGTTGCAGGCGGTGTAGAAAGCATGAGCCGTGTACCCATGGGCAGCAATGGTGGGCCATTCCTCGCCGACCCAGAATACATTGCCAACAACCTCTCTGTGCCCCAAGGGATAGGTGCAGACTTAATTGCCAGTATAGAGGGCTACAGCCGCGAACAACTTGACCAGCTTGCCTTACAAAGCCAACAACGGGCCGCTCACGCACGGGATTCTGGCTGGTTTGATGATTCAGTAATGGCCGTTAAAGACGCTACAGGCAACACTATTTTACAGCGCGACGACTTTATTAAGCCTGCCACCACTCTGGTAGACCTAGGCGGCCTTAAACCGGCTTTTAGCGCCCTTGGTGATTACGGCTTTGATGACATGGCGTTGAGCAAGTATCCTCAGCTGGAAAAAATCAGCCACTACCACACGGCAGGCAATTCTTCTGGAGTGGTAGACGGCGCCAGTGCGGTGTTAATTGGCGACCCAACGATCGGTGATAAACTTGGCATCACCCCTCGCGGACGTATTACGGCTACAGCAGTGGTGGCCAATGATCCAGTCATTATGCTCACCGGACCAGGCCCTGCAGCCAAAAAGTGCCTCGCTAAGGCAGGCCTCAGAATCCACGACATAGACCTGTGGGAAATCAACGAGGCCTTCGCCAGTGTGGCGCTGCGCTTTATGCAAGACTTGGGAATTAACGACTCCATCACCAACGTCAATGGTGGTGCCATAGCCATGGGTCACCCTCTGGGAGCAACCGGCGGCTGCTTAGTGTCCATCATGCTAGACGAACTCGAACGCCGCGACGCCAAACGTGGCCTCATCGCCCTTTGTGTCGGTGGCGGCATGGGAATTGCCACCATCATTGAGAGAGGTTAAACCCATGAGCACACAGGCTTTTGCTTACCAACAAGATCCACATGGCATCGTCACTATTACCATGGACATGGACGGCCCAGTAAACTGCATGAACCAAACGTTTATGCCGCTGCTATCCGAGGCCGTGGCCCGCTTGCAAAATCAGCCAGGCCTTACTGGCGTGATCATCGCTTCGGCTAAAACCACTTTTTTTGCCGGTGGCGACCTCAACTGGCTCAAATCTGTAGAGCCACATCAGGCCCCAGATTTATTGCAGCAGGTAGAAGTCATGAAAGCCGACTTTAGGCGCCTAGAAAAACTGCCCGTTCCTGTAGTCGCTGCAATCAATGGCTCGGCGCTGGGTGGTGGGTTTGAAATTTGTTTAGCCTGTAATTATCGTATCGCCTGGCAACACAAAAGTCTCAAATTGGGTTTGCCAGAAGCCTCACTGGGACTGCTGCCCGGCGGTGGCGGCACCGTACGTATGACGCATCTGCTTGGTTTTGAAGCAACACTGCCATTACTGACCAAAGGCCAACAACTCACACCAGATAAAGCCCTCAAGGCAGGCTTAATCCATGCCTGTGTGACGCAACAAGATGAACTACTCGACGCGGCTAAACAATGGTTATTGGATCGGTTGGGCGATACACAAGCGGCGCTGCAACCATGGGACATAAAAGGCCATGAAATACCCGGGGGCAACGCCAGCAACCCTAAAATGGCCGCTAAAATTGCCATAGCCGCGGCCCAAATACAACAACAAACGCGTGGCCTTCTGCCCGCCCCAGAAGCCATACTGGATGTAATGGTTGAAGCAGCACGCTTGGACTTTGACACGGCCCAAACCACAGAGAGCCGGAAATTTGTTGAGCTCGTGATTGGCGACCAAGCAAAAAACATTATCACTGCCATGTTTTTTAATATGAACCAAGTGAAAAATGGCTACCAGCGGCCTCAACACGTGCCTCAAAATCATATCAAACGTTTAGGCATTATTGGGGCTGGCATGATGGGTCAGGGTATTGCTTATGCTGCAGCCTTGGCTGGCATTCAAGTCGACCTGAAAGACGAGCAACTCAGCGCTGCCGAGCGAGGCAAAAGCTACAGCCAAAAACTACTGCAGAAAAAAGTCGATCAAGGCCGTATGGACGCCGCCACAATGAAGCACATATTGGATTCCATCAAACCCACAGATAAATCCGCAGCCTTACAAGGCTGTGATCTCATTATTGAAGCCGTGTTCGAAGATCAAGCCTTAAAAGGCCAAGTATTAATAGAACACCAGCAGTTACTGGCAGACGGCGGATTTTGGGGCACCAACACCTCAACTTTACCCGTGAGCCTATTAGCAGAGAAAGCCACACACAAATCCAGCTTTATCGGTTTACACTTCTTCTCTCCGGTAGATAAAATGCCCCTGTTAGAGATTATATGCGGTACCGAGACCAATCAGACTAGCTTGGCCAAGGCTTTTGATTTTGCAAAACAAATCAATAAGTTACCCATTGTCGTTAATGATGCTGTGGGTTTTTATACCTCCAGAACCATTGGCACTAAGATAGATGAAGCTTTGCAGTTAGTAGCAGAAGGTAATGACCCAGTACTGGTAGACAACCTAGGTAAAGCCCTTGGTTTTCCTGTGGGTATGTTAACCTTGCTGGACCAATTAAAGCTGGGTTTACCTCTGCTCATCAATGACACACAGGTGAGCATGGGGCTCAAACATCCAGCCCAACACAGCACCCCACAAGGCATGGCCATGCTGCGTCAGATGGTTGACCAATACGACCGTCAAGGCCGCATAAACGGGCAAGGTTTTTACACCTATGAAGACGGCCATAAAACCATTTGGAGTGGTTTAAAACGATGGTTAAACCCCGACTTAACACTGCCACACCAAGACATTAAAGACCGTATGCTATTTAGGCCGGTAATAGAAACCCTGCGTTGTTTAGAAGACAACGTACTTACTAACGTGGCCGATGCCAACGTGGCGTCCATTCTAGGAATAGGCGCACCTTTGTGGACCGGCGGTTATGCTCAATTTGTTAATACCTATGGCCTAAACAGGTTCATCAAACGCTGTGATGAGCTCGCTCAAACCTACGGCCCACGCTTCAAAGCGCCACAAATAGCCTATGACTACTTAGAGCAAGGTAAAAGTTTTACCTAAAGCCCTTTGCACACTGCCTTAGGCCATATAAAATGGCTTACTTAGTTCAGCCTGAAGGCTGATAGACCATGGACGACAAAATGACCGGTAATGCCCTGCAATTCCCTATAAGTGAGGCCCCAGCAATGGGTGAACCATTGGCTGTGGCCGATGGTGTGTATTGGCTGCGTATGCCTCTGCCGTTTTCGTTAAATCACATAAACTTGTGGTTATTAGAAGACCAACACGGCTGGACCATTGTTGATACCGGCATCAACACCAAAGCTTGCAAACAACTTTGGCAGCAAGTATTTGACCAGCACTTAAAAGGCAAACCCGTCACTCAACTTATCGTTACCCACTTGCACCCAGATCATGTGGGTCTTGCGGGTTGGTTATGCGAACGCTGGAATCTCACCTTACAAATGTCTCGCACCGATTACATGACCTGTAGGGTGTTGATGAGCGACACGGGCAAACAGGCACCTCAAGCCGCCATCGACTTTTATTGCCGCGCTGGTGTCAACGAGCAACAACTGGAAACCTACAAAAGTAAATTTGGTGGTTATGGCAAAGGCATTTATGCCATGCCTGATCACTACTTGCGCTTACAGGACAAGGATACAGTCACCATGGCTGATGCCGATTGGCAAATTATAGTGGGCCGTGGCCATGCACCCGAACACCTATGTTTGTACTGCCCTAGCCTCAACGTATTTATTGCCGGTGATCAGCTGTTGCCTACTATTTCGTCTAATATTAGTGTTTGGCCTACAGAGCCGCACTCCGACCCGCTTAAAGAATGGTTAGAATCCTGTGCCATGTTGCAACAAAAACTACCTGCAGACGTGCTGGTACTGCCCTCCCACGGGCAAGTATTTTTTGGTGCCCATCAACGTTTACAGCGGCTCATTGATGGCCATAAAAAATCCCTCGTTAAACTGGTTGACGCCTGTGCTCAACCACAGCGCAACGTGGATTTATTCAGTCAATTATTTCGTCGAGAAATAAACGACGACGTATTAACCTTAGCTGTAGGCGAAACCCAAGCCCACATAAATTACCTTGTTAAGCAAAACAAAATACAAAGCAACACTGCCGATTCTCAAGGTGCTGTTTGGTATCAAACCATTTAATTAAGACTTAAAATTATGCACATTATTACCATTAATTTCGAACCCGTAGAACTGTTTAAAATCCTAAAATTCGAATCTATTGTAGGCAGTGGTGGCGAAGCCAAAACTCGCATTGGCGAAGGCTTAGTTAAGGTCAACGGCGAAGTGGAAACCCGTAAGAGCCGTAAAATGCTTAGTGGCGATACCATCGAGTTCGAAAAGCGACACTATCAACTTGCGTTGGCCTAATTTAGTAGCCCTCCACAGGCTGTTTAACCCAGCCCACATCAGTGCGGGGTTTATCGCACCCTTAGTTGGTTATACCAGTTCTGCAGCGATCATTTTTCAGGCAGCCCACAGTGTGGGCGCCACAGACGCCCAAATAAGCAGCTGGTTTTGGGCCTTAGGTATTGGCATGGGGCTTTCGACCCTAGGCTTATCGTGGTTTTACAAACAACCCATTCTTACCGCCTGGTCTACGCCGGGTGCCGCTATCCTAGTCACCAGTTTGTCTGGCGTGTCCATGACCGAGGCCATAGGAGCGTTTGTATTTTGCTCTGCACTGATTACTTTGGTTGGGCTATCGGGTTGGTTTGATCGGTTAATGAGTTACTTACCTAAATCGATTGCTGCGGCCATGTTAGCGGGCGTTTTACTGCCCTTTGCCATGAACATGTTGATCTCACTAGAATCGGAAATGACGCTGGTGTTAGGCATGATGCTATCCTATTTCGTGAGTCGTGTAGTCTGGCCACGCTTAGCCGTAATGGTGACGCTGATACTAGGCATAGTGTTAGCAGGCACTCAAGATCTGATTATTTGGCAAGACGTCAGCTTAGGTTTTACCACACCGATTTGGACCACTCCAGAATGGTCGTTAACCAGTACTATTGGTGTAGCTATTCCTTTGTTTATTGTAACCATGGCCTCACAAAATGTACCTGGACTGGTAGTTTTACGTAGCCATGGTTACGACGCACCCGCCGCGCCACTGATTACGTGGACCGGCATTACCGGTGTAGCATTGGCGCCTTTTGGTGGCTTTGCGTTTAATCTAGCAGCCATTATGGCAGCTATTTGTATGGGTAAAGAGGTCGATAAAGACCCTACACAATGTTATCGCGCAAGCATATGGGCCAGTGTTTTCATCGTCGCCACCGGGCTATTTGCCGGCAGTATTACGGGCTTGTTTAATAGTCTGCCCTCGGCATTAGTCATCACTATAGCGGGCCTTGCACTGTTAGGCACCATTGCCGCTAGTCTGAGCACTGCATTAGTCGAAGAAGTTCACCGTATTCCAGCAGTAGTCACCTTAGTCACCACTGCATCTGGCATGGCCCTGTGGGGTATTGGCAGCGCCTTTTGGGGGCTTGTGCTAGGGATATTAGCCTTACTCGCTCAGCGCTTTTTAACGCCTAATAAGGCATAAACAATCTCAGGAAAAATTATGACAAGCACGCACTCGGTCACCTTAATAAACCGAACTTTAGGGCATTTAAGGCGCTTTTGGGATAAATTGCCCAGCGGCCTAAGCAACAATAACGACGTGTTAGAAATTGCTAATCAGAGTGCACCTGATCAAGCGCAACTTGCCCACGTTGGCAAACAAATGCAAAGTGCTATTAACGGCGTGGGCGGCGAAATGGCCGCACGTAATACAGCAGCAGACTTAGGCCGCTTCTACTTGCGTCTCAACCCGCAAGGTAAACAAGATTTTTCACTTTTATTAGCCCAAGAGTTCGACGTAGATTACCCAGCCATCAATAACCTAGTGGCACAATGGGACACGTCCAACCCCAATATTAAAGGCCTGAAAAAAGCCCTTAATTCACCCCGCCTAAGATTACTAAAACTATTCAATGCCTTACCAGAGGGCGTTAAATTTTTAGTCGATATGCGCGCCGACTTAATCCAGTTACAAAAAAATGAAACAGCACTAAAACCATTACAAGAAGACCTACGCGACTTGTTAGGTGACTGGTTTGATTTAGGCTTCTTAGAACTCAAACAAATGACGTGGCAAGACACGCCGGCCGAATTATTGGAAAAACTCATTCAATATGAAGCTGTACACGCGATTGCTGGCTGGGACGACCTGCGTAACAGGCTCGACTCAGACCGCCGGTGTTTTGGTTTCTTTCACCCACAAATGCCGAATGAACCGCTGATCTTTATTGAAGTGGCATTAGTACAGGGTATGGCATCCAATATTGACCAACTGCTAGATCAAGAAGCCCCCATTGAAGATACCCACAGTGCAGACACTGCCATCTTTTACTCTATTTCCAACACACAACAAGGTCTTGCCAGCATTAGTTTTGGTAATTATCTGATTAAAAATGTGGTGGCCGAGCTGGTTAAACAGCACCCTCAGTTACAACACTTTGCCACTTTATCGCCCATACCGGGGCTACGCAAGTGGCTTAACACAAACCCTATCAAAGTGATGGAACTCTTGTCCGAGCAGCAATTAAATGCGTTCAATCACTACTGCAACCAACATCAAATCGCCACTAGCCTAGAGGCGGTACTAGTCAGCGACTGGAGCCACACTGCAGAGGATAAAACCTTCGTAGAGTCGTTACTGCTGACGTTAGGCCAGCACTACATTACCCAAGAACGCAGTGCTCGCGGCACGGCCCTAGATCCCGTTGCGCACTTTCACCTCAGTAACGGTGCTATTGCTGGCAGGCTCAATTTTATGGCTAACATGAGCCCCAAAGGGCTACAAGAATCGGCTGGTATGATGATCAATTATGTATACAACATCGACCAAATAGAAACCAACTGCATGAACTATAGTGAACAAGGCGTAGTGGCACACTCGCTTTAATCATATGCACAAGTTTGATCGAAAACACGGGCACAAGACGCATCAGAACCAATTAAAGGACCAATTTAGCAATGACTCTAAGTAATAATGGCGCTATGATCCGGCTCTAACTTATTAATTCACAGAGAACTCCGCCATGCTAAACGTCAATTCGTATTTTGATGACAATGTTAAATCGATCGCCTTTCAAGGCAAAACACAAGCTACCACTGTAGGCGTTATGGACCTTGGTAAATTTACCTTTGGCACCAGTCAATACGAAGTCATGACCATCATTGATGGCGAATTGGAAGTGAAATTGCCAGGCACAACGAGCTGGAACACATTTACCAACGGTGATCAATTTGAAGTTGAGGCTAATAGCAGTTTTGAAGTAAAGGCTGTACGCCAAACGGCCTACCACTGCACCTACGAATAATATCCAATGTCGACCATTACCAGCCGTTGCCCGCACTGCCAAAAAAACAACCGTGTTCCTGCTGAGCGCGTCACCAACGCGGCCAATTGTGGCGCCTGCAAACAAGCCTTGTTTTCAGGCAAACCGATCACCGGTACGGCCACCAATTTTAACGCCTTAATTAACAGCGACACACCCGTAGTGGTTGACTTTTGGGCGCCATGGTGTGGACCTTGCGTAGGTTTTGCGCCAGTGTTTGAGCAAGCGGCAACCACCAAGTCACAACAGATACGTTTTGTAAAAGTGGATACCGAGGCCGAACAAATGCTCGGGGCACAGTTTAACATCCGCAGCATTCCTACCTTAATGGTATTCAAAAATGGTAAGGTCGTAGACCAACTCAATGGCGCGTTACCGCAACAGCAGTTTGATCAATGGTTAAACGCAGCCATAGCAAAATAACCACAGAGGCTCCCTCTATGCGCATCGCTAGTATGCAAAGCCACATCGTTGCTGTGCCACCACCCCATATCGGTGGCATGTACTGGATTTTTGTGACCTTGCGCACAGATTGCGGCATTGAAGGGGTAGGCGAAGTTTACGCCTCAACCTTTCACCCCACGGTGATGGTGGCGGCCTTAGACGACGTCTTTGAACGCTACCTGAAAGGCCATAACCCGCACCATATTGAACGTTTCTACCGCGAGTGTTATTCCAGCGGTTTTACCCAAAGACCTGACCTCACCATGATGGGGGCCTTTAGCGGCTTAGAAATAGCCTGCTGGGACATTATTGGGAAAGCCGCTAATCAGCCAGTGTATGAACTTATCGGCGGCAAGGTGCACGACAAACTACGATGCTACACCTACCTATACCCTAAAAATGCACAAGGCGACTACGACTATGCCGATGTTGGCTTGGCTGTGGATACTGCGCTAGCCAATAAAGAACTCGGTTTTAGCGCCCTTAAGTTTGATCCTGTGGGACCCTATTCAGCCTATAGCGGCCACCACGTTTCTCTATCGGCTATGCAAAAGTCGGCCTTGTTTTGCGAAAAAATCCGCACCGCTGTAGGCTCCGATTGCGACTTGCTCATTGGCACCCACGGACAAATGACGCCAGCTTCTGCCATACGGCTAGCCAAGTACCTAGAACCTTTTGATCCTTTGTGGTTTGAAGAACCTGTACCACCTGGGCAAGCCGAAGCCATGGCCCAAGTTGCACAAAAAACCAGCATTCCAATTGCTACCGGAGAACGACTTACCACCAAATATGAATTTAGCGAACTACTAAAACATAAAGCCGCCGCCATTTTGCAAATGAACTTAGGTCGCGTGGGTGGTATTTTGGAAGCCAAAAAAATCGCTGCCATGGCAGAAGTACATTTCTGCCAAATCGCACCTCACTTATACAACGGTCCCATTGGCGCCGCTGCCAGCATACAACTTGCCACCGCCACACCTAATTTTTTAATGCAGGAAAGCATTGGCACATGGGACGGTTTTCATGCAGATATTTTGCAACAAAAGATAGACTGGCAGGACGGCTACATCATACCCAACACCAAACCCGGCATCGGTGTGGAGCTCAACATGGAGGTGGTCAACGCCCACTCCCCCTACACTGGCCGAAAGCTGCACTTGAGCATGGACCCTCGGCCCTATGATGTTAAATCCATCGATCCCAGCTAAATCATACGGCGCTCTAAAATAGTGCATATCGGGTTAAACTAGACTACAAGCGCACCAGCTTTGCTCCTAGTCGTTCACCAGCAACACAAAAACACATCAACAATCGCCCGCAACACGTTGTTTATAATGTATTTTTTAGTCTTTGGCACGATAATCGCAATAGAGAAATTAGTCTTATAATCAACTCACCGAGAATCGCACCATGGAAAACAACCTATTCGAACTCCAGTTTGCTTTGGATACCTTTTACTTTTTAATTTGTGGCGCCCTAGTCATGTGGATGGCCGCAGGCTTTGCCATGCTCGAAGCGGGCTTGGTGCGCAGTAAAAACACCACCGAGATCCTCACCAAAAACGTTGCCCTGTTTGCCATCTCCTGCATCATGTATTTAATAATGGGATATCAAATCATGTACGGTGGCGGCTGGTTGTTGAGCGGTATTGAAGTTATCGACCAGGCACAGGTACTGGCGGACTCCGCTGCCGAAGGGTTTGCTGGAGCATCGGTTTATTCTGCCGCATCAGACTTTTTCTTTCAGGTGGTGTTTGTAGCAACAGCAATGTCCATCGTCTCTGGTGCGGTGGCAGAACGCATGAAACTATGGGCATTTTTAGCCTTTGCCGTAGTGATGACCGGATTTATCTACCCCATGGAAGGTGCATGGACCTGGAATGGCGACGACGTATTTGGCTGGTACAACCTTGGCGACCTCGGCTTCTCGGACTTTGCCGGTTCCGGCATTGTGCACATGGCCGGTGCAGCAGCTGCATTAGCGGGGGTAGTATTGTTGGGTGCACGTAAAGGTAAATATGGCGCCAATGGCCAGGTGCGAGCTATTCCTGGAGCAAACTTACCTATGGCCACGTTAGGCACATTTATTCTATGGATGGGTTGGTTTGGATTTAACGGCGGATCGGTACTCAAGTTAGGTGATATCAACTCCGCACATTCTGTGGCTATGGTGTTCCTTAACACTAATGCAGCAGCGGCTGCAGGCGCTATTGCAGCATTATTAGTGGCACGCATCAAGTTTGGCAAAGCCGACCTTACCATGATGCTTAACGGTGCCTTAGCAGGCCTTGTTACCATCACCGCCGAGCCATCTACACCCACACCCCTAGTGGCTAGCTTATTCGGCGCGTTAGGTGGCGTACTAGTGGTGTTTAGCATCTTGGCCTTAGACAAGCTCAAGTTAGATGATCCTGTTGGCGCTATCTCCGTACACGGTGCCGCCGGCTTACTCGGCTTATTATTGGTACCCTTAACCAATGATTCAGCAACCTTCACGGGCCAAATAGTGGGCGCAGCGACCATTTTTGTATGGGTATTTGGTTTGAGCTTCGCGGTATGGTTTATCATCAAAAAACTGGTGGGTATTCGTGTTACCGAAGAAGAAGAATACAAAGGTGTGGACATTTCCGAATGTGGCCAGGAAGCCTACCCCGAATTCACTACCAGTTAAACCACGTCTAAACCACATCACCGCAATGGCGTAAAAGGGTCTTATTCTACTATGAATAAGACCCTTTTTTTCACTAGCAGGCTAAGCTATGCTAAGGCTTCAATTCACTAGCATGTGACGGACTATGAAAAAACTTAAAAACGAAAAGGAATTACTGAAAAAGGCCATTGCTTTAGGCGCCGCGTATGCCAATACCCGAGGTGTAGCCCGATTTGAAGCAACCGATTCTGCGGCCACAAAAATCGAGTACATCTATCGCTTATTGGTGCACGACAAATTGATTCAACCCCTGCCAGAAAACCAAGTTTCGCAACCCTCAATGCAGCATAAGCTGGCACTGTGGGTCGACCGTCAAATGGCGTCATAGGGCAACAAACCATGACTAAATTTGAATACATTATTGTCACACCCGAGCAGCAATGGTTAGAAATTACGCTAAATCGTGCAGCCAGTTTTAATGCCTTATCCCAACAGATGATGGCTGAACTGCAGCTAGCGTTAAACCAAGCTAGCCTTACGGATAACCTCACTTGCATTATCATTAAAGCCCAAGGCAAAGCCTTTTGCGCCGGCCACGACCTCAAACAAATGCAGGCCAACAACAACGCCGACTACTACCAAAACTTGTTTCATCAATGCAGCCAACTGATGCAAACCATTGTGCAATGCCCCATTCCGGTGATTGCCCAAGTGCAAGGCGTTGCCACTGCTGCGGGTTGTCAATTGGTGGCCACCTGCGACCTTGCGGTTGCTTCACAAAACGCACGTTTTGCCGTATCGGGCATCAACATAGGTCTATTCTGCTCGACCCCAGCGGTCGCTTTAAGCCGTAACATACATCCAAAAAAAGCCATGGAAATGTTACTCACGGGTGAGTTTATCAGTGCCACCGAAGCGCAACAGCAAGGTTTGGTTAATCGGGTTGTGGCTTCAGAAGACCTGACTCAAGCCAGCCGTGATCTGGCGGCCATCATCAGCAGCAAAGCCAAGGTTGCTGTACGTACTGGCAAAGCCATGTTCTACCCACAACTCAACATGGACTTACCACAAGCCTACCAATTTGCTGCGGAGCATATGGTGTGCAACCTCATGACGCCAGAAACCCAACAAGGACTTGACGCCTTTGTGAATAAAAAACCCAAAGGATAAGTGTGCAAGATCTAATAAAAATCATTGATTTTGTAACAGAAATCGACCAACTCAAAGCCGTTCTGCGTAAAACTCGCCCCTTGGGCATGCAGCGCTATGAAAATTCGGCCGAGCATTCTTGGCAAGTGACGTTAGCGGCCTTGATGCTCAAAGACTACGCCGCTCAACCGGTTGATATTGACCGTGTGTTACGTATGTTATTAATCCACGACCTGTGCGAAATTGATACGGGTGACGTCATTGTGTACGAGGCAATAGGCAGCGAACACGAAGCCGCAGAAGCTGCTGCAACCGAGCGTATTCTCGGTTTATTACCCAACGGTATGGGTGACGAATACATTGCCCTATGGCACGAATTTGAAACCGCCAAGAGTGCAGACGCGCGCTTTGCCAAGGCCCTCGATCGAGCCCTACCCCTACTCCACAACCTCAATGACCAAGGTCATAGCTGGCAAAGCCACGGCATTACGGTAGAGCAAGTTAAAACCGTTAATGGTGGCCGTATCAACAAAGGTTGCCCACAGTTGTGGCAACTGCTGGAGCCCATGGTCGATGAAGCAAAAGCTAAAGGGTGGCTAAGCTAACAGAGGCACGATATTAGGAATGACCGCGTGGCAAACATAGTATCACCCACTAAAAACTGGTAAAATACGCCACCCATTTTTTGCTTCGTTTGGATTACCTTGATTACCACCGCTAACATCACCATGCAATTTGGCGCTAAGCCATTGTTCGAAAACATCTCAGCTAAATTTGGCAATGGCAATCGCTATGGTCTGATCGGTGCTAACGGTTGTGGCAAGTCCACCTTCATGAAGATACTCAGTGGTGAGCTCAAACCCACCTCTGGCAACGTTTCCTTCTCGCCAACCGACACCGTGGGCACCTTAAGCCAAAACCAGTTTGCGTTTGAAGAGTACTCGGTTATTGATGCCGTAATCATGGGTGATACAAAACTTTGGCAGGTTAAACAAGCCCGCGAAGCCATTTACAACCAGGCAGAAATGACTGAAGAAGACGGCATGAAAGTGGCCGAACTGGAAGTTGAATTTGCAGAAATGGACGGCTACAGCGCCGAAAGTCGCGCCGCAGAAATCTTAACTCAGGCTGGCATCGACGAGTCTTTCCATTGGGGTTTAATGGCCCAAGTGGCACCGGGCTGGAAACTACGCGTATTGTTAGCCCAAGCGCTATTTGCAGACCCAGATATATTGTTGTTGGACGAACCCACCAACAACTTGGACATTGCCACCATTAACTGGCTTACAGAAGTACTGAATCAGCGCCGTAGCACCATGATTATTATTTCTCACGACCGTTATTTCCTTAACTCCGTGTGCACTCATATGGCAGACATAGATTACGGCGAATTGCGAGTATACCCAGGCAACTACGAAGCATACATGGCGGCATCGTCTTTGATACAAGAGCAGCTACTTACGGCCAATGCAAAGAAAAGCGCCGAACGTGAAGAACTACAACAGTTTGTAGCTCGCTTCTCTGCCAACGCATCTAAAGCCAAGCAGGCTTCTTCTAGAGCTAAAAAGTTAGAAAAAATTCAGCTAGACGAAGTCATCGCCTCTAGTCGAGTGTCTCCCTACATTGGTTTTAGCACCCATAAAAAGCTCCACCGTCAGGCCCTTGTGTTAGAAAAAGTAGGTCATGGATTTGAAGACCTGCCGCTATTTAGCAACGGCGAACTGATTTTAGAAGCCGGTTCAAAATTAGCAGTGATTGGTGAAAACGGCGTGGGTAAAACCACCTTTTTACGTTGTTTGTTAGACCAACTCAAAGTCAATACCGGTTCTATCAAGTGGTCTGAAAATGCCGTATTAGGCTATTGCCCGCAAGACAGCAGCAGTGACTTTAGCAGTGACTTAACCCTGTTTGATTGGATGTCCCAGTGGCGCACAGCCAAACATGACGACCTAACCGTAAGAGGCATGTTAGGCCGCTTACTATTTACCGCAGACGATTACCTAAAGAAGGTAGACGTATGTTCTGGTGGCGAGAAGAACCGCTTGTTGTTTGGTAAGCTGATGATGCAAGACACTAACGTGTTGATCATGGACGAACCAACCAACCACTTAGATATGGAAGCCATTGAATCCCTTAACAAAGCCTTAAAGACTTATGATGGCACCTTAATTTTTGTTAGCCACGACCGCGAATTCGTATCTTCGTTGGCAACCCGCATCGTTGAAATAAAAGATCAACAAGTCGTTGATTTCCAAGGCACTTATGGCGAATATTTAGCCAGCCAAGCCGCAGCTATTTAGCAAACAATTGATTTAAGTCTGCAAACGCTTTGAATTCCAAAGCGTTGCCACTAGGGTCACTAAAAAACAAGGTCGACTGTTCTCCTGCTTCGCCTTTAAAACGAGTATAAGGCTCAATAATAAAGTCGACTTGGCCAGTCAAGCGGTGAGCCAACGCTTGCCAGTCTTCTAGGGTCAGCACCACACCAAAATGCGGCACAGGCACACCCATGCCATCCACACCATTCACATGTACCGGCACTTTACCGGCTTGCCCTAAGTGAGGATTAAGATGGGTGACCAATTGGTGGCCATACAGGTTCCAATCGATCCACTCATCACTAGAACGCCCCTCGCTTAAACCTAACAACTGCCCATAAAAGGCCCGTGATTCAGCAATATTTCGCACCGGGATTGCTAGATGGAAAGGCCGAATTGAGTAATTAGACATGGGCTTGGTCCTCAGGCTCAGTTAACGGCACGTTTAAAAACACACCAAACTCTTGCGCAATGTTGCAACTTACACGGGCATGCACCTTACCCTGCTGGTCGTGAAACGACTGCTTAGCGGTGGTTGGAAAAACCCCTTCATGCCAAATATTGGGGTGAATGTACAAGCCTTGGCTGCCATCACACCAGAAAGCGACAATTTTTTCTAGACTTAAATCGTCACCCGGCAGCGCCAAGGGCACCAAAAACGGTTGCTTAGTTAACGGATAAAACAACTGCCCACCGTCTGGGTGATAATTCATATGCCATAACAAAACCCGCTCCACTGCAGCTGGGCTGTTTTGAGCCACGTCCTGAGGGTTACAAGCCCACCCCAGCACATAATCACCACCGACTGCGTCATTGCGCCCTTTGAGCACTTGACCGTCCCAGTGGCTATGGAATATTCCGGCTACTGTGCCACCTTCGTCACCTGTACCTGCGTCGATAGCGCGCCAGCCTTGCGTTGGCCAACGCACAATTTCAATAGCCAGATCTTCGGGTTTGTCTACCAAGCAACCATAACCGGCTAAACTGTCTGCACTGGCTTTGATCACTGGCACATCGTGCCACGGCAACACCGCAGGCACATTGGGGCTTGAATAATCTACCACTTCTGAGTCGCTCATTTACTAACCTTTATAACAACGATGCACTGCAGCATTTTGCACCATCAGACGATGAGCTATACAGGTAAACCGCGGGCCAAGCGCTTGAAAAACAGGCGTACTAACATATTACTACGGCCAATAAGACGGGTCACTACCAAGATAATTTTAACCTTGCTGCGGGATATTTTTATTTGCGAACTGTGCTCAAAATCTGGTCGACGGTGAATGTTTTTTAAGGTCAACATGGCCATACCAATCGCCCACAAACAAAAGTTACGATAACCCTGCTCTGAGCTTGGCAGCATGAGCGTGTAACGCATAGCGTCCCGTAAGTGTGTATGGGCAATGGCCACAAGCTCGGTCACCCCTTGTTGAAATGCAACATCAGTACGCTGACTTGGCAAATCTTGTAACTCAATATTGTGGCGGCTAAACACGTCTTGCGGTAGCCAGCAAATACCTCGGCTTTGGTCCTGCCAAATGTCCTTGAGAATATTGGTCATTTGTAAACCTTGACCAAAAGACACGGCCAAAGGCATCAGCAACTCTTGGTGCTGCCGTACTTTGCTGCAGTAATCACAATACAGCAAGGTGAGCATTTCACCCACAATGCCTGCCACATGGTAACAATAATCGTTGAGGGCCTGTAAGTTGGGCAAGCCCGCATGGGGCTGGTGGCTTTGATAGTGCATCATACCTTGCACCATAGTGGCCACACATTGTTGGATAATCGCCTGCTGGGAGGGTTTGAAACTCACAAATAGCCGCATCATACGTTGGCTATTAGCAATTAGATCGAGCTCTGCTGCAGCCGTATCGTTGTCGAGTTGAGGCAGTAGCTCGCAAGCCCAATCATCAGCCGAACCATGGCCCACTAATAGTTGCGTCAACTGGTCGCTAAAGCTCACCTTTAAGGCTAACGCCAAGTGTGGATCATCTTCAATAGTATCGGCAATACGGCACCATAAGTAGGCATTACCCACCACCGATTCCAATTGTTTTGGCAACTGCGGTATGGTCAAGGCGAACGTGCGCGACACCCCTTGCAAGATGTAATCCTGATACTCACTATCGGTATAATTAGTCGAGTCTTGCAGCAAAAATCGTTTCATGAGTTAAGCTTAACCAATCGCCGCCAACAACCGTGCCTTGGTGTCAGCATCAGCAAACGAGGCATTCATGGCCATACGGGAGATATTGCGTAACTGCTCTAGATTTAAGCCAAAGTCCTGAGCCCCCGATTGGTACTCAGAACCCACGGTACTCGCAAAGAATGGTGGATCATCAGAGTTAAGGCTAGTACTAATACCCGCTTCAAGGATCTGGTTTAACGGGTGGCTGGCTAAGTCTGGGTACACAGACAAAGCAATATTGCTGCCAGGGCAAACTTCTAAAGCAATACCACGCGTGGCCAATTCTGCCATAAGCGCTGGGTCTTCAACACTACGTACGCCATGACCAATACGAGTCACCGGTAGATTGTCGATGGCATCCCAAACACTTTCTGGGCCTAATACTTCACCGGCGTGAGTAGTACAGGCAAAGCCCGCTGCTGCTACAATGTTAAAAGCCGGCGCAAAATCTGCTTGAGTGAACATGGACTCATTACCTCCCATACCAAAACCTACAATGTATGGATGCTGGTTATCTGCTAGTTGCTGGGCTACCACTACGGCTTGCTCTGGCCCTAAATGGCGCACACAGGAGATAATCAACCGACCTACAATGCCGAAGTCACGTTCTGCGTCGTCGATGCCTTGCACACAACCAGAGAGCATGTCGTCGTAGCTCATGCCTACCGCTGCGGCATGGTCTGGGGAGACAAAGGTTTCTGCATAAATAGTGCCTTCGTCGGCACATTGTTGCATGTAGGCGTACATAATGTCGCGGTAGTCTTGTGACTTACGCAGGCAAAAGCTGGCTTCATCGTAAGCCTGGAGAAACTCAACAAAATCGTCCCATGCAAACATGTCATCGGCAGTGAACAGACCATCTTTGAGGCTGATGCCATTACGTTGAGCAATAGTGCGCACTAAATCGGGTTGAATACAACCTTCTAAGTGGCTGTGTAGCTCAACTTTAGGAAGTTTTTGAATTTGGGTTTGTATGTGTTGTTGCATTAAAAATACTCTATTGATCAATTCAAAGTGCAGGCATCGCCATAGGCTAATGGTGCTAGGTTTAAGTGTTTGGCTATGGTTTGCCCCATGTCGGCAAAGCTTGCGCGTTCGCCAAGGTCAAGCGTTTTAACAGGAGCGCCACAATAGCGGCCAAAGAACACCACGGGGACGTGTTCGCGGGTATGGTCTGAACCGGGCCAAGTGGGATCACAACCATGATCAGCACTGAGCAATACTAAGTCTTGCGGCTCTAACTTGGCTTCAATCTCGGGCAAGCGCAAGTCAAACTCCTCTAACGCATTGGCGTAACCGGCGACATCGCGACGGTGGCCAAATTGGCTATCAAAATCAACCAAGTTGACGAACAACAAACCGTGTTTAACCTTGTCCATTTGATCCAAAAGCTGGTCCACCAAGGCCATATTGTTAGCGGCTTTAACCGTATAGCTAACGCCTTTATGGGCAAAAATATCGCCCACTTTCCCCACTGATACCACGGTACCTTGCTGATCTTGAATATGATCAAGCAACGTAGGGCCTGTAGGTGGTGTAGTTAAGTCTTTGCGGTTAGCTGTTCGCTTAAAATCCGCGGCGCAGGTGCCTTTAAAAGGCCGTGCGATCACCCGTGTGACATTAAGCGGATCTACCAGTTTTTTGGCCACTTCACACAAAGCATAAAGTCGTTCTAAGCCAAAACTGTCTTCATGGGCGGCAATTTGAAACACCGAATCAGACGAGGTGTAACAAATAGGCCAACCCGTACGCATGTGTTGTTCACCGAATTCCACCAATACGTCGGTGCCTGAACCGTGTGTATTACCTAGAGTGCCTTCGATACCACCTTGTGCCAGTAAATCTTGCATCAGATGTTGAGGAAAACAATCTTCCTGTTGAGGAAACGTCCCCCATTCAAACAGCACAGGTAAGCCACAAATTTCCCAATGGCCGCTGGGAGTGTCTTTACCACTACTCACTTCTACGGCGTGGCCATACGCACCCTCAATCTGGTCATGAGTCGCCAAAGGCAAAGCAACACTACGGCTGCCGACTGCGGCTGCACCTAAGCCCCATCGCAATAAATTGGGTATTTTCAAAGGACCTTGACGTTGGGCGTTATTGGCACGGCCATCTGCACAGGCTTCAACAATATGACCAAAGGTATCTGCATTTTGATCGCCATACTTTGGCGCATCCGCACTCGCGCCTAGGCCCAAAGAATCTAATATGATGATGATCGATCTGTTCATGCTGCGGCCTGTATAATTTCTTTAACCAGCCCAAGCGCGGGCGTCAATTGGCTGTCCAGTTGAACCATTTGCGGCAATTGTTGCTGCAGCATATGCAACTGATCACTGGTGCGCACATGAGCATAAGCTAAGGGCTGACCGACTTCTATGTATTGGCCCATTTGAGCCATATGAGTCAAACCTACAGTATGGTCAATGTTGTCACTTGCAATCGACCTGCCCGCCTTTAAACTCACCATAGTTAATCCAATTGACCGCACATCCATGGCGCTCACGTAGCCTGAATGGTTCGCCAATATCGGTTCTACTCGCTCCGCTTGAGGTAAGTAGTGTGCCGGTTTTTGCATCAAGTCGCTAGGTCCACCCAAGCCGGTGACCATGTTTGCAAACACTTGTGCTGCATACCCTTGCTGTAGCGCTAATTCGGCTTTACGTCTGGCTTGGGCAAGGGTGGACTCTACCTTGCTAATTTCCAGCATGTGCGCGGCAAGGTCTAGGGTCAGTTGAAGTAGCCTAGGGTCGGCTGCTGACGGATTAAGGAGGAATTCAATACACTCCATCATTTCCACTGCATTGCCCACACTATGCCCCAGCACCTGATTCATGTCGGTCACCAAACATCGAGTGGGTACGCCGGCACCTGTGGCCACTTGAGAAATACTCTGGCCTAACTCTTGTGCCATGGGCATCTCTGCCGCAAATGCTCCATTGCCAGTTTTTACATCCATGACTAAAGCATCCAGGCCTGCTGCCAATTTTTTTGACAATATAGAGGCGGTAATTAAGTCAATGGACTCCACCGTTGCCGTAACGTCACGGGTGGCATAAAAACGTTGGTCGGCTGGCGCAAGCTGGGCTGTTTGGCCAATAATCGCGCAGCCGACACGTTTCACTAAGGCCTTAAAATCAGTCTCATTAGGCGTGGCATTATAGCCCGGAATGCTCTCAAACTTATCCAAGGTGCCCCCCGTATGGCCAAGACCACGTCCCGAAATCATAGGTACATATGCGCCGCAAGCAGCAACAATGGGGCCTAGCATGAGGCTAACTTTATCACCCACTCCGCCGGTGGAGTGTTTATCTACCACGGGACCGTTAAGGTCCATGTTTTGCCAGCTGAGCACTTGGCCTGAATGCATCATGTGTTGAGTTAGACAGATACGTTCCTGCATGCTCATGCCTCTTTGAAATACTGCCATGGCAAATGCACCCAACTGAGCGTCAGATAGTTGTCCACTAGTGATGCCCCGCACTAAAAAGGCAATTTCAGCATCAGTAAGATCTAACCCATCACGTTTTTTACGGATTAACTCTTGTGGCAGAAAGGCGGCCGTCACGTTTGCGCCTCAAAGCCGTCAATAAAGGCTTGTAACAAACGTTCTACTGCATCAGTCGCCATCTTGGCGTACTCCATAGTCTGCTCATGGCTTAGCGGTGTCAGACTCATGCCTGCAGCGTAATTAGTGACAATAGATAAGGCACACAAAGGCAAACCTTGATGACGAGCCAAAATCACTTCCGGCACCGTAGACATCCCCACCGCTTGAGCGCCCAGCACTTTAAGGGCTCGAATCTCAGCAGGGGTTTCGAAATGAGGGCCACACATCCAAGCATAAACACCTTCATGCAGAGTCACGTTATTGGCCTGAGCAGCGGCCCGCATAGCATCGTTCAAACCCGGGTGATACGCCTGCGTCATATCTACAAAACGCTGGTTGCCTTGGGCACCAAATAATGGCGATACGCCAGTCATATTAATATGGTCTGTAAGCAGCATTACGCTACCTGGGCCAGCCTCTTCAACCATGCTGCCTGCAGCGTTGGTAAGGATTAAAGCATCACAACCCATAGCTTTAAAGGTTTCAATCGCAACTGCCATCACATCGGCTTTACCCTGTTCGTAATAATGGGCACGGCCTTGCAACACAGCCACACTGGTACCACCAACGTGCCCTAACACTAAACGACCCGCATGGCCGCCTACACCGGCTTGAGGAAAACCCGGCAAATCATCAAACCCAATAATTGCTACAGTGTCCACACGGTCGGCAAAAGACCCAAGGCCCGAACCTAGCACCACTCCTATTTGAGGTACAAAGCCGCTTGCAGCTTGATGAATAACGGCTAAACAGGCGTCTACCTGACTCATGACAAAAACTCCGGCCCAAATGCGTGGGGCAATAATTCTGAAAGTAATAAGCGTTTTTCAACGCCTTTGGGTGAACACAAAATCACCGGCGTATTATTGTCTGCAAACTCGCGTATGCGTTGGCGACAACCTCCGCACGGAGTTGCTCCTTGATCGTCTCGGCTCATGATATAAATTTTTCGAATACGCTGGTGGCCAGCCATTACCATAGCCGCAATGGCCGCAGTTTCGGCACAATGGCCTTGCGGGTAACTAGCGTTTTCTACGTTGCATCCAGCAAACGTTTGACCATTTTCTGTAACCACTAACGCACCCACTGGGTAGTTTGAGTATGGCGCATAGGCCTTGTCCATGGCTTGTTCCACAGCGTATACGCACTGTGATTCAAGGGCTTGATCAGTTTTTGTCATCTGTACATCCTTGTCATCGTTCTTTCACGTAGGCCGTTCCTACGGCTTTGGGTGGTATGGCCCTGCCTATAAATCCTGCCAGCAAAACCACCGTTAATATATACGGAGCGGCTTCTATTAATTGTACTGGAATCACCCCAAAACCTTCTATTTGTACACCCTGAAGGCGTACAGCTAACGCATCTAAGAAACCAAATAACAAACACGCTAACATCACCGTTAAAGGTCGCCATTTACCAAAGATCAGCGCTGCCAAAGCAATAAAACCCTGCCCAGCCGTCATGTCGCGGGTAAATTGAGCATTATAAGCAGTACCTATGTAGGCTCCAGCAATGCCACACAAAATGCCACCTACGATGAGTGCCTGGTAACGTAACTTGATCACCGAAAGGCCGGCGGTATCAACGGCTTTAGGGTTTTCGCCCACAGCGCGCAGACGCAAACCAAACCGGGTGCGAAACACTACCCACCAAACCAACGGCACCACAGCAAACGCCACATACACTAAAATGTTATGGCCACTAATCAACTCTTTATAAATAGGTCCAAGCACAGGAATAAAGGCCAGCTGTTCTGCATAAGGTAAGGTAATTGAGAGAAACCGTGATTCGTTGTTTAACGCGGGTGTTAAACCACCTTGGTGGAACCACGCCAAACCCAAAATTATGGTTAAACCCGCAGCCAATATATTAATGGCGACACCACTGACAATTTGATCACCACGGTGGGTAATGGTGGCAAAACCGTGTAGCAGCGCCAGGCAACACGAAGCGACGATAGCCGCTGCCAAACCCAACCACGGTGAACCAAACACGGCAGCCACACTCGCAGCAGCAAAGGCTGCAGCCAGCATCTTTCCTTCTAGACCAATGTCCACTACGCCTGCCCGCTCAGAGAACAGCCCGGCCATGGCGGCCAAAATCAATGGCGAAGACACCCTTAATGTGGCATCTAAGGTCAGCAACAGCGTTAACAATAGATCGCTCATACAGTAACTCCTGCCGCGCTAATCTGCTGGGCTACAGGCGCCAAAGTCCGTATCAACCAAGGCCGGTACATGTACTCTAACGCACCACAAAACAGAATAACTAAACCTTGCATCACCACTACGATATCGCGCGACACCCCACTCATTTCAAATGCCAACTCTGCGCCGCCTTGATACAAAGTACCAAATAATAACGCCGCCACAATAATCCCCACCGGATGATTACGCCCCATCAGTGCCACTGCGATGCCGCCAAAACCGTAGCCAAGATGAAAGTCCATGACTAAGCGATGTTGATAGCCCACTAATTCGTTAATACTCACTAAACCGGCTAAAGCACCAGAAATACACATGGCCACGATAATCACGCGCTTGGGTTTGATACCCCCATACACCGCCGCCGTACTATTTTTACCGGTGGCACGAATGGCATAGCCCCAACGGGTTTGCCACAAAAAGAACCACACCGCCACAGCACAAACGAGGGCCAATAACACCGACAAATTCAACGGCGATGCTTCTATGGAGTACCCCATACCGGCAGCTACATCATGCACAAAAGGCATCCACGCATTGGTTGGAAACAATTCGCTCTGTGGCGTCATCTGGCCCATTTCACGCAATACATGCACCATCAAATAGACCATCAATGACGCCGCTAAAAAGTTGAACATAATGGTGGTAATGACAATATGACTACCGCGATAAGCCTGCAAGTAGGCCGGAATTAATGCCCATAAGGCGCCAAACAACAAAGCGCCAATGATACTGGCAGGGATAAACAGCCAAGCACCTAAGGTTGGATCAAGCATAAAGATGGCTAGACCTGCACCTAACCCACCTATGTAAGCTTGTCCTTCTCCACCAATATTGAATAAGCCCGCATGAAACGCGACCGCTACAGCCAAACCTGTGAAAATAAAATTAGTGGTGTAATAAATGGTATAGCCAATCCCTTCTTCATAACCAAAGGCCCCATAGAGCAGTATTTCAGCGGCCTCTAGAGGGTTAACGTCGATGAGCCAAAACACCACGGCGGTCACGGCAAAAGCTGTCAATACATTAAGCACTGGCAGTAACAATCGGTTAATCCAGGTAATGCGATTTTCGCGATTCATAAGTCGAGTTCCTGGGCAGTTCTATTAGATGATGACTTAGCATCGTTCATCGCTTGTAAGGGATCTATCGGGTCTAAGGCATTCGCCATCATCATTCCTAAAGTGCGCTCATCGGCATCTTCGGCATTGATACGACCACTAATGGCACCGTCGCACAAAACGATAATGCGATCACTCACGGACATAATTTCTTCCAGCTCCACAGACACCAACAACACGGCTTTGCCTGCGTCTCGCATAGCAATGATACGTTGATGAATAAATTCGATGGCGCCTATATCCACGCCACGGGTAGGTTGTCCAATGAGCAGCACCTCTGGGTTACGCTCCATTTCACGGGCCAAAATGAGTTTTTGTTGGTTGCCGCCAGAAAAGTTTGCAGACTTCAAATGCGGGTCCGCGGGACGCACGTCAAAGGCTTGCATCAGTTGTTCGCAGTTGGCATCAACTTTAGCTTTGCTAAGCCATAGGCCTGAATTAATACTCGCATCTGTGTGATAACCTAATAAGGCCGATTCACTGGCGCTAAATTCGGTAATCAAACCCATACGATGTCGATCTTCTGGCACATGAGCCAGACCTAACTCTCGCAAGATGTCAGGTGACAACGGGTGTTTGGCATCCATTTCCATGCCCAACACTTGTACGCTGCCACTGGTTAAAGGGGTAATGCCCGATAGTGCTTCTAGCAACTCAGTTTGGCCATTGCCCGATACGCCAGCAACGCCCAGCACTTCGCCAGCTCGTAGTTCAAAACTCACACCTTTGAGACGCTCTACGCCTTGATTATCGGCCACAGTTAAACGTTTTACAGTCATCAGTGGCGCCCTTACATTGGCTGGGCCCTTGTCCACGTGTAACAATACCTTCCGGCCCACCATCAGTTCGGCCAACTCTTCGCGATCTGTATCACAGGTATTTCTGTGGGCCACCATCTGACCTCCACGCATCACCGAAACTTGGTCGGTAATGCTCATGATTTCCCGTAACTTGTGGGTAATCAACATAATGGTAACGCCCTGCTGTTTTAGGGCGGCAAAAATTCGAAACAGTTCTTCTGTTTCTTGCGGCGTTAATACGCCAGTCGGCTCATCCAAAATTAATATTTTGGCGCCTTTATAAAGGGCTTTTAAAATTTCTACACGTTGTTGTAAACCTACAGACAAGGTATCAATAGTGGCATCTAGATTGACCTTAAGGCCATACTCTTCACCTAAACGGGTGAGTTCTTTACGGGCTGCGGCCAAACCATCGGCCAACAATGCGCCGCCCTCACTGCCTAAAATCACGTTTTCTAATACCGTGAAGTTTTCTACCAGCATAAAATGCTGATGTACCATGCCAATGCCTGCAGCAATGGCATGATGGGAATCTGTAAATATATAGGTGTTGCCTAATACATTAATTTGTCCTGCGTCGGCTTGGTAAAAGCCATATAGAATGCTCATAAGCGTGGATTTACCCGCGCCATTTTCGCCAATAATACCGTGGATATTGCCTTCTGTTACCTGCAGACACACTTTGTTGTTGGCATGCACTGCTCCAAAGCGTTTATCAATATCAGTTAACTCTATAGCGAATTTTTTCATGGTCATTGGTCGACGGTTATCGGTTGGTGGTTATTGGTCGGCGGTTTATTACAAACCACCGACCGTCTACTACAAACTATCTATTAATAGTTACAAGTATTGTCAGACATATAGTCATGAACACTTAACTCACCAGCAATGATCGCCGCTTTAAGAGCGTTTACTTTGGCTTCCATGTCAGCAGTAACCAACCCACGGTTATGCTCGTCTAGTGCCCAATCAACACCACCTTCAGCAAGACCCATGCTTACGAAACCAGGCTTCCAAGTACCATTTTGCTCCGCAGCATAGCTTTGGTAAGCCGCTTCACCTACACGCTTAACCATAGAGGTTAATACGGTACCTGGCTGGAGGTAGTTCTGGTTTGAGTCAACACCGATAGCAAGCTTACCCATATCGGCCGCAGTTTGAATCACACCTACACCAGAAGAACCGGCAGCCGCAAACACCACGTCAGCACCAGATTCAAACTGGCTGCGCGCTACTTCGCCACCCTTAGATGGGTTAGCAAAGGCTGCACCGGTAGAACCAATGAAACTATGTAATACGTTAATGTTAGCATTAATGTGCTTCGCACCTTGTTCATAACCACAACCAAACACGGCTAGCAAAGGGATATCCATTGCGCCAATGTAGCCCACAGTACCTGTCTCAGACTTCATAGCCGCTAATGCGCCTACCAAGAAAGAACCTTCTTGAGCACGGAAAACAACGTTTTGTACGTTGGCTTCTGGCACTACCATGTCGATCAAAGTGAACTTTGAGTCTGGGTACGCTTGTGCCGCGGCACTTACAGCGTTAGCCTGTGAGAAACCTACAGCAACGATTGGACTACTGCCACGCTTAGCCAGCTTTTTAAGACCTTGCTCAACTTGAGCGTCGTTAGTTGGCTCTACTTCGCGAACACTGATACCCGTGTCGGCAGTAAAACGCTTTACACCATTGTAAACTGCTTCGTTAAATGACTTGTCGAACTTACCGGCTTTGTCATAAACAACGGCTGGGTTAACGTCGGCTTGAGCAACAGAGACTGTTAATGACACTGCACCTGCAGCAATAGCCATAGTGAGTTTATTTAATTTCATCAGATACTTCTCCTCGTTTTTACATAGATCGGCTTAAGCCGCTTTCTTCTTTTTAATTAGTCGCCGTAGGGCGTCCAAATATTTTTAACTTGAGTGGCTTGGCGTAAAAATTCCACACCCTCGGCCTGCTCAACATCGAGCCAATTTCTGTCGTTATTGCTATGCGTCCACAGACGTTTTAAATTGCCAGCACTGGTCCGTTCAACGTCAGCAACCGTAGCCTCATCGGCCCAACACCACATGGCTTCAATTTCGGCATGACCTGCCAGATGTACCGCTAACTCTGCTTTGGGCCCTGCGACAATGTTCACTACACCTGCGGGAATGTCAGAGGTCTCTAACACCTGTACCAGTTCTAAGGCGATGCTGGCATAAACTTCACTGGCCACCAATACCACACGGTTACCCATAGCAATGGCAGGCGCTATAAGGGCCAGACTGCTGATTAACGGATGATGGTCTGGTGCCACCAGAGCCATGGACCCCACCGCTTCGGGCAAGGCTAAAGTGACTCCGCGATAGGGCGCATTATGAACCGCTCCATCGTACTTATCGGCCCAAGCAGCGTAGCTAAATAAACAGCCAATAGCCGCTTCAAATTCGGCTTCGGCTTCGGCTGTATCATAACCACAGACACGCTCTAAACGTGCAACCCACTCGCTGTGTCGCTGAGTTAAATTTTCGGCTAAAAAGTACATCACCTGAGCCCGACCATGGCCCGTTTGCGTAGACCAAGCACTGGCTTTTTGCGCCGCACTCACCGCGTTACGAATATCTTTTCGGCTGCCCACCCCTATCATTGCCGCTAGGCTTCCGTCGGCATGGTAATAAGCTTGGCTGTACCCTGAGTCTGGGCGTGTTTGTTTACCACCGATATAAAATTTTAGTGTCCGGTCGATAGCCGTAACATCGAATGACGCCTCTTGTCGTTTAGACTGTGCCGTCACCACAGGGGTTAAGCCCATCGGTTTGAGGTATTCAAACAGGCCCTCTTTGCCACCTTCACGTCCAAATCCAGATTCACGCACACCACCAAAACCACAGGCGGCGTCAAATTGATTGTGGTTATTAATCCACACCACGCCCGCTTTTAGCTTGGGTGCCACATCCATGGCCCGATTAATATTTTCACTCCACACACTGGCAGCCAAACCATAGCGGCTATTATTGGCCAAGGCGACAGCTTCACTTTGAGTGCGAAAAGCCACAGACACCAACACCGGTCCAAAAATCTCTTCTTGCACTAGCGGGTGGCTGCTATCAACACCGGTAATCAATGTCGGGGGATAATAATTTTGATCTGGGTGTTTAGTTTGGGCTTGGTAAGCATGGCCACCTGTGCGTAATCCCTGCTCAACCAACTGATCGACACGTTCAAACTGCTGCTTGCTCACTAAGCAACCAACATCAATTGATTTATCGAGCGGCATACCCGAACGTAATTGCTGCATGCGCTGCTTCAATTTGGCATGTAATTGCTCGGCCACTGGTGCTTGCACCAACAAGCGCGACCCGGCACAACACACCTCGCCTTGGTTAAACCAAATGGAGTCAACTAGGCCTTCAACCGCGGCATCTAAATCGGCATCTTCAAATACAATAAAAGCCGATTTACCGCCTAGTTCTAAGGTCAGCTTTTTAGCCTGTCCTGCAGTCGCCTCTCGAATAGCCCGCCCTACGGCAGTAGACCCAGTAAACGCCACCTTGTCCACACCGGAGTGTGCAGCTAAAGCTGCGCCAGTAGATCCCGCGCCATTAATGATATTAACCACACCCGGTGGCACTCCTGCTTGGTCGCAAAGATGGGCAAACAACATGGCAGTCAGCGGTGTTTGTTCGGCGGGTTTAAGCACGATGGTATTACCCATAGCCAACGCAGGTGCAATCTTCCACGCCAACATAAGTAACGGAAAATTCCAAGGGATGATTTGTGCAGCCACGCCTACCGGCTCATAACCACTGAGTTGTTGAGCCTGTAATTTGGCCCATCCAGCATGGTGATAGAAGTGACGAATGGCTAGAGGAATATCCGCATCACGGCTTTCACGGATAGGTTTGCCATTGTCCAAGGTCTCCAACACCGCAGCCAAACGCGCATGTTTTTGTAAGCCTCTGGCGAGCCCATAGAGCACTTTAGCACGCCCTAACCCACCCAAAGCCCACCAACTCGGTTGTGCCTTACGCGCAGCGTCTACGGCTTGGTCTATTTGGTCTGCGTTAGCAACTTCAATATGTGCCAACAGTTCAGCGGTTGCTGGGTTAGTCACTTCCTGCAATTGCGCGCCTTGTTGGCTCACAAACACACCATTCACATAATGACCAAACCGGCGTTGGTGTTGCGTTAACCAGGCCTGCGCTTCTACATCGCTTTCAAGGGCTTGGCTGTAGTTGAGTTGTTCAAATTCGTGTTGTAATGTCATTCGTGTAATCCTATTCCCTTATTAGGCCATGGGGTGTCGATAGGCGGCTGAATAATAGCCCGTATCATAGTGGTCTAGTTGACACTCAATATCACCTAACAAACTCGACGCACCAAAACGGAACAAGTCTGGCTCTAACCAACGGCGACCCAACTCTTCTTGCATCATGATCATATACAGCAAGGCCGTTTTAGTATCACTCACGCCGCCTGCAGGCTTAAAACCGATATAGACGCCTGTGTGAGCATGGTACTCACGAATCATACGTACCATGACCAAGCTCACGGGCAAAGTTGCGTTTTGTACTTCTTTGCCAGTGGAGGTTTTGATAAAGTCAGCGCCCGCCATCATACAAACCATAGAAGTTTTGGCGACATTGGCCAAATTACCCAATTCACCGGTGGCTAAAATAGTTTTTAAATGCGCTGGGCCGCAGGCTGCACGAAAGGCTTTAACTTCGTCATACAAGGCTTGCCAATTACCCTCCAACACGTGGCGCCGACTAATAACGATATCAATTTCGTCAGCTCCAGCCGCCACTGAATATTCGATTTCAGCAATACGTAACGGCAAGGGCGATAGACCGGCAGGAAAACCGGTCGACACTGCAGCTAAATGGATGCCTGAGCCTTTTAGGCTAGTGTGCGCAGCTGTCAACATGTCGTGATACACGCAGATAGCCGCGGTGGATAAATTAAGCTCACCAATACCCAAACGTTGTTGCAAGCCTGCACTCAGCGGATGTTTGGCTTTACTACACAAACGCCGCACCCGATCCTCTGTGTCATCACCAGACAGGGTGGTGAGGTCAATCAGGCTAATGGCTTTTAACAACCAAGCGGCCTGTTGCTGTTTCTTAATACTGCGACGCGCTCCGTAACTCGCACAACGGCGCTCCACGGCACTGCGATTAATACGAATTTTATCCAACTGCTGTAGGTCAAAGGCGGTGCCGGGGTTGCGTTCAAGCCGATGGTCGCCCTGCTCACTATTGGACGCACTCTTAACCAAGCTAAAAGGTGCAGTATGTGGCAATTGTTTAGCCATCGAGTGATAACTCCATCATCGAAACTATTTTTTCTGCGGTGCTTTCACCCACCACCAGATCGGTCACCAAACCGGTACGCAAGGAACCTAATAGAGCAAGCTCTTTTCCTAAACCTCCAGCCACAGCGACCACCCGTTTGCCGGCCATTTCAGACGCTTTAATACCCAACCCGTAGCCATTGAGCGGATGATTCACTAATGCACCCTGTACATCAAAGAAGCTACCAATCAAGTCACAAACAGCACCCGCTTTGCGTAACTGTTCTAAGTCATCATCGGTCACCATACCCACGCTGTGAAGGTAATGGTTAGTTTGCAAAGCACCCACACCCACGGTATACAAGTCTGCATTGCGAGCTAGATTTAAACTAAACTGAACACTGGCTTGCGCCATCAACATGTCGTGCTCGGCATCGTCGCGGGCCAAATAAGGCACCGGCATAAAATAGCCTTCAGCGCCCGTGCGCTCAACTAACTGCTGAACAACATCCAGTCTATTGGTAGAAAATTTACGGGTAAAACTTCCGGAAACAGAAGCAAATGTTAGGTCAGCGCGATTCACTTTAGGTAGTTTTTCAGCCAAAGCCGACAAGGACCGGCCTTTGCCGATACCCACACACGCATTTTCAGGCAACTCTTGTAGCAGGTTATAAAAAAACCGCGCAGCACCGGCCCCCACTTCGTTAAAACTGGCCGTATCGTCACTGCTATTAGTATGATCAGAAGGTGCAACAAGGCAGGTTCGTAAACCAAACCTTTGTATCAAGGTTTCTTCCAAGGCCACGCATTTTGCCGGTTCTCCCTCAACAAAAACTTTAACCAAGCCTCGTTGTTGAGCCAGTTGGATAAGACGGTGGGCTTTGACGGGAGAGACCCCAATACGTTTAGCAACTTCACCTTGCGTGTAGCCACCAATAAAGGACAACCACGCAGCTCGCGTGGCAAGGTCCATTTGTTCAGCATCAATCAGTAGCTTGGGTGTATTTATTTTCATAACGAAAAATATTACACTAAGTGAAAAATTTATACCATTATTTTATTCAAGCGCCCTTGCACCAACTTAACCCACAAACTTGCGCCGATTGGAATTAACGCATCATTAAAATCGTAACTGGGGTTATGTAACATACACGGCCCCATGCCGTGGCCTTGGTCTCTATGGCCACCTAAGCCATTGCCAATGGCAAAATAACAGCCGGGCTTTTGTAGCAAATAAAAACTAAAATCCTCTGAACCCATGGTTGGCGTAAATGGCACGACCTGATCTGCACCCAGTAATTCCACCGCTACCTCTCGCACAAACTCCGTTTGCGCTACATGATTTATAGTGGCTGGATAAGACCGTTCAAAATTAAGCATCCCGTCACATTCAAACGCAGCACATAAGTCGACACAGATTTTACCCATACGCTCTTCAACCAACTGCAATGTTTGTTCTGAGAAGCATCTAACAGTACCCTCAATGACACAATCATCGGCAATGATATTGGTGGCATCGCCACAATGAATTTTGGTCACAGAAAGCACCACCGATTCTTGTGGGTCAACGCTACGCGTAACAATGGATTGTAAGGCCTGCACCAACTGGCAAGACACCAACAGCGGATCTGCGCCGAGGTGAGGCATAGCCGCATGAGCACCCTTACCCACTACCTTAATCTTAAATTCACTTGCGGAGGCCATCATAGCGCCAGCCACTAACCCCACCGTGCCTTGTTCGTAGCCCGGCCAATTATGGTATCCATAGATCTCATCAATAGAAAAACGCTCAAACAAACCGTCATCGATCATAGCTTGGGCCCCGGCACCACCTTCTTCGGCTGGCTGAAAAATCAGGTAAACCGTGCCACAAAAATCCCTGTGCTTAGCTAAATAACTCGCTGCGGCTAACAAAGTGGCCGTATGGCCGTCATGGCCGCAGGCATGCATTCTGCCAGAGTAGGTACTCGCATGGGCAAAGTCATTATGTTCATCTAACGGCAGCGCATCCATATCTGCTCGCAGGGCAATGCCTGCACCCGGCTGCTGGCCCTTAATCACACCCACTACACCGGTCACTCCAATACTCGGGTGCGCCTCAATACCCATCGATGTCAGTTGATCCAGTACAATTTTTGCAGTGCGGTCTTCTTCGTAACACAACTCTGGGTGAGCGTGTATATCACGTCGCAGAGTCTGGAACTTTTTGGCTTCGGCAACTATAAGTGGCAATAAGGTCATATATGGTCCGGGCGGTTAACTTAATCGATATCAAATACTAGTGTGTCTCATATGCGATCGCTCTATACTAACAACAAGTTTTTAACATTACGAACCAAACCTATTGAGCATAACCATGGCTTGCGTCTATAGGTTTCCTTCTTTAAAGTAAGCCATTAAGTCTAACCGACGCTATGTGCCCCATGTGTCTATACCAACAGACGCATACAGCGGTACATGGTGGGCGTTTCAATTCATTTTTTTATCTGTTATTTTAGGAACCTAACATGGCCTGCGTATTTGTCCAAATTCGATGTAACCCCGGTAAAACCTATGCCGTTGCCGACGCCATCTATGAACGAGAAATTGCCTCTGAGCTATTCTCCACTAGTGGTGATTATGATCTACTGATGAAGCTATACATCCCTTCAGAGGAAGATGTAGGCCGCTTTATTAATGACAACCTGCTTGATATACAGGGTATCTCTAGATCGTTGACCACCCTCACTTTTAAAGCTTTTTAAGCTTGTCTGCTAGCACAACCTCATTACCTATTGAAGAGGTACTGCCTGCCCTACAAGAGCAACTAACGACCTATGACGAAGTGGTTTTAGTAGCGCCACCAGGTGCCGGTAAAACCACTCGAGTGCCACTAGCGATATTAAACAGCCCATGGTTACAACAGCAAAAAATATTGTTGGTTGAGCCACGTCGCCTAGCAACCCTTTCCAGCGCTCACTTTTTAGCCCACAGTTTAGGTGAAACCTGTGGCAATACCGTGGGCTACCGCATGCGTTTAGACACCAAAAGCGGACCAAAAACACGTTTAGAAGTTATTACCCACGGTGTGTTATTAAGCATACTGCAAAGCGATCCTAGTTTGGAGGGCGTGGGCGCAGTCATTTTTGACGAATTTCACGAACGCAGCTTGGACAGTGACTTAAGCCTTGCCATGTGCATTCAAGGTCGAGAGCTGTTGCGTGAGGAGTTACCACTCAAACTCATTGTTATGTCAGCAACTATGGACGCCCAGTCGGTGAGCCAGCTGTTAGGCAATGCACCCATCATTGTTAGTGAAGGCCGGCAGTTCCCGGTGAGAACCCATCATTTGGGACCGGCGCCCAACCGTTACCAACTACAAGACCAGCTACACGAGGCCATTGCCCAAGCCATGGTCAACCATAGCGGCAGCATTTTAGTATTCTTACCCGGCCAAGGCGAAATTCGTCAAGCACTGGAACATCTGAGTCCTCTTAGCAATCCTCATGTAGAGCTACTGCCTTTATTTGGCGACCTGAGCATGGAACAGCAGCGACAGGCCATAGCCCCTACCAAACCGGGCCACAGGAAAATCGTATTAGCCACTAACATAGCCGAAACCAGTCTCACTATTGATGGCATTGAATGCGTGATTGATGCTGGTTTGTCACGACAAATGATTTACGACACACGCACTGGACTGAGCCGACTCACCACGGTTAAGGTGTCACGTGCCGCTGCTACTCAGAGGGCTGGCCGTGCGGGACGTTTGAGTGCTGGTAGCTGTTATCGTTTATGGAGTGAATCGGAACATCAAAGTTTAGCCCCACAAGCCACAGTAGAAATTAAACAAGCTGACTTAAGCGCCTTGTGCCTGCAGTTATATGCCTTTGGCTGTGCAGACACTAGTGATTTAAAATGGCTAGATCCGCCACCCAAAGGGCCTTTTAGAAAAGCCCAACGCTTATTACTCAGCCTAGGTGCATTAAGTGCCACTGGCAGCTCTGACAGTACGGGAGAAACTCAATTTGCACTTACGACCCATGGCCAACGCCTGAGTCAGATCTCGTTAAGCCCTCGTTTGGGTCACTTATTACTTGTCGCCCAACAACACCAGCAGCTCACCCTAGGCTGCCACATAGCGGCATTATTAAGCGAAAAAGACCCATTATTAAAAACCCACGGCCAAGACCATGACCTAATGCATCGACTGGCATGGCTCAAAGGACAACTGGACTGCCATCCCACTCAGCATGCTTTACGCCAGCGCATTCGCCAACAAAGCAAACGCTTACATCAACAAATGCCGCCTACCGCCGAATTGCGGTATAACGCCGTCGAGCAAGCGCCATTTACGCAGGCAGAACTGGTAGCTGTTTTTATTGCTCTAGCCTGGCCTGAACGTATTGCTCAACAAACCAGCACCGCAAAACTCTACAAACTAGCCAACGGCAAACGCGTCAGTAGCCAACAAAGTGTTAATCGTGACATTTGGTTAGCTGTGGCTAGCACCATTGGTTTTGACACAAAACAAGGCAACGACCAACAACGTATTTGTTTGGCCGTTGCTTTGCCAGAAAAACTTTTTAAAGGACCGCTGAACGAGTTGGTGACGACGCAAGTCGGCCTGACATGGCAAACCGAGCATGAGCGCATAGTGGCCTTTGAGAAAACCGCTATTGGCCAACTTACTCTACACCAAAAACGCGCTACAAAGGTGAACCCCCAACAACGTAGACAAATCATTTGTGAACGTTTGGCACAAGACAATATGGAGTTACTTAATTGGACTCCAGAATTGCGTCTTTGGCAAGCTAGGGTGCAGCTGTTGCATGACAGTTATACGGGTTCTGCTACCAATCCTTGGCCCGACTTGTCGGACACCACGCTCACCGCAACACTAAGCACTTGGCTTGGCCCCTACCTGGAACGCGTGAACAACAAGCAGGATTTAAAGCGACTAGACTTAACCTCTATCTTGTCCAACCTATTACCATGGCCACTACCAAAGCAACTACAAGAGTTAGCGCCAAGTAAGTTTAAGGTACCCTCGGGCAATGCTCATATCATTGATTACAGCCACAACCCACCGGTTCTTGCGGTCAAACTACAAGAATTATTTGGCATGCAAAAAGCACCCATGATTGGGTACTCAACGGCCTTACAGGTGCACCTCTTATCTCCAAGAGGGAGCGTGTTACAGGTCACACAAGACTTAGCTCATTTCTGGCAAACCAGCTATACCGAGGTTAAAAAAGAAATGAAAGGCCGTTACCCCAAACACCCGTGGCCCGATGACCCCACCCAAGCGCTCGCCACAGCCAAAACCAACCGTGCCTTGCGCAAAAGCTAAATCAACCGTCTTGGCGGCCAAAAGCCATCAATTCATACCCGACTTCTTCTGGCTCATCGTCAATCATGTCGGTGGGGAAACCCGAACCTAAGACCTTAACCCCCATGGGTTCCTCATACCGACGAATAATATTTGGCGACCTTTCCCGTGGGCCCCATTGTGCTTGCGCCTGACTAAAAATATCCACCAGCATTGGGGCTAAGTCTAACTGCATGCCCTCACGCTGAGTCAGGGTATTAAACAAACCAACGTCCTTAAGCACTAAATCAACAGTAAAATTAATGTCCCGCGAGCCATTCAAGATCACTTGCGATTCGGTCTCATGCACAAACGAATTGCCCGAAGAAGCTTTAATCGCTTCGTAACTCACGTTCATATCTAGATCCATCACCTTGCAGGCGGTTAAGGCTTCGGATAAAGCCACCAAATGCGCCGTGGCTAAGTAATTGGTCACCACCTTCAATTTAGACGCCGTCCCCAAGTCACCCGTGTGTAATACACGACGTCCAAGAGTGGTAAGAATCGGTAGAGCCCGCTCAAAGGTATCGCGACTACAACCGGCAAATATGGAAATATTGCCCGTATCGGCCCGATGACAACCGCCGGAAACTGGGCAATCCACCGGCTGCGCGCCCTGGGCTTTAACTAAATCACCAATACGTCTAATTTCGCTTTCGTCGGTAGTACTCATTTCTAACCAGATTTTGCCCTCAGACAACCCGGCCACTACACCTGACCCGCCTTCCATCACCGCTGAACACGCAGCAGGCGAAGGTAAACAAGTAATCACTAAGTCACACGCTTGGGCCAATTGTTTCGGTGTATCGGCGGCAGAGGCACCGCGGGCTACAAAATCAGCCACAAACGCGTCATTGAGATCACGCACCATTACTGCATAACCATTACGTAATAAACTGCCAGCAAGCTTACTACCAACATTACCCAAACCTACAAAACCTATTTTCATACTTTTGTTCCAACCTGTGAGTTAACTTAATAATAGCCAGCGATAACTTTGGTTTCTTGGAATTCATGCAAACCAAAAGCGGCATATTCACGGCCATTGCCCGACTGTTTATAACCACCAAACGGCATACAGTATTCCAAGTCCGCCATATTGATGTGCACCGTACCAGCGCGCAGCTGGCGTGCCACCCGCCTCGCTTTATCGATGTCTTGGGTAGACACATAGGCCGCTAGACCATAGGGGCTATCGTTTGCAATACGCACCGCTTCGGCCTCATCAATATACGGGATAAGAACTAACACCGGGCCAAATACTTCTTCTTGGGCAATCGTCATGCTGTTATTTACATCCACAAATAGCGTGGGTCTAACATAATAACCCGTCTCAAAACCACTGGGTTTGCCGAGTCCACCCACAAGCAGTGTGGCGCCTTCATCAATGCCAGCTTTTATAAGGTCCTGCACTTTGTGCCAATGGGGCTCTGAAATAACGGGCCCTAAGTGATCGCCTGCTTGTTGTGGATCGCCCAATTGGGTGGCGTCTATTGCAGTTTTAGCCAACGCCACCACTTGTGCGTATACGCTTGTTTCCACCAACATGCGTGTGGGCGCGTCGCACGATTGCCCAGAATTCAACATACAAGCCTGTACGCCCCACTCAACTTGAGCTGCTAAGTCGGCATCGGCAAAAATAATGTTGGCCGATTTACCGCCTAACTCTTGGCTCACACGTTTAACCGTGGGCGCAGCAGAAATAGCAATTTGGCTACCGGCACGGGTAGAGCCAGTAAAGGACACCATATCCACCCGAGGGTGGCTGGTGAGGTAATCACCAATGGTCTCTCCTGTGCCGTGAATCATATTAAACACGCCTGCCGGAACTCCTGCCTCATGCACACACTCAGCAAATATTTGTGCCGACAGCGGTGTTAATTCACTGGGTTTGAGCACCATGGTGCAACCCGCCAGCAAAGCCGGAACCACCTTGCACACTATTTGGTTGATGGGCCAGTTCCAAGGCGTGATCAACACACACACGCCTATGGGCTCTTTGAGCAACTGCCCTTGTTCACCCATGGTGTGCTCTATCACTGTTTGTTTGGCAGCAAGCAAATGCGCTTGGGTATGGCCCACACCGGTCTCTGCTTGCATGTCGTATGACATAGTAGCTGGTGCACCCATTTCCTCTGTGATGGCGCTAGCTATCACTTGGTAGCGGCGCTGATAGGCCTTTAAGAACGCCTCCACCATCACAATGCGCTGTTCTAACGTGGTGTTACTCCAGTCTTCAAAAACTTCAGCAGCAGCATCAATGGCTGCGCCAGCATCATCTGTGTTGGCCAGCCACACCTGCGCACAGGATGCTTGAGTCGCAGGATTAATGACTGGCAGACTCTGGCGACTGGTTAACGGCTCGCACCATTGACCGTTAATATAAAAAGCTAAGTTAGTCATACAATGACCCTTAAATGAACTGGTGGTGGGCAGTTTATCCCCAGCGCTTCGCTGTTTTCTTATCAAAAACAGACAAAAATACTGCGGATATATACAAGCTTACAAGGTTATCCTCGGTCAACATCCAAGTTATCAACCATTTCGGAGTTACCAGTATGCAGGGCATCAGCAATAAAAACGTATTGATCACGGCGGGTGCTACTGGCATTGGCAAAGCCACCGCGATTGCGCTCATGAATGCCGGGGCCCAAGTACATGTGTGTGACATCGATGCCGAAGCATTAGACGCGTTTAAGCAACAGTACCCACAGTTGAGTACTTCTGTGACTAACGTCACCCATCCTGATGCTGTGGCTCAAATGTTTAACCAACTCGATCGGGCATTTGCAGGCAAACTTGATTTTTTGGTGAACAATGCCGGCATTTCTGGACCAGCTGGTCCTATAGAGAGCTTAGACATAGAGGCGTGGAAGTCCACCTTCGATGTCAACCTACATGCTACGTTTTATGTTTCCAAACACGCCATACCGCTACTCAAGAAGCAAGGCGGCGCTATCATGAACTTATCGTCTACTGCAGGGCTATATGGTTACCCCATGCGCAGCCCTTATGCCAGCGCAAAATGGGCCATTGTGGGCCTAAGCAAAACCATGTCTATGGAATTAGGGCCATTTAACATTAGAGTCAATTGCATTTGTCCTGGTTCAGTCAACGGCGAGCGCATGGATCGGGTCATTAGCAGTATCGCTGAGGCAACCGGTGAAAGTTTAGATAAAGTACGTCACGATAACGTACGCAATACCTCAATGGAGACTTTTGTGGACGCCGAAGACATTGCCAATATGATTGTCTTTAGTTTTTCTGATTTAGGCGCAAAAATATCTGGCCAAAGCTTAACCGTCGATGGCGACACCCATAGTTTGGCCGCCACCTAAGCCTCCAGCGTAAGAGTTTTCTATCTCAACTGATTAGCTTCACTAATCATTCGATCGCCTATATTTACCTATTTAATCGCCTATTTACCCATTAGGTCTTATATTGTTACTTATTCGCGCCGTTATAGACATATTGGGGTTGTGCCGCACCTTGGTTTGGCGTTACTTTGTTTGTTCCGCAGCGCGGCACTAAATGGCCCATGAAGTATTGAGTGAGTTATTGAGTTCCCCGTTTGTCTATTTAATTATAAAAGAGCGCCTCCTATGACTGGTGAAGCACCACTAGTACGCTTTGAAAATATTCAAAAGAGTTACGACGGCGAAACCCTCGTCGTAAAAGATTTTAACCTCGATGTCGCCCCTGGCGAATTCGTCACTATGCTTGGGCCTTCTGGCTCTGGCAAGACAACGTGTCTAATGATGCTCGCTGGTTTTGAACCTGCCACCCAAGGTGAAATTTACCTTAAAGGCAAACCCATCAATAAGGTACCGCCTTATAAGCGCGGCATCGGTATGGTGTTCCAAAACTATGCACTTTTCCCTCACATGACTGTGGCAGAGAACCTGGCTTTTCCTTTGGAGGTTCGTAAGATCCCTAAAGCAGAACGAGAAGCTCGCGTTAAAAGAGCCCTTGATATGGTGCAACTTGGTGCCTTTGGTGGCCGTCGTCCGATGCAACTTTCAGGTGGTCAGCAACAGCGTGTTGCCGTAGCTCGTTCGTTGATATTTGATCCAGACTTAGTCTTGATGGATGAACCCTTAGGTGCTTTGGACAAAAACCTACGTGAGCAAATGCAGTACGAAATTAAGCATATGCATGAGCAATTGGGATTAACCGTGGTTTATGTAACTCACGACCAAACCGAAGCCTTAACCATGTCTAACCGTATCGCCGTTTTTGAAGATGGAATTGTGCAGCAATGTGCCGCACCAGCCGCTTTATACGAGCGGCCTGAAAATGCCTTTGTAGCCAATTTTATTGGCGAAAACAACCGTCTGATGGGTAAAGTAACCGCCATTGACGGCGATAAGGTTAATATACTGAGCGACAACGGTGATCAACTTGTGGCCAGCAAAGTTAACGTTAACGCTGTGGGCGATCGCTCTACCGTATCCTTGCGGCCAGAGCGCGTATTTGTTAATCCAGATACCAACACTGTCGACAACTTATTTTCCGCCAAGGTAGAAGAATTGATCTACCATGGCGACCATATTCGCACTCGCTTCACAGTGTGCGGACACGACGATTTTATCGTCAAAGTTCCTAATTCAGCCGCTAATAGCTTATTGCAAGAAGGCAATACAGTGCCGATCGGTTGGAAAATGGAGGACTGCTTGGCTCTTGATGCATAAAAGGAGTTAGGCCGAATTGTTAGCTCAATTCACAATAAAAAAAACTTGGAGAAATATTCATGAATAAGATTATTAACAAAACACTGATTGCTGCAGCAGTTGCGACCACTATGGTTGCAGGTTCCGCACAAGCAGAAGACATCACCGTAGTATCTTGGGGTGGTGCTTACACTAAATCACAAGTAGAGGCTTATCATAAGCCTTGGAATGGTTACACTGGCAACACTGTAGTATCTGAAGACTACAATGGTGGCTTGGCCGAGATTAAGGCACAGGTAGAAGCCGGTAACGTAACTTGGAACCTAGTAGACGTAGAACTTTCTGACGCCGTACGTGGTTGTGACGAAGGTATTCTTGAAGTTATGGACCATTCTGTATTGCCAGATGGCGCTAACGGCGTTCCAGCTGCAGAAGATTTCCTTCCAGGCGCTCTAGCAGAGTGTGCCGTAGGTAACATCGTATGGTCTACTGTATTCATCCATGATGAAAGTAAAATCCAAGGTGTTAATGGCATAAGCGATTTCTTTGACACTAACAAGTTCCCTGGTAAGCGTGGTTTACGCAAAGGTGCTAAGCCTAACCTAGAATTCGCTCTTATGGCTGACGGTGTTGAGCCAGAAGACGTATACGAAGTATTAAGTACAGAAGCTGGTATAGATCGCGCTTTTGCTAAGTTAGATACCATTAAAGATTCAACCATATGGTGGGAATCCGGTGCCCAGCCACCACAGCTATTAGCTGATGGTGAAGTGGTTATGACTACTGCCTACAACGGCCGTGTATTTAACGCCATTGCCGCTGAAGGCAAGCCATTTGTCATCAACTGGGATGGCCAGGTTTGGGACTTGGATCTTTGGGTAATTCCTAAAGGTGCACCTAATCAAGAAGCCACTATGGACTTCGTTAAGTTCTCTACAAGTACCAAAGCTCTTGCTGACCAAGCCAGCTGGATCCCTTACGGTCCTTTACGTAAGTCTTCATTTGGCCTAGTGAGTACTTTCCACTCTGATCCAAGTCTAGACATGGCACCACACATGCCTACTGCTCCAGCAAACTTTAAGCGTGCGCTTCAGAACGACTTTGAGTTTTGGGCAGATAACTCAGACCAGTTAAACGAGCGTTTCAACGCTTGGTTAACAAAGTAAAGTATTAAGACTTTACTTCAAAGGGCGGCGCCCTACCCTTAACAGGTAGGCCCGCCCTCATTCATTCTTTCTAGATACCTCACTGTTTATGACTACTGCGAACCCATCAATCGACCAAGCTAACGCATTGCCGTTAAAAGAGAAGTTGGCTAAAACCACTGCGATTCAACGTCGCCGAGCGTTTTTATTAACCCTGCCTCTGGTACTTTTTTTGCTTATTAGTTTTGTATTTCCTATTGGTCAGATGCTATTCAATAGTATCCATAACGACAAGGTTTCTGCCGTTGTACCTGACTTTGCTACTGCCATCCAAACATGGGATGGGCAGGGTTTACCGTCAGAAAAAGTTTTTGAGATTTTTGTCAAAGACTTAGCTAAAGCTAAGAAAGTGCGCGAAGTTGGGCGTACTGTAGGTAACATGGCCACCCGCATTAACTATGAAATGCCAGGCAGCCGAAGCTTATTCACAAAGTCTGCCCGTAAAGCAGGAAAAATCAAACAAGGGCCATACAAAGAAGCCCTTATAAAAATTGATAAAAAATGGGCCAACCCTCAAGTATGGCTCACTTTGCAGCGCGCATCACACGATATATCCCCGTCGTTTTATGTGGCTGCCATGGACATGAAATACAACGAAACTGGCGAAATTGTAAAAGCCGATGAACTGTATCAAATTTACCTTAACAACTTCGTTAAAACCCTCTGGTTAGCGGCGCTGATTACCTTTATTTGCGTACTATTAGCCTACCCAGTAGCGTATTTATTGTCGGTGTTGCCATTACGTCAATCTAACTTACTGATGATTATGGTATTGCTACCGTTTTGGACATCCCTATTGGTACGTACGACGGCTTGGATCGCCATACTGCAAACCGAGGGTGTGATTAACGATTTATTAGTCTACTTTGGCGTAATTGGTGACGATGGCCGCATTCAGATGATCTACAACCAAACCGGCACCATCATTGCTATGGTACATATTTTGTTGCCCTTTATGATTCTGCCCTTGTACTCGGTCATGAAAACCATCCAGCCTACGTATATGCGTGCCGCACTATCTATGGGTTCTAAACCATTCTATGCGTACCGCCGCGTCTATTTACCACAAACAATACCAGGCCTTGCTGCCGGCACCTTGCTGGTATTTATCTTAGCCATTGGTTATTACATCACCCCCGCACTAGTGGGTGGCCAAGACGGCTTATTAATCTCTAACTTAATTGCATATCATATTCAAAAGTCCCTTAACTGGAGCCTAGGCGCCGCTTTAGGCACCATGCTCTTAGTGGTTGTGTTGTTACTTTACTGGATTTACAACAGATTAATCGGTATCGATAAACTAAGGTTTGGTTAAGGAACGGGACATTACAATGATTAATTTTTTACAAAATTTCATCAACAACAAAGGCCGAGCATACTTTTTTCTTGCCCTAGCAACCATCGTGGTTGTATTACTTACAGGCACTATTAAAGCGGCCGTAGGGTTTTTGTTGATATTCGGTATTCCTTTGTATTTTATGGAAAAAATGCATGATTACGCGACGACTGGCGAACGTTTTACACGGTACATGTTCCTCGTTATCAGCGCCAGCGTGCTGGTCTTTTTGATTGCACCCGTGCTGATCATAATGCCACTATCGTTTAACGCCGAGCCCTACTTCACGTTTACCGAGGGCATGCTCAGTTTTGACTCCGAGGCCTATTCTTCGCGTTGGTATTTGGACATTTTGCATAATGGCATGAAGGCCCCTGCAGCCATCGAAGGCTGGTGGTCCGACATGTGGAATAACGCCCAGTGGATACGCGCGGCACGTAACTCCTTCTTTATTGCCACCGTGTCCGCCATCATCGCCACCACACTTGGCACCTTGGCAGCCTTAGGTTTATCACGCCCAGAAATGCCTTACCGCGCCTTGATTACCAGTTTGTTGATTTCACCGATGATTGTACCCTTGGTCATTACAGCCACCGGTATGTTCTTCTTTTATTCTTCGATCGGTATTGCTAAGACCTACACCGGTGTGATCTTGGCCCACGTCACCTTAGGCGTGCCTTTTGTTATCATTACCGTGACTGCGACCCTCAGTGGTTTTGACATGAGCCTGGTAAGGGCTTCACAGAACATGGGCGCCAATGGCTGGACCACCTTCCGCCGCATTATCATGCCATTGATTTTGCCGGGTATGATCTCAGGCGCTCTATTTGCCTTTATTACTTCGTTAGATGAAGTGGTTGCGGTGTTATTTATCGCCGATGTAGAGCAGCGTACTATTCCACGCCAAATGTTCTCGGGCATTCGTGAACAGATCTCTCCTACCATATTGGCAGTAGCCAGTATTTTGGTTGTGATGTCCGTGGCCTTGCTCACGGTGTTAGAGCTATTACGTCGTCGCAGTGAAAGACTACGTGGCATGTCGCCGGGTTAAACGATACACTCGATTAAAGGCTCCTATATGGGGCCTTTTTTTTACCCGTTAAATGATGACTCCTGCGTTATGAATCAGCCACTACACATTGGTTTGTTACTCTGCCACACCTTTCAACCCGTCCTCAGCAACGTGGGCGGCTTGGACTACCCAGCTATTTTTCGGCAACAGTTTTTGGCAATCGATAGCAACATACGCTTCACTGGCTTCTATGCCTACCAAGGCCACCTTGCCCTCGTCTATTGACCAATGTGACGTATGGCTCATTAACGGTACCCTGCGGAGGTTTATGAAGACATACCATGGGTGCATAAGCTCAGTGACTTTATTGCGCAACTGCATGAGGCTAAAAAAGCCACCTTTGGTATCTGTTTTGGACACCAGCTCATGGCTCAGGTATTGGGTGGCACAGTGGAGTGGAGTGGAGTTGAGTAACAAAGGATGGGAGCTAGGCATCTCTCATAATCAGGTGGTTGCTCATGAAGAATATATGCAACCGCAGGCCAAAACGATCGACGTTATGCTCAGCATTCAAGGTCACCCAGAGTTTAATACAACCATGGTTGACGGAATACTTTCTGCGCCAAGTTATGACGACCGGCCCGCCATCCGTGCTCAAGGCATGGCCAATAGTGCAGGCATCCCAGACACCGGTTTGCTATTTCAGTGGATAGTTAATTTCTACCGGCAGACTTTAGCTCGAACCACGCCTGCCTAAAAATAGCCACCGCAGAATAAACGAACAAGCCGCTCATTATTAACGCCACCACAAGGTCAGGCCATGCGCTCTGCGCCCAATACACCAATGCTGCAGCTACCATTACGGCAACATTGCCAATTGCATCATTGCGGCTACATAACCATACCGAGGTAACGTTAGCGTCGCCGTCTTTATAAGCCATCAACAAAACTACACTCACTAGGTTGGCCACCAAGGCTGCCACCGCCACTATACCCATGACCTGAGCTTGAGGCATTACTGGGTGCCACCACTGCCACAAGCTGGACCCAAACACCCACAGAGCCATTAACACTAGCGTAACGGCTTTACTGAGTGCGACTTTGGCCCGTATTTGGTTAGGCTTACCGATCGCCCACAGAGCCAATGCGTAGGCCATGGCATCGGCTAAAAAATCTAATGCGTCTGCAAACAAGGCTTGGGATGACGCATTCACGCCAGCGCCAATTTCCACCAAAAACATCACTGCATTAATGACCACTACCCACCAAAGCACTCGTTTGTATGCTGGATCTAAACCATTAAATTGATGATCACTGCCACAACAAGCCGCCATATATTCACCTGTATTTTGAAATTAACAAGCAGGTATAATAAAACCTCTAGTCACTAGAGGTTCAAGGGGCATTTGTATGATATTAACGATTGGCCAATTAGCGGCACAAAGCGGTTGTAAAATTGCCACTATACGCTACTACGAAGAAATCCAGCTGATGCCCCTAGCCCAGCGATCATCAGGCAACCAGCGGCAGTACCACACACCAGACTTGACGCGGCTCAAATTCATACGCCACAGCCGAGAATTAGGATTTAGTTTAGATGATATTCGAGAATTACTAGGCCTTTCAGAAGCAACTAACATTAATAGTCACCAAGCCGAGGTTGTCGCCCTCAAACAGCTTGAGTTCACGCAATCACGTATTCAACGGCTACAAAGCTTAGCAGCAGAACTAACAACCATGCTGCATCAATGTGATCACGATCAAACCCGAACCTGCCGCGTGATTGAAGTACTCGCCGACCATCAACTTTGCCAAGGGCATTGAGAAGGTTTAGCCTTTGCCATCAAACTCATAGGGTACGGTCAGACTCAACAGCTCAAATCCTAGCCGCTCTACAATGGGCCGACTAGTCGGCAAGGCATCAATAGTCAGGTACTTACGCCCACGCTCAATGGCTTCTTGCACCCTAGCCCACACCAAAGCACGGTAACAGCCACGGCTACGATATTCAGGCAAACAACTGCCACCCCATAGACCCACAAAGTCGCTGCCTGGGGTATAACTTGCCCACCCGCTACACACGTCTTCACCGTTTATCTCAACAAGATAATAGCTCATGCGGTTAGGGTTATTACGGAAGATTTCTAGCTCGCCCTTTAAACGGTCAGCCATGGAGGTTTGCCAAACTTGTTCTTGGATGGCAAAAGCGGTTTCCAGTTGGTGTTCGTTGGTGCAGCGCTTCACCTTCACCGCAGCCTTGCCATTAGGCGCGGGCCAATCTATAGCGGCAATATCCATAGCCATAAACGCTTCTGCTTCATCGGCAACAAAACCTGCCTCAGTGAGCCAAACACGAACTTGTTCGGCATGAGCATCAGATGAAAACCATTTCCATTCAAGGGTTAAATTCGCATCTTTGGCCAACTCTTTTTGGCTATGAATGGCCTCTTGAATCAGCTCCAAAGGCAAACTATGATCTAAAACTAAGCGGAAATTTTGTCCTATTAAATCATAGCGCCACACACCATTTTCATAACCACTGGTCATGCCTATTTGGAGACCACGACGCTCCTGTAAACGAAAGCTATCGAATAGCGCCGAGGTGTTCATTAGGCGGCTAGGTGCTGGGCAAGCTGAACCAACAATACCAAGGTTGCTACGTTACCTACCATGTAAAAGTAACTACGCGGGCTAGGGTTCTTTTCGGTGGCAATCACATAGTACAACGCCATGTGAAGTAAACGGGCAATCGCGTATACCCACACTAACAAGCCCAGCCAATATGCGTCCATTCCTACCAACATGCCTAATACCGCAGGGCCAAACAGCATCAGTAGGTTTTCGTGGGAGTTTAAAAAGGTGCGATCACTACGAAATACAAACGACTCGTGGCTCAATTTAGCGTCCACAATACCGGGTACATAATGCTTTTGTTTACGGTGAGCCACTGAGGCCACAGCAGATTGAATAAACACAGTCATTAAAATGAGCCAAAGGCCCCAAATAGCAAAGGAATAGGTGGCTAGCATGATCGTACTCTTAAGTTAAATAAACAGGAAAATTGAACACTCATTTTAGCGTTAACAATAGCCATGGCACTATGTATAACTCACCAGTCACGCTTTATTCATACTTAATGCCATGGCCTCGGCAATTTTAATACCGTCAATAGCCGCCGACATAATTCCACCGGCATAACCCGCGCCTTCACCAGCAGGAAACAAACCCCGGGTATTAACACTTTGTAGGTCTTTATCCCGCTTAATACAAATGGGCGCAGACGTACGTGTTTCTACACCAGTCAACAACGCATCGGCTAAGGCAAAACCTTTTACTTTACGTTCGAATACAGGGATAGCTTCACGGATGGCGGCAATACAATAATCAGGCAAAGCGTCGGATAAATCGGTGAGTTTTATACCTGGCTTAAACGACGATTCTACCTTGCCTAACGCTTGTGAAGGTTTGCCTTTAAGGAAATCACCCACAGTTTGCGCCGGCGCATCGTAGTTTTCACCACCCATCACATAGGCTTTACGCTCTAACTGCCGTTGGAGTTCAATACCCGCCAAGGCATCGCCAGGATAGTCCGACGGGTCGATGCCCACGACGATTGCACTATTGGCGTTACGCTCAGCGCGCGAGTACTGGCTCATACCGTTGGTGACCACCTGACCTTCTTCCGATGTGGCCGCCACTACAGTGCCACCTGGGCACATACAAAAACTATAAACCGAGCGGCCGTTGCCACAATGGTGTACTAACTTATAGTCTGCAGCGCCTAAAATTTCGTTACCTGCATTAGCGCCAAATCGAGCTTTATCTATTTGTGACTGCGGGTGTTCTATACGAAATCCAATTGAGAATGGTTTTGCCTCGATATAGACCTTCTTATCAAACAACATTTTAAAGGTATCACGGGCGCTGTGGCCTACCGCCAAAGCAATGTGCCTAGACTTAAGAACTTCCCCACCGGCCAAGGTGACACCCGTCAAATGCCCGTCTTCTATATGCACGTCATCAACCCGTGTATCAAAACGAATCTCGCCACCTAATGCCTCAATTGTTGCGCGCATTTTTTCCACCATAGACACCAATCTAAAGGTACCAATGTGGGGTTTGCTGACAAACAAAATCTCTTCTGGGGCGCCGGCTTCTACAAATTCGTTCAGCACTTTTCGGCTGTAATGCTTCGAGTCTTTTACTTGGCTGTAGAGCTTGCCGTCAGAAAAGGTACCCGCCCCGCCTTCACCAAATTGCACATTAGACTCGGTATTCAGAACCTTTTTGCGCCAAAATCCAAAGGTGTCTTTGGTACGCTGCCTTACCGCTGCCCCACGCTCCAGAATAATGGGCTTATAACCCATTTGCGCCAACACCAACCCGATTAACAACCCACATGGGCCAAAACCAATGACGATCGGCCTGTCTGTAACTACCGCCGGTGCTTGAGCCACAAACTTGTAACTCATGTCGGGGCTAGTTTTAATCAACTGGTCGTCGGCAAACTTAGACAATAGGTGTTCATCTTGATTAGTGGTGACGTCAAGGGTGTAGATCAGTACAATTTTACTTTTCTTACGCGCGTCATAACCACGGCGATACACTACAAAATCCAGCAAGTCGGCGGCTTGGATCGATAGCCGCGCTAAAATAGCTTGGTTCAGCGCCTGCTCGTCATGATCAAGGGGAAGTTGTAGGTTGGTAATGCGTATCATTGAAGAATTCCAGAGGGTGAGGTTACTTGGTTATAGTAAAATAGCTCAAGCTGATATTTTACCTGCTTATGCCGCCCCTGTCCCCGTCCCTGTATGGCCTGTTTAGGTGTCTAGCTCGCAAATACCTACCACCTGACAAAACTCACCATGTAGGTCCGACAAACACACCTCATGAATCAGTTGTGCATCATAGGTCACGCCATTGGGTCCGATACGGTCAAAGGTAGCGCAAGCATCACCCACCAGTTGTACGTCATAACCCATATTGCCTGCCATACGTGTGGTGGTAGACACACAGTGGTTGGTGGTTAATCCTGCAAGCACAAGATTTTTAGCGTTATTTCGACGTAAATACACCTCTAGTTCAGTGCCAATAAAAGCCGAATTTTCACGTTTAACCATCACAGGTTCGTCTGCTTTAGGGGTTAACTCTGGCCAAATGTCGCCGCTGCTTTTGTCACGCCTCAATATACTGTTAGGGTCTTGGCTATGATGCACAATATGTACCACTGGCCATTGATTTGTACGCCACAGCTCCAACAGTGACTGTAGGTTTTGCTCTAAACTGGGGTTATTACGGTTACCGCCCCAAAAGTTCCAGTCTTTAAACCCTTGTTGGCAGTCTATGAGGATCAATGTGGGTTTATCAGGTGAGGTCATCTATGGCACCCTTTTAAAGTATGACTTTTCCAGACCCCTCAGGCGAACTTCAGAGCTTGAAAACACTCCAAATCAATCGTTTTCTTTGCTTCCCACAAATCATGTTGATCCTGCATTAGAAGCCAGCTTTCAGGAGATCTACCTAAAACCTTTGATAATTTTAAAGCCATTAAAGGCGTAATACTGCTTTTACCATTAACGATACGGCTGATAATTGACTGACTAACTTGCAAGCGTTCGGCCAAATCTTTAGCACCTAAATCAAATGGCGCAAGATATACTCTCTTTATAAAATTTCCAGGGTGCATAGGGCTATGTTCTTGAATAGTCATTAGTGATAATCCTCATAATTCACGATATATGCATGGCCATTTTCAAACTCGAATACAATTCGCCAATTGCCGCTGACAATGATTGACCACTGCTTTGATCTCTTTCCTTTCAATGCGTGCAACCGCCAACCTGGGATATTCATGTCTTCAATATCAAAAGCGGTATTCAAAGCCTTTAGACGCTCTTCAACACGAGCCTTATGCACTGATTGAATACCAGACGTATTGCCAGTGGTGAAAAAAGACTGAAGCCCTTTGTGCTTAAAACTCATAATCATTCTCCAATAGTACACTTGCACAAGTGTGAATTCAACCCATAATAATATCGTCGGTGTGTTTTATTAAAAGTAAAAAAAAACCCAGTAAAAACTGAGGATTTTTTCATACGTAGCGAAGCTTAACTAACGTTCAACCCATACTCATCACTCGCATCCTGCAACCACAAGAAAAAGTAATCGGAGAAGCTGCGGCGAATCACAAGGTCGTAAGAACCATCTTCTAACTTACACATGGTGGTGCCGGTTTTTGCGAAGGTGGTTTGAACCACTTTGCCTACTGGGAAGTTAGATTCGTGGCAATCGTACACGGTAGACTTTTGCATCAACTCCGCTACGCCTGTGCCAGATAGGTTCACCAAAGTTTGGCCAGAACTAATGTCGGTTACAGCAATGTGCTGCCCGCCCATTGCACTGCGCAAATCAGCTTCAACCTGCCCTTGTGTGCCGTTAGCAAGAATTAACAACCACTCATTAGGGCACAGCCAGTAAACCACTGTGTCGCCGTTACGTGCGCTGCTGCTTGGGGCCATTGGCAAGTCTACGCCTAATACCTTTTCTACCGCAGAGGTAAAGGCATTGTCTTGTGGGTTACCACGTAGGTTTAGATGACCACGATACTTGTCTTCTTTCATCACTACGTCGGCATTAGCAGCGTTGGTGTGAGCTACACGGTGGTGCAATGGTGATTCCATGCTGGTGCTAGTATCAAAATTAGTCATTGTGATGATCTCCTTTTGGATCATAGAACACTGGGCTACAGATCTCTGCGGCTAACACACGGCCATCGGCCAGTGGGCAGTATACGGTTTCGCCCATGCGGTCTGATCCACCTTTAACGGTGCCCATAGCAATGCCATGGCCTAAACACTCACTCCAGTAACTTGAAGTGACGTGACCCATCATGTCCATAGGAATTGGCTGGTTAGGATCCATTACAATTTGTGCGCCTTCTGGGATCACAACAGTAGGATCTTTTGGCTTAAGGCCAACCAACTGCTTACGATCGGTACGTGCTGTGTCTGGACGGCTAAACGAACGCTCGCCTAAGAAGCTAAATTCTTTGGTTTTGCCCACAGCCCAGCCCATCAAACAGTCGTATGGCGTCATAGAGCCATCGGTATCTTGGCCAGCAATGATAAAGCCTTTTTCTGCACGAAGAACGTGCATGGATTCGGTGCCGTAAGGCGTAATGCCAAACTCTTCACCGGCTTCCATGATTTTCTTCCACATGTAGTGGCCTTGGTCGGCAGGTACGTTCACCTCGAACGACAATTCACCGGTAAAGGAAATACGGAAGATACGTGCCTTAATGCCAGCAACGGTGCCTTCGCGCCAATCCATAAACTTCATGGCTTCGGCAGACAGGTCTACGTCTGTACATAGCTTTTCTAACACTTTACGTGAATTAGGACCGGCGAAAGAACAAGTAGCCCACTGGTCAGTCACTGAAGTGAAGTACACTTCCATGTCTGGCCATTCGGTTTGATGCCATAATTCTAACCAACCCAATACCGTAGCAGCGCCACCAGAGGTGGTAGTCATTAAGAAGTGGTTGTCGCTTAAACACGCCGTAACACCATCATCAAAGATCATGCCGTCTTCTTTAAGCATTAAGCCATAACGGCACTTACCTGGGGCTAACTTAGACCAAGCGTTGGTGTACACACGGTTAAGGAATTCACGGGCGTCTTTACCTTGAATGTCGATCTTACCTAGAGTAGACGCATCCAACATACCTACGCTATTGCGTACCGCTAAACATTCGCGGTTAAGGGTTTGCTGCATGGTTTCGCCCGCTTGAGGGAAATACCAAGGACGCTTCCACTGACCTACGTTCTCAAACTCTGCACCATTGGCCACGTGCCATGGCTGCATAGCGGTGTGACGTGCTGGGTCTAACAACTCTCCCACATCACGGCCGCCAATGGCACCAAAGGTAACTGGGGTGTAGGCAGGACGGAAGATGGTGGTGCCGGTTTCGGCAATCGACTTGTTCAACGTCTTAGCCACAATGGCCATACCGTTGATGTTACCCGTTTTGCCTTGGTCCGTACCAAAACCCATGGCCGTGTAGCGTTTCACGTGCTCAATAGATTGGAAACCTTCACGTGCAGCTAGCTCAATGCCCGCTGCTGTTACGTCATTTTGGAAGTCTACAAACTGCTTTGGCGCACGGCTAATCGGCTTAGTGTGTGGTACCAAGTACAAGGCTTGCGATGCACCAATAGACTCGTCACCACAATCAAAGGTTTGTGTTGAGGTTGTATCAGAAGCAGTAGCACCGGCTTGAACACCCGCGTTTAGCGCTTCAGAAAGCAGATACTCACCTGCCACTGCGCCAGCTAAGTGTTGGTTTTGAATGGTAGCTCCAGGTACAAAACCGGCCACATCGTCTTTCCATATTGGGCGGCTACCGGTGTGGCAGCTTAAGTGGACCACAGGGCTCCAACCACCAGCAACGGCAATCAAATCACAGCTTAAGGTTTTGCTCGCGCCAGTGACGTTATCGCCTGCTTCATCGAGTGGAGCAACCATAGCGCCAGTGACTTTCTTGCCACCTTGGGCTTCGATCACACCGTGACCAGCCATCACCTGAATACCAGCAGCTATAGCGGCTGCAACAAGACGACCGCCCGGCGTATGACGTGAATCAACCACGGCCACAACAGTACGACCTGCGGCTTGAATGTCTAGTGCTGTTTGGTAACCCGAATCGTTAGTAGTCATGATGATACAACGCTGGCCTGGCACTACCGCGTAACGGTTAATGTAGGTGGATACAGAGTTGGCCAGCATAATGCCCGGCAGGTCGTTATTACCGAATACTAACGGACGTTCGATAGCACCCGTAGCCAAGATCACTTGATGGGCACGAATACGGTGTAAACGCTGGCGAGTGCCTGTTTGTGCAACCGGACCAATGTGGTCTGTGCGGCGCTCTAGGGCCACAACAAAGTTGTGGTCGTAATAACCAAACGCCGTGGTGCGTGGCATAACCAGCACGTTACCCATGCCTTCTAGTTGGCTAGTGGCTTGCTCTGCCCATGTTGCAGCATCAATACCATCAACGGTTTGAGTGCTGGCAAGCAAGGTGCCACCAAATTCATTTTGCTCGTCTACAATGATAACACGCTTGCCGCTACGGCCCGCTTCCAGTGCCGCAGCCAATCCTGCAGGGCCTGCACCCACCACCATGACGTCACAGTGAGCGTTGATTTTGTCGTAGGTGTCTGGATCTGGCTCTAACGACAACTTACCAAAACCGGCGGCTTTACGAATAAATTTCTCGTAGGTCATCCACATTTTTTGTGGTGCCATAAAGGTCTTATAGTAAAAACCTGGAGGCATCATCATGCCGCCGATCTTACCCATCAATGACATTAGGTCAAATTCTGCACTCGGCCAGCCGTTGGTGCTGGTAGCGGTTAAGCCATCAAACAATTCAACTTGAGTAGCGCGAGGGTTAGGAACAGTTTGATTGCCTTTGTGCAATTGCATCAAGGCGTTTGGCTCCTCTGCGCCATGGCCTAAAATGCCACGGGCCCGGCTATACTTAAAGCTTCGGCCAACAATACCCACGCCGTTGGCCAACATGGCAGACGCTAACGTGTCACCATCAAAACCTTGGTAGGTTTTGCCATTAAAGGTAAAGCTCATTGGCTTAGAACGGTCGATGCGACCACCAGAGGCTAAACGGTTAACTTGGCTCATAATGCGTCTCCCTTGGCTTGCGCCAGTGTTTCAGCAGTAACTGATGGCATTTCGCCCATTTTATAAGTCTCGTGAACTGTGTAGCTTTGTGTGTCGCGGGTGGCGTTAAAATAACGACGACAACCGGCCGCGTGGTACCACATTTCATGGTGAATACCGCGTGGGTTAGAACGGAAAAACATGTAGTCAGCCCATGCTTCATCGCTGATAGCAGCAGGGTCTTTTGGACGTTCAATGTGAGCTTCACCCGTGTAAGAATATTCCTCTTCTTCACGCATTTCCTCACAGTAAGGGCAGTAAATATGGTGCATGTGTATGTCTCCTTAGTGTGGGTTTAGTGAGCAACGCCGGCAGCGCCGTGCTCGTCTATTAAGTGGCCAGTGCTGAAACGATCAATCGAGAAAGGTGCCGCTAGGGGATGAGCTTCATCGTGCGCCAAGGTGTGAGCAAATACATTGCCAGAACCAGGAGTCGCCTTAAAACCGCCCGTGCCCCAACCGCAGTTAAAGTACAAACCTTTAACGCTGGTTTTAGAGATGATAGGACACGCGTCTGGGCAGGTATCTACAATGCCACCCCATGCACGGTTCATACGTACACGGCTAAACATAGGGAACAACTCACAAATAGCCGACATGGTATGTTCTACCACGTTGAAACTACCGCGCTGGCCGTAACCGTTGTAAGAGTCTGCACCTGCGCCAATAACTAAGTCACCTTTGTCAGATTGGCTTACGTAAGCGTGAACGGCGTTAGACATAACAACAGTATCAATAATTGGCTTGATCGGTTCAGACACTAGCGCTTGTAGCGGACGAGATTCAATCGGTAAACGTAGACCCACCATAGCTGCCATCACGCCAGAGTTACCGGCGGTTACACAGGCCACTTTCTTAGCACCAATAAAGCCTTGGTTGGTTTTTACGCCCACAACCTCACCTTCTTCTGTAACAATGTCTAACACTTCACATTGTTGAATAAGGTCGACACCAAAGCTGTCAGCGCCACGGGCAAAGCCCCAAGCCACAGCGTCGTGACGAGCAACGCCGCCAGTAGCCTGCCAAGACGCACCCAATACGGGGTAACGAATATCTTGCGAGTCGTTAATAATAGGGACGATTTCTTTTACTTCGGCAGTATTCAATACCACCCCATCAATACCGTTCAAACGGTTGGCGTTTACACGGCGCTCAATGTCACGCATGTCTTGTAGGTTGTGGCCTAGGTTTAAAACACCACGCTGACTAAACATCACGTTGTAGTTTAAGTCTTGGCTCAAGTCTTTCCACAAGTCCAAAGAATGATCGTACAACTTAGAGGCTTCGTCCCACAGGTAGTTCGAACGCACAATGGTGGTGTTACGTGCGGTGTTACCACCACCTAGGTAGCCTTTTTCTAACACGGCAACGTTGGTAATGCCGTGCACTTTTGCCAAGTAGTAAGCCGTGGCTAAACCGTGGCCACCACCACCGACGATAATGACATCGTATTCTTTCTTGGGCTGTGGACTGCGCCATGCCGCCTGCCAGTTTTCGTGGTGGCTAAGGGAATGTTTAAAAAGGCTAAAGCCTGAGTATTTTTTCATCGGTCACTCGCTTGAGTTCACTGTCATACTCTGTATGGCAGCGTGAGTCTGATATTCGATGCAGTATTGTGCGTAATGCCAGCCCCCTGCTCTTATTCAATTGCGACCCAAACACAAGCATCTAGGTAAGGGCCAATCGAAATGACTTAGCGCCAGCCCCACGAGGCAAAAAATGCAGTACAATCACCCCATATTGATGCCCCCATTAGGTAATTAAAGCATGCAAGTTTTCGGCGTTGTCGGATGGAAAAATAACGGCAAAACCACCCTTGTGGAGCGGCTTATCAGCCAGCTCACACACATGGGTTATTCCGTGTCGTCTGTGAAACATGCGCACCACAAGGTGGACATCGATGAGCCGGGCCGAGACAGTTATCGCCACCGTGCAGCAGGCGCTAAACAAACACTGTTGGCCACAGACCAGCGTTGGGCATTAATGCATGAGTACCGCCAACAACACACCTCGTCGCTCGAACAACTGCTCAATGTATTTGAACCCTGCGACATCGTTATTGTAGAGGGCTACAAAGGCTCTGCTCACCCTAAGCTAGAAGTGGTTCGCAACCTCAATAAACGTGGATTTCTTGCCCATCAAATGCCCAACATAGTGGCCATCGCTACAGACAAAGACGCCTTAGACATCGACCTGCCACAGTTGGACATCAACAACATAGAACAAGTGGCCAATTTTGTACTGCAACACACTGGTTTGATCCCAGCTTCAACCACGACAGCCACCAACACCAACGATTGTTATAGCCCAAGCCAACAACTACTACCCGCTTCTACAGTGTGGCAACGTATGCAAGCGCAAGTAGAGTCTGCCATTGCCTCACAACAAACCCTGGCCAACCAATGGTTGCCGTTAAGCCAGTGTATGAACCGCCGTTTAGCCGCAGACCTCACCACACCTTATGACAGCCCACGTTTCGATAACGTCGCAGTAGACGGTTATGCCTTCAACTACGATCAGTTGAGCCAAACACAAGATTTTACCCTGCCCCTTATGGCAGCAGAAGCCAACGCCGGCGGCAGCGCCAAACTCACTTTGCAGGCGGGGCACTGCATTCGTGTGCTCACGGGCGCTCGTATGCCCGCAGGAACTAATACCGTGGTGATGCAAGAAGACGTTAACATTGCAAACAACTGCGTGAGTTTTCCAAAGGACTGCAAGGCCCATGGCAATTGGCGCCCTCAGGGTGAAGACGTACAGGCCGGTGAAGTTATTATTCATCAAGGCCAGCAAATCCGCCCCCAAGACATTGGTTTAGCCGCCGCTGCAGGCCATGCGCAATTGAACGTCTATGAAAAAGTAAAAGTGGCTCTATTTTCTACCGGCAACGAAGTCTACGAACTGGGCGAAGAACTGCCTGAAGATGGCATTTATGACGTTAATCGCCACCTACTTAAAGCCTTATTAACCAGTCTGCACTGCGACGTGACCGACTTAGGCATTTTGGCCGATGATTATGGGACCGTGCGCACTGCCATAGATGCGGCAAATGCGAGCCACCAGCTCATTATTACCTCTGGCGGCGCTTCTACAGGCAGCCATGACCATGTAGCGGCGGTATTAAAAGATTTAGGTGAAGTACACGCATGGCGCTTGGCCATCAAACCGGGCCGGCCACTAGCCTTTGGCAAAGTGGGTAATGCCTTTTTCCTTGGCCTACCCGGCAACCCCGTAGCAGCCAATGTGTGCACGCTCATGTTTGGCCAGCCGTTAATTCGTGCCCTAAGTGGCGGTGGTTGGCAACGGCCTAAGTCTTACCCTCAAAAGCTAGGTTTTGCGGTGAAGAAAAAAGCCGGACGAAGGGAGTGGTTACGGGTATTTCAAGAGCGCCAAGACAATGGCGAAATTCTACTCAAACGCAGTGCATCACATGGTTCAGGCATTCTCACCTCTATGACCCGTGCTGATGGATTAGTGGAACTCGACGAAGCCACAAGTGATTTGTCCAACGGCAGTATTGTGAATTTTATTCCGTTTGCGAGTTTTGGTATGGGTGATGCTTAAGCATACCTATTATTGCCAGTTTAAGCCGGATAAAACTGTATCAGGGCCACTGCTGAGCAGCGTGTAGCACTCGTAGAATTTTAACCGACACACCGCTCTCTTGATACACAACAATAAAATTTTTCATAATGACGAATTCCCTTGTGCCCTCGACCAGCCCAGGTCTTCCCATTTTTGGAAATGTTTTTAGATGGCTAACATTTGTTTCAATTGCTTCTTTTATACGTATTGCTGCATCTACATTGTCGTCTGATATATAGTCAACAATGGATAACAAATCAGTACGGGCAATCGCCAACCACTGAATGCTACGCACGAGACTTGCTATCTATGAGCGCTTGTAAATCACTCATCACTTCTTCATGATGTATCGTTTCATAAGGTGCAGCAAGAGCTTCCTGAACTTTTTTTCGGAACCAAGCATCGTGAGCATCAACATCCATCGTCAAGCCGACAGGCAACTGACCTTCTTTAGATACACGCGTCAACAGCATACGCACTGCATCTGACACGGTTAACCCAAAATCAGCAAGCGTTGCTGCTGCCTCTGCCTTCAATTTGTCGTCAACACGGACGTGTAACATCGATGTATTTGCCATAGTGCATTCCCCGTTTCAGTAAGTTAGCGGCCTTGTATCTCATTTGAGATACGTGGAAGCTTACCATAACGCACCCAGACGAGAAACCGCTGGAGGTTCAAAACAAAGATCCTCATTGGGTGTAATCGGCTCCAATACTTCAAGCGACATTGTTAGACCTTTGCAGCTTCAATATAAATGGCATCCATTGGCATCTCATCCACGGCTTCCACATCACATTGGGTGACAACAAAACCGCTTTCTACGGCCCATTGTGTTAGCTCTTCGGCGGTATAGCGCAAAGCGACGATACTAGCCGCATCACCATAATCGATGGCACCCACACCTTCCCAAGCAGCAATAACCAACTGGCCACCAGAGGCCAAAACCCGGTGCCATTCTGCAAATGCCTTCTGAATGCCCACAGAATCTAAATGGTGTAGCGCGAAAAAACTAATCACTGCCGCTGCGGAACTGTGTTCCAATATGTGTAATTCACGCATATCAGAAACAACCACCTTGGCATAACCGCCAATGCGTTGAGCGGCAATAGCAACCATCTCAGGTGATAAATCAGCGCCGATAAGAGGACGGTCTTGATCAAATTGCTCATGGTACATGGCCAACATATGACCACTGCCACAAGACGTATCCACAACCGAGCCTGGCAAACCCGTAATAGCATCATACAATCGAGTCATGACCTTAGTATAAATAGGCAGCTTAATTTCCGTTACCATCATGGCGTTATAGCTAGACGAAACCTCGTCATACATTTTACTAACCTGCTCGTTAGATGATGTTTGCATGCCTTCTATCTCTTTATAAATTTGATTTACTGCACTATCCTGACACCTCATCGTCATCCTGACGAAGGTCAGGATCTCTAGATTCCGGCCTGCGCCGGAATGACGTAATGCTGCGCCAGCCTAACGGACCAACCTGATTAGTCGTCCATCAATCACCGCCAAGCCCATTGCTATAAGCCCCATGCCTACAAAATGAACCCACTCTAGGGCTTCATGCAGAAAAAACGACCCCAACAATATCGCCGACACTGGCACCAACAATGTCACCAGCATAATGTTAGTGGCACCAGCTGACGCCAGTATTTTAAAATACAGTACATAGGCTAGGGCTGTAGAAAAAACGGCTAAGGTGAGTATGGCTACCCAAGTTCCAAGGCTAGGCGCGTCGGTGCCCAATAACGTAGGCAGTCCATCGATATATAAAGCGACGGGCGCCAACACCAAACTCGAACCCGTGACCTGGCCTGCTGCAATAACCACCGGACTTAAACCCATGCCCTTAAAACGTCGACCAAACACGCCGGCAAATGCATAGGACAATGCAGCAACCAAGATGGCGATCTGAGCAAGAGTAGCGCCATGCCCGACCATGTCTAAGGTCGGCACGCCAATCATCATCACTACACCTAAAAAGCCAACCACCACGCCCACCAATTTCAAAGGTGTGGCACGCTCATCGGCTAACAACAACCCAGCCACCACAACCCCAAACAGCGGTGTGGTGGCGTTAAGTACAGACGCTAACCCAGACGCTATATGGGTCTGGCCCCAAACAATAAGGCTAAAAGGGATGACGTTATTTAACAAACCCATACCGATAAACGCCAGCCATATCTTTATACTTTTTGGGGGCCTTAAACCCATGATCAACACGATCACCCAAAGGGTAATAGCTGCTAACCCAACGCGGAGGGTGACTATAGTCAAAGGCGGTAGCTCAGCAACGGCAACCCCCACAAAAAAGAACGACCCACCCCATAATACCGACAAGGTAATTAACATAAGCCACTCTCGTGAGCCCATGGAGGTGTTTATCGATGATGTCATTATGGCAACCAATCAGTTATCTACTAAATTATCCAAATATTACATGGGTACGGATAGCCGACCATGCTCCTCTTGAGTGTTTACCCGTTACGCCAGCCCACTACTATAATGGCCACACCCAATAGCACCACACCTACGCCCAGCCAGTCCCATGCAGTTGGCTTTATGTCATCAACCACTCTCAGCCAAACCAGTGCCGTTGCCACATAAACTCCACCATAGGCGGCATACACTCGGCCACTTGCAGCCGGGTGCAGCGTTAACAGCCAAACAAACAAGCCCAAACTGACCACAGCAGGAATTAACAACCAGCTAGATCCGTCTTTGCGCAACCAAAGATAGGGTAGGAAGCAACCCACAATTTCGGCTAGTGCAGTTAATACGAAAAGGCCTATTGTGTTTAAAATCAAATTAAACCCCCTGCTTTTATAACATGATGATAGTCCATCAGGTATGGCAAGCGGGCCTGAGCTATTTTGACGCGCTCAAGCTTGATTGTAGCAACAATTAGCGCTTCATCAGAACCTGCACGAGCTAAGTCTTGCTTGTCTTGCTGTTGTCGTCCTATGGGACAACCAATAAAACCCTCACCCAAAAAAGCCATGCCATTCTCTTCACCACAATAGTTTGCGTATACAAAATAAACACCATTTTCATAGCCCCGTGTAGGCATCATTTGCTGTGCTACCCAACCCCACTGACGACCCAACGCCGTAGGCACAAGAATGATATCTGCACCCGCTAAAGCCAGTTGGCGCACCAGCTCTGGAAATTCTGCGTCATAACAAATAAGCATGCCAATGGTGAAACCACCCCATTGGAATAGACCTACTTCATCTCCCTTGGTAAAAAATGTAGCCTCGAAGCCCGGTGGCAACACCCGTTTTCGATAGTGGCCAAGAACGTAGCCTTCGGGTCCGATACATTGCGCCGCATTGTATAGCTTGCTGCCATCGCGTTCGGCAAAGCCGTAGTGAATCGCAATTTGATACTTCTGCGCCAACTCCGATATGGCCGCTGCTGTTGGGCCGTCGCTGGTTTCTGCCAAGGTCGCCACCTGCGACCCTACGTTATAACCCGTAACAAACAGCTCTGGCAAAACCAAAAGGTCTACGCTTTGTGCTTGTGCGGCGCACAACTGTTGTTCTAACCACTGTATACGTTCATTACCTGCTGTTCGGCTGGCATCAATTTGAGCCACGGCAATGTTTAGTTGAGTAGCCATATCAGCGGTTAGTGACCAATAACTGACGAGGGTATTGAGTAAGGTAATCACACCCGCTTTCTGTCACTACAATAGAGTCACCAATACGGCCCGCAGTTACCCCATCAATCGAAATACCCCCATCCACCGCAAACGTCATACCCGCTTGCAAAATGGTTGTGTCGCCGTGTTTAAGCTCGGGGGCTTCTAAGTAGGCTACACCAATAGAACGCCCTGTTCGGTACCCCGTTTCATAACCGCGTTTTTGATACACCGCATTGGCCGCTGCGGCCACTTGTTCGGCGCTAACACCAGGTTTAATGGCGGCAATGGCCGCTTGCTGAGCTTCGATAGCCGCCATCTGCACCTCAGCGGCTTGGTCGGTGACTTCGCCAATATGAAACATGCGATCAAAACCCAATTTGTACTGCTTAAACTGGGCCATATTACAAAAACAGAAATACACAGGATCTGCACGCTGGTAGGTACGCACACTGGCCCGCCGATGCACCATCGAGGTATCACGGCCACTTTGGAGAATTTGGAGGTTATGAATCATGGGGGATACAAAACGCTCCCAACCCGTATCGGTCAAAAAGCCTGCGGCCTTCTTGGTGCCCGCGCTGATCACCGCCAAGGCCGATTCATATTCGGGAACACCTTCGGCTAAGGATTCATGTGCGGCTTGCATCATGGCTCCCGCAATACTGCCGGCTTGAGACATTACCTCAATTTCTAGCGCAGATTTGATAGTACGTTGTTGGCCTAATATGGGTGCAATATCACATAAAGGCACGCTGCCAAAGTCTTGGTCTAAATAGTTACGCACAATGGCTGGCACTGTGGGCAGCTCCAGCCAAATCGACTCAGGATTGGGGCCTAAAACTTTGGCCAAGGCGGCTTGCCAACTATTGCTGCCAAAGTCTTCCCATACCCTAATGTCTTCTACCCAAGTCATGGCATCTACCATTTCTGATTCCATTAACGGCGTGATGACTGTGGGCGACCCTACGGCAGGCACCACCAACATAGTGGGACGCCCAAACTCGATGCCAAGATAGCCCCAAAAGCCGGCCAGATATGCGATGGAACTTTCGTCTGTAAACACGCCAAAAGGAATGTTTTGCTTTTGCATTTGTGATTGCAGCACTGCGGTGCGGGATTGAGCTTCGGCTAACATAGAATTTCCTCTTGAGGCAGCAGTGTGTGTTTACAACAAGGTAAGTGGGCGTTAAGGCAACTCCAACTGTTTTGCTGCTAGATGCAACTCTCCAGCAGTGAGATCTGCCGGTTTATTGACGTTAAAAAACGGGTTATCTGCCAGTTGGTCAAAGGCTACATCCGCCACCCCATAGGGTGCTGTAAAGCGATCTACCTTGCGCACATCATCTTCTACCAAGGCTTTATATAAATCATCAAACAAGTCTACCGGCCACAAACCAAACACCGGTTGACTACGTCCATGATAACTAGCACAGGCAAGGCGCTGCTGTTTTAACTGCATTAAATCCAACATACGGGCGACGTAATCGTTAGGAAAAAATGGGGTATCGGCCGCCACCGTGATGATATGGGTAGCCGCTGGCTTATTTTTCTTTACCCATGCCATGGCAGAGACCACTCCGGCTAACGGCCCGGCAAAATCAGGTACGATGTCGGCTTGTACGGGTAAATTAAATGCTGCAAACCGTTGCGGGTCACCGTTGGCATTGATGATCACCGTCTGTAACTGACGTTGAGCAGATTCAATAACGTAATCCAAAATGCGCCGACCACCTAACTTGAGCATCGATTTATCACCGCCACCCATACGGCGTGCTAACCCTCCTGCCAAAATAACACCTACTAGCTGTTCAGGTTTAATCTGCATTGTTGCGTCCATATCGCTTGGGTTCGTCGGCAATCTTGGAGAGGTCTGCATCATAAATTAAGCGCTCATACCCTGCCAAAGCCACAAACTTGCGCCCCTTAGCGCGGCCTATTAACGTCAAACCTGCTTTGCGGGCTAAATCTACGCCCCACGCCGTAAAACCGGAACGTGAAACCAGAATTGGAATACGCATCTGTACGGTTTTAATTACCATCTCCGAGGTTAATCGCCCAGTAGTGTAAAAGCACTTATCTTCCGGCGTGATCTTATGCATGTGCATGTAGCCTGCAATTTTATCAATGGCGTTATGACGGCCTACGTCTTCCATATACACCAAAGGTTGCGCGTCTTTGCACAATACACAACCGTGAATAGCACCGGCCTTTTGGTAGATACTGGGCGTAGTGTTAATTTGCCTTGCCAGCTGATACAAATCACTGGTTTTTAACCGCGCTTCGGCAGCGAGTGTAATGGTGTCAAACTTCTCCATGATGTCGCCAAACACCGTGCCTTGGGCACAGCCAGAGGTGCGCACCTTCTTTTTCATTTTGTCTTCGTAGTTGGTTTCTCGCTCGGTACGCACAATCACCACTTCAAGTTCTTCGTCAAAATCAATACCCGTAACCACGTCATCCGCTCTTAGCATATTTTGATTCAACAAAAACCCGACTGCCAAATATTGTGGGTGATCTCCCAAGGTCATCAAGGTGACAATCTCTTGTTTGTTTAGATAAACCGTTAAACCTTGCTCAGTGACCACATCCACGCTTACTTCTGCACCCGTGTGGTCTGTACCGGTCACTTGGCTGGTTAAACTTGGGTTGTCTGGATTAGGGTAGATTAAATAACCCGATAAATCGGCAATTTTCATTAGGTCACCTTCTGTTTTGCGATCCAGCAATCTAGTTTGTTGGCAAAGTTCTGACGATCTGTATGATTCATGGCCGCGGGGCCACCGGTTTGTACACCACTATTACGCAAAGTTTCCATAAAATCACGCATATTAAGACGCTGGCGAATGGTCTCTATAGTGTAGGCCTCACCACGAGGACTTAGGGCTTGAGCGCCCTTCTCTACCACTTCTGCAGCCAACGGAATGTCTGAGGTAATCACTAAATCACCCGCCACCACACGTTTCACAATTTCATTGTCGGCCACATCGAAACCCGAGCCTACCTGAACCATACTAATGACCTTAGAGGGTGGCGTGGCGATGTATTGATTAGCCACTAGTGTGGTTTCAATTTGAGTGCGCTCGGCAGCGCGAAATAAAATATCTTTAATGACACCTGGACAGGCATCGGCATCAACCCATATTGGCATAGTGCGGACGTTTACGAGTAATTAAAGGCGTTATTGTGCATCAATCAAAGGTTGAGAGCTACCTTATTTTCTCGCGCGATATTGTCGGTGGCAGCCTTTGCAGCTACGCTTTAGGTCATCATAGGCCGCTGTAAGTGTACCAGTGTCAGCACTAGTCGTCAGCTTCGAAAAATGGTTTAACTTTGTCCGTAAGCCCATAAGCCTGTCGGAAAAATCATCCCAATTGCTCCACAACTTATTTTTAGCACGCCCTTCTCCTCGTGTGGACTCAGGAAACAAAGATGACATTACGGCGAACTCAGTATAGAGGCTATTCGACAGTTCACCTGCCTCAGACCACGCATCTACTTCCAACAGGAACTCCAGCTCATCCATGGCTTCATCCAACTGTTCAAACAACTGTTGCCGCTGCTCGACTTGCGGGCTATCTGCATAACTGAGGTTGCTTACCAATATTACCAAGATTAACGTTAACATCCGTTTCATGTGTATAGTCCTATATAATCTATTCCCTAGGCAATAGATTAACATTGATTGCTTTACATAACACAGGAGCTAGGCGTCGGTAAATAACGGAGCAACAGTAATGACAAAAATTTGGGACTTACCAATACGCCTTTACCACTGGTTACAAGCCATCATCGTCAGCGCGTTATTAATCACCGGCCTTGCGGATATGGGTGATTCAGAATGGCACTACAACTTAGGTTTTGCCTTAGTGTGCTTATTATTATGGCGCATAGCATGGGGCTTTTTTGGCAGTGAAACAGCTCGATTTGGAAATTTTATTCCTTCAAAATCACGTTTATTGCGCTACCTAAGAGGCCATCAAGTGGCCTATGTAGGCCACAATCCAGCGGGTGCCTTAATGGTAATCGGCCTGCTGTTATTGTTAACCATTCAACTGACGACAGGACTCATTGGAGCTGGCGTATTGGATACACTGATCACGGCGCAAGACGCTTTTTATGAGACCGTGGCAGAAGTACACAAAGCGACGGCCAATCTTCTCTTAATCCTCATTGTTCTACACATCAGTGCCATTTTAATTTATAAACTGAGAGGTTATGCGTTAACCAAAGCCATGATCAACGGCATGCAATACAAGGTTCAATGGGCGCCTAAAATGGCATCAAACCTTTGGGCCTTGGTGATTCTACTGGCTACGGCGTGCTTAGTCCTTGCGGTATGGCTATATGGTGCAGGCCAATAGACCTAACAGCCTATTCCTGACCACGCATGTTGCGCCATACAAAACAGAGTATTTCCTCTAGCACTGACATATCAATGTCATCGAGTTTGTTGATGTATAAACAGCATTTACCAATTTTATGTTGACCCAAGCGGGTTAAGTAAGCACTAAGGTCTTGATAACCCGGCATGATGTAAATGGTAAGGTTGGCTTTTCTTGGCGACAAACCAATGATGTAAGAATCGCCTTCGCGGCCGCTATCGTACTTATAATGGTACTCACCAAACCCCACCATGGTTGCGCCCCACATCTGTGGTTCTACGCCGGTCACTTTGCGCATAAGCTGCACCACTTCAAATGCATTTTCACGGCGTACAGGGTGATCTACAGCATTGAGGAAGGTTTCTACACTTTGGTCGGTTACTTTGGTTTTGTTTTCTGCCATAGGTATGCGTGCCTTAACTGACTCTGGTTTAGACTCCCACATTAGATCCGAAGCAAAAAAAAGGCCAGCTTAAGCTGACCTTTTTTGGATCCTGACCTTCGTCAGGATGACGGCTTCGACGGTCGGTTTAGCTTACGCGTTCAATACGTGACGCACAGAATTTGAACTCAGGGATCTTACCCACTGGGTCAAGGGCTGCGTTGGTGAGCATGTTGGCAGACGCTTCTACGTAGCAGAACGGGATGAAGATCACGCCAGCAGGCACGTCAACGTCTTCACGGGCTAATAACTCGATGCTTCCGCGTCGTGTGGATACACGAATCATATCACCAGCCTTGGCGCCCACCTTAGCCAATTCTTCACGGTTTAAGGTCGCCACTGCTTCTGGCTCTAGGGCATCCAATACAGGAGCACGACGGGTCATAGAACCCGTATGCCAATGCTCTAGCTGACGACCCGTAGTTAAGATCACTGGGTATTCGTCATCTGGACGCTCGTCTGGCTCTACAATGTCTGCAGCCACAAACTTGCCTCGACCACCTTCAATTGGGAAGCTATCGATGAACACGATATCGTTGCCCGAATGGTCTTCTGCAGGGCAAGGGTAAGTGACAGAGTGTTCCTTTTCTAAACGCTCCCAAGTCAAGTTGTTCAAACTTGGCATGGCTTGCTTCATTTCGGCAAACACGTCTTTAGGGTGAGTGTAAGTCCAGTTACAGCCCATGCGGTTAGCAATTTCTTGAATGATCCACCAATCCTGACGTGCGTCACCCGGTGGGTTAACCGCTTTACGACCCATCTGTACTGTGCGGTTGGTGTTAGACGCTGTGCCATCCTTTTCTGGCCATGCTGAAGCAGGCAGAACCACGTCGGCGTACATGGCTGTTTCTGTCACGTACAAGTCTTGCACTACCAAGTGCTCTAGCATCGCTAGAGCACCACGGGCGTGGTGCAAGTCTGGGTCTGACATGGCTGGGTTTTCACCTTCCACATACATACCCGTGACCGAACCTTCATGAATAGCATTCATGGTTTCTACCACCGTAAGACCAGGCTCATCAGAAAGTTCTGTGCCCCATAGGTCTTCAAACATGGCCTTAACGTCACCCACGTTTACTTTTTTGTAGTCTGGATACATCATGGGGATTAAGCCCGCATCTGACGCGCCCTGTACGTTGTTTTGACCACGTAACGGGTGTAAACCTGCACCTTCGCGGCCAATTTGACCGGTCATCAAGGCCACAGAGATCATGGCGCGACAGTTGTCGGTGCCGTGCACGTGTTGAGACACACCCATACCCCAAAAAATCATAGAGTTGTCAGCGGTGGCGTACAAACGTGCCACTTCGCGGATTAGATCGGCATCTACACCACAAATAGGTGACATGGCTTCTGGGCTATAGCGCTTAACGTGCTCTTTAACCGTGTCAAACCCAGTGGTCATCGAATCGATGTAGTCTTGATTGTACAATTCTTCGGTCACAATGACGTTCATGATGGCGTTCCAGAAGCTCACATCGCTACCTGGCTTAAACTGAATCATGTGGCTGGCGTATTTTTTCATTGCCAAGCCACGTGGGTCTAAAACAATAATCTTAGTGCCATTTTTAGCAGCCTGCTTGAAGAAAGTTGCAGCAACTGGATGGTTAGCCGATGGATTTGAACCGGCAATCACTACAACGTCTGCATTTTTAGCCTGCATAAAGGAGGCCGACACTGCACCTGAACCCAGACCTTCCAACAATGCCATGACCGATGAGGCGTGACACAAACGAGTACAGTGGTCTACGTTATTGCTACCAAAACCCGTACGTACGAGCTTTTGGAACAAGTAAGCTTCTTCGTTAGAACCTTTGGCGCTACCAAAACCTGCAAGGGCTTTTTTGCCTTGGTTGTCACGAATCTTAGTGAAACCGTTGGCAGCAAAATCTAAAGCTTCTTCCCAGCTCGCTTCACGGAAGTGAGTCAGTGGTTTGGCTGGATCAAAGTCATCATGAATGCCTTTACGAGCACCTTCAAGGCGAATTAAAGGCTTAGTAATACGGTCGCCGTGGTGAATGTAGTCAGAACCAAAGCGGCCCTTCACACACAAACGGTTTTGGTTGGCTGGGCCGTCGCGACCATCAACGTAAACGATACGCTCGTCTTTTACGTGGTAAGTCAGCTGACAACCTACACCACAATACTGACATACGCTGTCTACTTTGCGATCATAATCGGCACTGTCGCCCTTGCCGTCTTCGCTAGTGACGGTAGAAGGCATCAATGCGCCTGTAGGGCACGCCTGAACACATTCGCCACAGGTCACACAGGTGGAATCGCCCATTGGGTCGTCAAAGTCGAACACAACTTTAGAATCGGCGCCGCGGTTGGCCATACCAATAACGTCGTTCACTTGTACTTCGCGACAGGCACGAACACACAAGTTACAGTTTATGCACGACTGTAAGTTAACACGCATGGCCTTGCTTGAGTTATCTGCACATGGCTTTACGGTTTCGTCAAAACGAGCTTCCGTGGCATCCATCGCCAACAAATCTGCCATGGCCCAAAAGTGTGAACTTTTGTCTGGAGATTGTTCACGTTCTGGCTGATCGGTGGCTAATAGCTCCATCACCATCTTACGTGAAGACTGTGCCCGGTCAGAAGTGGCGCTTGTCACCACCATGCCTTCGTTAGGTGAACGTAAGCAAGAAGCGGCTAGCACGCGTTCGCCTTCGATCTCTACCATACATGCTCGGCAGTTGCCGTCGGCACGATAGCCAGGCTCGGGCTTGTAACAAAGATGAGGTATAGTTTCGCCCATACGCTTGGCAACTTGCCAAATGGTCTCACCTGCTTTAGCCGTTATTTTCTCACCGTCGAGGGTGAAATTAATGATATCTTGACTCATATTATGTCTCCCTTACTTAGCGCTGGCAGACAGATCGGTAGCGATCAAATCAGCGTCAAAATATTTAAATACGGTGGTAATCGGGTTAGAAGCCGCTTGGCCCAAACCACAAATAGAAGCATCGCACATGGTTTGGCCTAACTCAGCCATTAAGGCTTGATCCCAATCAGGACGTTGTAACAACTTCACCATTTTTTCTGTGCCTACGCGACAGGGCGTACACTGGCCACAGCTTTCGTCTTCAAAGAACTTAAGCAAGTTCACTACCACGTCACGCATATTGTCTTGGTCTGACAATACCACTACGGCAGCAGAACCAATAAAACAACCGTAGGGCTGAAGAGTGCCAAAATCTAACGGAATGTCGGCCATGCCGGCTGGCAAGATACCGCCCGATGCGCCACCTGGAAGGTAGCCTTTAAAGGTTTGACCGTCTAGCATGCCACCACAGTATTCATCCATGAGTTCCTGCATGGTAATACCCGCTGGTGCTAATTTAACACCCGGATTCTTCACTCGGCCAGAAACAGAGAAGCTACGCAAACCTTGTGAACCGTTACGACCTTGGCTTGAGAACCAGTCGGCGCCTTTATCCATTAAGGTACGGATCCAAAATACGGTTTCAATGTTGTTCACCAAGGTAGGACGGTTAAACAAACCGACCTGAGCCACAAAAGGAGGACGATGGCGCGGCATGCCCGGCTTGCCTTCCAAAGATTCAATCATGGCTGATTCCTCACCACAAATGTATGCTCCGGCACCACGACGAAGGTGGATGCCACCCGCTGGTGCTAGGCCTGCGGCTTCTACTTTGGCAATTTCTGCCTGTAGAATTTCACGGGCGGCTGGGTATTCGTCACGTAGGTAAATGTAGGCCGCTTCAGCTTCTACCGCCCAAGCACTGATCAACGCACCTTCAATAAAGCGGTGTGGGTCAGACTCTAAATAGATACGGTCTTTAAATGTGCCTGGCTCGCCTTCGTCACCGTTAATTGCAAGGTAACGTGGCTTCGGCTCTTGGCGTACAAACTTCCACTTCATGTGGGTTGGGAAACCTGCCCCGCCTAAACCTTTAAGGTTGGCATCGGCCAATACTTTTTGAATGTCTTCCCACGTGTAATCACCGGCAAGGCATTGCTTCAACAAAGCATAACCGCCGTCTGCAACATAGGCATCGTAAGCAAGGTAGTCTGGAATGTCTGGGTGGAAATGTTTGGCTTCAATAACATCTACAATTTTAGCAGCATCAGCATTGTCCACATGATGGTGGCCAACCTCGGCAACCGGCGCGGTATCACAACGACCCATACATGGGGCGCTAAGAATACGCACTTGAGAAGGGTCTGTACCTGCTTCTAACGCAGACTTAAGGTGTTCTGCCCCTGCTAGCTGGCAACTTAAACTGTCACACACCCGCACGGTTACAGCAGCAGGCGGCACTTCGCCTTCTTTAACAATATCGAAGTGGGCGTAGAAAGTTGCACATTCGTACACTTCAGCCATAGGGATATTCATCTCATGGGCTAAAGCAGCAAGATGAGCTGCAGATAAATAACCCAAATTGTCTTGGATTAAGTGCAAGTATTCGATGAGCATGTCACGTTTAATCGGTTGATCACCGATTAACTCACGCAATTGCGCGAGTGTATCGAGGTTAACTTGACGCCCACGAAGGTGGATACGAGATTTATTGCGGCCAGCGCCTGGGTGCAAACGCACCACATTGTCTTGGTTAGAATCAGCAGACATGTTGTTCTCTGTGTTGACTTAAGTTCAAGATCCTATGAGGTTATTCGCCTCACGAATACGCAGTTATTACACGCGTTAGGATACCATTTTTTAACCGAGCTAGTATCCCAGCGACAGAAATTCCCGCATACCTGTAAGCGACATTATGTCACCCTCAATGCCACTCACGGCAAATTCTGGGATTAGAACAGCGAACTTGCAGCGGGCGTACCTATTCAACAAAGTGGTAGTTTACGTGCAACTATAGGAACAAAAATCTAAATCTATTTTAGACAAAATACGGTATCCTACGGCCTCGATTATTTAATGAGCTATGCCGCCGTGTCTTTTGTCGATTTACTGCTGGATCAAGAACTACTTCATGCCCTTGCTGAGCATGAATTTACCCAGCCTACAGCCATTCAACAACAAGCCATTCCACATCTGTTGGAAGGCAATGATGTACTGGCCTCGGCCCCAACCGGCACCGGCAAAACCTTAGCCTTCGTCTTGCCTGCATTACAGCATATTTTAGACTCACCTAGGCGCGAACCTGGCACGCCTAAAGTGCTCATTCTTAGCCCTACCCGCGAACTCGCGCGCCAGACTTACGATCAAGTCGAACAGCTAGTCGCCCATAACCACTTAAAGAGCTGCCTTATAGTGGGCGGCGTGCCGTTTGGCATGCAAAAAGCCATGGTGGCAGAGTCCATCGACGTGCTTGTTGCCACCCCAGGCCGCTTGCTAGAAATTGAAGAACACATGGCACTCGACCTGTCTCAGGTAACCGTGTTTGTGATCGACGAAGCCGACCGCATGTTGGACCTAGGCTTCATTCAGGCTATTCATCAAACATCAGATTTATTACCTCTAGATCGCCAAACGTCCATGTTCTCCGCCACCTTAGAAGGTGACAAAGTTCAAGCCTTTGCCCACGATTTACTGGCGGAAAATGCCGTACAAGTGGCCGTAGAGGCCCCGCGACACGTGGCTAAAAAGATCAATCAATCAGTGTATCAAGCCGATAACGAATTACACAAAGAACACCTGCTAAAAGCCCTGTTACGCTTGCCCGAAGTTAAACAAGCGATTGTGTTTGTGAACAGCCGCAAGCAAGTAGACACATGGCTTAAGGTGATCCGTACCTTAGGCATTCAGTGTACCGGCTTACACGGCGATCTACGCCAGAGTGACCGCAACCAACAAATCAAAGACATGCGTCGCGGCCGTACAAAGGTGTTGGTAGCTACCGATGTGATGGCCCGCGGCGTAGACCTGCCAACCCTAACCCACGTCATCAATGTACACATGCCAGAAAAGGCTGACAGTTATGTTCATCGTGCGGGTCGCACAGGCCGTGATGGTTCAGCAGGTAGCGTTTGGTCCATTGTAGATGCCATTGAATGGCCCAATTTAGGCCGTATTGAACGCTACATAGGCAACAGTATTAACCGCGCCATCTTCCCAGGTTTTTCACCTAAAAAAGAAGAACCAAGCCTACTCAAAAAACCCAAGGCCAAAAAGCCCAAGATTTCAAAAGCCGACAAAGCCAAAGCGGCTAAAGCCAAGGCCAAGAAGCTAAAGAATAAAGCTAAATAGAGCCCCAAACAGCTACAGCTTCTAACTCTCGTCTCTGCGAAGGGTGAAAGCCTGTGGCAGCCCATAGGGCATACAATTGTTTAGCCCGCTTGTTTTACTTGGGTCACCTGACTACGGCTAAAGCCAGCTAACATGGCCTGCAAGGCCGCAGCGGTGGTGTCTTCTGCTTGTGCTACAGCATGGCAGATGACGCCACCAACGTTCATTTCAATACACGCAAGCGCTTGTGCATCTGTCCCTTTAGTCATCGCGTGTTGATCGAACTGCGTAACCTCGATGTGACAGGCATAGCGCTTGCTTAAGGCATCACTCATCGCCTCTAAAGCGCCGGCACCGCACCCCTGCAGAGAATATTGATAAAGGTTAAAGTCGCCTTCAATGACAGTTGTATCTTCGCCCGTTACCGCGTGTAAACGGTAGTCTCTCAATTGCCATTGCGGCTCTACAGCTACAAAGTGGTGGTCGTACAACGCTTTAATTTGTTGCGGTGACACTTCCTCTCCAGAAGACTCCGTGGCATGTTGTACCACCCTGCTCAGCACCGGATGCATCCACTTGGGCAGTTCAATACCATAATCACGTTCCAATACAAGGGCCACACCACCTTTACCACTTTGACTATTAATGCGCACTACAGCTTCATACTCACGGCCAATGTCTCGAGGGTCTATAGGTAAATAGGCCACATCCCAATGGGTTTTATTTTGGGTTTTGTGAAACGCCACAGATTTGCGAATGGCATCTTGATGGCTACCAGAAAACGCCGTATAGACCAGTTCGCCCGCCCACGGGTGACGTGGCGATACGGCAATTTCCGTACAGCTTTCTACCACCTCAATAATTTCCAACACATTGCCTAAATCCAAGGTTGGATCAATACCCTGAGAATAGAGGTTCATGGCCATGGTAATCACGTCCATATTACCCGTGCGTTCGCCATTACCCATTAAGGTACCCTCAACCCGATCTGCACCTGCCAATATGCCTAATTCAGCGGCGGCAACAGCACATCCTCGGTCGTTATGGGTGTGTAAGCTAATGGTAACTTGCTGGCGATGTTGTAGGTGGCGGCAAAAATACTCCACCTGATCGGCAAATAAGTTGGGTGTAGACAGTTCTACCGTAGACGGTAAATTAATGATCAATTCGCGGCCTTCGCTGGGCAACCACTGCTCGATCACAGCATCACAGACGTCTACAGCATAATCCATTTCGGTGCCGGTAAAACTTTCTGGCGAATACTCAAAACTCCATTGTGTATTGGGGTAAAGATTAGCGTATTGCTGCACCCACTGAGCGCCCTGTACCGCAATGGCTTTAATACCTGCTTCTGGCAAACCGAAAACTTGTTCGCGCTGCACCGTTGAGGTGGAGTTATAAACATGCACAATGGCTTTTTTAACCCCATCCAATGCTTCGTAGGTCTTCTTAATAAGCTCTTCACGGGCCGGCGTTAACACTTGCAAGGTAACGTCGTCTGGCACCTTGTTTTGTTCAATCAACAGGCGTACAAAATCAAAGTCGGTAGTGGATGCCGAAGGAAATCCCACCTCAATTTGCTTAAATCCCAATTTCACCAATAGCTCAAACATACGCAGTTTTTGTTGTGCGTTCATGGGATTAACCAAGGCCTGATTACCATCGCGTAGATCTACGCTACACCACATGGGCGCCTGGCTAATAGACTGGCTAGGCCAGGTGCGATCTGGCAATGGCGTAGCTTGGAAAGGTAAGTACTTAAGGTGGTTAAACTGGTGATCAAACATAGCGCACTCAAATGAACGGGTTTTACCTAGTTTATCGCCAATGGTGCGCAATATCATATCTAAGTTAGCCAAAATATAAACAATTACGCAATAATTAGTGCTATTATTAAATTAACTAGCAATATATTTGTGCACCAACTCAATCAAGTGAACATTATGACAACCTTAGACCGTTACGACCTAAATATATTGCGCCACCTGCAAGACGACGGCAGCCTTTCTAATCAAGAGCTGGCAGAACGTGTGGGCCTGACTGCAGCACCTTGTTCTAGGCGGGTAAAACAACTTGAAGAAAACGGCGTGATACGCGATCGGGTGGTGCGGATAAATGACCGCGCAGTGAACCTTAACCTCACTGCCCTACTACACATCATTATGGACAAACACATTCCAGAACGTTTTGAAGAGTTTGAGAAAGCGGTGGCATTGCTGCCAGAGGTGTTGGAGTGTTATTTGATCACGGGGCACGAAGCCGACTACCAACTTAAGGTAGCTGTACCTGACATGGACCGCTACCACGACATTTTATTAGGGAAAATCACCAAAATTAAGGGCGTCAGCGGCGTAAAATCCGCCTTTATTATGCGCAAAGTACTTGATAGCACCGCGTTACCTTTAGGGTATGTGTAAGGCTAGGTGGGAGATGACAAGGTCGACATGCTAACTTTACAGAATGCGAAAATGGTTTCACTAAAACCCATTCAAACCAAACAATTTCCCAGCTTTCGTAGCTACTTCGTCAGCGACTATAGCCAAGAGCTAGTACAAAATTACGGCTACAGTTCCACTACAGCGACAGAAATGGCAGAAAAAGACCTTGAGCGGTATTTTCCCGATGGAGTTTCAACTGAAGAACATCAGTTAATGTGCATCACAAAACCGCAGGATGAGAGCTGGCTCGGTTATTTATGGTATAGCATTAATATCGAACGAACCGTCACTTTCATATACGACCTGTACATTGCTGCAGAATTTCGCAACCAGGGTTATGGGGCGCAGGCGTTAAACCAGCTGGAGCAGCAGGTGAAAAAAGAAGGGATAGGCGAGGTTACATTACGCGTCGCCTACACTAACAGCAAGGCTCGGCAATTATATGAACGTATCGGTTTCAACATAACCGGTTACAACATGTCTAAGAAACTCAAATAACCACGCCTATTTTTGACTTCTCGGGTGGGAAACGTTTCCATTTTGTAGAACCCAGCGGTAACGAGTTTGCCGTGTGACCCGACGTTTAACACCCTACCAACTCTAAACCTGAGCCAACAGCCACTCTTTGAGCGCCCTTACATCTGGGCGTTGCAGGTGTGTTTTTGGGCACACCACATAATACGCATAGTCAGTAATTAGAACCTGATCAAACACCTTAACCAATCGCCCTGACGCCAAATGGTCCTCCACAAACGGCGTAGAACCTAACGCCACACCTTGGCTGTCTATGGCCGCTTGAATCAATACATTGGTGTCATCAATTGTAGTGCCGCGTTTGTTGTTAATGCCTTTTACACCAGTTTGCCTAAGCCACTCGTTCCAACAATACGGCTCCGCGTCGTGGAGTAAGGTTACATTAAGCAACTGTTCTGGTTGAGTGATAGGGCCGTTATTGGCAAGCCAAGAGGGGCTTGCCACCGGAAAAAAATCCAATTTAATGATTGGCGTGCTTTCGACACCCTTCCAGTCCCCTCGGCCGTAGGTCACGGCTAAGTCAATATCTTCACGTTCAAAATCGACCGCATGGTGAGCGTGGAATAAACACAGATCAATTTCGGGATAAAGTCGCCAAAACTCCTTTAGTCGCGGTGACAGCCACTTAGCTGCAAATGAAGGAGCCAGTCGCACATTGAGTACAGACCCTACTTTCTCCTGCTTAAGGCTAACAACCGCATTGGCCATGTCGTCAAAGGCATCGGCTAACACTGGCAATAACGCTGTTCCTTGGCTGGTAAGCGTTAACTTTCGTGGCAAACGTTCAAACAGCCGGTGGCCTAGGTAATCTTCTAAACCTTTAACCTGATGGCTAATGGCCGCTTGAGTGACAAATAACTCGTCCGCAGCGCGAGTAAAGCTCAGGTGCCTAGCCGCCGCTTCGAAAGCTCGCAAACTATTAAGTGGTGGCAATTTTCTAGCCATTAATTAAGCTCTTGCATAGGACTAATTTAAGATTAGTTATTCTAATCCATATCCATAAAAATAATCAATTGTACCAATCGTAATTTAAGCTAAAAATTAGCCTCTTTTGGATCCATAACAACCACATGGGAAAATCACTATGTCACGTCGATCTGGAGGCCGCCAGGCCCGTTTAGCTGTACGTTTAGCACCTTTGGCTGAAGAGGAAAAACCCGTTCATCCCGGTGAAATCGGTGGTACATATGCCCCCCTTTCGGAAACCGACATGGCCGCCATCGCCAACAATGCCTACCGTATTTTAGAAGAAATTGGTTTTGGCCGCTCCACGCCTCATTGTACCGAAACCATGGTCGCAGCTGGTGCTATTATGGGTGACGATGGCCGCTTGCGTATTCCTCGTAGTTTGGTAGACCATACGTTAGACATTTGCCAGCGTAATCTCACACTCCACGGTATAGACCCTAAACACGATTTAGAGCTCAATGGTCAGCGAGTACACTTCTCCACCGCTGGCGCCGCAGTGCATGTGGCTGACCCAGAAAACAATACCTATCGTAATTCCACCAGCCAAGATTTGTACGACATGGCACGAATTGCCGATACCTGTGAACATATCCATATGTTCCAACGCATGTGTGTTTTGCGAGACATTGATGATCCAAAAACTATGGACCTCAACACCTTGTACACATCGGTAATTGGCAACAGCAAACACATTGGCACCAGTTTTACCGAAGCCGACCACGTGGAAGCTGGCTTAAAAATGTTGCATCATTTTGCCGGTAGCGAAGACGCATGGCGAGCACGCCCGTTTGTGAGCATGTCTAACTGTTTTGTAGTGCCTCCCATGAACTTTGCCGAAGAGTCAATGGAATGCCTCCGCGTGGGTGTAGAGGGTGGTATGCCGATTCTATTGCTTTCTGCAGGCCAAGCCGGAGCCACATCCCCTGCCCTCTTAGCCGGTGCGGTGTCCCAAGCATGGGCTGAATGTTTAGGTGGTTTGGTGTATGTGAATGCAATTAAAGCCGGCGCACCAGCGATCATTGGCACCTGGCCATTTGTATCTGATTTACGTACCGGTGCCATGAGTGGTGGCTCGCCAGAGCAAGGCATTTTATCGGCGGCTTGCGTACAAATGGGCAACTACTTTGACTTACCCACGGGTACTGCCTGTGGCATGACCGACGCTAAGTTTCCCGATTATCAAGCCGGTGCTGAACGAGGCTACACCGCAGCCGCAGCCGCTATGGCGGGGGCCAACGTGGTGTACGAATCTGCAGGCATGTACGCCAGCTTGATGGGCGCTTGCCCAGAAAGTCTATTGATGGACAACGATGTACTCGGTGCTTGCATGCGTATGACCAAAGGCATTAAGGTGGATGAAAACTCCTTGAGCTTTGATGTCATCAATGAAGTCTGTATGGGCGGTAAAGGCCATTATTTAGGTTCCGACCAAACCCTCTCGGTGATGCAAAGCGAGTATATTTACCCTGATCTAGGCGACCGCAGCAGCCCCAACGTATGGGCTGAGCTCGGAAAACCCGTATTGCTCGACAAAGCCATCGCTAAGAAGAAAGAGCTATTAGCCAGCTATTTCCCCAAACACATCGACGATGCCGCTGATTTGGCAATTCGTGAAGAATTTGACATCAAACTTAGCCGTGAACAAATCGGCCGTTAAGAGAAATTTATTATGTCCCTACAATCCCATGCCCGCGTTGTTATTATTGGTGGTGGTTCCCTTGGCGTTAACCTCATGTACCACCTTACAGAAGAAGGCTGGACCGATGTGGTAATGATCGAAAAGGGTGAGCTCACCAGCGGCTCTACGTGGCATGCTGCGGGCCTTTGCCCTAACTTCAACGGCAACCACACGTTAAGTAAAATTCACGATTACACCATTGAACTGTACGACAAAATCTTACCCGCCAAAACCGGTTTGCCCTCGTCTTTCCACAAGTGCGGCAGCTTACGTGTAGGTTATACCGAAGTAGAAGAACAATGGTTTCGCAACGTCATGAGCCGTGCCCACAACATTGGTTGTGAAATGCGCTGGGTTTCTAAAGAAGAAGCCAAAGCAATTAATCCCGTGATGAACTTTGACGGCGCTCGCTGTATTTTATACACGCCTAACGACGGTCATGTAGACCCAACCGCCGTCGTCATGCCGCTGTCGCAATTAGCTCGTGAAAATGGCGGCACAATAAGCCGTTTTAATCGTGTCACCGACATCAACATTCTGCCTCAGGGTGGCTACGAAGTCATCACCGAGCAAGGCAACATCATTGCCGAACATGTGGTTAACGCTGGCGGCTGCTTTGCCCCAGAAGTAGGCCGCATGGTGGGCGTACATGTGCCTATCATCAACCTAGAACACCAATACTTAGTCACCGAAGACCACCCAGAGCTAGCAGCCTTAGTCAAAGAACTGCCAGTAACTCGAGACTCCACTGCTGCTGCTTACATTCGCCAAGAAGGCAATGGTTTATTGGTGGGGCCCTACGAAACCCGAGGTTCAAAACCGTGGGCCATCAACGGTATGGATTGGGACTTTGATAGGGAATTATTTGCTGGTGACTTAGTACGCCTAATGCCCTGGTTAGAACGTTGCATGGAACTGGTGCCTCTCTTCCAAGAAGTGGGCGTTAAAACCATCATTAATGGCCCTATTACCCACACACCAGATGACAACTTTTTAGTGGGCCCAGTAGCCGGCTTAACTAATTTTTGGAACATGACTGGGGCCTCTATTGGTATCGCTCAAGGTGGTATCGGTAAATACATGGCGCAGTGGATGGTACACGGCCAAACAGAACTCAATATGGCCTCGTTAGATAGTCGCCGCTTTGGTGATTGGGCTAATAAAAATTATTGTATTACCCGCGCTATTGAATCCTATGAGCGCATGTACTCCAGCGGTTCACCTACAGAAAACCGCCCCCATGGGCGCCCTATTCGTACCAGCCCATTACATACGGTGATGGCACAAAAGGATGCGGTACATTTTGTTACCGCAGGTTATGAAAAACCAGCTTGGTTTAAGACCGACGCCGTGCGCAGCGAAAGCGAAACTTGGACCCATAGCGAAGCACATACCGTTGTCGCAGAAGAATGTGCTGCAGTGCAAAACACCTGCGGCATTACTGACATCAGTGGAACGGCCAAATTTCGTGTTACAGGACCAGATGCTTATGCCTTCTTAGATCACCTGTCATGCAACAAGATACCCGCTAAAGATGGCCGTATTAGCCTCACCCTATTCCATGCAAAAAACGGTGGCATCATGGCTGAGCAAACCGTAAGCCGTATTAGCCAAGACCACTTTGTATTGATGGGCGCTATTGGCTCACAAATTAAAGACCTGCAGTGGATGCAACAGCATGTGGGCGATTATGACGTTGCCATTGAAGATTTCACCGAAGATTGGGGTGGCTTATTACTCACTGGCCCCAAAGCTCGTGAAATCCTTGAACACATTTGTGAAGACGACCTGTCTACTGCTGCTTTCCCATGGCTTGCTTGCCAAACCATTCAGCTAGACTCTGCGCCAGTATTTGCCATGCGTGTGTCTTACGCCGGTGAATTAGGTTGGGAATTACACATGCCTGTATGGCAGCTCATCTCTATTTATGAATCATTAATGGAGTTTGGCCAACCCTTAGGCTTACGAGACTTTGGTACTCGTGCCTTTAACAGCATGCGTATGGAAAAAATGTACCGTGCCTATGGCGCTGAATTCACCGAAGAAATTTCGGCTTTAGAAGCCGGCATGGATCGTTTTTTAGATTTAAGCCGCGAGTTTATTGGCAGTGACAACATGCGCCAGCGCCAGTCCGATAGCCTAGCACTACAGCTTGCCTACTTGGTGTTTGACGACGAAGTGCCCGCTGAATGTTTTGGTAACGAAGCGGTGTTTGCTAATGGTGACCATACGGGCATAATCACCGGCGGTGCCTATGGCTATCGAGTGCAAAAAAGTTTAGCCTTTGCCTATCTAAAACCCGAACACTGTAATGCGGGTCAGGCACTCACCGTAGAGACCTCTATTGGCACAAGACATTGCCATGTAGAACTCGACGCGGCCTATGACCCAAGCAATGGACTACTACGCGGCTAATAGCCCAGTAATTGAGACATAACAGAGACAGAGACAAAGACATGAGCGACGCCCAAGTATTACCAGAAAAAGCCCGTATAGCGATTATTGGTGGAGGCATTATCGGCACCTCTGTAGCCTACCATTTGGCTAAGCGCGGTATTAAAGACGTTATTCTTATCGAACGTAAGCAACTCACCTGTGGCACCACATGGCATGCAGCAGGCCTTGTGAGCCTACTGTGGCCTACCCCTACGTTAACTAATCTAGCCAAGTACAGCCACGAATTATATGCTGGTTTGGAAGAAGAAACCGGCCAAGCCACAGGTTACAAACGTATTGGTAGTATTTCCCTTGCGCGTACTGAGGCACGTTTAGAAGAGATTAAACGCACCTCATCCATGGCCAAAGTATTTGGTGTGGAATCAGAAATGATCGACAACACCCGCTTAGCCGAACTGTACCCAGGCATCAACACCGAAGGTGTTTTAGGCGCACTTTATACGCCAGATGACGGCCAAACCAACCCCATCGACACCACCATGGCACTGGCCAAAGGTGCTCGCATGAACGGTGTGGAAATTTTTGAAAACACCGTCATGGAAGAACTGCTGACCAAGGACAACGTGATCACTGGCATCCGCACCGACAAAGGCAAAGTGGAAGTCGATCAGGTGATATTGTGTGGCGGCATGTGGACCCGTGATCTGGCTAAAACTGTGGGTGTGCAGTTACCCATATATACCTGCGAGCACTCCTATATTGTGACCGAAGAAATGGAAGGCCTAAGCCAGCGCCCGGTATTACGCGACTATGACCGCGGCCTTTACTACAAAGAAGACGCTGGTAAAATGTTAGTCGGTTGGTTTGAAGACAATGCTAAAGGCATGTCTATGGACAATATTACTGACGACTTCTGTTTTGGCCAGTTCCCTTGTGACCAAGATCACGTAGAACCCTACGTTATGAACAGTATGGACACCTTTCCGCAGCTAGAAACAACCGGCATTCGTACCTGGTTTAATGGTCCAGAAAGTTTCACCAACGACAACCTACACTTGCTTGGGCCTACGTCAGAAGTAGATAAGCTATTTATTGCCGCTGGCATGAACTCCAAAGGCATTGGCGCTGGTGGCGGTGTTGGCAAAATCATGGCCGACTGGATGATTGATGGTTTCCCATCAGGTGACGTCACCGAATGTGATTTGCGTCGTCATCACCCAGCCCAACAACACGACGAATACGTGGCAGAGCGAATTCCAGAAGCCTTAGGCCATACGTACGCGATGCACTGGCCGTTTTACCAGTATGAAACCGCGCGTGATCAAATTCACTCACCCCTACACGCAGAATTAGCTGCAGCTGGCGCATGTTTTGGTGAAGTATGTGGCTACGAACGTGCCAACTGGTTTGCTAACCCCGGCCAAGAAGCCACATACGAGTACAGTTACAACAAACCTAACTGGTTTGAAAATAACAAACAAGAGCACATGGCTATGCGAGAGGGCGTAGGCCTTTATGACATGTCTTCTTTTGGTAAGTTTGAAGTGACAGGCCCTGCCGCTGCCAAAAACCTACAATATATTTGTTCAGGCAATATCGATGTGCCCGTGGGCAAAATAGTTTACACCCATTTTTTAAACGCCCGTGGGGGCATCGAAGCCGATGTTACCGTGGTGCGCACTGGCCAAACCACTTATTGGGTGATTACCGGCATCAGCTCCCATTCAAGGGATTGGTGGCACCTAAACCACCGCCTGATTGACGATGTGCTACTACAAGACATCAGCATGAACTTTGGTGGCTTGGCCCTCCAAGGGCCTATGGCACGTGAGGTATTGTCTCAACTCACCACTATAAGCCTAAGCAACGAAGCCTTCCCGTTTGCCACAGGTAAAGTCATGGAAGTGGCTGGCGTGCGAATGTGGGTTCAACGCTTAAGTTACGTCGGCGAACTCGGTTGGGAGCTATTTATTCCCGCCCAACATACCGCCACTGTATACCGCGCATTAATGGCAGCAGGTGCTGACTTTGGCATACGCAATGTGGGCATGCATGCCGTCAACAGCGCTCGTATGGAAAAAGGTTTTGTACACTGGGGTCACGATGTCGGCCCAGAAGACAACTTGTTTGAAGCGGGCCTAAATTGGGCAGCCAAACCGGATTCTGGTGATTTCATCGGTATCAACGGTTATAAAGAACAACTAGAGGCCAATGGCACTGAACGCCGTTTAGTGCAGTTTAAGCTAGACGACACAGAAGCCATGTTATTCCATAACGAACCTATTATTATGAATGGCGAAATTGTGGGTTACCTCACCTCGGGTATGTATGGCCACGCGGTCGGCAGTGCCATTGGTATGGGATATGTCAATTCCCCTAACCTTTCACCTATTCGTATTTCCAAGGCTACCTTCGAGATCGAAATTGCCTTAAAGCGGTATTCGGCCCAAGCTAGCCTGCGGGGCTTCTATGACCCCAAAGGTGTACGCCCTAAGGCTTAACAACCTGTCTCAACCCTCTATCTGCTGGCTCTGGCTTTGCAACCGAGCCAGCAACCGAGCCAGCAACCGAGTAACAATGGCCTAGTTGTCGGTGAATTCAAGCATCACTTGCTCAATCACTGCGCCAATAACCCTGCAGTCATCATGGTCAAAAGTTAGTGGCACCCGTAGGTCCATGGTTTTCTCTAACGCCCGTAAGGTGTTCGGCAGATGTGGCATCGGGTCTATATAATGCCAGCTGTCGTAGCGGCTCGTAAAGGCGTTAGGTTGCGCTTCGCCAAACCACTTAAGCTCTACACCTTGGTTAGCACAAGCGGCTATAAAATCTGGGATTTGGTGTATTGAAAGTCCAGTTGCACGAAACTGCAATGAGCTACCCACATAAGATTCATCGGCGTGCCGAGCAGGAATATGCAAACCTTCAATCATATTAATGGCTTGGCTTAAAATTTGGTAGCGGCGGTTCCAGCGCTGACAATTGTGGTCCAAAGACGGCAACTGGGCCACACCAATGGCCGCGCGTATATTGTCCATACGGCCTGACATGTTGGCACTGGTTAAACGGATTTTTTCAAACACCTCTGCCGGTGGCGAGGCACCATGGCGTTGATACAACATGTATGAACCCGAATGCATAATCAGACGGGCTGCAATTTCTGCATCATCGGTCACCACCAAACCACCCTCACCGGTATTTAAGTGTTTGTAGGTTTGTAAACTAAACGCCGCCACCTGTCCAAAATTACCAGACTTTACTCCACGCCAAGAGCCCCCCATGGTATGGGCACAGTCTTCTAATACTTGTATGCCTAGGTCACTACATAGTGCCATGAGCCGGTCCATATTAGGAATATGGCCACGCATCAACGACAACAGCAAAATCTTAGCTTGGCTAGATTTTGCCTGCGCTTCAAGGTCTGTCAAATCTAGGTGGTAATGGTCGTCAATTTCCACCAACACCGGCACACCACCCGCCGCATGAATAGCACCGGGTACCGGCGCTAAGGTATAGGCATTGGTGAGCACCGCGTCGCCTGATTCCAGGCCCATGGCACGTAGGGCGATGTGCAAGCCATAACCGCCAGAGGTACAGGCCAAACAGTATTTTCTACCTTGGTACTGGGCAAACTGCTGTTCCAACAAAGCTGCATCAGAGACCTCTGGGCCAACGGTGTTATAACGGTGTAAACGGCCAGAATCCAACAACGCCATAACCCTTTGTTTGGCGGCTTCAGGGATAGGTTCTTGTTGGGTAAAGGCTTTATTAAACTGCAACTTAGGCATTAATACATCTCATTAAATAGGCACAGCTATAAGATCTCACATGTGTATTAACGCTGCAAGAGTTTAGCTGGCAACTTGGCAACTTCATAGGCAGCCAGAGAGTCGGGGTTCTCTTGTGGCACTCCAAATTCACTGGTCGTGGGTAATACGCCAGCCCACACTGGCCAGCTAACGTCTTCGGGTTCATCCACCGCAGGGCCAGAACGCACCTTGCAAGACACTTCGTCTAAATCCATCATCAGTACGCCAGTCGCCTTAACTTCGGTGTCGGTAATGGGCCGTAATTGATCCCAGCGCTCAGGCGAAAACTTGTCTACCATCAATTGTAACTGGCGTTGTTTTTCAGCAGCGTCGGTGATATTTTGCGGCTGGCCAAAAATCATCACCGAACGGTAATTTACCGAGTGGTTGAATGCCGAGCGAGCCATCACTAGGCCGTCTAACAACGTAATGGTCAAGCAGGTGTCTGTAGCCTCCGGTGCATTAACGTTTTGTGCCTTGCTGTGAGCATGCCAATAGATTTTTCTGCCTTCTCGCCAATGGCACGTAGGAATCACTATCGGTTGACCATTGACCAAAAATCCGACGTGACAAATCAGCGCTTCATCGATGATGGCGTTAACTTTATCAACATCATATTCTGCGCGTTTTAATCCACGTTTAATTTGGGTACGGGGGGTCACTGTATTTTGGTTCATGTAAGGGACTCAAGGTTTGATTATTAACAACAATAAGCGCAATATAAATCAACAACTGGCTATATAAAATAGCCAGTATTGATTACTTTTTAATAGCCAATTTTTATGAACAATAACAATCCACATATACCGTTAGAAAGTCTTGTAAGTCTCTCCTCAGACGCAACCGAACCACTGTACCAACAGCTGGTTCAACAGCTGCGATTACTCATTGTCACCGGGCGAGTGTTACCCAGCAGCAGATTACCCTCTAGCAGGCAACTCGCCGTAGACATGGGTGTGTCGCGTACCACCTGCACCAGTGCTTACCAACAATTACTCACCGAAGGCTTACTCATTAGCCGCCAAGGTGCTGGCATTTTTGTCAATACCAGTTTGCCCGCGGCGTTACGGCAAGGCAAAACTAAACCTTTAGCATTGGTGGATGGTTTACCGGCCAGCCACTCAACTGACAACTCCAATGGAGGTTTTAGTTCTGGGCCAGATGCACGTAACTTTCCGTTTCCACTATGGGCACGGTGCCTGGCTAAAGCCTGGCGACGCCCAGAGCCGAGTTTATTACAAGACCAACACCCTGGGGGTTACGAACCTTTGCGGCGCAGCTTAAGTCATTACCTCTATATGACACGTGGCGTTTACTGCAGCCCTGCACAAATTATAATCACTGCAGGCCAGCGCGACTCACTGTCGTTAATAAGCAAAGCCCTTATGCAGCGTGGCGATCACGTCTATATGGAAAACCCCGGCTACCCGCTACAAAGGCAGGTGGTCAATAGCCTTGGCTTAACAGCTCAATGGCTTGAAGTGGACAAAGAAGGTGCCAAATTACCTTATGAAACTAACCCAGCCACCAGACTAGCCATCATTGGCCCAAACCGCCAATACCCTTTAGGTATCGCCATGAGTGGCCCCCGTAAATTAGCATGGTTAAACTACGCACAAAACCACAACTGTTGGTTATTAGAAGACGATTACGACAGTGAATTCACCTACGAAAGGCACAAAACCGATGCCTTAATGAGCCTCGACCAGAACCAAAGGGTGATTCTGTTAGGTAGCTTCTCTAAACTCATGTTTCAGGGTTTTAGACTCGGTTATTTGGTATTGCCAGAACCACTAATTGAAGATGTGTTAGAAGCTCAACAAGAGTTAGGTAGCATGGCTTCATTACACATCCAACCGGCCTTAAGCCTATTCGTAACCGACCGTAGCTTCAACCCTCACCTTGGCCGTATGCGCAGGTTGTACCGCCACCGCCGCGACGTGCTTTGTGGTTTAATTAACCAACACTTAAGCCAATGGCTGTATGCCATACCACCCGAATCGGGAATGCATTTAGTCGCCTTTTGCCATCCAACTCCAGATAGCCAAACAATCGATGACCAAGCCATCGTTGTTGCTTTAAAAACCCACGGCGTTACCGCCTTTGCCCTTTCCAAACACTATGCAGGCCATGGTCCCAGTGGTTTTTGTTTAGGTTTCTCTGGCTGTGATGATGCGCAACTCACGCATAACGTGATAGCGCTAAAGCAGGTATTATTAGCAACAGGATATGGAACGGTCCCCACGCAGGGCGTGGGAACCGGGTCGAGAGAGCTCTCGGGTTAAATGCAACATTCATTAGTTTCGCAGTGGACTTCCACGTCTGCCGCAGTAATCGCACTCATATTGAACATGCCACGGCCGGTGACCGACGGAATGACGATGTGGGCTGGTTTTGCTAAACCATGTACAAACGGGCCGATAAGCAAGGCATCGGTGAGTGACCGAATTAAACCTAGGGTAATGTTAGCCGTGTCTAGGTTAGGCATGATCAACAAGTTAGGTTGGCCAGTAAGCTGAGAGTTCGGGAAGATGGTCTGACGCAACTCTTCGTTAAGTGCCGTAAACGAGTGCATTTCACCTTCGATCTCGTCATTAGGGTAACGCTCACGCAAAGTGGCGGAGGCATGGCGCATTTTATTGGCTTGAGGGTCACTGGAGGTACCAAAATTAGAGTGCGATAACAAAGCCACTTTGGGCTTTATACCAAACTGACGCACAAAGTTCATACTGGCTTCGGTGGTAGCTACAATATCTTCTGCTGTAGGGTCAACAGTTAAGAATGCATCCGCTAAAAATAACGGCCCACTAGGCAATAATAAGGCACACACGGTTGACACATGGGTATCTGGGGTTTTTCGGCCCAACACTTGGAATAAGGTTTTAAAGTGAGTATCAAAGCGCCCTACTTTGCCGCAGATCATGCCGTGAGCCTCGTCCAAATCTACCATCACCGAGGCCAACGCCGTGGTATTAGTGCGTATTTCCTGTTTAGCCGTCTCTACCGAAGTGCCTTTACGAGCTACTTTTTTATGATAATGCTGCCAATAGCGGCTGTGTGAATCACAGTCAACGGGGTCGAACACCTCTACATCTTCGCCCAGCTTAAAGCGTAAACTTAAACGATCAATAGTGGCTTGCATCACACTTTGACGACCAATTAAAATTGGTTTAGCTACGCCTTCATCCACCATAGCTTGCATGGACATGAGTACGTCAACGTTTTCGCCTTCGGCGTATACAATACGGCGTTGTGGCCCCTGTTTTGCTTTTTCGATCATGGGCTGCATGAACAAACCGGCTTGGTTAACGTAGCCCTGCAACTTCACTCGATAGGCGTCTAAATCTTCGATCGGACGAGTAGCCACACCACTTTCCATCGCGGCCTTAACCACGGCAATAGGGACTTCTTCAATGAGGCGCGGGTCAAAGGGTTTAGGAATCAGGTACTCTGGACCAAAACGGAAATCTTCGCCGGCATAGGCTTCTGCCACCACGTCTGTAGCTTCTTTACAGGCTAAATCTGCAATGGCTTTAACGCAGGCCATCTTCATTTCTTCGTTAATAGTAGTGGCACCACAATCGAGGGCACCTCGGAAGATAAACGGAAAACACAAGACGTTGTTAACTTGGTTGGGGTAGTCCGAACGGCCGGTTGCGACAATGGCATCAGGCCGAACCGCCATAGCCAATTCGGGCATGATTTCTGGTGTTGGATTAGCCATAGCCAAAATAAGCGGTTTTGGCCCCATGGTTTTCACCATGTCTTGGGTTAAGACCCCTGGGCCAGATAACCCCATAAATAAATCGGCGCCAGCGATGGCATCCGCTAAGGTGCGGTCGTCAGTTTCACGGGCGTAGCTTTCTTTCCACGGGTTCATACCCTGTTCGCGGCCTTTATAGATCACGCCAGAACGGTCTACCAAAGTAACTTGTTCACGGGGTAACCCCATACTCACCAACAAATCTAAACAGGCAATACTGGCAGCACCAGAACCGGAGCCAACCACTTTAATGTCTTTGATGCTCTTTTCAACGACCCGTAAACCGTTGTACACAGCCGCGGCGGCAACAATAGCGGTGCCATGTTGGTCGTCGTGAAACACTGGAATATTCATCCGTTCGCGCAACTGTTTCTCAACTAAGAAACACTCGGGTGCTTTGATGTCTTCTAGGTTGATGGCACCAAAGGTCGGTTCCAACGCGGCAATAATATCGACTAACTTATCGACTTCGTTTTCTTGAATTTCAATGTCAAATACATCAATGTTGGCAAACTTCTTAAATAGAACTGCCTTACCTTCCATCACAGGCTTGGAGGCTAATGGGCCAATGTTGCCTAAACCTAACACTGCGGTACCGTTAGTAATCACACCGACTAGGTTACCTCGCGCCGTTACCGCAGCGGCCATAGCCTCTTCTTCTACAATGGCCTCACAGGCGTATGCCACACCGGGCGAATAGGCCCGCGATAAGTCACGTTTGTTAGCTAAAGGTTTAGTGGGTTGAATGCACAGTTTCCCTGGCGTTGGGTGTGTATGGTAGCGCATGGCGCTGTCTTTTAGAGACTCAGGCATCAAGGTGTTCCTTGCTATTAGCAACAGGGTTAGCAATAAAAGTGGCCTACGGTTTAAGGCATCCGCACCATGTCGGTTAGGAGTATCAGTAGGTCGCAATAGACTAACGCGTTATAAGGCAAAGAAACAGGTGATAAAGATATAAAATGGCGAATAGTGGGTATTATTCTTATGACTAAAGTCTAATGGCGCCACCTGATTCAAATTGGTGTTTTTTACGCCTATTGATGTAACACTTTAATCATGTCATGAGTGGGCTAGCGCGGTACCCGAGGCCAGTTAAGTCGTCCTTAAATGTCGCGTGCCATGTTATAAAATTCTTGATTAGGCTGCATAGAGGCGAAATTGACCATGCGATTACTCAAGCCAAAAAAGGCAGTAATGGCGGCGATATCCCAGATATCTTCCTCATTAAAGCCATGACTTTGTAAAAGGACGAAATCGTCATCACTGGTGGCCTGTGCATTGTTGGATATTTTAAGAGCAAAGGTCAACATGGCCTTTTGACGTGTGGAAATGTCGGCTTTTAAGTAGTTAATGGCCACTTGGTCTGCCACCAATGCGTTTTTTGCCCGTATACGTAATACCGCGCCGTGAGCCACCACACAATACAAGCAGCCATTGTCGTTGGAGGTAGTGACAATAATCATCTCGCGTTCTGCTTGGCTTAAACCACCCGCTTTATTCATCAATGCATCATGGTAGTCCATGAAGGCACGTAATTCATCGGGTCTATGGCCCATAGCTAAAAACACGTTAGGCACAAAGCCCGCCTTTTCCTGCACTGCCATTACCCGGCGCTTAATGTCTTCTGGAAAGTCCGCCAGTTCTGGCACAGGGTATCGACTAATTAAATTCATGTTAAACGTTCCTTACGAGTTAACATTGACCACAAAACGACCACGGGTAAGCCCATCAATTTGCTTTTGAGCTGTTTCCAGCGCTTGAACCAAGTTAATTTCGGTCATTATTTTTTCTAAATGGGAGACGTCTAGATCTTGGGCCAAACGGTTCCATGCAGCAATTCGGTCGGCCTTGGGGCGATATACACTATCAATGCCCGCTAAGGTCACACCACGCAAAATAAATGGCATCACCGTGGCTGGTAGATCATAACCTTGCGCTAGGCCACAGGCGGCCACGGTGCCACCGTATTTCATCGATGCACAGATATTAGCCAAGGTATGACTGCCCGCCACATCAATGGCGCCAGCCCAACGCTCTTTCGCTAGCGGCCTGCCTTTGTCCGACAACTCGCTGCGGTCTAGTACCTGGGCGGCGCCCAAGCTTAATAAATAGCCCGTTTCTTCTGCTCGACCACTAGAGGCCACTACCGTATAACCCAACTTAGCCAGCAAACTTACTGCAACACTGCCCACACCACCGGCCGCACCGGTGACTAAAACTTCGCCTTTATCTGGTGTTACGCCGTGCTGTTCTAGGGCCATCACGCATAACATTGCAGTATAACCGGCGGTGCCTATGGCCATAGCTTGTTTGGGCGTGAAGGCGTGAGGCAATGGCACCAGCCAGTCGCCTTTAACGCGAGCGATCTGCGCCAGACCGCCCCAATGTCCCTCTCCCACACCAAACCCGTTCAACACGACTTTGTCACCCGCCTTAAAGTCGGCGTGATCACTGTGCTCTACGGTGCCTGCAAGGTCTATGCCTGGCACCATAGGAAAGCGACGAACCACAGGCGATGCGCCGGTAATGGCTAAGCTGTCTTTGTAGTTGAGGGTTGAATAGTCCACCTTAATCAACACGTCACCTTCAGGTAACTGCGCTGCTTCGATTTGGCCTAATTGAGCCGTATAACCCGTGTCATCTTTGTTAATTAACAGTGCTTGCATTGTTGCTGCCTCAGTGTCATTCCATCCATACCGTATTTATCATCATACGCGCTCATCGAGTGATAAATACTATCAATTTGTCTATGCTAATGCATTAAATATCCTTGGCTAAGCGCAAGCCATCATAAATCGCTGCATGGGTATTGCGCGCAGCCACTGCGTCGCCAATTCGAAACAGCTGATACTGGCCTTCGGGGTTGCGCACGCTAGTTTGCGGCAAACCTTCTATGAAGGCGGTTTGATCAAGCTCACCTTGATTAGACGCGTCTGGTTTTAACTCAAAATAAAGTTCATCTAAGGGTAAAGTGCCGTGATTAATAACCAATTGATCCACCAAACGCGTTTTATTAACACTGCCATAGTCGCTCGTTAACGTGACCTCAATTTGATCCCCAACACGACGCGCACTGTCCACACGGTACGTCACGGTGAAGGTTACATCCTTGTCTTGTAAGCTGCGCATATAGGGCACTAAGTTCATGGCCATAACTTCAGGCGAGAAACTTCGATCAGGCGTCATCACTTCCACCTTAGCGCCCGTGTCAGCTAACAATTCTGCGGCCTGAAGTGCTGGATGATCACCCGCATCGTCAAAAATGAGCACATTGTTGCCGAGTTTCACGTCGCCAGAGAGAATATCCCAACTTGACACTGCCAACTCATTTCCATGACTCAGCACGTCGGTATCAGGCATACCCCCCGTAGCTACGATGACCACATCTGGGCTCAACGCTTTAACGTCATCGGCCTCAGCCCATGTATTAAACTTAAACTCAACTTCTTTGGCCTGGCACTGCGCCATGCGCCAATCAATAATAGACAACATTTCTACGCGGCGTGGGCTTTGAGCCGTCAACCGTATCTGCCCACCCGGCTGTGCTGCGGCCTCTAATACAACCACGTGATGACCTCTTTCAGCGGCCACTCTTGCAGCTTCTAAGCCTCCAGGGCCAGCACCAATAATCACCACCTTTTTACGCACAGCGGCTTTAACGATGTCATGGGGCATAGTGAGCTCTCGGCCCGTCGCCGCATTGTGAATACACAAGGCGTCGCCAGCTTGGTAAATGCGGTCTAAGCAATAATTGGCACCAACACAGGGTCGGATATCGGCCTCCTTACCCTGCATAATTTTACGTACCAAATGCGGGTCCGCCATATGTGCCCGTGTCATGCCCACCATATCCAACTTGCCTGCGGCTATGGCATGGCGGGCAGTGGCCACGTCGGGGATTTTAGCGCCATGAAATACAGGGAAGCCTGTTGCCTCGCGCACGGCACCCGCAAAATCTAGGTGAGGCGAGTTTTTCATGCCCATGATGGGAATTACATCGGTTAAGGCCGCATCCGTATCAATGCGCCCACGAATCACATTAAGAAAATCAACATGACCGGTATCACGCAAAATTTTAGAAATAGCGATGCCTTCGGCTGGGTTAATGCCGCCAGCAAAGGCTTCGTCTGCAGTGTAGCGCACGCCTACAATAAACTTAGGCCCTACACGCTCACGAATCGCCTGCAGTACTTCTAAGGTGAAACGTATACGGTTGTCTAACGAACCGCCGTATGGCGTGTCTAAGGTATTGGTTAACGGCGACCAGAACTGATCCATCAAATGGCCATAGGCTTGTAGCTCTATACCGTCTAAGCCGGCTGCGTACATACGCTCCGCAGCATCGGCATAATCTCTAATAATGCGCTCGATGTCCCAATCTTCAATTTTTTTGGGGAAGCTTCGGTGTGACGCTTCGCGTCGGTGGGATGGTGACACGGCCGGTAACCAGTCACCTTTATTCCAACCGGTACGGCGGCCAAGGTGGGTTAACTGTAACATCACTGCACAACCATGTTCATGGCAGGCGTCGGTCATATCGCGCAAATAGGGCACCACCTCATCTTTATAGGCCAAAATATTATTAAATACCGGTGGACTATCTTTAGAAACAGTGGCTGAACCTGCCGTCATGGTCAGCGCAACGCCGGCTTTGGCGCGTTCCAAGTGATAGGCCAGATAACGCGCCTTGGGCATGCCATTTTCTGGGTATGCCGGTTCATGGGACGTCATCATAATGCGGTTTTTAAGGGTAAGGTGCTTGAGCTGATAGGGCTGTAATAAGGGATCGTTAGAGGACATCATTAGGTACCATTTTATGACGGCTGTTAAAACGTTGCATTTCCACAGTGGTGGGTTTTTGGCCGGTAAAGACTTCGCAATAGTCTGCAATACGCGAAAGCCTTAACGTCAAAGGCTCTTTTATTGCCATAGCAATATAGCCCACTTGGGTATAGAGCACGGTCATGGCTCGCACTTCGGCTTGGGCAGCTGCCAAACCATGGTTCATAAACATGGCCTTTATGGCTTCATGCCGCTGCGCATCTGCTCGATTTAATTGAACTTGTAGCTGAGGGTCTGTACGTGCCCAGTAGCGAATAGCTTGATCTAGTTGAGCATCGAATAAATCACTATCGCTCCAACAATCCATCACGTTGAGCATAGATTCACATAAAGAAGCGGCAAACAAACCCGCTTGAGTGACCAAATTACCGGTGTTTTTTTCCTGCCAACGCAGCACCAAAGCATCAAGCAACTCGGCCCTGTCTTTAAAGTGCCAATAAAAACTGGTCCGGGACACATTTAAACCTTTAGCCAGAGGCATCACTTTAATGGCGCCTACACCGGCTTCAAGCAACACGTCGTAGCCGGCATCAAGCCACTGGGAACGGCCTGCAGTGGGTTTCATAGTCATCCTTTATTAGGTTATATCGTATCGCATATAACACCAGTGTCATAAATATTGACACAAGTGTCAAGTGTGTTATTGTCGAATCTATAAGCTGTCACTGTTCGCACACTACGGAGTTGTATATGAAGATTGCAGAAATACACATTTACCAAAAAGACCAAGCCATTGTGGATGGCCCTTATGTAATGTCCACTATGTCCTTGACGTCCATTGACGCCACTATCGTCAAAGTGGTTTCAGATACCGGCTTAATCGGCTGGGGTGAAGTGTCACCGTTAGGCCCGGTGTACCAACCCCAACACGCTCTCGGTGCTCGAGCGGCACTGTGCCATCTGGCACCGACACTCATTGGTCGTGAATGTTTACAGCCACTTTTGCTACAACGGCATATGCACCAACACCTCAACGGCCACAACTATGCCAAAGCATCGCTAGATTTTGCCATCATGGACATTATAGGCAAACACTACAAAGTGCGTGTGTGCGACTTATTAGGCGGCGCAGAAAACGAGCGCCTACCCGCCTACTTTGCCATCAGCAAAGGCTCTGCAGAAGACGTGGCGGCTAAAGCCAAAGATAAGGTTGCTCAAGGTTATCAACGCTTACAAATTAAAGTGGGTGGCCGTGACGTGGCGCAAGACATCGAAGTGGTTCACAAAGTCTGGGAGGCCGTAGGTAAGCGTGTTCGTTTGGTCGTTGACGCTAATCGTGGCATGACCGGTAGTCAAGCCATGCAACTGAGTTTGGCCTGCCAGCATATTCCATTTTTGTTTGAACAACCCTGCAACACCATGGAAGAGGTGGCTAATATTAGACCGCAAATGTCTCACCCTATTGCCCTAGACGAAAGCATTGAGGGTATTAATGACATGTTACGGGCCATTGGCGGTAACGTATGTGACGGCTTTGGTCTAAAACTCACCCGTGTGGGCGGGCTTAATGCCATGGCCACTATGCGGGACATTTGTGAAGCCAGAGGCCTTCCCCATACCTGTGAAGACAGCTGGGGGGGCGATATTTTATCGGCGGCTATTTTACACATGGGGGCCACAGTTAAACCGAATCTGTTAGAAGCGGTATGGACCGCTGGCAACTACATCGATGAGCACTATGACCCAGAAAATGCCGTGCGTTCAACCGATGGCTACTTTACCTTACCCACAGGCCATGGATTAGGGGTTAACCCCCATGAAAATCGCATTGGTATATTGGTACATTCGTTTAGCTAAAAATTTACTCCTTGCAATGTCTAGCATAGGTGAATAAACGACAAGGTTTCATAAAGGTGAGCTAAATTCATAAGTCAGTCCTGATTATTAGTTGCTATTGCTGCGGCCCAAAACCAATCCCGCAGCGATGGACAAAAGGGCCATTAGCCAAAACACCTGCCCTTCCATGACATTATAAAAAATACCGGCTAGGGTCATGGTGACGCCCATAAATGCGCCCATAGCTAAGGCATCATAAAACGTTTGGGCCGAGGCTGTAAGCTGGTCGGGTACTTTGTGGGTGATGTACTGGGTCATCGCCAGGTGAGTGGCTGCAAAAGTAAATGCATGCAGCATTTGCAAACCAAACAACCCGGCAATATCAATGGGGAAACCCATAACTATCCAACGGATTGAGCCGCCCACGACGGCCAACCAAAGCAAGCCCCGCACACCCATTTTTCTCATCAGCCAAAAGCCAAAAGCAAACAACATTACTTCTGCCACTACGCCTTGTGCCCACAATAGACCAATCACCGATTCACTAATACCCGTGTTGAGCCAATGCAAGGTACCTATGGCATATAACGCGCCGTGACTCGCTTGTACCAAGGCGCCAACCACCACCACAGCAATAAAACCAGGCAGTTTAAACAACTCTAAAAACGCCAACTTACGTTGTGGTTTAGACTGGGGACGAAGATCCGGCAAAGGCAAAACCGACACCACTACAGCCGCAGCTAAAACCAACAATAAGGCTGGAAAAGCCTCAATGGTATAAGCAGCAATGTAGAGCCCGCTCAAAGTTGACGACACAATAAAGGCCACCGAACCCCATAACCGAGCACTACTGTAGTTAAGCTTGCCGATCCTTGCGGTGGCAATGGCTAATCCGTCGACCATAGGAATATGGCTGGTTTGTAGGGCCCCCACTACAAACCAAGTGAGTAACATAGGCCAAAACGTTTGCACCTGTACGAACACTGAAAAACCCACCAAGGTCACTACTGACAGCGCTAAAATCCAACGCTTCTTATGGCCGGTAGCATCAGCTAAAGCACCTACACCCATGCCAAAAAACACTTTACTGATGAAAGCAGAACTCAGGATTAGTGCCGCTTGGCTTGCATCCAGCCCACGGCTTACCATCCAATAAGGCAAAAATGGCAACACCACCCCATAACAAGCAAAATAAGCAAAGAAAAAACTTGAAAATACGGTTTGCCCACGGGTTTTAGAAAGGGTTGAACTAGACGTCATGATGTATGGCAACACTGGGCACCCAAATATACCCATTGGGGTCCAAAATGTAGGCCTCTCTCAAACCATGGGGTTTATCCGTGGCTTCTTGTAACACGTAGTAATCCAACGTTTGGGCTTGAGTTACTGCAGCGTCGGGATCAATCCCGTAAAGCCGCAATTCCACACCCGTGCCTCGCATCGCACCTTGTTTCAGCAACCCCAACAGCGGATTACTGTGATAACTAGCGTCGCTGTGTAACATAAATTCCATGTTGTCATGGCGAATGATGGCAAAGTCAGTATCGGCATAAATCGGTTTGAGAGTTAATACCTTCTGCAAAAAAGTGAGTGTACGGCTCATCTCATCCACTAACAGATTAAGCCCTATACCCGTTAAAGCTCTACCATAAGTGGCGCCATCGGGCTTAATGTTGTTTGCGTCATCCATGATTAGTTCCAGCTGTTTAGTTTAGGCGTTAGGTTTGAAGTTTAGCCCAAGCGTGGGAGCGATATCCACTGTGCTAGAGGAATGTCTAGATTGTATTGTGTAGACCGCCTCTTCATAATGAACGCCCTCACCCTTAAAGTGTTGACTCAGACTATGTCTACTAGTGCGCCTCATACTGCCTCATTGCGTATCCAACGTTTCAAAGTACTTAGCGCCGGTATCGCCAGCCTTATTTTAATGCTGGGTATTGCTCGATTTGCCTACACACCGATGTTGCCGTTGATGCAAACTCAAGCCGGTTTAGGCATTGCAGAAGGAGGTTGGCTAGCGGCCTTTAATTATCTGGGTTATTTTTGTGGTGCGATCATCGCTGCCAGCATAAGCAACCTCAATACCAAAGACCAGCTCTATCGCTTGGGCCTACTAGTAGCGTTAGTCACGACCCTCGGCTTAGGATTAACACAAAACTTTTGGTTATGGAGCCTACTAAGATTCTTCGCAGGGCTCAGTAGCGCCGCTGGGTTGCTGCTTGGCTCTGGCCTTGTGATGCACTGGTTACTCAGACATCAATTACGGTCTGAACTAGGCATTCATTTTATCGGCATGGGCTCAGGTATTTTTCTTACGTCACTGTTCGTTTACCTCCTTCAACCTTATCTTAATTGGCAGCAATATTGGTTTTGGCTCACAGCCGTAGGCAGCCTACTGGCCATACCAGCATGGTTATGGCTACCCAAACCCGACCTCACTGGTTACGCGGTGGATGGTTCAAAGTTGCAAGACAAGCCTCCCACTAAAACCTTTTTACGGGTATTTATGCTGGCCTATTTTTGCGCTGGCACCGGTTATGCCATTATCGCAACATTCATTGTAGCTCACGTAGAACTGATGACCGTTAAAGTGGGCACGGGCATGGTGGCCTTTATGGTGATCGGCATTGCTGCAGGTCCGGCTTGTATCATTTGGGATCTAATCGCCCGTAGAATCGGCGACCTAAACGCCCTCTTGGTGGCCTTTATTTTGCAGTTTGCCGGTATGTTAATCCCGCTACTTAGCCCAAACTTGAGTTGGACTCTAGTCGGGGCCGCGCTGTTTGGAGGCACGTTTATCGGTGTCGTCAGTTTAGTGCTGACTATGGCAGGGCGTTACTACCCTACTCGACCGGCTAAAATGATGGGCAAAATGACGCTTTCCTACGGCGTGGCCCAGATGACTGCCCCGGCAATGGCCGGTTTATTGGCCCAATGGAGCGGTAGTTACAGTTTGAGCATTGGTATTGCCAGTGGCTTTATGTTTTGCGGATGTATATTAGTGTATTGGTTAGCTCGCCAGCAATAAACGCTCAGCATTGGCAAAGCGTCAATTAATCTGCCATAGTTTAACTTCAATTAACGTGAGGACTTGCTATGGAATTGCTTAACATACTTGCTGCCGCTGCCGCTGCTTACGTCTTTGGTGCTATTTGGTACATGAGTCTGTCAAAACCTTGGATGGCAGCGACGGGGATCAAAGAAAGCGATCTCAAAGACGAAAATGGCAAGAATAAAAGTGGCCCAATGCCGTTTATCATTGCCTTACTCAGCGCATTTGTTGTGTCGTTTATGATGCAACACTTATTTGACCTAGTCGGCGTAACACAGCTCATAGACGGGCTTTTGTTAGGCCTTGGAATTGGCTTATTTATCGCAGCCCCTTGGACCGTAACCCACTATAATTTCAGTATGAAACCCCGCAACCTAGTCTTCATCGACGCCGGTTATTCAACCATAGGCTGCGCTGTAATTGGGTTGGTATTGATGTTGTTTTAAGCAACAATCTCGCCTCAATAGCTTTGAGCTAAACCTGCTCAAAGGGAAAGCTATCTAAGCGCTCTACCCCAGTTGCCGTAACCAGCACCTGGGTTTCCAGCTTGATGCTCTCACTTCCCGCTTCAGCAATAAGGCTTTCTACACAGATCACCATATTTTCTTCAAACTGGCCACCATGAGCACCCGCGAAATCGGGGTGCAACGGCACTACAGGCCATTCATCTGCCATACCAACCCCATGGGCCGCCAATGAATAACGATAAGGTTGAAAATGAGCAGGGATTTGCCAAGATTTTTGGTTAAACTCGGCAAAACTTAGGCCTGGCTCTATTAGCGCCATATTATGATCGATTTGTTCCAGCGCAGCCGTATATAGCCGCTTTTGCTGATCCGTCATGGGGCTGTTGCCACAGGTCCAGGCGCGCGACAAATCGGCACAATAACCATAAGGCCCAATCATGTCCGTGTCTAAAGAAATCATTTGACCTTGCTGACAAACATAGTCTGAACATTCCTGATACCAGGGGTTAGTACGCGGCCCACAGGTAAGCAACCGAGTTTCCAACCATTCACCACCGGAACGAGCATTTTCGAAATGCAAGTGCGCCCACAACTCCTGTTCGGTAACTCCGGCTACAGAATGTTGATATATGCGTGCCAAACCTGCCTCACACACACGAATGGTCCAGCGCATGAGTTCAATTTCAGCGTCATTTTTTATGGCTCTAGCCGTTTCCATGAGTGATTGACCTTCAATCAAATCTAAACCATTAGCGGCTAACGCTTGCACCCCCATATGTTCTAATTTGTCGACCGCCAAACGTTGATTGCCGCCGCTGTATTGGCGCATTAGGCCGGCTATATCATGGCTCCACTGCTGTACCCGCTCGCCACTGCGATCACCTGTGGACATAAAGCTCCAAACCGTGGCATGGTGAACCTCATCAATGCCCTCAAGGCCCTCACACAAGTGGTGACAACCAGCAAACTCAAACATAATGACAGGCCCTTGGGCAAATACCAAGGCGTAGCGCGTGGCGTTATGCATGGTCCACACCTGCATATTAGATGAGTCTAGGCTATAACGAATGTTAACTGGGTCATAAAGTAACATAGCACCACAATCGTGCTTTATAAGCTGCTGCCTTACTCGGTTTAGGCGATACTCTCGGGCCTTGAGCAACACTGAGTGAGGTACAGGGCTCTTAAGGGGGACATCGGCACCTTCAGCATTAAGATAGGCCAGTTTGCGAGTATCAATCATATTAGACTTCCTGGTTTTGAGGCTTAAGTATCTGATTTAAAGCTTACACCTTGGCGTTCGATTGACCGTAAAAACCTATATTATCAGCCTGACTAAAGGCCACCCCAGGACGATCAAAATAGGACAATATGGCAATAATGCGGTCTTCTTCACCCACTATAGGAGAGACCCGATGCAAGGTATTTTGGCCGCAAGGACGCCTATAACAGTTCCTTTTTTACTGAGCACGGGGCTGGATATAAAATGCCCCAGTATACCTGTGGTGGCACCGACTGCAAAATAGGAGCCCTCATTACTCATTACCTGCGAGAGCCGCTTTAAAGTACGACCTGAAACCATAATTTTTGGCCATAAAATACAAGTTACGCGATTGTTGACAATTGGACGCTGCTCGCGTGACCCCAGCGGGATCCATAAGGTAAATAGATTCCAAACCAGAGGTCGTGGTATACCGCTCTAAGCGCTGGTTAAGTTGATTTTTTTGCCTGGCGCTCCAGACAATACCCCAATGACACCAAGGTCTTCTGTCAGCACACCCACTATGAGGCTTCGGAAGTGACTAGCTCGATCTTGGGTGCGTTGTTGCTCAGCTTGAATGAAGGCTTGATAGGACACAACGTAACTCACGCTTGCCAGTACCACAACCAGACCACTCAATAGTGCTAACCAGCGCCATTTTGCAGTTTTATCGCTACGCCTTCGCTGCTCAGCATGTTCATCCCAGCGCCAACCAACCCGCCACACCAATCATCATGGTACCAGCAATGCGGTTCATGAGGCGTACGTTGCCGCTTTTTTGTAACACCTTAACTAGGCTTTTGCCGCCTAAGGCGTACACCAATAGGGATATGGCTTCGAGGGTCAGTATAACGCTCAGCAGCGTCGCCATTTGTGCGGGCAAAGGCTGTGTGGCGTCAATAAACGGCGGCAACAGGGCAATAAAAAATGCCCAGCCTTTAGGGTTGGCTACTGCGGTGATAAAACCTTGGCTGGCCAATTGCCAGCAGCCTGTGTCTTTAGGCCTGCCATTAAGACCAATGGCCATTTTGCCCCTTGAGCGCCACAGCTGAATACCCAAATACAGTAAATACCCCCCTCCAACAGTTTTTAACACCACAAACAGCTCAGGGTACTGCACGATCAGAGCAGCGACGCCCACCACCACCAGTACCGCAACTAAACCTACGCCAATCAACTCGCCCAGCATCATCCATAGGGTTCGGCGTATGCCTACAGTCATACCCAAGGTAAGGGCTAAGGTCATACACATACCCGGCGTTACCGAAACAAAAAAGAAGGTTGGAATCAATGCCAACAGTAGGGTCGTGCTCATGAGTTACATCCATATAATCGCGTTAGGGCTGCGATAGTGAAGCCTCTGTAGGGCCTTGTCAATGCAAAGACAAGATGACTAAAATCAGTTACCATCGCGGCTCCCTATTACAGCACCGTCAAAGGCACTTGATATGCACCACATAAACCAATTTTTTCGAGAATTGTTTAACGAAATAGTGGCTGTATCTTGGCCCCTGTTTAAACTCATGGTGCCAGTGATTGTTATTGTTAAGGTGTTAGAAGAACTCGGTGGTGTCGCCCTCTTAGGCCAATGGCTGGGCCCGCTTATGGCGCTGCTAGGGCTCCCAGAAGGCATGGGGTTAGTCTGGGCAGCTACCATAGCCACAAACATTTACGGCGGTATGATCGTACTCTATTCGTTGCCCTTAGACACCCCTCTATCCATCGCTCAAATGACCGTTTTGAGTGGCTTATTGCTCATGGCCCATGGCCTACCCATTGAAACCAAAATTGCGCAACTAGCGGGCATGAGAATGCGTGCGGCCATCGTCATACGTATGCTCGGCGCGTTTGCCTTTGCTTGGTTGCTGCATGTGTTCTACGATCAAAGCCAGTGGTTACAAGAGCCTGCCCAAATGGTGTGGCAGCCAGACCCTATTGCGCCCGGTTTAATGCCGTGGGGGCTGGCACAAATCAAAGCTTTGGTGATGATACAAATTATCATTATTGTACTGCTATCCTTCTTGAAGGTCCTCAAAGCCATAGGGGTAGAACGAGTCATCCAATGGGTGTTACGACCTATATTAAAACTCATGGGCATTGGCAAAGAAGCCACCACTATCACCTTGGTGGGCATCACCTTGGGTTTGTCGTTTGGTGGCGGCTTGTTGATTAAAGAAGCTCAGGCAGGTCATGTCTCCAAAAAGGACATTTTTACATCTCTGGCACTACTGGGATTTTGCCATAGTCTTATCGAAGATACCTTATTGGTACTGTTATTGGGCGCCCATTTATCGGGGGTACTGTGGTTCCGCTTATTGTTCGCCTTTGTCGTCACCAGCGCCTTAAGTTACTGGCTCACAAAGGTCAGCCCAAGGTTCCAACAAAAACACCTAATTCGATAGCCGCCTTTGATTAGCCAAACTAGGCCAACAGTCTTTATAATAGGGTATGTTAAAGATATCCAACCGCATCACTATTCCCACCCACGAAATTGAGCAACAGTTTATTCGTGCTCAAGGCGCCGGGGGGCAGCATGTTAATAAGACCTCTACAGCGGTACATTTGTTTTTTGACATCCGCGCCTCAACGTCTCTACCGCCCTACGTAAAACACAAACTTCTGAATACGGCAGATCACCGTATTAGCGCTTCTGGCAAAATTATCATTAAATCTCAGGCCAGCCGGAGTCAGGATGCTAACCGGCAAACCGCGTTAGAGCAGTTAACCCAAGTGATCCAAGCCGCCATGGTTCAAGAAAAACGTAGAATCGCCACCAAACCCACCAAAGGCTCTAAAACTAGGCGCTTAGATACAAAAACTCAAAAGGGTCAAACTAAAAAGTTACGTTCAAAAGTCCATGGGGTCTGACGCCACACGGTACTCCCCCGCTGCCAAACTGACGGGTAATTTAATATGGCCTATTTGGGTACGATGAATACTAAGTACTGGGTTACGATAATGACCAAACATACGTTTGATCTGGTGATATCGCCCTTGTTTTAATATCACTTTGGCGGTAGTCGCGGTGGTAATATTTAACTGCGCGGGGGCCGTTGTTAAATCCTCAAAAGCAAAATAAATACCCTGCGCAAAACCGTCCACTTGCTCTTGGGTAATAGGATTAGCAACGGTAACCATATAATGCTTGGGTAGTTTAGTGTCTGGCTGGGTAATTTGGCGAGACCATTGGCCGTCGTTGGTTAACAACAACAGGCCTGTACTATGCAGATCTAGACGCCCTGCAATATGTAAACTCGCGTACTGCGCAGGCAACAAGTCCATCACCGTTTGGTGTTGCTCATCTTTAGTTGCGCTTAATACCCCGTCTGGCTTGTGCAGCATAAGGTAAATGGGGGCTTGTTTACGAAGTATCTGTTGTTGAACCTGGACTGTACAAAACTGGCCAATCAAGGCATCGCCATCACGGCAAATTTCGCCATTAACCAAAATCTGCTCTTGCGCCAGTAACAACTGAACATCACGCTTTTTACAGCCCAGTTGCTGGGCAATAAACTTATCTACTCGGGCCGCGTAAGAAACCACCAGAGTTAAATCCTAGTTACCAAGCGCCGCTTACCAAGTAACTGCTATAGGGCACCAACAGTTTCTTACCGCCATCTAAACTCACGTTTAACGGCGAAGGCATCTTTTTAGGTGGTCTAACAAACCAGTCTATCGCTAACTTACCGCGTTTTATATGTGCGCTTTGAGTCAGCATTTCGGATAATTTTTGGCCACCTAAGTCGTCATTTTCAGCAATGAAATAGTCGCCCTGCATTTGCACGTCGGCCAACGACTGCTTAGCTTTCGAAAGCTGCTTTTGCCACATCCAAGAGGCAATATTAGTACTTAAACCTGCACGCTTCACAAGTTGTGGGTACAAAGGTGCCATAAAATCAATGATCCAACCATCGGCTTCTACCCAGCAGTGGTAATTGCTTTCATTACTGGCTAACTGACCCGTCTGAACTGCTCCAAAGGTTAGTAGTTTGGCCTGTAGACCTAAATGAAACGCCGCTGTACCGACCATCGGCTGTGCAGCAACACCATAGTGACGTTTAAGGATCTGTGCACCATAGACGCTAAATAACAGACTTGCTTCGTGGCTTGCCACGCGGTCGCTGATAAGTAGGGAGTGAATGGTTGAATAGATACGGCGGTAATCGGGCAGTGTGATAAGCATATATGAATTCTAAACAGGTAAAATAAAAGCCCAAGTGTTTATTTTGTAACCTTGGCTAAAAATAAACATTTAGGCTTGCTGGATCAAATCAGATGTCTAAGCTATGAATAAACTTAGTCGTTGGTCCAACCACTAATAGACTTCACTTCCAAAAAGTCTTCTAGACCCCAAACGCCGCCCTCACGACCATTGCCAGACTGCTTATAGCCACCAAAAGGTGCACCGGCGGCTCTGGAAGTACCGTTCATTTCCACCATGCCAGACCGCAAGCGACGGGCCACTCTGTTAGCTTTATTACCGTCTTGAGTTTGTACATAGTTAGTCAAACCATAAACCGTGTCATTAGCAATCGCTAAGGCTTCTTCTTCGGTATCGAAGGGAATCATACATAACACTGGGCCAAACACTTCTTCCCGGGCAATTTGCATGTCATTGTTAACGTCGGCAAAGATAGTGGGTTTAACAAAATACCCTATCTCTAAACCTTCTGGCTTGCCTAGTCCGCCAGCAATAACACGGGCGCCTTCGTCGATACCTACTTTAATAAGGCCTTGGATTTTGTTGTACTGTAATTCTGAGACTACAGGACCAATATGATTGCCTGCCTCTGCAGCCCGGCCCACTTTAGTTTTAGCAGCCACCTGCATTGCAGTTTCTACCGCTTGATCGTAAATGCTACGTTCTACCAACATACGCGTAGGTGCGTTACAGGATTGCCCGGTGTTGTTAAAGCAATGCCTTACACCGCGTACAATGGCTTTTTCGTCGGCGTCTGCAAATACAATATTAGCGCCTTTACCGCCTAGCTCCAGGGCTACACGCTTCACACTGTCGGCAGCGTTTTTAGAGATTAAGGCACCGGCACGGGTTGAGCCAGTAAACGACACCATGTCGACATCTGGATGACTAGTGAGCTGAGAACCTACACCCACGCCGTCGCCGTTAACCAGGTTAAATACACCTGCCGGAATGCCCGCTTCGTGTATCATGTCGGCAAACACCAGTCCTGACAAAGGCGAAATTTCAGACGGCTTAAGTACCATGGTGCAGCCCGCAGCCATAGCCGCAATGGCCTTTAAGGTCACTTGGTTCATAGGCCAATTCCATGGCGTAATCAAAGCACAAACACCAATCGGCTCATAGATGATTTTATCGTTTGGCGCTCGGTCACTCAAAGGCCGTTCAAACTCAAACTTATCTAATTCACGCAATAATATTTTAGTATGCCAAATACCTGTGCCCACCTGAGAGACATTAGCCATGTCGATCGGCGCACCCATTTCCTGGCTAATGGCTTGACCCATTTCGCTGGCTCTTGCCTGATAGATTTCAAGAAACTTTTGCAATAAGCCTAAACGCTCAGTTTTGGGGGTTTGGCTCCAGCTATCAAAGGCTGCTTTAGCGGCTGCAACTGCAGCATCAGTATCGGCCGCGCCACCCACAGAAATAGTTGCACAAACCTCTTCCGTAGAAGGGTCTATCACGTCTAGGTCTGTTGCGGCCAAAGGCGCAACCCAAGCGCCGTTAATGTAAAACTTTTTAGTGTCGATCATAATATAGGTCTCAAATAAATCTAGTTAATCAGACCATTTGCTCTGGGCAAGTGGTCTATATTCCTGTAATCGCTGCAATAACTTTGTGGGGTCGTCATCGACGATTAACAACTGTAAGTGTTTAGGCTTAATAAAACCAGCCTGAACTGCTTGGTCAAAAAACGCTAATAGGGAGTCATAATAGCCGTTAATATTGAGCAATCCAATGGGTTTTTGATGAAATTCAAGTTGCGCCCAAGTCAACACTTCGGTCAGTTCTTCTAGGGTGCCAAAACCACCGGGTAAGGCAATACATGCTCCCGCTAATTCAAACATCATGGCCTTGCGGGTATGCATGGAATCAACCACATGCAATTCGGTCAATCCTGCATGGGATACTTTGTGAGCAAACGACTGCGGAATGATGCCCACTACCTTTTGACCACCAGCTAACACCGCATCTGCAACTTGCCCCATCAACCCGACTTGAGCGCCACCATAAATCAACCCCAAGGAACGCTCACTAATGGCATCGCCTAAGGCTTTTGCGGTGGCCATGTAGACTGGATCTTGACCCTTGCTTGAACCACAAAAAACACAAACGTCTTGCATCTATATTCGCCTTTCTACTGCATTAATATATTATTAGATTATACGCATGTATTGATAATGTACAGCTACTGATTGACATCCTGCTATGATGTCTACATTGCCTATCCAGCCATTATAACTGGAGCCTTAACAAGGCTACCCACACCACTGTAAAGCACGAGGAGTCACTGAAATGGATTTTAATAATCATTATAACCGCATAGCCGTGGCCCTACACTGGCTCATGGCCATAATGATTGTCTTATCACTAGTAGTTGGCAGCCAAGTCCTTGAACCCATGTCCAACGCCAACCCAGACAAACTCTCATTGTTACAAGGTCATGCCATAATAGGCCTCATCACCGGCTTGCTGCTGATATTACGTTATCTAAATATTAAACTGCGCGGCCGACCAGAGCCCGCCAACTGCCTACCCATGATTTAACATGCCGCCGTAACGGAAATCTCCACCAATAGTGCAGGCCTAGCCATTGCTGCTTGCACGCATGCTCGGGCTGGCGCGTGACCCTCGGGCACCCATGCATTCCACACTAAATTCATGGCTGCAAAATCATCCATAGTTTTGAGGTAAATGGTTGCACTTAACATACGGCTCGAGCCAGAACCGACGCTCTCCAACAAGTCATCTACTTTGGCCAACATGGTCTGAGTTTGCTCGGTAATATCGGTATTGGCATCGGCGGCCACTTGGCCACATAAATAAGCGACGTTATTGTGAACCACAACCTTACTGGTGCGTTCGTTAGTTTGATGACGGGCGATGTTCATAAGTTAACTCCCAAAAGGTTGATGATAAAACTTAAGCCCATGTTTTTGCAAATATAAATCAATATTTTTGATAACAAAGCGGCACTGCTATTGACCCTATTCATCGAGCATGTCATGGTCACCTTAAGTCTCCACCACACCCTAGATTCATGCAATCGGAACCGGCATCATGTCCCATCTATTTAGCCCTCTCACCATCAAAGACATCACTTTACGCAATCGTATAGGCGTTGCACCCATGTGCCAATACAGTGCCGTTGACGGCGTAGCGCAGACCTGGCATATGTCGCAGTTGGGCTCTAAAGCCGTAGGTGGTGCCGGTTTAGTGATTACAGAAGCAACGGCAGTGTTACCCGAAGGACGCATTACCCCTGCCTGCATGGGACTATGGAATGACGTTCAAGTAGAGGCCCTCAAGCCGATTATCAAGTTTATAAAAAGCCAAGGGGCCGTTGCCGGTGTTCAATTGGCGCACTCTGGCCGTAAAGGCAGCAGTGCGCCCCCATGGTTAGGTGGGCAACAACTCACCGACGCCGAAGGCGGCTGGAACACCATAGGCCCTACAGACGCACCCTTCGACGATGACGGCACACGCCTGTGGAAAACCCCAAAACAGATGTCCCGAGAAGACATTAACCGAGTTCAAGACGGCTTTGTGGCTGCTGCGGGCCGCGCCGTGGAAGCGGGCTACGAATTGTTAGAAATCCACTGTGCCCATGGCTATTTGTTACACAGTTTCTTAAGCCCGCTGGTCAATACACGTTGCGACGGTTACGGCGGGGATTTGCGCGGCCGAGCTCAATTTTTGTTGGAAACCACTAAAAAGGTAAGAGCCGCTTGGCCCCAAGGTTTACCCTTAGCTGTCCGTCTTTCTATGACTGACTGGGTGGAAGGTGGTTTAACCGTACAAGACAACATTCAAGTGGCCACCTGGCTCAAAGACCTCGGCGTAGACTTAGTGGACTGTAGTTCAGGTGGTGCAACACCCGCTGCTCGGGGTTCTATAAACGGCGGCATTGCACAACAGGTGAGCATGGCTGAAAGCGTACGCGCAAGCACAGGCTTAATGAGTATGGCAGTAGGAGAAATCACTCAGGCCGATCAAGCAGAAAACATTATCGCTGACCGCCAAGCCGACATCGTCTTACTGGCCAGAGAAATGCTACGCGACCCATACTGGCCCACCCACGCAGCACAGCAATTAGGTGTTGAAGTGTCTGAAGTAATGCCGCCGTTACATCAATTTTTTATTGGCCGTTAAAAGCGCCTAATGTCAACTTAAGCCTTAAGCCCTAAGCACTGGCCGAGTCAGGCACGTTGGCCCACCTTCACAAGCAATAATACATAAGGCATCACCAGCAAGAGATCATGGCACAGCTCTAACCGAGACCCAACAAGCTATCTCTACTGCCTCTCAACACACCTCAAAACAAACCGCATTGACTGGTATGATACGCTCTGAAATGGAATTAGAAGCCCGAATTGTGGGCTTCTTCGATGAACACTTAAAAGGCCTTTAGCCCATGTTATTGCAACAATTTCAAGATTGTCCGGCCCTTTGGATTTCAAGTGCAACTTTTTTGAGCCTGCTGATAGGTAGCTTCTTAAACGTGGTTATCCTACGTTTGCCCAAAGCCATGGAGCACCAATGGAAGCAAGAGTGCAGAATGTTGCTAGCATTAGATGAGCCAAGCGAGTCGCTCACTCGCCCAGCTTTAGCCGCCATTGCATGGCCCAATTCCCATTGTCCCAGCTGCAAAACCCCACTCAAAGCCTGGCACAACATTCCTCTAATTTCTTACCTGCTACTCAAGGGCCGGTGTGAGTTTTGCAATTTACCCATTAGCCCACTCTATCCAATGGTAGAACTACTTACAGCCGTGCTAGGTTTAGCTGTAGCTTGGGTGCTGGGTCCAAATTGGCAAGGCGTAGCAAGCTTAGTGTTGGTGTATATATTGGTGGCCATGGCTTTTATAGACCTAGACCATAAACTGCTACCAGACCAGCTCACTTTGCCGTTAATGTGGCTGGGGCTAGCAATCAATGCGTCAGGCATTTTCACCAGCTTACAAGACGCCTTTTGGGGCGCTGTAGCAGGCTACATGAGCTTGTGGCTGGTGTATTGGGGGTTTCGTTTAGCCACGGGTAAACACGGCATGGGCTATGGCGACTTTAAACTGCTTGCTGCCCTTGGGGCTTGGATGGGCTGGCAGGCATTACCCATGATTGTGTTGATGGCGGCAGTTGCAGGCATTGTGGTAGGCCTTGTTTTACGCTTGAGAAAAACACCTACAGATCCACAGATGCCCTTTGGGCCATATTTAGCCGTTGGTGGTTTGGCTTATCTACTGTGTGGCCAACAGATATGGGGGCTATTGAACGCTGTGTTTTGACCCTAATAGAAATACAGCCGATTGTCTGGATCGGGGTATAAGTGCGCGACTTGATCGCCATAGCCATTAAACAATAAGGTAGGTTTACGGCCTAATTGACCAATCACCCGCTCTGTGGCTTGAGTCCAGCGAGGGTGATCAAAACGTGGATTAACATTGGCATAGAAGCCGTATTCACGATCATTCTGTTTCCACCAAGTATTTTGTGGCATATGCTCTACCAACTCTATTTTGACAATAGATTTAATGGATTTAAAACCATACTTCCATGGCACTACCAAACGTATTGGAGCGCCATTTTGTTGCTCTAAGGTCTTATCATAAATACCTGTGGCCATAAGAGTAAGGGGATTCATTGCTTCAGCAATGGTCAGGCCTTCAACATAGGCACCACCAGACCAACCGGCATTGGGCATTTGTTGGGCATCATTTAAGGTAGTAAAGCGCACAAACTTGGCCTTACTATTGGGTTGCGCAGCACGAATGATGTCGGCCAGTTTAATGCCGTTCCAAGGAATCACCATAGACCAAGCCTCGACGCACCTAAATCGATAAACGTGGTTTTCAATGGCGTACTCACCTTTGATTTCAGCAATGTCATATAGACCGGGCTTATCTGCACCTACACCTCCAATATCAACAGTCCAGGGAGACGTAATTAAGCTTTTGATGGCCTTGGATGGATCATCTTTGCCATAGCCAAATTCATAATAATTGTTATAGTTTGTAATAATATTTAACGGCGTAGGCTCAAGCACTTCTGGAATCAGCTCCGGCATTGAAGCCAGAGGAGGGAATGGCTGTTTAGCCTGTTCCTGCTTTTGTAGCAACAGGGCATACCCCTTGTCCACTGCAGGTAAGGCCAACACGGCTAAACCTGCAGCGATCAACCTGCGACGCTTGTTAAATACCATTTCTGAAGTGATTTCCGATGATTTAATGAGCATGGCGATACCTCCAAAGTAAAACGGCAACTAACACACAACCTAGTAATAACGGTTCCAGCACGTCGGACTTTTGGGCCATAAAAAAATGCGCCATAACCGCAGCAATGGCAATATACGTAAGGCTATGAAGACTTTGCCATGACCGGTAGCCCAGCTTCTTAAGCCCCCACCGATTAGACGTCGCAGCTAAGGGCAAAAGTAAAACAAAGGCTAAAATACCCAATAAAATAAATAGGTTGCCTCCAATTTCGTCAACCATAAGCTGCCAATCAAAGGCAAACTCCAAGGCAATCCAAACGACCACATGCACGCTAGCGTAAATAAAGCCCCATACGCCTATATTGCGCCGCAAGGCTAGGTGGCGCTTAACCCACAGCCAGCGCTGGCTCAAAGGTGTAAATAGGAGGCTAACAAGTAACAAATAAGCGCCATAGCGGCCGGTAAAACTGCGTAAGTCCGAGACCAGATCGGGCCCCATAAGGGCATCATAAATGCCCCACATTAGCGCCAGACACAATGCTATATTAAGCAAGTGCTTACGGGATGATAGCGGTAACACTGTGATCGTCATAAGGACGCCTTTACGTAGACCTGTCTGACCTAAACGTAGCAGTTTAAGATAAACAATTCAGTTTCTTGACCAAATATTACTTTAGCACACCCAATAACCAAGTGAAGTCTTTGCTTGACCAGCACCAATTTCCATAGGATTATCAAGTTAATTGGCGCTCTAGCAGCGTCACCGTCGGAATCACCTCTCAGTATTAACCAAAACACAAGCGCAGAATTATTGTATTCTGGCTGAAACACCATAAACACACAGGACAAAAAGGGCACACCTTATGTTTGCACGCGAAAACCTTGCCTATGAAGCCATAAAACTGCCAGAGCGGCCCCACGTCAGTGACGCGCAGATGCAACAAACCGCATTAGATTATTACCACACCATGAAACAGCGGCACTCAGTACGGGATTTCATCGGCCGCGAAGTGCCCACCGCTGTGATTGAACAATGTATTCGCACAGCCGGGTCGGCACCCAGCGGCGCCAACCACCAGCCATGGCATTTTGTCGCCATCCGCAACCCCAACATCAAGCACCAAATTCGCTTAGAAGCTGAAGCCGAAGAAGAAAAGTTTTATGCAGGTGGTGGCGGTGACGAATGGATAAAAGCCCTCGAACCCATCGGCACCAATGCCGACAAGCCTCATTTAGACATAGCGCCGTGGCTGATTGTGATTTTTGCCCAACGTTATGGTGTATTCGATGACGGCACCCGCTTCAAAAATTACTATGTGCCAGACAGCGTGGGCATTGCTACGGGGTTTCTCATCTCTGCATTACATCATGCTGGCCTGTGTAGCCTAACGCACACGCCTAATCCTATGCGGTTTCTCAACAAACTACTCGATCGCCCTGATCACGAAAAAGCCGTAATGATCTTAGCCGTAGGCCACCCATCGCCCGAGGCCACCGTACCCGGTGTAGCCAAAATAAAAAAGCCATTAGACGAAATTCTCACAGTGGTCTAGATCATATCAACCCGCCAACGCCAACTCAGACGCTATAGCCGCCCCCAAGCGTGCATTATTGAGCACCAATTGAATGTTTGCTGCAAGGCTTTCGCCTTGGGTGACTTGAGCTATTTTTGACAGCAAAAACGGTGTACTTTGTTTGCCGTGAATGCCCTGTTTTTGCATTTCTACAATAGCCTCGGCAATCACCTTTTCAATTTCATCGGCATCCATGGCGTATGCGTCTGGAATGGGGTTGGCAATCACAACCCCTCCCGTCAGACCAATACCCCACTTAGCTTTTAAGGCTAAGGCAATACTGGCCGCTGAATCCAACTTGTAGTCCACTTTAAAGTCGCTGCTTTGGGTATAAAACGCGGGCATTACCTTGGTTTTATAACCTATCACCGGCACACCTTGGGTTTCTAGGTATTCTAAGGTTAAACCAATATCTAAAATCGACTTCACTCCCGCACACACCACGGCTACCGAAGTGCGAGCCAGTTCTTGTAAGTCAGCAGAAATATCCATCGTATTTTGCCCATGACGGTGCACGCCGCCAATGCCACCCGTAGCAAATATTTTAATGCCGGCCATAGCTGCAACAATCATGGTGGCAGCCACGGTAGTAGCGCCGTCGAGCTGCTGCGCCACCATAAACGGCAGGTCGCGGCGGCTGGTTTTAATGACCTCAAAACCACGTTTACCTAGGTGCGTGATTTGTTGTTCATTTAAACCCACCGTTAAACGGCCATTTAAAATGGCAATGGTGGCAGGTTCCGCACCATTATCTCTTACAGTTTGTTCTACCAATAATGCCGTTTCCACATTTTGTGGGTAAGGCATGCCGTGGGAAATGATGGTGGATTCCAGTGCGACAACAGGCTGATTATTGGCCAAAGCTTGCTCAATGCGTGGGTGTATATCTAAATACGCGTTTAGTAAAGAGGTGTCATTTGGCATGGGCATTCCTTTAACATGCGTTGTACTAATTCAGGGCTGAGTTGAGGGTTAATGGTGGTTTGACTCGACATGGTTATTTGCGCGCAGGCAAGGCCGTAGGCCACTCGAGCTTCTGCATCCAAGCCCTGCATCCAGCCCGCACAAAGCGCCGCCATCATAGCATCTCCAGCACCGTTACTATTGATCACTTTAGGGGCTTGAGTGTGATCGCCCATCGCCATCACAAACTGCTGCTGTGGCCCACTGTACAGCACGCCGCGGGCACCCAAACTTAAGTACAAATGCCTTACACCTTGCTGTGCAAACCAATCGGCAAGGCTAATGAGCTGAGCATCAGATGGTGTTGAACCAAAGCTTGTGCCCGCAATGGCCTGGGCTTCGGCCAAATTCGGTTTAAGGCTATGTATTTGCTGCAGGTGCGGTTTAATACGCACGGCTTTAGCCACAGAAACCGTATCTACAAACAGCGGTTTATCGGCTATGGCACCACACAGGTACCTCAAACACTCAGCGCTTAAATTGGTATCCATAGCCACCAACCCTGCTGCGCTAAGGTGATTTAAATGAGGTTTCAATTGCGCCTCACCAAAACCATCGATCAAGCTCATATCCGCAATAGCAACTTGCATCTCACCGGCTTCATCAACAATCGATAAATAGGTGGAAGTGGTCTGCTTTGGCAACACCGCCACGGCTTGGGTTTCAATCCCTATGCGTCGGCAATGCTCTTGTAAAAACCAGCCGTTAGCATCATCGCCCAACGGCGCCATTAACCAACAGGGTTGGTTTAGCCGGATTAAATTTTCGGCAATGTTGCGGCCCACCCCACCTGGGCTACTGGTGACATAACCCGGGTTTGAGGTAAACCCAAGCAGCGAATTGCTAGGCGAACCTAGCAAGTCCATATTGGCGCCGCCAACGACGACACAATAAGCCCCTATACAAACTCCGCGTGGGTATCGGCCTGCTGGCAAATAGCCAGCGCGTCGCCTAAGGCAACCGCTCCGTTCATTAGGGCGCGTCCAACTATGGCACCTGCAATGTTGGGTAACAAGCGCAAGGTAGAAATGTCATCGAGTGACTTCACCGCACCGCTGGAAATGACAGGAATGTGTAATTCATCCACCATTTGCGACGTCATGGCAAAAGTGGCTTCTGGATGATCATCATCTAAGTCGATGTCGGTATAGATAATTGCAGCCACGCCATGATCTTGCAAATCTCTGGCCACCTCTAAGGGTGTGTAGATAGTTTCTTCGGTCCAACCATGAACCATCACCTTGTTCTGCCGAGCATCAATGGAGACCACCACCTGGCCTGGATAATGATTACACAGCTCGTGCAAAAAATGCCTGTCTTCAATGGCAGCAGTGCCAATAACAATCCGTGAGGCGCCGTGTTCGAACCACCAGCGTGCGCCTTCAATAGTGCGAATGCCACCGCCTACTTGCACAGGCACATCCACTTTATCAATGATTTCTAATACCGCTTTGTGGTTATCGTGTCCACCACGCATGACATTGTCCAAGTCCACAACGTGCAGCACATGGGCGCCCTGGGCAACGTATTTTTGGGCGGCTTCGAGGGGCGACATATCATACACAATAGGGTCGCCCATGTGGCCACGGCGTAAGTTCACGCAACGACCATTTTGGATTTCTATATCTGGATAAATAACCATCACCGAACTCCTAATTATTATTGTTTTTACAGCATACTCCGCCGCCAATAAAAATCCAGTTTTTTCAACAATGACCAGCCCAGCAGTTAGCCGACGTGTGTAGGCAGAGTATTGAGGTAAAGCATAGCCACAAACGCAGACCAGGCCGTCACCGCAAAACCCAAGACTAAGGGCAGTACAGTGCCGTCATAAGACATACCAACCCACAGACCAATGGGCACCGAAATAAGGGTAGCGCTGGAGCCAACAACAGAAGCGCCCATGCCGGCAAGTTTGCCTAATGGCTCCATAGCGAGGGCATTTAAGTTGCCAAAACGAAATCCAATGCCAAAAAATATGATGCTGCATAACGCCATAAAGGCGCCTAAACTCGGGCCTTGGGCCAAGCTGTGTGCGTACAAATAGAAAGCCAAACACGCACTACCCGTCATCACATTGGTGATCTGCACCAATCGGTACATACCAAAACGCAGCACCAATTTTGCATTAAGTAACGAGGCACCAATGGTTGGTAATGCCAACACAGCAAAATAGAAAGGGAAGGCCTCACCTACACCATAAGTCTGCTGGAAAATTTGTTGGCTGGAGCTCAGATACCCCATAAAAGCGCCAAGTACTATGCCGGAAACCAAGGCATAGCCCGTAGCAATGGGGTTAGCCAACACCTGAAGCATAGTGGACCAGAGTTTTTTGGGGTGAAGGGATAAACGGTTTTCTGGTTTTAGGGTTTCGTCTAAACGCATCAACACCCAAACAAACATGATGACTGCAATCACCACATACAGGCCAAATATCCACTGCCAAGGGCCAATTAACAAGACCCCCTGCCCTACCAATGGCGCCATAATCGGCACGGCCATAAACAAGGTCATGGCAAACGACATAATACGCGCCATGGCTGGCCCGCTATAACAGTCTCTAACTAAAGCTACTACCATAACCCGTGGCCCAGAAGCACCAAAGCCCTGTAAAAATCGACCTAGCAACATGGTTTCTAGGGAGTTCGCATTGGCGCTTATAAGGCTACCCACACTAAAGATAGCCAACCCCAAAAAAATACTGCTCCTACGGCCATATGTGTCAGAAATAGGGCCATACACCAGTTGCCCTAAGGCATGACCAGCAAACACAGCCGTTACTACCAGCTGAATGGCATTACCATCCACTGAAAAGTCGCGCGCCATAAGGCCTAGGGCTGGCAACATAGCATCTGTAGTTAACGCCACCATAGACATTAACGAGGCCATTATTATGACAAACTCGCGCTGGCTAATGCTCATGAGGTTAGCCTGCCATTAAGTTAGGCAGCCATAACACTAAACCAGGCAAAAGAATTAACACCATTAAACGTACGATATCCACCATCCAAAACGGCGTGACCCCACGGAAAATGGTGCTAAGCTTCACATCGTCCAGCATGCTCTTAAGTACAAATACATTGAGGCCAACAGGGGGCGTAATGAGGCTAATTTCGGTAATCACTACCACAATAATACCAAACCATATGAGAGCCAGTTCCGGGTCCATTAAGGCTTCTGAGTATTCGCCTAAATCTAACCCTAGCACCAGCGGATAAAACACGGGCACCGTCAGCATTATCATGGATAAACTTTCCAACACCGTGCCCAACACCACGTACACCAACATAATAAGTACGATCACAGCGATAGCTGACAAGTCGAAGGATACCACCCACTCAGATAGTAACTCTGGCAAGCCTGCAATATTAACGTAGTTAGAAAAGATTTCTGCACCAATCAGAATAACAAAAATCATGGACGTAGTGCGTGCACTTTCAACCAAGGTTTCAAACAGTGCCTGCCAGGTTAGACGCTGGCGAATTAAAGCAATAAAGAAAGCACCCGAAGCACCAATACCGGCCGCCTCTGTAGGCGTAAAAATACCACCGTAAATGCCGCCGATCACCAAGCCAAACAGCGCCAACACGCCAGACACGCCCCACAGGGCTTGCAAACGTTGGGGCCAACCAAAGCGTTCGCCACGTGGGCCTTTTTCGGGTTTCAAAGTGACGGTCACCAGCACGGCAACCAAATACAAAATCACACCCAACAAACCTGGCAAAATACCGGCAATAAATAGCAGTCCAATATCGCTTTCGGTCATGATGCCAAAAATAATTAAAATTACACTGGGCGGAATCAAAATACCCAGCGTACCACCGGCTGCAATAGAGCCTGCAGCTAAACCTTCGTCATAGCCATATTTTCTCATGGGTGGCATAGCCACCTTAGACATAGTGGCAGCCGTGGCTAAACTTGAGCCACACACCGCACTAAAACCACCACAGGCCACCACAGTGGCCATAGCAAGGCCACCACGACGATGGCCTAAAAAGGCATTGGCTGCCGTATACAGCTCGTCAGACAAGCCAGCACGGCTGACGAAATTGCCCATTAAAATGAATAAGGGCACCACCGAAAGGCCATAATTTAGGCCCGTGTCATAGGTAATAATACTGGCCATGGCCATAGAACCAGAGAAACTGGTCATTAAACCAAACCCTATAAACCCCACCAACCCCATGGCAAACGCAATAGGCATACGCACCACAATCACTAAGGTGAGCATCGCAGCAAAGGCAATTAAAGATTCATACATAGGGTTTAAGCTTTTTTAGAAGGAGGAGTAGAAGATGTAACGCCAGCTCGAGCATATTGCCAAGCCAACAATAAGGCAATAAAACTACTTAAGCCTATGGCGATACTGATGTAGAAAAATACCGGCGCCGTAGGTAACAATAGCATTGCAGTTTGGTCGCCATAACGAACAGATTCAAGGGCTTTATGCCAAACTTTATAGCTAATTCCAGCTAAGATTATGCTCATTGCTAATGCAATAGCAACGTCCCTTAACCAAGATAAAAGGTTAGGGACAAAGGCATCAATTAGGTCCACCGTAATATGGCCATCTTTGGCAGACACCAAAGGCAGAGCAGAAAAGATAATGGCCGCCAACAGCAGTTCCGTGATCTCGTAGCTACCGTTTACCGGCGCATTAAATCCATAGCGTCCAACCACGTCGACTAAGGTTACAAGCATCAACAAAAACAAAAGGGTGGCTGCTAGGCCACCCAATATACGCTGCAGCACAAACTGCATTACGGAGCCGGGTACAAGTACCCGGCTCCTTGACTGACTAAGCGACATTACTCAGCAGCAACTTTAGCAATTTCTGCACGTAAATCAGCCATTACAGCAGCACCGTCTACACCCAAGCCGTTAGCTGTAGCGACCCAGTCTGATTCTAAGTGGCCCGTTGCAGCTTTAATTTCTGCTACAAACGCATCGCTTGCATTAACAGTAGCAATACCTGCGTCGTTCATCGCCGCTTGACCTAGAGCATCATGCTTATCCCAACCCTGACCGGCAATACGGGCAAAGTTTTCGCCAGAAGCGCGCATTAGAGCGGCTTGGTTGTCGGCACTTAAGCCTTCAAACTTAGCAGGGTTCATGGTTAAGAAGAAGCTGGTGTTGTACAAACCACCTGGCACCTTAGTGGCATGGCTTAACAATTTGGTGAGCTTGAATGACTTGATGGATTCAGTAGGCAAGAAAGTGCCATCGGCAACGCCACTAGACAACATTTCGTAGTTCTTTGTAGCTGAGGCTAGCATTGCAGTAACGCCCAATGCTTTAGCGGCATTACCTGCAACACCACCGCCAACACGGAACTTTAAACCAGCCATATCTTCAACACTGTTAATAGCACGCACGTTGTTATGAATCACACCTGGCCCGTGGGACATTAAACCCAACAGCACGGTGCCTTCATGTTCGTTAACTGACTCTAGGTGCTTCTTGTAGATGCGCCAGTAAGCAACAGACACGTCTTCTGCACTGTCACCCAAAAATGGTAACTCAGTAGCGGCTGTTAGCTTAAAGCGGCCAGGCTGGTATCCGTGTACACCGTAAGTGATGTCGGCAACACCATCTTTAGCAAGGTCATAGTGCGCTGGTGGGGCACCTAAAGCCTTAGGTAAAATACGCACCTTAAGTTCGCCGCCGCTTTCAGCTTCTACGGCTTTAATCCAAGGTTTAATAATGTCGGCAACCACAGGATGTTTTGGTGGTAACCAAGACGACAACAATAGGGTTTCAGCGGCGCTGGCCACTGTGGATGCGCCAAGCATAAGGCCAGTGGCCATAGTAGCGACGATTAACTTTTTCATGTATTACTCCGTATTTTTAGATTTATCAGCGAACCAAAAACCAGTGACATGGGTCACCAATTGGCCTTCAGCATACACTCGATTAACTTCACATGTAAACTATACAAACAACAATTATGATACTTTTTTCTAACAAACTTCATTTTTTATGAATCATTTTCTTGCAACAGGCTACATGTTGCAGTGCCATACAACAGTTGTTACTATACAGTCACTATTAGTTAATGTGTTAACTATATTTAGAAAATATGTAACTTAGGTCCCATGCCCATGACATCTGCAAGCCAGCTACTTAACGACTTACACGACATCCTACCCGCCATTGCTACCAATGCCAATAAGGCAGAAGAGCTGCGTATGACGCCGCCAGAGAACATTGCCCTATTAACCAAGATTAAGTTCATGCGCGCCTTTCAACCTAAGGCATGGGGCGGCTTAGAGCTTTCGTTACCACAATTTGCCGAATGCGTGGCCACCCTAGCCGGCGCTTGCGCGGGCACGGCCTGGTCTACTAGCTTGCTTAACACCCACAGCCACCAACTGGCGTTATTCTCCCAACAAGCACAACAAGATGTATGGGGCCAAGACCCCGAAGCGACCATTAGTTCTAGCATTGCACCCTTTGGCAAAACCACAGAAGTAGATGGCGGCGTGATGTTTAGTGGCGACATGAGCTGGAGCAGCGGCTGTGACCACGCCCAATGGGCCATTATGGGATTCATTCGCGCAGGGGCGGCAGTGGATGCGGCACCACACCAACATTTTGCTTTAGTACCTAGGGCCGACTACGAAATTATTGATAACTGGCATGCCATGGCCATGAAAGGCTCCGGTACTAAAACCCTAAAAGTACGGGACGTATTTGTGCCAGAACACCGTATCGAATCGGCCAAAGCTCTGATGACCGGTCAATCCACCGGCTACGGCATGTACCCAGAAAGCGACATCTTTTTTTCCGCCTACCGCCCTTACTTTGCCTGTGGCTTTTCGGCCATTAGCCTAGGCATTGCCGAACAAATGATCCGTTGGTTTACCGAACGCTCTAAAACCCGCGTACGGGCTTATACCGGTGCAGAAGTGGGCAAAGACGTACCCGCCTACATGCGTTTGGCCGAATCTAAGCACCAAATCAACGCCGCCCGCGCCTTACTAGAAAAAGACTGGAACGACCTCGCGCAAATGGGTGTTAAACATGCCCTACCCGACGCCGATCAACTAGCTCAGTGGCGCACCAACCAAGCCTATGCCGTAAAAATGTGTGTAACGGCTGTTGACCGTTTGTTTGAATCCAGCGGCGCCAATGCCTGGTTCTTAACTAACGAAGCCCAGCGCCTGTTTAGGGATTCCCACATGACTGCGGCCCATGCCTATACGGATTACGACGTCTGTAAGCAGATCTACGGTCGCCATTTGGTGGGCCTAGAACCCGACCCACGTTTGCTTTAACAAACGCACTACCTCAATTCCACCACGTCGTGCAATAAATCCAGTAGGTCGCTCATTTTTTTAGCGCCGTACTTGTCATTCAAGCCTTGATAGATCACCTGCACTTCTGGCGTAACCGATTCGATCAACTGCGCACCTACGGGCAATATCTGCAACAACACTCGGCGCCCGTCTTTACCGTCGGCACGGCGCGTAAGCATGTTCTTTTCTTCTAGATTTTTAATGATACGGGTGAGGCTCGGCGCCAGAACACAGGCACTTTTTGCTAATTCTTTAGCATCCATCAGGCCATTTTCGTGCAACACCCGTAATACACGCCACTGTTGATCGGTAACTTCGTGGTCTTTAAGCACTTTACGAATAGGTGACATCACCGTTTCTCGCGCTCGCAACAAAGCCAGGGGTAACGCACGGTCTGTTTTGGTAGGCTGCATAGTCAGTCTCGAACAGTTAATAATGAAATTACTACCATTATACGGCCTTAACCAAAATTACTAAACAGGTTAACTAACCCCCGCCCCGCCCTTCCCTCGCATTTGACTCGTCTTTCCGGCGAATACCAGAATCCCCAGATCCTCACCAACGTCAGGATGACCCCAAACCAAAAACATGATTTGCATCATATCCATAATTTAGTTAACATATTAATTAGTTTGCCATATATCGCATATAAAGAGACACGCCCATGCCCCACGTAACCATGGAATATTCCGCCAACCTCGAATCAAAAGTTGATTTTGATGGATTGTGCCGCGCCATCCACAGCACCGGTATCGATACCGGTTTATTTGAACTCGGTGCCGTGCGAGTGCGCGCCATAAAGTGCGATCACTACGCAGTAGCAGATTTACTGCCACAAAACAGCTTTATCGACACCTCCATTCGTATTGGCTTAGGCCGCAGCCAAGCCGATAAAAAACGCCTAGGCGAAGCCATTAACGCCACCATGAACACATTTTTGGCACCACAACTGGCCCAACCCTACTTTGCCCTCTCTATAGAAGTGCGAGAAATCAACACACCCTTAAGTTGGAAAACCAACGCCATGCACCCGCGTATCCGCAGCGCCTCCACTAACAACACAGGAGAAGCGTAATGAGCAGCTTCGCCCAAAACCAAAAAAATGCCGCGCAATACTTAACCCAGTTTAACGGCGGTGTGTTAAACCACATTGACGGTCAGCAACAACCAGCCCAAGACAACACCTGGTTTGAAAGCTTATCCCCCATTAACCTAAAGCCCATAGCCAAAGTGGCCCACGGCAAAGCCGCAGACATTAACCTAGCCGCCCAAGCCGCCCACCGCGCCTTTACCCCATGGGCTGCCATGAGCGGTAAACAACGACAGAAAATCCTCCACAAGGTGGCCGATGGTATTGAAGCCCGAGCCCAAGAAATTGCCCTTTTGGAGTGCATCGACACAGGCCAAGCCATTAAATTTATGGCTAAAGCAGCCCTACGCGGTGCTGAAAACTTTCGTTTTTTTGCCGACAAAGCCGTGCAAGCACAAGATGGCCAATCCCTTTATGCCCAAGGCCAAGTGAACGTAACCAAGCGTTACCCCATTGGCCCCGTAGGTGTAATCACTCCATGGAATACACCCTTCATGTTATCCACTTGGAAAATTGCCCCTGCCCTAGCCGCCGGTTGCACCATTGTGCATAAGCCCGCAGAATTTTCGCCTTTAACCGCCAGCTTGTTAGTACAAATTGCAGAAGATGCCGGTTTACCTAAGGGCGTATGGAACCTAGTTAATGGCATGGGTGAAGACGCAGGTAAAACCCTTACCGAGCACCCCCTTATTAAAGCCATTGCCTTTGTAGGCGAAAGTAGCACCGGCTCTTTAATTCAAAAGCAAGGTGCAGACACCTTAAAACGAGCTCACTTTGAACTGGGTGGCAAAAACCCCGTACTCGTATTTGCCGATGCCGACCTGGACAAAGCCGCCGATGCCGCAGCCTTTATGATCTATTCGCTTAATGGTGAGCGTTGTACATCTTCTTCACGCCTATTGGTAGAAGAAAGCATTTACGACACCTTTTGTGCCATGGTGGCAGACCGCGCTAATCGCATTAAAGTGGGCCACCCCCTTGACCCTAATACGGTTATTGGACCGCTCATCCACCCCGAACACGAGGCCAAGGTATTGTCTTACTTTGAAGCCGCCAAAGCCGACGGCGCCACCATTGCCGCTGGCGGCAATAAAGTAAGTGAGCTATCGGGCTGTTATGTAGAACCTACATTATTTACCCAAGCCCATAACCAAATGCGCGCAGCTCAAGAAGAGATTTTTGGCCCAGTGTTAACCGCTATACCCTTTAAAGACGACGCCGATGCCGTGGCCATTGCCAACGACAGCCAATACGGCCTAGCGGGTTATTTGTGGAGCCAAAACGTAGAACGTTGCTGGGCTATCGCCGATCAACTTGAGGCAGGTATGATTTGGGTTAACAGTGAAAACTCTCGCCATTTACCTGCGCCTTTTGGTGGCGTTAAGGCCTCGGGCATCGGCCGCGACGGCGGTGATTGGTCGTTTGAGTTCTATATGGAAACCAAAAACATTTGTTTTGCTATGGCAGGCCATCAACCACCTCAGTTAGCTAAATAACACCAAAAAAGCACAGGACCAAACATGAACAATTACCCCAGATTTGCCACCGTTACAGCTAATTCTAACAGCCACTACGGCCTAGTCACCGACACCGGTTTTATCAGCCTAAGCAACACCTTTGGGGACCAGTACCCCACCCTAAAAGACGTCATTGAAGCTGGCCAACTAGACGCATTAGCCACATCTGCACAAGGCCAAGCCGATGACTTTAACAGCAGCGAATTTAGTTACCAAATACCGATTGATAACGCCGAAAAACTCATTTGTATTGGCGTAAACTACCCCGCCCGTAACGAAGAATATAAAGATGGCCAAGCAGCGCCGCCATTTCCTTCCATGTTTATTCGTTTTGCCCGTTCTTTTACCGGTCACGATACACCTTTAGTACGCCCCCATGCCTCTAGCCAGTTGGATTACGAAGGCGAAGTCGTGATTGTCATTGGCAAAGGCGGCCGCCACATTGCCAAAGAAAACGCCCTAGAGCATATTGCCGGCATTAGCCTATGTAACGAAGGCACCTTGCGCGACTGGGTGCGCCACGCCAAGTTTAACGTGACTCAAGGTAAAAACTTTGACTCTAGCGGTGCCATAGGCCCCTGGATGGTAGCCTATAAAGATGAAAGCCAAATTGCCGACATTCGCCTCACCACCAAAGTGAACGGCGAACTGCGCCAAGACGACCGCACTGGCCGCATGATGTTCGACTTCCGCTACATTATTAACTACATTTCTACCTTTACCACCTTGGCACCTGGCGACATTATAGTCACTGGCACTCCCACAGGCTCTGGCGCACGCTTAGATCCACCGGTATATCTAAAACCTGGTGATATGGTAGAAGTAGAAGCCGAAGGCATTGGCTGCCTACGCAACAGCATTGTTGATGAGGCTTAATCGCTATGGCCCTAACCAAACAACAGATTAAAGAGGCGGCACAGCGACTAGACGCCGCTGAAAGAGCCCGCCAGCAAACGGGCCTAATATCGCTGGCCTACCCTAATATGACCATGGACGACGCCTATGCTATTCAAGCAGGCTGGGTGGAACATAAGTTGGGCAGCGACCGTAGTATTGTAGGCCATAAAATTGGCCTTACCTCTAAGGCCATGCAAGCCGCCCTCAACATAGATATTCCGGACTCAGGCATTTTGTTTGATGATATGTTGTTCAACAGTGGCAGCAACATCCCCCAGGACCGATTTATTCAGCCCCGTGTAGAAGCCGAAATTGCATTTGTGATGAAACACGACCTTGCCGGCGACAATGTGACCGTTGAGCAAGTGATGGCAGCCACAGGTTATCTAGTGCCGTCCCTGGAAATATTAGATACCCGCATTCACCGCAAATGCCCACAAACCGGCGTGGCTCGCAATGTATTTGACACCATTGCCGACAATGCCGCCAACGCAGGTTTAGTATTAGGTGAACAACGCACCGACCCTAAGAAAGTTGACATGCGCTGGATTGGCGCTATTGTGAGTGCCAATGGTGAAGTAGAAGAAACCGGGTTAGGCGCAGGCGTACTTAACCAGCCCGCCTTAGGTATTGCTTGGTTAGCCGCGCGTTTAAACCAATATGGTGATAGCATAAAGGCAGGCGAAATTGTACTTTCTGGCTCCTTTATCCGCCCCATTGAAACCCAAACAGGCACCTTAATTGAAGCCGATTTTGGTGATTTTGGCCAAGTTAGCTGCCGTTTTTAACGGCCTACTACTATTCACAGGAATCGTCCATGCCCGCACCTATTAATCAGTTTAAACAAAAGCTCTTAGCAGGCCAGCAACAAATTGGTTTTTGGCTGGGTATGGGCAGCCCTAATGCAGCCGAAATTGCCGGTGGCGCAGGCTTTGATTGGCTGTTAATCGATGCCGAACACGGCCCTAACGACATCACCAACCTAGTGAGCCAAATGCACGCCCTGCAAGGCTCCAACTCCAGCATTGCCATTCGCCCACCCATAGGCGAAGCCTGGGTAATTAAGCAAATATTAGATATTGGCTGCCAAACTGTATTGGTACCCATGGTAGAAACCGCCGAGCAAGCACGCCAACTTGTACAGGCCATGAACTACCCACCCCAAGGTATTCGTGGTGTGGGTGCTGCCTTAGCCCGGGCATCCCACCACAACCGCATCCCAGATTACCTAAAAATGGCCAACGACCAGATATGCCTATTAGTACAAATTGAGGCCGAACGTGGCTTAGATAACCTTGAGGAAATACTCACAGTAGAAGGCATAGACGGTGTATTCATCGGCCCAGCAGACTTAGCCGCCGACATGGGCTACTTAGGCCAACCCACGGCAGAACCCGTACAACAAGCCGTGTGTGCAGCTATTGAGCAAATAGTAGCCGCTGGTAAAGCCGCTGGTATCCTCATGGCCGTACCAGAACTAGTACAACAATATCTCAAACTCGGCGCCACCTTCGTCGCCGTAGGCACCGACGTCACCAGCTTCGTCAAAGCCACCGACGCCCTTGCCGCGCAATACAAAAACAACGCCGCATCACAGTCGGAATCCGGAGTTTATTAGCGTATAATATCGCACTTGATTTTACCTTACGAAAGCCATGCCCATGACCACACCCACAGACCACAAAGTTGCCGACATCTCCCTAGCCTCCTGGGGCCGCATGGAAATCGACATTGCCGAAACCGAAATGCCAGCCCTAATGGCACTGCGCAGCAAATACGCCGCCCAAAAGCCCCTAGCCAATGCCAAAATCATGGGCTGCATTCACATGACCATTCAGACGGCCGTGTTGATTGAAACCTTAGTCGACTTGGGTGCCGAAGTACGCTGGTCTTCATGCAACATCTTCTCCACCCAAGACCACGCCGCTGCCGCCATTGCCGCTGCAGGCATTCCGGTATTTGCTTGGAAAGGTGAAACAGAAGAAGAAGCACAATGGTGCATCGAACAAACCATCGTTAAAGATGGCAAAGACTGGGGCGCTAACATGATCCTAGACGACGGTGGTGATTTAACCCTGATGCTGCACGAGCAATTCCCAGAAATCCTAGCCAACTGCCACGGCATCTCCGAAGAAACCACCACCGGCGTACACCGCTTACAAGAAATGCTCGAAGCAGGCACCTTAAAAGTGCCAGCTATCAACGTCAACGACGCTGTTACCAAGAGTAAGAACGACAACAAATACGGCTGTCGTCACTCGCTAAACGACGCCATCAAACGCGCCACAGACCACCTTCTAGCGGGCAAAAAAGCCCTAGTCGTGGGTTACGGCGACGTAGGCAAAGGTTCTGCTGCATCATTACGCCAAGAAGGCATGATCGTAAGGATCACCGAAATCGACCCCATTTGCGCCATGCAAGCCTGTATGGACGGCTTTGAAGTGGTTTCGCCCTACCTAAAAGGCGACAATACTGGCGATCTAAGCTGCATCAACACTGCCATAATGGGCACAACTGACCTAATCGTCACCACTACCGGCAACACCAATGTGTGTGATGCCAACATGCTTAAAACCATTAAAAATGGCGCAGTAGTCTGTAACATCGGCCATTTCGACAACGAAATCGACACCGCATTCATGCGTGAAACATGGCAGTTTGAAGAAATTAAGCCCCAAGTACACAAGGTATACCGCTCAGGAGATAACAAAGGTGATTTTATTATCCTCTTGTCCGAAGGCCGCCTAGTCAACCTAGGTAACGCCACAGGCCATCCATCACGCATTATGGATGGCTCATTCGCCAACCAAGTACTGGCACAAATGCACTTATGGGAAGCCAAGTTCGCCAACCTAAACGCAGCAGACAAACAAGCCAACCTATGGCTAAAAGTCTTACCAAAGAAGCTAGACGAAGAAGTAGCAGCGGACATGGTAGCCGGTTTTGGTGGTGTAATGACCAAACTCACCGCTACCCAAGCCAGCTACATCAACGTACCTGCTCAAGGCCCATTTAAGCCAGAGAGCTACAAGTACTAATAACCACCTGGTCCTGACGACAGTCAGGACGTCATTTCGGCCCCACATAACCACCATTCAGGCCTTACACAACCGTCATTCCGGCGAAGGCCGGAATCTCACCACGGCCCGAGATCCTGACCTCCGTCAGGATGACAGCCTTTGCGAACGCTTCCTTTCGTCTTTGCAAGGGCAGCGAAGCACAATCCACCTGTCAAACGAACACCCAATGCGCGTTATATTTTCCCACCCAGGGTCAAGGTAACTTGCTGGGCAGCTGTGGTTACTTTAGCTCCAATTAAGGCGATGTGCTGTGGCTCAAAACGCACACTAGGGCCAGACACCGATATGCCACCCACCACTTCGCCGTGCGCGTTACGTATCGCCGCACCGACACAACTCATGCCGGTATAACGTTCTTCTTCATCAAACGACCAGCCACGTGCTGAGATTAGGTCTAAGTCGGCATACAGATCTTGTGGGGTGACTAAAGTCTTGGCGGTGTACTGGGGTAAGCCAACTGTCTTTAACAAACCGTCGACCTTATGCCGCGGCAGTTGTGCAAGCAAGGCTTTACCAATACCTGATGAATGCATAAGTGCTCGGGTTCCCGCACTAAAAAAGGCCCGAATAGGGTTTGTAGTTTCTACTTGAGCCACAAATACCACTTCGGCATTGTCCATGACAGCCAAATTAGCAGTTTCACCCGTGGCTTCCATCAAATGCCGTAGCGGTGCTTGGGCCGCTTCAAGGAAATTAGTCCGTGACAAGTACGCACTACCCACCCTAAAAGCCTCAATGCCCACTTGCCACAACTGGGTATTTTCATCAAAATCGACAAAATCGTGTTGTTGGAGAGTCATCAACAAACGGTGTGCACTAGACGCCGGCATACCCACTTGCAAAGATAAGTCACTCAAACTTACACCATGGTGCTGAGCGACTGTTTTCAGCAAAGCAATGCCTCGATCTAAGGCTTTCACGGTTGATTTACCATCTTCAGCAGAGGTATTTCTAGGGCGACCACGGCCACGTTTTATGTCATTCATCACTTATACCTACAGATTTAACTATTGCATTAAGCGATAAGGCAGAAAATATATCAACAATAATTTTCCAAAAATATTTAATTTTTCTTTTTGAAATATTTAATACACTTAATTTTCAATATGTTAATTATTTTAATTTTAAGTGGAAATGTTTTTCAAAAAAATTGTTTATTAATAAATTACAAAGCAAACTATCGATATAAACTGACGTAACCCGAGGTAGTAATGATGCAACATCAAAATCCAATTTTTATCCCAGGCCCAAGCAACACACCTGATGTACTTAAAGCAGCCATGAACATCAGCAACTTTGACCACCGTGCACCCGACTTTGCAGACGATTACATACCCCTTTTAAATGACCTTAAAAAGGTCTTTAAAACAGAAACGGGCCAAGTATTACTGTTTTCAGCAACCGGCACAGGTGGCTGGGAAGGCGCAATCAGCAATACCCTATGCGCTGGCGATAAAGTACTCATTGCGCGTTACGGCATGTTCAGCCAACGCTGGATCGATCTTTGCCAACGGTTTGGTCTCGACGTAGAGGTGGTTGATTGTGAATGGGGCACCGGAGCGCCGATCGAAGAATTTGGCCGCCGCCTATGCGCCGACACACAAGGCCATATCAAAGCGGTATTGGTGACCCACAACGAAACTGCTACAGCGGTAAAAAGTGACGTACACGGCGTTCGTAAGGTTATGGACACAGCCAATCATAACGCATTATTAATGGTCGATGCTGTTAGTTCTTTGGCCAGCATGGAGTTCCGCATGGATGATTGGGGTGTAGACATTGCCATTACCGGCGCTCAAAAAGGCTTTATGCTGAACACGGGCTTGGCTATCGTCGGCGTCAGCCCAAAGGCTATGCAAGCTACCAAAACCGCAACACTACCACGCTGCTTTTTTGACTTTAACGACATGGCCAATGCCAACGCGATTGGAAGCTACCCCTACACGCCTCCTGTGCAGCTTTTTAACGGCCTAAGAGCCAGCGTAAACCTACTTCTTAACGAAGGCATGGATAATGTGTACGCAAGGCACCACCGCATTGCAGAGGGCGTTAGGGCTGCCGTAGTTGCATGGGGGCTTGATCTATGTGCTCAAACCCCAGACCTATACTCGGATACTGTTACGGCCATTATGGTGCCACAAGGCAAGGATGCGAACCTAATCACTCAACACGCTTACAAGGCTTATGGCGTATCTTTTGGTGGCGGTCTTGGGCAAATGGCAGGCAAACTATTTCGCATAGGACACCTTGGCGCAATGACCGATGTAATGGCCTTATCAGGCATTGCCACCGCTGAGATGGTGATGGTCGATTTGGGTTATGACATTAAGCTGGGCTCAGGCGTTGCTGAGGCGCAACAGATTTACCAAAAAGGCTATGATGATTAGCCAAACATCGGCTTGTATAAAAGCCCTTGTTAATTTAATTAGTTTTAGCTAATATATAGAAAAGACTAACTAACACTGAGAAACAAGATGGCTTACACCGAAAAATTCCAAACCATGTCCGACCAAGCAATGGCTCGAGTAGAGGCGGTTGACCCCAATCAAGTTAATGCACTCGTGGCAAGTGGGGCCATCTTGCTCGATATTCGTGATCAAGAAGAGCACAACAAGGACCACATCAGCGGCTCTTTAAATGTAAGCCGTGGCAAATTGGAAATGAATATAGAAGGCATTATTCCCGACTTAAACAGCACCATTATTTGTTATTGCAATGCCAATAACCGTGGTGCCCTGTCTGCGGCATCATTACGGGACATGGGTTATAACCAGGCTATGTTTATTAAGGGTGGCCGCCTAGCTTATCTTGCCTTGTCCCAGGCGTCCTAACCGATGTGGGATCAACGTTACACCAGCCCAGACTACGTATTCGGCACGCATCCCAATGACTTTTTGCGGCTTAACGCAGCGCGCCTACCCAAATCAAACATATTGTGTTTGGCCGACGGCGAAGGCAGAAACTCGGTCTACTTAGCCAGTTTGGGCTACCATGTCACCGCCGTAGATAGCTCTGAGGTAGGACTAGCAAAGACTCAGAAGCTTGCTCACGAAAAAGGTGTAACCGTGGCCACTGTACATGCAGACCTAGCGGATTATGACTTGGGCAAAGGCCAATGGAACGGCATCGTTTCTATTTTTTGCCACCTACCTCCGCTATTACGGCGTCAGGTGCACTCCAACATACCAACAGCGCTTGCCGCCGGAGGTGTGTTACTACTAGAGGCCTATACGCCAAAGCAACTGGAATTTAAAACCGGGGGGCCGCCTAACGTTGCGTTAATGATGCAAAGCTTAGAGCTAGTCACAGAACTCAATCCATTATGCCTAGACCTAAATCAAGAAGTGGTGCGTGATATCCATGAAGGCAGTGGCCACCACGGCAAAGGCGCTGTGGTTCAGGTGATTGGCGTACGTTCATAGGGCAACCTCACACAAAGCCATAAACTTTCTCAGGGCCACAAAAAAGGCGCTAACTCAAAGAGTTAACGCCTTTAGCTAAACCAGTAGCTAACCTACATATGAGCAGGTAAGACTATGTCTTAGCAGCAGCAGTGGCATCGGCCAATAGCGCGTTGAGGGTGGTACTAGCTCTCATCACGGCTTTAACGTCATCACGGCTAGCATGGTAGTAACCATTAACAGCTGCTGGTGTACCTTGAACCGCACGTAGTTCGTTGATTATCTGCTCTTCATTAGCCACCATTTTCTGTGCAAATGGGGCGTAAATTTTAGCAAGGTCAGCATCCTCGGTCTGAGCACTCAAGGCTTCTGCCCAGTACATACCCAGGTAATAATGGCTACCACGGTTGTCCAACTCGCCGGTTTTGCGTGACGGTGACTTGTTATTTCTCAACAGCTTACTGGTGGCCGCATCTAGAGTTTGAGCCAAGATTACGGCACGCTTGTTACCTTGTTTAATACCCATGTCTTCAAGGGAAACAGCAAGCGCCATGAATTCACCTAATGAATCCCAACGTAAGTGGTTTTCTTCAAGCACCTGCTGTACGTGCTTAGGCGCTGAGCCGCCAGCGCCAGTTTCGTACATACCACCACCTTTAAGCATTGGCACAATGGATAACATTTTAGCCGAAGTACCCAATTCCATGATCGGAAATAAGTCTGTAAGGTAATCACGCAACACATTACCGGTTACGGAGATGGTGTTACGACCGCGAATCATGCGTTCCATGCTGCGACGAATGGCTTCAATATAATTAAGGATCCTAAGGTCAAGACCTTCGGTGTCATGATCTTTAAGATACAACTCGACCTTCTTGATTAACTGGATATCATGAGGACGGTTACGGTCTAGCCAAAAAATAGCAGGAGTTTTGGACTGGCGGCTACGTGTTACAGCCAACTTAACCCAATCTCGCACGGGCTCATCTTTGGTTTGACATGCGCGCCAGATGTCGCCTTTTTCTACCTCGTGCTGCATCAACACAGTACCATCATCTTTGACCACGCGCATCACACCATCAGACTCCACTTCATAGGTCTTATCATGGGAGCCGTACTCTTCAGCTTTTTTAGCCATTAGGCCTACATTAGGTACTGTGCCCATAGTGGTAGGATCAAAAGCGCCGTTGGTTTTGCAGAAGCTGATCATTTCTTGGTAGATAGTAGCGTAGGTGCTTTCTGGCATTACCGCCTTACAGTCCTTACCTTTGCCATCTGGGCCCCACATACGACCACCATTACGAATCATGGCAGGCATAGAAGCGTCAACAATTACATCACTTGGTACGTGTAGATTGGTTACGCCTTTAATGGAGTCCACCATGGCAAGCTCAGGACGGTGCTCGTAACAAGCGTGAATATCTTCTTCAATCTCTTCTCTGAAAGAACGAGGTAACTCAGCAATTTTTTCGTAAACGCTGCTCAAACCGTTATTAGGGTTCACTTCTAACTTATCAAATAACGGGCCATACTTGTCGAATAGCTCTTTGTAAAATACCTTCACCGCGTGACCAAACACAATAGGATGAGATACCTTCATCATGGTGGCTTTAACATGCAAAGACCACATTACACCAGACTCCTTGGCGTCATTAAGAGTTTCTTCTAGGAAGGTGCATAAGGCATCTACACTCATGTACATGCTGTCTACGATCTCGCCAGCTTCTATGCTTAGCTTCTTCTTAACTGTAACCACACCATCTGCGTCAACAAATTCGATACGGATGTCAGTGGCTTCTTCAAGGGTAATAGACTTTTCGCCGGAGTAAAAATCACCTTTACGCATGTAGTCAGCGTGGCTACGTGAAGCCATGCGCCAACGACCCATTTTGTGGGGATACATGCGCACGTAGTCTTTTACTGCACTGGGTGCACGGCGATCTGAGTTACCTTCCCGTAACACTGGGTTAACCGCACTGCCCAAAATTTTACCGTAACGCTCTTTGATTGCCTCTTCCTCACTTGAGTGGGGAATTTGCGGATAATCTGGGAGTGGGTAGCCTTGTTCTTTCAGCTCTTTGATACACTCTTCTAACTGCGGCACTGAGGCACTAATGTTCGGCAACTTAACAATATTGGCATCTGGATCTTGGGTTAGACTTCCCAAAAATGCCAATCCGTCTACGACTTTCTGATCTTCACTAAGGAATTCGCCAAAGGCAGACAAAATACGACCTGCCAAGGAGATATCAGTAATTTTAACCTTAATGCCAGCCGCTTCGGTAAACGTTCGCACGATAGGAAGTAATGAGCAGGTTGCCAGAGAAGGCGCTTCATCGGTTAAGGTATAGTGTATGGTTTGTTTGTTAGTAGTCATAGGTTCCCTTCATTTTTTGGCGGATAAGCCAGAGACTCTTCGACGTTACAGCTTGTGGCTGTGGCTAATGCCGATAAGTTACGCGTTGGAGTAATAATTAATTGCCCTACTATACGTTAAAAAACTACAAAATGAGAAGTAAACGCCATGATTACTCACTATTTACAGGCCAAATGGCGATCAACTGTAGTTGTTTTACCTAAAATATGTCGGCGTAGGCTTCCTGTCATGCGGGCCCATGCATCACGCCATTGCGGCGAGGCCGGAATCTAGCGGGTTGGGGCGGCAGCGTTGCTGCGCTTTTTATGCCCACCTGAAAGCCAATCATCAGCACTAAATCTAATCCAATAAAAAAGCCCCAATGCGTGAGCATTGAGGCTTTCTTATTAAATGAGGTGCTTGGCGATGACCTACTCTCACATGGGGAAACCCCACACTACCATCGGCGCTAAAACGTTTCACTTCTGAGTTCGGAATGGGGTCAGGTGGTTCCATCTCGCTATGGTCGCCAAGCAA